>Ga0068712_1000067_pt1 | contig 193176 bp, 167 predicted proteins | sample MTBAKSrepl1MetaG_FD_62987 | JGI IMG/M metagenome (GOLD analysis project Ga0068712, IMG submission 62987) | Enrichment culture microbial communities from Arthur Kill intertidal strait, New Jersey, USA, that are MTBE-degrading - MTBE-AKS1... | ecosystem: Environmental > Aquatic > Marine >... | reverse complement strand
CTACGGACTTTAGAATGCAAAGCGCAAAGAGCATAGCGCATAGAGTATGCGAAGACCAAAGCGCAGAGCCCAAAGAGCATAGCCTGCAGCGGACCCTAAAGGGGCAGAGTCCGCAAATTATGAGAGGGATCGTTCACTACGGGTCCCAGTTTTAAGGCTTGCCGCAGGATATTTCAAGAAAAAAGCATGGATAGTAGGTTTGCGGTGGTTATGCGCTCCTGAGTTTCTTGACCCATCATGCCGGGGTGAGTGCAGGCTGTCTTGCGCTCCCCTCAATAACGGTGCATCGGCATATGATGCTGCGGGGGTGGCGGCTTGGGAGGTGTGACGCTTGACGGCGGCGTCACCGGCCGCACAGGGGGGACGTGTATAGGCGGGGGTACCGCCGGCCGATCAGGGGGGGAGACCGCAGGGCTTACGGGGGATGTTCCGGTCTGGGTCCCTGTCGTGAATTCCATTGCCTCCTCAAAGGAGCGTATCACCTCGGCCGGTGCAGGGGTTACCTGCCCGGTCCGGCCGTTGTACATGTTCCCGGCAGTGACCGTCAGCCCGGCAAAATAGACCACGCCTTCCCGGCATAAGCAGTCCATGACGCTTCTACGGTCATCCAGCAGGTACACATGTACGCCGAACGTGGTTCCCCTCACGCCGATGTTGCCGGAAGGGGTGGCAACAGTAAATCGGCCGTCCTTGTAGCTGAAAAGGCGCATGGCATAGAACATGGCCTTTCCCTTCACCATTCTGAGAAAAGAACTCTTCCTCCCTTCCTCTTTGTGTTCTTCGAAACTCTCCAGGATGAATTCGGTCTCGGGAGCCACAGTGATGGTGTCCCCATCCAAGAGCTCGATATGGCATCGGGATTGGGCCAGCGTGACCAGCGTGTCCTTTTCATAGACCGTGTCCCCCTGCATTCCGAAGTAGGCCTGCCTGCTTGCGCCGTGGGCGATGACCACGTTTCCTTCCAGCCTGTGGATAACACCGACCTCCTTTTGGGAGGACGGGATGAAGCGGTCAATGGGCGAGAGGTCTCTCAGTTCTTCCGGAAGCCGGTCAGGAGGGACCGCCCCTCCCCGGTTTTCCTGCGCGCCGGCCTCGCAGAGGGATAAAGTCAACAGACAACCAGCGAACACCAGAGCGACGGCGGATCTGAAGCAAGAATTCATTTCCACACCTCGTTTCCCATGACACGTTCGGCTGCTCAATACCCATAGACTATTGTTGCACGGTTGTAAATATCAATGCTTTATCCGTCATGCCGGACCTGATCCGGCATCCAGGAAGCTCGAAAACACTGGATTCCGGCTTCCGCCGGAATGACGAAAAAAGTCAAGAGGCGATTTCCGGACGGACACTAATTGAAAGCCGCGTCCTTCCGGCGCGCGGCTGCGGTATCTACGAAAACAGGGCACAAGCGCAGAGCTCGCCTTTGGAGCAGGCCGGCCATTCGGCAAACGGCTATGCGGGCTTGTGGATGGGCATTGGGCAGTCAGACTCGGTTTCGGCGAAGATCTCCCCGGTCACTGTCCCGGAAAAACATCTTCCAGGGCTTTTAGAATGCGGCTGGTGGAGACTTTGAACTGAGGATCCTTACACAGTTGATTACTCCTCCTTGCATGGCCAAGGCTGCGTTTGACCCACTCATCAGCCGGCTCCTGCATCTTGTTTTCGGTGGCGTGCATCATTTCGGTGAATGACATCAACGCCAGGCACATTTCCGCGACCGATTGAATGTCAGGCAGATCCGGAGCGGAATAGAGCACCTGACGCAGATCGTTCAGCACCTCTGATGCCCTGATGCCTGCTTTGAACAGGTCGCCCTTGTCAACCAGGTCGAGCGCCTCCTGCATGATCTTCAGGGATGCAGCATACTTCTTTGTGGCTGGCTTCTTCTGCAGCCGGCCCGGCGCCTTGATTTCAACGTCCCCTTCTGCCGTCTTCTTCTTGCGGGTGATGAATTCCACACGGTACTTGCCGGGGTTGATCGGCTCCCCGCCGCTGACAATCTGCCCGTCGAAGTACTCCGCCTGCGGCAGAATGAAATGGTTTCCAGAGCTGATTTTCTGGTTGCCAAGATACCAGTTGATGGTGACCGGGGTTTTTTTGCTGACTTTGGCCGGGACCCGGGCAATCAGGTTATGGGTGCCGTATTTGAACTCATGGCCGACCATCACCGAAGAGTATGTCCCATAAGGGCTCCAACTGAAAGAGACGCCGGTGTCCCGACCACCCTTTTTGGCCTGACCGGTCAAAGTGCCGGCAGAGTGATCTGGTCGCGCGGTCCGGCCAGACTCTTTTTTCGCAACCGCACTGTCCCGGGGCCCGCTTGCCAGGGCCTTCTGGTGAAACCGCCGTTGGTTTTCCAGTTGACTCCAATGGCTCTTCAAGCGTGCCTGGGCATCGAAGGGGGCTTGCTCCAGTTTCGGTTCCCCCTTTCGGGCAATCATCTTTTGCCCCGGCACCAGGTAGCAGATGTCGCTGCCGGTGCGGGCTTCCACCACCCCTTCGTAGAGGTAGGTCTCCGTGGTCATGTCGCTGCCGACGTTGACCTCAAAGCTGGTCCCGCGCACTCCGACCGCTGCGGTCTGGCTGATCACCAGGAATTCACTGCCGCGCTTGGTTACCCTGACATGGGCGCCGGCCCGATAGATAAGCAAGGTGGACTCATCCTGGAACACCACCTCCGCGTCCGGCTTGATGGAAAGGAAAGCCCTGTCCGAGGCAAAACTGACCGACACCCCTGTTGCATCGGCGCTGGTCTTGATGGCGTCGCGGGGATAGATCAGGGTGTAATCCTCGGCAATTTTTTTCCATTCATCGGTTCCTGAGCGTTTGATGCTGACCGATCCGTTGCCGGCACGAAGGGTCATTTCGGCGATCTGTATCGGGTGTGCCTCCTCCTGCTTGGGTTCCTCCGGTTCGATGCTGCCTCTTTCCATCTGCGACATGAGGGTCTGGGCCTGATCCCATTTCTGCGGATCAATTTCCGGAACCTGCTTCACTGCTTCGGGAACGGGTTTTTTGGGTGCTTTCAGCTGTTCAAGCAGTTTTCTCACCTTGGAGTTGTTGGGGTCCGCCTGCAGGGCCCGCTCGTACTGCTGGATGACCATCTTGTCGCAGAACATCTTATTGTATGCATGGTTTCCCCAGAGCGCCTTTCTGGTCAGCTCCCGCCAGACGGCAGCGCTGTCGGCGTAAGCCTCGGAAAGCCGGGCTTTCACGTACCTGTTCTGGGGAATCGACTGATCGGCCTTCAGGACCAGTTGAACGGCCAGATCGAAGAAATCCTGTTTGGCCTTGTTTGCGAACACCCGTCCGGCATAGTTGCTCAGTTTATAGGCAATCAGGTGAAAGAGTCCGCCCTTGTTTTCGACGTACTTTGCCTTTTCGGCAATCGCGCGATGAAGGTCGTCAATCAATTTTGCATACACCTCTACCTACCCCGCATGTACATCTTCGGCTTATGCTAAATAAGGACAACCTACCTAATTAATGCGCCAAAAAGCTTATTTCGCATACCCAAAGAGAGATCTACTCTAGTGATTACAGGGAGACTCAGGATCTTTGTGGGAATATTGCAGAGGTACCATTTTGCCGCGCCTCAGATAGCAGCCGGAGATGGTAGAGGACGCAGAGGGGTGAAAGAATGAAAACCGTCTGTTTCAATTGCCATACAATAATCCGCCCTGGTTTGGATGACGGGCCCGACTCGTCCGGGCTGTGCATGGAGTGTCTCATCGAGGCCCTGAAACCTCTTTATCGGAAACAGCAAAAGAGCCAGGGGTACTCCGAATGTTTTGGAACAGCCAGCGGATACTGCGATCAGGCGAACTGCCGGTATAACAGGATCTGTGTTCACAAAACTATTTAGTGTGATGTGGAAACCCTGGCGCTCTGGACCAGGTCAGAGTCGATTGGCTCAGCCGGTAAACCGTTTCTGGAAAGTTGGAAGAGCTGAAGTATTACGAATATTGGAATAATGGTATGATCGAATAAGGGGTTTCAAAGCGATAAAGCCATCTTGCGGTACACTCACAAGGAAAACAAAAGGGGGCCGAAGCCCCCTTTTTCTGTCTCTTGTGTTGACGTATTGCTAGAACAATCCCTTCACCTTGCCTGTCTTCACATCCACATCAATTCGGCGGAAGGCCGGGTCGGATGAGGTACCGGGCATCAGGCTGATTTCGCCTGCGCAGGGGCAGAGGAACTTCGCGCCCGAATAGATGAGCACGTCCCGGATGGGGAGGGTCCAATTCTTGGGCACACCCTTGAGGGCCGGGTTGTGGGTGAGACTCAGGTGAGTCTTCACCATCATGGTGGCATAGTCTGCGTACTTTGGGTCGGCCTCGAGCATCTTGGCCTTGGCTTCCGCATCGGGCATCCAGCTCACGCCGTTTGCGCCGTACACGGTCTTGGCGATCAGTTCGACCCTGTCCCGGAGTTTCATTTCTATGGGATAGAGGAACTTGAACTTGCTCTTCTCGTCGCAGGCCTCTTTGACAGCCTCTGCCAGCTCGATGGCGCCTTCGCCTCCTTTCGCCCAGTGCTCGGAGAGGGCGCAGCGCGCACCGGCTGCCTCGGCGGCTTTCCTGACGGCCGCGATCTCGGCCTTGGTATCCGTATGGAAGCAGTTGATGCAGACCACCGGGTTCATGCCGGACTTCCGGATGGTGTTGATGTGGTGCACCATGTTGGGGAGGCCGGCTTCCAGGAGCTTCAGGTTCTCCTTGGTGTATGCCTGATCCAGAGGCAGGCCTGCCACGACCTTGGGTCCGCCGCCGTGCATCTTCAGGGCGCGGATGGTGGTGGTGAGCACCGACACGTGGGGCTTCAGCCCGCTGTAACGGCACTTCACGTTCCAGAATTTCTCGAACCCGATATCGGCCGCGAAACCGCTCTCAGTCACATGGTAATCAAAAAGCTTCAAGCCGACTCGGTCTGCGATGATTGAGGACTGGCCGACTGCGATATTGGCAAAAGGTCCTGCGTGGACCATGCAGGGCTGGTATTCGGCCGTGCTCATGAGGGTGGGATTGATGGTGTTTCGCATAAAGGCCGTCATGGCGCCGTCCACTTCGAGATCGCCGGTGGTCACGGGCTTGCCGGCCTTGTTGAAGGCCACCGTGATCTCGCCCAAGCGTTTCCGCAGATCGGCAAGGTCTTTGACAATGGCGAGGATTGCCATCAGCTCGGAGGATACGGCGATGGCAAATTTGGACTGCATGAGGAAGCCGTCCATCCTGCCGCCCAGACCGATGAGGATGTTTCTGAGGCTCTGTGCGCAGAAGTCGATGATCCAGCCCATCTCCACCCTTTTGGGATCGATATCGAGCCTCTTCATCTTGGTGAGCCGCTTGAGCTGCTCGTCGTTGTAATTCCTCTCGTGCTGCATGCGGGCGGTGAGCGCCACCATGGCCAGGTTGTGCGCGTTCATGATGTCGTTGATATCGCCCGTGAGGCCCATGGAGAACTCGGTCATGGGGATCAGGAGGGCGTTTCCGCCGCCTGCAGCCGTTCCCTTGATGTTCATGGTAGGACCGCCCGAAGGCTGCCTGAGGGCGCCGCCCACGCTCATGCCGAGCTTGCCGAGCCCTTCCATGAGGCCGACAGAGGTGGTGCTCTTCCCTTCGCCAAGAGGCGTCGGGGTAATGGCCGTCACCTCGATGTACTTGCCGTCCGGCTTGCTCTCGAGCCGTTTCATGATCTTCAAGAAATCCAGTCTCCCAAGACGGCCATAAGGCATAAGCTCGTCTTTCTTGAGACCCATCTTCTCCCGCCATTCCTCCGGGCTTGGCATTTTCTTCTCAGCAGCCTCGGAAATCTGCCAATCCTTCATCTTTACCGCATCATAGGGCATGGGCGTCTCCTCCTCATCTTCTGTGATAAGTTATTCGAATCTGCTTCTTTCCATTTTCCGGGAACAAACCAATATTGCGATCCTGTGGAGCCTGCGCGCAGAGTAAATGCAGTCTGGAAAACGACCTGGGCGTTTTTGCACGGTTATTCCAGGAAGGATCCAAACTGTAACAACTAATACTTCTTGGGTCGTTCTATAAGGTGAAAACCCTCGCAGGGTCTCAGGAAGGTTGATTTTCCCCTACCAAATATTTGCTCAAGCGTCAATGGAAAAGAAGGAGATCAGAAGTCAGAGATCAGAAGTCAGCATAGCCGCTTGCCGCCTCGGCAGTGGGCGGACCCGCTGACCTCTGACTCCCGACCTCCGACCTCTTTCACTTCAGCGCTTCCCCGCCTCCGAATTTCCGGTAAGGAGAAAAGGCGGAAAGGACAATGTCGTCCCCTTCCTGCAGTTTTCCGGTGACGAGGCGCGCAACCAGCGCTCCTGTCCCCGGTCCAAGCATAAACCCCTGCCCACACATGCCGGTTGCGTGTACGAGACCCTGAACCCGGCGGTTCCATCCGACCAGTGGAGAGCCGTCGGGCGACATGGGATAGAGTCCTCGCCAAACCCGCCTGACCCTGAGATTCTTGAGCCGGGGGATGAGCCGGACCATGCGCGCGCCGATCTGGGGCAGAAACAGGGAAGTTTCCCTTTTGTCCGTCCCTACAATGAGAGGGTCCGGGGTGATGCAAAAGACCACCTGTCCATGCCGGTTTTGGTAAAAGTAGTAGTTCTTGGATGAAGGGCCCGGCCGCAAATCCACTACCATGCAGGTGAAAAACGGCTGCACCGGCTCGGTGATCGCCGCCTCGTGGGAATCGGGGGTCACAGGGATATCCACCCCGGCGCTCTTGCACAGTTCCCTTGAAAGGGGACCTGCTGCGTCAACCAGGACAGGAGCGTGAAACTCACCGGTGTCGGTGATTACACCGGCAACCTTTTCATTCCGGACGAGGATACTCCGGACGCGTTCTTTGAAGCGGAACTCCGCGCCGAGTCCCTTTGCCCGCTTGTAAAAGGCATTCACCGTCCTGAGAGGGGAAGCGGATCCGTCATCCGGCGACCAGGTTCCGCCTATGAGTCCCTCGGGATTGATCCCGGGCATGATGTTGATGATCTCCGCCGGACCGACAAAGTCGATACGGAGTCCGAACTTCTTTTGGACGGGAAGGATGGACTTAAGCGCCTTCTCCTCTGCTTCCCGGTACACGGGAAAGAGATAGCCGCCCTTAAGCCATTCAATATCTTCACCATACTTCTCTTCCCACGTCGAGAAGATCTCGAGCGATCGCCGGCAGATGATGATCTTTGCCGGATCCGAGTGGGTGGCCCGTATTCCTCCGATCGCCCTCTTGTTCTCACCCTGTCCGGGAGAGGGATTGCGGTCAACCACGAGGGTCTTCAGCCCCATCTCCGCCAGAGCCATTGCGGTCGGCACACCGACCGATCCCGCGCCGGCAACGATTACGTCATACTCGTTCAAAGCACTCTCCTATGCAGCGACAGATGAACGTCGAAATCGAATAAAAAATCGAATACCAAATCACCTGAATTCAATAGTGCGCCTGTTCTTCGACGTCTGCCGAATTGATGGGTATCCCCCGGGGTCTACCCATCCTTCTACGGTCTAATTCATCTTTTCCATTCAACGTTGACAATATCGTAAAAAGTCGTCATTCCGGCGAAGGCCGGAATCCAGATATTCTGCAAGGGCTCGAAAAATACTGGATCCCGGCCTTCGCCGGGATGACGAAAAAAGGGTATTTTCGACTTTTTAGGAGACCATCAACGTTCGATGTTCATTTGTTTCCTAATCTCTGTCTTCTGACTCTTGTCTTCCCGCTGCTTACAGCTTACTGTCTACTGCTTACTCATCACTTTCTTTTCCTCATCCCCGCCAGTATTCCCAGCGGCACCTCCACAAAGAGGGGTCTGTCCGTCCTGTCGGTCACCTCTCCGGGATCTATCCCTTCCTCCTTGAAAAGCCTCCAGATCATGGGACGGCATGTCTTGGAACCGCAACCGCCCATCCCTGCACGGGTCAGAGCTTTCAACTGATTCATATCCCTGACGCCGGACTTTATGGCGGTCCGGATCTCGCCTGCCGTAATCCTTTCGCAGCGGCAAATCACGGCGTCATCGGGCGGGAGTTCCTTTTCGTAAATCAGAGAAGGATCGATCCTTTTCTCCTGCACCCAGATCCCTGCGGCGCTCTTGGCAACGCGTTTGTCCAGTCTGATCTGGACGAGCATGGTGCCGGGAAATCTTCTGGGGCTGGTGAGCACCCGCTCAACCGGGTAGAAGCCTATCGTCGCCCCTTCTTCATCCGTCACGGGGACTTCTTTGCCCGGTTCCACCTTCTCCCGCCAGATCTCATAAGGGAAAGTAACGAGCGGTTTTTCCGGGTCTTCCCGATAGTCCACCATCGTCACTGCCAGTCCGGGGCAAACATAGACACAGCTCATGCATCCCTTGCATGAAGCAGTGTCCCTCAGGTAAGGGAGACCGGTGATCTCGTCCCTTTCGGTGCGGATGGCCCCTTCGGGACACACGGATGTGCATGGGTTGCAGGGCACTTCCTGGAAGCAGTGAAAGATGGGGAATATGGACTGCTCCTCTTTTGGCTTGTCTCTCTTGAGGATCGGCCCCGGCTTTGATTTGAGGATCTTTTCCTTATCCAGCCATTCTCTCGGAATCTCTCCTTCATAAAGACCCAGGGCTGCGGCAATCTTCAAACCCTCTATCCTGCCGGTGAACATGGCGGCTGAGGCCTCGGCGATCTCACCGGCATCCCCTGCCCGGTACACGTCCAGGCCCCACTCCTTTGCCTTGTAATAGAATTCATTCACCTCAGCCAGCCCCACTGCGATAAGCAGCGTGTCAACCTCATAGGTTTTCAGGGTGTGGGGGATGACTTTCCACTCCTTGTCGAGCCCGCCGATTGTCACCTTTTCCACCCTCTCTTTTCCGCTGGCGGAGACGACGGTGTGGCTCGTAAGGATTGGGACACCGAGCCTTCTCAGCTTGTCTGCATGGACACGATACCCGCCCACATACGGCAGCGCCTCCACAAGGGCCGCCACATCCATTCCTGCCTGAATGGCGTGATAGCCGGCAATCAGCCCGACATTGCCTCCGCCCACGATGAGCAACCTCTCCGATGCCCTCACAAGATCCCTGTTCACGAGCGTTTGAAATGCGCCGGCCCCGAAGACGCCGGGGAGCGTATTGCCCGGAAAGGAGAGCATCTTCTCTCTCGCCCCGGTGGCGACAAGCAGCTTCTGCGGCCTGACCTTTCGATAAATTCCGCCCTTGACCACTCCCACGATGGAGTCGGAAAACACCCCCACGGCGGTTGCATTGAGCCAGACCTCGACCGAATCGTATGAGCCCAAATCCTCCTGCATGAGACGGGCGATCTGCATACCCCTGGTCCCGGCCCTCGAATCCTCCACCGACCCGAAGAATTTGTGGGTCTGAAGCAGGAGTTTGCCTCCGAGCCTGGATTTGTCGTCGATCAGAAGTGTGTCCGCCCCAAGTTTACCGAGCTCAGCGGCTGCAGCCATTCCGGCAGGGCCTCCTCCCAGAATGAGTACTTCCACCTCCCTTATCGGCGGTTCCCTCAATACAGGGACATTGTCATCCTCCGGGAGTCTCGGGAGTCCTTCGACGCTCTCTATGACCATCCCCTCTCTAACCGGGGTCATGCATGCCTTTACGGGCGTCCCATATACGGTCACGATGCATTGCGAGCACTGACCGTTTGCACAAAAGAGCCCCTGCGGGCTCCCGTCCTTGTGGTGATGGCCGAATACGTGGATGTCGTTGGCACTGAGGGCGGAGGAGATCATCTCCCCCTCAAATCCCTTCAGTCCTTTCCCGTTCCAGGTAAACGCAATCTTCTTTCGGACCGGGATTTCCAAAATGGGATGTTTCGTTATTCTTTTCTCTTCCATTGTCCTTTCCTTCGTGTGCTTCGTGTGCTTCGCGGGCAAAAAGACCTCTGTTATTACCACGAAGGGCACGAAGAGCACGAAGAGTAATCAAGAGAATTACCCAAAAGGGTTTTGGCGCAACCCCGGGCGACGTCAAACCCATGCCACGTTAATAAATCTCAAAGCCCGATACAAATGTACAGGGGAAATGTCCGAAAGCTATTCCGCGGTCTCAACGGAGCTCGACGGCGAAGCGTGAGAGTCTTTGATAATAACCGTTCCCTCCCACGATGAAGGTATCATTATGCCCTGCACCCTGAATCGGGTAAAAGTACTTCGGCTCGGCTGCCAGGGCAAAGAGCTCCTTCCCCATGGAGAAGGGGACGAGATCATCCTCGGTGCCATGAAAGATAAGCACAGGCGCCCCCACCCTCGGAATCTTGGCTGCATTGTTATAGTGCGCAGGCATCATGATCGAAAAGGGCCTGAACAGGAGCATGGATTTTGCCATGTCCTTGAGGGAAGTGAAACCGCTCTCGAGGATGAGCGCCCTCACCTTTCTTTCCAGGGTCACCTCCAAGGCAACGGCTGCCCCCAGGGAACGGCCAAAAAGGACGATTCGATCGGATGGGATGGATTCATGATGAACAAGATAATCGTAAGCGGCAAGGCCATCAAGGTAGATGGACTTTTCAGACGGTCTCCCCTCGCTCTTTCCATACCCCCGGTAATCGAAGATGAACACCCCCAGTCCCCTGCGCAGGAGACCTGCCATGTTCTCCAGGCGATGGGATATATTTCCTGCATTCCCATGGCAGAACAGGATGACCGGCCCGCCCGGGGAAGAGGGGAAGTACCACCCATGAAGCTTTTTCCCGTCCTTGCTCTCGAAGAACACGTCTTTGTAGTTGAGACCGAAAGAGTCGGGCGTGTAGTCCAGAGTCCGCTGCGGGAAGAACAAGAAGAAGTTCTCTATCCTGGAGTAGAACACGACGGAGGCGACACCGGCCAGAAAGATGAAAACCAGAAGGTACACCCATTGCATGAGAGAAGCCCTCCTCAGGCCCCTGTCCCGTTCCCGATCATCCCCAACTTCCGAGTCCACGTCCTGAATCCTCCAATGAAGCCTTACTGCACTAACAAACTCGAATGTCGAAATCCGAAATTCGAGACAAAGGAGTTCAATGTTCAAAACACTCAGTCCACGGTTTCAGTCGTTTTGATGGTTCCGCGCAACCCGTAAATGCCTGCACTAAGGCTCATAATCTAACAAAAGCGAGGGATTTGTTCAAGGAACAGAGAGGGCATAGCGCGAGGACGGCGTACCTGTTGGAGCGACCTCCGGTCGCGAAGCGGAAAGCTCGGTCGAGAGCAAGCCGGTGGTTTGGTCGAAAGGCATCAAAACCGATGGGTTTCGCTTCGCTCTACCCATCCTACCCGTTCAATCGAACAATTTGTTCAAACGAAGCATGAACGAACATCTTCGATGTTCGACGTTGGACGTTCATCTCTCCAGACCACACCGGCCGCAGCATGCCCTTAAATGGCGGTTGAAAAGGTTCCTCCCCGGATATAAAAATGAGGAGGAGGAGAGGGCCATGTTACCAAAAAGAAGACTGGGTAAGACCGATATGGAGATTGCCCTCATGGGACTTGGGGGCGAGGGGATCCTTCGCACTTACGACCATGAGGATCAAGCCTATCGTCTGATAAACCGGGCCATCGATCTGGGGATCAACTACTTTGAATCGGCCAGGGCCTATTCCGGGAGCGAGGCTTACTACGGCCTCGCGCTCAAGGAAAGAAGGAAAGAGATTTATCTCACCAGCAAATCTCATGGCAGAGACAAAGAAACCGCCATGGATCATCTTCGGCAGACCCTGAAGAATATGAGAACCGATTACCTGGACCTCTGGCAGGTTCATGACGTGAGGACCGAAGAGGATATCAGGGAGATTTTCGGCCCTGGCGGTGCAATCGAGGCTTTTGCCGAGGCCAGGGAAAAGGGGCTCGTCCGATACATCGGGGTGACAGGCCACCATAACCCTCTGGTAATACGTCGCTGCATAGAGTTGTATGCGTTCGACACGGTACTCCTTCCGGTAAACCCTGCCGAGCCTTTCTACCGCAGTTTCATTGAGCATGTTATTCCCGCGGCAACCGAAAAAGGTATGGGAATCGTTGCCATGAAGGTGTACTTCAGAGGGTTCGTAACCAGGATTCCCGAATTCGCCGGTCTGGAGCCGTTTTTCAGGTTTGCCTTGTCTCACCCGGTTTCCACGGCTGTGATCGGCTGCGACAGTATTGAACAGCTCGAGGAGAACGTGTATTTCGCCGATACCTTCACCCCGATGTCAGAGGATGAGATGACAGGGATGATGGAGTTCATCCAGCCCTATGCAAAGCAGTTGATGTATTACAAGCCCTGAAGACGCATAGCGCATGGCGCAAAGAGCATAGCGTCAGCGAAGATCAGAAGACAGAAGTCAGAGGACAGTGGTCAGAAGTCAGAAGGCAGAAGGTAGAGAGTGTCTCTTCCGCCTCTTCGTGGTAAAGACCTTAGTACTTAGATTCGTTCGTTTCTGATTTTCATTCGATGTTGGATGTTCTTTTTTCAAACACGTTTCATAGGAGTTGGGAGACAGCCCATGAAGGCCATGATCCTTGCCGCAGGATTCGGAACAAGGCTCCATCCTCTCTCGAACAAGAGGCCCAAACCCCTTATGCCCGTCGCAAACAGGCCTGTCATCCTTAGAAACATGGAGTATCTCAGGGAGCATGGCGTCGAAGAAATCGTAGTGAACGTTCATCACCATGCCGGTCAGGTGCTGGATTTCCTTGCCAGGCATTCTTTACCGGGGGTGAGGGTGGACGTACGCGTGGAAGCGGAGATTCTGGGTACCGGCGGTGGAATCAGGAACACGGCCGATTTCTGGGGCAGTGATCCGTTCATTGTTCTCAACGGCGATGTCCTCACGGATTTGGACATCACCAGGGCCTTCGAGCAACACCTTGAAAAAAGGCCCGCGGCAACCCTGGTTCTTCACGATCAGCCGCCCTATAACAAGATCAAGGTGCGCGGCGACCGAATAGCGGATATTCCCAGGGAGTACGGGTCGGATGGGCTGGCATTTACGGGAATCCATATCATGCAGCCGGAAATCCTCTCCCATATTCCTGACGGGTTCTCGGATATCGTGGACTGCTACCGTAAACTGATAACCGCCGGAGAGATGATCGGTTCTTTCGTCTCCAGAGAGCATTCCTGGAGAGATATCGGAAACCTTCCCGAATATGTCAGGGCAAATAAAGAGCTTGCAACCACTCCTTTCATCATGGGAAAGGGAAGCGAATGGGATCCTTCGGCGAGGTGGATCGATTGGGCGGTAATCGGAGAGGACTGTCGCATCGAAAAAAGCTGCGAGATTACCCGTTCAGTGCTGTGGGATGGGGTATGCGTAAAAGCCGGTGTAAAGGTGACGGACTGCGTGGTAACGGGCGGCGCTGTTGTGGAAAGAGATTGCTCCGGCGCAGTGATTTGACGAATGCACGGTAAACAGTAGGCAGTAAGCAGAAAGAACCAGAATAATCGGCCCCTGCGTGTAAAGATCAAGTACACGGCGGTCCTCTCCGTAACTACGGCCCCACATCAAGCACAGGATAAGCTGCAGAGTCCGGATTAGTCCCTGCATAAGACAGTGTAAAATCTTGGATTCCGGCTTTTGCAGGAGAAAATCGACTAGGGGCGCTACCTTCTCAGGGGCCGTACAGGAGATCCTGATCTTTTAGACTCTGTTTTACTTACTGCTTACTGCCTACTGCTTACTGCTACTATTCTTTCCCTCATAACCCGCTGATATCGTCCGGCAAGAGTCAAACCCCTTCTTATGCCCCCGGAGTTCCTCCTTTTGCCTTGACTATCAAGGGTAATTGGATTACAAGCATACGTTCAACTTATATAAATAACTGAATAATGTCGACGAGATCGTCGGAAGGAAAGCCGGGTTCTGAGCGCAATGACGGAGAAGACAAGCAATATTTTTGAAGAAAGAAAAAAGAAGGCGGATGACCTGAGGGAGTTGGGGATTCCTCTCTACCCGGCAGGATATCAGGTCAGCATAACTGCATCAGAGGCGCTGGCCCGTTTTGGGGACATGGACGCGCAGACCCTTGAAGAGAAACACGAGATCTTTTCCATGGCCGGAAGAATCATGGCTCTCCGCGATTTCGGCAAAGCCTCCTTTATCCATATTATGGACAGGAGCGGCCGAATCCAGGCCTACATCAGAAAAGACAAGATCGGCGAGGAGAGCTTCAAGACGTTCAAACTCATGGACATAGGGGATTTCATTGGGATCAAGGGCTCATTCTTCCGGACCAGGACCGGGGAATTGACCGTCCTTGCAGATGAGATCCGGCTCCTTTCAAAATCCCTCAGACCCCTTCCGGAAAAATGGCATGGTTTGACCGATGTGGAAACCCGTTACCGCCAAAGATACCTGGACCTCATCGTCAATGAAGGGGTGCGAGATCTTTTCGCACTGAGGAGCAAGGTCATCCAATCCATCCGGGAGTTCCTGATAGAGAGGGATTTTTTGGAGGTGGAAACTCCGATGATGCAGCCGATCCCGGGCGGCGCCACAGCAAGACCATTCAAGACCTATCACAATGCGCTCGGGATGAATTTGTACCTGAGGGTGGCTCCCGAGCTTTACCTCAAGAGGCTGGTTGTGGGGGGCTTTGATCGGGTTTTCGAGATAAACCGGAACTTCAGGAACGAGGGGATCTCCGTCAAACATAACCCCGAATTTACCATGCTTGAATTCTACATGGCCTATGCAACATATCATGACCTGATGACCCTCACGGAAGAGCTCTTCTGCTTTCTGCTCGAGCGGTTTTTTGGAAAGAGAACTATCCAGTACCAGAACCGGACGATCGATTTCACGCCCCCATGGCCCCGGATTTCCTTTATGGACGCGCTAAGGAAGACAGCAGGAATGAGCGACACGGATATGGGGGATATCGGCGCTGCAAGCGCGTTTGCCAGAGAAAGGAACATCGTTCTTTCCAAAGAAGACAATCTGGGCAAGATCCTGGCCAAGATCTTCGATCAGTTGATCGAGCCGGAGCTTTTGAACCCCACATTTGTGTACGGCTACCCCACCGAGATTTCCCCCCTCTCCCGCCGAAACGATCAGAACCCCGAGATCGTCGATCGTTTCGAACTCTTCATCGGAGGCAAGGAAATCGCGAACGCCTTTACAGAGTTGAATGATCCCATCGATCAGCGGGAGAGATTCCTCCAGCAGGTCTCTCTCCGCGAGTCGGGAGACGAAGAGGCTCAGTTCATGGACGAGGATTACATCGCGGCCATGGAGTACGGCCTGCCCCCAACCGCAGGGGAAGGCATCGGGATTGACAGGGTGATCATGCTTCTGACCGACTCCCCCTCCATCAGGGACGTAATTCTGTTCCCTCACATGAGGTCCAGGCAGGACTGAAAAAGATGCGTTTCGAACTTTTCATTGCATCCAGATATCTCAGGGCCAAGCGCAAGCAGGCATTCATTTCCGTTATCACCATGATCTCCATCACAGGGGTCATGATGGGCGTCATGGCCTTGATCGTGGTTCTCTCGGTCATGAACGGTTTCCGGGAAGATCTCATGTCCAAAATTCTGGGTGTAAACTCCCACCTGCTCATCCTGAGCCACGAGGGCTCGTTTGCCGGTTATGAAGAGGTCTCCCGCCGGGCTGAAGAGGTGGCCGGCGTCATTGCAACAACTCCTTTCATATACAGCCAGGTTATGTTAAACAGTCCCGGCAGCATTTCCGGCGCCGTTCTCAGGGGACTGGATACGGCCACGGCCGGCAAGGTGATCGGCGTGGATACCATGATCAAAAAAGGGGTTCTTCGCGCTCTGGATGAACTCCATGGAGGGCTTCCCGGCATCATCCCCGGAACAGAGCTCGCAAGGCAGCTCGGAGTCCAGCCCGGGGACGAATTAAGTGTGATCTCCCCGCAAGGCAAGCTGACGCCCATGGGAAGGGTTCCTGAAAGTCGGAAATTCAGGGTGGTCGCTCTATTTGACTCGGGCATGTATGAATACGATTCTTCTATGGTATACGTCTCCCTCAAAGAGGCTCAGGACTTTCTGGGAATGGAAGACCGGGTCAGCGGGGTTGAAGTCAAGGTGACGGACATCTACAAGTCGGATCGCATCGGGGAAGTCATTGCCAAAACCCTGAGGTACCCCTTCTGGACCAAAGACTGGAAGGTCATGAACCGGAGCCTCGTGTCCGCCCTCAAACTCGAAAAAATCACCATGTTTGTCATTCTTATCATGATCGTTCTCGTAGGGGCTCTGAACATCATCAGCACCCTGGTCATGGTGGTCATGGAGAAGACGCGGGATGTCGCCATCCTACGCGCCATGGGCGCAACAGCGAAAAGCGTCATGTCCATATTCATGGCCCAGGGTCTGCTGGTGGGTCTTGTAGGGACAATCGTGGGGCTGGGGGCCGGTCTGGGAATATGCAGGCTTCTCGGCAAATACAAGTTCATCAAATTACCGGCAGACATATATTACATCTCCACCTTACCGGTAAAGGTCGAGGTCCTCGATGTAGTCTATGTGAGCACGGCCGCGGTGCTCATCTCCTTCATCGCCACCCTTTATCCCTCCTGGCGTGCATCGAAGCTGAATCCGGTGGAGGCGTTGAGATACGAGTGATGCAGCAAAGAGTTTCTTGGAGAGACCGGTGTTAGTCCTGGAGAACGTTCAGAAGTCGTTCAGGCATGATCATACCGTCATCGATGTTCTGAAGGGGATCGATCTCACCATTCTGCAGGGAGAGAGTGTGGCCATTCTCGGGGCTTCAGGGGTCGGCAAATCAACTCTCCTGAATATTATGGGTGGACTGGAACCGCCTACGGTGGGAATGGTCTTTTTCCAGGAGCAGAATATGACCGGGATGGAAGAACCGGCCCTGTGCAGCTGGAGAAACAGGGAGGTCGGGTTTGTTTTCCAGTTTCATCACCTGCTGCCTGAATTCACCGCCATTGAAAATGCGATGATGCCTGCCCTGATCGCGCGCCTTTCACGCGAAGTCGCAATGGGGATGGCGATTCAAATCCTGAAGAATGTAGGTCTTGAGAAACGTCTCACCCACCGTATTGGAGAACTCTCAGGAGGCGAGCAGCAGAGGGTTGCCATTGCGAGGGCATTGATCATGCGTCCGAAACTCCTGCTCGCCGATGAGCCAACCGGCAATTTGGATGCCAAAACAGGAGAGGGCGTGGGTGACCTGCTCCTTGAGTTTAACCGAAAAGAAGGCCTGGCAATGGTGATTGCCACCCATAACAAGCGCCTGGCCGAGAAGATGTCCCGGCAGATGGAGATCGTGGATGGGCGGATTCATGAGGAGAAGCAAAGGTAGTGTGATCGCAGCCGTGTTATTTTCTCTGCTGGCCTTCTGGGGAGGGCTGGCTTGTCCTGTTCATGCGCAGGAGAAGAAGACGATAGCCGTGCTGCCCTTCAAGATTCATTCTCCCCAACCTCTGGACCCATTGAAACTTCAACTCCAGGAAATGCTTGCCGCCCGTATGACCAAGGAAGGGTTTGAGGTGGTAAGCCTCGGCACAGTCAATGCTCATCCAATGGCGCAGTTGCCCGTTACAGAAGCAAAGGATGCCGCGACATTAGGCAGGGACGTGAACGCCGATTATGTGCTCATCGGCAGCCTTACCCATATCGGTGGAAAGATCAGCCTCGACGTCAAGGCGGTGGATGTGACAACCCAGAAGCCTCCGTTTTCGCTCTTCGTAGTTGAAGACGATATCGAGAGATTGCCTGAGGCCGTTGAAAGGGCGACGAACAGTCTCGCCAACCAAATCGCAGGATTCGTTCAAATTGACTCCGTTCTGGTCAGAGGGAACAGGCGCATCGAATCCGAAGCCGTTCTGGCCGTGGTGGAGAGCAGAAAAGGAGACAGGCTGGACCAGGAGAAGCTGGACAAAGACCTGAGATCGATCTATGCCATGGGCTTTTTCAAGGACGTGAAAATGGAAATCGAGGACGGCCCCAAAGGCAAGATCGTGATCGTCAGTGTGAACGAGAAGCCCTCCATTGCCAAGATCGCCTTTGAGGGAAACAAAAAGGAGAAGGAGGATGATCTAAAGAAGGAAACGGGAATCAAACTCTATTCCATTCTGAACCCCAGCGAGATCAAGCAGAGCGTCAATCGCCTGAGAGAGTATTATCGCCAGAAGGGCTATTACAACGTGGAGATCAAGTCGGAGGTCAACGAGATACCCAACAACGAAGTGGCGCTGATTTACCAGATTGAAGAAGGCAAGAAGCTCTACATCAGGGATATCGAGTTTACCGGGAATACGCAATTCAGCGATCGACAGCTCAAGAAGCAGATGGAAATCAGTGAAAAGGGACTTTTATCCTTTATTACAAAGTCAGGCGTTTTCAACAAGGAAAAGCTGGAATTCGATCTCCAGAAAATAACCGCCTTTTACCACAATCACGGCTACATCAGGGCAAAGACAGGGGAGCCCGAGGTCATCGTGGGAGAAGACCGGTTGACCATTGCCATCGAGATCATCGAAGGGGATCAGTATGCGGTGAATAATGTCAGGGTCGCCGGTGACCTCCTCCGGCCCGAGGAAGAGCTGCTCAAGAGTGTGAAGATCAACAAGGAGAAGAATTTCAGCAGAGAGATTGTAAGGAGGGATTCGCTCGCCCTGCGGGACCTCTATGCGGATGAGGGGTATGCTTATGCCGAGGTCGTTCCGCAGGTTCAGGAAGATGACAAGAAAAAGCTAGTGGACATCACCTACCAGGTGACCCAGAAAAAGAAGGTTATGTTCGAGAGGATCAACATTACGGGAAACACCGAAACCCGCGACAAAGTGGTCCGGCGGGAGTTGAAGGTCGCCGAAGGAGAATATTTCAGCGGCCAGGAGCTCAAGAAAAGCACTCAGAACCTGCATCGTCTCGGGTTTTTCGAGGATGTGGAAATCCAGACCAAGAAAGGGAGCCAGGATGACCTGATGGTGCTCGATATCGCAGTGAAGGAGCGGCCTACAGGTTCTTTTTCCATAGGCGCCGGGTACAGCTCTTTCGATAGTGCGATAGGCATGTTCAGCGTCGCGCAAAACAATCTCTTCGGCAAGGGCCAGAAGCTCTCCGCAACAGGATCCATCGGCGCCAGGACCACGGAAATGGACATCAAGTTTACCGAGCCGTGGCTCTTTGACAGGAGGATCTCCGCCGAGTTCGATGTGTACAAATTTGAACGGCAATACTACGAATACACTAAAGACAGCCTCGGCGGGGCTCTCCGGCTGGGTTTTCCCATTGGGTTTGACGAAGATTACACGAGAGGGTTGGTGGGGTATGCGTACGAAGATGCAGATATCAGCGATGTATTCGAGAATGCATCCATTCTGATCCAGGAGATGATAGGGAGGAATGTCACCAGCAGCATGACCTTCGGCGTGCGCCGCAACTCCAAGGACAGACCCTGGAACACCCGTGAGGGATCCTACAACAGCATCACCTATGAGTATGCCGGAGGTCCCCTGGGCGGCGATGTCGGGTTCGACCGGTATCAGGTCACCTCGGGCTGGTATTTTCCTCTTCCCAAGGATACTTCCTTCATGGCTCAGGGAAGATGGGGTTATGTGGTCAAGAGGGGTGAGGAAAAGCTGCCTGTTTATCAGAAATTTCGCCTTGGGGGTATCAATACGATCCGCGGATTTGACGATTACTCCATCTCGCCCAGAGATCCCGACACCGGAGACAGAATCGGCGGCGAAAAGATGATGATTTTCAATTTCGAATACCGCTTTCCTCTTATAAAAGATCAAGGGATCACGGGTATCGTGTTCTTCGATGCCGGGAACTCCTGGACCAAAGACGACAGCTACAGCTTCAGCGATGTAAAGAAGTCCGTGGGGACAGGAGTCCGGTGGTACTCCCCGATCGGGCCGCTTCGCATCGAGTACGGCTGGGTAATCGGCCCCGAAGGGGATGAGGAATCGGGCGCCTGGGCCTTTTCAGTGGGGGGACTTTTTTAATGAGTATTACAAAGCATGGGGGAATAAATATGAGACGGGTTTTGCCTTATCTGATGTGCATGTGTTTCGTTTTTGTTTGGGTTTCCGATGGCTTTGCGGCCCCGCCGACCGGTTATAAGATCGGCGTTGTGGACATTCAGAAATTTCAGAAGAAGTCCAAGAATTTTCAAGCCATCGGCAACAAGGTAAAAAAGAAATTCGATGCCATGCAGCAGAAGCTGGACGACGAGAGGAACGCGCTGCTCAAGCTGGAGGAGGATTTCAAAAAGCAGAGCATGATGCTGAGCCTCGATGCGCAGGAAGACAAGAAGAGGGAGCTCGAGAAAAAGAGAAGGTATTACAAGTACATCTATGAGGATCTTTCCCAGGAGATGAAGGATACGGAATCCGAAGCCACCGGCCAAATCGGGAAAGAGCTGGAAAACGTCGTCAAGAAAATCGCCGAAAAGGAGGGGTACACCCTCATTCTCGAAAAGAGAACTCTCGGCCTCATTTACTATAGCGATGTCATTGACATCACCGACCGCGTTGTAGAGGCCTACGATGCCTCAAAGCCCAAACAGTAGCGGACGGAAAGACACCCTCGCCCTTACACTCGAAGAGCTTTCAGAGCGTCTGGGCGCTGAGGTGCATGGCCGTAAGAGGGTTTCGATCAAGGGGATCAACTCGCTCAGCGAGGCGGTCAGCGGTGAGATTTCGCTCTACATGGACCGCCGCTACATGGATGCCCTGAGGAGCACAAAGGCTTCTGCCATTATTGTCCGGGGAAAGACCGACCTCTTCGATGGCCCTCAGCTGATCGTACGAAATCCTGCCCTTGCTTACGCGGAGGTCGCCGCGCTCTTTTGCCCGGCGTTGTCCAGATACCCGGGTATCAGTCGCGAAGCCGTCATTCATGAGACGAGCACGATTGCCGAGGATGTGTCCATCTATCCCTTCGTGTATGTAGGGGAAGGGGCCGTCATCGAACGGGGAGCGACACTTTTTCCCGGGGTGTATGTGGGGGATGGGGTGAAAGTCGGGAGGAACACCATCCTCTACCCGAATGTGGCGCTCATGCCGAGGGTCATTGTCGGAGACGACGTGATCATACACGCCGGCACGGTGGTGGGCAGTGACGGATTCGGTTTTGTGCGTGATGGAGCGAGAAGCGTAAAGATTCCCCAACTTGGAACGGTTCAAATAGAAGACAATGTCGAAATCGGGGCGAACAACACGATTGACAAGGCCGCCCTCGGAAAAACCTGGATCAAGAAGGGAGTCAAAACGGACAATCTCGTTCAAATTGCGCATAACGTGACCATTGGGGAGAATTCCATCATAGTCGCCCAGACCGGCATTTCAGGGAGCGTCACAGTGGGGAGCCAGGTAATCATCGGAGGCCAGGTCGGCATCTCCGATCACCTCGAAATAGGAGATCGGGCGATGATCGGCTCGCAGTCGGGAGTAGCCAAATCGATTCCTTCGGGAGAGGTGGTTTCCGGCACACCCACCATGCCCCATCGTTTGTGGTTAAAGACGAGAGGACTGATCGCAAAGCTTCCGGAGTTGAACGAGAGGATTCGAGCCCTGGAGAAAAAACTGGACGAACTCGAAGGTCGGCCGAAAGGAAGAGAGTAGATCCGTGACGCAATCAGGAGCACAAGAGATGAAACTGCCCTTAAGGTATGACGAGATCACGAAAATCCTGCCCCACCGCTACCCTTTCCTGCTGGTGGACTGCATCACGGAGCTCGAGCCTCTCAAGAGGGTGGTGGGGATCAAGAATGTCACCGCGAACGAGCCGTTTTTCCAGGGCCATTTTCCAGGAAACCCAATAATGCCCGGAGTCCTGATCCTTGAGGCCATGGCTCAGGCCGGCGGCGTGCTGGCCCGTTTGTCCTATCCCGAAGTTCTTGAAAAGGAGGGAGGAGGCAAGGTTTTTTTCATGGCCCTTGACAACGTGAAATTCAGAAAGCCCGTCCTGCCCGGAGATCAGCTCATTCTCAAACTCGAGGCTCTCCGAACCGGTTCCCGAGTCTGGAAAATGGCGGGCAAGGCGTTTGTAAAAGAGAACCTTGTGGCTGAGGCCGAACTGATGGCATCGATAGGGTAATACCGCGTCGAAGATCTTATCGGATGCTGTGGCAATAATCTCGCAAGAGGTGCTCCGAATTTCGACTCAATACTAGAGACGCGGAAATCCGAAATTCGAATATCGAAGCACGAAACAAATTCAAATGACGGAATACGAATAATGAAAATTCATCCCACCGCGGTGGTGAGCCCGCGTGCTGAAATTGCAGAGGAAGCGGAAATCGGCCCATACTCGGTGATAGGGGAGCATGTGAGCATAGGCAGGTCCACCATCATCGGCTCCCACGTCATCATTGAAGGAAATACCCGGATCGGCGAACGGAACAGGATTTTTCCTTTCGTTACTCTCGGAACGCCCCCCCAGGACACCGGCTATCGTGGGGAGGATACCCGGCTTCTCATCGGGAATGACAACATCATCCGGGAGTATGCCACCGTTCACAGGGCAACGACAAAGGAGGAATGGGTCACCTCGGTGGGCGACGGAAATTATCTCATGGCCTATTCTCATGTAGCTCATGACTGCGTTCTGGGAAATCACATCATTCTCGCCAACGTGACGACCCTTGGGGGCCATATCCACATTGGGGACTACGCCAACCTGGGAGGGCTTGCTGCCGTCCATCAATTTGTCAGAATCGGCGCCTATGCCTTTGTCGGCGGAAAGTCGGGAGTCGACAGGGATGTCCCTCCGTTCATGATCACCGCAGGCGAAAGGGCCAGGTTGTACGGAATCAACCGGAGGGGCCTCCGCCGTCACGGGCTGCCGCAGGAGGCCGTCGACGGGTTGAAAAGGGCCTTTCAGATCATCTGGCGGGACAATCTCCAATTCCCTGAGGGCATCAGGCAGGCGAGAGAGAAGATCCCTTTTTCCCCGCAGCTGGAGATGCTTCTCTCCTTCCTGGAGAGTTCCAAGAGAGGCATCCTGAGGTGAATGAATCGCCTGATACACGAGAACCGGTCGGCCTGATCGCAGGGGGCGGTCAGTTCCCGCTGAAGATTGCGGTGGCTGCAAAAAAAAGAGGAAGTCGCGTGGTGGCGGTGGCACACCATGGAGAAACGGATCCGTCGCTTGCTGACAGTGTCGACGAGATTGTGTGGATCAAACTCGGCCAGCTCGGGCACCTGATCCGCACTCTGAAGAAGAGGGGGGTCAGGCAGGCGGTCATGGCAGGGACCATCACGAAAAAGCGCATGTTCGAGAACATCCTCCCGGATCTGAAGGGCCTGAAGGTGATGTCAAGATTGGCGGTCTTCCATGACGACGATATCCTGCGGGCTGTTGCCTCGGAGCTTTCCAAGGAGGGCATCGAGATCGTCGGCTCGGCCAGCTATGTGCCGGAGCTTCTGGCCCCTTCGGGTTGCCTCACCCGGAGAAAACCATCCAAGACGGAAGAGGAAGAGATCCGCTTCGGCTGGAGCATTGCCAAGGAGTTGGGCCGCCTGGACATCGGGCAATGTGTTGTGGTGCGAAAGAGAACCGTTCTTGCCCTGGAAGCCATTGAAGGAACGGATCAGACGATCTTGAGGGGGGGGAAACTGGCCGGTGAAAAGGCGGTGATTGTCAAGGTCAGCAAGCCCAATCAGGATATGCGTTTCGATGTTCCTTCTGTCGGGCTGGATACCGTGAAGGTAATGGCTCAGGTCAAGGCCTCGGTTCTCGCTGTGGAGGCCGGAAAAACGCTTCTGTTCGACAGGCCTGAGATGATATTGTATGCAGATAAACAAAGGATCAGCATCACATCCCTCTGAACAGGATCATGACGGAAAAGATGAAAACTCGAAAAAAAGGTGCTCTTCTGAAGGTAGGCGTAATCGGTGTAGGACATCTGGGGGAGTACCATGTACAAAAGTACAAGGCCATCCCTTCAGTGAAACTGGTGGGGATCGTGGACACGAACGTCTCGCGGGCAAAGGAGATTGCCGAGCGCTATCACACACGCGCCTTTGCGAATCATGTGGAGATCCTGAAGCAGGTCGACGCAGTCAGCCTCGCGGTGCCGACCGAGAACCATTTCGAGGTTGCCAAGGATGTCCTTTCCTCCGGCGTCCACCTGCTGGTGGAAAAACCCATCACGTATCAGCTTGAGCCGGCAGATACCCTCATCCGCATGGCGGCGGAACGGGATCTGGTGCTCCAGGTGGGGCTGGTCGAACGGTTCAATCCCGCCGTGGTGAAGATGGAAAGACTGCTGGACCATCCCCTTTTTGTCGAATCCCATCGGATGAATGTATTTACCCCCAGGGGAACCGATGTGGATGTGGTGCTCGATCTGATGATCCATGACTTGGACATCATCCTCCACGTGGTTGATTCGGAGGTGAAGGAACTCCACGGCGTGGGCATGTCCGTGATCACCCCCAAGACGGACATTGCCAATGCGAGACTTATCTTCGAAAACGGCACCGTGGGCAATTTGACGGCCAGCAGGGTTTCGGATAAGAACCTACGAAAGATCAGGATCTTTCAACAGGACTCCTATCTTCACGTGAACTGCCTGAAACGGGAGCTCACGATTACCAGGCTCGATGGAAGACCGAAGAACCCGGGTGGGCTGCCACAGGTTGTATCGGACAAAATCGAGTTTCCCGGCAGTGATCCCCTGGCGGATCAGATCGGTTCGTTCGTGGATACGGTTATCAGCAAATCAGAACCTGTAGTTTCCGGGCAGGATGGAAGACGGGCGCTCAAATTCGCACTTGCGATCATCGACCAGATCGAGAAAGGGTGCAAGCATTTCCTTTCCCCATCGTGAACCTCGCAGTTCCAGTCTGATCGTCATCGTGGCAGGAGAGGCTTCCGGAGATCTCCACGGAGCAAATCTCGTCCGCGCCATCCGGGATCTGGCCCCGCATACCCTGTTTTTCGGGATCGGGGGCAGGAGGATGGAGGATGCAGGGGTAACCATCCTTTTCCCATCCTCCGATCTGGCGGTTGTAGGGCTCACGGAAGTTTTCTCCCGCCTGCGTGTAATCAGAAAGGCTTATCTGAAGCTGAAATCCATCCTCAGGTCCGAAAATCCGGACCTGCTCATCGTCATCGACTATCCGGACTTCAACCTTCTTCTTGCCGGGGCGGCAAAAAAATTCCACGTTCCTGTTCTTTACTATATCAGCCCGCAGGTATGGGCCTGGCGTCCCGGAAGGGTGAAGAAGATCGCTGACCGGGCCGATCGTGTCGCCGTAATTCTTCCCTTTGAGCAGCAGTTTTATCGCCGGAGAGGGGTGGCGGTGGAGTACGTGGGACATCCTCTGATGGATATTGTTCCCGATCGCCTGTGCAGAGAGGAAATCCTCGGATCTCTAGGTCTGTCGGGCAAAGGACCGATCATCGGGCTCCTCCCCGGAAGCAGGAGGGAAGAGGTGACCAGGCTGCTGCCTGTGATGATCAGTGCCGTTGAAGCCCTCTCCGACAACCACCCGGGGCTCGCGTGTCTTCTTCCCCTGGCCCCCACGATCACACCGGAACTAATCGATTCCGTCATCAGCGGATTTTCTCTTCCCATTCGAATTCAGGATGACATGTACTCAGTTCTGGCTGCAAGCGATCTGGTCCTTGTCGCCTCCGGCACAGCGACACTCGAGGCGGCCATCATGCAGGTCCCCATGGTGGTCGTCTATCGGGTTTCACCGCTGACCTTCTGGCTTGGAAAATTGGTGGTCAAGGTACCCTTCATCAGCCTGGTCAACCTGATTGCGGGAGAACGGATCGTGCCGGAACTGATCCAGGGCGAGGTGACGCCGAGCCGGGTTGCAGAGGAAGCCGAGACCATTCTCGAATCTGGCCCCGGGAGAGAAAGTATGGTAAACAGGCTGGGGAAACTCAAAGAGAGTCTCGGGGGAAGATCGGCCTCGGAGAAGACCGCTAGGATTGCAGTGGAAATGATGAGAGCAAAGAGTGTCTCTCGCCCGCTTCGCTAGAGAAGGGAGAGGTTCCAATAAGATATGGCGAAGACCATTCTGGTTATTGACGACGAGGAAAGCATTCTGCAGTCCCTCGAGGGAATCCTGACCGACGAGGGATTCGAGGTCATCATCGCCGAGAGCGGCCTGTCGGGCCTGCAGAAGGTGGACGCGCTTCCGGATCTCATCCTGCTGGACATCTGGATGCCCGATATGGACGGCATCGAGACCCTTATGAAACTGAAAGAGGTCCATCCCCGGATTCAGGTCATCATGATGTCCGGCCATGCCACCATCGAGACGGCGGTAAAGGCGACCAGGCTGGGCGCGTACGATTTCATCGAGAAACCGCTCTCCCTCGAAAAGGTGCTCCTCTCCGTTCAGAACGCATTGGACCATTACAGGCTGGAGGAGGAGATCAGCCTGCTCAAGGAGAAGGAGAAAAAAAAGTACAGGATCACCGGAGAGAGCGAGGCTGTCCGCCAACTCAAGGAGCAGATCAGGATCGTGGCGCCCACGAATGCCTGGGTTTTGATTTCGGGAGAAAATGGAACGGGAAAGGAACTGGTCGCACATACCATCCATCGGCTCAGCAAACGGTCCCAAAAGCCTTTCGTCGAAGTAAACTGCGCTGCAATTCCTGAAGAGCTGATCGAGAGCGAGCTCTTCGGTCATGAAAAGGGTGCCTTTACCGGCGCGAGTTCCACGAAGAAAGGGAAATTCGATCAGGCCCACGAGGGGAGCCTTTTCCTGGATGAGATCGGCGATATGAGTATGAAGGCTCAATCGAAGACGCTCAGGATCCTGCAGGAACAGAAGTTCGAAAGAGTGGGCGGGTCCCGAACCATCCAGGTGGATGTGCGGGTGATTGCAGCGACCAACAAGGACCTTGAGACCGAAATCGAGAAGGGCACGTTCAGGGATGATCTCTACTTTCGGTTGAACGTGATCCCCATCCGCGTCCCTCCGCTGCGCGAGAGGGTGGAGGATATCCCCAGCCTGGTCAGAGAATTCGTCATGGAGTTTTCTCTTCAGATGAACATCGAGGCCAAGGATTTCAGCGGCGAAGCAGTTCAGCTTCTGAAAAGGTATCACTGGCCTGGAAACGTGAGGGAGTTGAGAAACTTAGTCGAAAGACTGGTGATCATGACCCATGGGCCGGTAATCCATGCCAAGGACATTCCACTCCCCTTTAACCATCAGGCAAAAATGGACGAGGAATTCGCCTCCGTTTTCGCGGCAGCCTCCTACAAGGAGGCGAAGGGGATTTTCGAGAAGGCCTTCATCGCCAGGAAACTGCGCGAGTTCCACGGGAACATCTCTCAGACCGCGGACGCCATCGGGATGGAGCGAAGCAACCTCCACAAGAAAATCAAGGCATATGGCCTGGAAACTCGCTTCCAGTAATCTGACGAATCCTCTTCCAGATCTCCTCCCTCCCTTCTCTCGTCTTTGAAGAGAAGACCACAGGCGGTACAGGCACCACCTCTTCGAGCTGATCGCGGATTTTCTTTGCCCGGATGAGCGACTGCTGGCGAGAGAGCTTGTCGGACTTGGTCAGCACAAGGATGGGCTCTTTTCGGTAGGTGCGGAGCCATTGCAGGAGATCCAGGTCACCCCGGGCGACATCGCGGCGAATATCCAGAATCACCACGACCGACTTCAGGCTCGGCCTGCTACGCAAATAGGTTTCCACCATCTGTCCCCATGATTTCCTCTCTTCGAGAGAAACCCGGGCATATCCATAACCGGGAAGATCCACAAAGTAGAGCTTCCCTTCCACTGAGAAGAAGTTGAGCGACCGGGTTCTGCCGGGTGTGCTGCCCGTTTTGGCCACTTTCTTCCTGTTGAGGAGAACATTGATGAGGGTGGATTTTCCTACATTGGATCGGCCGGCGAAGGCGATCTCCGGCTTATCTGCGGGGGGATAATGGCTCCGCCGAAAGGCGCTCGTTATGAAAGTGACTTCCATCGTCAAATCCCCCTTAAGGAAAAGACTGCCACGAAGACACAAAGACACGAAGATGAGGATAGTTATTTCTTTGTGTCTTGGTGCCTTGGTGGCGATCTTTTTAACGCTTTTTCAGGTGAGCTTCTATTCTCTGCAGCCCTTCCCGGATGTTGTCGATCGAATTCGCATAAGAGAATCGAAGATATCCTTCCACGTTTTTTCCGAAATCGATTCCGGGGGTGACCCCCACCCCGGCTTCTTCAAGGAATTCAAAGGCGAGTTTGTAAGAATCATGGGAAAGATGTCTCGCGTTGACCAGAATATAGAAGGCGCCCGCAGGCTCGACCGGGAGGCCGAAACCGAGCTCTCTCAGCCTCGCGATCATGTATTTGCGTCTCTCATTGTATACCGACCGCATCCTTTGCACATCCGGACCTGCCTTGAGCAGTGCGGCTACTCCCGCCCATTGGCTTACGCTTCCGGCGGAGATATAGAAATTCTGCTGGATCTTCTGAAGCGGCCTCACGAACTCACGGGGGGCAATGATGTACCCGAGACGCCATCCGGTCATCGCATAGGCCTTGGAAAAGCCGTTAAGCACAAAAGCCTTGTCCGTGAACTCCAGGATGGTGTGTTCTTTTTGCTCGTAAACAAGGCCGTGATAGATCTCGTCAGAAAGGATGAAAGCGCCCATTTCTCCTATTTCTTTCATCCTCTGCGGAGAGAGCAGATTGCCTGTGGGATTGGAGGGGGAGTTGATGACTATCGCGCGGGTCCTGGGGCTTATTTTCTTCCGGATTTCCTCAGGGCTCAACTGAAAACCTTCCTCCTCCTTCCCTTTCACAGTGACGGGGACCGCGCCCAGAAAACGGGCGAAGTTCGGATAGCAGGGATAGTGCGGATCGGAGAGGATGACCTCGTCGCCGGCCTCGAGGAGAGTGGAAAAGAGCATGAAGAGGGCCGGGGATGTCCCTGATGTGACCATCACCTGATCCGGATCGATCCGGACCCCGTATTTCTCAAGATAGTGGGCGCATATGGCCTGCCTCAGTTCCAGGATTCCGAGGCTGTGCGTGTAATGGGTATGGCCTTTCCGGATGGCCTCCACTGCGGCTTCACAGATGCACTCCGGTGTGGGGAAATCGGGCTCGCCGATCTGCAGGTGAATAATGGACCGGCCGTTTCTCTCGAGCTCATGGGCTCTTTCCAGGATGTCCATGACGATGAACGGGGGAATATTGAGGGACCGCTCGGTCGGACCGCCGCAACGGATCTCCGCAGAAGCCGGGAGATCCCGGGTGGGCGCGGCAGTCCCTCCACCCTTCCGCTTATCCACGTTTTCCGCACTCATCAAGGAGTCTTTTTGAATCTCTTTTGAATTCACCGGTTTTATCCACTTCCATGGCCTTGAGGATCATTTCCCTGGCATCGTCGTACCGCTTGAACTTGAGGTACAGATTTGCGAGATGGAGGTAGGAGACGGGATAATTCGGAGCGTATTGGATGGAGGACTTATAGGCGTCGATCGCGAGATCCCACTCGCGCAGCGCTTCATATGTCAGACCCATATTGTCATAGGCGGGGCTGTACTCGGGGAAGACCTGAAGCGCCTTTTTGTACGCCTCAAGGGCCCTCCGGGGCTCCCCCATAAAGAGGTATACGGTGCCGAGATTATTGTAGGCGGCGAACCGGGACGGATACATGAAATCCTCGGCGGCCTTGGTAAACATCTCGATGGCCTGCCCGTACTTGCCTTGTCGGTTATACACCAATCCGAGATGATTCATTGCTTCCGAGTAATCGGGCTTGATCTGCAGTGACTTCTTCAAGTGGAATTCTGCCTTGTCCATCTGCTCAAGATCGGCATAGGTGATACCGATGGTGTTATGGATCTCATGGTTCTCGGGGTCCATTTCCAATGCCTCAAGCAGGGTCTTCAACGCCGATTGCTTGTTCCCTTCGGCAAGGAGCGCCCTGCCGAGGTTTTGCTTGGCGTCGATCTGGGGCTTTGTGGCGCCTTGATCCTGAACACAGCCGGGGAGAGCGCCGAGAAGGAGGAGAGACAAAGCGAGAGCGACAACGGTTCTCTTCATCATATCACCTTGTTTAGAGGGTATTCGATAATGCCTTCTGCGCCGGCTTTGATCAGCTTCGGAATCAGATCCCTCACGGTTCTCGATTCCACCACCGTTTCCACGGAAAACCACTTTGTGTTGTAAAGCCCTGCCACGGTCGGAGCGTTAAGACTGGGAAGGATACCCACAATTCCCTTAAGCAGAGATTCGGGAACGTTCATCTTCAATCCCACCAGTTTTTCCGCCCTGAGGGCGCCCTTCAGCAGCATGATGATCTGGGCTATCTTTTCCTTCTTCCAAGGATCGTCGTAAGAGTCTTTGTTGGCGATCAGCCGGGTGTTGGAGGTCATCAACTCGTGGATGATCTTGAGACCATGGGCGCGAATGGTGCTTCCTGTTTCCGTCACCTCCACAATGGCGTCTGCAAGACCCGAGACGATTTTTCCCTCGGTCGCGCCCCAGGAGAATTCCACCTGCACGTCGATCTGTTTTTCGTGGAAGTAGCGCTTTGTGAAATTCACGAGCTCGGTGGCCACCTTCTTCCCTCTCAGGTCTTCAATGGTCTTGATGTCCGAATCGGCAGCCACTGCCAGGACCCAGCGCGCGGGGTTCTGGCTCACCTTTGAATAGACCAGATCGTCCACAACGACCACGTCCGACTCATTCTCCTCGATCCAGTCCTTCCCGGTCAGGCCCGCATCGATGGTCCCGTTCTCCACATAGCGGGACATCTCCTGGGCCCTGCACAACGTACATTCCAGGGTTTCATCGTCGATGTCCGGGAAATAACTCCTGCCGTCCACACTGATCTTCCAACCGGACTTCTCAAAGAGGTTGATGGTCGCCTTCTCCAGACTTCCCTTTGGAATACCGAATTTCAGCTTATTCATTTTCTGTACACCTTCTCGGGATCGAAAATCTTTTCGCCAACCAGGGTCGCGCTGCCGTCCCTCTCAATCCTGTTGTGGAAGCAACTCTCGTACCCTGTGTGGCAGGCGGCTCCCCCTATCTGCTCCACCTTGAAAAGGATGGTGTCCCTGTCGCAGTCCAGCCGGATCTCGACGATTTTCTGCACATGGCCGGAAGTCCCGCCTTTGTGCCAGATTTCGTTCCGCGAGCGGCTCCAGTAGTAGGCATCTCCGGTTTCCAGCGTCTTCTCCCAGGCAGAACGGTTGACATAGGCAAGCATCAGGACCTTGCCGGATCTGTGGTCCTGAACGACCGCGGGCACCAGCCCGTTTCCCTTTTCGAAATCAGGCATCATACGGGTTTTCGCCTCTCAGGTTCTAAGTAAGCCATAAAGAATAGCATATCGGAACTACGGCGCAAACAGAAAATCCGGAAAGAACAATCTGAACCGCAAAGACGCAAAGGTCGCGAAGAAGAACGGGTAGACATGTTTTTTCACATGCCGAGGCCACCGCATCGGCATGTGAAAAAACATGTATTGTTCCTGGCGCACTTGGCGTCTTGGCGGTTCAATCCCGTTTTGCCCTTTGTAGCTGTCGCTGCCTTTATCCGTCTATCCTTCCGCCCTTTTTCCTGCAAGCTGCCCGCATGCGGCGCCGATATCCCGGCCCTTGCTCTTGCGGATCATGACGGTAAACCGATGTTGGATGAGAATCTCCTGGAATGCAATCATCCTCTCTTCGGTGGGCGGAGACATATCGAGCCCCTGGTGCGGATTCAGCGGAATCAGGTTGACCTTGGCCTTGATGCCCGAGAGCAGTTTCGCAAGCCTGGCCGCGTCTTCGTCCCGGTCGTTGACGCCCTTGATCAGGATGTACTCGAACGTGATTCTCCGCCCGTGGGGGAGGGGAAACTCTCTGCAGGCCGCCATCAGCGTTTCCAGAGGATAGGTGCGGTTGATCGGCATGAGAAAGTCCCGTGTCTCATTGTCTGCGGCGTTCAGGGATACTGCGAGATTTACGGTCACGTCTTTCCCGAAACGCAGTATCTGGGGGACCAGCCCGCAGGTGGAGAGCGTTACCTTTCGATTGGAGAAATTCATGCCCTCCAAATCCACAATATTTCGAATGGCTTTTATCACCGCGGCGTAATTGGCAAGAGGCTCCCCCATGCCCATGAGAACAAGGTTGGTCAGTCGGGCGGGATCGTCCATGGAACGTCTTACCTGAATCACCTGGTCTATAATCTCGGAAGGCGTGAGGTTTCGATTGAAACCCTGCTTTCCTGTGAGACAGAAACGGCAGCCCATGCTGCAGCCGGACTGGCTGGAAATGCAGAGCGTAAAGTGGTCCCTTTCCGGAATGAGCACCGCCTCGATGAAGCGGCCGTCATGAAGCCTGAACAAATGCTTCCTGGTTCCGTCCCCGGAGACCTGGACCTCGGCCTCCTCCAGAACCTGAAACAGCACTTCCTTCTCGAGTTTGTGCCGCGCGGCCCTGGAAAGATTGGTCATCTCCTGAAAGGAGCCGGCAAGTCCCTTGAATATCCACTGCCTGATCTGGGCGGCCCGATAGGACTCGAGGCCGATAGTTTCGACCCACTGCCTGGTCTCGTCCAGATCCATTTCTTTAATATCGATTTTCATGAAAAGCGGTTTCTCTGGTTACACAAACCCGTTAACCCATCAAGGTTCTCAACTTCGCAAGCTCCCATACATAGTCGTAGAGGTGGAGTCCCTTGCTGGCGGCGATGATCTCTCCGTCCTCTACCCCGATGCAGGATGCCATATACTCCTTCAGCAGTTGTATGGCGCCGAGGTTTGCGGGGAACCCGTTCCACAGATCCCACGACCGGAAATAAACGATAAAGTTGAGCTTGCCGTCCATGATCCTGGTATCGATTCCTCTGAGACAGGGAGGGTCCTTCTGGAAAATGCATCCGGGCTCCCCTACGGTCATGAAGGCCTGGTTCGTGGCATGCCCGTCCTCCTTGTACATTCGGATGACCTCTTCGATCTGCCTTTCCAGGTACTGCCCATAGGTGTATTCCTCGCCTTCCATCCTGGCCGACGTCATGAGATAGGGCAGGTACTGTTCCAGATATCCTTCGGCAACAGGATTGGGAATACCCAGGGAAGGAGGGATGTCCGGCAGAAGCGGGCGCACACCGGGATACTTGATATGCACGGTCACATAATCGAACTCAAGCCGCTTCTGGCCCTGATAGCTGCCCCTCTCAATGGTGTATTCCCGCCCTTTTTCCAGAACTCGGTACACACACTGAAACCATGCATCCGGCAGATCCCGCGCCTCGATGAATTCAAGTTTCATGCAGAGTCGTGCCCCCTCCTTCTCTCCAGCGATCTATTGGATTTTGCAGTCCGGCTGAGGCTTTGTCAATCGCAAAGGGACAGGATGCAAGATCCAGGATCCAGGATGCAAGGTGAATCGCATGGATTCCGGTCCTGACCCGGGTTTTTTGGATTGTTCCCAAGGGAATGATCTCGTATGATCTCGTGAGTGCGCGTCAAAAACGTCCAAGAGCAAAGGAGTCGATCATGAGCAGATTAGGATTCATCGGGCTGGGGATAATGGGGACACCCATGGCCGGAAACTTGCTGACCGGTGGACATGAATTGTATCTCTACGATATCAATCCGCTTGCCAGGACCCTTGTCGATCAGGGTGGTATCCCTTGTCGGTCGTGCAAGGAAGTGGCTCAAAAGGCCGACATTGTCATCATCATGGTTCCCGATACGCCGAACGTGGCTGATGTTCTTTTTGCGGAAAACGGCGTCGCTGCCGGTCTTTCGCCCCGAAAGATCGTGGTGGACATGAGCTCGATCTCTCCTGTCGAGACCAAGGAGTTCGCCCGCAGGATCGAGGCGCTGGGGTGCGACTACCTGGATGCGCCGGTTTCGGGTGGCGAAGTCGGTGCGAAGGCGGGCTCATTGACGATTATGGTTGGAGGGAAACAGGAGGTGTTTGACAAGGTCAAGCCGCTGTTCGAATTGATGGGTAAAAATATTACCCTGGTTGGCGGAAATGGAGACGGCCAGACCTGCAAGGTCGCTAATCAAATCATCGTTGCCCTTACAATCGAGGCGGTCGGTGAAGCTCTCCTGTTCGCCTCAAAAGCAGGCGCCGACCCTGCCAAGGTCCGTCAGGCCCTGATGGGGGGCTTTGCCTCCTCTCGCATCCTGGAAGTCCACGGCGAGCGTATGATCAAGCGTACCTTCGAGCCCGGGTTCCGTATTACACTCCATCAGAAGGATCTCAATCTGGCGTTGGCTTCAGCGCGCGCCATCGGTGTCAGTCTCCCGAACACGGCAACCTGTCAGGAGCTGTTCAATGCCTGTGCTGCGCACGGCGGCAGCGGCTGGGATCACTCCGCCATGGTTCGGGCACTGGAAATGATGGCAGGCTTTGAGATCGCCGAGAAAACCGAATCCTGAAACTGAACAGAACTGCGGGGGGTGGTTGCTTTCTGCTCCCCTTCATGCTCCTGTCAAGAACGGCTGCAATTTCTACAGGACGTGGGACTTGATGAAGAAGAGGGCCATGCAGGGCAGGAATATGCAGACATTTAGAGCGCCGCAGAGGAGGGCCTCCCGCAGGAACGGCCGCAGCTTACCATTGGTACTGCGGTTGATGCCTTTGAAGGCCTTGCGAAGGCAGAGGAGGTAATTTGCAAAAAAGCAGGTTCCGATAATCAAAAAGGCCTGGATCAGTATGCTTCCGCCCACCTCATTGCCGGGGGTCACAAGGATTTTCCCGAACGCGTACCCCAGGAAGATATTGGCCAGGATCGTCAAAAGTGGAAACTTGTTGATCGTCAGGGTTGCCTTGAGCGAATAGATGATGCTTTGCATGCCGTACTCCGGAAAAATGGAAAAGTGCGGGCGAGCGTAAGGGAAAATCGCTTCCAAGTCAAGTTATTGCTTAGCAAGTGCCACCTCTTCTTCACACTGTTCCACCCCCGCCCGGATATGCAATTCCATACATTCTGCAGCGTTTTCATGTACCGTTATCCATACAAAAGGAAAGCTCTTTAAAAGAGATTCTGCAAGACCCTGGCCCACCATTAGTTGAGATGTCACATGGTTGTCAAAATCCGGCATTCCCCGGCACGCCTTTTGCCTTTACGAACAATAACAAACCTCTCCCGGACTGCCGCTGCATAAACAGTGTAAACAGCAGCATCTCTAATAAGGGGAGGCGAGCAATGATGAAGACATCGTGCCGGATCACCAATGCTGGAAGGAAATAACAACACGGGATGTCCGGAACACAAGGAGGCGAAGATGGTTGGAGTCTTGATCATATCGCATGGTGTACTTGCTGAAACCCTGGTCTCCGAAGCTCAACATCTGATTGGAAAGTTGCCGAAGGTGCGAGGGGTTTCTATCAGGCCCACGGAAAATCAAAAAGAAATCAGCAACCGGATCCAGGCAAAAATGGCTGAGGTGGACCAGGGGGACGGGATCATGATTTTAACAGACGTCCTGGGAGGAACTCCGACCAATCTCAGCCTTCCCTTGCTGAAAGACAAGAGTATCCAAGTCGTCACGGGGGTGAACGTTCCCATGCTGCTGGCCCTTTCGAGTTATCGAGGGAGATCGTTAGAAGAAATTTGCCGTCTCGTAAAAAAAGCGGGGCGGCGGAGCATCATCATGGTCAAGGAGACACTCGGTATGAGGGGAAAAGCCGGCCGCATCACTCGAAGTGAGGATACTCGAAGGAGGAAGCAGTCGTGTATCTGAAGTTTTATCGGCTCAAGAAACCGCCATTCAACTTAACCCCTGACCCTGATTTTCTATCCTTGAGCCCCGGTAATCGAGAGGCCATGGCATCGATCATTTACGGTGTCGAGAGCAAGAAGGGCTTTGTCGTCATTACGGGTGAAGTGGGTGTCGGTAAGACCACAATTCTGCGCTCTTATCTTGAGAGGGCGGATAAGGCACGGTTAAAGATCGTTTACATCTTCAATCCCAATGTCTCGTTTAAAGGAATCGTAAAGACCATTCTTCGAGAGTTGGATCGAAATGCGGAATCGGATGATGTCTTTGAGATGGTGAATTGTCTTCACTATCTGCTGATTGAAGAGTTCAGGCAGGGCAATACCGTGGCGTTGATCGTTGACGAGGCGCAAAATATGCCGATGGAAACTCTCGAAAATCTTCGGATGCTTTCCAATCTCGAGACGGCAACCGACAAACTCTTTCAGATCGTGTTGGCCGGGCAGCCGGAACTTGAACAGATGCTGAACTCAAGGAAATTGCGACAACTGAAGCAACGCGTCGCAATCCATTTTCGAATTCCGCCCTTAACGGAAAAGGAAAGTTTAGCCTATGTCAAACACCGGCTGGCAATGGCGACGACCGACAATTCTCCCGTCTTCACGCGGTCCGCCCTTAAAGAGATAGTCAGGGAAGCAAAAGGAATCCCTCGTGTTCTCAATTTATTGTGCGAAAACTGCCTGATTACAGGTCGGGGGTACCAAGTGAGACCGGTCAGTGCCAGGATTGCAAGGGAGGTGATTGAAGATTTTGAGGGACAAGAAACAGAGAAGAGGTCACCTTCACGGCGATGGATGTTGAGTTCAGTTGCGGTGTTTCTGGCAACGACCGGTCTCTTCTGGTTTTCCCCTTCTGACGATGTGTTGTCGGACGTGGGGAAATGGCTTTCTGGAATCTACCAAGACGATCCGGCACAGAAGGAAGCAAATGCTTCCACTGAAAAAGTCCCATCCTTGAAGTACTCATCTCCAATCAAAGAACGTTTTGAAGTCGAGCCTCGCGAAGAGACCAATCATGTGGCTCAGGATGAAAGTTCCCGGTTACCAAGAGAATCTCTCCCGAAAATCAAAGTTGTGGAAGAAGGCGACAATTTACATACCCTCGCCAAGGAAATGTATGGCTTCTCCAATCAGAGGCTGATTGCTTGGATAAAGCGGAAAAATCCCGGCCTCAAGAATGTGAATAAGCTTCAAGCCGGTGATCTGATTTTGTTCCCTGAAATGGATGAAACGAGGATCCGTAGTGCACGTTGAGCCGAAATGGAGATCAGTTTCAGTTTTCAGGTTTAATGCTCGGACTTCATGTCACTGCAGTCCCTCTGACGCGATTGCGCTGCGACTGTTTCCACAGTTCGCAAAATAAGAAAGGCAAAGGATGAGCAAGATTTATGAGGCATTAGAAAGAGCGGGGTTCGAAGCAAAGCTGACGAGCATGCCGTCTCCGGTGTTTCCCATGAAGAAGAGATGGCCTATTGCTCCGAAAATAGAGATCGAAGAGAGAATGACCGGGATCGCAGAAGCGCTTCTTCCTGATAGCCGCATGAAGATAATTCAATTCCTAGGCTCCCGCAGTGGAGAGGGGACATCAACCGTGGTCAAGCAGTTTGCGGGAATCTCAGCCTTGAAAATGCACAAATCGGTCCTTGTTCTTGACGCAGATAGAATTAATCCCGTCCAACACGATCTCTTTGGTGTCGATCACGAAGAATGCCTCAACGAAGTGACCGTGGATGGCGGTCCCATCGAGAGGGCCTTCTGCCAGGTTCCCTATCCAGGACTCTCGTTGTGTCTGGTCTCGGGGAATTCGGTTTCTCCCTCACAGGTATTAAATGGCCATGGAATTTGGGAGATGTTGAAAGTGAGGTTCGATCTTGTTCTCATCGATTCTCCTCCTCTCGAAGTGTCTTCGGACGGCCTGGCACTGACCCGGAATTCAGATGGTGTCGTACTTGTCATAGAAGCCGAAAAGACCCGCGGGCCGGTCGTAGAAAATCTAAAACATTCCGTTCTCGAGTATGGAGGAAACATTCTGGGAGTGGTGCTTAACAAGAGACGCTATTACATACCGCAATGGATCTACAAATGGCTGTGAATGCAACAAATCCCATGATGAACGAGCAACCCTGTCGAAGTCCTTTTCGCCCTGGCGAGAGCAAAACAACAAAGTTCCCATAAGGAAGCGGAGATGATGCGATCGATTCTGTACCTCTTTGTGATCATTGGTCTGGCAGCCTGTGCCACCCCAGTACAAAATCCCATTCCGGCATGGGAAGCCAAGGCGGGCGACCCCTTGACCCCTCAAGCGGATTACCGGATCCAAACCGGCGACCAGCTCGATATCAAGTTCTTCTACAACAGCGAGCTGAATGAATCCGTTGCGGTTCGGCCTGATGGCCGGATCTCACTGCAGCTGCTTGGTGAGATCTCGGTTCATGGCGTAACCCCTTCGCAGCTCGAGAACCTTCTCAGGGATCGATATTCATCACAACTGGCGAACCCGGAAGTTGCTGTCATTGTCACGGCTTTCAACATGCAGAAAGTGTTTGTCGACGGCCACGTTGTCAAACCGGGCGCCTTTCCCCTGGTCGGGTTCATGACCGTTATGCAGTCGCTCTCCCAAGCCGGGGGGTTGAGAGATGGCGCGAAGAGGAAAGAAATCCTTGTCATTCGCAGGGATGCGCAGGGCAAGCCCGCTGTCCTTAAACTCAATCTGGATAAGGCCATCTCAGGAGAAGATATGGGCCAGGATATTTACCTCTCTCCTTTCGATATTGTGTTTGTACCGCGCTCGACGATCGGCAACGTAAACCAGTTTGTGGATCTCTATATCAGGAAGAATCTGCCATTTGGCGCAGGTGTCGGGTATTCGATCTATTGATCAGCGGGGCATAATGGAACAGAAAGGAACAACAGTGACTCTGAGGGATTTCCTTACCGTCTTGTTCAAACACAAGTGGAAGATTCTCACGACCTTTGCCGCCGTTGTCGTGACAGTCACGATCGCTGCCCTGACGATCCCTTCGATGTATCAAGCCACATCGACATTGCTTGTGAAATTCGGAAGGGAGAACATCTATCGTTCGGAAGTTGGAGAAAGAGGGTCGTGGGTTTCCCTCAGCCACGAGGAAATGGTGAACTCGGAAATACAGATTCTGACAAGTCACGATCTCATCGAAAAGGTCGTAGAAACAATCGGGCCTGAAGTTCTTTATCCGGCGATGGCTGAGAATGGACGGGATGCGGGAAGATCAGCGGATTCGTTGGTGTCGGCTGCTGTTCCCGTGTTCAAGGGCTCTCTTTCGGTGGAAGGGCTCAAGAAGTCCAATGTCATCCAAGTCTCTTTCCTGCACGAGAGTCCCCTTGTCGCGGCTCAGGCAGTGAATCTGCTGGTTGATCTCTTCAGAGAGAAGCACCTTCAGGTTCATAGCGACCCCAAGAGCTCATTTTTAGAGCAGCAGCTCACGGCTTACGAAGCAGGTCTGAAAGAATCGGAAGACAGCCTGGAGATGTATAGGCGGGAACATCAGACTTTTTCTCTCCCGGAACAGAAGACCTTGCTTCTCCAGCAGCGGACACATTTTGACACAACGCTGAAGAACACACGAAATCAGGTGTCGGAGCTCCGGCAAAAACTGACCGCTCTCAAAACGGAGATGCGAAAGGTGCCGCGAGACATACCCCTGGCAACGGTTACCGATCGCAATGATGTCGTCGACAACATCAAGAATACCCTTCTCAATCTCCAACTGAAAGAGCAAGACCTGCTCATAAAGTATACCCCGGATCACCCGATGGTCGCTAACGTGCAAAAAGAGATCAAGCTGGCCAAGGATTATTTGAAGCGACAGGAAGAGGATCTGAAAAAGGTGCGAACAACGGGCAAAAACGTTGTTCACCAGGAGTTGGAAAAGGAAGTGATCAAGACTCAGGCTGAACTCTCAGCGCAAGAGGCCAAAGCTTCGGCACTGAGCATACAGGTCGGGCATCTCGATAAAGGTTTACAGGAACTCGCACTCAGGGAGAAAAAGCTCGAACAATTACTCCGCGGACGAGAGATCAACGAGAAGAATTATAAGACATACCTTGAAAAAGCGGAAGAAGCCCGAATTCTTGATGATATGAACAATCGAAAGATGGCTAACGTCAGCATCGTTCAAGCAGCGGCTGCGCCCCTGCACCCTCTCAAGCCGAGGAAGAACATCTACATAGCGTTCTCCTTCATTTTCGGCGCCATCGGGGGTTTGGGCTTCGCATTTCTTTGTGAATACCTGACGCAGGGATTTTCAACCCCTGAACAGGTCGAAAAGCGGCTTGGTCTGCGCACCTTGATTGCGCTGCCCTATTATCCTGTTCCTCATGCCTCGGAGAGCGAACATAAAGGGGGTGTGAGGCACCGTGCAGGAGTCGGCGGGTGCTGAAGAAACACGGACGATCCCTGGAAAAGGCGCTTTCTCTCGTCGATGTGCTCACGGTCCTCCTTTCTCTGTCGATTGTCTCCTATTGGAGATTCGGTTCTGAGTTTATCAATTTCCTTGCCAATCCGATCCAATACCAGATTCTTTCCTCTGTATACATCGTGTGCTGGCTCTACCTGTCCAAACGATTTCACCTCTATGGCTCGAGAAGGACATCCAGGTTCAGGGAAGAGGTGTGGGCAATCGTCAAGACGGCTTCCTTGAGTCTCGCTATGGCTCTGGCTCCGGCGTTTTTCATCCGTGAGTTTCCTGTCAGCCGCATTTTTCTCCTCTATCTCTGGGCGTGCCAAATCCTTTCGCTGATCTCATCCAGGTTCATTCTCAGGCGGTCTCTTCAGTACATTCGCAGCCGCGGGTACAACTACAGAAATATCTTGATCGTTGGCCGCAATTCCCGATCAGCGGAGATAGCGAAGAGAATCAAACAGGCGCCTGAGCTCGGATTGCGGATCCTTGGATTTGTCGATTCCCTGCATGGAAATAAGGACCGGAAAGGGGTGAAAGACCTTCCCCTTTTCGGAACGGTCGGCGAGTTGGAGATGATCATGAAAAGGAACGTGGTGGACGAAGTACTCATCTTCCTGCCCATCAAATCCTTCTACCAGGAGATTCAAGAAGCGATTCATACATGCGAAACAGCGGGCGTTGAGGCAAAAATACCGACGGACCTTTTCACGCGCAAGATTGCAAGGTCCACGATCTCTCATTATGAAGGGATATCGGTGATCGATCTATATACCAGCCCCAAAATGAGTATTCAGCTTTTCGCGAAGCGAATAATCGATATCACGCTCTCCGCCGTCCTGCTTGTTCTGCTTTCGCCGATTTTCCTCCTGGTGTCCATCCTGGTCAAAGCGACCTCCGAAGGGCCCGTCTTCTTTGTCCAAAGCCGGGTGGGCTATAACGGGCGCCAATTCAGTTGCTTCAAATTCAGGACCATGATCGAAAACGCAGAGGAACGAAAGAAGGAGCTCATGCGTCTCAACGAGGTCTCCGGGCCTGTTTTCAAAATGAAGAATGACCCCCGGGTGACTCCATTGGGTCGATGGCTGCGCAAGGCGAGCGTGGATGAGTTTCCTCAACTGATCAATGTCCTCCTGGGCGATATGAGCCTTGTCGGGCCCAGACCTCCCGTTCCAAGCGAAGTGGATCAATACGATCTATGTACCCGCAGGCGGTTAAGCATGAGGCCGGGGATCACCTGCCTCTGGCAGGTCAATGGGAGAAACGATATTCCCTTCGAAAAGTGGATGGAACTCGATCGCCGGTATATCGATGAATGGTCACTGGGCCTCGATGCCAAAATTCTATTGAAAACGATCCCGGCGGTTCTCAGAGCATCCGGAGCCTCTTGATTGCAGGGTGGACATGGAGAAGATCAAAGTACTGCACTTGATAAAGACACTGAGTCTGGGAGGCGCTGAGAAGAATTTGTTCAACCTGGTGAGCTCCTTCGACAGGGAGAGGGTTGAAATCCATGTGGGGTATTCCTATGGCGGGGAATTCGAGGAGCGGTTCAAAGGTCTAGGGATAAACCTGCTCAGATTTTCGGAAACAAGCGACAAAATCAAGAGTTTTGCGACATTCAAGATCATCCCCAGACTGGAAAAATACATATTGAAGAACCGGATACAAATCGTTCACAGCCACTCCTTCAATACCCATGTATGGGGATCCGTCGCGGCAAAGATGACGCGAACGAGACTGGTGGAGCATATTCACGATGCGCGGTACCTTGATCCGGAAGATCTTGCACGAAGGCGGTGTCTTACCGGACAGATCAGGTACACCAAATACATGAGGAACGTCGCTGATAAGGTCGTTGTCCTGACGGAGCGGTATCGTCGATTTTTGCTGCAAAAAGGTTTCTGCGATCATCATCACATCCGAAAGATACTGAACGGAATACCTCTCAACGGAGGTGTAAGAACAGTAGAAGCAACCCGAATCCTGAAGGAGAGGCTTGGCCTTTCGAAAAAGGATCAGGTGATCCTGACAAGCTTGCGGATGTCGGCTGAAAAAAATGTGGATTTGATCTTTCGCATTGCACCCTTTGTGGCGCGTGCGGTTCCGAACGTTGTCTTTCTCATTTCAGGAAGCGGACCTCAGTTCGATGAGTTCAATGCGAAAAGCCGAGAATTGAAGTCCTGCCGCATTAAGCTGATCGGATATTATCCTGAAATTCTCGATCTCCTCGCGATCAGCGATGTCTTTCTTCTTCCCTCGCTCCAAGAACTCCATTCCATAGCGATACTCGAAGCGCTGAGCATGAAAGTCCCGGTCGTTACCTCCCAGAACGTGGGATGCAACGATGAATTCATCACAAGCTGGCGAAATGGAGTGCTTCTTAATCCTTTTAGCGATGCGGGATGGGCTGAAGCCATCGTCCGGCTCCTGAAGGAGCCGGATCTGCGGAAGCAAATCGGGGAGAGAGGTTATGAGACCTGTTTGAGCCGGTTCGATATCAGGAAGGTGGCAAGAGAATTTGAAGATCTCTATTGCGAAATCCTCTGAGAGTAAACCGGGTATTCTTCTGGCTGCGGCATTCGGAATCGCCATGGCTTTCGTGACCCTCAGGGTGCTGCCTCTTGGAGAAAAGAATGTGCTCTTTCTGCTCGCCCTTCCTGTGGCGGCGCTCTTTTTTCTCCTGGTGATCGTGGATGTGAAGCTTGCATTGATCCTCCTGCTGTTTTCGAGAGCCTCCCTGGACTATGCGCTCGGGCTCACACGCGTGGATATCCTCGGGCAGAGTATAGGTTTGGGGGGAGGCATCAACCTGTCGGTTCTGATTCTTGCGTTGGTATTGGTGATTCAAAGGCCGCAAGCCTTATTCGAAAATCCCGTCAGCAAGAGGTGGATCGTCTATCTGCTCATTTGCTCCATCGCGGTGTTGTATTCGCCTGTTCCCGGGCGCGGTGTAAGATTGTTTCTGAATCTGCTGAGCTACTATTGCATGATGACGATCCCCTTCGTTCTCATAAATGGTATTGAGGATCAGAGATTCTGGCTGAAGGTATTGCTCTTTTCGACCATTCTTCCCGTTTGCCTCGCCAATATGGATTTACTCCGGGGCGGAGCCGAATTCCATGACGCTGGAATGCGGCTCCAAGGGACTTTCCCCCATCCAAATATCCTCGCATTTTATCTCGTGTTTGCAATAGCACTCGTATTCTACACTCTCCAATGCAAACTGTTTTCTTTGACGACCGCAAAGAGGAACATCCTGCGAATCTATCTGCTCGATCTGTTCATCCTTCTCGTGGCGACAAAGAGCAGAAATGGGTGGCTGGCGTGTTGGGGATTGTTCTTCCTTTATGGTTTGCTGAAGGACCGCAGGTGCCTTTTATACTCCTTCATTGTCCCGCTTCCGGCACTCCTGATTCCCTCCATCAGAGAGAGGATTCTGGACGTTTTCGGGTCTTACGACCTCGCAGACACGGAACACCTCAATTCATTCGCCTGGCGATTGAGATTGTGGAAAGACAGCTTGTTGACGCTGAAGAAAACGTTTCTGTTCGGCAATGGCCTATCCTCTTTCGAGTTTCTGGTGGAAGGGTTTTCAGAATGGGATGAACGCTTTGGTGCGCACAATACCTACCTGGAGGTCCTGGTCGAGACGGGTCTTTTGGGTATTGCCGCCTATGCGGGAATATATTCCGGTCTTCTCAAGACGTTTCTTACGAAGATGAGAGCGACTGCCGGCCCCCTGTCGGCAGGTTACGCACTTCTCTTTTGCTATGCCGGAAGCTATGCGGTCGTCTGTTTGGGCGACAACATGCTCTATTACCTCTCCTTCAACTGGTATTTCTGGTTCTTTATGGGAGTCATGACAAGATGCGCGCAGCTGGGAATATGAGAATGTTATCTATCATCATTCCTTCTTACAATTCGGAAAGCACCATAGCGGCGACTCTTACGGGTATTCGATGCCAGAGCAGAAAAGATATCGTGTCGGAGGTGATTGTAGTGGATTCCTCCGACGATCAGACGACAAAAAGCATCATCTCCCGGCACCTGTCGGATGGCGACCGGTTGATCACCGCCGGCGTCCGCGTCATGCCTGCCATCAGCCGTAATATCGGCGCGGAACATGCCACAGGGGATGTACTGGCTTTCATCGATTCGGACACCATCCCGGCTCCTGATTGGACGGAGAGGCTCTTGGAATATTTTCAAAATGGCCGCTTGGCGGGAGGAGGTTCCATCTCCCTGCCCGATTTTCAGAAGAAGAGATTCCTGCCGGCAGCTCAATACTATCTACAGCTGAACGAATTTATGGACTGGGGCCATGCACGAGTAAAGAAATTCGTGCCTTCCTGTAACCTCTTTTGTGATCGAACGCTGTTTGAAAAGTCAGGTGGTTTTCCGATCATCCGGACAGCGGAAGATGTGGTGTTTGGTTTGAGAGTGAGCAAACGCGTCCCAGTCTGGTTCATCCCTGAGATGAAAGTCTGTCACGTTTTCAGGGAAGATCTAAAGGGTTTCCTCAAGAATGAACTTATCCTCGGAAAAGGAAACTTTCGGTATAGACGGCTGCAGTACCCCCATACGTTTTATTACAGGGGAATCTGGCCAATGCTTTTTCTACCCGGCTTCACAGCGATAAAGCTGGCGAGAATCTGCTTTCGAGTGTTCAGGACCGGCCTACGTCCCACATTTCGATTCTTTATGGCCTTCCCCGCTTTTTTACTGGGGTTGCTGTTTTGGACAATAGGTTTTGCAAGAGGAGTTTTCATTTATGAAGATTAGAAGGTCTGTCCGCGGTTTTGGGGTGATCCTGACGGTGCTTTGCCTTTTGTGCACATCACAGGGAGACGCCAAACATTGGGAGTTCGCAGGATGGAACGGGGGAGGTTGTTATCCAAATGTCGAGTTCGATTCGAGTGTGAGGGGTCGCATCTACCTCGTTTCCGATGTGGCGGGGATTTGGAAAAGCAATGACTCAGGAGAGAACTGGAGTTTCATGACCAGGGGTTTGAAGAATTTGAATGTCTCCTTTATCGCCATTGCTCCGTCCGATTCGAATGTCCTGTATGCCGGCACTGCAAGAGGACTTTTTGTCCGGCGAGAAGCTGATAAAGCCTGGGAACCATGCGACACGGCTGGAGGCGAGATGCGATTTGTCCGGCCGGTGAACCATCGAAGTGCAGCCATATCCAAGTCGAGCCCGAATGTAATTTCCGTAGGAACGTCCTCGGGCTCGCTCTTTCATTCCACGAACGGGGGACGCACCTGGCAAATTCTCGGTGGGGTAAAGAAACCCTTTGGCGATGATAAACCGCTGACTTCTCTTGCTTACAGCAACACGGGCAAGATCCTTTATGTGGCTTCTGAACGCGGATTGGCAAGCTACTCCTTCGCGACCAAAGAATGGGCGAATTTGAAAGGTGGGCCGTCCCGGGTTACCGATCTCGCTCTCGGAAAGCGATCGCCTGAGAGGCTTTACGTCGCGGGTCAGGATGCCCTTTTCATCTCCGAGGATGGAGGCAAAACATGGAAGCAATCGGCCCCTGTGCCTGCGGGAACCACGTACAGGGTATCGGTCTTTGACTCTCAAAGGGAAGTCTTGATCGCGGCGGCATGGAAAAAGGATTGGACGGGAGGAGTCGTGTTGAGCCGGGACGATGGTCGCACATGGACTCCTGCAAACAGAAACTTTTCCGCCGATCGGTCGAACCCGACCCGGGCCTGGGCCGATCCTGGAGTTCCCGTCACCGCGATCAAAATCGATCCTTTTGACGAGCGCGTTCTGTTCCGAACGGATTGGTGGGGGGTGTGGCGCAGCGACGACGGCGGCGCGAGCTGGAAGGAGAAGATCGAAGGCGCGCCCAATGTGGTCGGCTCCGATATCGTGATGGGGGTTACGGGAAATATCTATGCAGCCGCGATGGACGATGGTCTCGTGAAGAGCTCGGATGGGGGAGGAAGTTATCGCCCCCTGTTCCCGGTCAAGGGTTACAAAAGGGATCTGAACGGTCACATCTGGAGAGTATTGGTTCAGGGGGAGAAGGATGAAACGATCATCGCCACTTCTTCGCCGTGGGGTGAAGAAGTCAACCAGGTTATTTTAAGCACCGACGGCGGAACAACTTTTACAACTGTTCGCAACGGGCTCCCCTCCAGAAGGCCGAAGGTCAACACCTTGTGGGGCCGGGGGTATCCAAGAGCCCTTGCAGCGGATTTTCAGAACCCGAACAACCTTTACCTTGGAATCGACGGGGACGATGGGGGGGGACTCTATCTCTCCCGCGACGGTGGAAGGAACTGGGCTCCGTCGAAAGGACAGCCCGCCTCGAGGAAGATCTACAATGGACTGGAGGTGGATCCTTTCCATCCGACGCACCTTTACTGGGGAGCCTGCGGTGAAGATGGGGGTGTTTATCAATCCAAAGATGGCGGGACCAGCTGGCAGCGGATCTTCTCAGCCATGCGCTGGGTCTTTGACCTGAAGATTGCCGGAAACGGCAATATCTATGCGGCTGGAGACAACGGCGGGCCCTGCTTGTATTCGTCCTCTGATCATGGGGCAAGCTGGAAACTGGTGAAGAAATTTGCATCCCCAGGGATAGCCGAGGCGATTACGATTGATCCCGGTGATCCCAAGCGGATGGCGCTGAGCATCGTCCAGTGGGGGGGCGGTTCCGATGGGAGAATAACCATGACTGAAGACGGCGGGAAATCCTGGGAAGATATCACTGGTGATCTGCCCGAGGGGGCGGGCGCGGCAGCCATGGTTTTCAGCCATAAGAACGGTTTCCTCTACATCAGCCGGTATGCAGGTTCCGTGTATAGAGCGGACGTAATCAATTCAAAAACCCCATCGCACAGCAAGCATTGAACCGGAACGCTTGGAGGGAAGATGAATCCGAGGAAGGTAATGATCGCAGGGGTAGCTATCGATAATATCACCATGACAGGGGCACTGCGCTTTATCGAAGAACGAATCCGTCAAAAAGATGTCTCGTACATGGTCACGCCGAATGTGGATCACATCGTGAAATTGCAGAAAGATGTGGAATTCAGACACATCTACAAGCAGGCAACCGCGGCTTTGCCGGACGGCATGCCGGTGCTCTGGGCCGGAAGATTTCTGAAGACCCCGCTAAAAGAAAAAGTGTCCGGCTCGGATCTGGTTTACAAAATCTGCGAGACAGCGGCCTTGAAAGGGTATCGGCTCTTTTTTCTGGGAGGCCGGCCGGGTGCGGCCCGGCAGGCAAAAGAAAGGCTGAATGAAAGATTCCCCTCTCTTCAGATCGTCGGTACTCATTGCCCCCCAATGGGTTTCGAACTGGATGCCGGAGAGAACAAAAAGATTGAAGTGATGATCAAGGGAGTCCGTCCGGACATTCTGCTTGTAGGACTGGGCGCCCCGAAACAGGAGAAGTGGATATACAAATACCACAAACGGTTGCAGGTTCCCGTGAGTATCGGTGTAGGGGCTTCTTTTGAGTTTATGGCGGGTATGGTGAAGCGGGCTCCACGGTTTATGCAGCGGGCAGGACTGGAATGGTTTTGGAGGCTCATGATGGAGCCAAGGAGACTCTGGAAAAGATACCTGGTCAATGACATGCAGTTTTTTTGGCTCATTCTAACACAGAAATTCATGGGGACAGTCGAGATACGATGAAGAAATGGACAAGACTTCTCTTCTGCACCTCGTACTACGGGCTGGCGCAGCACCTGCCTTCTTCGTCGATGCCTCTGGGGAACCTTTCTCGGAAGCTTCGCGCCTGGCTCTGCGGCAAGCTGTTTTTCCGCTGCGGCAGGGATGCGAACATTGAATCAGGGGTTTTTTTCCACTCGGGTCGACAGATTTCGATAGGCGATTATTCCGGAATCGGGATGAATTCCCGTCTTTCCGGACGGATCGCCATCGGCGACAACGTCATGATGGGGCAGGAGGTTATGATCCTGACGCGGAACCATGAATTCTCCAGGACCGACATCCCCATGTGCAACCAGGGCATGAAGGCGGAACAGACTGTTACCATCGGCAATGACGTATGGATCGGGGCCAGGGTAGTCATCCTGCCCGGAGTCAAGGTCGGAGACGGGGCAATCCTGGGAGCCGGCGCGGTTATCTCCAGGGACGTGCCGCCCTGGGCGGTCATCGTCGGCAATCCTGCCCGAATCATCCGTTTCAGGGTTGAATCGCAACCCGCGAAGCGGGAAACCGTCAAACGGATCCAAGGGGAGAGGCGGAGTGTCCTTTCGTAATAAAGTCGTGGAGGGATTGACCTGGTCGGGAATTGCCCAGGCCTGCAAGCAGGTTTGCCAGTTTGTGATCACGATGATTCTGGTTCGCATCCTGGCGCCGCACGAATTCGGTTTGATTGCAATGGCCAACGTGTTCATCGGGTTAGCGACCCTCTTCCTTGAAATGGGGATCGGAAACGCCCTGATTCAAAGGAAGGAAATCAGCGAAGAGCATCTTTCCTCCGCATTCTGGCTCAACATGGCTCTGGGTGCTGTTTTCATGGTCGTAACGTTTCTCGCGTCACCCTGGATCGCCATGTTTTACGGCAGGCCTGAGCTCGTCCCGATCATGAAGTTGCTCTCGCTGAGTTTTATTGTTTCTGCGGCTGCCATCGTCCAACAGTCCCTGCTTATGCGCGACATGGATTTCCGGAGTCTGATGATCCGGGACATTGCTGCTGTGGCTCTATCGGGCGCGTTAGGGATTGTCCTGGCATTGAAAGGTCACGGGGTATGGAGCCTGGTCTTTCAGATCCTGTTCCTTTTCGTACTCAATAATCTTTTTCTATGGACCTTTTCACACTGGCGGCCCCGTTTAGTGTTTTCAAAGAATGCCGTGGCGGATCTCATGGGATTCGGCCTGAACATGACAGGATTTCAGATAGTCAATTACTTCGCCCGCAATGTTGACCAACTATTGATAGGCCGGTTCCTGGGGGCTCAGTCCCTGGGGTGCTATGCCATGGCTTATAAACTGATGCTTTTCCCGGTCCAGAACATCTCCTGGGTCATAACGAGAGTCATGTTCCCGGCGTTCTCAAAAATTCAGATAGATCTTCCAAGGGTCGCGGAGAATTACGCAAAGATGGTCAGGTACGTTTCCCTCACGACATTCCCGATGATGCTGCTCTTCTTTACCGTTGTTCCGGATCTGATCCATCTGGTGTGGGGTGTAGAATGGGAGGAAACGATCCCAATTGTCAGAGTGCTTTGCTTCTGCGGGATGGTGCAATCGGTCGTCACAGTGGGAGGATCCGTCTATTTGTCGCAGGGACGCGCAGATCTTCAACTCCGCATGTCTCTGGCCAATGTCACTTTGACGACGCTCTCGATCCTGATCGGTTTGCAGTGGTCCGTTTTCGGGGTCGCCCTGGCTTACACGGTGTTCAACCTGATTTGGGCGCCCATCTCGATTTACGTTGTTACAAGAATCCTTCGATATGATGTTCTCAAAATCTACGGGATCCTTGTGAGGAATCTCCTGGCCGGTCTGATTCCTTTCGTTATGTTGATGGGCTTGAAACAATATCTGAGCTTCGAGCCGGTTGCTCTGATATTCACCTTGATTTTCACAGGCGGGGTCGTCTATCTGTCGGCGCTTGTCCTGCTGAAAAGAGTGGGGGTCATGTCATGGTAAATGTTCATCCTTCGGGTTTCTCGACATTGTTCGATCTGTTCGTGCAATTGTCGACTCATCAATTTCTATTCATCGAGCCGGGAGGCAATTCCGGGGATTCCCTGATTTACAAAGGAGCCTATAAGCTGGCAGCCCGTGCGCAACTACAGTATGAGGCGGTCAGGCACGAGGAGATCATCGATCGAATCGATGAAGTGCCGGGCGACAAGGTCATCTACATTCACGGAGGAGGGGGCTTTGTCCCCTGGTGGTCGGGAAAGCCGATCACGGCAATCAGAAAGATTGTCTCAACGTTCGAAGGCATCGTCATCGTGGGCCCGACAACCTTCAGTGAGGATGTGGATTACCTCAAAGAGAGTTTTATCCGTTCCGTTTCTGAAGGCCGGTGCAGAAAACTCCATATATTTACCCGGGAGCATACGTCCTACCTCGTCTTGAAACGATGCCTGCCTGCATGGATCGAATTATGGGAAGATCACGATACGGCCCTGCATCTCGAAGCGAGTGATTTCGATACGTCCCGCCTGGAGCAGAAATACTCCCTTTATGCCATTCGAGCGGATAAGGAAATGACTTCCAAACAGAAGATGGATATTTTTTCGAGCCGCCTTGACCCGGTCCTTTGTTGCCGATCCTTCGAAGAGTGGTTCCTCCTGCATGCGAAGGCCAAAGAAATTGTCACCAACCGTCTTCATTCGTCGATTCTGGGTTCCATTCTGGGAAAGCGAACAACACTGCTTCCGAATTCATACCATAAGAATCGTTCGCTTTGGGAATTCTCTCTGAAGAGCCGTGGTGTCCTTTGGCGGGAAGTCTTGCCGGTGAATCCTCTCAATGAATGGCTTTCAAATCAGTCTCTGATCCGCCGTCTGAGATTTTCCTCTTTTGCAGAGAAACTGATCAAATCCTATTTTCTGGAGCTTTGCTGAACGATGGATATCTCCGTGATCATTTGCACATGGAACAATTGCCAAAGATTGGCGATTACGCTGGACTCCTTCTGTGGATGTCGTATCCCCGCGTCGGCCACGTGGGAACTGATTGTCGTTGCGAACCATTGCACCGACAGGACTGAAGAGACGGTAGCGGGGATGATGAACAGATTGCCGCTTGTGTACGTCGAAGAGCCCATGCAGGGGCTGAGCCGGGCAAAGAATACCGGGCTCGGCAACGCGTCCGGGAACCTGGTGATTTTCACGGACGATGACGTTTATCCGGAGTCAGGGTGGATTGAAGCGTATTGGAACAGTTATTGGCTTCACCCCCGGGGCTTTTTTTGGGGTGGCCCTGTGAAGAGTGTATTTGAGGGGGAGAAGCCGGATCCGGATTTACTGAACGTTGCCCCGAACTCGGTAAAGGGGATGGATCTTGGTCCGGTTCAGCGTGACCTGAGAAGGGGTGAATGCTTCATCTCGGCCAATTGGTCCTGTCCCCGGGATGCGTTGCTGCAGGTCGGCGGATTTGACGTGAATCTCGGATTGAATGCGAGAAAGGGAGAGATATCGACGGGAGAAGAAAGCGACATCATGTCCAGACTGGTTCAGGCGGGAAATCGTGCCGTTTATCTTCCTGCGGCAAAACTGAAACATTTTGTCCCGCAAAGCAAATGTAGTTTTGAACACATCCTGGAACGGTGTCTGGCCGGCGCCAGGTCATCGGCAAGGGCTTTTGAATACAGGCTGAAATGGCTGGATCGTGGAACGTGGAAATGGGGACTCACTTTGCATATTTTCAAAAAATGGCTCTGCCTCCAGGCAGCCAGGATCTGCGGCCGGAGCGCTGTTGGAGAATACGTCGATTTGAGAATGTGGCTGGAAATCCATAAATGGCTCAACAAGGAGAGATCTTGAATCCCGGATCCTCGCCGATGGTCTCTGTCATCATCCCGACTTATAACCGGGCCGGGATGGTGAAGCGGGCCGTTCGGAGCGTGTTGATCCAGGATTATAGGAATCTTGAAATCCTCGTCATTGACGACGGCTCAACAGATGAAACTTCTTCATTGTTTGAAAATGTGGAAGACGGCCGCCTTAAATTCATCCGTTTGGAAAGGAACGTCGGCGGCGCCCAGGCCCGAAATGCCGGTCTTTGCCTCGCGCGAGGTGAATTCATCGCCTTCCTCGACAGCGATGACGAGTGGCTTCCCTCCAAGCTGACAAAGCAGTTGGAGAGATTCAGGGAATTGCCGGAGGAGTACGGGTTGGTCTATTGCGGTCTGTTATTCGCCCACAGCAATGGGAAGCCGGAGAGGGAGTTCGTCGGGAATGCCGCAGGTGTTTTCCTGGAGGACCTTCTCGTGCAAAATGTAATCGGCTCCATGTCCTGTGTCATGGTGAAAAAGCGATACCTCGAACAACTGGGAGGTTTTGACCCTCTCATGAAAAGCTGCCAGGACTGGGACCTCTATATTCGCTTGATGAAGATTTGCCGGTTTCATTTTGTGAGTGAACCTCTGGTCCGCTATACCATCAACAAGAAAGATCAGTGGAGGATATCCAATCGGACTGAGTCGGTTCTTCACGGCCATCTTCGCCTTATGGAAAAGTACAAGCATAATTACGATCGCCTTCCCTGTGATAAAAAAATCCAACATGCGAAACGCATGAAGCAGTTGTTTCTGGAAGTGGGGGACTGGGAGCGAGCGGCATTTTTCCTGGAGCAGTCTTCCCCTGGTGAACCCTCTCCCCACCTTTGGGCGAAACGGGCCTGGTTCTTCTTGAAATGGATCAGTTACAAAATCAGGAAGAGGACCAAATTTTGATAAAGCCGACAGTATCCGTGATTATTCCTACCCGTAACAGGTCTGAATTGCTTCAGGCAGCCATGACCAGCGTAATGAATCAGACTTTTGAGGATTTTGAACTGATCGTTGTAGATGATGCTTCGGAAGATGCAACCCAGGGAGTCTTCTCCTTCTTCAGGGACGAACGAATCAAATGCGTAAGACACCATACAAACAGGGGCGAGGCGGCATCGAGAAATACCGGGATCAGCCATTCCAAGGGGGAGTTCATTGCATTCCTGGACGACGATGACCAGTGGCTGCCTGAAAAGCTTCGACTGCAGCTCGATCTGATAAGGAACAGCCCGTCGATTGTAGGGGCGGTTTATTCGAGCTTTATGGTCATCGACATGGCCAAAGGCATAACGCTGGGGGAGTGGGTTCCCAGGAAAAGAGGGGATATTTACAGGGACATGGCTTTTGACAATTTCGTAGGCACCCCTTCGACGGTTTTCTTGCGGAAAGAATGCTTTTGCCGGGCCGGTCTCTTCGACAAGCATATTGCGTATTCCCTGGACTACGATATGTGGATCCGGATATCGAAAGAATTCCATTTCGATTTCATAAAGATGCCTCTGGTGAAGTACTATTTCCATGAAAATCAAATCTCAAGGAATCTCGAGATCCAGGCCAGGGGAAAGGAAGCACTCCTGAAAAAACACGGTCCATTCTTCACATCAAACAAAAAGGCATACAGCAAACATATACTCGATCTCGGGCTTCTCTACAGGGACCAGCAGAAGATCGAAAAAGCGCGTGAAACATTTTTGAAAGCGATAAGAATATATCCCCTGCGAACCGGTAACTACACGGGCTTTATGAAATGTCTGGGATACGGACTGTTAGGCAAAGAATATTTCACGAAACTGAAAATGTTCAAAGACAGCTTGTCTGCCTTGGTGTGGTGTGACAAGTCAGCGTTCCGGAAATTCTAACAGGTTGCTGGAAACGGTTGTCCCGGGAATAAATGAAAAGAAGCTCCATGACAAGACCTTTGATATATCATTTCGATCTCATAACCCACCTGGTGCGGCGTGATTTTGTCGCTCGATACAAGAGATCGGTTCTGGGCATCTTCTGGTCGATTCTATCTCCATTGGCACAGCTGATGGTCCTGGTTTTCGTGTTTCGAAGCGTCATTCCGCTGAATATCGATGCTTATCCTGCTTTCGTATTGAGTGCACTGCTTCCCTGGACATGGTTCGGCAGTTGTATCGGCTCCTCCGGCGGCCTCTTCATCCACAACCGCGATCTTATGAGGCGGCCTCATTTCGAGCCGTCGACGCTGATCACTGTGAACACCCTTTCGAATTTGATTCACTATTTGATGTTCCTCCCGATTCTTTTATTCGTTCTGATCCTGTACGACAGACCGATAACCCTGTCTCTTCTCCTCTTCCCCGTGCTCTTGCTTATACAGGGGATTTTGACCGCCGGCCTGAGCCTGCTGGTGGCAACACTGAATGCGTTTTTTCGTGACATAGAGCACCTTACCGGTATGGGCCTTCTTCTCCTTTTCTATCTCACCCCGGTGTTTTACCAGCCGCAGGCAATGGGAGAAGAATACGGGATCATATTTGCCTTGAACCCCGTTGCGGTTCTCGTCCAGGCGTATCGAGAGATTTTCTTCAACGGCGTAATTCCGGAATGGAACCTTTTGTTGGTTGCGGCGGGCTTGAGCATGGCTTTACTCGGCATCGGGTATCTTGTCTATCGCCGCCGCTTGCATGAGGTGTTCGATATGATCTAGTGTCGTGTAACACAAGAGAGTTTTCATCTCGACCGAAGGGAGAGATCTTTTAACTACATTAGAATATAAGATTTCTCACTCCGTTCGAAATGACAGTTTCCTTTACCTGCTTCTGTTACATGACGCTGGCAGGGCGTTTGAAAATGAACATCCGCTTCGCTGCACTCGTCACAGGCCTGTCGAAATTCTCGTCAGGCGCACCGGTGCAGCGATTGGAAGGGGGAAATTCGTTATGACGTGCGAGGTGTGGACGATATGACCGTTGCTTTAACGGCAGAATCCGTTTCCAAACGCTTCAACATCGGGCAAAACCGGCCTTCGACCCTAAAGGAATCGTTGATCCGGGTTTTTTCGGGGCGGTGCAGGACCGGCGGAGTCCTGTGGGCGCTGAGGGATGTCTGCTTTTCAGTGGAGAAAGGCCGAACCCTGGGCATCATCGGCCATAATGGCGCCGGCAAAAGTACATTGCTGCGGTTGCTTTGTGGATTGGGACGGCCCAGTGCAGGCCGCATTCACAGAACCGGTTATGTCAGCGGCTTGCTCGAGCTGGGGAGTGGTTTTCATCCGGAGATGACCGGCATGGAGAACGTCATGACGGCAGGTATCTTGAATGGTCTGACCAGGCGCCAGGTGCTGGACCGTACGGATGAAATCATCTCTTTCGCCGAATTGGAAGGATCCATCGATCTTCCCCTGCGGACCTATTCCACAGGGATGTATTTGCGCCTTTCCTTCTCCACTGCAATCCATTTCGATCCGGACACACTCCTGATCGATGAGGTGCTGGCAGTGGGCGACTCGCGTTTTCAGCAGAAATGCATGGACAGGCTGAACGGTTTTCGAAAGAGGGGGAAAACATTGATCCTCGTATCCCATAGCACCGAACAGATCAGGAGTCTATGCGACGAAGTGGTTGTGCTGGAGGAAGGCCGTGTAGTGATCCAGGCGGATCCGGAGAACGCGGTTCAATGTTACAACGACCTGATGCGTCGACGGACGGAAAGAAGAGCCGGCCAGGTCTCCAAAAAGGTGGCGCGGCCTTGCCCTGCGATGGATCGGGGCAGCCGTCTGGGAACCGGGGAAGCAACCATCGAGACCATCGAAATGGTCGATGAACAGGGCAGGGATACAGATACCCTGCAGAGCGGGCGCGGGCTCGCCATCCTGCTCGGGTATCGCCTGGCGCAGCCTCTAGCGGACCTGGTTGTTCTGTTGGGCATTTACAGCGAAACCGGTGTCAAGTGTTTCGAGACCGTTGTTCCATCGGCCGCTGAAGCTTTCGGCCCCCTCGGCGAAGAGGGAAGTCTCCGGTGTGAACTTCCGGCTTTACCCCTTCTCCCCGGGAGGTACTACATCGTCGTGGGCCTTTATCCGCCGGACTGGAGCTATACTTATGATTACCACTGGCAGATGCATGTATTGCATGTGGAAAGCTCCCTCGTCACCCTTTCAAGTTTATCCGGAGTCGTCTCCGTGCACCCGGCCTGGTACTTAATGACAAAAGTGGAGAGACGGACTCGTGGAAAAATGTGCGTCCAACATTAAATCCATCCACATGAAGCGATCGCCAAAGGTCGCAAATGAAATGGGAATTCATGGAGTACTGTGCTCATGTATCCCATCTTCCAAATTGGCTGAACCCAAGAGGTGTGCGTATGTCCACTGCAGTTCTCGATCTTGATTTGAGCCGGCTTCCCGCGGAGATCTCGGGGTTAAAGCGTTACAGCCATGCCCTCATCCTGGTCAGATTCGGGGGCCGTCCCATAGGGAGTGCACACGTGCACTTGATTAACGGGCGTATTGGCGGCGCCGATCTTAGAGACGCACTGACCCGTGCGGCCGGGTGGCGTTTATGGGAAGCCTGGCTTGATATACGCTTGAGACGGGACGATGCGCAGTCAAGTCATTCAGCATCCCCAACGGCCACTGTCGCCGTTTGCACCAGAGACCGGCCCTCGGAATTGGGAAGATGTCTGGATGCCCTCGGCCGGTTTATTGATGACAAACAAGAGATAATCGTGGTGGACAATTGCCCTGCAACAGAGGAAACACGCTTTCTTGTCAAAAGCCACGATCGCGTGAGATACGTGCGGGAAGACATCCCTGGGCTGAATGCTGCCAGAAACAGGGCGCTTCGTGAAGCGCGGCATGAAATTGTGGCTTTTATGGATGACGACGCAGTCCCGGATCCCGATTGGCTGCGAGTCCTTTTGCGCAATTTTGACGATCCCCTCGTTTTCTGCGTCACCGGTCTCACGATGCCGCTTGAATTGGAGACGGAGGCCCAGGAGTGGTTTGAACGCTGCAATTCCTTCGCACGTGGATTCCAGAGAGTCATCTATGACAGCGCCAATTGCGCTCCTCCATCCGCGGGCCGCGTGGGTGCAGGAGTCAACATGGCCTTTCGCCGAAGCGTTCTGGATCGTGTCGGCCCTTTTGACGAAACACTCGATGCCGGCACGCCGACGCGGTCAGGAGGCGACACCGAGATGCTCTCCAGACTACTGGCTGCAGGATACCGCATCGTCTACGATCCCGCCGCGTTGAACTGGCATCTCCACAGGAAAACATGGGAAGAGTTGAGACAGACGCTTTATGGGTATGGCGTGGGGCTCTATGCTTTCTGGATGAGGGCGCTCCTTGTGGAAAGGGAATGGAGTGTTTTAAAAACGGCTTCAGCCTGGTTTTTCAAACACCAGCTTCGGCAAGTCCTGGCTTCTTTGCTCAGACGACCCGGCAGAAGACCTCTTGACCTGATTTTGGCCGAGTTGCGGGGCTGCTTCTGGGGTCCATGGGCTTATGTCCTGTCCAGACGACTCCGTTCGAGGATCAGTGGCTATGATGGGAACTAGGCCTCTTGTCAGTGTGGTGATACCGACGCATAACCGCAAGGCCCAACTGCATCGAGCGCTCATTGCACTGACCGCCCAGACGTTTCCTCTTCATGACATGGAGGTCCTGGTCGTATGCGACGGCTGCACGGACGGGACAATAGAGATGTTCCGCCACTACGCCACGCCGTTCGTCCTTAGAGTCATCAGACAGGCGGCCCGGGGTCCCGCAGAAGCGCGGAATCGGGGCGCGGCGCATGCCGCGGGCCGGTTGCTTCTCTTCCTGGACGACGACATCGAACCGTCACCTTCCCTGGTCGAGTCCCACTCGCGTGCGCACGGGGAGAAGTCCGGCCGGGTCGTCATCGGCTACCTGCCGCCCGTCGTTCCGTCCGGACGGATTGATTTCTTTCATATCGGACTGCGCAATTGGTGGGAGGGCAAGTTCTATGCAATGCGGCAACCCGGCTATCGCTTTGCATACAGCGATCTGCTTGGCGGCAACTTCTCTCTTGAGGCGGAACTGTTTGCCCTTGTGGGGGGGTTCGACTCCTCTTTTCGAACCCACGAGGACTATGAATTCGGGATGCGACTGGTCAAAGCCGGGGTTGACTTCTTTTTCGCCGTTGATGCGCTGGGATATCACCATGACATGACCGACCTCAACCGTTCATTCATTCGGAAATACGAGGAGGGGAAAGCGGACGTGCTCATGGCACAGCGCCATCCCGAGCTTCGGCCTCTCTTGCCCCTCTCCTGCCCAATGTCTTTTTCATTTCCAGGTCGTATTGCAGGAGCCCTTGTCTTCGATTGTCCGGCCGCCGGTCATGCGATGATCCCGGCCCTCCGGCAGGCCCTCCGGCTCCTTGAATGGACGCGGATGCGCGGTTTATGGTGGCGACTCCTCCGAGGCTTGTGCGCTTACTGGTACTGGCGGGGAGTCGCTGAAATATCGGGGCCACGATCGGCGGGCTGCCGGCAAAAAGGTTCCGGTTGTTCCCCTGAGGAAGATAGTGCAATCGACATCGATCTGGGCGAGGGACTGGAAGCCGCAGAGAGAAGGATGGATCTAGAGAGGCCACCAAGCGTTCGCATCCGTCTAGGGGAGCAGTTCGTAGGCGCCATCCCCTCCCAACCGGGCGCTGAACCTCTTCGGGGAGCTCACATCCGCCCAATCCTTTTGACGAAGTTGTCTAAGCGGATGCTGATCGCATTGGCCATGGAAGATGTTTTGGACCCCTTTTGCGTAGAAAAGGTGACTGTTTGTGGCATTGAAGGTGCTCGAAATTGATGTCTCGGAAAAGATCCCTGCTATCCTACCCCACCGCCCGTATGAAGGAATCTATATCCTCATTAAATATCGCAGGCAACCGGTCGGATGGGTTACGCTTAGAAATTTGCAGCAGCCGGCAAACCCTGAGCAGTTGCGTGAGGCGATCGCGGAAGAGCTTGGGGAGTCTCTCGTGCGAGCCGTGCTCGGCCGCCACCTCCATCCGGTCCCGTCCGACAAGGTGGACTCCTTGCCGATCAGCGTCATCGTCTGTACTCGTGATCGAACAGGTCAACTGAAGAGGTGTCTTCAGTCGCTCGTCAACCTCGATTACCGGGATTATGAAGTCATCGTCGTTGACAATGCTCCGTCCACCGACGATACGGCCCGGCTTGCAGCAGACATGCCTGTCCGCTACGTACGCGAAGAGCGGCCCGGCCTGGACCGGGCGCGCAATAGAGGGATCGCCGAGGCACTTTACGGTATCGTCGCCTTCACCGATGACGACGCCCGTCCCGATCGGAATTGGCTGAACGCGATTTCCTGTGCTTTTGCCGAGCGTGAGGTCATGGCAGTGACCGGGCCCGTTATACCCGGGGAACTGGAGACGGATGCACAGATTCTTTTTGAGCTGGGCTATGGAGGTATGGGACACGGGTTCCGGGAGAGGACCATCAGACGTCAGACGATTACCGTACGGGACCTTCTCTGGTCAAGTGGTTTCGGGGTCGGCTGCAACATGGCCTTCCGCCGTGAGATCTTCACATCTGTGGGCTTTTTCGACGTTGCCCTTGACGTGGGCACCCCCAGCAGGGGTGCCGGCGACATCGAGATGTTTCACCGGATCGTCGCTCGGGGGCACACGCTGGTATATGAACCATCTGTCCTTGTCCGGCACATCCACAGGCGGGGCATTGAGGCACTGAGCCGGCAACTGCTCCATAATGGCAGCGGCTTTGGATGCTATCTCTTCAGTTGCGCGCGAAATCGCACCCTGAGCCGGCGCGCGATTCTTTTCTTTGCCGTGCGGGAGTGGTTCTGGAAATGGATTCTCCGACGCCTTTTTCGGCCGGGCTTTATCCCCCGACGTCTCATCATGGCTGAATTAGCCGGTATGCTGAGCAGTCCGTTGGCATACCTGGCCTCCCGGCGCGCAAGCGCCAGGGGAGGATGAATTCGGGGAAACGAAGGGTCTCTTGACACTTGCGATTGACGCTTAGGCGTATTTGTGTTAATCAACCCCCATCCACTGAAGGCAGCGAATTCGTTTCCATTTTCATCTCTGGATGAAAGGGATGTATTGTCGATTCCAGAGAATCTCGATCGGACCGGAAGCCTGAATCTCCTTGAATTCCCCGGCTTGTATCCCAACTGAAAACGACGTGCAACACTCTGTAAACTCCTGAAGGAAAGCGCTGCCTTGTCTGGACAAACACGGACACCTCTCAAAGGTGAACCCCATATCCGGATGCACTCGCCATTGCAGCAAGGAGCTGACTGACAAATTAATCGGTCTCGGTATTCAAAAAAAATAGAAGAGGTGCTATGGTTGACCTGCTGGCAACGATGCCGCGAATAATTGCAGGAGAGGAATCTTGAATGGATAGATTGAAAATGGCCCGGGTCAGGCAGCGTTTTGCCAGACCCCGGATCGAAGATGTGGAAATGGAAATCATGGGGCAAATGCTGCGGTTCGCCGGCATGGTTCGCCCCGGGATGACGGTGGCGGTGACCGCTGGGAGTCGGGGAATCAACGGGATACCTCTCATCCTTCGAACCGTGGTTCATGCGCTCCGCGAGATGGGTGCACGCCCTTTCATAGTTGCCACGATGGGGAGCCACGGCGGCGGAACTCCGGAAGGGCAGAAGAACCTGCTGCGCCATCTCGGGATTACGGAAGAGTCGGTGGGTGCCCCTTTGCGGATGACCTCGGATACCATCCAGGTGGGAATCACGGAAAAAGGCAGGATCCTCTATGCCGATGCAGAAGCTGCAAAGGCGGACGGGATTTTTATTGTGAACCGCATCAAGCCACATACGGCATTTCAGGACAACCTGGCAAGCGGTCTTTTCAAAATGATCACCGTGGGTCTCGGAAAGGTCCCGGGCGCAACACAGGTGCACAATTTTGGTTCGCTGGAGATCTATTCGGCTATGGTGGAGCTGGGTCGCATGGCTCTCCAAAAATTGCCGATCCTTGGCGGGCTCGCGATCATCGAAAACAGCCTTGATGAAACGGCACGTCTGGATGCCGTCCTCCCCGGCGAGATGGAGGAGCGCGAGATGGATCTCTTGAAGTACGCAGCCGGCCTGCTCCCCCGCCTGCCGCTGGAAACGCTGGATATGGTCATCGTCGAGGAGATGGGAAAAAACTTCAGCGGCACGGGCATGGACACCAATGTGATCGGTCGATGGAAGGGCGTGGAGGTGAGCATGCCGATCAGACCCGAGATCAAGAGGGTGGTCGTGCTGAGGCTTTCCCCTGCCTCCGAAGGAAATGCAAACGGCATAGGGCTGGTCGACTACACGACCCGAAAGCTCGTCGACGCCATCGATTGGAAAGCGACCCTGATGAATGTTCAAACCACCGGATTCTGGGAAAGGGCCTTCTGCCCTCCGTTCCCCGGCAGCGATCGTGACGCCATCAAGTGGGCGTTGGAAAGCCTCAAGCAGCCGAAAGAAAATCCGGTCACCGCGGCCCGCATCAGGAACACCCTTAACCTCGAGGAAGTCTGGCTGACCGAGAGGGCACTGCAAAGTGCGTCGGGATGTGAAAGGATAGGGGAGATCCAGCCCCTGGAATTCAACAGAGACGGGGACCTTTTGCCCGGAAGATGAAGATGAGTTCAGACGTTTCAGGCGCCTCATGCGCAACGTTCACACGCTAATCTTATTCCTAGCCGCAGAGGAGACGTTTCCCCCCCGCCTCAGTAATTGCAGATAAGGCTGCTTGTTCTTGGGAAGGCGGCTCTTTTCAGGAGATGAGCAGAACACCGAAATCAGCCCCCCTGTATCCATTTCTCCAACTCTGAACCATGCTTTGACTTCTTATCTGCGTCTGCTAAAATCGTTCTCAGGATTGCAGGAGGACAAAGGGCCTATAATAGAGGGAGGAGATAGCAGTGGATGAGGCTAATCTGATGATCCCCAAGGAAAGAATACGCGAGTTCTGCAAGCGAAACAGAATTCGCAAATTATCCCTTTTCGGCTCTGTTCTGCGCGATGACTTCACACCTGAAAGCGATGTAGACATCCTCGTGGAATTTGAGCCGGATGCCCGAGTGGGGCTGATCCGGCTGGCTGGTCTGGAACTGGAATTGGGAGAGATCCTTGGAAGAAAAGTGGACCTGAATACCGAAGGTTTTCTGAGCCAGGACTACCGTGACAGGGTACTCTCTGAAGCAGTGGTGCAGTATGACGCAGCATGAAGACGTCGTCCGAATCCGGCACATGCTGCGCAATGCGCGGGAGGCTGTCGCTATAACCGCAGGCAAGGACTTCGGCCACTTGAAAGAAGATAGGATCTTGGAATTGGCGCTTATCAGGTTGATCGAAGTCATCGGAGAAGCAGCCGCTCGCGTCAGTCTCGCGGGCCAGAAACAACACTCGTCCATTCCCTGGGCACAAGTGGTCGGAATGCGAAATCGACTTATCCACGGCTACGATCAGGTGGATCTTAGTGTCCTATGGGATACGGTCCAAGAAGATCTCCCGCCTCTTATTCCGTTGTCGCTAACCGAATTCTACCGGTTCGGAACCTCTCGTCTTTGAGACGAGGGTGGTTCAGTTGCCGAAAACCAGATCAACCAAAGAAACCAGATCGACCAGAACAACGGATTTTTTGCCTACTGCACGACGCTCGGCAGCCACAGCGCAAGCTGGGGCCAGACAATGATCATGGCCATGATGGCCATGTCGAATACCATATAGGGTACTGTAGCTTTCACAATATCCCCATAGGTCACATCGCTCGGCGCCACTCCCTGCATGACGAAGAGCAGCATGCCGAAGGGCGGCGTCATCTGCCCCATCTCAAGATTGATCAGCATCAGAACGCCGAACCAGATCGGATCGAAGCCCAGGGCACTGCAAATGGGCATGAAGACCGGAAGGCAGACCATCATGATGGAGACCGTTTCCATGAAACACCCCATCAGGGCGATGATCACCTGCATGGTTATCAGGATGACGATGGGATGAACCTGAAGCCCCTGGACCATATCGACCAGCCCGGAGGTTGCCCCGGTAAAGGAAAGAATGCTGCTGAAGGTCTTGGACGCGGCGATGATCATGAAGACCATCACCGTCACCTCCAGCGACCCTTTCAGGGAATCTCTCAGCATGGGCCAGTTGAAACGGCCATAGGCGAAGTTGACCATCAGAGTGGCGAAAACTCCGGTTGCTGCAGCCTCCGTGGGGGTGGCGATGCCCAGGATGATCAGTCCGAGGACCATGAAGATGATGAATGCCATGGGGAGCATGTACTTCAGGGTCAGAAAGAGTTTTCGTCGAAGCGGGGTGGGTTCGGTCACGAATCGCGGGGCATGGCGCGGGTCCAACCAGGAATGGAGAACTATGTAAAGGCCGAACATGGCCCCCAGAATAATCCCGGGTATCGTGCCGGCCAGCAGGATTCCACTTACCGAGATCTGGCCGATGCTGGCCAGGACCACTGCCAGGGCAGAGGGAGGCACCAGCATGGCCAACCCTCCCACGCCGATGATCGGACCGACCGACATGTACTTGCTGTATCCACGTTTTCTCATCTCCGGCAGCAGAACGGTTCCAAGCATGGCGGTGTTGGCCATGGTCGAACCGCTGGTTGCGGAAAAAATGGTTCCGCTGACGGCGGCCAGAAGGCCGAGCCTTCCGGGGAGGCGTCCCAGCCACTTATCCAGGATGTCGAGCGTTTCAAAGGCGAGTCTGGAATGATACATCAATTCGCCCATCAGAATGAAAAGAGGGACCGGGGTCACCACAAAGGTGGATAGAGAGGTGAAGATGTGGAGGTTCAGGTGCTTGAGTCCGGCAGCGCCCATGAACACGGCGATGCTGATCACATCCATCAGCAGGAAGGAAAAGGCGATGGGAAATCCCATCAGAAGGAGGAAAACCAGACCCCCGATAAAGAACAGCAATACCGCCCACCACTCCATGCTGCAATCCTTCCTTTCCGATCTTGACCGCTGCGCCGTTCGTGGAATCGCGAATCAGTGCGTCATTTCAAAAGCTCTATCTCCATGTCCTTGTGCCGCCTCTTCGTGCTCTTCGTGTTCTTCGTGGCGAGAAGAGGACTGTTCAACCACGAAGAGCACGAAGGACACGAAGCTGTTTCAGGTCCGGCCGATTTGCCGTCTTTTGACCCCTTCAATGAATCTGCGCAGGAATTGAAGAGACAGGAGGAGGAAGCCGAAAGGGATCACCAGGAGAATGTACCCCTTCGGCACGTCCACGGACTGCACGTCGATCACATTTCTGACGAAATGCTCCCATGTGGACGAGAAGCAGAAATAGGAAAGACCCAGGCACAAAACCAACCCGACAAGGTTGTGCGCCAGCCCGAAAAGACGTTTCCCCTTTTCACCAAGCCGGCCGACGACAATCTGGATGGAAGCATGCTTGTTCCTCATCAGGAGGTAGGCCGTGCCGAGGAAGGTGATCCAGAGCATGGCGTACTCATTGAACTGAACCACCCATATGGGACCCATGATCCTCATGCTTCTGGTCAAAATGGAATAGCAGATCGAGAAGGTGCAGAAGAGAAAGAGGCCTGCCGCAATGACTGCCAATCCTGTACACACCCTGTCCAATAACTTGACCACGGCAACGTCCTTTCCTTAACGCTGATTATATGGATTACGCAGAAGGGCTGATAGGAGCCAAGCCACAGCCCAATCTGCGTAATCCTCTTCGAAATCTGCGTTGCTACTTCTTTTTGGTGATCAATTTGAGTATTTTTTCGCTTTCCGCAGGGGCCTTCTTGCTGACCACGTCGTACATGGCATCGCGGGCGATCTTCTTATACTTCTCCGCCTCGGCAGGAGGGAGCTCTATAAAAGTCATGCCTTCCTTCTTGAAAGAGGCATACTCCTCGCTAATCTTCTTTTCGATGTTTTCGAAGGCGACGCGCGTCATCTCATCGGCTTGCCTGGCCAAAAGTTCCTGCAGGTGTTTGGGCAGCTTCTTCCAGACGTCCTGATTCACGAGGAGCGAATGGCAGGGCTGATAGGCGCCGGGGAAAACGAGGTATTTGGAGGGTTTTACCAGTCCGAAGTCACGGATTGTGTGGGCGGGAAGAATGTATCCGTCGACCACGCCTCTTTCCATAGCCGTGTAGACATCAGAGGGCGGCATCTGCACCGGGGAAGCGCCCACTGCCTTCATGAAGGGGACATTGGTGGGGGAAACCCTGATCTTCATTCCGTTCAGATCAGCGACCGTCTTGATCGGCTTGTTCAGGAAGAGCTGAAAAATGACGCCTGTCCCCGGTCTGCCCAGGTAGTGGGCGTTGACCTTCTTATTATGCAGTTCATTCAGATAATCGAAGACTCCCGCCGCCTTTTCCTCCCAGGGCTTCATCTCCGTCAGGCTCATGAGGTCGCCTTCCGGCATGATCGAGACGTAGTAACTTGGAGCGGAGAGGACGAGGTCAACAAGGCCGGTGCGGAGGGCCTCCACCTGCTCATTGGTGTGGATCACATCCGGGCCGCCCTTGAATACGATCTTGAGCTCCCCGGGATATTTCTGATCCGCTTCTTTTTGCACCTTCTCGATGAAGAGCAGGAGGTTGGAGGTTTCGAAAGCAGTTTTGGGCCAGGCACTGATGCAGTTGATGGTCTGGGGCGCCGCAAACCCCCAGCCGGCTCCGATTAGGAAAAGCGTCCCGATGGTTAGCAGAATGATTCTTTTGAAATTCCTTGCACTCAACATTACTGCCTCCTTTCTTCTGAAACGTTTTGAGTTGCTCCCTCGAACCTTAGCTTCGCTCGATGAAGTTGACCAGGTTGCGCCTCTCTCCCCGCAGGTATCGCCGCAGGTTCTCCTGAAAGACAACCACTGCCTGTTTCACATAGATGTCTGCCATTCCTCCCACGTGGGGGCTGATGATGAGGTTGTCCTGCACCCAGAAGGGGTGATCCTGCGGGAGTGGTTCCTGCCAGAACACATCCAACGCTGCTCCGGCAATTTTCCGTCCCTTCAAGGTTTGAAGCAGCGCCTCCTCGTCCACGGTTTCCCCGCGGCCGATGTTCAGGAAAAAGGCCGTGGGCTTCATTCGGGCGAATGCCGCTGCGTTCATCATCTTCCGGTTCTCAGGGGTGGAGGGCGCAACATCGATTACATAGTCCGCCTCGGCCAGCACATCGTGGAGACGGTCCAACCCGTAAAACCGATCGATCACATCCACCTTTCGCTGCACCGGATCCAAACCGATCACGGTCATATCAAATGCCTTGCACTTCCGCGCAATGGACTCCCCGATGACCCCGACCCCCAGGATGGCCGCTTTCTTCCCGTAGAGCAGGGCGGTCGGCCAACGCTGCCAGACCCGTGCCTGCTGATTGCGCACCACCTGCGGGAACTTGCGGTTCAAAGCGATCATCAGCATGATTGCCAGTTCGGACATCTGCGGGCCATGGATGCCCCTGGTGGAGGTCAGGATCAGATCCTTTCGTGCCCTGAAGGAGGGCAGTTCTTCGATATAGTTCGTGCCGGTGATGATGGTATGAATCCACTTCAGTTTCCCTGCGCGTTCCAGCAGGGAATCGGAAAACCGCAGGGTTACAAGCACCTCGGCCTGATCGATCTGCTTCGCCGCCTCGTTCTCCTCCCTGGTTGTAGTGAAGCGAACATCGGGGAACTCCTCTGTAAGATAGCTCTTGAATTCGTCGGGATCGTGTTCGCGTGTAAAGATAAGCACATTCATCTCATGACTCCTCCTGCACAAAATGACATCTTCAGCGTGCTCTCCACACAGGCCTAGCGGCCACAATCAAGTTCGAATATCGAAATCCGAAATTCGATACACATTCAAAGCACAAATGCTTGAATGTTCAAAACAGAAACACGGCGAGCCCCTGGTTTGGTCATTTGAGATTGGATCATTGGATATTGTTTCGGATTTCGTGCTTCGGATTTCGGATTTCGACCTCTTCGCCGGCTGGAGCGAAGTTAGAGAGCAATAATCTAATCTTTTCATATCCTGAGACACAATCCTATACCACTATGATCTCTTTGGGCGTCTTGTGGATGCAGGCAGTGAGCCCGTCCTTGGTGACAAGGTAGTTGTCCGTCACGCCGGCCCAGACCGTTTTGCTGACTGCGTTCGGATGCACGGTCAGATTCATGCCCTCCATGATTTTCATGGGCTCGTCATATCTGATGAGCGGCCGCTCCACGAGATCGTATCCCTGCCCATGGGCATAGAGCCGTCTCTCCGGGAGGTATCCCTTCTTTTCCAGAAACGCGTTGTTTGCGTCCCAGACCTCTTTGCAACTCGCCCCCGGTTTCAGCAGGCGCAGGGAAACCTGCTGGGCCTCCAAAGCCGTGCCAAAGGCGTCCTGCAACTCCTGCGACGGCTTCCCTACAGAGAAGATCCTTCCCACCTCGGTGTAAAGCCCTCCGGGACCGTTCACCTCCACCAGCACAGAAATCTGGTCCCCTTCCTTTACCGTTCTGTTCTGGAAACGGCGGGGGGCAAAGGGCACAGGTGTTCCTTTCGGTCCGGAAGAGACGAGAATGAGCTGGCGCTCACTTCCATTCAGGGTCGTGTGATACAGGGCCTCGGCATAGATCTCGAAATCCCTCATGCCCGGTTTGATGGTCTTCTTCAAGTGCTCCATGGCCTTGTCCTGAAGTTCCGCGGTGAGCCGGATGAGTTCCTGCTCTTCAGGACTCTTGACGGCCTTGAGCCGATCCACCTCTTCCGTGACATCCACGAATCTGGCCGCCGGAAGGGACTTGCTGACATATTCAAAAAAGTTCATGGGAATATAGGACTTGCCGACCAGTCCTATGGTGGGGCTCGTTTTCCCCTTCAGAACCCCCGCCACGAGCTCGGCATCGTAGGTGCTGGTGTAGTGCGCGGACGGAAAATAGGGCGCGCCCAGCCGCTGTTTCACACCGCGGACAGCCCATGGCGGCGGCCCGGGATCGGCAGGAGGATTGGCGCCCGGAGAAACGAGGGTCATTTTCTCATCCACCGGAAAGATCACGGTGTAAGGATAGCTGTGTCTCGCCGGGATATCGGTGAACCATTTGACATAGCCCCCGAGAAACTCCTCATCGTTTCTGGCGATGAGATAATCGATCTTTCGCTCCCGCATGATTTCACGGACCGCATTCCATCGGCGCTCCAACTCACCATCGGAAATGCTTGTGGTCAGTCTCTGCTTTGGATCTTCCATGGATTTCTCTCCTCTTGAATTCTGCCACTAAGACACAAAGCCACTAAGAAAAGCATTTTCATCTTCTTTGTGTCTTAGTGCCTTCGTGGCTGATTTTTGTCTCGTTCCCTTTTCTTCCTTGGACATTGGACATTCTACATTGGACATTGGAAATTGATTATTTACCCGTATCCCAATCTTTTCGAGATCAACTCCGCCGCGCGCATCACCAAAGGCACAAATTTTTCCCGGATCCCCTTTTCAGCCATCCGGTACACCGGGCCGGCAGTGCTGACGGCCGCAATCACCTTCCCTGTCCGATCCCTGATCGGGGCGGCAAGCGACATGACCTCCATCTCGTTCTCAGCGTTGTCTACTGCGTACCCCGCTCTCCTCACCTCTTCGAGCGCGGTCCTGAGCAGTCCAGCCCTGGTGATGGTGTTAGGCGTCCGCTGCTTCAGCTTGACGGAGTGAAAATATGTCTTGAGATCTTCCTCGCTCAAATATGCAAGCAGAACCTTGCCGGTGCCTGTGCAATAGGCTGGCATTTTGCGGCCGACGTAGGACATCATCCGGATGGGGCGGGAGCACTCCACCTTGTCGATGTACACCACCTCGTAATCCCGAAGGATGCTCAGGTGGGTGCTCTCCTTGCACAAGGCGGTCAGCTCCGAAAGATGGGGCCTTGCAGCCTGGGGAATCCCAGTGAGGTTGATGTACACGCTGCCGATCTGATAGGCACTGACGGTGAGGCCGTATTTTCCGCTCTCCACATCCTTTTCAAGGAGGCCGGCCTTTTCGAGGGTAAAGAGGAGTCTCGTCACTGCGGCTTTGTTCAGGCCAAGGTTCTTGGATATTTCAGCATGGGTGTAGGCGGGTTTTTCGAGAGAAAAAGCTTGAAGAATCTGAGCCGCACGCAGGACTGAGTTGATGGCGTATCGACCGTTTTGTCCGGGCATGAGAGCAGCCTCTCAGTTTCAGATATGAAACTATGGATTACATGAGAAACAACCTCCTGTCAAGACAATTCAGGGTCCCCGGGTTCAGCACGAACGCATTGTGTTTTCTGGTTTACACCCGGGGTTGCATCCTGTCCTCAGAGGACCGCATGGATTCCCGCTTTCGCGGGAATGACGGGGAGTGACACACGCATTTTTATGCAACGTTAGGGTTCATTCCGGCTTCGTATCGCAAAGGAAGGCTCCGAGCATCCTTCCTGCCGCCTTCTTCGTCTTTTGCTCGCTGAGTTCTTTCAAGGGGCCGAACCCCAGGGCGCGGGTCGTGCAGGTGTGCACGCATGCCGGCTCCATGCCATGGGATATACGGTCGATGCACAGGTTGCATTTGGTCATCTTCTCACCGGGGTAAAACCGGGGCGCTCCGAACGGACATGCCATGGCGCACGACCGGCAACCGATACAGAAATCCTCATTCACCACCACAACCCCAGTGCTTTTTTCCCTGAAAATGGCGCCCTTGGGGCAGACCTGGACGCATGGTGCGTCGACGCAGTGGAAGCAAGCCATGGAAACATGGAAGATCCGGGCGGACGGGTGCTCCCCCTGTTCCAGACGCACAACCTCCCTGAACGAACGCCCATCGGCCGGTATATCGTTTTGATCCATGCATGCAACGACGCAAGCCATGCAGCCGCTGCATCGCGACAGGTCGAATGAAAAACCCACTTCCATATTTGTCCTCCGTTCATTAAAGAAATACAAAAATATGGACAGGATAACAGGATCAACAGGATTTGTTTTTGGGGTTACTTTGGAGAAGAAGTCACCCATCTACGCACCAGGCGGAAACCCGAACACCATCTTCTCAATCCTGTTCATCCTGTAATCCTGTCTAAGCGTTTTCATTTGGTCTTTGCGGCAGCTAAGCCGCTCATCCCTCATCCTTGCTCACCTCGCACAGGAGCGACTTGAATCCGGGGAAACCGGAAATGGGGTCCAGGTAATCCGGTTCCACCATGCTGTTCACGTCCGCCTCGGGCCAGGCGTGATAAATGCTTACGACTCCCGGGGGCACGATTTCCGTGATGTTCGCGCGGACCCTGACGGAGCCGCGGGGTGTCGATAGCCGGATCCAGTCTCGATCGCAAAGACCGCGGGCGAATGCATCGTTCGGGTGGATATCGGCTGAGGGATCGTTCCGGAGACCACGGGTCCATCCAAGCCTGAAGGTCCTGGAATGCTGATACATGGGCAATCTGGCTCCGGTCGTGAGGATCAGGGGAAATCGTTCGGCGATCTGCGGCGTGGAATGGGGGCTGAGCCGGGGTTCCTGATAATGGGGGAGCGGCTCCAGGCCTGCCTCTTTGAGGAGAGTGGAAGAGAACTCCATCTTTCCCGACGGGGTCGGGAAGCCGTTCTTCCTGTACTTCAAATAGGGCGGCATGTGAACCCGGGGAAGGGACATTCCTCCGGGATATTTCCTCAGTTCCTGTACCGTCAGACCCGCAGGTTCGAGGATCCAGTCTATGCTTTTCTCATACCCCTGGGCCATCAATGCGTCATCCGGCGCGATCCGGGCTGCCAGATCGAAGATGATATCCGCATCGGACCGCGAATTCCACAACGGCTGAATCACCGGCTGGGTCCATACGATGTATTTCTCCAGGTAGAGCTTAAGCTCGCTTCGCTCGAAAGAGGTGCAGGCCGGAAACACGATGTCAGCATATGAAGATGTCTCAGTCATAAATATGTCGGCATGTACGATGAAATCCAACTCCTTAAGGCTCCCGGCCATAAAGTCGGAGCCCGGCCACATGCGGTATCTCATTCCAAAGGCGACCATGGCCTTGAGCGGATAAGGCTTGCGGCTCCGGATCTGAAAAGGAACATGCATGGCCTGGGCCTCTGCCACGACTTTGGACCATACGGGAAATACATCCTGGCCTACCCTCGGGGCCATCTCTTTCCACGGCCGCGACTGTTCGAACTCATGTTCCCGAACGGTGACGCCATTGGATACATAGAGCCAGGCAGGCGGAACCACGTAGTTCCCTCCCTTGACATCGAAGTTGCCGGTCAGTCCCACCAGAGAGATGATGGCCCGATGGTTCTGCAGCCCATTGGTATGGTGCACGGTCGGGCTTGCGCTGGTCACGAGCGCTGCGGGTTTGGTTTGAGCATAGAGTCTTGCCGCACTCACGATCAGCTCGGACGGAACACCTGTAATGGTTTCAGCAGCGGCAGGTGTGAATTCACTTGCATACTTTCTGTACTCTTCGAAGCCCTGGGTCCATCTTCCGACGAACTCCTGATCGTAAAGACCTTCCTCGATTATCACGTTGGCGATGGCAAGCGCCAGGGCGCCGGATGTGCCGGGCCGGATCCGAAGATGGATATCCGCATGCGGTGTAAGAGGCGTAAGAAGAGGCCCCACCTCGATGATCTTCATCCCCCTTTCCCTTGCGTCCAGCCACCTTCGCACGGTCGAGGTATTCGTGTAAAAAGGATTGGAACTCCACACCAGGAGGCATTTGGCATTGGGGATATCCGGTCCTCCCCAGCATCCATAGCTGAGGTTTGCAGCCAGGGCGGTCGCCTGATAACAGGTGCTCGACTCCGTGCAGTAGTTCGGGGATCCGAAACTATGGGCCAGCCGTTTCACAAACGGCCTCATCCATTTCGTGTAGCCCACGAAGAAAACCACGGCTTCCGGCCCGCTCTCCGCTTTGATCTTCAGAAGCCGCTCGGAGGTGATCTGCAGCGCCTCTTCCCAGGAGATCGGGACAAAGGATCCTGACCCTCTTTTCCCCTGCCTGAGAAGCGGTGTTCGGATCCTGTCCTGGTGGTAGATATACTGCCGGCTCGCCGAGCCCTTTGAACAGAGTGTCCCCTGGTTATGGGGATGTTCCTTGCTTCCCTGCACCCGGACCACCACGCCGTTCTTCACAAAGGCGTCGATCCCGCAATGAGAATGAGGGTTGCATATGGAGCAGATGGTCTTTCGGACTTCGATTCCCACCTCTTCCCCCGGCACTTTGCCGGAGCTTCCTGTCGAACTCATGTTCCCTGCCATTACTTCATACACTCCTTGTTTTGCGGGATGCAGGAGAATCTCCTTGCGCTTCATTGAACAACGGCAAGTGACAAATGACAACCGGCAAATGACCAACGATCCCTGCTATTCCCCTAAATACGCTTCCACCACCTTCGGATCCCGCAGGACCTCCCGGGGATCCCCTTCGGCGATTTTTTGCCCGTAATTGAGGACCACCAGTTTTTTCGACAGATCCAGAATGGCCTTCATCACATGTTCCACCACAATCAGGGTGATCCCGGTATTCGCGATTGCCTTGACAAGATCAATGGCCTCGTTCATTTCAAACGCTTCCGATCGATGACGCCGAAATTCGAGGCGGTCGATCGGGCCTTGTCGCGGAGCCCGACAAACTCCAGGAGCCAAGGGCATTCTCAACCTGCCGGGCGAACCTGCAGTCCGTTGGAAATGCCTCATTCGCTAATAGCAATAGGCGTGCCGACTTTCAGGGCTCGCTGGGCTCTGGATAGGTGTGCGATTATTAGACTGATTTTGTATGATATGCTGCGCGCGGCTCTCGTCGTGGACAGGGGAATGTCTCAAACTGGTACATCTGGTTCAATATCGTACATGATACTATGCCAGTCCGAATTCCTTCATCTTGCGGTACAGCGTGCTTCTGGCGATCTTCAGCCGCCTTGCGGCCCTGGAGACATTTCCGTCGCATTCGGAGAGGGTACTCTCTACAGCCTTTTTGAAGGTACTGTGGAGCGAGGAGACGGAGTCGGGCCGTACGTGAGCACTCTGGGTTCTCTCGGGGAAGTGAATCCTCTGGATCGTGTTGCCCTGAGACAACAGGAGGGCGCGCTCGATGCTGTTTTCAAGTTCCCTGATATTTCCCGGCCAGTTGTAATCTTTCAATCTCTCGAGGACATCCGCCGAAATCCTGGGTCTTGTAAGACCCATCTCCCGGCAAAGCCTTTTCATGATGTGGTCGATCAGAAGTTCCAGATCTTCCTTCCTCTGCCGCAAAGGAGGGATATAGATTTCCACCACGTTCAACCGATAGTAGAGATCCTTCCGGAAATTGGCGTTTTCCACTTCCGTCATGAGGTCGCAGTTGCTGGCGGCCAGGACCCGGACGTCGATCGCAATGGTGCGGGTGTCCCCGAGACGGAGGATCTCGTTCTGCTGCAGGACCCGGAGCAGCTTGGCCTGAAGGTCCAGGGGGAGTCCGTTGACCTCGTCAAGGAACAGGGTGCCTCGATTGGCCAGTTCGAACTTGCCCACGAGCCCTTCTCTTCGCGCGCCTGTGAAGGCGCCTCCCCTGTATCCGAAAAGCTCGGATTCGATAAGATCCCTTGGAATGGCAGCGCAGGAAATGGCCACAAAAGGCTCGGTTCTCCTTCCGCTCTCGTTGTGGATAGCCTGTGCGAAAAGTTCCTTTCCCGTGCCGCTTTCCCCGATAATGAGCACACGGGAGTTGGTCTTTGCGGCAATCCTCGCCAGTTCCACCTGCCTCAGGAGTTCGGGATCCTTTCCCTTGATATCGGTGAGGCGGTACTTGGCATAATTTCCACCGATCTTCTTTGCAATGCTGATCACCTGGCGCTTTTCAGCCAGCTTGATAATGGCGCCGATCCCGTGGCCGGAGGAATCCTTGATGGGATCGCATGAACACATGAAGCTCCTGTGCCCCATGGGGCAGGAGAAGCCGATTTCCATGTCAGAGAAGTAGTTCCTGGTCTTGAAAGCGCGGAGGAGGGCGTTCTCCGGCTGGATCTCCTCCACGAGCCCCTTTCCTATAACGGTCTCCGGTTCCAGACCAAGCATGTTCGCAGCAGTCCTGTTGATGTGGGTGATCTTCAGCTTGGTGTCCACCGCGATGACCCCGTCGGCAATGGAGTCGAAGACCAGGCTGAGCATCGAGCTGAGGCGAAGCTTCTCCTCGGTCAACTCCCGCTCACGATGCTGGCTTCCAATTGTCTCCGCAGCAGCCGTTATAAGGGCAAGCGTGTGCTTGTGCCGTCCGGTGGAGCGTCCGGAAAGGGTGATCACCCCCAGGATTTCCCCCCTGCCTCCCCGAATAGGGGCTGAGGAACAGGTCCATGGATGAAAATGGACATTGAAGTGCTCCGCCCCGGTGAGTTGAATGGGCTTTCCTTCCATCAGGCAAACGCCGATTGCATTGGTGCCGGCGTGTTCAATATCCCGGATACAGCCCGGCTGATAAAAGTTCTGACAGGCCATCTCCATAATCTCCCTGTCACCGCTGACGAGGAGGACACATCCGGTCCGTTCGGAGAGACTGACGATGAAACCCGTTCCGCGGACGGAGATCTCGAACATGTCCATCACGGGTTTTGCAATTTCGATGAGGTCGCGGTTGTCTCTGATGAGTCTCTCCAACTCGCTTCCGGAAACCACGGGCGGAGCCACGTTCCTGAGGGGATCGAGCCCCATTTCCAGGCATCTTCTCCATGATCGAACGACCTCCGGCCTGATATCCGGGGATGAGGGCTCGCCCCGGAGGACGACCTTTTCCCATCCTTCCTTTGCCGGGTCTTCGACTGCCTGCGCATGCGTTGCGCCTTTTTTCATCAGCCTAATCTGTTTCATCGGCAATCCTCGCGAAGGCTTCCCTGTAGAGCCTTCCGGCTTCATAAGAACTCCTCACGAAAGGAGCGCTCGCTACCGCGGAGAACCCCATGGCAAGACCGATTTTTTCGTACTCGGAAAACTCCTCGGGAGGCACATATCGGACAATAGGGTGGTGTCGTTTCGAAGGCGCCAGGTACTGGCCGAGCGTGAGCAGGCGGCAACCCGTGTCCCGCACGGCTTGCATGGTCTCGATGAGTTCCTCGCGGGTTTCTCCGAGCCCCAGCATCATCCCCGATTTCGTCACGATGGGAGGGTTGTGGGAGGACGCTCTTTGAAGGAGTTCAAGGGAGCGGTTGAAATCGGCTTGAGGCCGTACCTCCGGATAAAGGCGTGGAACGGTTTCCACATTATGGTTCAGCACCTCCGGCCGCGCTTCCAGGACCCTGAAGAGAGCTTCGACGCTTCCATGGAGGTCCGAGATCAGAAGCTCCAGGCCGATGCCGGGGCGGGCCTTTCGAATGGCGGAAACGGTTTCGGCGATATGTTCCGCTCCTCCATCGCCAAGATCGTCGCGTGTGACCATAGTGAGCACGCAGAAGTTCAACTCGAGCTGGGCCACCGCCGCGGCAATCCGGGCGGGTTCGTCAGGATCGGGAGGACGGGTGGGGGATTTGTCCACGGCGCAGAAGGTGCAGCCCCTGGTGCAACTCGGGCCAAGCAGCAGGAAGGTTGCGGTCCCGCGGCCGAAGCATTCCATCTGATTGGGACAGCACGCCTCGACGCAGACCGTATGGAGTCCCCTGCCTTGTATGGCTGCATGCACTGTCGCGTTGCGGCCGGGCGGTGGCAGCCGCCGCCTGAGCCACTTCGGTTTCACGATCGCATCATTCACGGAATTTCTCCAAACCTTACAAAAACTGACTCAAAGGGATGCAAACTGATTCAGAATAGAACACAAAGCAACAAGATGCAAGCAGTCCTTTGTCCATAGTGAATTGTCCTTTGTCCCTGGTCACTTGTTTCACCACGGAGAACACAAGATCACGAAAGGGAAGAGGTCGGGCGGGCTGGGGGCGGCATCATTGATGCCCCCGTAAAAAGTCTCTCATTTTGTCATTTCGACCCCGGTGAAGACCGGGGGAGAAATCTTGAGCGTTTGAACCTCTGGAAACGATTAGATTTCTCCCTTTGGTCGAAATGACAGTTAAGCTCGCCTGACTTTTACGAGAGTGTCAAGTAAGGCAGTTGACAAATGTCAAATGACAAGTGACAAATGACCAATGCTCAATAACCGATGGCACCACTGTATTGCTCCGCTGCAAAACAGTACATCTGTCCCATTTTAGAACAAGCCGGGGAGTGAAGCAAAGAGGCTTCAATATCCGGTTTCAAATAAATATGAATCATAACGAAAGGTTGACCAAGGCATCGATAGGGCCTGATTTGTGGCATATCGCTTGCTTGACCGAACAGCAGGTGCATCAAACGATATCGCCGCACCGGCCGGTTCCTTCTTCTGTGGGGATAGGACGAGGACGGGAAGAAAACATAACGTGATTTCTTGGGAGGAGTTCAATGGAGATCAGCAAGGAAAAACTTCTGGACCTTTACAGCACCATGGTCAAGATCCGACTCTTCGAAGACCGGATCGTCGATCTCTATGCCAGAGGTCTCGTGCCCGGACTTGCGCACCTCTATCTCGGGGAGGAGGCTGTCGCAGCCGGCGTCTGCGGGGTGTTGCGGGAGGACGATTACATCACGAGCACCCACCGGGGACATGGGCATGTCATTGCAAAGGGGGCCGACCTCAAGCTCATGATGGCCGAATTGTTCGGCAAGAAAACGGGGTACTGCAAAGGGAAGGGCGGCTCCATGCACATCGCGGACATGAAGATTGGCATCCTGGGGGCCAACGGCATTGCCGGGGGCGGCATTCCCATTGCCGGAGGGGCCGGTCTTTCAATCAAGCTGAGGAAGACCGATCAGGTCTCAGTCGGCTTCTTCGGGGACGCATCATCCAACAACGGGACCTTTCACGAGAGCCTGAATTTTGCCTCCGTGCACCGGCTCCCGGTTATCTTCGTCTGTGAGAACAACAAATACGGCATTTCCGTTTCCCAGGCCAAGCACCAGGCTATAAAGGACATCGCCATACGGGCGACGAGCTATGACATGCCCGGCGTGGTGGTGGACGGGAACGATGTCTTCGATGTTTACGGGGCGGCTTCCAAGGCTGTCAGCAGGGCGCGGGCCGGCGAGGGGCCCACGCTCATCGAGTGCAAGACGTACCGCTGGAGAGGGCATCACGAAGGCGATCCCAATCAGGGCAGACGGTACCGCACTACCGAGGAGATCGAAGAATGGAAGAAGAAAGACCCGATCCCCCGCCTGGCTGAAAGACTCCTGGAGCAGAAGGCGCTGACCAAGAAGAAAATGGCTTCCATCGAAGCCAAGTTGTCAGAGGAGATCGAACAGGCAGTTGCTTATGCAAACGAAAGCGCATTTCCCTCCATCGAAGAGATGTTCGAGGACGTTTTGGTAAAGGGGTGAGACGATGAGAGAGCTGACTTATGCCCAGGCGCTCAATGAAGCGTTGAAGCAGTGTATGCAGGAAGATGAGCGGGTCATTCTGCTCGGCGAAGACGTTGGGGTCTATGGAGGCATTTTCCAGGTGTCGGCCGGCCTGCTTGGTGAATTCGGCCCAAACCGGATCATCGACACGCCCATTTCAGAAGCGGGATTCGTGGGCGCCTGCGTGGGGGCCGCCCTCACCGGGATGCGACCGGTGGCCGAGATCATGTTCATCGATTTCACTACCTGCGCCATGGACATGATCATCAACCAGATGGCCAAGATGCACTACATGTTCGGCGGGCGGGGACAGGTTCCCATGGTGCTCAGAACCAATATCGGTGCAGGGCGGGGAACCGGCGCACAGCACTCCCAGAGTTTTCACGCCTTTTTCGCGCACACGCCCGGTCTCGTGGTAGCCACTCCCTCGACCCCACATGACGCAAAGGGGCTGCTGATCGAAGCAATCAAGAACGAAAACCCGGTGGCCTTCATCGAGCACAAGAAGCTTTACATCGAAAAAGGCGACGTTCCTGAGGAGATGTACCGCATCCCCTTCGGCAAGGCCGATGTCAAACGGCAGGGGAAGGATCTCACCATTGTTGCAACCCATGCCATGGTCCTTCGCGCCCTGAACGTCGCCAACGAGTTGGCGAAAGAGTCCATCGACATCGAGGTGGTGGACCCCAGGACCATCGTTCCCCTGGACAAGGAAGCCATCCTTGAATCCGTAAAGAAGACGGGAAGGCTGCTCGTGGCCGACGAAGGGCCCAAGACGTGCGGGATGGCCGGCGAAATTGCCGCCATGGTTGCCGAGGAGGGACTTTTCTACCTGAAGGCCCCGATTGCCAGGGTCTGCTCTCCGGACACGCCGGTGCCGTTTTCACCGCCTCTCGAGAAGGCCTACATCCCCGACGAAAAGAACCTGCTGCCCGCAGTCAGACGTCTGATGGAATACGCGTAATGAAATCTGCTGTGCAAATTTCATACAACGCCTTGCTCCAGCAAGGCTTTAAATCCCGCTCATAGAGCGGGAGCCGTATAAAATCGCAGAGCGATTTTATTAAAGGAGGAAAACCCGTGGCAGTTGAAGTCGTAGTGCCCATGCTCGGCGTCACGGTCGAGAGAGGAAAAATCGTAGAGTGGCTGAAGAAGGAAGGTGATCGGGTCGAGAAGGGGGAGATCATCTTCATCGTCGAGGTGGAGAAGGCGACTACCGAGGTGGAGTCCCCTGCATCAGGCATTCTGGCGAAAATCATTCTGCCCGCCGGCATCGAGGTTCCCATCCTCAGTCTTGCCGCGGTCATTACCGCCCCGGGCGAAACACTCCCCGCCAAATATGCGGCCGGAGAAGCAGCCGCCCCTGCAAAGCCTGTCCCCGACGCAATCACCGAGCCGACACCAGAGACGGCGGTTCCTCCGGCCCCTTCTCCTGCTGCAGGAAGCGGCTTTGCCATGCCTGCGGCCCGGAAGCTGGCGGCGGATAAGGGTATCGATCTTGCCGATATCCAGGGCACCGGTCCGGACGGGGTGATCCTGCTCCGGGATGTGGAAGCTGCCGCATCCGGCGCCGCCAGGCCCGGAGAAGCAGCGCTCAGGGTTTCCACCCTGGCCCGAAAGCTTGCGGAAAAAGCGGGTGTGGACCTCGGGAAGGTCGAGGGAACCGGTGTTCGCGGGCGGATCATGCAGGCCGATGTCGCCTCAGCAATGGAGAAAGCGGCGCCAAGAGAGGGCTTCGGGACAAAGATCCCCATGAGCTCTGTCCGAAGGGTCATTGCCAGAAGGATGTCGGAGAGCGCTTTTAGTGCACCCCATATCTACTTCTTCACCGAGGTGGGAATGGATCCCCTCCTCAATTTCAGGAAGGAGGTCGTTCCGGATTTCGAAAAGCAATTCGGCATCAAACCCTCCATCAATGATTTCCTGATCAAGGCCGTTGCCCTGAATATCGTCGACTTCCCCATGCTGAACGCTCAGATCAAGGGCGAGGAGATCCACATCATGCCCGAGATCAACATCGGCCTTGCCGCAGCGGTCGCGGAAGGGCTGGTGGTGCCGGCCATCGCTCAGGCGGACAGGGCCGGTCTGGTGGAGATCGCACGCCAGAGGGCGGATCTCATCGAACGCGCCCGCAAGGGGAGGCTCAGCCTCGCGGAGATGGAGCGGGGAACATTCACGGTCTCCAGCCTGGCCCAGTATGACATCACCCATTTCACCGCTATCCTGAACCCCCCGCAGAGCGGCATTCTGTCGGTGGGAAAGACGGATGAAAAACTGGTGCTCGTGGACGGGCAGGTAAAATCCAAGCGCGTTGCCGTGCTGGGGCTCTCCGTGGATCACCGGATCATAGACGGCGCCGTGGCGGCCGACTTCCTTCAGAATTTGAAGTGGAAGCTTGAGAGGCCCGCCTTCACCTTTCTTTCCCTATGAGCGCGACAGGAGGAAGTATGTACGATCTTGCGGTGATCGGAGGGGGGCCCGGCGGCTATGTGGCTGCGATCTGCTCCGCCCGAAAGGGGCTGAAGACCCTCTTGATCGAGAAGGATGCCCTTGGCGGAACGTGTCTGAACCGCGGCTGCGTTCCAACCAAATGTTTTGTCTATGATACGAAACTCCTCCACAGCGCCAGGAACTCCTCTGTCCTGAAGGGCGCCGGATCCCTTTCCATGGATATCGCGAAAATGGCGGCCCGTAAAAGAGGTGTCGTCAAGACCATGGTGTCCGGTCTCGGAAGCATCGTGAAGAGCCATGGAATCCAGGTCATCCAGGGGGCCGGAGAATTGACCGGTCCAGGCAAGGTGAAGGTGACCCGGGCGGACTCCAAGGTCGAAGAGGTTCAGGCGGGAAACGTGATTCTTGCAACAGGCTCAAAGCCCGCCCTGCTTCCTTTTATTCAGGTGGACGGGCGTCTGGTGCAGACGACGGATGAGGCATTGGATTCAGAGGAGATTCCGAAGAGGATCGTCATCATCGGCGGCGGGGTGATCGGCGTGGAAATGGCGACCATCTACCTGAACCTGGGGTGCGAGGTCGCTATTCTGGAACTGCTTCCTGAGATTCTGATGACTGAAGACGAGGAAGTCAGGCGCGCCATGAAAACGCTTCTCGAAAAACGGGGGACCGGCCTTCATCTGAAGGCAAAGGCCAGGGAGGTGAAGACCGCCGGCAGGCAGGTGTCGATCATCTTTGAAAATGCGGCAGGGGAGATCAATCAATTGAAAGCGGATCGCCTCCTTGTCGCGGCGGGGAGATCGCCGGTGCTGGAGGGGATCCGTCCCGATCGGCTCGGCATCAGAATGAACGGCCCCTTTGTCCAGGTGAACGGGAGACTTGAAACGAGTGTGAAGGGGGTCTATGCTATCGGCGATCTCGTGGGCGGCATGATGCTGGCACACAAGGCCTCTGCGGAGGCGGAGGCGGCGGTGGCCAACATCCTGGGCGGGAGAAAAGAGGTGGATCCCACCAGGATTCCGCGGTGCATCTGGGGCGTGGCCGAGATCGGTGCGGTGGGGCTTTCCGAGGCCGAAGCGCGGAAAACGGGCAGGCCGATCAGGGTGGGCAAGTTCCCCTATTCCTACAGCGGAGCGGCTCAGGCCATGAACGGCAGCGAGGGATTTGTCAAGGTGATCGGGGACTCCGATACAGGAGAGATCCTCGGGGTACACATCATGGGGGAGCATGCCACGGACATGATCGGCGAATCGGTGATGGCCATGACCATGGAATCCGCGGTCGAGGACCTGGCCGAAGCGGTGAAACCCCATCCGACGCTGAGCGAAAACATCATGGAGGCGGCCAGGGACTGGAGCGGACTGGCGATACATGCGCCCAAGAAAAGGTAAGACGTGAAACCGTGACACGTAACACGTAACACGTGACACGAAAAGACCCGAAGTCAGGAACTATCGTGTTACGTGTACCCTGTTACGTGTCACGATAAACTTCTACGCCGAAGAAAAGATAAAGACGTAAAAGGTAACACGTAACACGTTGACGTGACACGAAAAACGTGAAGCTTGGACTGGCGTGCTACGTTTAGCGATTACGTCGTGTTACGTGCAACCTGTTACGTGCAACGTGAAAGGAGGAAAACATGTTTTACAACAAACCTCACGCAACTGCCAGATGGGGCACCATGGCCATGGACTGGGAGTCGGGCGTCAACTACCCGCGACTGGTCCAGGACCGGATTCAGAAGGCTCAGAAGGCGGTACAGGCAGCGAAACTGGGGGCCGTTCTGGCCTTCGATTTCGACAACATCCGCTACATGACATCCACCCACATCGGGGAATGGTGCAGGGACAAGATGAACCGCTACGCCCTTCTTCCGAGGGAGGGCAAGCCCTTCCTGTTCGACCCGGCCGTGCCCGCAAAGCGGATCAGCGCGCCCTGGATGGAAGAACGGATGGAGCCGCCCATCTCCAACATGTGCGGGTCGCTGCCTCCGGCCATGAAGGTGCAGGACGGCTTTGCCAAGCAGATCAAACGGGTTTTGAAGAGCTACGGGGTGGAGAAGGAGCCCCTCGGCGTGGACATGATCGAGCTCTCCATGCTGAAGGCCCTGGAAAACGAGGGAATCGAGGTGGTGGACGGACGCCAGGCTCTCCTGGATGCGAGAGAAGTGAAGACGGCCGACGAAGTCGAGCTTCTCAAGGTGGCCGCCGGCATGGTGGATGCCACGTACGAGGATATCGCAAGGGCGATCCGGCCTGGTGTGAGGGAGAACGAGCTGGTGGCCATTGCCAATCATCGGCTGTACTCCCTGGGATCCGAGAGGGTGGAGTGCGTGAACTCCGTCTCGGGCGGAAGGGGCAAACCCCACTGCCATACCTTTGCGGACAGGATCATCCAGCCCGGCGACATGATCTTCCTGGACATCATGCACTCCTTCAACGGCTACCGCACCTGCTATTACCGGACCTTCATCTGCGGCAAGCCGAACAAATACCAGATCGACGCGTACGAGAAGTGCTCCCAATGGGTGAGCGCGGCGATCGATGTGATCAAACCCGGGGTGACGACGGCGGATATCTGCGCCGTCTGGCCCAAGGCGGAGGAGTTCGGATATAAGAACGAAGACGAGGCGTATCTTCTCCAGTACGGGCACGGCATAGGGCTGAGCCTGTGGGAGAGGCCGATCCTCTCAAGGCGATTCTGTTTCGACCATCCCGCGGAGATCAAGGAAGGGATGGTCTTTGCCGTGGAGTGCTGGCTGGGCGCAGAGGACGGCTCGGGCGCAGCGCGTATCGAGGAAGAAGTGGTGGTGACCAAGAACAGTTGCGAGATCATCACCAACTACCCGAGCGACCACCTAATTTCTTGCGGGCTCCCGGGATGTGAAGTATATTGACCCGGTCGTCGAAGAGCGTTGCCCCTCTCAAACGAGGGAAACGGTACGGGTCAAAAAAAGTGGTCCTTTCGCTGTCTTAAGTGAACATTGTCAAGAGAAGCTGTTCACTCGAAACCTTATCACAGAAGGAGGAAGATAGATGGGCGAGTACAAAGAAGCAACACTGTATCGGATGGAAGAACTCAAATCCACTTGTCCCCCGAAACACGTCAATACGGATGCCTTCACGTTGATTCCTCAGGAAACCGGCGCAAAGGGATTCGTGCTCTTCTGCACGGAAGTCCATCCGGGTGGAGAGGCACAACTGGATGTGCATGCAGGAAGGGAGCACTGCTACTTCATCCTGTCGGGAGTAGGAGATGCCATAGTGAACGGGAAGAGCTTCCGCTGCCGTCCCGGCGACGTTCTCTGGATTCCGCCCGATGCCGAGCACGGCATCAAACCGGTCGGAGGACAGACGCTGAGATTCGCAGTCGTCACCTCGCCTGCACCCTGGGTGCCGGTAGCCTAGTGATCATCCGTCGGGGTATCGTCTGACCCGAACACCTGATCCCGTGAGAAACGGGAGTGAAAGCCTGTGCGCCGTTCCCCGTCGGATCGAAACGATCCTTTACGGGGACGGTGCATCAGCACTTCGCCGAGCGGATTCGACCGCAAAATTCCATGGAGGAGGCAGCAGACATGTCCCAGAAGAAGAACAAGGGTCGTCAGAAGGGGTTTACCAGAAGAGAGTTCCTGAAGAAAACCGGAATGGCGGGCGCCGCCCTCGGGGCTGTGTCCATTGCTCCGTCTCTGATCACTCGGGCATATGCCCAGGCGAAAGATCACATCCTGATCGGCCACCCGAATCCCTCGACAGGCCCTCTCGCAGGTTTCGGCGAGGCCTCTCCCTGGGCGGACGAAAAGGCCATTGCTGCGATCAATAAGGACGGCGGCATCTTCATCAAGGAATTGAACAAGAAAGTCCCTGTGAAATTGAAGCTCGTCGACACGGAAAGCGATCCTACCAAGGCTGCGGAACTGGCTTCCAGGCTTATCCTCAAGGACAAAGTGGATCTGATGGTGGTCATGCACACACCCGATACCGTCAACCCGGTCACGGCAATGTGCGAGAGAAACAAGATGCCCTGTATCTCCCTGGACGCGCCGGTTGAACCCTGGCTGGGAGGCGGACCGTACAAGTGGTCCCATCATGCGTTCTGGACCGTGGATAAAGTCACGGATCTCTTTTCCGGGATCTGGGATGATTATGCCGCACAAGGAAAAGTGAAGAAGGTGGTCGGCGGGCTGTTCCCCAACGATCCGGACGGCACGGCATGGGTGGAGGTTTTCAGCAAGAAACTTCCTGCCAAAGGGTACAAATTCGTTGATCCGGGAAGATTCCCTTACATGCAGAAAGATTTCACTACCATGATCAGTCTGTTCAAGAAGGAGGGCGTGGATATCCTGACCGGATGTCTGATCCCGCCGGACTGGATCACGGCCTGGAAACAGTGCCATCAGCAGGGATTCGTTCCCAAGATAGCGACCATCGCAAAGGCGTGTTTGTTCCCCGCGGATGTCAACGCCCAGGGAGGGGACCTCCCCAACGGCATCACCACGGAAGTATGGTGGAGTCCCAATCATCCTTTCAAGTCGTCCCTTACGGGGGAAACGGCCAAGGATCTCTGCGACACCTGGACCAAGGAGATGAACAAGCCGTGGACCGCGCCTATCGGCTTCAAGTATGCGGGTTTTGAGATTGCCGCCGATGCCTTCAAGCGTGCCCAGACCTTGGACAGGGAGAAGCTCCGGGAGGCGATTGCCAAGACCGACATGGATACCATCGTCGGCCATATCAAATATAACGAGAAGAACTACTCGGAGACCCCCTTAGTCGCCGGCCAGTGGGTTAAAGGAAAGAAGTGGCCCTGGGAGTTGGAGATCATCTCCAACAAGCAGGCCCCCTTCATCAACAAGACGGCTGAGATGATGTTCCCGATGCCGAAATAAGCCGGTTTCCATTTGGCTTAATGAAGGCAATTTTGTGCAAAGGAGAAGAATATGGCGGATCAGAAAATAGCTTTTATCGGTCTGGGAAAGATGGGCGTCCCCATGTCCCAGAATCTCATCAAGAAGGGATACAGCCTTACGGTGTACAACCGGACCAAGGATAAGACCAAACCCCTGGCCGACGCGGGCGCAAAGGTGGCCAACTCGCCCAAAGAGGCCGCTGCAGGCGCGGATGTCATCGTCTCCATGATCGCTGACGACGCCGCTCTGCACCAGGTTTCGATAGACCCCAATGGGGCGTTCGAAGGCGCAAAGTCGGGGGCTATCTTCATTGACATGAGCACCGTCTCCCCGGGGGCATCGGCGATAGTGGACGAGGCGGCCAAGAAGAAGGGCATACAGTATCTCAGGGCGCCTGTTTCCGGGAGCACGGTGCTGGCTGCCGCCGGGACCCTCACGGTCTTCGCATCCGGCCCCAAGGACGCATATGACAAGTGCGTGGATGTCCTGGGATGCTTTGGCCAGAAGGTGTTCCACGTAGGGACAGGAGAGGAAGCCCGCTATCTCAAGCTCGTCATGAACATGATGGTCGGACTCACCTCCGCCATGACGGCGGAAGCGCTTACCTTTGGTGAAGCAGGCGGCATGAATTGGGAACAGATGATCGACATCGTGGGTGCAAGCGTTGTTGCTTCGCCTCTCATCGGGTATAAGTCGGCCATGTTGAAGGCCCGGAACTATGCGCCTGCCTTCACGGCAGCGCAGATGGCGAAAGATTTTGATATCATGATCGAAGCGGGAAGGTCGAAGAACATTCCCATGCCGATGACCGCCCTGATCCGCCAGTTCTGGGCCACCATGATGGCCACAGGGAAGGGCAATCAGGATTTCTTCTCTCTGGTCCAGGTATTGGAAGAGATGGCAGGAATGAAGAAGTAGAGCTTCGCTGATGCGGGCTTCCAAAAGGCCATTTTGCTTCCGCGTTATGCGGGAGGGAGATTGCCGGCGGATGCCCTCCTGAGCACCTGCTCGGAAACTTACAGGCGAAGACGTAAGAAATTCCAGGCGGGTCTTGAGGATTCGCCTGGAATTTTTGTCCCAGGAGATGGAGAACTGCGGGATGGACGCAATCTGGCACCATGTGGCGATTTCGGTAAAGGACATGGAGAATGAACTCCGGTTCTATCGGGATCTCCTCGGTTTTGAGGTGGACTGGGAAAGAGAAAACTACACGGGGGAGATGTATGCAAGAGTAGTGGGCCTCCCCGGTGCGACCGCTCGTGTAGTGATGCTCAAAGGGTATAACGCGCGCATAGAACTCTTCAAATACCACGTTCCTGAAGGAGACGAATGCGGCCCGAAGCGCCAGTGCGACTTCGGTCTGACCCACTTTGCCATCATGGTAAAAGGAATCCACGAGATCTATGAGCGACTGGTGAAGGCAGGGGTGCATTTCAACTGCCCGCCTCAGAACCTTAGACCGGGGGTCTGGGCAACCTATATGAAAGATCCGGAAGGGGTGACCATAGAACTGGTTGAGTATGAAGAGTGAAGAGAATGTCCAATGTAGAATGTCCAATGTCCAATTCCCAAGGGAGGAGACGAAGTTCGTTCGAAATTCGCAATGGAGCCTCATTTGGAGGATGTATTTGGGCGTTGGAAATTCTACATTCTAGTGGAGTGCGCCAGAAGTACTCGTCATTCCGGGCTTAACTTAGCCTGCTCCGTACTCGATACGGGGGAATCCAGTCTCTTAGCACAGCTGGATCCCCGCTTTCGAGGCTGTGTCGCAATGTCATTTCGAGGCGAAGCCGAGAAATCCTGAATTCTGTAGGTGGCTCGATTGCCAAGATTCTCCCGAGAAACATTGGACGCACTGCGCCGGTCGGACATCCGCTTCATGTGATCGAGTATGAGTAAAGAAGGGATTTCAATGAACTACGAAAAGAGCGATCCCCGTGTCGTTGGGGCGGTCATGGTCGTCGGTGGAGGGATCGCCGGCATTCAGGCTTCCCTCGATCTGGCCGACCTGGGCTATTACGTCTACCTGGTGGAGAAAAGCGGCTCCATTGGGGGCGTCATGGCGCAGTTGGACAAGACATTTCCCACCAATGACTGCGCCATCTGAATTCTGGCGCCTAAGCTGGTAGAGGCCGGTCGGTCTCCCAACATAGAAATTCTCACGAAGGCTCAGCTGTTGTCCGTTTCGGGCGAGGTGGGCAACTTTTCAGCAAAGGTTCGCCGTCTTCCCCGCTACGTAAATGAGAACCTGTGCACGGCTTGCGGTACCTGCACCGATTACTGCCCTGTTCCCATCCCCGACACCTTCAACGAGGGGCTCTGTTCGACCAAAGCCTTGCACATGGATTACCAGCAGGCCATCCCCGCTGCATTTCACGTGGATGAGAAGGCCTGCCGGTACCTGACGAAGAAGGAATGCAGGCAATGTGAGAGGGCCTGTTCCGCCAAAGCGATCGATTTCCGCCAGACCCCGCAGGAGATCGATCTCAATGTGGGGGCGGTGATTCTCGCTCCCGGTTTCGGCCGCATAGCGAAGGACGTATTGTCGCGTTACGGGTACGGAAGATCTCCGGATGTAGTGACCGGTGTCGAGTTCGAGCGTTTGACTTCAGCTACCGGTCCGACCATGGGAGAAATCGTCAGACCCTCGGACGGGGCGCACCCAAAAAAGATCGCCTTTCTCCAGTGCATCGGGAGCAGAGACCTGCCGAGCGGAAACGGGTATTGTTCTTCCGTGTGCTGCATGTATGCCATCAAGGAGGCATTGGTGGCAAAAGAGCACGATCCGAATATGGATGTCGCCCTCTTTTACATGGACATGCGCACCCAGGGAAAGGAATTCGACTATGCCAGGATCCGGGCGCAGGAAAAAGGTATTCGTTTTGTAAGGAGCCGGTTCGGGAAAATCCAGGCCAAAGACACCGGGCTGGAAATCAAATACGTCTGTGAAGACGGAAAGCACCTCAAGGAGACATTTGACCTGGTGGTTCTCCCCGAGGGACTCGAGTCGCCGGAAGATTCCGGCCGCCTGGCAGACGCCGCCCGGGTTGACTTGAACCGTTACGATTTTTGCAGGACGGACCTCTTTCGTCCCCTTGAAACCTCCCGCCCGGGGATATACGTTGCCGGCGCTTTCCAAGGACCAAAAGACGTGCCCGAAAGCGTGACCGATGCGAGCGGCGCTGCTGCGCTCGCTTCAGAGGCCCTTTTCAAGGCCCGCAACAGCCACATTGAAGTCAAGACTTACCCGGTCGAAACCGAGATCGAGCAGGAGGTCCGCATCGGGGTGTTTGTCTGCTTCTGCGGAAGCAACATCGGCGGTGTTGTGGATGTCCCCGAGGTGGCCGCTTATGCCGCCACGCTGGAAAACGTCGTTTTCACGGACACCAATCTCTACACCTGTGCGCAGAACACGCAGGAACTGATCGGCGCAAAAATAAGGGAGAACCGGTTGAATCGCGTGGTAGTGGCCGCGTGCAGCCCCCGTACCCACGAACCGCTTTTTCAGGAGACCCTGAAAAGCGCGTCCCTCAACAGGTCCCTCTTTGAGATGGCCAATATCAGGGATCACTGCTCGTGGGTCCATGCCATGACGCCGAAAGAGGCCACTCAGAAGTCGAAAGACCTGGTGAGAATGGCTGTTGCCAAGGCGCGACTCATCCAGCCTCTCCCGGAACAGAGCGTTTCCGTGGACCCCAAGGCGATGGTCATCGGAGGCGGCATCTCGGGAATGACAGCGGCTCTGAGCATTGCGGAACAGGGATTCGAGTGCTTCCTGGTTGAGAAGGGTCCGGAGCTCGGGGGAAACCTGAAAAAGGTCCGCTTCACGCTTGAGGGCGGAAATCCCGCGGGTCTTCTCGAGAGCACGAAGGCGAAGGTCATGTCCAATGATCTGATCCATGTCCTGACCGAGGCGGCCGTAGAAGATGTCTCAGGCTATATCGGACATTTTACGACGACCCTTCGCAGGGGGGAGAAGCGGGAAACGTTGCAGCATGGGGTGATCGTCGTAGCCACGGGCGGAGAACCCTATACGCCCACGCAGTACCTCTACGGCCGATCCGCCCAGGTGATCACTCAACTGGAATTGGAGGAGAGGCTGGCCGATCCCGCCTCGATGAAGAACATCAAAGACATTGTCATGATCCAGTGCGTGGGCTCCAGGGGAGAAGACCTGTCCTACTGCAGCAAAATCTGTTGCGGGCAGGCGGTCAAGAACGGACTCGAGGTCCTGGAGCATAACCCCTCTGCGAACATCACTGTTCTCTACAGAGACATGCGCACCTACGGTCTCATGGAAGACGGGTATAGTGCGGCTCGTGAGAAAGGGGTGAATTTCGTCCGATTTGAAAAGGGGTCCCCTCCAAAGGTGACGGAAGAGAAGGGAAAGGTCCGGATCGATTACCGTGACAGGCTTCTCGGGGAAAACGTGAGCCTTCATCCCGATCTCATCATCCTCAGTGTAGGTGTCGTATCCCACGGAGTCGAAGATCTGGCAAGAGTCCTCAAAGTACCTGTCACCGGGGACGGGTTCTTCCTGGAGGCGCATCCAAAACTGAGACCGGTGGAGTTTTCCGTGGATGGGATTTACCCCTGCGGCATTGCCCACTCCCCGAAGCCCATTCCGGAATCCATTGCGCAGGCCAAGGCCGCTGCCTGCAAAGCGTGCATCCCTTTGGCAAAAGGACACGTGGCCGTGAGCGGGATTGTCTCCTCAGTGAATCGGGAGATCTGCATCGGATGCGGAATATGCGAAACGCTTTGCCCCTATGCTGCGATCAGAACAACGAAAGTGGGAAAAAAGAAGAAGGCGGAGACCATCTCAGCGTCTTGCAAGGGGTGCGGCATCTGTGCATCCCATTGCCCCACCATGGCAATTTCCATGGGCGGGTTCAGTAACGAACAGATCATGGCCCAGATCAGGGCCTGCGGGCAGGGGAATTGAATAACAGCAGCCACAGAGACACAAAGGCACGAAGAAGGAATACTGAAAATCAGAAAGACAGATCAACTTCGTGTCTTTGTGTCTTAGTGGCGATTTTGAATTTAAGGTAGACAGGAATGACAGTGAAAAGCTCATACGAACCGAAGATCCTGGGTTTTCTCTGCAACTGGTGCTGCTATGCGGCGGCGGATTCCGCAGGGATTTCCCGCTTCCAATACCCGCCAAACATCAGGGTGATCCGAATCATGTGCACCGGTCGAATGGACCCCCTATTCGCCGTAGAGGCCTTTTCCGCAGGGGTCGACGGGCTATTCGTGGGCGGGTGACAGCTCAAGGAATGTCATTACCAGGTTGGTAATTACGACGCGATGATCATGGAGCATTTCAGCCGGAGGCTTCTCACGGAATCGGGTATCCAACCGGACAGGTTCAGGCTGGACTGGGCTTCGGCGGCACAGGCGCCGCTCTATGTGGAGCTCATTACGAAGTTTACGGAACGGGTAAAGGAACTGGGCCCATTGGGATCGTCCGACGGAAAGTCTCTGGAGGAAATCAGGGCGAAACTCGCGGCGGCTGCGTCTGCGGCTTCAAGCGTAAAGCTCCGCACCCAATTCGCCAGATTGACCCTGGAGATGAGGCAGGAGAAGGACTATTCCCCCGAGCACATCGAGGCGAAGATGTCGGAGAAGCTCGACGATGCGATCGCGCGTGAGATGGGGAAGTGACAGGTTGCTGAAAAACGCCCATTCTCCCGCAAAAGGCGGCGGGATCTTCGAGCGGCGTTGCCCTTCTCCCGCGTCGCTGCGGCGTACTGATGTGTACGCCTCACTCCTCGGGAGGGCGGGCGCCTTGCATCTGGCCATTTTTGAGCAACCTGTCTGCGCGACTTATTCAGCAGCACTGTAAGCAATAAGCGAAAGGAGAGGATTCATTGACTCTCACAGATAAGGATTTCAATCCGCAGTTCAGGTCGGAAATCGCCGGCATGCCGGGAGGCGAGCAGGTGAAGCGATGTTACGACTGCGGCACGTGTACAGGCGCATGTCCGGCAAGTGAATCGGGCTCCGGATTCGATCCGCGCAGGATACTTCACATGATCAAGATGGGTATGAAGGATCAGCTGCTCGGTTCCCCGACCATCTGGCACTGCACACACTGCGATACCTGCGTGTTCGCCTGCCCTCAGAATGTGCGGTTCAGCGCCGTGGTGGACGTGCTTCGAGAGATGGCCGTTCAACAGGGATATGCTTCCGGGGAAGGCTGTGAAAAGTGGGGAACGGCCCCATGCAAGGCGATCTGCCCCGCCCACATCAGCATTCCCGGCTTTGTTTCCGCAGTGGCTGAAGGGAGGTACGAAGAAGGGCTGAAGCTCATCAGGGAAGAGATGCCTTTCCCCGGGATATGCGGAAGGATCTGCCCTCATCCCTGCGAAGAGGCGTGCAACAGGGGCAAGGTGGATAAGCCTGTTGCCATTGAGTACCTGAAGCGGTTCCTTGCGGATGGAGAACTCGCCAAAGGGACCGTGTACGTTCCCGGCAAGAAGGCGCTGAGGAAGGAGCGCATTGCCGTGATCGGGGCCGGGCCGGCCGGGCTCACAGTCGCCTACTACCTGGCCATCGAAGGCTATGGGGTGACGGTGTTTGAGAAACACCCTGTTGCCGGCGGCATGATGGCACTGGGCATTCCCGAGTTTCGGCTGCCCAGAAACATCCTCAATGCCGAGATCGAAGTGATCAGGAAACTGGGTGTGGAGATCAGACTCAATGTGGAGATCGGAAAGGACATAGGGTTCGCCGACCTGCAGAGGGATTACCATGCCGTGTTTCTGGGAATAGGGTGTCAGCAGGCCGTAAAACTCGGTATCCCCGGCGAAGAGACATTCAGCGGTGTAGTGGACGGCCTGGAGTTTCTGAGAGAGATCAATCTTGGCAATCCGCCTGCCTCCAGGGGGAAGCTCGTGATCGTGGGAGGGGGGAATACGGCGGTGGACTGCGCCAGGACAGCCATGCGGTTGGGGTATGAGAACGTGGCTATCCTCTACAGGAGAACAAAGGAAGAAATGCCCGCCAACTCCTGGGAGGTCGAGGACACGATCGAGGAAGAGATCGAAATCCGCTACCTGACTCTCCCCGTGAAAGTTCTGGGGGAAAACGGAAAAGTCACCGGGGTCGAATGCGTTCGCATGGAGCTGGGGGAGCCCGATCAGTCGGGCCGTCGCAGGCCTGTCCGCATCGAAGGGTCTGAGTTCACGATCCAGGCGGACGTGGTGGTCGCAGCCCTGGGGCAGACGGTTGATCTGCGTTGTCTGCCTCGTCCCCTGGAGACGACGATTTCCAACAGAGGCTTTCTTGTTGCCGATCCACAAACCGGATTAACAAAGGCGCCCCTTGTATTCTCCGGGGGAGATGTCGTTTCCGGTCCGAGGACGGTGGTGGAGGCGATCGCCTTTGGAAAGAAGGCTGCCAGATCCATAGACAGGGTTCTGAGGGGGGAAGGTGCCCGGGAGGATGGATCCCCTCAATGGAAGGGAATCGGGTATAGTCCCGAAACTGTCGAAAAAAAAGAAAGGGAGATCATGCCTCGCCTTTCGCTCCCGGAGCGCAAGAGTACCTTCGAGGAGGTCGATCGCGGCTTCGGTGATCGACAGGCCAGGTGCGAGGCGGAACGCTGCTTCAGAATATGCGGCATACAAAGAGAGAGGGAATGAACATGAATGGGTGGATGGGAAAAATCCTGCGAGTGAATCTGACCGAAGAAAAGGTTGCCGTGGAGGGCTTGGATGAAGTCCTCGCCAGAAAATTTATCGGCGGCCGAGGTCTTGCCACCAAGATGATTTACGATGAGGTCGATCCCGGGGTGGATCCTATAAGTCCGGAAAACAAGCTCATCTTTGCCACAGGTCCCCTGACCGGGGCCGGACCGATAACCAGCTGCCGTTACATGGTTGTGACCAAGGGGTATCTCACCGGCGCAATCGCCTGTTCGAATTCAGGCGGCAACTTCGGCCCGGAGCTGAAATTTGCGGGCTATGACCTCATCGTTTTCGAGGGCAAGGCAAAGGAACCTGTCTACCTGCTCATCGAAGACGACCGGGTGGAGATCCGTTCCGCACGCTTTTTATGGGGGAAGGGGATCAGTGAAACGGTTGCCTCCATAAGAGAGGAACTGAAGAAGCTGGGAAAGACCGATTGGGAGGTCAAGGAGTTTCGGATGGCCTCCATCGGGCAGGCCGGCGAGAATCTGGTGAGAATCTCATCCGTCATCACCGATGATGAAAGACATGCGGCACGGTCCGGTGTCGGCGCAGTGATGGGATCCAAGAATCTGAAGGCGGTGGCGGTAAGAGGATCAAAGAGCGTCACTCTTCATGACCAGAAGCTCTTCAAGAAGATCCTTCCCGGCATATGGGAAAAGACAAGGTCTGCGAAGACGACGGGCACCACCTTCCCGACCCTGGGGACACCGGCAGGCGTCAGCTATTTCAACACTGTCGGCACATTGCCGACCCGCAATTTCCAGGCAGGGGTCTTTGAAGGCGCGGATAGGATCAGCGGACAGGTGATGAGAGAGCGAATCGTCCTCAGGGACTACGGCTGTTTCAGTTGCCCCATTCGATGCGGCAAGGTGTCGGAGGTGAGAGAGGAAGGGAAGGTATGGAAAGGCATGGGTCCGGAGTACGAAACCCTTGCCCTGATGGGTTCGAATTGCGGAATCGACAATCTTGAGACCATAGCGAAGGCCAGCTATATCTGTGATCAATACGGAATGGATACGATCTCGGCAGGCGGCACCATTGCCTGCGCCATGGAGATGTTCGAAAAGGGATACCTGCCCGAGAAGGAGATCGGGTTCAAGCTCAACTTCGGAAACGGCGAGGCGCTGCTCCAGTTGCTGGTTATGATCGGCAAAAAAGAAGGATTTGGAGCGGTACTGTCCGAAGGGGGCTACCGGCTGGCGGCCCGATATGATCATCCCGAGTGTTTCATGGGGGTGAAGAAACAGGAGTTTCCCGGGTATGAACCGAGGAGCGTGAAAGGCATGGGACTTGCCATGGCCACTTCCAACAGGGGCGCCTGCCATCTGAGGGGCGCGAGCTACTGGTCGGAGCTCATGGGCGTTCCCAAACCCAGTGACCCGCTGACCATCGAGGGGAAACCGCAGCTTGTGAACGATTTCCAGAATTTCGCAGCTGTGGTGGATTCGAGCGGTATGTGCGTATTTGCCTTCAGAGGAATATGGCAGGAGGAAATGGTCTCCATGCTCAATGCGGTCACGGGAATCGGTTTCAGCCACGAATCCATGCTGAAGACAGGTGAGAGAATCTGGAATCTCGAACGGTTGTTCAATTTGCGGGCCGGATTCACCAACAGGGATGATTCCCTTCCCAAAAGGCTGACGGAGGAACCGGCGCCCCTGGGTCCGGGAAAAGGACACGTGGTGGAATTGGCAAAGATGCTGGAGGAATACTATCGCCTCCGTGGTTGGGACGAGAATGGGGTGCCGACCGAGCAGAAACGAAAAGAATTGGGTTTGTAAGGGGTAAGAGGATGCCTAGAATCAAGATCGATTTCAGCAAATGCACCGGCTGCCGTTACTGCGAAGCCGTTTGCGCTCTTGAACACTTCAAAGTCGTCAATCCCATGAAATCGAGAATTCGAGTGATAAGCGACTCCAAGAATAGAACGTTTATCCCTCTCATTGCGGGTCCCTTTACGGATGCTCAGTGCACGAATAAGACCGTCAAGGTAGTCGGAGGCGTGGAGATGGACGGGTGTTCGTTGTGCCCGGCTTCCTCCTGCCCCTCGCGACATCTGTTTGTCGAGGCGGGCACCGGCATCCCGCTGAAGTGCGACATGTGTGGTGAGCCGCCGGACCCGATGTGCGTGAAAAGCTGCTTCAGCGGGGCTCTGACATTGGTTGACTGATCGTGCTGATGGAGGAGACGGGCATAGTGAAGATTATCGTTAAAGGATATTTCAACCTGCAGAAGGCGATGGAGAACAAGAGCCTGGTAGAGGTGGAAAAAGCCGCCGCCACAATACGAGAGGTATTGGACGATTTATCCCAAAGATTTGGGAAAGAATTCATCGAAACCATCTGCGACTCGGATACCCGACAACCTGCCGGCCATATCATGCTCCTGGTGAATGGGCGCAACTATCTTACCCTGCCCGGCAAACTGGATACTGAGCTGAAGGACGGTGATGAGATAGCACTGTTCCCTCCAATCGCAGGGGGGTAGTTGCGGATCTTCGGATTTCAAACCTAATCCTGTGGGCCATGTCAGAGACAATTGGCTTGGCCATAAAAAGGTTCCTTTGTCATTAAACCCCTCCGTGGTATTGGTATCGACGCATGAACGGAATGGTTGCGTGCGATATTTTCAGGATCATCAAAACTTGAGGTCACTAAGGGAATGGACGATATCCTCAAGGTCGAGAAGGTGACCAAGGCATTTGGCAGGCTCTATGCCGTGAACAAGCTCTCCTTCGAGGTGCGAAAGGGGGAGATTCTAGGCATCATGGGGCCGAACGGTGCCGGGAAAACCACGGTATTCAATCTCATCACAGGCGCAATGAGCCCGGACAGCGGATCCATCATGTTCCAGGGAAAGGAGATCTCCCGGGATTCACCGGCGAGCCGCTGCCGTCAGGGAATCGGGCGCACCTATCAGATACCCCGTCCTTTCGATAATATGACTGTGCTGGAGAACCTGCTTGTCGGCGCCGTCCATGGCGGCGGGCTGCGGGAAAAACAGGGAAAGAAGATCTGCTTCGATATTCTGGAGTTGATCGGTCTACACCATGCCAGGGACAGTTTTGCAGGAGGTCTGCCCCTGCTTGACCGCAAACGTCTTGAACTTGGGAGGGCCCTTGCGACGCGGCCGAGTCTCATTCTTCTGGACGAGATCGCGGGGGGGTTGACGGAAAAGGAGGCGGAGCAGGTCCTTCAAGTCGTGAAAAAGATCTGGGAGCAGGGGATCACCATCGTCTGGATCGAGCACATCCTGATGATGATGTCGGAAGGGACCCACCGTCTCCTGGTGATATCCGAAGGACAGTGGCTCCAATGCGGTGCGCCCAAGGACGTGATGTGCGCCCCTGAGGTTCTGGAATGCTATTTGGGTGTGGAGGATTGAGTGTCTGACGAGATCATTCTCCAAGTGAAAGATCTGGATGTGCACTACAAGGATTTTCAGGCTCTTTGGAACGTCTCTCTTTCGGTCAGATCCGGTGGAATCATAGCGGTGATAGGTGCCAATGGATCGGGCAAGTCCACTCTGCTCAACACGATCGCAGGGCTTTTAAGACCGAGCAGGGGCAGTGTGGAATTCTCCGGTCGGCCAATCGACAGGCATCCGGCTTATGAAATCCTCGGCATGGGTATTTCGCTCGTCCCGGAAGGGAGGCGCATGTTCGCCCGGCTTACCGTGTATGAGAACCTTCTCATGGGCTCCTATCTGCCTAAATCCAGGTCGACGCGAGAGGAGACCCTTGCCAGGCTGCATGAGCTTTTCCCCGTGCTCAAGGCGCGCGGGAATCAAATGGCCAACACCCTGAGCGGGGGTGAGCAGCAGATGCTTGCAATTGGAAGGGCCCTCATGTCCGGACCCAGACTTCTTCTCTGCGATGAAATCTCCCTGGGTCTGGCGCCGCTCATTATCAAGGACATCTACAAACGGCTGGAACTGATCAATCGGGAAGGCATGACGATCGTGCTGGTTGAGCAGGACATCCGGCGAAGTCTGAAGGCGTCGAACTATACCTATGTCATGCTTGAAGGCAAGGTGGTGCTGGAGGGGGAGCCGACCTCCTTTACGGAAGAGGTGGTGAGGAAAGCCTACTTTGGAGTGTAGCAGGTCGATGGATCGACCTGCGGGGAGTCATTGATCATTGATTTTATCATCTGACATTGTTCATTAATCGTTAATCATTGGTCATTGGAAATTGGACATTGGGCATTGGAAATTGATATGGAATCCTACGCACAACCGATCTTGAACGGAATTCTGCTCGGCGGATTGTATGCGATCATCGCCATTGGAATGTCCACCATGTTCGGCATCGTCCGGCTGGTCAACCTCGCTCACGGCGATCTCATGATGCTGGCGAGCTTTCTGTCTCTCACGGTCATGGCGTGGTTGGGCGTGAATCCTCTGTGGACCTTGTTTCTCGTTGTACCGGCCATGTATTTTGTGGGCTTTTTTATCCAGGGTTTTCTCCTGAACAGGGTGCTCGGGAAGGCCATGGAGCCTCCGCTTCTGGTGGCTTTCGGGATTTCCATCATCCTGCAGAATCTCCTGCTCCTGATCTACACGCCCGACGCAAGAAGCCTCAAGACCACCCTCGCCGTGCAGACCATCCCGATGACCAATTACGTGAGCGTCCCGGTCATGTACCTCGTGGATTTTGCGGCCGGCATTGCGGTGATCACGGTTCTGTATCTTTTCTTTCAGAAGACATACATGGGGCGGGCCATTCGGGCCGCATCGGACGACGAGGTCGCCGCGCGGTTGATGGGTGTCAACACGAAAAACATCTATGCCAAGGCGATGGGCATCGCCATGATGACGGCAGGATTTGCAGGGGTGCTGCTGGGCATGACGTTCACCTTTTATCCCCACACGGGTCCGCAGTACCTGATCATTGCCTTCGGGGTCGTGGTCATCGGCGGGTTGGGGAGCATGAAAGGCACCCTGGCGGGCGGGCTGATCCTCGCCATCGCGCAGCTTCTGGGCGCACAGATATTCGGTCCCGGATTTCAGTTGTTCTGCGGATATGTCGTACTCCTGATCGTACTTGCCTTGAGACCACAAGGAATCTTCGGAAGGGTATAGCGGAAATGGATAAGGTGGCGCGAATGTGGAGATGGCCGGTGCTGGGGATCATCGTCCTTGCACTGGGAACGGTTCCTTTCTGGGGAAGCGAGTACGTCCTGCTCTTTTGCCTCCTTTTCTGCCTTTATCTGGCATTGTCCCAGATGTGGAATCTTCTCGCAGGATACTCGGGACTGGTATCCCTGGGGCAGCAGTCCTTTATCGGAATGGGAGGATATGCGGTCGGGATTTTCTGCAATTATTATCAGATCCCTCTCTGGCCAAGCGTTCTGCTGGGAGGCGTTTTTTCCTGCCTGCTTGCCCTGTTCATGTCGCTTTTTATTTTCCGGATGAAGGGGGTCTATTTTTCTATCGGGAGCTGGATCTTTGCAGAGACCCTTTTGATCTGGTTCGGCAACTGGAAATATGTGAAGTACGGAACGGGTCTTTTCATCAAACCACCCTCCAATCCTACAATGGAAGAGATCTACTACGGCGCTTTCGTGGTAGGAGTCGGTTCTGTGATCCTGGTATACGCGCTTCTCCGCTCCAGGTTGGGACTGGGGTTGATGGCCATGCGGGATGACGATGCCGTGGCCGAGACCATGGGTGTCAAGGTCTTCCGCTCGAAGCTCTACTGTTTTCTCATCGGCGCCTTTGTCACCGGGGCGACAGCAGGAATTCTGTACGTTTTTCAGGTATTCATCCAACCCTACAAGGCCTTTGCCATTGACTGGACGGTCAAACTGGTCTTCATCGTCATCATCGGCGGCATCGGGACGATCGAAGGACCCATTGTGGGATCTTTGATCTTCGTCCTGCTTTCGCAAAGTTTAGCGGAGTACTTTTCCGTCAGCATGCTTATTCTCGGAGCGATCGCCATAGCCGTTATTCTGCTGGCGCCGAAGGGCATCATGGGAAGCCTGCAGGAGAAACTCGGATTCGAGATTCTGTCGCCTCGTCGAAAATAGGCATGGCTCAGCCACTAAGACAGCAAGGCACGAAGAGATCCTTTTGGCTTCGTGTCTTCGTGGCAATTGGTGGGTTTCCATTCCCAGGGTTTGCGAAGAAGATGCTGGTCGGAGCCGATCTGCTTTTTCTGAATTCGATCCTCTCTCCCCAATCCGCTTTTTGTTGACAAGGTGGGGAAAGCGAGATAGTCTTCGGCTTCAGAATGTAAACTCGGTTCACATATGTAAACTTCTATGGTCAAATCCGCTCACAGAGTCGTTCAGATTCTCGAAGCCGTCTCCTCCAGCACGGCAGGATTGAAGCACAGTGAAATCGCTGATATTTTAAGTATACCCAAGGGGAGTCTCTCGCTTCTTTTGTCGGATCTCGTGGCGCAGGATTACCTGTCCCAGGACAAGGATGGAAGACGCTACCTGCTTGGGCCGCAGGTTCTGGTGATTGCCAAGCGGTATCTCGCCGGGCTGGACGTGGTCCAACTCGGACGGCCGATTCTCAAGAAAATGGTGGACGACTCCGGAGAGTGTGTGGAGATCGGCCTGCGAAGAGGGAATGATATTCTCATGATCTGCCGGGAGGATTGCTCCAGGCCTCTTCGGTCTGTCATCCAGATCGGAGATCGCGCGCCCCTTTACACGACTGCAGCGGGCAAGGCCATTCTTGCCTACCTCCCTCTCGATGAAATCGAACAATATCTGTCCACGGTCCGATTCGAGGCCTTTACAAAGAGAACCATAACCCATCCAAAAGCTCTCAGAAAAGAGCTGGAGGCGATCCGCTCCGGCCAGGTGGCGTATTCCCGCGAGGAATTGAACGAAGGGGTCATCGCCATGGGGTTGCCCGTTTTCGATGCGGACGGAAGCGTCCATGCGTCCATTGTCATTCCCATGCCGACCATTCGATTCAACCATAAAAAAGAAAAAAAGGTCGAACTCGCCCTGCGCGAAGGGACTTTGAATTTATCGCACCAGCTGGGGTTCACGGGCAATTCAAGGGAATCCTCTGCGAGGAAGGTTCCAGGAAAAAGATCTTGAGGTATTCGTGGTAAGGTTCGCGTTCTTAGAAGGAAGTGATCGAATCAATAAGAGAGGAGGATATTCGTGGTGATTGTAGATATCTATGCGCATCACATTTCGAAAAGAGTCGGGGAAATGGTTGTGAAGGGGCCCTATTACGGCGAGGGGAAGGAATTTCCTTTCCCTCCCGGCAACGCGGATCCGGAGATCAGGTTAGGGCTTATGGACAAATACGGGGTCGACGTTCAGGCTATAAGTCAGACCACACCGCTCCTGATGGGGTGGAGCGCAGAGGAAGCGGCCGAGATCTGCAGGATGTCCAACGAGGATAATTTTGCGCTCTGCAAGGCTTACCCCGACAGGTTCGTAAACATCTGCATCGTCTCCCTTCTGGACATGAAGAGCGCCATGAAGGAATTGGAGCGCTCGATTCAGGAGCTCGATTGCCGCGGGGTCACCGTCTCTTCCAACCAGAATGGCAAGGGTCTTGATTCCCCCGAGTACTTTCCATTCTATGAAAAGGTGGCGGAGCACAATCTCCCCATCCTTATCCACGGCACCCACTGGGAATGTTCTCCGCTTATGGATATGGCCCACGGGTGGAGATTTCTCCATGTCTTCGGCTGGGATTACGACGGAACACAGGCCGTATGGCGTCTCATCTTCGGGGGGGTGCTGGATCGGTTCCCGACACTCAAGATCGTGACCCATCACCTGGGCAATTACATCCCCTTCTTCAAACGGAGAATCGAGGCGAATGTCGGTAAGTTTCTCAAAGACAAACTGCCGAGACCCATCACCGAATACTGGGGCAACATTTACGGGGATACGGCAGTGGACGGAACACTTGGCGCCATGCCTTGCGGGTATGCCTTCTTCGGGTCGGAGCGCATGCTCTACGGCTCCGATTATCCGTTTGGTGCGGAAGCGGGTGAAGACTTCATCCGGGAGAACCTCGCCTGCGTAAAAGGCATGTATATCCCGCCAGAGGAAAAGGAGAGGATCCTCGGTGGGAATGCCAGGAAGATGCTGAAGATCAAGTGATCCGGGGACGAAAGAGTTTGTTGCGAGGAGTTCCACCTATTTCAAGAAGGAGGAAGTGAAATGAAGAAGAGCAGACTGGAATGCGCATTATTTGTTTTCACGTCCATCATCGTCCTCACGCTGGCAATGTCGGGCCCGGTGTTTTCCTACAGCGAGAAGGACCCCCTTATTCTCAAGGCCTCCATCGACAATCCTCCCGGCGACATGAAGGCAAAGACCATCAAGTACTTCGGTGACATTGTCGAGAAAAAGACGAACGGAAAGATTAAGTTCGAGTATTTCTACGGCGGCTCCCTCACCAAGAAGCCCCAGTATGTGGATGCCGTTGCCAAAGGGATCGCCGACATTTCCACCGGCCCGGTCTCTTTCGTTACGGGCAAGCTCCCGGAGCTGAGCGTCTTCGAGGTCTACGGAGCCTACAAGCTGGACAAACATCTGGAGATGGAGAAGGCGGTCGAACCGCTCATGACCGAATACTTCAAGACCAAGGGGATCCACCATGTGATGATCCAGTACTCCGGCTCGGTCGTATTCCCTCACAAGACCAAGTTCCTGGCAAAGCCGGAGGACTGGAAAGGGCAGAAGATCAGGCTGGGCGGACGATGGCAGTCGGAGCTCGGAAAGATGTGGGGGGCAAGCCCCGTTTTCCTGAGCCCGGGCGAGCTCTACATAGCGCTTCAGAAGGGGGTCATCGACGGCTACATGCTGATCTGGGACATCATCAACGGGCTGAAGCTCTACGAGGTCGCTCCTTTTCACGCAGACACCAACTTCAGCAACAATGTGGAAAACGTAACCATGAACCTGAAGAAGTGGGAGGCAATGACCAAGGAAGACCAGGAGATCTTCACCGCAGCGGTGAACGAGACCAAGCCCTGGACCTTTAAAGAGACCGTGAAGTTCTACGAAGAAGTGAAGAAGGGGATTATCCAAAAGGGAGGCAAGATTCACGAGCTGAGCGCCCAGGAGAGGTCGGATTATCTCAAGGATGCCTATTCCCTTTACCCCGAGGTGCAAAAGGTATCCGGCGAAACCGGCAAGAAATTCATGGATCTGCTGGAGCCGTTCAGAGACAAGTAGGATTTCGAGATTCAGGGTTCAGGGGTTCGGAGTTCGGGAGGGAAGCGCTTCCGGAACACTGAACCTCTGAACGCTGCGGATGTGCAAGGAAGAAGACTGACCCGGAGAATTGTAATATGGAACAAAGCCTGGTTAGCGCCTTTTGGTTCAAACTCAAGAAGGTGAACACCCTCTGTGCGACACTTTCCGGTGTGATTCTTCTCTTCATGGCCTTGTCGATCACCGTCGATGTGTTCATGAGATACGTCCTTGGAAGCCCCACGATATGGATCACGGAGGTCTCGACATATCTTTTCCTCTACGTAATCTATCTTGCGACGGCCTATGCGCTCCAGCAGGGTATGCACATCAAAGTCACCTTCCTGCGGGATTTTTTCGGGAAGAGGACCCAGCGCATTCTGGATCTCGTTACCTCGATTTTTGCCGCCCTGTTTACGGCGGTCCTGTTGTGGCAGGTATCGGAAATGACCTGGACCGCCTTTAAGGGGAACTGGACCTCGCCGACCATGCTGAACGCCCCCTATGCCGTGATCCATGGAGTCATGGTCATCGGCTCCCTGTTGCTTCTTGTCAGTTTTGTCTGCAGCATCATCCTGCAGTTTAGAGGCGAACAGACGGAACCTGCCGGGGCTGCCTGAGAAGGAAGGGAATCATGTCCACAGGTCTGCTCACCATCATCGTGTTCGGTATCCTGATCCTCCTGCTCGGATTAGGAGTGAGAATCGGGTTCTGCCTGGGCATCATCGGCGTGGGGGGCATCCTGGCCTTCCTGGAGCCGAGCGTGCTCTATCAGGTTGCCGAGGTAGCTGCGGATACGGGCACGAACATCTTCCTGCTCACGCTCCCTCTCTTCGTGCTTATGGCCGAGGTGGTCTCTTTCTCAGGCGTGGGAGACGACATGTACACCGCTGCCCATGACTGGCTGAGCTGGCTTCCCGGAGGGCTTGCCATCAGCAGCATTGCCACATGTACCGGATTCGCGGCCATCTGCGGGTCCAGCCCTGCCACCGCCGCCTCGGTCGGTCTGGTTTCCGTACCGGAGATGATCAAGAGGGGTTACGACAAAAGGCTTGCCGTCGGGTCCGTGTCGGTCGGAGGGACGCTGGGCATCCTGATCCCTCCAAGCATCACCATGATCATCTACGGCCTCATCACCGAGACCTCCATCGGCAAGCTTTTCATGGCAGGGATCATCCCGGGAATTGTGATATCCCTGATCCTTTGCGGATCCATCGCAATAGCGGTAACAGTAAAACCGGAGCTTGCACCCCGAATCAAAGGCGTAAGCTGGGGGAAAAGATTTTCCTCCCTGAGAAGGATCTGGGCTTTTATCGTGCTGGTCGTCAGCATCATGGGGAGCATCTATCTCGGCATCGCCACGCCGGAGGAATCCGCCGCCATCGGTGCAACCACGGCGATCATCATCGCTTTGGCGTATCGGAGGCTCGACCTCAAGGGCATGCATGCCGCCCTCCTGAGGACCGTGGCGGTCACGGCCATGATCATGTTCATGGTGCTGGGGGGAAACGTCTTTGCCTTTATGCTGTCCACATTGGGCATCCCCCAGTACATCACGACTCTCATGGTCAATCTGGAGGTTTCCAGATGGGTCGTCATGATCATCATCAACGTCGTATTCCTTCTCCTGGGATGCCTCCTGGACCCCATGGCCATCATGGTTATCTGTTTGCCGATTCTGTTCCCGATCGTGACCAAACTCGGCTTCGATCCTGTCTGGTTCGGGATCATCGTGACCATCAATGTGGAAATGGGCATGATCACTCCCCCGTTCGGACTCAATCTCTTCATTCTCAAAGGGGCTTTGCGGGAGTACATGTCAATGGAGGACATCGTGCGCGGCTCTTTTCCCTTCGTGCTCCTGCTGATGATCGGGCTGGCAATCATTATGATTTTTCCCTCCCTGGCCACCTGGCTTCCAGGAAGGATGGGGTTTTAGAAATGTCCAATGTCCAATGCAGAATGTCCAAGGGAGAAAAGAGGATATCGAATATCGAACAATAGAATGTCGAATGTCGAAGGGAAGAAAGATGAGCCACAAAGACACTAAAGGCACAAAGATGGAATTTTTTTCGTGTCTTTGTGCCTTGGTGGCAGAATTCAAATCTGATAATCAACGAGAGGAGATAAATATTATGGCTAAAATCGAACACGTTAACTGGCCCAACGCACCGAAGGTGTGGATGCCCTATGCCCCGGCTATCAAAGTGACAGGAGGAACCATGGTTTTCCTGGCAGGGGTTAATGCAGCCCCCGTGTACCACAGCCATCCTCACATTCCCGCGGAATTTGCCTCCATGCCTGCGGATATGGAAGGACAGGCCATCGCCACTATGGAAAATCTCAAGAAATCATTGGATGCCGTGGGCGCCACATTCGCGAACGTGGTGGTGGCTAACCGTTTTCTCACGGACCTGTCTCAGCAGGATATCCTCAACAAGATCTGGAACAAATATGTGGGAGAAAACAAGCCGACCACGACGACTGTCCAGGTGGTGAAGCTGGCCACGGATCCACGATGTCTGGTGGAGATCAATGCCATCGCCGTCGTCGATTGAAAGGCTTTGATACGGCGTAGGATGTTAAATGTCCGATGACAAATGACAAATGATCGATGTCTACGACACTGATAGATAACCAACGAGGTTTGCCATGAGTGATCAAAAGAAAGAAACGGTGTCCGGCGCCTTTGTCCTGACACCCGCGGCCGGGAAGAGACTGATCGGACTCGCAGTGGCCTCTGTGCCGGAGGTCCGATACGCCTATGAGAAGGGGCGGTTGGCCATTGCCAACGGCACAACAACGGGTTACGTGATTGAGGCCCTCACAGGGCAGCCCCTGAAGAAATTCGAGTATTGCGTCGGTGTTATAGCCGAGGGGGTGTTCGGGGGGAACCCCGCAAACGATCATACCCTCATGTTATGGGAAAAGGGCAAGGCGACAAATCTGCCCTTTGCACAGTTCCTGCCTGAATTGCGAAAGTTTCAGCGCGGCGATGTTTTCATCAAGGGAGCCAACGCGGTCGATCCGCAGTTCTATGCGGGAGGGCTCCAGTGCAATCCAAACGGCGGTTCCTGGGCCGATGCATTCGGTCTCATCACCGCAAGAGGCCTTTATTGTGTAGTGCCGGTGGGGCTGGAAAAGATGATTCCCTCGGTTGTGGAGGCATCCAGGAGGGCCGGTCAACTGCGGCTGGACTACTGCATTGGGAATCCCCCCGGAGTCATCCCTCTCCCCTCCTTCACTGTAGTGACGGAGATTCAGGCCCTGGAGATCCTTTCTGGAGTGAGGGCGACAGTTATCGCAGCGGGCGGGATCGGAGGCAGCGAGGGATCGAGATCATTTGTCGTCGAGGGCACAGAAGAGCAGGTCAAGAGCGCCTTCTCCTTTGTCCTGCAGGTTCACGGGGAGCCTCCGGTGCAGGTCACGGGAAAGGTGGAATCCGAGCCCAACCGGCTCCCGAAAGGGCTGTAATAAAGAAATAGGAGTATGTCCATGGCTAAGAAGAGGTCTCCTTACGAGGAGGTCCTGTCGGATCTGCGGTCGCGCCGGGGATCGTTCGGAGCGTCCCCCTATAAGTGGAAACAGGTGGACCCTCGATCCAAGAGTGAGAAGAGAACCCTGTTCGGTCTTTGCCGGGCCTGCATGCAGGGGGATTGCGCGACATTGGTGCATCTGGAGGACGGTGTTGTCGTGAGGGTGGAGGGCAGGCCCAATACCCCCCCGAACTGGGGAACCCTCTGCCCCAAAGGAAACGCGGAGATCATGGGGTTGTACAACCCCTATCGGGTAAAGGCCCCCATGATTCGAACCAACCCGGAAAAGGGGCTTGATGTGGATCCCATGTGGAAGGAAGTCACCTGGGACGAGGCTCTCGACCATACTGCAGCCGAGTTGAAAAAAGTCAGGGACAAAGACCCGAGAGGTCTCGTCATTTGCGAGGGGTGGGGGCAGAGGGACACGATCCTGCGCCGGTCTTTCGGCCATGCCTTCGGGACACCGAACGAGACAGGCTCCCATGGGGCGCTCTGCACGGTCCACTACCCATCGGGTCTGGTTCATGCCGGATATCCCGTGGCCATTGTCGACCTGGAATACTGCCAGTACCACATCACTATGGGGAGGTCCCTTGGCCCCAATTTCGGAATCGTTCCCGGGATGCGCAGGTTCTCGAAGGCGATTGAGAGAGGAATGAAACTCGTGGTGGTGGATCCCCGGAGTTCCTATGAGGCCTCCAAGGGGGAATGGGTGCCCATCCGCCCCGGCACGGATCTGGCCTTCCTGCTTGCCATGGCCCATGTCATGCTTCACGAGATCAAGATCTTTGACATGGGGTTTCTCAAGAACCGGACCAACGGGCCTTACCTGATCGACCCCAAGGGGGAATACCTCAGGGATTCCGAGACAAGGAAACCGATGATGTGGGACCCGGTCGAGAAACGGGCCAAGCCCTACAATGCGGAGTTCAAGGACATCGCCCTCAGCGGATCCTGGACAGTCCAATCCGTTCCCTGCAAGACCTCCTTTGACCTGATCAAGGAGGAATATGCGAAGTACACGCCCGAATGGGCCGAGGAGATCACAACGGTGGTTCCTGGAACCGTCCGGAGGATAGCCCGGGAATTCGTGGAACATGCCCGTATCGGGAGCGCTATCGAGATCGACGGGTTCACCTTCCCCTTCAGGCCGGTCTCCCTGAATGTGGAGCGCAACGTGACGAACAGGAGGGGAGGAACGTATGCGGATTTCGTTGGTAAGATCATCAACATCCTGGTGGGCAATATCGAGGTGCCTGGAGGATGTTTGAGCTGCTCCTTCAGGGGGCCCATCATGGGGCCGACAGAGGACGGGACCGTGACACCGGACTATGAAGCCGTGCCCAAGTCGTTCAAATTCCCGCCGGACACCGCGACGCTTCAGGAATTCTACCCGCATCAGCATACCGCCCCCCACATCGCTCTCAACGCGATCCTTCACCCGGAGGAGTGTTATCTGCCGTACCGAGTAGAGGCATGGATGTCCGTGGGAGGAAACCCGATACGGCAGAATGCCCAGCCCGAGAAATACGTGGAGGGGTTCAAGAAGCTCTCCTTTGCCATGACCATTGCCTTCCATATGGATGAGGTGGCCATCCTTTCGGACGTGCTGCTTCCGGAGCATAGCGCGCTGGAGAGGCTGAGGGTGGTGCCTTTCTATCTTCAGCATCAATCGATAGATGATGAGGTGAGCGGGCTGAAGATGATCCAGCTTCGGGAACCCGTGCCGACCCTGTTCAACACCAGGAATGCCGACGACATCTTCATGGAATTGGCGGAACGGATGGGTATCCTCTATGGAAAGGGTGGTCTTTACGATTGTCTGAACCACGAGGTGGATTGGGTCGACAAGACCGACGGCCTCAATATGAACGGGGAGTGGAAGCTGGATGTGCAGAGGAAATATACCCTGGAGGAGATCTTTGACCGGCAGATCCGAGGCTGGCCCTACGGCGGGGGAAAGACTCTCAAGGACCTCAGGGAGAAAGGGTACATCGAGTACAGAAAACCCAGGAAGGAATTCTATCTCTATTACTACTGGCCGGACAACAAGACCCGCCACCCGATGTACCTTGCAGGCCTCAAGGAGGTGGGCGATCGTCTCAGGGCCGACCTGATCAGGCACAACATCCAGTTCCCCATGATCAAGGACATGGAGTATATCTTTGACCTCTATCGTCCAATCCCCTACTGGGTGGAGAGTTCCGAGTTCAGGGGGCCTGCCGAAGGCTACGACCTCTGGGCCATCAACTGGAAGACTCCATACATCGGCAATGATGCGAGCAATCTGACGTCGAACCCGTGGCTGGCGGAGATCTACGCCAAGGACCCGTGGGAGTCCGTGATCCTGCTGAATCCCGCGACGGCCGCCCGGAAGAACCTCAAGGACGGGGAGTTGATCGTGGTGGAATCGAGGTACGGCAAGATCGAAGGGAGGCTGAGGGTCTCCGAGTTGTTCCATCCCGATACCGTCGGCGTGGGCGGCAGCTACGGCCTTGGCACCCGCCAATCAAATCCTCTGAATCGGCTTGGTCCCAATTTCAATGCCCTGCTCTCCATCGATCCCCACACCTTCGACGCGGTGAGCGGCGGACAGGATACCGCCCCTGCAGTCAAGGTGTACAGGAAGGAGGACGCGCGATGAGATACGGCATGGTCATAGATCTGCAGAAGTGCGTGGGCTGCAACTCCTGCACCGTAGCTTGCCGCGCCGAACAGGGTACGCCGGCCGGGGTTCATTTCCACAAGGTGATGAAATATGAAGCGGGAAAATACCCCAACGCAAAGATGAGATTCCTCCCCATGCCTTGCATGCACTGCCAGGACCCGCCCTGCCTGAAGGTCTGCCCTACGGGAGCGACCTACAAGCGGGATGATGGCCCGATCCTCATCGATCACGAAAAGTGCATCGGGTGCAGGGCCTGCATGGTAGCCTGTCCCTATGACAGCAGGCAGTTTCTCTGGGACATCCGCAACTACTATGCGGGCCATCCGGCCACGCCTTACGAACAGATCAAACAGAAGACCTTCGACAAGGGAACCGTGGTCAAATGCAATTTCTGCGTGCAGCGGCTGAAAAGAGGTCGTCTGCCCGCATGTGTGGAGACCTGTCCGGCCGGGGCCCGGAAATTCGGGGACCTGGACGATCCGGAGAGCGAGCCTTCACGGCTGATCGTACTTTACAGAGGTGCGCCGTTCCGGGAGGAACTCGGGACTGAGCCGTCGGTGTTCTATATTAAAGGCTAGGAAATAGGACCGATCCGACCGATCGGACCGATCCGACCGATCTTCGCGAGGGAGAGTGTGATGATTTCCTGGGTAATAGTAATTGTGGCGCTGTTGGTTTCAGGACTCTGGGCCGTGATGTTTCTCAAACAGCTGAAATCCGGTCTGGGGCAGACTGCGCTGGAGGACCACTTTGCATGGGGACTCTACGTGCAGGGCTTTTTCTTCTTTTCCGCCCTGGCAGGGGGTATCCTCATCTTCATGGCAGTGGCCACACTGTTCCAGCTCCAATCCATCCGACCCCTGGTCGAGACCGGCTCGGCTGTCTCTCTGGGGTGTCTTGCTGCGGCAGCGCTGCTCCTGGGGTCGGATCTGGGAAAGCCCTTTCGAGGGATCAAAATCCTGACCGGGAAAAATTTTGCTTCCCCCCTCACCTGGGATTTTTACATGCTCACTCTCTGCGGGATCCTCGGCCTGGTTTTCTTTCTGGGGTGGATTCCTCAAACCGGACCCCTCGCAGTCCTCTGGGCCGTTCTGTGTCTGCTTGCGGCCCTTGGCTATGTGATGATCCACACTCTCTTCTTTCTTTCCAGGGTCGGGGCGGGGTTCAGGTCCCAGCCCTTTCTCGGACTGGACACACTGGCCCAGAGCCTTCTGGGAGGCGTGGCCCTCATGAACCTGATCGCACTGGTCTCAGGCATCCATTTCCCCAATGTGGGAAGACTCCTCCTGGTCCTCGCCTCTGTTACGCTCATTCCGCTTGTGGGCGGTCATATCGCTTCTCTGAGCATCAAGAGCAGGGTCATGGAACAAAAGAAGATCATAGCACTCGACAGTTTCATCCTGGCGGCTCTGGCAATCGTCGTCATGTTCGCTCCTGAGAGCAGGGTCATTCCCGCTCTTCTCTCGGTGCTGATCCTCGTGGCGGTTTTCCTGGAGAAGTCCCATCTCATGAAGCAGTATCAGATCAAACCCACCCTTCCCCTGCCTTACAGTCGATACGAGGATGTTCCCCAGTACTCCCCTTCGACGAGCGAATGGATTCTGGCGTTTGGAGGCGTGGGCGTGTGCGTTTTTTTCAGCACGCTGATCATGAATTTGAAGTTCTTTCTATAGCGGAGGGTGATGCAATGAGGAGGAAGAGTGTCGTCTCGGGCAAAGCAGGTGCCGACGTTGCCTCCGGAAGGGCCGCCTTTTATGAAATGCTGGTGACCGTATTCCGATGGCTGCCTGACCCGGACCTCCTCCAGAAGATCGTAAAAGGGGATTTTCCGGATTTCCTGGTGCGCTTCAGAGAACTGGACAACGACCGTTTAAATTCAGGAGTCCGACTCGTGAGCTCCTACCAGTCCTCCCTCCAGGGGAGAATCGATGAAGAGGTGCTGATGGAGCTTTCAGTTGATCGGACCAGGATTGTCAGGGGTACCGGCCACGCGGATCTGAAACCCCCATATGAAGGGCTTTACAACCGCAGGAAAGCGACTGGGGAATCGGTGCTCGAGGTCATCCGGTTTTACCGCATGGCCGGGCTCCTGCCCGATATGAACAATCAGGAATCCGCCGATTTTCTTTTGGTGGAACTGGATTTCATGAAACAGCTCTGTCTGCGGGAGCAGGAGAAATGGTTGGACGACGGGGGACTCAGGGAAACGATAACGCAGGAAGAGAAATTTCTGGAGGAACACCTTGGGAAATGGGCGGGGGATTTCTGCCACGGAGTCGAAAAACATGCTTCCACGGATTTCTACAGAGGTTTCTCTTTGGTCCTGGATGGTTTCCTGGCCGTGGACAAGCAGTGGCTGACGCGGCTGTCGCATCAAATTCAGGAAGGAGGAATGCGAAATGTCTCAAACCAAGACACCTGACTCCTTTTGGGACAGAGCACTCGGATTCGTGGCAGGACGAATCCGAGAAATTTACAGCATTTAGGAGAGGATGGCAGGAACTTATTCAACCCGCGAGCAAGGCACGCTTCTTGCGCTTTTCCTGCGGGGGGATCTGCAGCCCTGTCGGAATTCAGGTTAAGGGAAATCATTTAGAGGAGCGAGAGTTTTATGAAAATTATCGATCTTGAGGCCCACTTTTACACGAATGACTACCTCGATTATCTCCGTTCCAGGAAGTCGCCTCCGAGGGAAGAGGTTCGAGAGAAAAACATCCACCTCCATATGTCCGAGGCGCTGCGCGTGCCCAGGAGCTTCCAGTTGGAAGAGAAACTCCTTGACGTGGGCGAGAAGAGGCTTGCCGAGATGGACGCTGCCGGGGTGGACATCCAGGTGCTGAGCCTTTGCGTCCCCGGCTGCGAGCAGTTCGAGACTTCGGACGGCGTCGCCATGGCCCGGAAGTCGAATGACGAACTGGCACAGGTAATCAAGAAATATCCAGACCGGTATGTGGGACTGGCCGCGTTGGCGCCCCAGGACCCCGTGGCAGCGGCCAACGAGCTTGAGCGCGCGGTGAAGGATCTCGGGATGAGGGGCGCCAAGTTGAATTCCCATGTGAGAGGGGAATACCTGGACAATCAGAAATTCTGGCCCGTTTTCGAAACGGCCGAAAAACTGGACGTGCCGATTTATCTGCACCCCACTATTCCTTCGCCTGCAATTCTGAAAGGCTTTGAAGACTTCGGATTTCCGCTGGCCGGACCTCCTTTCGGCTTCGGCGCAGACACATCCCTCCATACCATGCGGTTGATCTACAGCGGGCTCTTCGACAGGTTCCCGGGGCTGAAGATCGTGCTCGGCCATATGGGAGAGGGTCTTCCCTTCTGGCTGTACCGGATCGATTTCTACTGGCTGAAACCCTGGGTCGATCAGACGCTCAAACCCAGGTGCAAGCAGAAGCCCAGCTATTACATCCACAGAAACTTCCTCTTCACCTCGAGCGGCATGCACTATCTTCCGGCGTTCATCTGCGCCTACATGGCCGTGGGTGGAGACGTGATCGCATTCGGCGCGGACCATCCCTTTGAGACCAGCAAGGAATCGCTCGAATCCCTGGGCATCCTGCCGATCTGCGATGCGGACAAAGAGAAATTCTATCATGCAAACGCAGAAAAACTCCTGAAGTTGAGGTGAGGCACGAATGCCTCTTGATTGTTCATCTATTAGGAAGAGGAGAAGCAAGATGAAAAAGATTTTGGTGGTTTGTCTCCTGGTAGCATCGATGAGCCTGTTGCCCCTTGCCCCTGCCATGGCTGCGCAGCAGTCCCTCAGGATGGGAACGGCATCGGTGGGCGCGCTTTTCTATGTGTTCGGTGCGGCCATATCCGAGGTGGTCGGGAAACACGCCGGCATGAAGATAGAAGTTCTTCCGCAGGGCAACATCATGACCCTGCCCCTCATGGCATCCCACGAGGTGGATCTTATCATGCTGGCCAATGACGAACTGGAATATGCCTATCTCGGCAAGGGAATCTTCGAGAGGCAGACAAAGGGCAAAGGGTATGACGTACGTTTGCTGATGCTGGGCATGCGGAATGCAGCCAGCCAGTTGGTGCCGGGCGATTCCGGAATCAAGAGCTATGAGGACTTGAGGGGCAAGAAGGTGGTGCTGGATCATGGGACCCAGCAGGCCTTGAATCTCGGCTCCAGGGCCTCGCTCATCGCGGGGGGGCTTACGGAAAAAGACGTTGTGGTGATCAAGGCATCCGACATCCCTGAAGCAGTGCGACTCGTGACCGAGAAAAAGGCGGATGCCTGTTTCGGCGGCATCGGCGTTCCGGCCTTCAGAGAGCTGGCAGCGGCAAGAGGCGGCATCCTTTACCTGGAAGCAGGCGACAAGCATTGGCCCCAGGTTCACCAGATCTCCAAAGCCTACTTTCCCATGACCGTGAAGAAAGGCCCGCTCGGCATCGAACGGGACACTGTTCTCGTCACCCGCAACTTCGATCTCGTAGCACGCGCTGACCTCTCTGAAGACGAAGCCTATACCATCGTGAAAACCGTCTGGGAACATGATGCAGAGCTGGCCCCCAAGCATCCGCAGCTCAAGGACTGGGTGAAGGAAAGATTCGTAGGGGAACAGGCAACCGCCCCCTATCATCCGGGTGCAATCAAGCTGTACAAGGAAAAAGGGGTATGGACCGACAAGATACAGGCCCATCAGGATGCGCTGCTCAAGATGAAGAAGAAATAGAAGGTTCCTTTCCGGATTTCATTCCCGGGCAGGCGTCTGCGGATGTCGGCCCGGGAGATCAATACAGGTGGTACGACAATGTCCCAGCCCAAAAAAACAGGAGGGAAATTCAGGTCTCTGGACGGGTTCAGCGGGGGTCTATCAAAGATTTTCCTGACCCTGATTCCGATTGCCTGCATTCTCTACGTTGCCGATGTCCAGACATACCTTGGCATCCAGATTTATAAGGAACAGTACCTCGGATTTTTCCTGGCACTGTTCCTCTCCTCTATTTTTCTCAAGGTGCCGGCAACACGATTGTCGCCGCGCGACCGGGTGCCCTGGTATGACTGGATCCTCGTGGCCATATCTCTGGTGATCTTCGGAAACGTGATGATTAATTACCGGGAGCTGGTCGTCATGGTGGGTTTTGCCGCTCCCACAGAGGTGATCATGGGATTTCTGGCCGTGTATCTCCTCTTTGATGCGGCAAGGAGGATTATCGGCCTTCCCCTGGTTGTCATCGGCCTGGTGCTGGTGCTCTACGCCCGTTTCGCTTTTCTCTTTCCGGGACTTCTGAACGCCAGGGGCGTATCCTGGAAGCGGCTTTTCACCATGCTTTACCTTGATCCCAACAGCATCCTGGGCGTCCCGAGCAGTGTGGCCGGTACAATGGTTGTCGCCTTCATGCTATTCGGAATCTGCCTCTTTATGGTGGGCGGGGGCCAGTTTCTTTCCGATATCGCCATGGCCCTGATGGGGAGGCAGAGGGGCGGGGCTGCCAAAGTCGCGGTGATCGCCAGCGGTCTTTTCGGGTCTCTCTCCGGGAGCGCCTCGGCTAATGTGGCTGTAACCGGCTCCGTGACCATACCCCTTATGAAGAAAACCGGGTACAGCCCGCCTTTTTCCGCCGCAGTAGAGGCGGTTGCCTCGACGGGGGGTCTTGTCATGCCGCCGGTCATGGGCATCACCGCCTTCATGATGGCCGAGTTCCTGGGCATGCCCTATTACGAGGTTGCACTTGCGGCGGTGATTCCTGCAGTCCTCTACTACCTGGCCCTGCTGGTACAGGTGCATTGGGAGGCCGTGGCAGGCGGAATCGAGGGACTTCCCGCTGAAGGATTGCCCCGTCTTCAAGATGTTCTGAAAAGTGGCTGGTTCTACGTCATTCCCGTGGCCGGTCTTCTCTACTTCCTCTTTGTCATGCATCTGGATCCGAGCACAGCGGCAGTCTACGCCAGCGGCATGATGGTTGCCGTAGGACTCCTTTTCAGAAGAGAGGTTCGGGCAGGTTTCTGGTCCAAGCTTATGGAGGCCCTTCAAGAGACGGGCTTGCAGGTGTTGGTGGTGGGCTCGGCCTGTGCCATGGCCGGAATCGTAATCGGTTCGGTCTCGCTCACGAATCTAGGTCTCAACCTGTCCAATGCCCTCATTGCGGCATCCGGCGGAAACGCACTTCTCCTGCTCGTTCTGGCTGCAGTAGCCTCCATCATCCTCGGCATGGGAATGCCCATTGCCGCCACATACATCATGCTTGTGATCCTGATCGCGCCGGCCATGACGCACGCAGGAATACCGGCCGTGGCGGCCCACATGTTCATGAACTTTTTTGCCGCCATGTCCTTCGTGACCCCGCCCGTGGCGATCGCCGCCTACGTGGCTGCGGGGATTGCCCAGTGCGAGCCCATGAAAGCGGGTTTCATCGCAACGCGGCTGGGCATCGGCGCCTATCTGGTGCCTTTCTGTTTCTGCTATTCCCCGGGCCTCCTGCTGATCGGCAGCCCGGGAAAGATCATCTACTCCTTTTTCCCGGCCACTCTCGGGGTCCTGGCCGCTGCAATGTGTCTGTCCGGGTTCTTTGTCACGAGATTGGGATTTCTGGAGAGAATCCTTCTCGGCATCAGTGCCGCAGGGCTTCTCTCCCCCGATTATCAGTACCAGGCCATCGGCTTTGTTCTGGGCCTGGGTGTCACTTTGTGGTCCTGGTGGAAAAGACGCGCCCTTCAGGGAGCAAGGCAGGGGATCGAAACTGCTTGAAGAGGTAACCTTCAGAGAACGAATGACTGTTGAAACACCCCGTGTAAGTTGGAACAACGCTTATCCAAAAAAGGAGGCAAACATGAAGAAGGGAATGTTGGTGTTTTTTGCATTGGCACTGATCATCGCCGGGTTCAGCTTTTACCCGGCCCCGGCTCAATCCCAGACTATTGAGTTGACCTTCAACCACCTCGTTCCGCCGAAGCACCTTAGGAACATCCATGTGCTGGAACCATGGGCCAAGATGATCGAGGAGCGCACTCAGGGAAAGGTGAAGATCAAGCACTTTTACTCCAACACCCTTGCCCCGGTAGCCGAATCCTTCGATGCCACGGCAGCGGGCGTGTGTGACATGACCGAGGCTTATACCTTCGGCAATCCGGGTCGTTTTCTGCTGACCGAGTTCCTCGCGCTTCCGCAGATGGGGTTCGCCACGGCGGAGAGCTGCGCAAAGGCCCTCTGGCATATTTACAAGACCTTCCCGGAGGTGCAGGCGGAGTACAAGGGGGTCAAGGTGCTCTGGCTCCATACGACCCCGAACATGAAGTTGAATACGAAGAAGAAGCCGGTCAAGACCCTTGAGGATCTGAAGGGAATGAAAATCGGCATGTCCGGCGCCATCGGGGTTAAGGTGGGAAAGGCCCTCGGTCTTTCGCCCGTCACCATCCCGACCCCCGACCTCTATGAAGCCGGGGACAAGGGCGTGATCGACGGATTTGTGCGGCCCGCGGAACTGCTCATCTCCCGGAAACTGGGTGAGGTCACCAAGTACGTGACCGATGTCGACCTCGGCCATGATCTTTTCTTCATCATCATGAACCAGAAGAAATGGGACAGCCTTCCACCGGATGTCCAGAAGGTGTTCAACGATCTGAGCGGCGACTGGGCCGTGGACTTCACCGGAAAGGAATGGGACAAGTTCGAAAAGGCGGCCAGAACCGAGGTGGAGGCCAAGGGGATCGAGTTCTATACCCTGCCGCCACAAGAAGAGGAGAGATGGAAAAAGGCCGTGACCCCGGTCCAGGATGAGTATGCCGCGGACCTTGAAGCAAAGAAGAAGCCGGGCAAGAAGGTTCTGGAAGAGCTGAGGAAGCTCTCGGAGAAGAAGTAGGTCGGAGAAGATTTTACCACAGACCGCTGGGTGCGCCTGCCTGCCCAAGTTTTTCGGTTGCAGGCGCACCCGGGGGACCTTGCTCAGGAGGCGTGCCCGGTCTTTTCCTGGCCGGCGCCGTTCCGGGGCCGGTCTTTTCAGGAGTGGGTGTGAAAGTTTATGCGAAAAGGATTACTGAAGATTGAAAAGGGACTCCTCTACGTGGCCATGGCTGCCGTGTTCTCAATGATGAGCCTGACCACTGCGGATGCGGTATGGCGATACGTGTTCAACAGTCCGATCACGGGAGCCTATGAGATCACCGAAAAGTATCTGATGCTGATCGCGATCTTTCTCGGCATGAGCTACACCTACCGGGGCGCGGGGTTCATCCGTGTGACGATTCTGATGGACCGGTTGCCGAGCTCGGTAAAGGTCCCCATCAATTATCTGTCCCAGATCTTCTCGATCGTCTACTGCGCCGTGCTCATCTGGGGCACTTACGAGTATGCTGTTCGAACCTATCACCAGGGTACTACTCTTGGATCCATCTACTCCGCCCCCCAGTGGGTCGGCGCAGCGTTCATTCCCCTGGGGTTTCTCCTGGCAGGGCTCTTCCTGCTCCTGGATTTTCCGCGCGTGAAAACGGGCGGATCGGCCCTCTTTCAGGGGGAGGAAGGACCGACCGGCTCCTGAGCGCCCGGCTTGGTTCGTCAAAGGACATAATATGGAAATTGCTATCCCATTCATCGTCTTAGTGGTCCTTCTCATCCTGGGCATTCCCATTGCCTTTGCCCTGGGGGGGGCGGGTATGTTGGGCATATGGATTGTGAAGGGCAACTGGGACGTGGTGATGGCCACATTGAAAGCGGTCCCCTTCAATACGGTGGGCGATTACAACCTGACTACTGTGCCCATGTTCGTGCTGATGGCGTTCTTTTCATCGTCGAGCGGCCTTGCCCGTGATCTTTACACGGCAGCCGCCAACTGGCTTTCGCACGTCCGGGGAGGACTGGCCACCGCTACTGTTTTTGCCTGCGGCATATTCGGCGCCATGTCAGGCGCGAGTGTCGCTGCTGCAGCGGTGATGGCCAATGTGGCCATACCCAACATGCGCCGTTACGGGTATTCCGACCCCCTTGCCGCCGGGGCCGTGGGCGTGGGAGCAACACTTACCATCCTGATCCCGCCGAGTGTCCCCATGGTGATCTATGGGGTCGCCACTCAGACATCGATCGGCGCCCTTCTCATCGCAGGAATATTGCCCGGAATCCTGCTGGCGATACTCATTGCAGCGACCATCATGATCTGGGTGACGGTCAGCCCGGGCAACGCACCCCAAACCGTGAAAACGTCATGGTCCGAGCGATGGAGGAGCCTGGTGCGAATCTGGTCCAGCCTCCTGCTCATCATCCTCGTGATTGTGCTGCTCTACAGCGGGGTGGCCACTCCCACCGAGGTGGGGGCGGTGGGGGCCTTTGCCGCGATGCTCATCGGAATTTTCACCAGACGCCTCTCCTGGGCAAGCGCACTGCATGCACTCAGAGAGACGATCCGAACCTCTGCCATGATCTTCATCATCATGATCGGTGCGAATCTTTTCGGGTACTTCATGACCCAGAGCCAGGTTCCACAGAACCTGGTGGCTGCGGTGATGGAGATGGAGATCAACCGCTGGGTCATTATCATCGGCGTCACGATAGGGTATTTCGTGATCAGCATGTTCATGGATGAGATCCCCCTTTTGCTACTGACCCTGCCGCTCTCTTTTCCATTGATCTCGGCGGCGGGGTTCGACCCGGTCTGGTTCGGCGTGATGTCCACGCTGATGGTGTCGATGGGCCTCGTGTTTCCGCCGGTCGGGATGGTCGCTTTCGTGGTGGCCGCAACATCCAAAGTGGATCTGATGAATGTCTATCGAGGGACCGGGATCCTGATCATTGCCATTTTCGTGACGACTGCTCTGGTGATGATCTTTCCGGACATTGCGCTCTGGCTTCCCACCAGCATGCGCAAAGGCTGATGTGAATGTCCAATGTCCAAGGAAGAGAGCGAATATCGAAGATCGAACAGTAGAATATCGAATCGCAGAATATTGAATGTCGAAGTGAAAGGATGTCCAACTATAATGCAAAATGGCCAGGTAATATGATTCAGCTGGTTTTCGGTTGGACATTGGTAATTTTACATTGGACATTCCTATGGGGGGTTTAAAATGGAAGTTGACAAGACTACGATAACGACCGATCTGCTGATCGCAGGGGGCGGGATTGCGGGACTCATGGCTGCCATCAGCGCGGCCGACCAGGGTTTGAATGTGCTTGTCGCTGAAAAGGCCAACACGAAGCGGAGCGGGTCCGGGGCAACGGGAAACGACCACTTCTGCTGCTACATCCCTGAAGTCCACGGGAGCGATATCGGTCCCATCCTTTGGGAAGACCTTCACAGCCTTCACGGCGATTTTCAGGACCCTTCCCTCGCGTTGCTCTTTCTCGAGCAGACCTACGATCGTGTCAAGGATTGGGACAGGTGGGGAATTGCCATGAAGCCCAGGGGCTTTTGGGACTTCTCAGGCCATGCCTATCCGGGGAGACCGCGGATCTTTCTAAAATACGCCGGGTACAACCAGAAGGGGGTGCTCACAACGCAGGCGAAGAAGAGGGGGGCGAAGATCAGCAATCACATGGTCGTTACGGACGTGATTGTAAAAGAGGGGGAGGCGATCGGCGCCATAGCCGTCAGCACAGCGAGTGAAAAACCCGTGCTGAAGGTGATCCGCGCAAAATCCGTGCTTCTCGCCACCGGTTCGGCAACAAGACTCTATCCCACGACCACACCGGGATGGATGTTCAACATCCCTTTCTGTCCGAGTTGCACCGGGAGCGGGAGGGCCATGGCTTACCGGGCGGGGGCCAAACTGGTCAACATGGAAATGCCGAATCGGCATGCGGGTCCCAAATTCCTCGCTCGATGCGGAAAGGCTACCTGGATCGGCGTGTACAAGGACCCACACGGCCGGACGGTCGGCCCCTTTGTCACCAAACCCACACGGGATCTCGGGGACATCACGGCCGATGTCTGGAACTCGGTCTTCACGGACATGTTCAAATCCGGAAAAGGACCGGTCTACATCGACTGCACGGAAACGGGGGAGGAGGATCTCGAGTACATGATGTGGGGCCTGATCCACGAGGGGAACACAGGCATGCTCGATTACATGAAAAAAGAGGGAATCGATGTCAGGAAGCACAGGGTCGAGTTCCGGCAGTATGAGCCTTTTCTCATTGGAAGCAGAGGGATCGAAATCAATGAGAAGGCGGAGACGAATGTGCGGGGTCTGTATGCAGCCGGCGACGATGTCGGGAACTTCCGTGCGGACCTCTCGGGCGCTGCCACATTCGGATGGATTGCCGGGAAGAGCGCGGCAAGAAGGGCCCGAAAACTGAAGGAGTTCAAAAAGGCCGAGAAATCTGAAACCGTGGCTGCGGCCGCTTCCCGGTATTCGAGTTTTCTGGGCCGGAAAGACGGGGCGGGGTGGAAAGAGGCGAATCTCGCCCTGCAGCAAATCATGCAGGACTATGCCGGGGTCGACGGCGTAAGATCGGAGACCCTTCTGAATGCCGGCTCGACATACCTGAGGAGATTGAGGGAAAGGGCTCTCGAGAGCCTTTCGGTTCGCAACAGCCACGAGTTGATGAGGGCACTGGAGACCCTGGATCTCATGGAGTGCGGAGAGGTGATTCTCAAAACCGCCCTGGAGAGAAAGGAAACGAGAGCGATGCACAAGCGTTCGGACTTTCCGTTTACGAACCCGCTGCTGCAGGATAAATTCCTGACCATCCGGCGGAAAGAGGGAAAGGTTATCACGGAGTGGAGGGAAAAGAGGTAACAAGATAAGACAGAGATCAGATCTCTGGTTTCTGTTATCCTGTCTAAACTTATTAAGGAGGGTTTTATGCCACCAGTCATTAACATGGAAAAATGCACCGGCTGCGGAGTTTGCGCAGATATCTGTCCCACGGACGTCTTCTGCGTGACCGAGAAGAAGAAGCCGCCGATCATCAGGTACCCCGAGGAATGCTGGCACTGCAACTCATGTGTCCTGGACTGCAAGGGGGCTGCGATCGAACTTCGGATCCCTCTGCCGGCCATGATGCTTTACGTGGATGCGCCCGCGAAGGCCGGGCAGTGACCTGAATCTGCCACAAGGCACGAAGAGGCAAGAGATCCGGCAAAGAGTGCAGTTCTTCCCGGACTCGTGTCTTTGTGGCGCCAATGGAGGAATGAGATGATTCGAATGGACAAGAAACCGCTTGAGACGGATGTGCTCGTGGTGGGCGGCGGCATTGCCGGGCTCATGGCTGCGATCAATGCGGCCGACCAGGGCGTGAGCGTCATGATCGCGGAGAAGGCGAATACCAAGAGGAGCGGCTCGGGCGCAACGGGGAACGATCACTTCTGTTGTTATATCCCCGAAATTCATGGGGACGATGTGGCGCCTATTTTTCACGAATATAAAAACAGCCTTGTGGGAGGTTACGCGGACGACAGCCTGGTGAGGAAGTTCCTGGAACAGGCTTTCGACCGTGTGAAAGACTGGGACTCATGGGGGATTTCCATGAGGCCTACGGGAAAATGGGAGTTCATCGGCCACGCCTTCCCGGGCCGTCCCCGCATCTGGCTGAAGTATGCAGGCCACAATCAGAAAGCCGTCCTGACCGCGCAGGCCAAAAAGAGAGGGGTCAGGATCGAAAACCATATGCCGGTTGCGGACGTCCTGGTCGAGGACGGCAAGGCCATCGGCGCCATTGCTGTCAGCGTCCGGAAGAACGAGCCCGAGATCAAGATCATCCGGGCGAAATCCGTGATTCTGGCGACCGGGTCTGCAAGCAGGCTTTATCCTCCTGCCCCCAGCCCCGGAATGCTTTTCAACACGGCCTTCTGCCCGAGTTGCACAGGCGCGGCGCATGGTGCAGCTTTCCGGGCGGGTGCCAATCTGGTCAACATGGAATTTCCAAACAGGCATGCCGGTCCCAAGTTCATGGCCCGCTGCGGAAAGGCCACCTGGATCGGAGTGGTTGCCGATCCGCACGGCAAGCCGGTCGGCCCCTTTGTGAGCAAACCTACCAAGGAACTCGGCGACATCACTGCGGATGTCTGGAACACCGTTTTCACCGATTACATGGATTCCGGGCGCGGGCCTGCCTACATGGATTGCAGCGGCACCAGCGAAGACGATGTCCAGTACATGATGTGGGGCCTCAAGAGCGAAGGCAACACCGCAATGCTCGACTACATGAAAAAGGAAGGGATCGATGTCCGGAAGCACATGGTGGAGTTTATGCAGTATGAGCCCCACCTGATCGGCAGAGGTATCGAGATCGACCTCGACGGGGAAACCCGTGTACCAGGCCTCTTCGCCGCAGGAGACCCTGTCGGCAACTTCCGGGCGGATATCGCGGGCGCCGCGACCTACGGCTGGATTGCGGGCGGAAGCGCGGCAAAACGAGCCCTGAACGGCAAGGGATTGGAAAAGGCGGAGCAGAGTTCGATGGTGGAGGAGAGGGTAGGGCTCTACGGCCGCTTCATGAAAAGGGACCGGGGACCGGATTGGAGGGAAGCCAATGTTGCCCTTCAACAGTTGATGAAGGATTACGCAGGCATCCAGGTGCGGTCCGAAACCATTCTGCAGGCCGGGTTGAAGTATTTTGGAAACCTGAAGGGCAAGGTGCTGGAGACCATGGCCGCCGACAACTCTCACACCCTCATGAGATCTCTGGAGGTCCTGGATCTCATGGAGTGTGCCGAGGCGATCTTCCTGACCGCACTGGAGCGAAAAGAAACACGCGCACAACACAGGCGAACGGATTTTCCCTTTACAAACCCTCTTCTTGCTGATAAGTTCCTCACCGTTCGCAAGGAAAAAGGAAGCCCTGTGATAGAGTGGCGGAACAGGGCATAGGATCACATCGTGGGTTCCTTCCAGATTTGGAGGAAGGGGCCTCTAAGGGGGTCCATCTAAAGGCGGCACGGCTTTCATCAGCGTGCCGCCTTTGTTGTTATAAAACAAACACTTGGGCACAGCACGCTGCTCCTGGAGGGGAGCATTAGCCTGCTGTGCCATTATCACAGGCAGGAAATACGCCCGATTGCCCATCGAAATCGCCGGAACCGGTGGTTATCTAATTTCTAACAGCAGCGGGGTGTGACGTGGAGGTCGGGCGTCGAGTCTGGAATGGCGACTGCATTCCGATCGCAGAAGTGATTTCACCGCAGCGCCTCCAAGCCGCTCCTGAGCGACCATCATCTTCTTCCTTGTGTCGTGTCTACCGCCTAACGGTCTTCTCGATGAAGCAGGTGGTCCGACGGCGATCGTTTCACCCCGCTTCTGCCTGCATATATACCCTGTCTGTCTCCTGCCTCAACGGCCTCATTGCAGTTGCGCATTGTATCCCTCTTTTTCTACCACGAAGACGCACGAAGCACATCCCCGGGAAATTCCTTGACAAAGGAAATGCGGAAGACCATAATGCGTGTATCATAATGCAATATGGAATCTCGTTTGATGAGATCGAAGAACTCCGCGACCAATGCGATAGACAAGACGCTGATCATCCTGTCCTCCTTTGCTCCGGACAATCACGAATGGGGCACCGTGGAACTCAGCCAGAAGCTTGGCTTCCATAAGGCAACAGTCTCCCGCATCCTTCTTGCCCTCAGCCGGCATGGTTTTCTCAGTCAAAACCCCAGGACAAAGAAGTTCACGCTGGGCGCCGAAGTGATGAAGCTTTCCAGCGCGCTCCGCCAGTCGCTGAAAAGCAATATCGTTCAGGTGGCAAAGCCCTTTGTGGATGAACTTCGTGACAGGATCAAGGAGACGGTCATTCTGGAACTCCTCTCCCGGAACGGCTCTTTCATGGCGTACATCGCCGAGGGTCCCCGCATGGTGCGTCTGGCCGGAAGCATCGGGGACCCGGTTCCCATCCATGCGGCGGCAGGGGGAAAGGCTATTCTGGCCTTCCTGCCCGAAGAAAGAAGGAAGACTCTTCTTCAAGGGAAACTCCAGCGGTTCACCCCGAATACCATTACCCGCAGGAGCGAACTGGAGAAAGAGCTCCGAAGGATTAGAAAGAGCGGGGTGGCGTATGACCGGGAGGAACTCGATGAAGGAACAGGGACGGTCTCATGCCCCATATTCGATCATGAGGGGAGATCCGTGGGTTCCATCGTAGTAGCCGGGCCGCATCAGCGGATTCAGGAGATCTGTGACGAACGCATCGTCCCTGCTTTAAAAGAGGCGGCTGCCAGGATTTCGGCTTCCCTGTTCGCAGAGGGCTAGGTGTGTGTCCTTATGAATCGGTCAACGAATTCTTGTGCTGTTAACAATTCGTGCTTTTCGCGCAAACGCAGAACTGAACGGAAATCAGCGATTAAGTGGGGCATAAGCCATGGCACTTGAAAAGACGCAATTTGCAGTCATCCTTTTGGGCCTCGAAAAATTGATGGCGTTTACAGCAAGGAGAAGCACCTCTTTCCGGGAACGGCTCAGGGAGAAGAACCTGACAGCCCAGATCAAGCTTCAGGACAACTCTCAGGGGAGAACCTTCCTCTTCAAGAATGGGAAAGTCCGATCCAGAAGCGGCATCGATCCCAGTTCCGATATAACGATTACTTACAGCAGTCCTGAACTGGCGGTTCGACTCATGAGGCCGAACCGGAGCCAATTGGAGCAAATCAATGCGATGAAAAACTTTCAGATCGGCCTCGAGGGACCGGATGAACTCACCGCATGGTTCATGGAAACCCTCAGCCTGATGCTTTCTGCAAATGTCTCCTACGGAACGGACGCGAGGAAGGGGGTCACCAGATACACCAGCAACACCAACGGCGGTCCGGTATTCGTCTATGTGAAAGAGGGAAGGATCATTCGCGTAACCCCGATCGAGTTCGACAGAGACGATGCCGCACCATGGACCATTGAAGCCAGGGGAAGGAAATTTACCCCTCCGAGGAAGGCTACCCTGTCCCCCTACACTTTTGCCTGGAAATCCATGATCTACTCCAAGGAGCGGCTCCTCTATCCCATGAAGCGGGTGGACTTCGATCCGGCAGGCAAGAGAAACTGCAGCAACCGGGGAACCTCAGGGTACGAGCGTATCTCGTGGGACCAGGCATTGGACATGGTTGCAGACGAAATCAAGCGGGTGAAACGCGAATATGGGCCGGGCGCCATCATGAACGGGAGCGGGTCACATCACACCTGGGGGCACCTGGGATACTGGCTCAGCGGAAGGATCAGGTTTTTCAACTCCATCGGGTTCACCCCCGTCGTGCACAATCCCGACAGTTGGGAGGGGTGGTACTGGGGGGCCATGCATCACTGGGGCCAGAGCATGAGGCTTGGCGGATCCGAGGCTTACGGGACTGTGGAGGACTGTCTCAAACACTGCGAGATGGTGGTGTTCTGGTCGAGCGATCCGGAGGCGACAAGCGGAGTCTACGGCGCGTTTGAAGGGACTGTCCGGCGCCAGTGGCTCAAGGAACTGGGAATCACGCTCGTGCACATCGATCCCTTTTATAACCATACGGCGGCACTGCTCGGAGGCAAATGGCTGGCGCCGAGGCCTGCCACCGGAAATGCGCTTGCCCTGGCAATCGCCTATGTCTGGATCGCCGAAGGACTCTACGATAGGGAGTATGTGGAAAAGCGGACGGTCGGCTTCGAGATATGGAGGGATTATATCCTCGGCAAGGAGGACGGGATGCCAAAGACGCCGGAGTGGCAGGAAAACGAGTCCGGCATACCGGCCAAAGATGTACGCGCCCTGGCAAGGGAATGGGGAACCAGGAAGACTTACCTGGCCGCAGGCGGCATCACCGGATTCGGAAGCGCATGCCGCTGTGCCACGGGAAACGAGTGGGCCCGGTCCATGGTTTGCCTCATGGCCATGCAGGGCATGGGAAAACCCGGCGTGAACATGGGCGGCATGCAGATGGGCACTCCGGTCGACCACCGGTTCTTCTTCCCGGGATATGCCGAGGGCGGGCTTTCCGGAGACATTCAGGGAACGGCCCTGGGCGTGAACATGTACCAGCGAATGCCCCAGCTTGCCACGGTAAACACGGTATACCAGAGGGTGCCGAGACTGAGGATACCGGAGGCCATCCTCGAGGGGCGAACCAGCGGATATCCAACGGACCCCAAGACCATTGAAGGGCAATTCCTGAAATTCGATTATCCCGCGCCGGGCAACGCGCCGGTCAAGCTCTATTATAAGTACGGCGGCTCCCATTTTGGGACCATGTGCGACACGAACCGGTATGCCCGGGCATACCAATCCGGGAATCTCGAATGCGTGGTCAACCAGTCCATCTGGTTTGAGGGGGAGGCCAAATTCGCGGACATCCTTCTGCCTGCGTGCACGAGTTTCGAGCGCTGGGACATCAGCGAATTCGCCAACTGCGGAGGATACATTCAGCACAGCTTCAATCAGTGCAACCACCGGATCGCCGTGATGCAGCACAAATGCATCGAGCCGCTGGGAGAATCGAAGTCCGACTTTCAGATTTTTGCAGACCTCGCGAAACGGCTGGGTCTCTATGCCGTTTTCTCGGAGGGCGTCACGGAGCTGGATTGGTGCAAGCGGCTTTTCGATGCCACGGATTTGCCCAACCATGTTTCCTGGAAGGAATTTCTCAAGAAGGGCTACTTCGTCATTCCCCCTCCGCCCGAACCTCTGAGAGCGCCTGTTTCATTCCGCTGGTTTGCCGAAGGACGGCCCAAGGATACTCCTGAACTTGCCCCTCTTCCGGGCGATTACACGGAAAAGTTCGGAATGGGTCTTCAGACGCAGTCCGGAAAGATAGAATTCGATTGCTCAAGCTTGAAACGATTTGCCCCGGATGACCCTGAAAGACCCACGATCACCAAGTACATTCCGTCATGGGAAGGACATCACTCCGGGGAGCTCATTAACAGATTTCCTCTACAGCTCATCTCTCCGCACCCGAGATTCAGTTTCCACACCATGGGGGACGGAAAGGACAGCATCGTCAATGATGTGAAGGATCACCGTGTTCTGATCGACGGATATTATTACTGGATCGTGCGGATCCACCCCAGGGACGGAGCGGAGCGGGGGATAAAGGAGGGGGATCTGGTCAAGGTGTACAACGACCGGGGGACCGTCATCTGCGCTGCGCAGGTGACGGAAAGGATTCGGCCTGGAACCGTGCATTCCTACGAGTCCTCTGCGGTGTATGACCCGCTCGGCAAACCCGGTTCCTCGCCCGACCGCGGCGGGTGCATCAACCAGCTCACCTCGAGCAGAATGATGATCGAAAAATCCCACAGCCATGCCGCCAATTCCTGTCTTGTGGAGATCGAGTTGTGTAGGGAGTGATGACAGGCGCGAGGTACGAGGATCGAGGAACGAGGAAGGGTTTTACCTCGAACCTATTTCCTCGGAACCGGAAGCTGAATCGAATCATTGAAAGGGCGCAGCCTGCAAGAGGTAGCAAGGAGGTTTATTGATGCCGAAATGGCACATGATCATTGACGTGGAAAAATGCGAAGATTGCAACAACTGCTTTCTGAGCTGCAAGGACGAACACGTGGAAAACGATTGGCAAGGGTACTCCCTTTCCCAGCCGCGCCACGGTCATCGTTGGATGAACATCGTGCGCAAGGAAAGAGGGCAATTCCCGCTGATCGACGTGGCATACCGGCCAACCCCCTGCATGCACTGCGACTCGGCCCCGTGTATACGCGCTGCAAAAGAGGGAGCCATCTACAAGCGCCCGGACGGGATCGTGATCATTGATCCTGAGAAGGCTAAGGGCCGGCAGGACCTGGTAAAAAGCTGCCCCTATGGTGCAATCTGGTGGAACGAGGAAAGGCAAGTACCCCAGAAGTGCACATTCTGCGCCCATCTCCTGGACGAAGGATGGAAAGCGCCGAGATGCGTGCAGGCATGTCCGACCGGCGCTCTGCGAGCCGTTTCCTGTGACGAAGAAGAAATGAAAAGGATGATTGAACAGGAAAACCTCAAGATTCTTCACCCGGAATTCCGGACCGCCCCCAGCGTTCACTACAAGAACCTGGACCGCTACCTGCGGTGTTTTGTGGCAGGAACAGTCGCCGTGGAAAGGGAGCGCATGGTGGATTGCGTAAAAGGTGCGGGGGTCCGTCTCGGGAACTCCTCAGGCACTTCCTGTGAAACGACGACAGACAGCTTCGGGGATTTCAAACTGGACGGCCTGGAGGAAGATAGCGGCAAGTATTCCCTGGAGGTTGCTCATCCGGCGTGCGGCCGCAAAACGCTCGAGGTGGAAGTCAGGAAAAGCGTGAATGTGGGGACGATTCTGTTTTCCGTGCCGTAAGCTTCTTCCTGGTTTCCACTCTTCAAAAACGAGGGGCAGGATCCGACAGGATCCTGCCCCTCACTGTTATATAAACCACTATATCCCGTTACTTCAGCGCGGGGTCCAGCAGCGCTTTCTATTTGTACACCAAAGAGGGCAGCCACAGGCCGATACCAGGGAACACGTAGAGCAGGAATATCGCGAATACCTGGATCACCATGTACGGCATCATCCCCAGGAAGATCTGGTTCAGCGACACGTGGGGCGGCGAAACGCCCTTCAGGTAAAAAGCGGCCATGGCCACGGGAGGCGAGAGGAACGCCGTCTGCAGGTTGAGCGCCACCAGCAGCCCGAAGAAGAGCGGGTCGATATTGAAGTGCGCCAGCAGCGGGATGAAGATAGGCATGAAGATGACGATGATCTCGGTCCACTCCAGGGGCCAGCCGAGCAGGAAGATGATGATCTGGGCGAGGATCATGAATTGTATAGGTGACAGATCCATGGATTTCACCCAGGTGTCGACGATCTCCTGGCCCCCGAGAAGTGCGAATGCGGCCGCGAAGATGCCCGATCCCACGAAGAGCCAGCATACCATGGCGCTGGTCTTTGCGCAGAGAAACACCGCTTCCTTGAGCACGCGCCAGCTGAGCTGCTTGTAGAGGGCCGCCAGCATCAGACCTCCAAAAGCGCCCATGGCCGCGGCCTCGGCAGGCGTTGCCAGACCGACCACGATGGTTCCCAGCACACCGAGGATGATGAGCGCCAGCGGAAAGAAGGAGGTGAGCAGCATCTTGAAGATCTCGAGGCGGACGAAGGTGAGGACCGCATAGATGATCGCGAGTATGAACAGAAAGACGGCCAGAGTGATCCACCACCACCTGGGTGTGTGCTTCCTTTGCCCGGGTTCGTACGTTTCTTCAGCGGCCGCCTGCTCCGCCTGCTCGTCGGCGGATTGGGCTACGGCTGTTTCCGATCCTTCCGGCTCTGCGAGGCCGCCTTCAGTCTGCGATGTGTCCATTGCCGCGATCCCCATCTGCTGGAGGGTCTCGGGCACTATTTCTTCGGGCTCGGTCGCCGTGAGATAGAGCGAGCCCATGAGCAATGCGGTTGCCAGGGCGGGGAGGAGCGCGACAAAAAGATGGAAGAGAAGAGTGCGCATGGGCACGTCCTTGTTGCGCTTGCCTTTCATGGCAAGGAGCAGCCCTGCCAGGACATTCTTGGTCTTTTCCCTGGTGATGATTTCCGCGAATTTGGGCAGTTCCACCCGCCGGTCCTCCTCGGAGAGGGGAGGCGCTGCTTCGGGCCAGATCTTCGCACAGACGATAACGTATAAAACATAGAGCCCGGCCAGCATGAGCCCCGGGAAGAAGGCGCCGGCATAGAGCTGAACCACCGATACGCCGGCTGTTGCGCCGTAAAGGATGAGCAGGACCGAAGGGGGGATCATGATGCCGAGGGTGCCGCCCGCGGTCACGGCGCCTGCTGCGAGCCTGATGCCGTACCCGGCCTTGAGCATGGCCGGAAAAGCCAGCAGCCCCATGACGGTGACCACCGCTCCGATAATCCCGGAGGCGGTGGAGAAGATCGCGCAGGTCACAATGGTTGCAACGGCCAGGGACCCCGGTATTCTGGAGGTCGCCATGTGCAGTCCCTTGAACAGCCGCCCGATCAGGTTCGACCGTTCCACAAGGTACCCCATGAAGACGAAAAGGGGAACCGAGATGAGCACGTCGTTGCTCATGACCCAGTAGGCGCGAAGCGCCATCAGGTCGAGCGTCTGGTTCAGCGCTGTTGCCGGGTTCTGGCTGTAGTACGCGAAAAAGGTGAACGTAGTGCCCAGACCCATGAGGGTGAACGCGGTCGGGAAGCCCAGCATAATGGCCACCACGATCAAAGCCAGCATCAGGAGCCCCAGGTGGCCGTTGGTCATCTGCGAGGGTGAGGGCAGGATATAGAAGATCAAACTCACCACAATCGCCAACATTACCAGTCCGAACCACGCTTCTTTTCTCACCGCTTCCCCCCTTCCTTGGCCGTCACATACTCATCCAGCTTGGAGATGTCCTCGTCCTTGACGTGCATCATCTGTTTCAGCTCATCGACATCCACCTCTTCCACATCCTCCTCGCGCGAAGGCCACTGGCCGTCCTTGAGGCAGCGGATGCAGCGGATGATTTCGACGATGCCCTGGATGAGCAGGAAAAAACCGGCGACTGGAATGACGGTTTTGAAGGGATAGATCGGCGGGCCTTCAGCGGTAATGCTCGAATGCTCCCAGATGGCCCAGGACTCTGCAGCATACTTATAACCGGCCCAGCAGAGAGCGATGGTGCCCGGAAGAAAGAACGCAATGTAGAGCGTAAGGTCGATGCCGGCCTGCAGTCTGGGCGGGAAAAAGCCGTAAAGCACATCCCCGCGAACATGGCCGTTTTTCGAGAGCGTGTAGGCGCCCGCCATCATGAAAAGGGCCCCGTACATCATGATCATGGCATCGAATGCCCAGGCATGCGGGGCATCCAGAGCATAGCGAGAAAACACCTCCCAGGTGACGAGAAAGGTGAGCGTCACGATCAGCCAGGAAAAGGTCTTACCCACGAAGGTGCTGATCTTGTCGACGGTAAGCAGCAGTTTCTGCATATCCGGTCCTTTTTGAGAAGCAGCCATCCGGACCGGACCGGATCCGGATGGCTGCTTGCTTATGGATGATCTGAAGTCTTACTTCTTGGCGGGGGCTTTCGGTGCGGCCTTTGCCGGGGCCTTCTTGGCGCCGAAATAGTGATTGAAGGCCATGCGCGGGCTCACCATGGTGTCGAGATACCAGCTCACGGTGCGCCTTGCAAAAGCCTTCTGCGACTCGACAACCTCCTTGAACAGGGGGTTCTTTGCCGAATACTTCTCCATGACGTCGTCGAAGATATCGAGCTGCTTCTGCAGGATCGCGTCGGGCGTCTTGTACATCTTGACATTGTCCTTGGTCTGCAACTCGACATAGTCCTTGGAATAGCGGTCGATCGACTTCCACCACATGTCGGCCGAGGCTGCCTCCACCGCGCTTTCTATCTGGGCCTGCAATTTGGCCGGCAGCGCTTTGAACTTGTCCTTGTTGAACATGATCTCGAACTGCTCAGCGCTCTGGTGATAGCTCTGCAGCATGTAAATCTTGGCCACGTCGGGGAAACCGAGCAGACGGTCGGAGCTCGCGTTGTTGAACTCCGCGCCGTCCAGCAGGCCGCGGTCCAGGGCCGGCACGATCTCGCCACCGGGCAGGGCGTTCACCGCCATTCCGAGACCCGTGAAAAGATCGATGGAGATGCCCACCGTGCGGAATTTGAGACCCTTCATGTCTTCCACTTTGCTGACGGGTTTCTTCTTGAACCAGCCAAGGGGCTGGGTCGCCATCGGGCCATAGGGGAACGAAACCACGTTCGCGCCGATGGAGTCATACACCTTCTGGAGCAGGGCCTTGCCTCCGCCGTATTTGTGCCAGGAGAGCAGCATGTTGGCATCCATGCCGAAGGCGGGGCTGGATCCCCAGAGAGCAAGGGCATTCTGCTTGCCGTAATGGTAGACCAGCACGCCGTGACCGCCGTCGAGCGTGCCCTTGCTTACCGCGTCCAGCAAATTGAAGGCCGGCACCACGGCGCCCGCCGGCAGCACCTCGATCTTGAGATCCCCGCCGGTCATGTCGTTCACCCTCTTGGCAAAGTCCAGGGCAAACTCGTGGAAGATGTCCTTGGTCGGCCAGGTGGACTGCCAGCGCATCGTAATGGGTCCCTGGGCTTTAAGGATCGCCGGGAAGCCAAGAGTGGCGGCTCCGGCAAGCACTGCCGCACCTTTCAGGACGGATCGGCGTGAGACCTGCTTTGTGTTTTCCTGTACCATCTTCTTCTCCTTCATCTGTCTCCTCCTCTTTCTTGAATTACCCGTTTCTTGTGAATGGTTGTTAACGTCCTCCTCTGCCCAAATGCGGCAGGCCGGTCAGCAACATATCAATCCGATCATAGAGGAAAGCAAACTCCTAGAGGAAAACAAACTCCTAGGACCCTTTACGCATAATGAGATGAAAAGAAGATCAATGAACTTGGGCTCCATCAACACGGTGCCGTCTTGTGTTCTTCCACGCGCCCTGGTTGGTTCAACCGATGCAAGGTGAGGCTTTAGAACTCGGTTTCAGTGTGCCAAAATAATAGGTGATTCGGCGATTGGGTGTCAAGGATTAACTGAGAAATCCCGCTCTTTAGGTGTCTTTGACAGCTTGAGAATTCGAACCTACTTTCTGAGTTTTATCCAGAAATCCTTTTCTTTCTCTTCCCACTTGGGCCCGAACTTGGCATTGTAATAGCCCTCGGCCCAGCCCATAAAAGGGATCCAGGTGCTTTTACCTTTTTTCTTCGCCTCCAGGATATTCGACAGGATGTTCTCCATCTCGGCGATCCTGTCCTTGGGCACATAGAAGGCAGCCCCCCCTTTGAACGACTTTATCGTATCCTCCGGGCTCAAGGCGTGGGCGGTCAGCATGACTGCGGTGACCTTCTTTGCAACGGCAATCTCCAGGAGCTTGTACCCGTCGACCCCCATGATGTCCAGGACCGCAAGGTCAAGGGGATGTTCATCCAGGTAATGTTTCGCCTCCTCAAAGGTCGTTGCCCTCACTATCCGGCACATCGAGAGCATATCCTCCAGGGTATCCAGCACGTCCGGCTCGTCGTCCACAATAAGGACCTTTTTGCCTTTCAGTATGTCTTCTTTTGCGTTCATGATCTCTCTCCTCAAAGTTTGTGCTTCTTTCGCAATAACTGCATTATTGAAAGGGTTCAGGCAACACGATCCCCGGGTTCGCGGCCCGCGAAGAATGCGTCCAGATTGTCCAATGCCCTGAACCCCATTGCGTCCCGGGTTTCTTTGGTGGCACTGCCGATATGGGGCATCAGGAAGGTGTTTGGCAGGTCCAGGTATCCCGGATGAACGTTGGGCTCGTTGTTGTACACGTCAAGGCCGGCGGCAGCCACTTTGCCGGATTTCAACGCCTCGATCAGCGCCTCGTCGTCGACGACCGCTCCGCGGCTGGCGTTTACCACAACGGCGCCGTCGGGGAGCAACGCAATCCGTTCTGCATTGAGCATCCGCTGGGTCTCGGGCGTCGATACGCAATGGAATGCGAGGAAGTCGCAATTCGGCATGAGTTCTTCCGGAGTGGGGTGAAAAATCGCTCCTTGTTCCTGGTCGGGCGGGAGACGACGGCGGTTGTGATAGTGGATAGTCATGTCAAAGCCCCGGGCCCGTCGGGCGACGACCTGGCCGACACGTCCCAGACCCACAATGCCGAGCCGCTTGCCGGTCACCTGCGTGCCCACCATAAAGGCCGGGCTCCAATCCTTCCACGTTCTGGTCCGGACCAATCGCTCCCCCTCGCTTGCCCGCCGGGCTGCGCCCAGCATGAGCAGGATGGTCACCTCGGCAGTGGCGTCGGAGAGGACTTCGGGGGTATTGGTCACCACCAGACCACACCGTTTTGCCGCATCGATATCGACGTGATCGAACCCTACCGAGTAGTTGGCAAGGATGCGAACGCTCTGTGGGAGTCGATCGATCACCTGGGCCGTAAAGCGCTCGGTGTGACACGCAACGATCGCGTCTGCCCCTACGGCGCTCTCAATCAGGCTGTCGCTGTCGTAAAGGTGATCATCCGGGTTGAGCCGGGGCCGGTAATCGCGCAAAAGGCGATCCTCGACAGCGGTCGGCAGTTTACGTGTGACTAGAACGACGGGTTTCATGGCGAGTCTCCTTTTCCCTCAGATCTTCTCCACCTGACAAAGCAGTGACTTGAATCCCGGGTAACCGGAAAGGGGGTCCAGGTAGTCCGGTGCGATGAGCATGTTTGCATCGGCATCCGGCCAGGCATGATAAAAGCTGACGACGCCTCTCGGCACAACCTCGGTTAAATGTGCGCGCACCTTGAGGGAAGCCCGTGGGGTGGAGAGCAAAATCCCGTCCCCATCCGCGATTCCTCTCGATGCTCCATCCGCCGGATTGATGTCCGCGCTGGGATCCTTTCGCAACCCCCTTGTCCAGCCGACCCTGAAGGTCCGCGAGTGCACGTACATCGGCAGCCGCGCTCCGGTGGTCAGGATAAGAGGAAATTTCTCCGCCACCTCCGGAGTCGAATGCGGGCTGAGCCGTGGCTCCTGGTAGCGGGGAAGCGGATCATGACCCTCCTCCTTGAGAATGGTCGATGAGAACTCCATTTTTCCCGTGGGCGTGGGAAACCCCTTTTTTTCATACTTCCGATAAGCCGGCATCTGGAAATCCTTCAAATGCAGCCCGGCAGGATATTCCTTTAATTTCGCAACCGTAAGCCCTGAAGGTTTCAGGATCCAATCAATCGAGTGTTCATATCCCTTTTGCATGAGACCGTCGTCCGGTGCCATTCTCCCTGCCAGATCGAATATGATATCTGCGTCGGACCGTGATTGATAAAGAGGATCGATGACAGGCTGGGACCACATCACGTAGTTCTCTACCCAGAACCGCAGTTCGCTCCGCTCGAAGCTGGTGCATGCCGGGAGCACCACGTCCGCAAATTTTCCGGTTTCCGTCATGAATAGGTCTACATTGACGAAGAAATCGAGCTTCTTCAGGCTCTCCAGCATGGAATCGGAACCCGGCCACATCCGATAGCGCATCCCGAAGGCCAGCATGGCTCGGATGGGATAAGGCTTTCCGCTCTGGATCTGAAAAGGAATATGAACCGCCTGTCCCTCAGGCGTCAATCTGCACCATACCGGATAAACATCCTCGCCCACACGAGGGGCCATATCCTTCCACTGCCTCACCTGCTTGAACTGATCCTCACGGGTAGATGCGGCGGTTGAAATATTGAGCCAGGTGGGGGGGACCACATAATTTCCTCCCGGCTGATCGAAATTCCCTGTGAGCCCGATCAACGCGGTCAAGGCCCGGTGATTCTGAACGCCGTTGGTGTGGTGAACCGTTGGACTCGCGCTTGGAAGGAGGGCCGCCGGCTTTGTGGTGGCATAAAGCCTCGCCGCCCTGACGATCAGCTCGGCGTCCACCCCGGTAAGCGCCTCGGTCGCAGAAGGAGAGAACTCCTTTGCACACCGCTGAAACTCCTCGAACCCGTGTGTCCATTTGTCCACGAATTCCCGGTCATAGAGCCCTTCTGCGATGATCACATTGGCCATGCCGAGAGCGAGAGCGCCTGAGGTGCCGGGCCGGATTCGAAGATGAACCGCCGCATAGCGAGTCATGGGGGTGATGAGCGGACCGACCTCAATGATCTTCAGGCCTCTATCGATCGCTTCCATCAGCCTTCGAGTCATGGCTGTATTCGTGTAAAAAGGGTTATGGCTCCATACCAGAAGACAGCGGGCATTCCGCAGGTCCGGACCGCCGAAGCAACCGTAGTTGAGTTTTGCCGCCATGGCGGTCGCCTGATAACAGGTGCTGGACTCGGTGCAGTAGTTCGGGGATCCGAAACTGTGGGCCAACCGCTTGAGGAAAGGACGGAACCACTTGGTGTACCCCGCGTAGAAGACGACCGACTCCGGGCCTGTTTCCTCTTTGATGCGGAGAAGTTTTTGAGCGATCGTCTCCAGCGCCTCGTCCCATGAGACGGGCCTGAAGTCATCCGATCCCCTCTCCCCTGTGCGGATGAGCGGGGTGCGGATCCTGTCTTTGTGGTAAATGTACTGCCGGCTCGCAGATCCCTTGGAGCAGAGAGCCCCCTGATTATGGGGGTGACTCTCGCTGCCTTCCACCTTGATCACGGCCCCGCCTTTTACGTAGGCATCAATGCCGCAGTGGGTCGGGGCATTGCAGATCGAGCAAAATGTCTTGCGGATACTGATGCCTGTATCCTCACCGGGTATCTTGCCGGCTGTTCGTCCTATCGATGCTGCACTTTCTTTCATATCGACGTATCCTCGATCCTTCCGTTATTTGGAACAGACCCTTCATCAGGTTGTTTCCCACGCATAAAGCATCCCCCGGGACCTCCGGACTTTCGGCGAGGGATCGACTCATTTTATTCCATTCATGTTCAGAAAGCGAGACCGTTCTGATAGAGAACTTGTCATCACGGCGCATTGTGTGTAGTAATATCGGCGAATACCTGAGAACAGGGGCTTTCTGGAACACCCGAAGAGAACTTCTCCTCATTTTCTTTCACGTTCCCCTGAAAAGGGACGATGATGTTGGAAGGATCTTCATTCCCGGGAAGTGACAGGTGCTTCAGAAAACAGGTTTCTTCAGAAAGAATTTTCCATGTCAAGACCTGACCCCAAACGCAAGGCCGGTACCGAAAGCCTCGTCATGTTCCGCAATTCTCAAGGTGTCGAGGCACGGGGCACCCTTATCCATCTCACACGGAATATCGCAGTATTCGAGGTCTATAACCCCTATTCCATTGTTCAATTGAGCGAGGTATTGCAGGACCTCCGCATCCTGAGAGGGGAGCGTACTATATACAACGGCAGGGCGGTTGTAAGCAACCTCTTGCCTACAGGCTTGATGGTGATCTGTTCGGCGACCCTTGTCGATCCCTGGACAGAACTGGCAGACCTCATTCCCGGTCACGGCCTGCGCGAAGAACTGGACAGTCTCATACGGGAATGGTCAGTCACCCACTCCATAGCTCCTTCCTTCCGACTTGCAGTCGGCGATTTGAAGGCTTTCCTTTCTGAAATGAGCCGCCTCCTTCAGCAGGTGGATGTCGCCTTGGAGACAAACCCGCCTAAAGAAGCAGGTTCCGGCCTCCAGAAACTGATGGAGGAGATAGTGCCGTCCGTTGCGCCGAAGGTTCAGGAGCTTCTGGCCTCCTTTGAATATGAGGCAAGCCGCATCGACACGGAATTCGTGGCCTCTCATAAGGTGTTTGCGCGCAGTGAGCTTCACCCCCTTTTCATGTGCGCCCCATTTGTGAACCGGACGTTTAACAAGCCACTCGGGTATGCCGGAGATTACATCATGGTGAACATGATGCTGGAAGGATCATTGGAAGGGATCAACACCTATGCAAAGCTCGTCAATTTTTGTTGCCTGGAACAGGCTCCGGTTATAGCTCACCGCAATCGAATTGATCTTCTTCAGAGGGCTCTTATGGCCGAAGCGTCACGAGTCTCCGGAGAGGGGCGCATGATGAGGGTCTTGGATGTGGGTTGCGGCCCCGCAGTTGAAATCCAGAGATTGATTCGCAAGGAACCCATTTCCGAGAGATGCGAATTCCACTTGCTGGATTTCAATGAACAAACCATAAATTACACCAGGGAAAAGCTTGCGAGCATACGAAAGGAAACGGGAAGAAAGCCTCGGTTTGTGTTTATCCAAAAATCCATTCACGATCTGCTCAAGGAGGCTGTTAAAGGGGATACCCATGTCTATGCCCCTTCCTATGACCTGATTTACTGCGCGGGGTTATTTGATTACCTCGGGGACAGGGTGTGCAGGCGACTTCTTCAACTGTTTTACCATTGGGTGCTGCCCGGAGGACTCTTGATTGCCACGAATGTTCACCCAAGCAACTCGATCCGCCACTTTATGGAACATATTTCCGAGTGGAATCTCATTTATCGCAATCAAGAGACTATAAGGGCGATGTCGCCTCAGCCGAATTGCCGAGTCTATTCAGACCCGACAGGAGTAAACGTCTTCCTGGAGGTCCGAAAGGAAAATCAGGACAGTCGATAATACCATGAACGATGTCCTTGCCGAAGCATACCTTCTGTACGATCGGAGCCTGCGTGCTAGCAGGTTTCGAATTGGCAGCATTCTCTCCCTCGTGTTGATGCTGGCCGGTGTAAGCCTCGACCTGGTCATTTATCCCGAGCTCTTTTACACATTTCTCTCAATTCGTGTTCTCTGCGATGTTGCGACAGCCGCTCTGTTGGCGGCTGCATACACCCCATTGGGATGTCGGTATATTACTCCTTTCGGCCTTGCCATGGTCCTGGTCCCCAATTTGGCCATGAGTACAATGATTTATATTTCCGAAGGTGCCATGTCCCCCTACTATGCGGGGTTAAACCTGGTTATTCTCGGTGTGGGCGTTCTTATGCCGTGGTCCGTTAAAGAGACCGTCGGATTCTGCTTAGCCAGCATTTTCTTCTATATATCGGCCTGCCTGTTGCATAATCATGCGGACATCCACTGGCAGGCCATTTTCAGTAATGTCTATTTCCTGACGCTTACCTCCATCATCTGCACAACCGCTACTTTCTTCACATCACGAAGTAGATTCGAGGAGTTTCGGCTCCGTCACGAACTGGACAAGCGCAATCAGGATTTGGCCCGATCCAACGAGCAACTGGAAGAACTCGATCGGCTCAAGTCGGAGTTTTTCGCCAATGTCAGCCATGAACTGCGGACACCGATCACCCTGATCATATCCCCCCTGCAGGATGCACTCCGAAATGAGAGTCTCCCCAGCGGGGTCCGGGACATCCTGAAGATCGCACTTGAACATTCCATGCGGCTGATGAGGTTGATCAATGATCTGCTTGAACTCATTCGTCTCGGAAAGGGCAGGAGCCAATGCAAAATGCGGCCGATCGATCTCTCCTCTTTTGTGCCGGGAATGGTGGATTCCGTCCGCTACCTGGCCCGATTGAAAAAGCAAAGTATCCACTCTCAGGGGGAAGAGAACCGGTTGGTGGTAATGGCGGATCCGGATAAACTTGAAAAAACCCTCCTGAATCTCCTTACAAATTCCATTAAATTCACCCCTGCGAAAGGTTCGATCACGGCTCGCCTGCTCCGGGAAGGCTCCAAGGCCGTAGTCGAGGTTGAAGATACTGGAATCGGTATACCCGCCAAAGACCTTCCTTTTATCTTCGACCGCTTTCGCCAGGTGGATGGGTCCTCCACCAGAAAATTCCAAGGTCTGGGAATCGGGCTGGCTCTGGCCAAGTCTATTGTCGAGGAGCACAAGGGGGTTTTGCGCGCCCGGAGTGAACAGGGCAAGGGGTCTGTCTTTCGAATCGAACTTCCCTTGAGCAATGGAATCCCTCAACCGGAAAAGATTCTGGAAGAGTGGGAGGAAACAGATGTCCTGTCCGAAATTTACCAGACGGCCGACAGGAAAGTCGGAATCGGAATCCAAGAGGATCAGCGGGAGATTCCTGCTGTGGGCGCCGGAGAATCCTCGATTCTCATTGTCGAGGACGAGCCGGACATGCGCCGTTTCCTAGTCTCCATCCTTCATGAGCGATGCAGGGTGCTGCAGGCGGTTGACGGGGAAGCCGGGCTTGCCATGGCCAGGAAATACCACCCTGACCTGATTCTTCTCGACCTGATGCTTCCAGGCATCGACGGACTGGAAATATGCGCGGCAATCAAGAAGGATGAGGATACGCAGGATATCAAGGTGGTTCTCCTCACCGCCCGGGTGGACGAAGAATCCAAACTGTCGGCCTTGGAGCGAGGGGCCGACGATTTCATCAGCAAACCGTTCAGTACCACAGAAGTCAAGGTGAGGATCACAAACCTGCTGCGTGCGGCTCAACTGGAAAAGAAAATGATGAAGCGGAACATCGAACTGGAAGACGCCCTAAGGCGATTGAAGGAAACCGAAGCGCAGCTCGTCCAGAGCGAAAAAATGAATGCGATGGGCAATCTTTCGGCAGGATTGATTCACGAGATCAACAATCCCCTGAATTTCACTCTCACTGCGCTTCAAATGGCCGTGAAAGAGGCGGGGAATGGCAGTCCCGATCTGAAAGAAACCCTGGACGATATCGGCAAGGGGATGACTCGCATCCGGGATATTGTTTCCGATCTCCGCACCTTTGTCCATCCGACCGGCGAGATGCGCAGTCAGCCTTTCATTCTTGCAGAAGCGCTTCAAACAGCGCTCCACCTTGTTTCCCATGAGCTGAAGGATCTGCAGGTTGTCAATCTGGTGCAACAGGGCAGGGTGAGCGGTTCAAAAAACCAGATCGTCCAGGTTTTTGTAAACCTGCTTGTAAATTCGGCGCAGGCCCTGCGGGCGCGATCCGGAAATGGGGGCTCTTCGCCTCAGATCCGTCTCTCCTCGGCGACGGAAAAGCGGCGTCTCCTGGTAAAGGTCTGGGACAATGGGATGGGGGTCAGTCCAAAGAACCTTTCCAAAGTCTTTGACCCCTTTTTTACCACCCGCGACGTAGGAGATGGAATAGGCCTGGGGCTGAGCATATGTCACACCATTATCATGAACCACCAGGGGAAGATCACCATAGACAGCAGGGAAGGGGAATGGACAGAGGTCACATTCGACCTTCCTCTTGCTGAGGAGGAGTAGTCATGTACGATTACCGGAAGTATCATATTCTGTACGTGGATGATGAAGAGCAATCCCTGAAATACTTCAGGAAGGCATTCCAGGATGATTTCTCCATCTTGACCTCCCCTAATGTACGGGAAGCGGAAGAGATACTGGAGCAGCAGTCCGGTCGTATCGGGATCCTCATCACCGATCAGCGCATGCCCGGGCGTACAGGTGTGGACCTGCTCGGCCATGTCCGCAGGTTGCAGCCGAGGATCGTGCGGATGTTGACTACGGCATATTCTGATCTGGACAGCGCAATCGGCGCGGTCAATTCGGGAGCGATCTTCAAGTATATCGTGAAACCATGGAATCTGCAGGATCTGCGCGGCTGTCTCCTCCGCGGCATGGAATTCTTTCTGGTCCAACTGGAAAGGGATACCCTTCTCAAGGAAAAAATGAGTATCCTCCAGCGCATTATCATCGTTGATCGGGTGCGCAGCCTTGCGATCATGGCCGCCGGAATGTCCCACCAGATCCGGAATCCCTTGACCGCATTGAAGACTTTTCTCGATCTCGCTCCCAAGAAATTGAGGGAAGAGCTGCAGGAGAACGTGAAGCTGAAGAGCCCCGAATTCTGGGAGGGGTTCTGGTCCGTTGCCGAGCAGGAAAGTGGTCGCATCCTCAAGATCATCGACCGGGTGGGGAAAATGGTCGTCATGCCTGTATCCCGTTTCAATGGTCCTTTTTCGCTGAACGACATTGTTCGCGCAGCGAAGAAATACGCAGAAGAGAATGCGTCCGGATCCGTGGAGACGGATATTCTGGAGACCCTGCCCCCTGTGAGGGCGGATATACAGATGGCGGAGCGGCTTTTTCAAATTCTGCTCCGGCGGGTGATCGCAATGACGCCTGGCGGAGAAATCCGTGTGGAGATCAGAGAGATGGTTCGTATCTGGGGTGCGGAAGGGATCAGGATCCGGATCCTCAGCAAGGGCCCGGAATGGACGGAGAGCCGCGTTGCATCGTTGTTTACAGCCTTTTCCATCATGAACGAGGATCTCGATGACGGATTGGACCTGCTGCCCGCCTTTTTTATCGTCCACCATCACGGAGGAGAAATCCTGATTCACAAAGCTTCCCCCGAGGGTCCCGGGTTCGAGGTGATTCTGCCTCTGGACCCCGGAAATGTCGACCGGCCATTCCAAGACGATGATCTGCTCCAAAAGATCATGGCATACTCCGAGGATTGGCAAAACATCTAGAAGATCAATAAAAAGCAATATTGATGCCATTGGAAAAGGGCTTGACTTTTTGGCGCAGATGCTGGAAATAGTGCTTCCCGTGCGTTACTTTGAGGGGTTTTCACGCAACAGAACATGGATCGGTCATTTCACTATACGGTCTATGCCGGTTATCATCAGTTTTATCTGAGCAGAGATGAGGATTCTCTGATCGGATCAGGATCTGCCAGTTTCTGGAACAGGGAGACTATCCGGAAACTGCTTGCAACCGGTCCCGGACTCATAGGAATAGGGACAACCACCTATGGAAAGGTCCCTGTGTCCATACATCTTGCGGGAGGCGACCCGAAAGACGATCTCACCGGTTGGGACCATGTAGCCGAGACCTGGATCGACCTCTGCAGTGGACGACTTCACGTGATAGGTTGTCCTGATGATCCTGCAGGACTCATAGAGCTGGAACCGGGAATTTACCGGGTACGGGTGTATTCGGCAAAGCTGGATACCATAGAGAACCAACGTGGCGAAGATTACTACCGGATTGTCATGTGGAGCGATGCCCCATGCCCGCCCCGTGTGCTGAAGCAATGGCCCACTGCGCTGACGTTTGAATGTGACTGAGGGAAACCTGCTGAGAAAATCCGTACATTCCAATATTTCATCATTCCAACATTTACTCCATTACTCCACTACTCCAATCCTTCCCTGTCATGAATACAGGGCTTTTGAGACTGCTGGAGATATGATATATAGCCGACACATATTCAAATGCGATGCGGCTCCGTCACAGGCTCATCCGACGGGGCACTTGCTGAAGAGATCTCGCTGAAGAGGCGCCAATGGTCAGTGAAAAAAGGGAACTGGAGACGGAACTAAGCCGCTTGGGGTTGATGGAAAAGGCGAGGGAGATATTCAGCCAGTTGGGAGACAAGGCCGCTCTCTCCTATCTGAAGTCCAGCTACAGACTCCTGAGCAAGGTATATCACCCGGACCTTAACCCGGGGAATGCGGAAAAGGCCAAAGTCGCCCAGCAGAGACTCAACAGGGTGAGCGTCCTCATCGGCAAAATGGGTGATGAAGAGATCATTGAGCTCCTCAGGGGTGCAAGAGAGTCAACTCCTGTCAAGGACAAGCCGAGCACTTTGCGTGGGAAAAAGATCCTGATCGTGGAAGATGAGTTCGGTCTTCAGGAAACCTTCAGGGACATTTTCCGCATGGAAGGCTACGAAGTAAGGGTCGCTGTCGACGGAGTCCAGGGCTACAAGATCTTTCATCAATTCAAGCCGGATCTGGTCTTCACGGACGTGGTGATGCCCGAAATGGACGGTCTGGAGCTGGTGAGCAAGATTCGAGAGACCCATCCCCGCACAAAGGTCATTTACATGAGCGGCTTTTTCGGGATCAAAAGGCTAAAGGAAAGGCTCACCGAAGACTTGGAAAAATACAAATATCCCACCCTTGCCAAGCCTTTCAAAGTGAGCGTCATGCTCGATCTGGTCAGAAGCTACCTTGGCGGCGCAAAGACCTAAGTCGTTCTTATGGTCGGCGAACGGTGCACGGGGGTTGGGACCATCTCAGGTCTTGACCGCCGGCGAGGCAGCAGATGCGTGTTTTTTCCATCAGGGCCGCTCAGGAAGTGCCAGACGCCGGTTTTGAGATCGCACCATGCTTCGCCGGTCACATGCTTCCCCCTTACCCTGACACCTGCCTGCAGGATCAGGAATCCTTCCTCTTCCCTCGCCATTCCATACACCCTGGCCTGCCGTTCCCGGCCGTCTTCACAATTAACCATTCTCTTTTCCATCGGCTTCCTCCCTATCCCAAGAGGTTTCATCCTTTTCAGGAGTATTCGGTGGGCAAATCAGAACGCCGGCGAACTGGACCGTTGGAACAGTTGTTTCTCAGTTTGCCGAGTCCCTTGGTCAGCTCTATCAACACCCCCAGTCCCTCCTTCACTTCCTTGTTGGACCCTGCAAACAGAAGACTCAACGGCCCCACCTCTTTGCTTGCCGCAAGGTCCATCTTGCCGGGAATTTCCACCACCCCCTGCAGGAAAGTGATGGCCTCGGGGCAGCTGATCTTCTTGGCCAGCCCGAGCAGTGCGACCAGACCGTCGCCGATCTGATCGATATCTTCAGGGGTGTATTTCTCGGCAATTTTCGCGCGGATGCCAAGGGTCGCATTCAGGATGCGAAATACGCCTTTCTGTTCGATATCATCCAGGTAATTGATCACCTGTGGCACGCTCGACTTGAGCAGCGGCTCAAGAGTGTTGATGAAATCAATGACGTTGCCGAGCTGTCGAAGCGAGTAGGAGATGTTCCGCACGTTTCTCAGGAACAGCTTGACCATTTCAAGAAGATCTTCCAGCTGAAAGCCGGACTCGACATCCTGCAGTTCTTTGATCACCATCTGGACTGCATGGTTGGCAAGGGGCGTGAGGTCCTGCTTCAGTTCATTCATGGTGCCGGCGGCCCGCGCAAGAGGAGCAAGCCCGGCTTCAATTCGATCGAGACGTTCAAGGATGAGTTTTTCGTTTTCCATCTGTCCCTCCACTTATGCGAAGCTGTGCCGCATTTTCCCGGCCATGGTGAACTGAGGCTCGAGCGGAAGCTCCAGACCTTTGAGCATCATGTTCCAATACACCCACTTGAACATCATTTTGCCGTAATAGTTGAACGTGCTTTCGCCAAGGAGATTGAACGGCCCCAGGCCGGGGAATGGGAACTTACCGGGGAGGGGCTCTGTCTGATAGTTGAAATCGATCAGGAGGGCCCTCTCGTAGCCGGAGCAGATAAAACAGGTGGCGTGACCGTCGAAAGTCGGCTTGGGAAGCTGTCCTTCGATCTCACGCACGAGGTTTTCGACCAGGGTGTCCGACTCGTAATGGGCAACGGCGCCGGCTTTGGACGTCGGGACATTGGTGGCATCTCCGATGACATAGACACGGTCGAATTTCTTGGCCTTGAGAGAGTGCTGGTCGGTGTCCACGTAGCACATGGGATCGCCGATACCGGAATCCCCGATGAATTTCGCACCGAAGTTGGGCGGAATAGAAACCAGAAGATCGTACTGGACCTTGTCTCCCTTGTAGGACTCAATGGTGTTCTCGTTCGAATTGACCCTGGCGAGATCGAAGTTTCCCGTGAAATGAATATTCTTTTTTTCTGCGAAACTGCCGAAGGTCCTGGCAGCCATGGGTTTGGTGAAGATATCGGCGAGGGGTGAAACGAGCTCGATCTCCACCTTGTCTCTGACCCCCTTTACCCTCAAGTACCAGTCTGCCATAAAGACGAATTCAATAGGCGCGACCGGGCATTTGAAGGGCAATTCGGCAATGTTGACCACCAGCCTGCCCGAGTCGAAGTATTTCAGCTTTTTGTAGAGCTCATTTGCCCCCTGAAGTGTATAGAAAGTATGGATGCTTTTTTGCCACCCATCCATCATGCCCTCCACTTCTTCAGGAGCAATGCGGCATCCGGAGGCGATGACGAGCCAGTCATAATCATAGCGGGCCTTCTTCCCTTCCACCCTCCGATTATCCATATCCACGTGGACTATCTCATCGAGCACAAACTCGACTCCTGGAGGGATGAAATCCCTCTTGGGCTTAACACAGTCCTGCGCGGTGTAAACGCCGAAGGGGATGAACAGCCAGCCGGGTTGATAATGATGCAACTCTTCGTTGTCGATGATGGTTACCTGCCATCCGTTTCCGCCGATCTTCTGTTGCAGCTTGTTCGCTGCCATGGTTCCGGCAGCCCCGGAACCCAGAACCAGAATTTTTTTCATTTACGCCTCCTCCTGCGGGGGGTGGGAAATCATGAAATCTTTTCATACCACGTCGTATTATAGTTGATACCACAAAGTGGGATAAGGTGTCAACAGTTCCGTTTTTAGAAGGAGAGAGATTTCAGGGTTGCGATTTTGCACGGGAGAAAATAGAAATAGAACATGTTCCTAGGCCGGAGATTCTCTCAATGGTAAAGAACTGCCTGCTTTCGAAGGAGGAAAAGTGAAAAGATCCTTCGTTATATTCCTTTCCGTCTTCTGGCTCTCATCGCTTGCCATAGCCCAGGATGTTCCACCCAGGGAAGAGGGGGATTTCCGCACCCCCAGGCTGGTCGAACTTTCGAAGGTCGATGCGACCTTTAAGTTTGATATGCGCTACGCTACAGGCAACAATTTCGTCGGGCAACCCGTATACGAGGAAGCCAGGGCATTCCTGCAGGCTCCCGCAGCGGAGGCCCTCGTGCGCGCCCATAACAGACTCAAAGAGAAAGGGTATGGCCTGATCATCCTGGATGCGTACCGGCCGTGGCACGTGACAAAGCTCTTCTGGGACCGGTTTCCCCAATTCAAGGAGTATCTCGCAGACCCCGCAAAGGGTTCGCGCCATAACCGCGGCTGTGCGGTGGATGTAACTTTATTCGAGTTGAAGACGGGCAAGGAAGTGTCGATGCCGAGCGCTTTTGACGATTTTACCGAACGCGCCCACCCCGAATATGGCGGCGGGACAGCCGAGCAACGGGCTGCCAGGGATCTGCTTCGATCCGTTATGGAGTCCGAAGGATTTGCCGTGTACGAAAACGAGTGGTGGCATTATGACTATCACGGCTGGCGAGAATATCCGATCCTGAATCTGGGGTTTTCGGATGTTCCGGGATCAGGCGGATAGGATCTTCGCTTCCTCGAGAACACGAGGCTTTGTAGAGAGCGATGTCCCGGTTCGAGAGCTTTTTTCAAAGATGTCTCTCCCCAGCAGTGCCGCTCCCAACGCTCCTGTAATCAGGGGATCGGGCGGCAGCAGAAGGTCACAACCAAGTTGTATTGCAAGCGCCCGGGTTAGCCCGCTGTTCTTGGCCCCGCCTCCTGTAAGAACCACCTCCCTTTCCACCTTTATCCTGGTCACCATCCGTGCAACCCTGTCGGCAAGGGACTTGTGGACACCGGCCACCAGATCGTGGACCGGCACCCCCTCGGCGAGTCTGGAGGCAACCTCCTGCTGTGCCCAGATGGTGCAGATGTTGCTGATCTGGGCAGGGGCCATGCTCTTCAGCGAGGTTTCGCCCATCTCTTCCAGTTTGAGGCCGAGGGTGTCCGCGATCACCTCGATGAACCGTCCGCTGCCTGCAGCGCACTTGTCATTCATGATGAAGTCAGTTGGTCTCCCGGATGAGTCGATCTTGATTGCCTTGCTGTCCTGGCCCCCGATGTCGATGACCGTCCTCGCATTTGGGATGAGGTGGGCGATCCCTCTTGCATGGCAACTGATTTCCGTGACCTGCTTGTCCGCAAAAGGCACATTGATTCGCCCATAGCCGGTGGAAACGATGTAGGCGATGGACTCAAGGGAAAGTCCCGATTGCCTGAGCGCCTCTTCCATGACCTTGTTCGCGAGTCTTCTCTGCTCGGGCCCGGTCGGTCCAATGACCCTGGCGATGATCTCCTCTTCGATGATCACCGCCTTGGTTATGGTCGAACCGATGTCAATTCCCGCATAATAGCGATTCATCGCAAATGAGAAAAACTAAAGAAGTTAGACAGGATCACAGGATAAACAGGATGAACGATCAAAGGCTAAGCAGGAGCTTGCTCCTATAATAAACCAAAAAGTTCCCAGCTTGATCAAACTGGCCGCCTCAGCGCCAAGTCGCTATGCTGACCTCTGATCTCCGACCTCTGATTTATGCCGCCTTGCTCTGCCGGATCGATTCGAGCGTCTCGATGAAGGCATCGATCTTGTTTCTCGTATCCACTTCGGAGTAGGAGGTGATGTCGATGATGTCGCTTTCCAGGATGAGGGAGGGGAGCTCCCGCTTAGAGGGTTCCTTTTGCCGGTCTTTTGTGAGCATCAGGACGGGGATCGGCTTGTAGATCTTGGACAGCTGATGGATCTGCCAGATGAGCCCCACATGCCAGGTCCGGCAGGAGAATGCCTCATGCATGACAACGCCATCGATCTTGTAATCCTCGATGTAATTGATCAACCTTTCGACATCGGGCTCCGAGCCCGGCCGTTTCCGGGCCTTGTCGTACCAGAAGGTGAAGTATCCCAGCCACCTCCATGCCAGGTGCTCGATGGGATCCTTGGTCTCAGGAAGGTCCATTTCGTGAATCGGCGCCACCATCCTGTAGGTGGTCTCGACCGGGAAGGATGCCCCCTTGCTGTTGAAGTAGTTGAAGTCGTTCAGAGCGAACCATGCAGGAAGTCCCCCTCCCCACATGAGCCGGTACTTCTCGTTTTCGATTTCTCCTTCGCCCCTGGCGATCTTCTCCTTTAGCTCCTTGTTGAGACCAAGGAAAAAATCATAGGCCTCCTGGGTCGCCATTTTGAAGCACATGGGAACCATCGTGTTCATGGCATCTCCCGTGCCCATAGGGCATGGCGTGGCCCTTCGGAGCTCATAGGTCTCGTGGATCAGGTTCCATGTGCGATCGCTCAAATCCACCAGCTCTCTCAGACGGTCGTAGTCCATCTTCCTGCCGGTGCGCTCTTCCACGAACGCGACAAGTCCCCGCAGTTCCTTTACGATATACTTGTGATAATAGTCCCGCACTTCCCGGTGATCGAGATTCTTCTCAAAGAGCGGGTAGGGAAGATCCATGTTGTAGATGGGAACATCCGGCATGAACTGTTGTGAAGCCTGGTACCACTTTGCTCTCGGATCGCAGAGTATCTGACCGCTGGAGATCATGAAGTCCGGCTTGGCCATTCCGCCCCAGGGGGCATCAGGGGGCATGGTTCCAAGCTCTTCCCTCCACTGATCAAAGCCGATTCCGCAGAGGGCATACGTGCAGAGAGAGCGGGAGAGACCGAGGGACTCGGCCCTCTGGAGGAATCTCTCGGCATCCCTTTTTGCGCCGCAGATTCCGGCAAAGTTCTCGGTCCAGATGGGAAGCACATCCAGCGCATGGAGGATTTCTTCATGGTGGCACACGATGAAGGTGTAAGCCAGTTTCTTTTTTCCCTCGGCTTTGGCACGATTCGTCCCTACAATGAAATCCTTGACCATAGGGCCTATGGAAGCGGCCGCCTGGGTTGCCGTCATCCTCTTCTTTGGTTTCTTTTGCTCTTCAGCCATCGGTTTTCCTCCTTCGCTCGGAATCCCATTTACCCGATCATTTCCAGGAATGCCTGGATTCTGGTTCGCAACTGACCGATCGTTCCCGCCGAATAAAGGTCTTCCAGGTAAAGCATGGGTATTTTGATGGATTGATAATAAGCTTTTCTTGCAGGAACCTCGAACCCGAAGGGGTCGCAGAACTTGTACACATAGAGAATGGCCCCGTCCACCTTGAATTCGGATGCATAGCGTCCGATATCCCCGAAACGTCCCTTCAGATCGGTCTCGAAACTGCCGTCTTTGTTCTCCCGGTACGTCTTGGGGCAATTCACCTTGTCCAGATAACGGTGGGAAATGGCATCTATAGGATCCCCATCAGGCCGCACCTTGGGAAGCGAGTCTCTGGAGCCGTTGCAGGTGGTATCCATTACCACATTGGCCCCGAGTTCTTCCACGATCCGGATGATGTCGATATTATCCACGCAGGGACCGTCCAGGAGAATCCGGGGCCCCTTCTGGACAGGAGAGCTTCTCCGGGCCCGGATCTCCGCTAGAACTTCATCGAACAGTGCATTGGATTCCTGGATGGGCAGACTCGAGCCCGCCGTAAGAACCTTGGTCAGCTCGACCCCTGAAATAAGCGGCGGGTCGGACATTCTGAGCTCATAAAGCGCCTTTGCCTTGTCCCGGTTTTCATTGTGAACCCGAACGGCCTCGGCCAAATCCTGGTCCGTGATCTTTTTCCCTGCAAATTTCTCCAAGGTTTTCCGGAAGGTGTTGAGCTCCGCATTGAAAAACTCGAACGAGGATTCCTTCACCACCGAAGGAATATTGAGAAAGTGGAAGTAGGGGAGGTCGAGGGAGTATCTCCAGACGCTGTAGCTCCTCACCATGCTGTCGCAGCCGTGGGGCACTACCATTCCGGAGAGAAAGCCGTATCTTCCCTTGAGGGAGAGGTCAAAGCAGCTCCGGACAAACGGGCAGACAATCGTCTCCAGCAGGGTGTCGCCCTTGGTGATCGGCTCGTGTATGTCGCCCCGCATCCGGAAGGGCACACAGCCCGCCGCCGTGATCATCTCCAGAGGAACAAAGGAACACATGTACCCGATCAGCTTCTTGCCTTGTTTCTGCAGTTCCTTTGCCCTGAGCCCGTAATCCTCGTACAAGGTTTCCACTTTCGACATTGCATTTTCCTTTTCGTTCATGGGCTCTCTCCTTTTGCAGCCTGACGTCGGGAATGAATTGAAGCTCCCTGCAGCCCCGCCAGTGTGCTGCGACAGAAATCCTTTTACATATTCCGTGACGCCTGGAGAATGTGAAGAATCTCCGGTGTTAGCTGGCGCCGTTCGGTTCAATAGGCCGGGGGCCGGTGTCTGCCCGGGCAGTAATCATCCCGACCCCAAGCATATACCACCCGGCAGACAAGTTCAATGAGAACTATCTATATTGTAGCTATAATTCAACTGGGTCGTTATTACAACGGGATTCAATATGAGACAGGTATATCCGGGGAGAGGAAAAGTGCGGTGCCACGGACAAACAGAGTCTGTCCGTGGCACCGTAACGAAGCTCTACGCCGGGAACCGAGGTCTCGAAAACCTGTCCTGGCAATCCTTCATGCGGAAAGGGCGACATAGAAGCTCGCGTCATTCCTCTGCACCAGCAGGAGAAGCGAGTCGGAACCGGTCATCATCTCAGCGGCTTCTTTCGCCGATTTCACCGGGCGGCGATTCACCTCCAGAATAACATCTCCCTCACGGATACCGGCGCGCTCGGCGGGCGTCCCTCCCAGCACCCCTGCAACCGCCACCTCTTCGCCATCGGGGGCTTCCACCGGCGTATCCTGGAGCATCAGCCCCCATTTCCCGGCGGCAGGCCGGCCTCTTTGTCCCTCGGCTCTTTTTTCCGACTGGCCGAGTGCGGTTACCGCCAACTTCAGATCCTGTTTCTTGCCTCCCCGGAGCACCGTGACGACCGCTTCCTTTCCGACCTCGCTCCCGGCCACGAGGCTGGAAAGATCACGTGGTTCTTCCACCGGTTTACCGTTATAAGAGACGATCACATCGCCTCGCCTGACACCCGCCTTTTCGGCCGGGCCTCCGGCCGCGACCCCTGATACAAGCACGCCCTTGGCTTCACCGAGGTCGAGCGCGCGGGACAGATTCTGTGTGAGCGACTGAATGTTCACCCCGATGTAGCCGCGAGTAACCTCGCCCTTGGAAACCAACTGGGGGATCAAAGGCTTTGCGGTGTTGATCGGGATGGCAAAGCCGATCCCCTGGCCCTGCGCAATGATGGCGGTATTGATGCCGACCAGTTCCCCCTTCATGTTATAGAGGGGTCCCCCTGAGTTGCCGGGATTGATGGAGGCATCGGTCTGAATAAAGTTGTCATACGGTCCCGCTCCGATGGTTCGGCCCTTGGCGCTCACGATCCCGGAGGTAACCGTGTGGCTCAGGCCAAACGGATTGCCGACTGCCATGACCCAGTCGCCTACCTGGAGCTGGTCGGAATTCCCCATGACGGCCGCATGAAGAGGCTTTTTCGGATTGATCCTGATGACAGCAAGATCGGTTTTTGGATCCCGACCGATGATCTGCCCTGTATACTCCTCTTTGTCCGAAAAGGTCACGACCACTTCCCTTGCGCCTTCCACCACATGATTGTTCGTCAGGATCTCTCCGTTCTCACTGATGACTACCCCGGACCCTGCGCCCTGCATGGGTCTGCTCTCCGGCACCATGTTCGGGAACTGTCTAAAGAAATGGCCGAAGGGGCCGTCCGGGATGGGACTGGGTCCGGATTTCTCTACCCTGATCACCTTGATGTTAACCACAGTGGGGCTCAACCGCCTTGCCAGATCGGCCAGCGAACCCGGAGGGGCCGGTGCGGCCTCCTGCGCCTGAACTGCATCGAACTGTGCTTTGCTCTCCGCACCCCTGGACAAGGTGAAGGCCGAAGCTGTTCCGAACCCGGAGAAAATGAGTGAGAAGATTACCCCCAGGAACACCATTACCGGACGCTTGCGGAACGCAGATTGCCTTGATTTTTGAAACATGCGGAATCCTCCTTCCTTCTCTGTAACGGTTCGTCTCCCAGACGGACGCTTGTCTTTACGGGCCAATGTAGCAACCGAAGATTAGAAGGAGCTTAAGCGGAGATTAGAATTTTCTAATGTAAGTTCCTTTCTGCCCTCCGGGGCAAGCGGCAGAAGAAGGGTAAACTTGCTTCCACGACCGGGCGCGCTGTCGATCTCGATTTTTCCTCCATGGGTTTCCACGATGGAGCGGGCGATGCAAAGCCCGAGGCCGTGGCCTCCCTCCCCCATGGAGAGCGCCGCCTGCGATCGATAGAACCTTTCGAAGATCCGGGATTGCTCCTCTTCGGGTACACCGATTCCCGTGTCCTCGACGATGAGGCACGCCCTGCCGCCTCTTTGCTCCAACGAGAGCGTCACACGCCCTCCGGCAGGGGTATACTTGATGGCGTTGTCGACCAGGTTAACCAGTGCCCGTTGCAGGTGTCCCTTGTCCCCCTGAACCGAGAGAGGGGACAGAGGGCCAAGCGCGAGCGTCACGTTGCGGGAATTTGACGGTACCTTGCAGTGGCCATGAACCCCCTCCACCAGAGCGAGCAGGTCCACCGGCTGCAAATCCATTTTCAGTGCACGGGCCTCTGATCGCGCAAGAAGGAGGAGCCCATCCACCAACCGGCTGATGCGGTCGATCTCTTCGAGTCCGCTCTCGAGAACTCGTCTGTATTCCTCCGGCGATCTCTCCATCCGGAGCGCCACCTCCATCTCTCCCTTGAGGATGGTGAGAGGCGTCTGCAGTTCGTGGGATGCGTCGGCGCTGAACTGACGCACCTGATGGAAGGAGTTTTCCAGCCGGTCGAGCATCTCGTTCAGGGTGCGGGCCAGACGGCTCAGTTCGTCACCTTTACCAGGATCCGACAGACGCTCCGCCAGATTTTCCACACTTATCCTTCGGGCCGCCTCGGCCATGCGGTCGACGGGCGACAAGGCCCTCCGGGCCAGGAGCCATCCCCCTCCCCCTGCAAGGAGAAGCGCCACAGGGAAAACTGCCGCAAGGGTGAAGAGGAATGTTTGCTTCGTCGATTCCGTGTTCTGGAGGGACATGCCGACCTGGATCAGGTTTACCAGGCGGCCCGCCCTTACGACGGGCCGAGTCAGGATGCGGACCGGATACTCCGCAATTCCCTCAATGGTTTCGAAGGTAAACCGTCCTTCTGCAGCATTCTTCAGTGCCTTGGGGCTCAACCGGAGCTTGCCTGAACCGGAATCCATCCGTCCGCCCGGGTCGAACATCCCGAAATACCGCTCCCAGGGAGAAAACCCGAAAAACCTCCTGAAGACCTCGTCGATCTCCGAGGGAGGAAAAGATGCTTTTCCGTGGGACCTCTCCTCCAGGGCGCGGGCAACGCTGTTGAGCGATGCATCCACGTCCCTTGCGAGGCTGTAGGAGAGAAGCCCGTAGCACACCCCGCCCAACAGGAGAAGGGTGAACGCAAGAAGGCTGCTGTACCAGAGGGTGAGTCGCGCCCGTATGGAAAGGATGCGCATGGATTATCCCGCTTTCAGCACATACCCGGCGCCCCGGACCGTGTGGAGGAGTTTGATTTCCCGGTCGGAGTCGATCTTCTTCCGAAGATAATTCACGTACACGTCGATCACGTTGGTCTCCGGATCGAAATCGTAGTCCCAGACATGGTCCAGGATCATGGTGCGGCTCAGCACGCGTTCCGGGTTTCGGAGAAAGAACTCCAGGAGCGCAAACTCCCTTGCGGTGAGATCGATCTTCGTCTCCCCTCGAAAAACGGCACGGCGCGTGGGGTCCAATGTGAGGTCCGCGTATCGAAGGAGCGACGATCCGGACTCCCCGCCTCTGCGCAGCAGCGCCCGTATCCGGGCGACCAGTTCCTGAAAGGCAAATGGCTTGGTCAGGTAGTCGTCGGCGCCGGCATCCAGGCCGAGGACCTTGTCCTCTATGGCGGCGCGAACCGTGAGAAGAAGGACAGGTTTTGCCACCTTCTCCTGCCGCAGCCGCCGGAGAACCTGGAGCCCATCCATCCTGGGAAGGGAGATGTCGAGGATGATGAGGTCATGCACCCGGTCGAGGACCATTTGCAACCCTTCCTCGCCGTCGTGGGCGACATCCACTGCATACCCTTCCTCTTCGAGCCCCTGCTTGATGAACCGGGCCACCTTTTTCTCGTCTTCCACAACAAGCAGCCGCACGGGGATACCCCCTCCCGAGAGCCGGTTCTCTCAATAATGTATGGTTTGCTCAGACAGAGTTCCCAAACGACCTGCCTCTATTCGTTCGGGAGAGTGAGCCTGGACCCTACGCTGTTGAGGACAAAAGCGGAGGGAAACGCTTCCCGAAAACGGTGGATGGCGTTCCAGCCCGTGCAGTGCATCGGCGCCACGACTTTGGGCTTCATCTCCTTTAACGCTTCAATCGTATCCCCGATGATCGGCTCGTAGAGCGGGCCTGCCAGGTGAAATCCCCCCAGGACCGAGTGGACGCTATGGACTCCTGTGACCTTCTTCCCGTAACGCACAGTGTTGATGATTCCTGCGTGACTGCACCCTCCAATCACTACCAACCCTTCACCCTTCAAATGGACGAACAAGGCCTGGTCATCTACGATCGGATCCTTTTCGATTCGGCCGTTTCTTTCCACCGTTGCATTGAACATCCCCTTTTCAAAGGGGGTGGTGCGCTCCACTTCTCCGCTCACCATAATCATGTCTTCACAGATCAGGGTCGGTTCCGCAGTCTCCCTGATTTGCCCCCCCGACTTTTCGATCTTCCCCCGGTCCAACACGCGGGGAAATCGATCCCTCACTCCGTCGTTGCGGGTCACAAAACGGGGCGATGTAAAGGCATAGGGATGGACCAGCACCGGCATGGGCTTGTCCATCTTCTCCAACAATACGTAAAGCGATCCCAGGTGATCCATGTGGCCGTGGCTGAGAACGACGGCCTCGATCCCTTTCAGGTCCAATCCCAGGTGTTCAACGTTGTGCGGCACACCCACGGCGCTGTACCCCGTATCGAACAGGATCGTGTGGCGGGTTTTTCCTTCACACACGGTCACCAGCAGTGAAAGGCCATGCTCTCCAACAACGGTGTCTGCGAAAATCTGGCCGTCTCCCGAATGGGCCGCCCGACGGACCACGTTTGTATTGCCGAGGAGCACATCCACATAGTTGTCCATGAGCGTCAGCACCTCGACACGTTCTATTTGTCTCAATCCCCCGTTCATATCTCCTCCTTCCAAGTCCTTCTGCGATGGTTGGTCGATCTCGTGTGTACCTGTTTTGTTCATACAATCGCGCCGGTGAACCCCGCCAGTTCTGGGAGGCGGGCGATGGGCAGGAGCATAGGTGAGTCGACCCTTGGGTGTCAAGGGCCGGATTTTGTGCTTTTGCAGCCTCGGTCACGCCGGCGAATTGCTCAGCAACCCCCCTTTGCCTGCCAGCCCTGCATGACGTAGGCGAAGATACTCCACGCGATTTCCTCCACCGAATGCCTCTCGTTGTTGTAGACGGCATCGAAGTAGGAATGGTCCGCCGTCGAGACGTTGAGGAACTTGGAGAAGAACCTTTCCCGGGCCTCCTGGTTCTCCTTTACGTGGATTTCCGCCTCTGCAAGGGGCAGCCCCAGACGGCGCCCTATCGAAGCGGCACGAAATCCGAAGCTTGCCTCCAGCCGGAAATGATAGCAGTTGGGGAGCCCCTGGGTTACAACCGCCCCGCCCCTGCCTATGATAATCGCTCGGCCAAGCTTTGCGATTCCGACCAGATGTTCCATCACCCGTCGATACATCTGGCTGTGAGGCATGCGCCGGAGGATGGTGAGCGGGAGACTGTCCAACAGGTGGGTTGGACCTCCCAATGCCTCCAGGAGTCTGATGGAAAGCTCTTCTTCCTCGCTGACCTTCTTGAGCAGGGCCTTGTCATAGATATTCCACTCCTCACCGGTCCTGTCTTCGAAGATCTTCTTGAGCGCCTCTGCCAAAGCAAAGCCTTCGCACCCATATTGACGTGAAATGGTGACAGTGGGACCTATCGGCGTCTTTTCCGGGGATTTGCTCTTTTCAACCATTGAAATCCAGGCCGAGAGCCGGCGATCGATGCTGGGGATCAACTGCGTGTAGGTTTTGGCCATGCGGCACCTCCTCTGGTTGGAGGGTTTATGAAGAAGGGACACACCCGCCCACGAAAGGGAAGAATTCAAATTTTTGAGGGGTAGAGCAGCGTGGGCGCTGGTATTAAGCTAAACACAAATCTGCACTGCGGCAAGAGATATTTCTCGGATCACCTCCTCTGGCTGATGTGCGCCCGAGATCAGTAAAGACGCTGAGAGACCACCCCGCGCCTCGCTCCAGTCCATTCCCATCCCTCCCACTGTGTCAAGTGTGTTGTAAAGGTCAGCCCTCTTGCAGAGGAGGGGTTTTCAGGGCAACATTCACCTTCCGAACATGGCCCTTGAAGCTTCTTGTCCCGCCTGCCTCACTGACCAACCGCAGGATCTCCTGGGAATCAATTACGATAACGCCGGAGAGAAGCGTCACAGGTGTCCCGGCAAATGCTTCGGGCACCAGGGGGGTGGAGGCCCCCAGGAGCACAACCTCCCTGCTGTTGCATGCCGCTGCGAGAAGCCTGTCGATAGTCTGGTTCACGATGGAAGTGGATGTGATCACGGCCACCCCGCACCCGGGCAGAAGCCTGTAGGCATCCTCTTCCTGCAGGAGATCGGCCTCTCTTCCAGGTTCCGGGTTCTGCTCGAAGATGAGGATCGACGATGTCCTTTCATTCAACCTCGGCAGGACCGGTGAAAAGAGACCAACCATGCCGACCTGCTCGCCCGGCCGGATGTCCAGCATACCCAGGAAATCGCCTTCCCTGGCGTCCCCTGTCCGGGAGTTGGACAGAGCATTAACCGTGGCCAGAGCCACAGCCCGCTCGACCTCTTCCGGTGCATCCAGCAGTTCAACGAGTTCCGAGGCCTCCCGGCCGGGCAAAGGACACACGGCCTGTAACCGTCTGCAGTTCCCTCGCCGGCCACGATGGAAGGTGAAGGAAAGCCCGGTTCGCCCATCCTCCAGCGTGACCGCGGTGTAGATCAACCCAATGCGCACATCGCTCACCCTCACCCCACGCGCAATGGGCAGGACAGCCATTTTGATTCTCTCGGCGATCAGCATGATTCAACTACCTTGTCTGCCGTTTTTTCAGAACTCTTAATCCATAGGGACAGACTGCTGAACAGATTCCGCAATTATGCCCCTTGTGATACTGAGGGTAGTGTTCCTTTTTCCATTGATCACATGCCTGTACATCCAGGATCTCTTCACGACGCAATCCCGGATACCATGCGTTGCCTTTCAATGCCTTTGCAGGGCAGGCCTCCACGCAACGCGTGCAGCGACCACAGTAACTTCTCTCTGTTGCGGGTCCACAAGGAAGCTCAATATCGGTGAAAACAGTTCCTAGCCGAATCCACGGGCCAAAAGGGCGTGTAATGAGTTGACAATGCCGGCCTACCCAGCCCAATCCGGCTCTTGTTGCTGCCGTCTTGTGCGGGAAGTCCCCCTTGACGTTTACAAAATCGGTACGCTCGGAGGCGGCCAGCGTTGATCGAAAGCCTCTGTGAACGATCAGGTCCGATAACGCCGCTGAGAGTTCATTGATATGATTGTTCACCCTTGCATACTCGTCAGCATACTTTTGGTTGGGTCCGTTCTGAATGCTGACCATTACTTGAGGATCCATATATACCATGATTCCCGCTATGCCGCCGAAGAGTATCCCCATCGCTCCTGTTTTATGTGTCGGATAGTTGGATTTTTTGGAGGTCACTCAGGCGCAAATGCCGTTTGGACATCTCTTCCAGGATGAGTTCGGTGGTCCAGGCCGCAGCTTTTCCTACAACGGATGTGCATTTGTCCACATGAGCTCCAAGTTTTTCGAAGGCTTCCCTATCCGGACCGTACATAAGATCAAAGTCCCTGCCGAAGATCTTTCGATGGATAATTCCGCAGATATTGCTCCCATATTCGCGTTGGAATCTACCCGATAGGACTCTTGCCATCGTGTGCGCGCAATCCTTCTCGCTCTTGTCATCCTTGCAGTTCTTTCGTCGCCGTCCAAACAGCGAGCTCATGACCATGACTCCACCGGTATACCCTCCACAGGAACCTTGACAAGAAAGTCCGCCACCGGCCGTGAGGCCGCTTCCCGCTTTGAAAACGGCGTCATTCGGTATCCCGATGGCATCCTGAATCGCCGCTATCGTGCATTGGCAGCAGCCCGTAATGGTTTTTTCATACTCGAAGCCCAGGGAAAGGGCGAGTTGAATGATGTTCTCGTTGTTTTCGATTGTATTGTTCATATCATTTTGCCCGGATGCTGGACGAACACTGCGACATATCCGCGAGCGGCCCAATGTTTGCCAAGATAACCGCTATCTTCACGGGAACCACCCAGCCCATGACTGAAGAGCACAATCGGGGCAGAGGATTTTTCCGACGGCAGGTAGACCCGGATGGGGAAATCTCGTTTCAGCTCTCCATTTTGGACCGTGAGATCAAGCGTCTGAGGAGTAAAATCTTCTGTTACCGCGAGTGGGTCATAGGGTGACCCCATTGCAACTGCTTCAGTCGCATAAAGCAGAGAGGCGAGAACAAACATGAGGGTTGGCCAATTACCTGGTTTTCTCACAAGTTCGTCCTCTCGGACAGCGGTCTGCGTGAACGACGTCGGGGACCAATTGTTTGGAACTCATGGTTTCATGACTGCATCCTCTGAGGTCGATGGGCCAGACGTCAACTATTTTGGATCTCTTTCTCTCCATCTGCTCGGGTATGCCTCGCGATTGGTGATCGGCCCGCGTATAACGATTTGGTTACCGGCGCAAGGTCACGAGCGTAGGGTGCACTTAAGGGGTCAGCTTAGCTGGTTGCAGCAAAGCCTTCATGGAATATAACGGCACCGTGACTTTTGTTTTCTCCGAACGGCAAAGCCAGGAAGTATTGTTGTGGAACGCCGTTAATAGACGGGTCCGGGAGATTTCTAAAGCCGAACCGTTCATAGTAGCCAGGATCACCCACAAGCACTTGTGTACTGATGTAACCATCTACACTTTTGTCCTGAGTTGTCAAGGATTTGATGGATGGAGCATGAACAGCCTGTGCGCAAAATCGGAGTTTCTCAGAAATTGGCGATATGCTCTTCGTCTCTATGGGGGGTCTGTAACAGGAGATGCAAACCATTCCGCGCTCTGTAACGCGAATCACGGATGTTAAACGGAGCAGTCTCTCTTCATGGCTTCCCGCTACCGCTTTTCTGCAAGGTCTTGGATCAGCGTCTTCATTTCGATGATTTCCCGGCGCTGGCTTTCTATAATTTTGTCGGCGAGTTCCCTGACGCGCGGATCTGTGATGCGAGCGCGCTCGCTTGTCAGGATAGCGATTGAATGGTGTGGAATCATTGCCTTCATATACGATGTATCATCGACGGTCACCTGGCTTCGGACGAGCCAGAGCGCGAGAGAGAATATGACAACGCTTCCGACAAAAATACCGATGTTCAGGGACCTGTTGGTGTGCATTTTCAGCATGAAGCCCAGCATGATGACTGCCATGGTGGCTCCCATTACGAACGCCATGTAGGTCCTTGTTTCACTGAAAAACACATGATCCAGCCGGTAGGTGTTCAGATACATAAGCCCGAACATCACGACGGTTGAGGTCGCAATCATGGCGCCGAATCTCGCGTACGTCTTCATCGGGGTTTTCCCTTTTCTTAGATATTTTTCGCCTGGGCCATCAGCTTGTCGAACTTCTCCACTTCAACCACGGGCGATGTTGTAAAGGAAATCCCTGTCAATTTGTTAAGGGCAACAGAGGTTGCGAGCGCTTTTTCCGCATCAGGAAAATCCAAAGTGAAAACCAGGTCGTGTTCACCGAGCACTGCGTACATCGATACAACCTTTCCCCCGTTCTTCTTTATCAGCTCAACCGCCTTGTCGGTTCTAGCGGGGCTGATCCCTTTCAACGCCTCTGGGGAATACTTCCCGAACATCATGAATATCGGCATATCCGACCTCCCTCTGAGACCATACTTTCGAGCTTCAAAGTAACGTCAGAGAGGCACAAAGTGGATCACCAATATCCTGTATCTTTTCGTACAGCCGAGGGGGGCGCAGCGTTATCCGGGAGTTGGGTGGATTCTCTGATCTGCCAAGTGCCGGACAACGCTATTATCTGAACATCTTGTGGATGGTTGCCAATTGAAGGTCAATATAGTTATCGAGTGTGAGCCGCTTCTTGAAGTGCCAGTGCTTCAGTATCCACATATGGGCGGTCATAATGATGTTGTAGGCGGCCAGATCTACATCCACCTTCTTGAAAGCGCCTGAATTGATTCCTTCCTGGATCATTTCACCAAAAATCTTGCTGACTTCCACCTCCAGTTCCATAATGCGTGCCCTGGATGCCTTGTCAAGAGAGTTGGATTTCTGGTACATCAGCAGGGCCTTCTGCCTCTGCTGCTCCACCACCTTGAAGTAGAGCCTTGCGGCAATATCCAATTTTTCTACGGGATCATCGATTCCATCGATCATCATGAGGAGATTCTCACGGAAGCTGTTCAACATATCTTCCATGATCATCCGCATGATCTCGGATTTCTTTTTGACGTAACGATAGGTGACCGGCAGGCTCACTCCCGCTGCTTCGGAGATTTCCTCAATTGACGTGGCATTGAAGCCTTTCTTGACATACAGGGCGCTTGCCGCGTCGATGATTTTTCTCCTGACCTTATCGGCATCCGCTATCTGGTCAAGAACGGTGAGTTGAGTTTTATGTGTATTCATATCAATTCACCACCTTAAAAAGGTTTAACACGACCGACGGCAATTTATCGGTTCAGAAAAGGACCAGGATGAGGAGGAGTGCCAAGTTTCTTCAAGGATACGCTGTTTCGGGGGCACGATCAACCGTTTTGAACCGAAATAAAACGGGGATTCCGGGCGACTCCTCAGAAAGGAATGGCCCGAATCCCCGAATGGTTCCAGGTTGATGGTTATTTCTTGGACTTCTTGGGGGCCGCCTTTTTCGATGCCGCTTTCTTTGGTGGAGTCTTTTTGGAAGCACTCTTTTTAGACGCCGATTTCTTGGCAGCAGCTTTTTTCGCCGCCGGTTTAGCAGCGGCTTTCCGCGCCGGTGATTTCTTCGCCGTGTTCCCTTTGCCGGCCGTTTTTGCAACCGCCGGCTTTCTTGGAGGCACGACCCTCAGCGCCGGCTTCTTGGAGGAAGGCTTTGGCTTTTCTTTCACGGCCGTCTCCTCGATTGCCGCCTGTGCAGCGGCGAGCCTTGCAATGGGCACGCGGAAAGGCGAGCAGGATACATAATCCATCCCAACCCGGTGGCAGAACTTGACCGAATCCGCATCCCCGCCGTGCTCCCCGCAAATGCCCACCTTGAGATTGAGCCGTGTCGAACGGCCGCGGTCGATCCCAAACCGAATCAGCTCACCGATGCCTTCCTGATCGATGGTCTGGAAAGGGTCGTCGGGAAGGATCTTGCTCTTGAGGTAATCCGGCAGGAATGAGCCGATATCGTCCCGGCTGAAGCCGAAGCCCATCTGGGTGAGATCGTTTGTACCGAAGGAAAAGAACTCGGCGGTCTGGGCCATTCTGGCCGCGGTAAGAGCTGCGCGCGGAATTTCGATCATAGTCCCGTAGAGGTAGGGGATCTTTTTCATGCTCAGCTTTTGCTGAACTTCCTTGTACACCCTGTCGACCAGCGTTTTCTGATTGTCCATTTCGCTGACCGTGCAGGTCACGGGGACCATGATTTCCGGGAATGCCTTCTTGCCTTCGCTGATCAGCTCCCCGGCGGCCTCAAGGATGGCGCGAACCTGCATTTCGGTGACTTCGGGATAAGTGACGCCCAGCCGCACTCCTCGATGGCCGAGCATGGGATTGTTTTCGCGCAGACCCTCGGCCCTTTTCTGCAACTCGTCCTGGCTTACACCAAGCTCCTGGGCCAGGTGCTCCAGCCTTTCCCTGCTGTGAGGAACGAATTCATGAAGCGGCGGATCCAGGAGGCGAATGGTGACCGGCCTGCCGCCCATCACCTCCATCGTGGCCTTCATGTCCTTCTTCACGTAGGGGAACAGCTCGTCCAGGGCCTTTCGCCGCTCCTCGAGCGTGCTGCTCATGATCATCTTTCGCAGCAGGAAAAGCGGCTGGTCGCTGCCTTCGCCGTAAAACATGTGCTCGGTACGGAAGAGACCGATGCCCTCAGCCCCGAACTCGATCGCCTTTGCCGCATCGCGGGGGGTGTCGGCGTTGGTGCGAACCTTGAGCCTGCGGAATTTGTCCACGAGCTTCTGCAGATCCGCGTAGCTCTTGTTTCGTTCCAGGTCGATGTCCACGAGGGGCATCTCCCCCACGTATACCAGACCTTTGGTGCCGTTGAGGGAGATCCAGTCCCCTTCGGATACCTTCACGCCGTCCGCAGTGGAGAAGGACTTGTTGTCCTGACCGATCTCGATATCGGAGCAGCCCACGATGCAGCACTTGCCCCATCCGCGGGCTACCAGCGCTGCATGGGACGTCATGCCGCCCTTGGCCGTGAGCACGGCCTGGGATTTGTGCATGCCGTCCACATCTTCGGGAGAGGTTTCTTCGCGAACGAGGATGACTTTCTCTCCCCTGGAGGCCCATTCCACCGCCGACTCGCTTGTGAAGACCACTCGACCCTTGGCCCCGCCGGGTCCCGCAGGAAGCCCTTTTGCAATGGGTTTGGTGGTCAGTTCGGCTTTGGGATCGATCATGGGAAGCAGCAACTCGACAAGCTGGTTGGGCTTCACGCGCATCACCGCCGTGGCAGCGTCGATCAAGCGCTCTTTATGCATCTCGGTCGCCATTCGGACAGCGGCAACACCGTTGCGTTTGCCCACACGACATTGAAGCATGTAGAGGACGCCCTTCTCGATGGTGAACTCGATATCGAGCAGGTCTCTATAATGCTTCTCGAGCCTGCGCTGCATATCATCCAATTCCTTGTAAAGAGGAGGCATGGATTTTTCGAGGCTTGGAAGATGGCGGCTCTGGTCGTTCATGGAAGATTCGTTTATCGGCGCCGGGGTTCGTATTCCGGCCACGACGTCCTCGCCCTGGGCGTTTACCAGATATTCACCGTAGAACTTGTTCTCTCCGGTTGCCGGATTTCGGGTAAAGGCGACGCCAGTGGCGGAGTCGTTCCCCATGTTCCCGAATACCATGGCCTGCACGTTGACCGCAGTGCCCCAATCATCCGGGATCTTCTCGATGCGGCGGTACTCCACGGCACGTTTGCCGTTCCAGCTCATGAACACCGCCCCGATGCCTCCCCAGAGCTGCTCGCGAGGCTCTTCAGGGAAGGGTTTGCCCATTTCTTCCCTGACGATGTGCTTGAAGTCCTGTACCAGATCCTTAAGGTCGTCCACATTGATCTCGGTATCGAGCTTGTAGCCTCTTTGCCTCTTGAGCTGATCCATTCGCTCCTCGAGGACCTTGCGGATCCCCTTGCCGTCCTTGGGCTCGATTCCTTCGGCCTTTTCCATTACCACGTCCGCATACATCATGATGAGGCGGCGATAGGCGTCATAAGCAAATCGGGGGTTGTTCGTATTTGCGATCAGACCCTTGATAGTATCGTCGTTCAAGCCGAGATTGAGCACCGTGTCCATCATGCCGGGCATGGAGCTGCGAGCCCCGGAGCGAACGGAGACCAGCAGCGGGTTCTCGACGCCGCCGAATTTTTTTCCCATGAGTTTCTCGACTCTCGCCAAGGCTTCATCCACACTGGGTTTCAGCTCTTTGGGGTATTTGCGACCCAGCTTGTAATACAGGTTGCAGATCTCAGTGGTGATGGTGAAGCCCGGCGGCACGGGAAGTCGCAAGTCAGGATGTCCGGCCATTTCAGCCAGATTGGCTCCCTTACCGCCAAGAAGGTTTTTCATGGACTCATTGCCGTCCGCTTTTCCACCGCCAAAAAAATAGACATACTTCGGCATAGCGCCCTCCGCAGTTTATGGTTTTGTCATTACGGAAAGAGAAGGATTTAGTCCAAAATAGTTCTTTTCATATCCATTATCAAGTTTTACGTCGCATATCCAAGGCGGATGACATTAGCGGAAGATGTTGCATTCCAATCCGGCAGGAGTCCGATTCTAGAACAATTTGAATTTATTGGATTCGGTGTCCGGACCAGAACTGATCCGCAGTTTCCAGGAAGACCCGAGTGGATTTGTTGGTCAGCAGCCTGCGGCGAAGAGGGCAGCACCCAATGCCGCAGTAATGAGAGGGTCGGCAGGGACAAGAACCCGATGGCCCCTGATCTCTTCCATGGCTCTGACAAGACCGGTATCCTTCGCTCCCCCTCCAACCATGGCGAGATCCATATCAACCGTCACTCTGTCCGCGAGACTGTTCAGTTGAGACGCCAGGGCATGGTGGATCCCGGCGAGCAGATCCTCCCTGGTTGCCCCTTCTGCTATCCTGGAGACAGCTTCGGACTCGGCAAAGACCACGCAGCCCGTGCTGAAATCGACCCTCTTATTCGACTTGAGTGAGATCTCGCCGATCTCTTCCACCTTGAGCTGCAGAACCCTTGCAATGATCTGGAGCAACCTGCCGCTTCCGCCGGCGCATTTTCCGCTCAGAACGAACTGCACCACATTGCCCTCCCGATCGAGGCGAAAGACTTTGCTGTAAAGGTCTCCCACATCGATAACGGTCCTCACTGAAGGAAGAAGAAAAAAGGCGCCTTTTGCGTGGCAGGAGATTTCAGTCCTGACTTCGTCCGCATAGAGAACCTGCTGGGACCCATATCCCGTTGCGACAGTGCGGGCTATTTCAGATGGGGACAGACCGCCGGACCGAAGCAGGTTCTCCCGGATCTTCTCGGCGGAACTTTGAAAGTTGCCTCCGGACGGGCACGTACAAGAGCCGAGCACCTCCTTGTCTCTCAGAAGAACCCCTTTTGAACTCGCGGAACCGATGTCAATCCCGAGCACGCAGTCCATCGTCATCCTCTCTCCTCCTGCTGACATGCCGATGAGGTGAGAAGGAAGGAGCCATCCGACTGCTGAATGACCGTCAGCCCATATTTTCGTATGGTCCGGCTCAGCGGCCTGCCGAAGAGAAAGTCCAATTCGGAGCCACCGATGCCGAGCTTTTCAGATGCCATAGGCCTCAAATGAAAATCGAACTTCAACATGTTCAGGATTTCCCGAACAACCTCCTCTCCATTATTCCGGATTTGCGCGACCAGATCTTCAAGCTTGCCGTAAGCACACCTTTTTTCGTGCTCCGCGATCAAGGTCAGGGCGCCTCCGGAAAGGACATGACTCCTCTCCAGCTTCGGACTGGAGTAAACCTTCAAAAAATCGGATGGGTCCCAGCACTTCATTGCCGAGCATTGAGCGGGTCTATGGAGGTAGATGGTGCAAGCCTTCCCGGCTTCATCATAAAACACACATCCCTTGCCGCTCTCTTCCCTCTCCCTGACCTTGATCATCTCCCGGTCGGCGGCCGTGACGCGCTGCTCAATATTGTCCCAGACCGTTTCTCCTCTCCTTACGGTGAAGAGGGCCTTCCTCGGGATGATTCCCGTCTCCAGGAGGGGCAGGTCCTCAATGTGCAGCGAAGGACTCGATCCGAGACAGCACTCGCCGCAGCGGACACAACTTGTTCTCGGGCTTTTATTGCCTTTGCTCATGACTGGAGATGATACCCAACAAGAAGAGATACTTCCAGTGAAAGTTGGCGGATGACAAGAGCGCCACTAACTTCACCGCTTCGGGGGGGTGCATCAAAGCCGGCCCCTGTGGGTTCGGCTTTTCCTCCCGTCAAGTTAAGGGGAGGTCGGGAGGTTACGCTCCTTATGTCCCGTCGGAGTTGATTGCATTGGATCTGATAAATATTGACAGCGCCCTGAGGGCTTGTATTATGAGCAACCAAACCGAGCTAAGCTAGCACAAAGGTCCACTCCTCCGCCATTGAGCCCGGCGAACCCCGGATCAGGTCCGGGGCAACCGCCGGGGGAGAGATCTTGGCCCCACAGAACAACTCAAAGACCAGATTTCTCCCTTCGATCGAAATGACACGCATTTTGAGGCAACTTTTTGCGAGGTCTTTCCAGGCCGAGCATCCGGTGGTCTGAAGTTCATGGCGGCCATGGCAGCGGCAATCTATTCATGCCCTGATGATAAAAGTCGATGACAGCATCCTATATCTAATGGAGGTGGTGGAATGGATTTTTCCTTGTCCAAGGAGCAGCAAGATATCAAAAAGGCAGCCGCGGAATTTGCAAAGGGGGAATTCAAGCCTGAAGTGGCGCACGAATGCGAGCTAAATCACCGTTTCCCTCGCGAGTTGTACAAGAAGGCGGGAGGGCTCGGGTTCGTCGGGATGGATTACCCGGAAGAAGTCGGCGGCGGCGGGATGGGAGTGCTCGAAAACGTCCTGATCGTCGAGGAGTTCTGCAAGGCGGACTCAGGAATCGGCATGGCGATTCATCTTGCCTACCTCCCGGCAAAGATCGTAAGGATCTTCGGGACCGCGGAGCAGCGCCGGAAATATCTGACTCCGATAACCAGGGGGGACTGGATCTGCGGCGTCTGCTTCACGGAACCGGACCACGGGAGCGATCTCACCCGAATGGAGACGACTCTGGTTGAAAAGTCGGATGGCTTTGTCCTGAACGGGACCAAAATTTTCACCACCAATGCGGCTTACGCCGACTATTTCATCGTCCTGGCCCAGGATGACTCGGATGCGGCACCGGGAAAAGGCATGACAACCATCCTCGTGGAAAAGGACCCCACCTCCTGGCTGTCCGGGTCGCTGGAGATCAACGAAATCCCGCACAAAATGGGTATCCGGACCACTTCGAGCGGCGAGCTCGTATTTCACGGGCTCAAGGTGCCTAAGAAAAACATCGTCGGCGAGCGTGGAAAGGGGCTCAACACCGTCCTCGGGTTCCTCGATGAAAGCCGGATCGAGATCGCGGCGCAGGCGCTCGGCAACGCCGAAGGAGCGTTTCTGAAAGCCCTTAACCATGCACGGGAGAGAAGACAGTTTCAAAAGCCGATTATCGATTTTCAGGCGATCGGACACAGGCTCGGGAGGCTCTGGAGCCAACTCATGTCGGTCAAATATCTCACCTACTTCGCGGCGTGGACGTGCGATCAGAAGAACGAGAAGGATCTTGCCATTCTTCCTCTTTTTACATCCATGGTCAAACACCATGTGCCGGAAACGGCCAAGAAGATCATCGATGAGACGATCACCGTCTTTGGAGGGTACGGCTATTTCCTGGAACAGGATGTGGAAAGAAGATACAGGGACAACCGGATCGTGGAGATGTATGAAGGGACCGTGGAGGTCCAGCTGAACAACATGGTAAGAATCCTCAAGAAGCTGAACATGGACTTTATAGATTCGAGTCTTCTGTAATCTTCCGGCGTCTGGTACTTTGTTGCTCTTCTGCAGGAGCAACCTACCGGTTGCGATTCCATGTTGAAGATCGCGAGCAGCCCGTCCACCGCAGTAACGTGCACATGGCCCATTGTGCAACGGAGCATCTGACCCGGTTTGGAATCCATCGGTTCAGCGAACTGCTACGGAGGATGGAGAGCTCGCTCCTGCAGGGGTTTTCTGCTGGTTCGTCTACGACACTGATTCCTGGCTGCTCCAATCTTGACGATCTCGTAAAAAGTCGTCATTCCGGCTCCGCATCAAGTGCGGGATAAACTCCAGCCGGAATCCAGGTATTCTGCAAGGGCTCGAAAATAGTGGATCCCCCGCACTGCGGTGCGGGGGATGACGAAAAAAAGGTATTTTCGACTTTCGGTCGTCGAAAAAAAGGCCGCCTCGCATTTCAGCGAAGCGGCCTTATACTGAGCAAACCTTTGTTCTAGCCTACCTTGAAGACCATGGCAGCGCCGGTATCGCCTGCAGCGCACCCGGCCCAAAGACCATAGCCTCCGCCCAGGATTGCGAGTTCCTCAATGAGCTCTGCAATAAGTCTTCCCGCGGTGGGGCCCTGTGGATGGCCGTACACCAGGGAGCAGCCGTAGTTGTTCATCTTCATGACGTCATTGCCCAACTTCTTGGCCATGTTGATGTCATTGACGATAAAGGGATTGTGGGTCTTGATCACCTTCATGTCGCCAATCTTCAGCCCTGCGGTTTGTAGGGCCATCTGGGCGGCCGGAACAGGAGCCGCGGCCATGTAGCCTCGCTTTTCCCTCGCAAAACCATAGGAGAGGATCTGGATTTCGATCTTGGGATCCGCACTCAGCGCCTTGGCCTTGTCCCTTGTGGTGATGATGAATCCGGCGTTGCCGTCTGCGGGATGGGTCTGAGCGCCGAAGCTGATCACTCCGCCCGGTTCGACCGGTTTCAGTTTGGCAAGTCCTTCCGCAGTGGTGGGCATGATCCCTTCATCGGCCTCGATGAGAAGGGTCTTCTTCTTGGAAAGGACGACCTCTGCCGGGAACATGTATCTCTTCTGGAAGGCCCTGTCGTTGGCGATGGCGTCCGCGTACTGCTGGTATCGCCGCAATGTCACGGCATCGCATTCCTCTTTGGTGATCCCGGCCTCCTTGGCCACATTCTCGGCCGTCTGTACCATCTTGAATCCGGCGTTCGGATCGCGGTTGAAGTTGTCCATCAGCCAATTTTCGGAGATGACCTCGCCGCCCGGACCGAGTGGATTGGGCCAGATGGTGTGCGGCCCGTTGGAGCAGCGGTCTGCCATGAGGGCGTAGGCGGTTTGATAAGTGCCTGCCTCGATATTGACGGCTGCAAGATGGATGCATGTGGTCGAGGTGGTGCAGGCCTGATGGACCATGAGTGCCGGTAGCGGTTTGGCATTATCGACGAGCATGGCCGCCGCCCAGGTGTGGCTGTAGAACAACTGATACTGGGCAATGGTGATGCCGAAATACATGTATTCCAGCACGGTCGGATCCAGTTTTCTGTTCAGAAACCAGTTCCTCGCCGTTTTCGCCGCAAGCGAGATGGCGTTCTCGTTCGCCATGCTCCCCTGCCAGCGGCAGAAGGGAGATGAATAATAGCCACCGTAAGGGATAAACGCTTTAGTCAACATGTGGGTTTCCTCCAGTCAAATGAGTTCTATTTTTGATCGCTCCACTTGCCGTACTTTTCCCTCAGAATCCTGTGAAGGATCTTACCTGTGGGCGTTCTCGGCATATCTTCATCCTTGATGAAATCGACCGTTTTGGGCCGCTTGAACCCGGCGATCTTGTTTTTGGTCGATTCCATGATCTCTTTGGCCAGGTTTTCGCTCGGCTCGAACCCGCCGTTGAGCACGATAACGGCTTTCACAGCCTCCCCCCACTTGGTATCGGGAATGCCGATGACGGCCACGTCCCTCACTGCGCTGTGAGCGCCAATGGCCCCCTCCACCTCGGAGGGATAGACATTCTCGCCGCCGGTGATGATCATATTGGCCTTACGATCGACCAGGGTATAGTACCCGTCCCCGTCGCGCCTTACCATGTCTCCGGCAGAGGACCATTCACCGACAAAGGCCTGTTTGCTTTTCTCCGGCTCCTTGAGGTATTCCTTGAACAACATGGGGGTTCTGTAGAAGAGCTCTCCCACCTGTCCATCCGGCACCTCTTTTCTGTTCTCGTCCAGGATCTTGATCCGGTCCGTGCCGAAGATCTCTTTCCCGATGGAACCGAGTTTCGTCAACTGATCTTCGGGGCGGAGCAGGGTGACGAGCCCGCCTTCAGTGGATCCGTATGCCTCCCAGAGCTCGGCGTTCTTGAAGTACTCCATGATCGCGAGCTTCGTTTCCTTCCTGGCGGGCGCCGAAGAGATCAGCAGCTGCCGGATGGAGGAGACATCGATCTTCCCCTTCACGTCATCAGGCAGGGAAAGCATCATGATGTAGTGGGTGGGGACAAGGGAGGTGAAGGTGATTTTGTACTTCTCTATGGTCTTGAGAAGATCAACCGGGTCGAAGCTCACCATGTTGTAGACGAATACAGGGGCCGTGACCAGCGTGTAGGGGAAAGAATAGAATATCGAATTCACATGACACATGGGCATGACCAGCATCACCTTGTCCGTGGGCCGGACTCCCATGTTGATGTCGTTCAGGTAATACTGGGCCATGTAGCTTTCGTGCGTCCGGATAACGCCTTTTGGCCTGCCGGTGGTTCCGGAGGTGTACATGACCGTCCAGGTGTCGTCCCCGTCCACTTCATAATTTACTTCGTCGGGGGAGGAGTTCTTGAGCCACTCCTCGTAATGGATATATCCCTCGGGCGCGGGACCTTCCCCCAGGTAGATGTAGCCGTTCTTCGGAACGGGCAGATTCTTCTTGATGCCGTTGATCAGATCTACGAAAGGTTTTTCAACGATGAGGGCCTTGGCTTCGGAGTGTTTGACGATGTATTCTATCTCGGGCGGCGCCAGCCTGAACATGAGCGGCACAATGGCCTGTCCACCCTTGGCGCATCCCGCATAGATATCCATCCATTCGCCCCGGTTGAAGGCGATCACGGCAAAGGTGTCCTTGTGCTTGACGCCCAGATCGATAAGACCGTTGGCCAGGCGGCAGGCCCGGTCGTTCCACTGTTTAAATGTATATTCATGGAGTCTGTCTTGCCATCCTAATTTGTCAGGAAAGTTGATGGCATTCATCTTGAGCACAATCCCTGCATGCATCCATCTGCTCGACAACATGTCCCGGTCCTCCTTTCAAATGATCGAATTGGGAAAATTATAAATCATAGAGGTCCTATAAGACCTATGTTTACTCCATTGCCGAGGCGACGATTTCGGTGATATCCATCACCTTGATCTTTCCGCGCTCGCCTTTGGGTATGGCCTTTGCCCCTTTTCTCAAGTTGTCCTTGCATGCTGCGCAGCCCGAGACAATCACCTCGGCGCCCACGGCTAGGGCGTCCCGCACCCTCTCCGCGGCAATCTGCGCTGACATCTCGGGGACGTAGGCACTCACACCGCCGCCGCTTCCACAGCAACGGGCCTGGAGCCTGTTCCTGGCCATCTCCACGTATTCCACCCCCGGGATGGCCTTCAGGATGTTACGGGGTTCTTCGAAGATCTGGAATGCTCTGCCGATATCGCATGGGTCGTGGTACGTAACCTTCTGAGCCTCATCGGTTTTGAACTTGAGCTTCCCCTCCTTGATCAGCTTGTCGAAATACTGGATGGAGTGGTAAACCTCGATGCCCATGTCGGCCACCTTAGGGTAGATTTTCTTGAAGGTCTTGAAACAGCCGGCGCAGGGCGTGACCAGCTCCTTGGCGCCCGTGGCCTTGATCCTGTCCATCGTCTTCCTGGCGTGGTCCTCAAAGTCGCCCGCGCCCATGAGGTAGAGCGGGAACCCGCAGCAGCCCTCTTCTGTGGAAAGGGTTGTGTAGTCCACCCCGGCTGCGTCGAGGGGTTTCAGCAGGCTCGGCACCATTTTCATATCCAGGTAACTCGGCACGCAACCCATGAACAGGAGCGTGGGGGCCTTCTGCTTCAACTCCCCTTTCTTCGCTTTCTCCTTGAGGGCGGGGGGGTAGATGGAGATCCGCTCCGCCTTGGCGCTCGCAAATACATTTCCGGTCTTCAGGATGTTTTCCCTGACGCCGAGTATCCCTTCGGGCACGAATCCCGCCTTGTACATCTTCTTCCTGGCGCCTTCGACGATCTCGTCCACCTTGATTCTGGCGGGGCAGAAGTAGGTGCAGGCCTGGCAGGTGGTGCAGGTGTAAAAGGCCTCGGAAAGTTCCTTTGACGGCTCGATGGTTCCGTTCAGCAGGTAGAAGGCCAAGGCATTTCTCCCGCGGGCATTTCTGGATTCCTTCTGGGTAACGCTGAAGGTAGGGCATCCCAGCCTGCAGAAACCGCAATGGATGCAGGCCAGCACCTCGTTGTCGATATCCGTGCCAAAGGAATTGACGCCCTGAGGATTGTCAATGAGGGGCTGCCAAGCGAAATAGTCGTAAAGGTCCGCCTTTTTCCCCTTCTCAAGCCCCATTTTCCCGGGGTTCAGGATCCCGTCCGGATCCAGGGCCTGTTTGATCTTTCTCATCACCTCCAAGGCCGGGCCGAGCTGAAGCTCTATATGGGGGGCGCGGGTAAGCCCGGTCCCATGCTCGGCGCTCAGCGTGCCCTTCATCTCCATCGCAGTCTTTACCAGTTCCTCGGCAGCGGGTTTCAAACGGTTCCAGTCTTCCCGGCTTCGCACATCGCACACAAAGGTGGTGTGCACGTTTCCGTCGCCCACATGCCCGAAGGTCGCAATGATGACGTTGTACTTCTGGGAGATGGCCTGTGCCCGGCGAATGGTCTCCGGGATTTTGGAGGAAGGCACGCCCAGGTCCTCTGCGATGGACACCAGCCGATTACCCGGCTTGATACGCGAGAGGGTGGGGACCAGTCCCCCCCTGGCCCTCATCATCTCTTCCCTGCGCGCAGGCACATCGGTCCATTCGTATTCCTGCACATGGTATTTCTTGCAGATCTCGCCGATCTTGTTCATATCGCGGACAACGACTTCTTTGTTCCCGTCCGCTTCCATGATGAGAAGGGCCTCGATCTTGCTCACATCCTTGCCGAGCGCCTTTTCAACCACCTTGAGGCTGAACTTGTCCATGATTTCGCAGCCGGCCAGTTTGATTCCCGAGGTGGTCACCTCCGTCACTGCATCGCCCGCCGCATTGATATCCCCGAAAATGGCTGTTGCAAGGGCCCCGTATTCGGGTTTGGGTTCCAGCTTGCAGATGATCTCGGTGATGATCCCGAGGGTCCCTTCGGCAGCGCAGAAAAGCCTGGTGAGGTCGTAGCCGAGCGAGGTTTTCGGCGTGATGCCGCCGGTCTCGATGATGGTGCCGTCCGCAAGAACCACCTTAAGGCCCTTGATATAGTCCTTGGTGGTTCCATATTTGACCGCCCTGTGCCCGCTCGCGTTGGTGGAAACCATGCCGCCGATCGTTGCAATGATCTCGCTCCCGGGGTTCGGCGGAAACATAAGGCCTTCCTTGCCGAGAACCGTGTTGAGCTGCATGCAGATCACGCCCGGTTCCACCCGGGCATAAAAATCCTGCTTGTTCACCTCCAGGATTTTGTTCATCAGGTGCATATCCAGCAGAATCCCGCCTCGCACCGGAAGAACGGCGCCTGTGGTGCTGGTGCCCGAACCCCTGGGAGTTACCGGAACCTTGTCCCTGTGGGCCAGCTTCATTATGGCGGCAACCTGTTCCGTGGTTCTGGCGAATACCACCGCTTCGGGGATGCCTTGATGGACGGACATGTCCCTGGAATTGCAGAGGCACTCGATGCGTTCGGTGGAGATGTTCTCAGGTCCGACGATTCGGGCGATTTCGTCGAAGATACTCATGGCCTGACCTCCTTGGTCGATGATTGAGAAAAGTGTTGGGGTGGCTATTATTTAGCTATAAAATGACTATAGTGGACAAGCTTCCGGCCTGTCAAGCGGAAAGACACAGAAGAAAGGCGGAAGTGGGAAATCGGAAGTCGGAGTGCCGAATCCCATCCGCTACCCGATTTTCGTCCCTCACCGGTTGCGAGAGAATATGGATCTTATCTCCAGTTTCTCCAGCCATCGGAAGGACCCCCTGATCTGATTCATCCATCCGGTCGTGTAAATGTAGTTGACCATGATACCGCAGGAATCACGCAGCCCCCTGGCGGAAGGATTGCCGAGGAAATTGATGTTGGACCTGGAAACCGTGGCGCCGTTTTCCATGTGAAAATTCGCTACCGCATTCAAGGGCTTCATCTCGCGGTTTTTTTCCCTGGAGACATATAGGTGTGCAATCCTGGTCAGCGGGGGCTGCAGAATTTTTTTCCACTCATCGCTCGCGGCCCACCCTTCATCGGAAAGCAGCAACAAGAGGGCGCTGTTGAAATCGTTCTCTCCATTTTTCTTCGAGAAAGCATTTTCCAGAATCCTTCGCACGTGCCTGCCGGGGAAGTAGGAGTGGACATCCCCGGGCTTCAGGAAAAAGCTGTCATTCCCCTGGAGAATTGGGGACAGATAGTTTTTCCAGAAACCCGGCAGAGGACTAAGTGTAGCAAAAGTATTGATGTTTTCCATCTCTCTTTTCAGGGAATCCACTACCCTGTAGATGAGCATCTTTCCGAGCCTCAAACCGGAAAGCCCCTGCTGCGTGTTGTTGATGGAGTAGAACATGGCCGTATCCGCATCTCCATGTCCCGAACGCTCCGAATCGGTGTCGATGATTTCGGAAATGTGTCTCACGATACCCCTGGTCAGGGCGACCTCGATGAACACGACCGGTTCATAAGGCATCAGCCGGTGATACAACGCGAAACACCTCCTGTCGTTTCCCAGTCGAAGTCCCATTTCCTCGATGTGGGCCATGGGGTGGACCAGATCGCTGTTCTTGATCAGTTCGATCTGCCTGTAGGAGGAGTCAAAGGTGATCTCTTCAAGGTAGAGGAATCCGCCCTGGAACAGGAGTTCGAACAGGATCACCATGTCCCTGTCCAGGGGGCTGAGGTCGGTCCTTGAAAAACGCTGTGTCGAGAGGACATCGCCCCTCAGGTCCAGCAGGAACTTGAGACCGCCCGCCTGGTGAGAAATCTTTCGAAAGATATTCAGCCGCGGAGATTGGATGCGGTCTCTGAGATTCGAAATCCACTTCGGCCATTCAGGGTTCTTGTGATCGGATGCGAGCAGTTGCTCCAGGAGATCGGTAAGCCCGTCCTTGGAGATCTCGATCTCGTGAAGCATCGCGTTGAAAAAGAGATTCTTCTCCTCCTCGGCAAGGGTGGGATAGAGGGACTTGATATCCCTGAAAACACTCCCTTCGTCGGTTCCCTCCAGGTCCAATCGCCGGAATGCCTCAAGCAGGCGGCCTACCTTTTTGTCGCTGAGTTTCACCGCCCTGTCTTCATTAACCGGTAGTGAATTCATGACACGCCACACCAGCGTGAACGATTATTCCTGCCACGGTCACGATTAGGGGTGATTACCTGTCCAGGGGTTTGGCCTCATCAATCAGCATAATAGGGATGTCGTCTCTGATCTCGTAGAGGAGCCTGCACTTGTCGCATATCAGGCCATCGCCATTTTCCGTAAGATAGATGTCGCCTTTGCACTTGGGGCAGGCCAGGATTTCCAGCAACTCCTTACTGATGGCCATAAGCTTTCTCCTTTCGGCGTCGAATGGGTCTTGAAATCTTGATCTTAGAGAGAGAGGGGCCGTGTGTCAAGTTGGGCCTCAGTTTTCACCGGACAGGTTCTACGGGGGTAAAGAGGAGTATTTCAGCGTTCAGTGTTCAGCCGGCTATCGAGGACGCGGCAAGATTGATCGATAGTGAAACATGATAAAGGGTCATAGCGCGCCTGCCATTTCGACCCCCGCGACTCGCGCGGGATAAACCGCGGGAGAAATCCGGGTTTTGGTGGATACGTCAGAGGGATGAGTATTTAGCGCAGAGCACGGAGGGAGGCGCGCCGATGCCCGGCGATTCGGATTTTTTCAGGGGCTTTGTGGTCGAGTTGTTTCATCAAGGCATAAAAGACCCGGCCTACCGTGATCCCCTTCATGCATGTCTTGTGGGAGCACGCTTTCTTGAAGCACGGGCTGCATCCCAGATCCTCCCGAATGACCTTGTGTCCATTGCCGTAAGGACCGGTTCGCCAGGGGGCTGTGGGGCCGAATAGAGCGATTACCGGGCAATTCATGGCTGCTGCGATATGCATGGGCCCGGTATCTGTTGTGATCAGGACATCGCAGCGGGTGTAAAGAGCTGCGAGCTCCTTGAGCCCAATCTGCCCGGCCAGATTGACCGCCCCTTCATTCCTCATGCCTCTGCAAATTTCCTGTAGGGCAGGTTGATCGTGTCTGCTGCCGGTGAAAAGGACCCTCATACCCAATTCCTCGAGGATACGGTCTGCGAGCCGTGAAAACCTATCGGGTTCCCACAGCTTCGTATCCCACTTGGCCATCGGGTTTATAGCGGCAATCCTCTTGCCGTTCAGATCGTTCTTGCGAAAAAGTCGATCCAGCATCTTTCGGTGCGAGTCATCCACGGGAATGCGGCCGTTCCAGGAGGCCACATCACATCCGAGTATATTCGCGGTCTTCAGGTATCTTTCTATGGCATGCTGCCGGTACTGGTCTTCGAAAAAGGGCGGCTCCGAGAGAAAAAGGGTGCTTCCCTCCCTGGCCCAGGTAAAGCCGATCTTCCTTCTCCCCCTTGCAAGCCCGGTGAGAAGGCCGCTCTTGAACAAGCCGTGAATGTCTATGACCAGGTCATATTGTTCGGAGCGGAGTTCCTTGAGAAAACTCATAATCTCTTTGAGGGTGGTGGATTTCCGTCCGCTGCCGACGAAGTTTTTTTGCCACAGCTTCCTGCGTGAGACGATGACCCGATTCAGTGCGGCATGGCCCTTTATGATCTCGGACGCTTCCTCTTCGATGAGCCAGTCGATTCGCGCATCCGGGAGATTTTTCCTCAGGACCTCAAGCAGGGGCAGGGTGTGTACCACATCCCCAATGGCGCTCAGCTTCACGATGAGAATAGACCGGATCTCACTGAGCGAAACCGGGCTTCTCTTTTTCCAGAATCCAGAGAACTGCATCATGGAGATCTTCTGCGATGTAAATGGGTTTTTCCGCTCTGGAAGGAAGGACATATTCGACCTCCCCCCGGCCATATCCTGTTTTCACGAGCACGCCATCGATGCCGCAGCGGTGGGCAAGCTCAATGTCAAGACACCTATCTCCTACCACATAGGAGTGGCTCATGTCGATGTCAAAACGGCTGCATGCCTGAGCAATAAGCCCGGTTCTCGGCTTTCTGCAATCGCAGTCCACGCTGAGCTCCGGGACGATGCCCCTTGGGTGGTGGGGACAGTAAAAGATTCCGTCCAGCCTTGCCTGCCTATGCAAGAGCGATGTGTTCAGGAGCTCGTGCATCGTATCGATCAGCGGGGGCGGGAAATAGCCTCTGGCCGCTCCCGACTGGTTGGAGACTACGATGGCAAGAAATCCGTGGCTGTTCAACAGCCGCACCGCTTCTGCAACCCGGGGGAGAATTGCGAGCCGGCTCACATGATTGATGTACCCCATCTGCTCGTTTATGGTGCCGTCTCGATCAAGGAATAGAGCGGGTCGCTTCAAAGTGTCCTCTGCCGGGAACTCTATACCGGATACGAGTGTCCCACAAATAACTGTTCTCACCTCATCCGAGGCAAGCTCCGGCTCATGTGCTCTTGAGGCACGACACCAGTTCCTTCCACACCTCATCGGGTTGAATGGACTTGAGGCAGGGGCAGCCCTCCCGACACTCGGGCTTAAGACATGGAGAGCACTCCATGAGATGTCTGACCACCCGGGCCTTTTCGCTCCGAGGGCCGGTTGCTGTGGGATCCGTAGAACCAAAAACAGCCACAGTGGGGACATCCAGGGCTGCGGCCAGATGCATGAGCCCGGAGTCATTGGTAATGAAAGCCCTGCACTGTTGAATCACCGCAGCGGCTTCCCCCAGGCTTGTCTTGCCGCACAGATTGAGGGCCGGAGATCTCATGGCAAGAACCACCGCATCGCCGATGCTCTGTTCGTTGCCGCTCCCCATGATCACCACCTTTGCCCCCCATTTCTCGGCAGCCATATCGGCGACTGCAGCGAATTTCTCGGGAGGCCATCGCTTGGCAGGGCCATACGTTGCACCGGGCGCCATGCCGAGAAGGAAATCGTCTTTTTTTATACCGTAAGACAGGAGAAGGGACCGGGCGGCGGATACCTTGCTTCCATTCACATGGAGGCGGGGATCCCTGGGTTCCACTCTCCAGTTCATGCTCTTCAATATACCCATATAATATTCCACCTGATGGCCATGCCGGTCCTTTTCCTTTGGGACGGGATGCGACAGCAGGAGTGATCTCCCGTCGGTGTTGTACCCCAGTCTGTACGGGATTCCGGCGAGCCACGCAAGAAGTGCAGCTTCAAAGGCGTTTTGCAGGAGAAAGGCCAAATCGAACTTGAGCCGCCTGAGCTCCGATGCCGTGCTCATGATTCGGAGCAGGGCGCGCGGGTAAGGTACGTCTTTGCGGTAGTACAAAATACTGTCCACGCACGGGTGGTTCTCGAAAACAGGAATCACCCATGGTTTTGCAAGGACAACCACACTGCTCCCCGGCAGGTTTTCTTTCAATGCCTCAAGGCTGGGCAATGCCATGATCGCGTCGCCTACCCAGTTGGGAGCACGGACGAGGACCCGGCGGATATTGGATCGATCGATAGTCATACACACGTTCGTTGTATCGCAAAAAACCTGGTCCTCTGGGCCAGGTGAGAGACCATTGGCTCAGCCGGAAAAGGGTCCTTTTGGAATGATGGGTTTAAAGTGAGAAAGCCATTTTGCAACACCCTCATCTCCAGGCTCTTGATTGTTGTTCCCCAATATTCCACTATTCCAACATTCCAATATTCCGGTAAACTTCACCCCTCCGGGGTGCAATCAAAGCCGGGTCCTCTGAGCCCGGATTCTTTACTTATCGCAAGCAGGGTCTGCTTGTGTCCGCAGACAGGGTCCTGCACCACAGCACCAGTAAGCTATTTCATCCTCCCGGAGGATTCAAGCCAAAACAGGCGAAATCTCCGAAGCGGATTCTCGGCGGGGAGCCTCAATCCACCCACCCTTAGGTTGACGGAAGGGATTGGGCGAAGGGACAGTCTCCCACCGGTCCACGTCAATAGAAATTGGTGATTACTCTGAAAATCAGGAGGCTTGAAGCAGTAGGACATCAACCTCCATTCGCATTTCGAGACCCAGAAACACGTATCCTATTCCAACAGTCTCTATCCGGCGGCTTTTAATCTGACGCGGAAATCCTGGCCTCTGGACCAGGTCAGAGCGACGGCTCAGCCAGAATTTCCTAGCACCACAAACCTCACCCCTCCAGAGTGCACCAAAGCCGGCCCCTCTAGGATCGGATTTTTACTCCCGTATATTCTTTGTTATGTGAGCGTACAGAAATTCCTGGTCTTCCATCTTCTGTGGAACCAGAACCACTGGTCGGGGTATCTACGAACAAAGCTCTCAATGACCTGAGTAAAAAGAATTGTATTCTCCTCCACTTCCGTTGTCTTGTCCCCGAAGACGAGCGGAAGCTCTTTTTCAAAGATGATGCGGTGCCGACCGTCGTTCTGTCTGACCGAAAAGACCGGTACAACAGGAGCGCCGGTCCTTACGGCCATAAGGGCCAATCCCTTGTTCGTGCAGGCCCACCTGCCCATGAAAGGAGTGAAGACCCCCTCATACCAATCCACATTCTGATCCAGGAGAATCCCGATCATCTTTTGTTCCCTCAGGGCGGAAATGATTCGTCTCATGGCTCCCTGCTTCGCGATCACCTCTGTTCCGAACCGGGCCCGCAGTCCGCTCACCAGACGATCCAGAGGCGCATAGTCAATGGGCCTGACGATTACTGCCGCCGCTCTGCCGAAATGCAGGGTGACGGCGGCCGACATGAGCTCCCAATTCCCAAAATGGGCGGTGAGGATAAACACCCCTTTGCCCCTGGCGAGAGCGATTCGGAGATTCTCCTCGTTTTCGAACACCACATAGTCTGAAAGATTTTCATGACTCAGCTTCAGGATATGCGGCACTTCGAAGATCATCTGCCCGAAGTGGATATAGACCCGCCTCAGAATTTTCCTGCAATCCTGTTCATCCAACTGACCATCAAAACTCCTGACGATGTTACCGAGAACCTCGTCCCTTCTCATTATGGGGAGCATCGAAAATCCCGCCCCCAGCAGCTTTCCCGCAAGCCGGCCAAGGGGGTAAGGAACGCGCGACAAGAGGAAAACGGCGCTGTAGATAAGGGAGTAGATCATGTATGAAAGGCTCGTCTTTCGCGGCATGTGGCTTTCAATTGATCGAAGAACGTCTCTTCGTCGAACAGCACTCTCATTGTGACGGTAACAAAAGCGAGATCAGGGCAAACGGTCCGGAGTCTTTCCAACCGGACCCAATCCTTCTCGGTGGTGACCAGGAGATCCGCGCCGGATGAATTTCTTGCAGATGCAAGATTCCTGATCTCCGTTTCGGTGAACCGGTGATGATCACGGAAAACTCTGAAATCAACCAGGTCCGCACCCGCATCCAGCAGAGTTTTCCGGAAGGCCATGGGCCTGGCAATGCCGGCGAATGCGAGGACGCGCTTGCCTCGGAGAAAAAGCGTACTGTGTCTCTCCTTTTGGAGCACAACCCGCTCAGCAACATGAGCGCTCTTGAAGAGCGGCTTTCCTGAAAACCGTCGCCCGATGAAATCGGCCCAATCCTTCTCCCCGGCCTCGCCTTCCCATCGAGTCATGAGGAAGATGTCTGCACGGCCTAGATGTTCCACCGGTTCTCTCAGAGGGCCCCAGGGGAGAAGACGGCAGTTCCCGAAGGGGCTCTTGGCATCGAGAAGCACCAGGTCCAGATCCCTTTCGAGCCCAAAGTGTTGAAAGCCGTCATCCAGCAGGAAGAAGTTGCTGTTGAACCTGCGAACCGCATGAAGGCCCGCCAGGTAGCGCTTACGGGAAAGGACTATCGGCACACCAGGAAGGTGCGCGGCCATGAGGACCGGCTCGTCTCCGGCTTCAGATACCTGCGCCTTGATCTTCTCGCCGTCCGAAACCTCCAGCACGTCTTGATCGTACCGGCCTCCATATCCTCTCGAGAGCACGGTTACCCGGAACCCTTGATCCGCCGCCCATTTCGCGATCATCATCGTGGCCGGGGTCTTGCCGGTGCCTCCTGCAGTGATATTGCCGATGCTGAGGACAAAGCCGGGCAGCCTCTGCCTTCTTGTTCTCTCAAAGGCTCTGACCCTCCATTTTACGCCCAAGCCGTAGAAGACGGAAAGCAAAGCCAGGGGGAGAGAGATCGGCCCCAGTTTTCTCCTCTCATGGATTTCAGACCAGTCCACTTCTTCTTTCACCCAAAACGAGAGATCATTTCCGTTTTTGCTTCAAACTAAGCCATAAGCCATCGAAATGCAAGGTTTTGTGGGTTTGGCGGATGAACGGGCGTATTAATGCGACTCTCATTCGGCGGTGAATGTGAAGTAGTCGTAAGCATACCGCGCAATGTCGGCGATCACGCGTTCCACCTGTTCCCTGGGGGCGCGAGTCCTCTTGCTCATCACAGCGATGGCCACATGACCTGCATTGTCGGGCAAGGCAATGACTCCCACATCGTTCACTACTCCGCCCAGAGTGCCTGTTTTATGGGCCACATCGGTTGAAGGGGGCAGAAGACCTCTGATGCGGTTTGCGCCCGTGCGGCAGCGGATGAGGGTCTTCATCATTGCATCCGATGCGGCGGGATCGACGGCCCTGCCTTGCCATATCCTCTCGAGAAGCGCCACCATGGCATCCGGTGTTGCACTGTCGGCGGGGTCCGCTGCGAGCCGATCGTCCTCGGCAAATCGCGCCTCTTCTGTTTCCGGACGCGGATTGTTCCGTATGAACTCCTGCAGATCGTCCCTGGCGAGATGCTTGAGTCGCGCCGTATCGCGCCCGCCGTAATCGAGAATCAATTCCTGGCAGGAGCGATCTATTCGGATACCATGGATGCCGAGCTTTCGCATCCCTGCCGTGACCTTCGCGGGACCGCCGACTTTCGACAAGCAGATGTCGGCTGCAGAATTGTCGCTCGCTATCATCATCAGGTTTGCCAAATTCCGGATCGACAGGAATACGCCGGGGGGATCGTAAAGAGCGGTCAGTCCACTGCTGCCCAGGTGCTGGTCCTTGGGTGAGATCTCCACCAGGTCATCCCATTCGAACAAGCCCTCCTTCTCCTTTGCATAGAGCTCTACCAGCAAAGGGAGTTTGAAGGTGCTTGCCATGGGAAAGGGCTCGTCTCCGTGAACGGCCATGGCGATGCCGCTCTCCATGTGTTTGATCGAAACACCGACCACACCCTGAGATGGGGGAATCGCGGCCTCGATGTGGCTGCGCAGCCGTTCCAGCGAGTCCTCCGCAAAAGAGGTGGAATGCAGCGCAACGAAAATGATCAGTGCGCGACCACACAATGAAAACCAACTCCACACCGGTCTCATCTGTCTCCTTGCAATGGGGCAAAAATGTTTTTCATGTCAGCCAGACCTCCGCCGGTGCAAGTCTGATCGAACGGGTTCCTGTTTTTCATTCGAAGTTGGATGTTCAATGTCGACAATCTCATAAAAAGTCGTCATTCCGGCCCCGCATCAAGTGCGGGATAAACTCCGGCCGGAATCCAGATATTCTGCAAGGGCTCGAAAATACTGGATCCCCCGCACTGCGGTGCGGGGGATGACGAAAAAAGAGTATTTTCGACTTTTTACGAGATTGTCAATGTCGGGTGTTCGACGTTCATCTTAATTTTCTACGAGCCCTTGAACTCCGTGTTGACCTCGTAATGGATAACTTTCCTGTCGTAGTCGATCATCATTTCATGAACCACCGGAGGGACCACGGCTGTGTCGGCCGGCTCCCCTGCAAATGCCCGAATGGATTCCAAGGACTCCCACTCGGTAATGATCAGAAACTCCGTTCCCTTTTCCACCTTTCGCACCAGGATCGAACTCCTGATGAACCCTTTGATCTCTGAGAGCTTCGGAAACGTCTCCCTTTTCAGATGTTCGATATAGCTGTCGGCCTTCTCATCCCTGGCTACTCCCTTCCAATGTCTCGAAATCATCGGTTGTTCTCCTTAGCCTAAAGCGTCTAAATCTTCACGCCGAAAAATTCGGAACAGCTTTTGTGGAGCAGCCATTCCAGGCTTTCGCTGTGCAGCCCGGCCCTCTTCACCCAACGAAGCTCCCTGTCCCAGGCATATGGAATATTCGGGAAATCGGATCCATACATGATCCGGTCAATCCGGTAACTTTCAAGCTCGATCGGTTCTTTCAAGGGGAAATACTCTGAAAGCATCATGGTCGTGTCGAGCCAGAGATTGTCAAACCGCTCGATGAGTTTCCGGTAACCGGATATTTCGTCGAACCCGAGATGAGGGACGCAGACCTTCAAACCTGGGAACTCCTGCAGGACTCTCTGCAGCTTCTCCGCGCTGCAAATCTGATAAGGGTCGCGACGGTATGCCTCGCTCTTGGGCTCTCTGCCGGCATGAATCATCAGAGGTTTTCGCTCGGCTTCACAAACCTCATACACCTGATTCATTTCTTCGGAATTCATATCAAAGCAATGCACATGGGCATGCAGCTTGACCCCCTTCAGACCGCTGTCGAAGGCTTCCCTGAGAATTTCATCTGCATCCGTTTCGCCGGGGAACACCGCGGCCAGCCCGGTAACTCTGCCGTGAAACCGGCTGCACGTTTTGGCCATGAACCGGTTCAACATCCGGGAGATGCGGGGCTTATGAGCGTATTGAAGGGCAACAACGTGTCCCACTCCGCGGGACAAGAGGTATTCCAGTACTTCAGAGGCGGGCATACGATATCGGATGGGCCAGGCATTTTCATCAAACCATGTCCACAGAGCAGAGAATATGTCAGGGGGAAAGAGGTGCACATGTCCATCCACAAGGGCAGGGAGTCCTTCCGGGACCTGTTCGCCTTCCTGATCATCTAACGATGGCAGATTGGGTTTCAACATGTTCGGCACATCAGTCCAACTTCATCTTTCCGGCTCGAAAACTGCGCTATCATAAACGGAGGTCCAACCGAAGGCAAGGGCAGCCCTCGCGTGTCCTCAACACATGTCAGATACGTTGAACGTCCGGAGTTCACGACTACTCGAAATCATCAGGAGAAAAAGATGCGGTTTCGTTCCATCTTTCGCGCAGCTCACACATGGCCTGATCGATCTCGACCTTTTCAGAATTCCAATTCACCGGGCACTCTCTTTCGAGCCTTTGCAGAGTTTGTTCGATTCGATCGATCATCGCCTTCATGTCGTCGATGGAAGCCGCCATCTTTCTGTTATGAGCCGGCGACATGCCTTCGCTCTTCGTTATAAGATTGTGGGTCTTCGCCTTCCACCCCTCCATTTCATCCCTCAAAGCGGAACAAAAAGAATTCGTCTCCATAAGTAACTCCCTTCTTGGAACTCGCGCGATTCCAACTGCCCATGTCTGCCGCATCGACCGCGTGGCCCGTGGTTTCGTTTCATAAAATAGGGTTCTTACCGCCAATGTCAAAAGGGGAAGGACCGGCACAGAGGGCGGAAATCGGGACCCGCCTTACAGGAGCGGGCGAGTCAGAAGAGTTCCGTAAACAGAAACAATGAAAAAGATTGCTTTTCGGCAAAACTTCTAATATTTTCGAGATATTGGAAATCCGAGCCGCGGATGAACACGGATGGACGCGGATAAGGCGATCTGATGCTGACTGATTTTACTTTCATTATTCAGAGAAACCACGGATTGATGCCAATGAACCTGAAGCATGAAGAGTTGACTGACAAGATCCTTCAAGTCTTTTTTGCGGTCTACAATGAACTCGGCTTCGGTTTCCTCGAATCCGTCTACGAAAACGCTATGGCAATAGCATTGAACGAAGCCGGCCTCACCGTTGAACAGCAAGCTCCCATTCCCGTGTGGTTTCGCGGTAAAAAGATCGGTGACTTCCGATGCGACCTTTTTTTAGAAAAGACCGTGATCCTTGAGCTCAAGTCAGCCAGGAACATTGGACCGGAACACATGGCTCAAGCATTGAATTACTTGAGGGCCACTGATGTTGAAGTGGCCCTCGTATTGAATTTCGGAGAAAAACCATCTTTCAAGCGAGTGGTGTTCGATAACCGGAGAAAGGCGTTATGCCGCGGATCAATGCGGATGAACGCGGATAAAAATACGTTTGATCGCTGAAGTGTAATGAAAATGAACGTGTGTTGAAGATGAAGCCCAGGTAATACCCTCCAAGCCTTCTTTGTTTTTTTAACTAATTGTCCGCGGTTATCCGTGTTCATCCGCGGCTGATTTGGTTTTGATGAAGAAGAAACTCGCATTCCTTTTCGGTGGTTTCCTTCTCCTCGTGCTCATACTCGCAGGCGCCGGATACATCTATTTTATCCGTTTGCCCATGCCGGTAACAAACGGGGAGCTTCGTGTAAAGGGGCTTCAAAAACCGGTCACAGTCTACAGGGACAGATGGGGGGTCCCTCATATCTATGCTGAAAACGAGCATGATCTTTTCATGGCCCAGGGGTATGTCCAGGCCCAGGACCGTTTGTGGCAGATGGAGACCAATCGACGACTCGCCGCTGGAAGGCTCAGCGAGATCTTCGGTCCCGATGGACTCGAGGCGGACAGGGCTCTGCGGTCCTTGGGCTTCATGCGCGCAGCGCGAGATGAGGTTGCTTCCTATCCTCCTGCGGCCATGGGGATCCTCAATGCCTTTTCAGCAGGCGTAAACGGTTTTGTTGAATCGCAGGGTAACCGCCTCCCCCTGGAGTTCAGGATCCTAGGTATCACACCCGAGCCCTGGAAGCCCGAGGACTCCATGGGCTGGGGCAAGTTCATGGCCTATACGGGAGGGAAGAACTGGCAGGAAGAGATCGTGGCCGCCATGTTGGCGAAAGAACTGGGCGAAGAAAAGGCAAGTGACCTGCTGAAAAGGGTCATGCCTGAAATGGTGGCAGTGCAGGGGAACATTCAGTTCGCCGCATTCGAACCGTCAACTGCCGTTTTGCAGAAAAGGTTTCTCCCGGTCTTCGGGGGGGCAAGCAACAATTGGGTTGTGCACGGCTCAAGAACCACCACAGGGCTTCCGCTCCTGGCCAATGACATGCACCTTTCCATGACTGTCCCTTCTGTTCTCTACGAGATGCATCTCGTCGGCGGAGCACTCGACGTTGTCGGCGTCTCTCTGCCGGGGGTGCCTCTGATCATAGCCGGGCATAACCGTCACATTGCCTGGGGAATCACGTTTGCATATACGGATGTCCAGGATATCTTCCTGGAACGGTTCGACCCCGGGAAAAGAGGGAGATATCTCTTCCGGGACGAGTGGCTGGAACCCAGGGTTCTCAGGGAGGAGATCCGGGTAAAGGGGCGGGATGATCCCGTCATTCACGACATTCTGGTAACGAACCACGGCCCCGTTATCTCCCCGCTGATCGGGCAAGCGGAGCAGATGGAACATGCCTTTGCCCTGAAGTGGAGCGGTCATGACCCGGGGTCTACGACCAGCGGTCTTTACAGGCTCAATCATGCACGAGACTGGGATGAGTTCAAGGGTGCGGCCGAGGAGTGGTGCGAGCCGGCTGTTAACCTGGTCTATGGGGATACACAGGGGAATATCGGCTATGTTCTTGGGAGTCGTGTCCCTGTCCGGGCAGGGGGCCATGGCCTCGGGCCATTCAAGGGGTGGACCGGAGAGTTCGAATGGACAGGATACCTGTCGCCGAATCAAAAGCCGTTCGTCCTCAATCCTGTAGAGGGATATTTTGCAACGGCAAACAATGATGTGGTCGGCCCGGATTTCCCGCACTACCTCGCAGCGGACTATGCATCCGACAATCGGGTCAAGAGGATCCGTAAGGTCCTTTTGGAAAAGAGCCCGATTTCAAAGCAGGAGTTCAGGGAACTGCAAGGCGACTTCAAAAGCCTTGCTGCGCGCTCCTTTCTGGACGCAGTCCAAGGGGCTGAAGTAAAGCACCCTGAGGGAGTGGCGCTCCTGGGGATGCTCCGTGCATGGGATGAGGCCCTGCGGCCGGAGAGTGCAGGCGCCGCCGTTTACTCGGTGCTGTTCCGGAGACTCCTTGATAATACCTTCAAGGACGAACTGGGGTCCCTGATGGATAGATTTTCAGGGATCGGACTGATCGGGCTGGACCCTCTCACCCGTTTCATAGAGCATAGCCGCACCATTCTCCTGAACCTCATGTTGGAGCCCGACTCTCAATGGTTCGATGATATCGACACTCCGGAAAAGGAAGAGTTGTCCGAAGTGCTCGAAAAGAGCCTGATCGAAACCAGTGCTTTTCTGAAGGAGAGTCTCGGGCCGGATCCTTCAACATGGCGCTGGGGCGGTCTGCATTCCGTTGAGATGAAACATTTCCTTGGCCGGAGGGAACCACTGGACAGGCTGCTGAACCTGGGGCCCTATGAAGTGGGGGGCGACTTCAGCACGGTGTGGCAGTCGAGCATGATTCCTGGAATGGATTTCAGCCTGCGAGGATGGAGCGCTGCCAACCGCCATATCTATGACCTGAAAAACTGGGATGAAAGCCTTGGGGCCATCGTTCCCGGCCAGTCCGGAATCCCCTTCAGCCGGCATTATGATGACCAGACGGATCTCTGGCTGAATGTAGCGCATCACCCCCTCTACTTTTCCCGTTCAAGGGTTGAGTCCGAGGCCGCAGCTAAACTTGTGCTGAAACCCGCGGGGGAAACCCCATGAAATACTCTCTACGAGAGATTTATCAATCTTCCAGATGCAGGATCTCGGCGGATACCGACCCATTATCCCTGACGTAAAGGTAAGCCATGGAAACCGGCAACTTGAATCTCCTCGGTCCCACGCTCCCGGGGTTGAGATACATCGCTCCCCCTTTCTCCTGAATGCGGGGCTTATGAGAATGGCCGTGGATCACGACTCTGATCCCTGCAGCGACAGGGTCCAGATCCAGGTCGGCGATATCATGGAGAAGGTAGCAGGCCGTGCCGGCCACCTCCGCGTACTCCCTCAGCCTTAAACGTCGAGTCCACGCGCCTTTGTCCACATTTCCCTTGACCGCTACAAGAGGAGCAATCTTTCGCAGTTCGACCAAGACCTGCCTCGAGCCGATATCCCCTGCATGCAGGATCATTGAAACGCCGTTCAGCGCATCAATCACCGAGGTTCGAAGCAGTCCATGAGTATCTGAAATCACGCCGATTCGATTCACATTCAGTCTCGTTTAAGGTTTTCGATAAGAAGGACATACCATTTTTTTCACTGAAAAATACAGGATCGCCCTTATTCTTTTCATACAGTACCCTCTGTTTAAATGGCCTATTCCAATCAAGGAGCGCTGCCATGCCTAAAACTGTGCTCGATATTCCCTTCTGCAAGATGGAATACCTCTCCGTACTGGATGAAAAGGGCAATCTGGACAAAGAGCTGGAGCCCGACCTCCCCGAAGAGTTCCTAATCAAATTGTACAGGGCCATGCTCCTGGGACGAAGGTTCGATGAACGTCTGCTGAATCTTCAAAGGCAGGGACGCATCGGGACCTTTGCACCGATCACAGGGCAGGAGGCCTCCCAGTTGGGTGCAGTGTCGGTACTGAAACCAACGGATTGGTTCGTTCCCTCCTTCCGTGAGGGTGCGGCCGAGCTGTGGCGAGGGGTGCCCATGGAAGCCATCATACTCCATCACGGCGGGTTCAGGGATCCTGGAGAAGGCACTTCGGAAAAGGACGAGGAGCGGGCCAGGAACATTCCCGTGGCCGTGCCGGTGGGCTCCCAGATCATTCACGCGGCAGGCATAGGGTGGTCGATCAAGTACCGCAAGAAAGAGGATGTGGTGATGACCTTCTTTGGAGACGGGGCCACATCCGAAGGGGATTTCCACGAGGGGTTGAATTTCGCCGCCGTCTACCAGGCGCCGGTGGTCTTTGTATGTCAGAACAACCACTGGGCCATATCCGTGCCCCTGGAAAAACAGACGCATTCCAAAACCCTTGCCCAAAAGGCCATTGCATACGGGATGCCCGGCATCCAGGTGGACGGAAACGATGTTCTGGCTTCCTATGTGGCCGCGAAAGAGGCCGTAGACCGGGCACGCTCGGGAGGCGGTCCCAGCATGATCGAATGCGTAACCTATCGAATGATGATGCACACCACGGCCGACGATCCCACGCGTTATCGGAAGCAGGAAGAGGTGGACCGGTGGAAGAAACGCGATCCTTTGATCCGGTTCAGGAAATACCTGACCGATAAAGGAGTCGCCGATGACAAGCTGGAAAGCCTGGACGGGGAGGTCAAAGAGCAGGTCCAGGCCGCCATCGACAGGGCTGAGGAGAAGATGAAGAGTCTTCAGGGTGAACCCATTCGCATGTTCGATCACATATTTGCCGAACTGCCCCCCACGCTGAAGCAACACAAAGAGGAACTTGCAAGGGAGCTGTCCCGGACAAAGGAGGAAACCCATGCCTAAGATGACGATGGTCCAGGCCCTGAACATGGCGTTTCGACAGGAAATGGAGAAAGATGACAGGGTTGTGCTTTTTGGGGAAGACGTTGGCCTGAACGGGGGCGTGTTTCGGGTCACCGAAGGGTTGCAGGCGCAGTTCGGGGAGGAGAGGGTTTTCGACACCCCCCTGGCCGAGGCCGGGATAATCGGATTTGCCGTGGGCATTGCGCTCTATGGCCTCAAACCGGTGTGCGAGATCCAGTTCTCAGGCTTCTCCTATATCGGTCTTCATCACATCGAGTGTCATGCCTCGCGATTGCGCTGGCGCACCCAGGGGCGTTTCCATGTGCCCATGGTGGTTCGCGCGCCCTACGGCGGCGGCGTGCGCGCACTGGAGCATCATTCGGAGAGCAGGGAGGCGTTCTGGGCCCACATGCCGGGACTCAAGATGGTGATCCCATCAGGACCGAGAAATGCCCGGGCGCTCATGGTCAGCGCCATACGCGATCCCGATCCGGTCATCTTCTACGAACCCAAGGCAGTCTACCGTGCGTACCGCGAGGAGGTTCCGGAAGAGGAGGAGACGCTTCCCATAGGGAAATCCCACCTGGTGCAGGAAGGCAAAGACCTGACCATGATCTCTTACGGCGCCATGATGCGGCCTACGCTTGAAGCGGCCTCTCAGTTGAAGGAAAAACACGGGATTGAGCCGGAGGTGATCGACCTGCTTACCATATCGCCGCTCGACGACGAGTTGTTCGTCCAGTCCGTGCGCAAGACGGGCAGGGCCATACTTGTCCATGAGGCGGCCAGAAGCTTTGGTCCCGGCGCCGAAGTGGTCTCCCGCATTATGGAGCAGGCCTTCTACAACCTGGAGGCGCCGATTGCCAGGGTGACCGGTTTCGACATTCATATGCCCCTGTTCGGGTGGGAAACGAGCTACATTCCCCACGCCAACCGGATTGCGGAAGCAGCCAGGAAGACATTGAGCATGTAAAGGAGAGCAGACATGGCAAGGGCATTCAAGCTCCCTGATCTGGGGGAAGGGATACACGAGGGTGAAGTGCTGCAGGTCCTGGTTTCTGAAGGTGACGAAATCCAGGAGGGGAATCCTATTCTCGAAGTGGAGACGGACAAGGCCGCTGTGGAGATTCCCTCTCCTTACACGGGAAAGGTGAAGAAAATCCTGGTAAAGCCCGGGGACTCAGTCCGAGTGGGTGATGAATTGATGATCTTCGATGTGGCCGAGAAGAAGGGGGTAGCGCAGGAAGAGGTGCCTAAGGCCGAACCCAGCCCGGTTGAAAGACCCGAGATGGAGAAGAAGGAACCGGCGCCACCTGCCGAAGCAGAAGCCGTGCCTCGAATCGCGGAAGGTCCCGTGCCCGCGGCGCCGTCGACGAGGCGACTTGCAAGAGAACTGAAGGTGGACCTCCACCAGGTATCCGGCAGCGGTCCGGGCGGACGGGTAACCGATGAGGACGTCAAATCCTTTGCAGCGGGAAAGGGAGCCGAGAAAAAGGAGAAGGTGCCGGAAGGGCGGGAAAAAGCTGTACGACCCTTGGAGAAGGCCGGCCCGGAACTGCCGGATTTTTCGAAATGGGGCCCGGTGGAGAGGGTTCCACTGCGCTCGATCAGAAGAGCCACCGCCAGGCAGATGGCGTTGGCATGGTCGCAGATCCCGCATGTCAACAGCATGGGAGAGACAGATGTCACGCTTCTGGATGGTTTCATACGGAAGCACAAGGCGGATATCGAGTCAAAAGGGGGAAGACTGACCCTCACGGTTTTTGCATTGAAGGCGGCGGCTGCAGCCTTGCGGGCTAACCCGAGGTTCAATGCCTCACTGGATCCCGCGGCGGGCGAAATCATTCTCAAGCAATATTATCATATCGGTGTGGCTGTGAATACGGACGACGGGCTCATTGTGACGGTGCTTCGAGATGTCGACCGCAAGAACATCACCGAGCTTTCCATAGAGCTGAAAGATCTGGTCGAGAGGACTCGCGGCCGAAAGGCTACGCTGGAAGAGATGAAAGGCGGAACATTTACCATCACCAATGTGGGGCCAATGGGCGGAGGATATTTCGCCCCGATTATCAACTACCCGGAAGTAGCCATCCTGGGTCTTGGCTCTGCAAAATGGCAGCCGGTGGTGAAGGAGAAAGCGGGTCGCGGCCATGAAATCGTGCCGAGGCTCATCATGCCCGTGGTACTTGGTATCGATCACCGGATCCTGGACGGCGCGGATGCCTTGAAGTTCATCGACATGTTTTCACAAGCGATGGGGGACCCGGAGAAGATGCTTATGACGGTGTAGCAGGGATGCAAGAAATAAGAAAAGAGTTTCTCACGCAAAGGCACAAAGACGCCATAGTTTAAAGAAGAAGAAATATCGTCGCAAAGGAAAGAAATTCAATCCAAAGCGTCAATTTCTATTCTTTGCGCCCTTATACATTGAATAGTATGTCATTTCGAACGGAGTGAGAAATCCAATGCGAAGCATTGTCCCGAACACAGTGAGGGATCTTTCCCAGACGCGAAGAGATCCTTCACTTCGCTCAGGATGACTTGCTGTGCAAGTCAGATCTCTCCCTTCGGTCGAGATGACAACTTATGCGTGAGGCGCGACACAGTGGCCGATCCTTTACGTTCTTTGCGCCTTTGCGTGAGGTGGGAGGGTTTCCTTATGGTAATGGGTGAGTTGACGGAGCAGACCGAACTCCTCGTGATAGGCGGCGGGCCGGGCGGTTATGCTGCTGCCTTCAGGGCTGCGGATCTGGGCATGGAAGTAGCCATGGTGGATGTTGAACCCCGACCGGGCGGCGAATGCCTCTTCCGCGGGTGCATCCCTTCGAAAACCCTGCTCTACCTGGCCGACATCATTCACAATGCCCAGCGATCCGAAAACATGGGCATCACCTTTGGCAAACCCCGGATCGACCTGCAAAGGGTTCGTTCCTGGAAGGATGAAGTCATCAACAGCATGGCCGATGGGCTGGTAACCCTCAGCAAGAAAAGAGGGGTTCAACTCGTCAAGGGAAGGGCCGTTTTCGAGGGGTCGGACCTGGTGAGACTCCGCGATTCCGATATCCGGCGCATCAAATTCAAACATGCCATCATCGCCACCGGGTCCAGGACACAGTCTCTTCCTGAAGTTTCCATCGCGAGGGGCGGGCGTGTCATGGATTCCGACGGCGCGCTGGATCTGGCCGACATCCCTGAAAGGCTTCTCGTAATCGGCGGCGGGTACGTGGCTCTCGAACTGGGCACAGTGTACGCTTCCCTTGGGTCGCGTGTAACGCTGGCAGTCAGAAGCGACACGCTCCTTAGAGGTGCAGACCCGGATTTGGTGGTTCCGCTCTCCCGCAGGCTCATAGAGCTGTTCGAAAACATCTACATGAATACCCGGGCCAGATCGCTCAAAGAGACCGACAACAGAGTGGATGTCGTCCTGGAAGGTGAGGTGGAAGAACAGAATCATACGTTCGACAGAGTCCTGGTTGCTGTCGGCCGCAGGCCGAATTCCGCTGACCTGGGACTCGATACCACCAAGGTGAAGGTGAACGAGAAAGGGTACATTGTGATAGACGATCGTCAGCGGACCTCGGATGAGAAGATCTATGCGATCGGGGATGTTGCGGGCGGTCCATTGCTTGCTCACAAGGCCTTTCGCGAAGGCAAAGTGGCTGCTGAGGTGATCAAAGGGGAACCCTCCGCCTTCGATGTGCAGGCCATGCCGGCGGTCGTCTACACAAACCCTCAGATTGCATGGTGCGGGTTGACCGAGAGTCAGGCTCGCCGGCAGAAACGCAATGTCAGGGTTGAACGTTTCCCATGGAAATTCTCAGGCAGGGCAACCAGCATGGGGGCCCAGGACGGGCTGACAAAGCTGGTGATCGATCCGGAGACGCAGAGGATCCTGGGCGTCGGCATTGTCGGACACGATACGGAAGGGTTGATTGCGGAAGGCGTGCTGGCAGTGGAGATGGGCGCCGTGGCAAGCGATGTTGCCTTGAGCGTCCACCCTCACCCGACGCTTACCGAGACTCTCCAGGAAGCGGCCGATCGTTTCCTCGGCAGCTCAACGCATATTCTGCCGGGGAAGAAAGGGGAATAGGGGGCGTCAGAGTTCGATACTCTTCCCATCCGCGGCCAATTCATAGCCGAGGCCTTCCCTCCCGAGCATGTCCGGCCCCATATGGGTCAGAACCAGCCTCTTCGGCCTGAAGGCCGGAAGATGGGATTCCAGTGTCTTCAGGTCAAGATGGAATTTAATGGGTTTATCATAGAAGTATGCTTCGCAGATGAAGAGATCGGCGTCCCGTCCGGCTTCAGCCAGTTCGTCGCACCACTCGGTATCTCCTGAATAGGCAACGACCCGTCCCTCCGTCTCGACCCGCAGTGCAAAAGAAGACGTCCTCCCGTGCCGAACCGGATAGGGTGTCACGGTCAGATCGTCGAGGTTCATTGCCTGCCGCGGCTGCCATTCCAGAATCGACCAGTCGAATTTTTGAGCCGTTTTCGAAGATCCCGGGAAAAAGATTTCCATTGCCAGCGGCAGGGTTTCCCGAATTCCCGGAGGGCCGGCAATCGTCAGTGGTGCACTCCGCCTGGCAAATTGTCCATCCAGGATGAAGAAAGGCAAACTCCCGAAGTGATCCCCGTGCAGATGGGTTATGAGGATGGTACGAATGGAGTTCGGATCGACATGGAGTCGCTTCATGGCGATTAAAGACGATGCTCCGCAATCGACGAGACACGGTGTTTCGGATGTTTCGAGAAGGAGGCAGGCGTTGAACCGGCCGCCGTTGCCGAATGCATCGCCGCTACCTATGAATTGTATGCGCATAGTGAGCCTTTCTGCTTACCGAACAGTGTCTCATACCGCAGGACAAAATACGAAACCCACCTGAAGAAAATACCAAGATTGCATTATTGTGTCCACTCGATTTTAGACTTAGTCGGGACGAGTGGCAGAATCGACCAATGAGAAACCGCATGGGTTTCGCTTGAGCACCCGCTCCCCGTCTGAACTGACCTTCCAGGGTAATCCGGGGCTCATCGTTTGCGGTTGTTCTTTAAGATACACCCCTGTTACAATATCCACCAGTCAAACCTGCCATTGGAGAGGCCACAGTAATGGAAATAAAAGTTCGTTCAGCACGGTCGGAAGATGCTTCCTTCCTCGCCTGGCTCATGCTGGCTGCCGGAAGGGCCCATGTACAGCGCGGCATCTGGGAGGTAATCCTGAATGAGCCGGAAGAAAAGTGCCTGAGATTTTTCGAGCATCTTGTAACAACCGCGAACCGCCATCTCTTTCACCACTCCTGTTTTCTCCTGGCCGAGGTGGCGGGCCGTCCGACAGCGGGACTCGGTGGGTATGATCCGGTCACTCTCGGGTATCATGCACTCTCGACTGCCCTGCCCGAGGTTTTCAGGAGGAGCGGACTTCAGCCAAAACACGAAATGAGTGGCACGGGCTCGCCGAGGATCGTGGAATGTGTGCCGCCCGCACTGGAAGGTGCATGGGTGATCGAGAGCGTGGCAACCCTGCCGGAATTTCGCCGAAAAGGCATGGTGGACAGGCTGCTGGACGAGATGATCGAGAAGTGTCGGGCAAAAGGTTTTCGAAGGGCGCAGATCAACATCTATCTCGGCAACGAATCTGCTCAAAGGGCCTATCAGAAACATGGGTTTCAAATCCTGGATGAGAAAAGGGACTCTTATTTTGAATCCCAGATCGGATCTCCGGGTATGGCCCGTCTCGTCAGGGAGATCTAACCTGAAGAAGATGAGAAGAAGAGAAGGTGAGAAGTGCCGCTTGCTCCCCGTGCGGAGGAGCTTCAGAACGGGTCTTTTTTATAAAGTTCCAGGAGTTGCTCATACTGCGTTA
>Ga0068712_1000040_pt1 | contig 234525 bp, 213 predicted proteins | sample MTBAKSrepl1MetaG_FD_62987 | JGI IMG/M metagenome (GOLD analysis project Ga0068712, IMG submission 62987) | Enrichment culture microbial communities from Arthur Kill intertidal strait, New Jersey, USA, that are MTBE-degrading - MTBE-AKS1... | ecosystem: Environmental > Aquatic > Marine >... | reverse complement strand
TCGCTTGTTCGCCTCGACAACGAAAAGTGAGGACCAACGTGCCATGCATGCACCGTTTTCATCTTAAAATAGACCGCATCCTATTGATGTGACAAGGTAATTTGTGGGGAAACCTCAGGGACAGACCACGAAATTTGTGGCGACGTATGAGGATGCCACTTGAAAAATAACTACGTCCTGATTGACTACGAAAACGTCCAGCCGAAGAGCTTGGCACTGCTCAACGGTCATCCCTTCACGGTCATGGTTTTCGTTGGCGCCAACCAGGAGAAGCTGCCCTTCGAACTGGTGGCCTCCCTGCAGTCTCTTGGAGATAAGGCGGAGTACGTGAAGATCGGGGGCAACGGCTCCAACGCGCTGGATTTCCATATTGCCTTCTACATCGGGCAGATTGCGGCGCGCGATCCCGACGCCTACTTCCATATCATCTCGAAGGACACCGGCTTCGATCCCCTCATCAGGCACCTGAAGGACCGCAAGATATACGCCCAGCGTGAGAAGGACCTTGCCGAGATACCGCTGCTCAGGATCTCCAGCGCCACGTCATCCGAGGAGAAGATCGCCGCCATCGTGAAGAACCTGGCCACGCGGGGGCATTCCCGACCCCGCAAGGTCGCGACCCTGCGGAACACCATCAACGCACTCTTCACCAAGACGCTCGACGATGCGGAACTGACCAGGTTGATGGAGTTGCTGAGACAGAAAAAGTACATCGTCATCGACAAGGATCATGTCACCTACAGACCTCCTATTACCCACACAAAGGAGACGGAAGCCTGAACGACCGGTTACGTCGATTTTGTCGCCATAGTACAACGCTAGACAGACCACTGCTTCGCAAGCTATGTGATGCCAAACAGTTGCAACTTATGGGAAACACGGTGTTTTCACTCAGAGCGTCCTGGTCCAATCGCCCAGAGCGGATATCGACAAGCAATGTCGGCCTACTAGTCTGGAGGATGTCTGGTTGGAGAGTGGATGATGACCTATAGACGGGGCTATCGGGGGCAAATAGATTTAGAGCGAAGAGTCCGGCTTGGGTTGTACGGTTGCGCTGTTGTCCGGTGTGTCTCATGCAGGAAACCGGATCGCTGTGCCCGGCTTTTCAGGCATGGGACGGCTTGATGCCTGGCCAGTGACGGCCTGCAGGTAGTAGCCGCCTGCAGTTGCCCCCCATTTGCACGAGCGATGCGAATAATGGAGCTTGTCCGCTTCTCCACCCATGGTGTTCCGCCGGAGGCCCGGGAGTTGGCCGTGCAGGAGGGGTATGCTGCCATGGCGCGGATCGATATCGATCGACTGGGAGAGGCCCCGCTGGTTGCTGAAGGGTCGATGTTGCTTCTCCCGGATGTCTGTATAGGGGAGTTCTCCCACTCGCCCTGCAGGATAAGACGCACAGCCGCCCACATTGCCGGGACAAATGATGACTGGACCTTCTCCATCATGACCGGCGGCAGCGTGACCGTGGAAGCGAAGGGTGCCGGGAGCACCGTCTTTCGCGGGGGCGACCTGTCCGGTCTGCCCAATGATCGGCCGTTCCATGCCTGCGTCCACCGGTCAGTCACCTCCCTTACACTGACCATTCCGCGTGGGGTTCTCAAATCCGCCGCCATTGATCCGGAAAGGGCGCTGAAGAACCGGCCCGGTCCGGGCGTGGACACCGAGACCCGGGTTCTGGCGGGCTATATGCAGATGCTCCTGCGCAATGCAGGGGATTGCCGGTCTCGGCTGAAAAGCCTTGCCGCCACCCATTTGCACGATCTTGCCATCCTGGTGCTGGGCGGAACGCGTGACATCGCCGAAGTCGCGCAACAGCGTGGTCTGCGGGCTGCCAGGCTTGAGGCCCTCAAGGCCGATATCTTGGCGAATGTCACCAGCCCCGATCTGTCGCTAGAGTGGCTGGCGGCACGCCAGGGCATTTCACCCCAATATGTCCGCTCGTTGCTCTATAGCGACGGGATAACCTTCACGGGTTTCGTGCTGAACCAGAGGCTGCGGCATGCCCACAGCCTGCTGACCAATCCGCGCCTGGGGAGACGCACCGTCAGCGCCATCGCCTTCGATTCGGGTTTCGGTGACCTGTCCTGGTTCAATCAGGCCTTCCGGCGCCGTTACGGCATGACGCCCTCGGACGTCCGGGCGGCGGCAAAGGAGCAAGCTTGACCACTTTTCCTTTAGCCTGATTTCACAGCCGTCCGGCCTGTAGCGCTTCACCCTAACCCTGACCCCTGGCCCGTGAATCTCGGCGCCTGATACAAATAACAGGTACTTGGTTCTTCCCCGAAAAAGCCGTTCGGAACAGCAGACCCGCTTTCCCTATGAATCGTTAAAAGGGACGCTCCGGGGACAGGGGGACCGGCCATGAACCGTAGTCCGGGATTCGGGCGGGTATGGCGGCCTCGGACAATCCGCTGGACCAGGGAGACCGGCCAGGGAGGGAACAGGTTACCAATCGGTCCCCTTTCGGAATTCGTGTCAGCTTCCTGTTCAAACCGGAGAACCGACAATGAACAATCATCCTTTCAATTATGTTCTGTCTGTCCTGGTGCTGCTCTGCATCGTGGTCGGCACGCCGTCGCTGGCGGCCCAGCGCAGCCAGTCACCACACGAGCGATGCGTGGAACTGCTCGACCCCGGCAGGATGTTGTCCGAAAAGGACGCCCTGACACCTGACCAGCAGGCGCTGCTCGACAGGGTCAAGGAGCAGCGGGAGCGCTGCATGGCGGCCCTGGACGCCGGCGGCAAACCGGCCGACTGCGAGATGTTGACCTTCGGCGAGTCGCCGGACAGTGTCGGCACCGCGACCGCTTGCTGGATTGGCTGGTCGGGCAGCGATTGTGATTCGTGGAGCAACGGCGACTGCTGCAGCAACCTCTCCCGCAAACAGACCCGCCAGTGCAGGCGAGTCTGGTGCCCCTTCGATCCCTCCTGCGGGCCCTGCACGGTCACCGAGTGGACGGAGGAGCGCTGCTGGCCGGTCCTCGGCTGCTGGTGATTCACTTGCCGCATGACCGGGCGGGGCGGCTCGCCGCCCTGTCCGGTGCAACTACATATATATAAGGTCGTAAGGGGTCGGTGACAAATGCTAATCGTTAGCATTTGTCACCGAATGGCTTTTGCCCGGCTCAGGGTTTGAAGACGGTCACCACCGTTCCGGTACCGCTGGTGAACTCCACGCTCGACACCTTCTTTCGGATGCCGCCCAGGGTGCAGGCGCCGCCCGAGCAGCCTTCGGTTCCCCCGCTGTAGGACCAGGTGCCGGTGAGGCCGGAGCCGTCCGCCGTTTCGACCACCGCGGTCCAGGTGGAGCCGTTGTTCTGGCTGCTGGTCAGCAGTTCCCCGCCGCCGCCCGACGCCACCGTCACGTCGTGCTGCACTGTCCCGGACGCGCCGCCGTCGTCGGTGACGGTGAGGGTGACCGTGTAGGTTCCGTCTCCGCCGTAGGTGTGGGAGGCGGTGGGCCCGGACGCCGTGGCGCCGTCGCCGAAGTCCCACCCATAAGAGACGATGGAGCCGTCGCTGTCGGAGGATCCCCCGCCGTCGAAGTCGCACCCCAGCCCCGCGCAGGCGGAGGTGAACGCGGCGGTCGGCGGGGCGTTGGTGTCGCTCCCGCCGCCGCCGGCGGCTACAAAGACCGGCGCGAAGACCGGGTCGCCGATGTCCAGCAGGGGCTCCAGGATTCCATCGCCGGAGTCGTCGGTCCAGTTGAAGTTGCCCTTCCCGAGCAGGGTGTCGCGGATGGCCTGCGGCGTATCGCCCTGGCTGGCCAGCAGCGCCGCGGCCCCGGCCACGTGGGGTGATGCCATGGAGGTGCCGCTGATGGTGCCGTACTCGCCCCGCTCCAGGGGGTAGGTGGAGCGGATGCAGACGCCGGGGGCGGCGATGTCGACGGTGGCCCCCCAGTTGCTGAAGTCCGCCAGCGTGTCGTCCTGGTCCGGGCGGCAGGTGGAGGCGCCATAGCCGCCCGCCGCGCCGTCGAAGTCGGCGAGCGCCGAGACAGTGATGGCGTCCGGCGAGTTGGCGGGGGTGTAATTGGCGGCGTCGTCGTCTTCGTTGCCGGCCGCCACCACCACGGTCACCCCGCCGTCGACGGCGTTCCGGATCGCGTCGTCCATGGCCGTGCTGCTGCCGGAGCCGCCGAGGCTCATGTTGATCACCTCGATGCCGCCCCGGGCGACAACCCAGTCGATGCCGGCGATGATGCCCGCCAGGCTGCCGGAGCCCTGCGCGTCCAGCACCTTGATGGCCCAGAGCCGCGCCCCGGGGGCCACGCCCACCACCCCGATGCCGTTGTCGAGCGCGCCGATGGTGCCGGCCACATGGGTCCCGTGATAGTGGTCGTCGTCGCCGTCCTGGGTGTCGTCGCAGAAGTAGTTGCGTTTCCAGGGCGGACCGCCGCCGGTGCTGTTCAGGCAGTTGGCGCCGCCCACCACGTCGAGGTCCGGGTGCTGCCGGTCGATGCCGGTGTCGAGCACCGCCACGTCCGCATCGACCCGGTAGTCGTCCAGCCCGTCGATGGCCAGCGCCGCCTGGTCGGCGAACATCCGCCTGACGCCGGTCGGGACCTCCTGCCCGAAAGCCCTCACCGGAATGTCCTCCTCCACGTAGGCCACCCGCGGGTCGCGGGCCAGGCCGGCCAGCGCCGCGCGGGGCATGGTGATGGAGAAGCCCCGCAGCGCCGTGCCGTAGACGTAGCCGACCCGGCCGCTGGTGCGCCGGGCCACGTCGGCCGCCACGGCCTCGGGCATGCCCGCGTCCGGGTTCAGCACGACGATGTAGCGGTCCTGTGGCGGGCCCGCCTGCGCCACAGCGGAGAGGGCGAGAAGACACGCGGCGAACAGGCCGGGCAGGGCATATCGGGAACGCGGGTTCATGATTTTATTCGCCTCCGCTGGCAGGACGGGTGGTCGCCCCCTGGAATCAATTCTAGCTGGCGGATTGGAACTATGGAGATCGTCCGCTTTTCCCGCCTACGCGCAGACGCTGGCAAGCCCTTTGTATCCACAGGCCGTCGGCCCGGCCGAGGCGGCACCGCCGGATCAGGCGGCCGGGAGATTGCCGCGTCGTGCGCGCAGACACTTGATCGATGTTGTGTGAGAGATGACTTACGGGGTGCGGGGAATCTCCGGCAGACGTGCGCCCTTCGGCCCGATAAATTGCGGTTCATGGCGCTCTGCCGGTCACTTTCTGCAACCGCCGACTGCAACCGCCAGGGAGGGTCTGCCATGGAGGACAGAGGCTGGGTCAGCCGGATCGCCTTCGAAACCGCCCGCCCCGATGGCTCGCGAAACATGGCGGTCATCGTGGAGAAACTCCCGGATGTCGCTGCCATCATCCTGTCGGACCGCTGGTCGAGGAGCGGGACCGGAATCGGTGGAGGGTCCCGGACGACCGGCAGGAAAACCCCGGTCTGCTGCTGATTTCACGGGACAAGAGCAGCATGCCCTGCCGCCGGTGGAAGTGGCGCCTGGAGCACGGGGCAGGTAGCGGATACCCATCTGGCGGAACGACTCCGAGGACCCCCGTTGCGGCCGCGGATGACCGTTTCCGGAAGGATGGTGTGCCACGGCGGCGCGGCCCCGGGCGGCCGCCGGCGGAGCATCGATGGCCCGGGGATGTCTTGCCACGATTTGGACCGGCCATTTCCAGATTTTAATTTTTTTATGATTTTCCAATTGGATTCCTGTCCCTTGACACGTTTTGGCGGCTTGACTATCTAGGTTACCCGCACAGGAGTTGTGTAGGCAGTGGGCCGACATCCTGAATGATGTCGGTTTTTGAAGGGACCCCATCAGGGAGGATTTGCTTATGGCCAGTGACCCTCAGGCACAGGCGGAAGTGGTAATCCAGGCCGCGAGTTCCCGCAAGGACCGGGCATTGTTCTTGGCCGACCCCAGGAAGTACGCGGAGGAGCGTGGCGTCGTCCTGGAGCCGGATCTCGTCAAGGCGGTGCGCACCGAGTTGGAGGCGGTGGAGAGAAACGCCGCCATGCTCGGGATGCGCAACGAGCACCTGGACGAGCATGCGGTCAGGATTGACGATCTGCGGGCGGTGGATCTCAGCAAGAGCCCGATCCAGGTGGCGGCCTGGCCGCTGGTGGCGTACTACGTCGTGACCACGGCGGCTGCCGTGGTGTCGGCGGTGTCCACCACCTACACGGCGACCAAGTGGCTCAAGGCCCCCGCCATTCGCTAGCGGAACCGGATGGGCATGATGCAGGTTCCCCAGCCATTCGGGTCGGTGATCTTTCTCCTCGACGAGACGGAACCCGGTTGTATCCAGGCGCTGGAGCGGGCCACCGGCTGGCTCCACAAGTGGCTGGCGTGGTTTCTGCGGCGCAACGGGGTCCTGGATGGCCGGAACCTGCATCTGCTCTACGACCGAAGCGTCTCGGTGCTGGGTCCCGGCGCGCTTCGCCACCCCGAGGAAATCGCCGCGCTGGCCGCCGTCGCGGCGGCCCATGGCGCCACCTTCGGCTGCGAGCTTCATCTCGCCGACTGCGTCACCCTGGAGGGGACCTACAGGGAGATGCTCGAGGGCGGGCGGCTCAAGAGCATCCTGTTCAATCCCCTGGGCTGGCCCGCCGACGCGGAACCCGAAGCCGGCCTGGCGGTGGTGGAGGCCGCGGCCAGGAGCGGCGCGGCGCTGATTCTGCTCGGCTCGCCCGGGTTCTGGGAGCGCCTGGGGGTGCTGCAATCCCCGATCGTCAATGGCGCCAATTTCCGCATCGTGCCCGGGCACCAGCCCTGGTACGACGACGCTGCCGCGTCCCCGCATTTGACCCGCAGCGCAGCTGTTTCCTCACCGTGCGAGACGCGCTTTGCCGTCTACGTGACGCCGGCGGGGGACGTCTACCCCTGCCTCGGCCTCGTGGGCCAGCCACGATGGCGCATGGGCACCGTTGACGAGGATCCGGAGCAGAGCGGCTTCGTGGCCGCCCCGACGCTGCGGTTCCTGCAGGCGTGGGCCGACAGGGGGCCGGACCTGGGCGGCGACGCACCGGCGCCAGACGCGGCCCACCTGCCGTTGGTGTGCGCCGTACACCGCCGCCAGATGGAGGAGACCGGGCATGGATCGCACCCTGGATGATGAGGCCCTGAGCGAGGCCTTCCGCATGATGCCGGTGACGTTCAAGTCGCTGGTGATCGAATACACCACCCGCTGCAACGCCAAGTGCGGCATGTGCTACCAGGCGGCCGGGCCGAAAGGCTCGGATCTCCTGGGCAGGGCCACGCTGCAGGTGGCCGACGTGGAGCGGGTCATCCGCGACGCCGTGGCCATCGAGTCCCTTGGCAGGCGCTTCCACATCGCGGGCGGCGAGGCCTTCATCAAGCTGCCCGACATCCTGCACCTGCTCGGTGTGGCGCGCGACGCGGGCTTCACCAACCTGTCCACCACCACGAACGCCTTCTGGGCACGGAAGCCCGAGCGGGCCCGCGAGGTGTGCCGCGCCTGCCGCGAGGCCGGGCTGACGTCGATGGAAATCAGCTGGGACTACTGGCACGTTCAGCACATCCCGGGGGAGGCGGTCAGCAACTGCCTCGAGGCGTGCAGCGAGTTCGGCATTGCCAGCAACCTGCGTCTGCTGACCACCAAGTCCCACTCCGTGGCGGAGGCCCTGTCGTTCCTCAGGCCGGCGGCGCTCGAGGTCGCCGGCGAGATTAGTTCCTGCCCGGTGTTCCCCACCGGCCGCGCCAGGACCGAGGTGCCGGCGGAGGACATCTACGCTTGCGGCCTCGGCGGCGGTGGCTGTCACCACATGCTCAACCTGACCGTCAACGGCCTGGGAAACGTGTCGCCCTGCTGCGCCGGGGCGGACCAGACCGAGGGGCTCAGCTTCGGCAACATCCGCGAGCAGTCCATCGCCGAAATCGTCGGCTACATGCAGCGCTCGCCCCTGCTGCGCGTGCTGGTGTTCCAGGGCGTGACCGCCATCCGCACAATTCTCGAGCAGTCAGGACTGCGGCTCGAGGACGACTATGCAAACACCTGTCACATGTGCTTCGATATGTTCTCCTCGCCCGAGCGGTCGGCGGCCGTGCACGACTATTTCGACCGGCAGGTAGCGACGGCGCTCGGGCGCGCACTGGAAGTGCTGGGTCGGACCGCCGGCGGCGGTAAAGCGCAGGCGCAGGGCGCCTGATGGCAGTGGGCGCCGCCGCCAGGCACGGAGGTTGAGTCAAACCGTTGCTCGGGCTGGTGGCATTCCCCATCCTGGTCCAGCTGGCTATGCCGCTGGGCCTGATCTTCTGGCTTGCCGTGGCGCGACAGCCGAGCCTGGCGCACCTGGCGCTGCACTCGCTCGGGGTCGGGTTCCTCTGCCTGTTCCTCTACCTCGCCGGGCGCTGGGACGTGGTGATGTACCCGCTCCGGTACGGCCTGCCGGCCTGTTTCGCGGCCGGCTTGGGGGTCGCCATCTTCCGGCTCCAGTCTCCCCCGCTGATCCTGCTGGCCCGGACCGACGACGTCCTGCGCCTGCTGGTGTATGCCGTGGTCGCCGTCATCTTCGCCGTCCTGGTGGTTCAGTGCCTGCGCGGCCACGCGCACCGCGGCGCCGTGGTGGACCTGGAATTTCCGCTCCGTGAGGTGGACTGGTACGTGGTCCAAGGCGGCGGCTCGTCACTGCTCAACGCCCATCGCAAGGCCCCCGCCCAGGCCCTGGCCCTGGATATCGTTGCCCTGGATGGCCTCGGTCGCCGGGCGAAGGGGCTGCTGCCCCGGCGGCTCGAGGATTACCAGGTGTTCGACCAGCCGGTCTATGCCCCCTGCGCGGGCGAGGTCGTGTCCGTCGAGGACGGTCTCCCCGACCTGGTGCCGCCCCATCGCGACACCGGCCACGCGGCGGGCAACCACGTGGTCATCGCCTGCGCGGAGGCGAGGGTCCTGCTGGCGCACCTGCGCCAGGGCAGCGTGCTGCCGGCGGTCGGTGACCGGCTGGCGGCCGGGGACCTGGTGGGCAACGTGGGGAATTCGGGCAACTCCTCCGAGCCGCACCTGCACATCCACGCGGTACGCGGTGGGGTGAACGACGAGACTGCCCTGCTGCGCGGGGGCGAACCGGTGGCCATGCGGTTCGGCGGGCGGATACTGTCGCGCAACAGTCGCGGTCGCGGCTGAGCGTCGGGCGGCGACAGCTACCCGCATACCGGCGCACGGCGAGGAAGGCCGGGCAGTCGGCGGCCCTGCTGCGACGGCTTGACGGCAACAGGGAGAGGTATGCGATGGCCAGGAAGGCGGTGTTTCTTTGGATTGTAATGGCGTGGATTGGCGGTTGCGCAAGTTCCCCGGTGGACCGGCCCGATGCGGCGCGTTCGTATCTGGGTCAGGCAGCGTTCACCTGCCTGGTGGATTCGAGCCTGTACTCCCATTCCCACAGTCCGGTCGAAGACGGCGCAGAGGTGACTTTTCAGAGATCCGGGAATGGTTTCGGCAAGGTGTTGGTGAACGGCGAGGATATGTTTATCGACTGTGAGGAACGGACAATCAGAATCGACGCTCGACAAGCGCGAGCGTTGTTTGCATATACGGATATCGAAGACCTGGAACGGTTCGTCGGCGCAGAGGTGGGGTTTTGCAGGAGAATTGACGACGGCTGGTATTTTCTCCTGCGGGAAGATGCGGGTTTTATTGCTTACACGGGACCGGCCGAGCTTCCACTGGCGGTAGTCGGCATGTCCTGTGAATGAAGCCGCCACCCGCGCACAGGATGCGGCAGCCTCGGCTGCCGCACCACGGCGCGCGGGTTAATCCCCGCCCGCGTTTCCGTCTCCGGCCTTCGCCCCGGCCAGCTGCTCCACCACCGCCTGCAGCCGGGCGAGGGGCTGGGCGCCGCCCACCAGCTGGGCCCTGCCGGTCTCGTTGTTGCGCAGGATGTTCCCGGGGGTGCCGCTGATGCCGAGGGCGATGCCCTCCTTGTAGTCCGCCTGCACGCGGGCGGCATGGCGGCCGCTGTCCAGGCAGGCCTCGAAGGCGGCGCGGTCGAGCCCCACCTCCGCCGCGAAGGCTCCCAGCTCCACCCCCGGGATGCCCTTGCCGTTGGATCGGGTGCGCTCGTAGAGGGTGTCGGTGAACTTCCAGAAGGCGTCGTTGCCGCCCAGCTCGGCGGCGCACTCGGAGGCCTCCGCCTCCCGCTGGGCCATGGGGTTGTGGAAGCCGAGGGGGAAGTGGCGGTAGACCCAGTTCACCTGCCCGCCGGAGTTGTCCACCAGCGCCTTGGCCGTGGGGTGGAAGCGCTTGCAGTAGGGGCACTCGAAGTCGGAGTACTCGATAAGGGAGATCGGGGCGGCCGGGTTGCCGTAGAGGTGGTCCCTGTCCGGGTCGGCGGGGCGCACCTTTTCGACCCGCCGCCGCGCCTCCTCCGCCGCCTGGTTGGCGGCCGCCACCTGGGCCTCCCGCTGCCTGGCCACGTAGCGCTCGATGCCGGCGTCGACGGCGCGGTCCAGCGCGCCGCTCTCCTGCAGCTTCCTGACCACCTCGCTGCTGATGCGCTCCACCAGTGCCGCATCGTCCTCCGGCGCCGCCAGCACCGGGACGGCGGTCATCAGCAGGAGGGCGGCCAGAATGGGGATTGCGCGGCGGCGCATTGCGGGGCTGGACGGGATCATGGCGTCTCCTCGTCGGGTCGGGTGGGCGGCTTCAGCCCGGGTCGCCGGTGCGGATGCCCGGCCCTGGCGGAACGGATCCGATTCCGGAACGTGGTGCCGATAGAACCGTTTGACAACGGAAACGGGAACAGTTCGTTCCGGTCAGTGTAGACGGGGAACCGGCGGGGGCGGAAAGGTCGGCGGAGGAAGCCGGTCGGTGCGGCCCCGGGCGCGGGGCCGCAATCGACCACCGCTACTTCTTCCCCCGCTTCTCCATCTCCCGGCGCAGCAGCTCGCCGAAGGTGCCGACGCCGGGCTCGGCGCGGGGCTCCTCCCGGGGAGCGGCCGGGGCGGCGGGCGGCTCGGCGGCGTCCGCCGCGTCGGCCTCCAGCGACAGGCTGATGCGCTGCTTCTCCGTGTCGACGCCGAGCACGGTGACCTCCACGGTGTCGCCCTCGTTGAGCACTTCGCGGGGGTGGGTGACGCGGCGCCCGGCGCCCAGCTCGCTGATGTGGACGAGCCCCTCCAGCCCCGGCTCGAGCTCCACGAAGGCGCCGAAGGGCTGCAGGCGCGTCACGGTGCCCCGGACGCGGGCGCCGGCGGGGTAGCGCTCCCCGGCCTGCTGCCAGGGATTGGCGGCCAGGGCGCGGAGCGACAGGGCGATGCGCTGGGGGTGCCTGGGGTTGTCGCTCTTCTCGATGCGCAGCACCGCCACCTCCACCGCCTGGCCCACGCTGAGCAGGTCCTGGGGATGCTTGACGCGGCCGTAGGCCAGCTCGCTGACGTGGATCATCCCCTCCACGCCGCCGAGGTCCACGAAGGCGCCGAAGTCCTTGAGGCTGGTGACGACGCCCGGCAGGACCGCCCCGGGCTCCAGCCGGGCGCGGATCGCCTCGGCCTGGGCCGCGCGCTCCTCCTCCAGCACCGCGCGCCGGGAGAGGACCACGTTGGGGCGCCGGCCGCCCTCGATGCGGGTGACGCGGAAGGAGAGGTGCTGGCCCACGAAGGGCTCCAGGTCCTCCACGAAGCGGATGTCCGCCTGGGAGGCGGGGCAGAAGGCGCGCAGGCCCGCCACCTGCACCTCCAGGCCGCCCTTGGTGACGGCGCTGACCAGCCCTTCCACCGGCAGGCCGCTGCGGAAGGCCTCCTCCAGCTCGCCGGTGTCGTGGACATGGCGCTGGGCGCCGGTGCCCAGCAGCAGGGTCCCGTCGCGCTCGTCGTTGCTGATCACCACCGCCTCGATGGTGTCCCCCTCGGCCACCTTGAGCGTGCCGTCGGGGTCGGTGAGCTCGGCGATGTCGATGGAGCCCTCCACCTTGCCGCCGAGGTCCACGAAGGCGCGCCCGGCGCCGATGGAGATGATGGTTCCGCGCACGTGGTCACCCGCCTGCGGCGCGGCCATGGCGGGGGCGGGGTGTTCGCGATCGTACTGCCGGAGCAGCGCTTCGAAGTCTTCGGTATCGGCCATGGGGAGAGTTTAACCCGGATAGTCCGTCGGGAGGCGCGATCACCGCGCCGGTCGGGTGAAGCGCGCCGTCTGTTCGCCGTCGCGCAGGAGTGTCGCGGTGCCGTCGCCTTCCACCACCAGGCGATAGTGCTCCTCGAGGTCGGGACTGGACGCGGCCTTGCAGGCCAGGGCGATGGCCCGCGCGCTGTCGCCGCTCCAGAAGCAGTGCCGCCCCGCCTGCGCCTCGCCGGCGGCGAACAGGTCGGCGCGGCCCTCGTAGGTGACCTCCAGGCGCTGGAAGCCGGCGCCGGATCCGGGCGCGGCGATCCAGGTACCGGTGGCCGGGTGCGGCGCGCAGCCGGCCAGGGCCAGCAGCAGCGCGGCGGCCGGGCAGGCGAGGCGGATGGCGGATCGTTTCATGGCGCGTCCCACGGGGAGGAGAGGGGAAACGTACCCCGATTCGCCGGTGCGGGCAATCCACCACCGGAAGGGACCGGCGCCGCGGCCCCGGTCAGTAGCGGTAGCCGTGCTCGATCTCGGCGCGGGTGAGCACGCCGTAGACCCGCGGGATGCCCGGCACCGTGGTGCGGATCACGTAGAGGGCCTCGGCGCCGTGACGGTGCATCTCCTCCTGGGCCTCCTGCAGGCTCGCCTGGATGTCCACGGGCGTGGCGGTGAGGCGCTCGGCGGGGAGCTCCAGCAGGTCGAACGCCTCCCGCTCCGGCGCCTCGTGCAGCGCCCGCACCAGGTCCACCGCCGGGAGCAGCTGGGCGGGTCCCGCCTCGGGGCGCACCAGGATCCAGCCGGGGGCGTCCGCCAGCTCCTTCTCCACCCGGGCACGATCGGGCCGCGCCGGCAGCTGGGCGTAGCTGCGGCTCATCACCCCGGCCACCCCCACCTGGCGCAGCGCCCGGGCGATGCGGTCGTTGCGGTAGTCCACCCCCATGGAGCGCAGCAGCGCCAGGAAGGCCGACTCGCGGCCGTGCAGGGCGCCGCAGGTGAGGGTGGCGGCGATCACCGCCAGCATGCCCGGGAAGAGAATGTTGGGATTGCCGGTGAGCTCCAGGATGGCCAGCAGGGCCGCCAGCGGTGCCTGCAGCACCCCGGCCATCATCGCCCCCATGCCGAGCATCACATGGAAGCCCACCGAGGCCTCGGGGATGAAGCCGAAGCCCTGCGCCACCACGGCGAACAGGCCGCCGCCCATGGCGCCGATGACCAGCGACGGGCCGATGAGCCCACCGGGCACCCCGAGCCCCACCGCCGCGGCGGTGGCCAGCAGCTTCATCACCACCATGGCCGCCAGCAGGCCGAGGGTCACCTCTCCCAGCAGCGCCTGGTTGACGGTGTCGTAGCCGATCCCCATCACCGCCGGCACCCACAGGGCGATGAATCCCACCAGTGCTCCGGCGACCACGGGCCGCAGCCACAGGGGCAGCCGCCGGCCCCAGCCGTGGAACAGCAGCAGGGCGCGGATGAAGAGCGCCGCCGCGCCGCCGAGCGCGATGCCCATGAGCAGGATCAGGGGCATCTCCGCCATGGAGCCGAGGTCGAGGGGCGGGACGGTGAAGGCGAGATCGTCGCCGAAGGCGAGGCGGGTGAGGGTGGTGGCGCTGATGGTGGCGAGGATCACCGGGGCGAAGGCCGCCACGGTGGACTCCATCATCAGCACCTCCATGGCGAAGGCCACCCCCGCCAGCGGCGTGTTGAAGGTGGCGGCGATGCCCGCCGCGGCGCCGCAGGCGGCCACCACCCGCAGGCTGTTGTTGGGCAGCCGCAGCCACTGGGCGGGGATGTTGCTGGCCGCCGCGCCCAGGTGGATGCTCGGCCCCTCGCGGCCCACCGAGTGGCCCGCCACCAGTGCCAGGGTGCCGCCCACGAACTGCATCAGGGCGTTGCCCCAGGGCAGCCGCCCCTGGTGGTAGTCGAGCCGCACCAGCAGGTGCGGCACCCCCACCCGGCGCATCCCCTCGGGCACGGCGCGCCACAGCAGGCCGAGCACCAGGCCGCCCGCCACCGCCAGCAGCAGCCGCCACTCCGGCGCCAGGTGCTCGTAGTCGTAGAGGTGGCCGTGGAGGAAGGTGCGCTGCAGGATCTCCACGACCCAGCGGAACAGGATGATGACGCCGGCGGCCAGCACCCCGCTGAGGATGCCGAGCAGCGACAGCTCGGCGATGGCGTCGGCGCGGGAGACCCGCAGGCGGAACGCCTCCAGGCGCCGCGTCGCGCCCGTTCGCAGTCGCTCGCCCATGTTCCCGGCCATCACGCTCTCCCCCGCCATCGACCCGATCGAGTATGGGGCGGCGGGGCGGGGCGGGCAACCGCCCGGCGTCGCGGTTGGCGCGGGGAGTCGGGCCTTGCTATAGATCACTCTTCGGTCGAACGGACGGGGATGTTCCAACTGTACCCACAGGAGACAGCCAGATGCCCGAGATCACCAGCAGTGAATCGTTCAGGCAGTCGCTCAGCGAACTCCCGATCGCGCAGCAGCGACTGGTCGGTGCCCGCTTCATCGCCAATGTGCTCGACCTGACCACGGACGCGCGACTCGAGAACGCGCAGGAAACGGCCGGCAGGAGGGAGGTGGACGCGCAACAGCTCGAGAGCGCCTATCATGCCGCCCATTCCTCCTACGTGGAGAACCATCCCCGTTCGGACCTCGCGGAGCTGGACTGGAGCAAGCAGGCGGCGCACTTTGTCGCCGAGGCCTGCATGGTCTGCCTGGCCCCCACCTACAGCGAGGCCCAGAAGCACCATCTGGCCGAGAAGGTCGCGAAATACTGCCTGATGGCGAGAATCTGCTCCAGCGTGGAGCACGAGGGGGACTATCCCAATTTCGACGCGACGGATGAAGCGGTGAAGAAAGAGACCCATGCCCAGCGCGATATTCTCTCGAGCTTCCTGGAGGAGGCCTGAGGCGCCGCCGGGCGCGGGCGCCTGGTCGTGATCGGGAAAGGGTGCGGCCCCGCTTCACGGTGGCGGGGGTTCGCCCGCTGATGCGTTGAACGGACGTTCCGCCGGCAGGTCATGGGGGAACGGAAGCCGGGCGGGCATCGGCGTCACGGAAGTGCCCGCCTGGCGGGAGGCGATCCCGGGTTTTCCCCGGTGAAGTGGATGCGACCATGCCGCCGCTACGGCCGGACATCCGCCGCCGGGGGTTCCGCCCCGGCGGCCGGTATCATCCCCCGCACCCGCCCCAGCGCCGCCGGATCGAGCCGGTCCACCCGGCTCGCCCCGCCGCACAGAGCCCGCCGAAAGCCCAGGTAGTGGGGCTCCAGCGCCAGCAGCTCCGGCACGTCCGCCTCCCGCAGCGAGCCCGCCAGCCCCGTCACCAGCCCGAGGTTGCGGCCGAGGGCGAGGAAGGCCTGCAGCTTGCGCCGGCTCACCAGCCCGGGGAGGGTGCCGGAGAGCTTGTCGGCGGTGTCCAGCATCACCCCGGTGAAGCCGGCCGCGCCGATCCGGGCCACCAGGCCGAGGTCGGGGGTGCGGTCGGCGAACAGCACCGCCACCAGGCGCACGCCGGTGGCCAGCCGGCCCAGCACCTCGACGCAGGCCTCGGTGCCCGGCTCGCCGGTGAGGCCCACCTTGATGTAGTCCACCCCGGTGACCGCCATGCGCCGCACCCGCGCCACCAGGGTGGCCGGGTCCATGGGCAGGTCGCCCACGGTGGCGCTCACCGGCCGCCGCCGGCTCACGTGGTCGACGATGGTCCGGACCTGGGGTTCGGTCAGGGCGCCCAGCGCGCCCCGGGCCGGGTCCTTGAGGTCGACGATGTCCGCGCCGCCGGCCAGTGCCAGCTGCGCCTCCTCCAGCGTGCACACGCTGGCCAGCATGCGGGTCATGGGTACGCCTCCCGCCGCCGGTGGGCGGCCACCGCCGCCAGCAGCCACTCCCAGGCCTCCCGCTCCCGCGCCCCGGCGGTCTTCTCCACGGCGATGGCGAGGTAACCGAGCTCCGCGTCGAACTTCTCCGCCGGCAGGCGGTCGAGGCGGCTGACCAGGATGGCCAGCTCCAGCACCGCCGCCTGGGCCCGGTTGAAGCCGCGGAAGGGGGCGTGGGTGGCGTGGTGGCGGGCGCGGCAGTGCAGCCGCGGGCGCACCGGGTCCTCCTCCACCCGCTCCACGCTCACCTCGGTGTGGGCGATGGCGCCCGCCAGGCGCAGGCCGTCCACCCGCTCGGCGGGCGCCACCGGCCAGTCCGGGCGTCCGGTGAGGCAGCCGGCGAAGACGCGCACGTCGTCGGTGCAGTTGATCGCCGCGCACCCCTCCCGCAGCAGGTTGTCCAGGGTGCGCGAGGGGCGGAACGGGGCGATGAGCACCTCGCCGCCGCTCTCGCGCACGCCCATCGGGGCGATATGGGCGCTGCCGTCGGCGTTGCGGGTGGTGACGATGACTTCCTGGATCATCGGTTTCTCCGGTCAGTGGATCACCAACTCGGCCCCGGCGGTTTCGGCGAGCCGGCCGGGGTCGAGGCGGAAATTGTCCAGCCGCTGCAGGTGGTAGCGGTCGAACCAGGCCGCCAGGGGCCGCTCGATGGCGCGGTCGTAGGCCGGATTCACGGCGTGGGTGCGCCCCCGCACCGGGTTGACGACCCGGCCGTCGCGCACCACCGGCACGCCGTCCTTGAACACCAGCCGGGCGGCGCGGAACATCTCCCCCCGGTCCTCGATGTCGGCGTAGACGGCGATGTCCGCCACCGCGCCGGGGCCGAGGTGGCCGCGGTCGCCGAGCCCCAGCAGGCGCGCGGGCGCGGCGCGGGTCATCACCGCAATCTCGTAGAGGCTGTACTCCCGCTCCAGGTGGCGCAGCAGGCAGGCGTCGGCGGCCTCGGGGTGGATGCGGGCCAGCCAGCGGGCGCGGTGGTCGCGGCTCATGAGCAGGTGGAACAGCTCCGGGTAGGCGGTGAAGGGTGCGCCGTTGGGGTGGTCGGTGGTGAAAAACACCCGCCACGGGTCGTCCACCAGCAGGAACAGCTCCAGGCCGATGGCCCACTGCAGGGCGTTGACGAAGTTCCCGGCCCGGTAGCGGAACGGCACGATGCCGCCGCCGCCGTCCTCGCCCTCCCACAGCGCCCACTTGCGCGGCCGGGCGATGCCCCGGGCGGCGTGCTGGCGCATCACGTCGCCGGAGATGGTCACCGTCTGGCCGAACAGCACCTGGCCCACGTCCACGGTGATGTTGGGGTGGCGGCCCAGCGCCTCCGCCAGGCGCGCGGCGCCGGTGGAGAAGCCGTGGGGGCCGTCGGCGCCGTAGCCGTAGAACTGCACGTGGGCCAGGTGCATGGGCAGCCCCTCGGCCGCCTCCATGGTGCGCAGCGCCGTGTCCACGTTGCCGGGCACGCCCAGGTTGTTGCAGTGGACGTGCAGGGGATGCTCGACGCCGAGCGCCACCACCGCCCGCTGCAGGGCGTTGAGGATGCGCCGGGAAGTGACGCCGTAGAAGGGCACCTCGTCATCGAGCCCGAACTCGCGGGCGTTGAACTTGAAGGCGGTGGCGCCGCCGGCGTTGATCACCTTCACCCCCAGGCACTGGGTGGCGCCCAGGGTCCAGGCCACGTAGTCGTTGACAGTGGCCTGCTCGGCGCCCTCGCGCAGCAGCCGCAGCAGGAAGTCGTCGTTGCCGAGAATCGCCAGTCCCGCCGTGTCGAGGATGGGGATGTCGGCCAGCTCGGCGTGGGCGTGGCCGGCGTTGATGGGCAGCACCGCCGGCTCCACCACGGTGGTGAAGCCCATCTCCGCGTAGCGGTAGCCGGTGTCGAAGGTGGACCAGGGCGAGCCCCCGAAGGGCAGCCCGGGGTAGCGGGCCTGTTGCGCCACGTGCTGCTCGGGCATCAGTACCCGGGCGTTGTTCACGTTGCCGCCGGCCACGTGGCTGTGGATGTCGATGGCGCCGGCCATCACCACCTGGCCGTGCAGGTCGTAGTGGGCATCCGCCATGGCGGGGTCGGCGGGCGGCGGGCAGATGCGGCCGTCGCGCAGGTAGATGTCGCGCACCTCGCCGTCGATCCCCTGGGCCGGGTCGTAGATGCGTCCGCCGCTGAGCCGGGTCAGCATGTCAGTTCTCCTCCCGCGCGGGGATCAGCTCGAGGATGCGGCCGAGCACCGTCGCGGCGGTGGGCCAGGGATTGTCGCGCAGGCGGCGCAGCCCGAGGGTGGCGAGGCCGTCGCCGCGGTGCATGAGCCCGGCGTGGTCGATGCCCGGCACGCCCACGGGGATGAAGACCTCGGGCTCGGCGGCGAGCCGCAGCCCCGGGTGGCCCACCGCGACGGTGGGCACGGAGACCTCCGGCGGGGCCGGGTCCGGGCGCAGGCAGGAGAGCCACAGCAGGGCGTCGGCCTCGCCCGCCGCCAGCAGGCGCTCACCGCGGTGGAGGTGGGGGTCGTAGGCGGCGCGGCCCCCGGCGAAGGCGGTGCCCAGGCTGAAGCCGCTGTGCCAGGCGCAGGCCTGGTGGGCGCTGGCGTCGGCGTCGCCCGCGCCGAGGGGCAGCAGCGCGGCGCGGCCGGTCCCGTTCAACGACCGGACCAGGCCGGCGGCCTGCTCCAGGATGAGATCGGCGTGGGGGAAGTCGAACTCCGCCGCGCTCCAGGCGATGACCGGGTAGCGGGCCGCCCGCAGCCGCGCCAGCAGCGCCTCCAGCGCCGCCCGCCCGGCGCCGCCCGCCCCGTCGGCCATGACCGGTCGCCCGGCGAGCAGCGCCCGCAGCCAGCCGAGCGCCTCGCCGGCCCGCGCCACGGGCACCGGCAGCAGCTCCGGCTCCAGCGCCCGTACCGACTCCGGCAGGGTCTCCGGGGCCGCTGTGTCGAGGATCACCAGCGCCGGCCCCGCCCCGCCGTCCAGCCGTTCGGCGGGCCGCAGCACCCGGCCGGCCAGCCGCGGCAGGCGCCGGAACAGGCCGGCGCCCAGCACCACCAGCAGGTCGCAGCGGTTGCGCACCTCGCCCAGGCTGGCGGTCATCCAGCCGTCGCCCTGGAACACGGCGAGGTTGCGCTGCAGGGCATCGCCGTGGGCATGGTCCACCGTGGCCCCGAGGGCCCGGGCCAGGTGCAGCGCGGTGCGGATGCCGGCGAGATCGGCGGCCAGCCCGCTCACCAGCGGCGCCCGCGCTCCGCCGAGCAGGCCGGCGGCCGCGGCGCAGGCCGCCTCGAGGCTCGCCGGCGCGCCGCCCACCCGCGGGCCGGCCGGGGCCGACAGGGCCGCGTCGGCCGCCGCGGCGGCCGCGTCCAGGATCGGACACTCGGGGGCGTCGAAACGCAGCCGCGTCCCGTTCAGGTGCGGTGACAGATCGTCACACCCCAGTGCACAGAAGGGACAGGGGACGGTGACGGCGGTGGTGGCGGGGCTGGCATCGGTCATGGGCTTTGCTGATCTCTCCTTGCGTCCGGCGGGAGATTCAGCAAGAACCGGACCAGCGCCGTGGCGTCGCGCGGGTCAGGCGCGCCGGCGGCGGGTGGGACCCGGGGCGGCCTGCCGTTCGCGGTCCACCGCCGGCGGCCGCACCACGCTGCCCCAGTCGAGGGGCTGGTCCTGGACGTAGCGCTTTCCCAGCCGGTGGGCGATCTCCGCCCGCGCCAGCTCCACCCCGAGGTAGAAGGCGTGGCCGCCATCGCCCTCCACGCCGAGGGCGGGGTAGAGCTCGAACGGGTCGCTGCCGCTGCGCACGCCGTCGCGGTTGTAGACGTGGATGCCCGCCGCGCTCACCTGGATGCGGAAGTTGGGATCGCGCACCGCGCCGGCCGCGGCGGCGATCTCCTCCGGGCTGTAGGGGAAGGGGCGGCGCTCCCGGTGGGCGGCGAGCCCCCCGTGCAGCCGCTTGGGCAGGCGCTGCTCGGCCCGGGCCCGGAACATGATGCGCCGGGCGAGATCCGCCTCGCGCACGGCGCTGGCGCAGTGGGGGCTCACCTGGGTGGTGAGCACGTGGCGGATGCCGAGCTCCGAGGCGAAGCCGAACAGCAGGGCGTTGATACCGGTGGTGTCGGCCTCGGTGAGCTCGGTCAGGTTGCCCACCCCCAGCATCAGCTCCGCCCCGGGATAGCGCCCGCGCAGGGTGTGATAGCGCACCAGGGAGTCGGCGAAGCCGAAGTGGATGGGGTCCAGCACCGGGTCGGCGATGCAGGGGCGGCCCCGCGCCGCCATCCATTCCAGGCTGGCGCCGAGCGCCTCCAGGCCGCCGTCGGGGCCGGGGATGAGCACCGGCACCGCGGCGGTCTCCTCCGCCACCCACAGGGTCTCGGGGGTGAGGCTGAGCAGGAACGCCGCCCCGGCCCGGTCGCCGGCGATGAGATCCTCCGGGCGCAGGGAGTCGACGCTGACCCGGTGGCCCGCCCCGCACAGGGCCTCCACCGCCTCGGCCAGGTGGGGAAAGGGGGTGCCGGGCAGGCAGCCCAGGTCGATGACGTCGGCCCCGTCGGCGGCCAGCGTCGCGGCCCGCTCCAGGATGGCGGCCACCGTGAGCCGGGGGGCGTCGGTGATCTCGGCGAAGATGCGCACGTCGTGGTCGCCGAGATCGGGCGGGCCACCGCCGTCGCGTCCCAGGTACTCGGGCAGGTCCATCAGCTCCTCGGGGCCGCGCTCCACCGGCACGCCGTAGCGGGCCGCCAGCGCCTCCAGATCGCCGCGGCAGCGGCCGGGCACGACGATGCGCTCCGCGCCGCCGGCGTCGGGTAGGCGGCGGGCGATCATCTCGGCGGTGAGCAGCGCCGCCACGCTCACCCCCAGCTGCCGGATCTCCCAGCGGAACGGGAGCGGCGCGAGCCCCTCCAGCACCCGGCGCAGGTTGGCCTCGGCCAGCCGGCCGGTCAGGAACAGGACGTGTCCGGACATGCCGTCTCCCCCAGCAGGACCCCGGCCAGCTCCTCGAAGCGGGTGACCACGCGGGTGTGCTCGAACCCGGCCAGGCGCCCGGTGTTCTCCAGGTCGATGCGCCGCGGGTAGACCGGGACGGTGCCGCCCGGCGCCTCGGTCTCCATCACCGGCTCGCTGTCGCAGGCGAACACGACGCTCGGCACGCGGCACTTGCCCGCCTGGGCGTAGATGTTGGTGACCAGGGTGTCGGAGATGCCCTGCACCATCTTGGCCACGGTGTTGGAGGTGGCCGGGGCGATGACCAGCCGGTCGTAGACGCCCTTGTAGAACAGCCCCACCGGCGGGGCGCTGGCGGTGGTGTCGCGGAATACCCGCAGCCGCGACTGCAGCGACTTCACCGGGATGCCGTACATGTGCAGCACCTCCGCGGCGGCGCGGGTGAGGAAGAGATCCACCGCCGGCAGCCGCTCCGCCAGCTCCAGGCACTCGCGCAGGTAGTGGCCGGAGCCGGTCAGGCCCCAGGCGATGCGCGGCGTGCGGGGCGGTGCGGTCACGGCGCCACCTCGCGCCGGCACACGCCCCACTGCCGGTCGGCCTCCTCCACGGCCACCTCCAGGGTCTCCAGCCCACCGGCGCTGCCCGCCTCGCGCAGGGCCCTGATCAGCTCGCCGCCGATGTGCCAGGCCAGCATCTCGGCGGTGGCGTTGCTCACCGGCAGCACCCGGCAGCTGTCGGCGGGCAGCACGAAGCGGCGGCCGTGGCTCTCCACCCGCAGGGCGTCCCCCTCGGGGGTGATGGTCACCTCGCGGCTCTCGCCGGGCAGCAGCACCCGGTCGTGGAGGGTGCGGCAGATGGCCGCCGCCAGGCGGGTGAGCTCCACGAAGTCGAGGACGAAGGCGTCCCCGGTGTTGCGGCCCACGGCCTCCACGCGCACGTGGAAGTTGTGGCCGTGCAGGTTTTCGCAGGTGCCGCCGAAGGTGATGAAGTGGGCGGCGTTGAAGTGCAGCTCGCCGGGATCGACGCGCACGGCGAAACGTTCGGGATTCGGGCTCAACGGTCTCCTCCGCTGCCGGGATGATCTCTCCGGAGAGGAGAGCAAAAGACGTGCCGCCCATGCAAGGGCGGTGTGCGCCCCGCGGGAGACGGGGACTGGGAGCCTGCAGGATCCTAGCGGGGCGGGCGAATGCCGTAGCGCTTCATCTTGCGGTAGAGGGTGTTGCGGCTGAGGTTGAGCCGCGCCGCGGCGCGGGTGACGTTCCAGTGCAGCGCCTCCATCTCGCGCAGGATGGCGTCGCGCTCGGCGGCGGCCAGGGCATTCTCCGGCTGCTGCGCCGATCCGTCCCCGGCGGAGGCCAGCGGCAGTTCCAGCAGCTCGTCGGGCAGATCGTGCACGGTGATGGTGTCACTCTCCGCCAGCCCCACCACCGTGCGCATGACGTTGCGCAGCTGGCGGATGTTGCCGGGCCAGGCGTAGGCGTCGAGCCGGGCCAGCGCCTCGGTGTCGAAGTGCAGCGCCTGCCCCCCGGCCTCGGCCCGGGCGAGGGCCTCGATGAGGGCGCGGCGGTCGCCGCGCTCCCGCAGCGGCGGCAGGGTGAGGGTGATGCCGTGCAGGCGGTAGTAGAGGTCCTGGCGGAAGCGCCCCTCGGCCACTTGCTGCTTCAGATCCCGGTGGGTGGCGCTGATGAGGCGGATGTCCACCGCCACGGCGGTCTCGCCGCCCAGCGGGAACACCTCCCGCTCCTCCAGCACCCGCAGCAGGCGCGCCTGCAGGTGCAGGGGCATGTCGCCGATCTCGTCCAGGAACAGGGTGCCGCCGTCGGCCTGCAGGATCTTGCCGCGGCTGCCCTCGCGGCTGGCGCCGGTGAAGGCGCCGGGGCGGTAGCCGAACAGCTCGCTCTCGATGAGCGTCTCCGGCAGCGAGGCGCAGTTGACCGCCACGAACGGCTTGTGGCCGCGGCGCCCGGCCTGGTGCACGGCCTTGGCGAACATGTCCTTGCCGGTGCCCGTCTCGCCCATCAGCAGCAGCGGGATGTCCCGGTCGCTGAGGCGGCGCGCGCGCTCGATGTTGCGGCGCATGCGCGCGTCCCCGAACTCCAGGGCGGCCAGGGGGTCGTTACGCTCGTCGGTTTCCGCCGCCACCGCCGGGACCGCGCGGCGGCCGCGGGGGGCCGCCGCGAAGGGGGCCGGTGCCTGGTTCTCGGGCGGCTGGAACACGGCGAAGTAGCGCCGCCCGCCGCGGGCCTCGCGGATGGGCAGGGGCTGGAAGGTGTGATGCTCGGCCCGCTGCAGCGCCTGGGGCAGGGAGAGGTTGAACACCTCCTGCAGGGAGCGGCCGACGATGTCCGCCTGGGAAACCAGGTCGAGCTGGAACAGGGCGCTGCGGTTGGCGGCGAGGATGCGCCCGTCGGGCTCGAAGGCGATGGCCCCCTCGCCGAGGGTGCTGACGAACTCGGGGCGGCTGTGGAAGCGGGCGATGTAGTGGGACTTCATGGCGCACAGGAAGACCCGGTTCTCGATCATCTGCGCCGACATGTTCACCAGCACCATGGTGTGCTGCTGGGCCAGGCTCGACTCGCTGGAGGCGTCGAGCACCGCCAGCATGTCGCCGTGGGGATCGAAGATGGGGGCCGCGGAGCAGGTCAGTCCGGTGTGGTGGGCGAGGAAGTGCTCGCGGTGGTGGATCACCAGCGGGCGCTGCTCCACCAGGCAGGTGCCCATGCCGTTGGTGCCCTGGGCCGCCTCGCTCCAGACCGCGCCCGCGTGCATCCCGCTGCGGGCCGCCGCCTCGGTGAACAGCGGGTCGCCGACGAAGTTGAGCACCACGCCGTCGCGGTCGGTGAGCAGGATGGCGTAGCCGGAGCCCGCCACCTGCTGGTAGAGGCTGGTCATCTCCGTGCGGGCGATGTCGAGCAGCCTGTCGCAGCGCTCCTGGCGCTGCAGCAGCTCGCCCCGCTCCAGCACCACCGGTTCGCGCCGGTCCGCCGGGTGCAGTCCGTGATCCTCCACGCAGCGCCGCCAGGACTGGGTGATGTGGGTCTCCGGGACTTCCAGGCCCCGGGTGTTGCCGCGGACCACCGCCTGCACCAGGCGGGCGTGGTTGGCGATATCCGGATAGTGCATGTCATCCTCCTGGCGGCGCGTTCCGCGGACTGGCGCAAGAAGCGTGCCTGTGGTGCTGCAATCCCCTGGCCGCGCCGTCTCCCGGACCGTGGGGATGGCGCTGTTCGTATTGTGGTTGCGCTGCAGTAATAACCGAGTCTAGTCCCGGGAAAATCCTTCGGGCAACCCCGGCCGTCCGTCACCCCGGGACAGCGTCACGTTTCCGTGACACTGTGTCACGCTATTGGTGTACCGCCCGGGCCCGGCGCGGGCTCCACCCGCACGGCGCAGAACTTGAATTCGGGAATCTTGGCGATGGGGTCGAGGAAGTCGTGGGTGAGCAGGTTGGCCGCCGCCTCGTGGTAGCAGAAGGGGAGGAACACCTGGCCCGGCGACAGGCCGCGGTCGGCGCGGGCGAAGGCGGTGACCTCGCCGCGGCGCGAGCGCAGGCGCAGGGCGCCGCCGGGTTGGGCGCCGAGGCGTTCCAGCTCCTCCGGGTGCACGCTCACCACCGGCACCGGCTCGATGGCGTCGAGCACCGTGGCGCGGCGGGTCATGGCGCCGGTGTGCCAGTGCTCCAGCTGGCGGCCCGTGATGAGCACCCAGGGGTAGTCGCCGTCGGGCAGCTCGGCGGCGTTGCGCAGCGGCGCGGGCACCAGCCGGGCGCGGCCGCCGGGGCGCGGGAACGCCTCCGTGAAGATGACCGGGTGGCCCGGATCGTCCTCGGCGGGGCAGGGGTAGGTGACCGCGTTCTCCCGCTCCAGGCGCTCCCAGGAGATGCCGGCGATGCTGGGCATGGCCCGGCGCAGCTCGGCGAAGACGCTGGCCGGCCCGTCGTAGTGCCAGTCGAGTCCCAGGCGCCGCGCCATCTCCTGGACGATCCAGAGGTCCTGGCGCGCCTCGCCCGGCGGGTCGAGGGCGGCACGGCCGAGCTGCACCCGGCGGTCGGTGTTGGTGAAGGTGCCGCTTTTCTCCGGGAAGGCGGAGGCGGGGAGGATGACGTCGGCGTACCAGGCCGTCTCGGTCATGAAGATCTCCTGCACCACCAGGTGGTCCAGGGAGGCCAGCGCGGCGCGGGCGTGGCCCAGGTCCGGGTCGGACATGGCCGGGTTCTCGCCCATGACGTACATGCCGCGGATCTCGCCCGCCTTCACCGCGTGCATGATCTCCACCACCGTCAGCCCCGGCTCGGGATCGAGGGCGGTGCCCCACAGCGCCTCGAAGCGCGCCCGCGCCTCGGGGTTGTCCACCCGCTGGTAGTCCGGGAAGACCATGGGGATGAGCCCCACGTCGGAGGCGCCCTGGACGTTGTTCTGGCCGCGCAGCGGATGCAGGCCCGTGCCCGGGCGGCCGATCTGGCCGCTGATGAGGGCGAGCGAGATGAGGGCGCGGGAGTTGTCGGTGCCGTGCACGTGCTGGGAGACGCCCATGCCCCAGAAGATGATGGCGTTGGGCGCCGAGGCGTAGACGCGCGCCACCTCGCGCAGGGTCGCCGCGTCGATGCCGCACAGCGGCGCCATGGCCTCGGGGGTGAAGGCGGCCAGGTGCGCTTTCAGCGCCGCGTACTCCTCGGTGCGATCGCGCACGAACGCCTCGTCCACCAGCCCCTGCTCGATCACCGCCTGCATCAGGGCGTTGAGCAGGGCCACGTCGCTGTCGGGCCGGAACTGCAGGTGGTAGCGGGCGTGGCGCGCGATGGCCGTGCGCCGCGGGTCCATGACGATGAGGGTCTTGCCGGCGCGGGCGGCGTTCTTGATGAAGGTGGCCGCCACCGGGTGGTTGTCGGTGGTGTTGGAGCCGATGATGACGATGACGTCCGCCTCGGCCACGTCCGCCACCGGGTTGGAGACCGCACCGGAGCCGATCATCTCCAGCAGCGCCGCCACCGACGAGGCGTGGCACAGGCGGGTGCAGTGGTCCACGTTGTTACTGCGGAAAGCCGTGCGCACCAGCTTCTGGAACAGATAGGCCTCCTCGTTGGAGCCCTTGGCGGAGCCGAAGCCGGCCAGGGACTTGGGGCCGTGCCGGTCGCGGATGGTCTTCAGCCCGCCGGCGGCGAAGGCCAGCGCCTCCTCCCAGCTCGCCTCGCGGAAGTCGCGGAACGGATCGTCGTGATCGAGCCCGAGCGCCGGCGTCTTCGGTGCATCGGGTTTGCGGATGAGCGGCTTGGTGAGGCGGTGGCGGTGGTGGACGTAGTCGAAGCCGTAGCGCCCCTTCACGCACAGGCGGCCGTGGTTGGCCGGTCCGTCGCGGCCGGTGACTTGAAGAATGCGCTCCCCCTTCCCGTGGAAGGTGAGTTGGCAGCCGACGCCGCAGTAGGGGCAGACCGAGTCCACCGAGCGGTCCGGCGTCTCCAGGGCCACGTCCCCGGCGGGCGCCAGGGCGCCGGTGGGGCAGGCCTGGACGCACTCGCCGCAGCCCACGCAGCTGCTTCCGCCCATGGGATCGCCCAGGTCGAAGACGATATGGGCCTGGCTGCCGCGGGCGGCGTAGCCGATGACGTCGTTGGCCTGAGTCTCGCGGCAGGCGCGCAGACAGCGGGTGCACTGGATGCAGGCGTCCAGGCGCACCGCGATGGCGGGATGGGAGGCGTCCGCCGCCACGTCCGGGCGGGCCGGGAAGCGCGGCGGCCCCACCTCCAGTTTCCGGCGCCACTGGTCCAGCTCGTTGTGCAGGGTGTAGGGCGCTTCGGGCATGTCGGAGGCGAGCAGCTCCAGCACCAGCCGCTGGGCGCGGCGGGCGCGCTCGTTGGCAGTGTGGGCCACCATCCCCTCGGTGGGTTTGCGGCAGCAGGAGGGGGCCAGCACACGCTCGCCCTCGATCTCCACCACGCAGGCGCGGCAGTTGCCGTCGGCGCGCAGTCCGTCCTGGTGGCAGAGGTGAGGAATCGCCACGCCGTGGCGGCGCGCCGCCTGCAGCAGGGTCTCGTCAGGGCTCGCCGTCAGGGTCCGGCCGTCCAGGGTGAAGGTGACGCTGCCGGGGGCGGTCTCGGGGGGCACGGACACTACTCGATCTCCTCGGGGAAGTGGCGCAGCACGGAGCGCAGCGGGTTGGGGGCGGCCTGGCCCAGGCCGCAGATGGAGGCGTCGCTCATCACCGCGGCGAGCTCCTCCAGCAGGGGGCGGTCCCACATCGGCGCCTCCATGAGGGCGGCGGCCTTGCTGGTGCCCACCCGGCACGGGGTGCACTTGCCGCAGGACTCGTGGGCGAAGAAGCGCATGGCGTTCAGCGCCGCGGCGCGGGTGCTGTCGTGCTGGGAGAGCACGATGATGGCGGCCGAGCCGATGAAGCAGCCGTGCTCCTCCAGGGTGCCGAAGTCGAGCGGCAGGTCGGCCATGGCGGCGGGCAGGATGCCGCCCGAGGCGCCGCCCGGGAACCAGGCATGGAGCTCGTGTCCCTCCGGCATGCCGCCGCAGTGCTCGTCGATGAGCTCGCGCAGAGTGATGCCCGCCGGCGCCAGGTGCACGCCCGGTTTGCGCACCCGGCCGCTCACCGAGAAGCTGCGCAGCCCGCTGCGGCCGTGGCGCCCCTGGCCCGCGAACCACTCGGCGCCGCGCTCCACGATGTCCCGCACCCAGAACAGTGTCTCCAGGTTGTGCTCCAGGGTGGGACGCCCGAACAGGCCTGTTTCCGCGATGTAGGGCGGGCGCAGGCGCGGCATGCCGCGCTTGCCCTCGATGGACTCGATCATGGCCGACTCCTCGCCGCAGATGTAGGCGCCGGCGCCACGGCGCAGGTGCAGCTCGGGGAGGGGGCAGGGCGGATCGGCCCGGAGGCGATCCAGCTCGCGGGCGAGCAGTGCCCGGCAGCCCGCGTACTCGTCGCGCAGGTAGATGTAGACCGCCTCCGCCTCCACCGCCCGCGCGGCCACCAGCAGCCCCTCCAGGAAGCGGTGGGGGTCGCGCTCCAGGTAGTGGCGGTCCTTGAAGGTGCCGGGCTCGCCCTCGTCGATGTTCACCGCCATCAGCCGCGGGCCCGGGTAGCCGCGCACGATGCGCCACTTCCGCCCGGCGGGGAAGCCGGCGCCCCCGAGGCCGCGCAGGCGGGCGTCCTCCAGGGTGGCGATGACCGCTTCCACCGCGAGCTCGCCGCTCTCCAGCAACGCCGGCAGCCGGTAGCCGCCGGCGGCGCGGTAGGCGTCGTAATCGATGGCATCCGGCACGGGGGCTGCGGTCTCCTCGCCCGCCACCATCCGCGCCACCGTCCCGGGTGTGGCGCGGGGTACCGGGTTCTGTCCCACCACCGCCACGGGCGCCTCCGCGCAGCGGCCCACGCAGGGCACCGCCTGCACCCGCACGCCCGCGCCGAGGGCCGACTTCAGGGCCGCCAGCAGCTCGCCGGCGCCGGCCAGTTCGCAGCTCACCGAGTCGCACACCCGCACCGTCAGCGGCGGCGGGGGCGTTTCGCCGTCCCGAACCAGGTCGAAGTGGTGGTAGAAGCTCGCCACCTCGTAGACCTCGGCGGCGGCGAGGTTCAGCTCCTCGGCCAGCGCGGTGAGGTGGGCCGCGGAGAGGTGGCCATGGGCGTCCTGGATGCGGTGCAGGTGCTCGATGAGCAGGTCGCGGCGGCGGGGGGCGTCGCCCAGCAGGGCGCGCACCTCGCGCAGGGCCCGGGGCTCGGCGGTGCGGCCGCGCGGGCGTCCGCGGGCCCGGCGGGGCCGGTCCGGTGTGGCGCTGGTCAAGTCGTCTCTCCTCGTATCTGCGATCTGTTTCTGTCCGGAACCAGTATATGCCGCGGCGGATCGCGGGCTTTCAGCGTTGGGCGGCGGCCGGGGCCTCGGCGCGTCGCAGGAGGGTGCGCACCGTCTCGGCGATGGTCTCCGGCGGGATGCCGTAGGGCAGCTTGCGCACCAGCCGGCCGTCGGTGTCGATCACGTAGAGATCGGCGCTGTGGTCCACCGGGTAGAAGCCGCTGGCCTCGCGGGGACCGAAGCTGTAGCGCACGCGGTACTGGTCGGCGACGACGCGGATCGCGTCCGGGCTCCCGGTGAGCGCGGTGATGCGGGGGTCGAACCAGCCCACGTAGTTGCGCAGCACCTCCGCGGTGTCCCGCTCCGGATCGACGCTCACGAACAGGGGCTGCACCCGGTCGGCCAGTTCCCCGAGGCGGTGCAGGGCGGCGGTCACCTCGCTCAGGGTGGTCAGGCAGATGTCCGGGCAGTGGGTGTAGCCGAAGAACAGCAGCACCACCTGACCGCGCGCCTGCTCCAGGCTGAAGGGGGCGCCGTCGTGGTCGGTGAGGGTGAAATCACCGCCGAGGCGCGCCTGGGCGGGTGTGCCGAGCGCGATCAGCAGCACGAACAGCGCCGGCCAGGAGCTGAGGTGTCTCATTTTGCGTCTCTCTTCGGGTCATCCTGTCTCATTCCGGTCCGTTTGCGGTGCGGGCCGGGGTCACGGGGGAGGGGCAATGCAGAATGCATACCAGCCGCCCGTGGGGGTTCTGAACGGGGCGGGAATTACGCTGCTGTACACCAGGTGTCACGCATTCCGGCCACTCGCGCGGCCAGTCTGTTGCCGTGGTGTCACGCCGGGACATCCGCCCGGCGGGCGGAGGCATTGTCCTAGGAGCCTGTCGGACTTGAGGCTGATCGACTGCGCCGGCGGGACAGCGGCCCATATGCGCCCGATTTCTCGTTACATAGACCCACTATGCGCCTCAAAATCGGGCGCATCTGTCCTCGCTCTCCCACCCGGCTCGCTACGATCGCTCAAGTCCGACAGGCTCCTAGGAGGTTGCAGGGGTATTGGCACCAAAATTGCCTTTTGTCAGGTTAGGGCTGCCCGCGTGGCCGGGTGCCGGAGTCCGGATCCGGCGGCGCGGAGGTTCATAAATCAATGGCAGCCCGCCAAAGGAATCCCTTTCTGAGCGAGGTGGAGTCAACCATCATGAACAAGCACAAGATGACAGTGACGCAGAAGTTCCGACGCACCGCGGCCGCCGCCGCGCTCGGCACGGCGGCCCTGGCCGTGGGCATGGTGCCGGTGACGGGCCAGGCCGACGAGACCTGCATGTCGCCCTACATGGCCAAGATCGTGGGCCAGGAGGACTACGTCTACGTCTGGACCCTGGGTGTGGAGGGGGTCGGCGACGGCCAGGACAAGCTGGTGACCGTGGACGTGAACCCCAATTCCAAGACCTATGGCCAGGTGGTGAACACCCTGTCGGTGGGCGGGCGCAACGAGGCCCACCATTCCGGCTTCACCGATGACCGCATGTACCTCTGGGCCGGCGGCCTGGACACCAACAAGGTGTTCATCTTCGACGTGCATTCGGATCCCCGCCAGCCGAAGCTCACCAGGGTGATCACCGACTTCGTCTCCAAGAGCGGCGGCGTGGTCGGCCCCCACACCACCTACGCCCTGCCGGGCCGGATGATGATCACCGGCCTGTCCAACAACAAGGACCACGGCGGGCGCACCGCGCTGGTGGAGTACACCAACGAGGGCGAATACGTGGCCACCTACTGGATGCCCACCGACGACAGCCTGCAGGGCGCGAAGAAGACCGGCAACTATGCCGACGGCTACGGCTACGACGTGCGCGTGCTGCCGCGGCGCAACTCCATGTTCACCTCCGCCTTCACCGGCTGGTCCAACTACATGATGGACTTCGGCAAGATGCTGAACGACCCGGAGGCGATGAAGCGCTTCGGCAACACCGTGGTGCGCTGGGATCTGCACCAGCGCAAGCCCAAGGAGGTGTTCGACGTCCCCGGCGCGCCGCTGGAGATCCGCTGCGCCTGGCAGCCGGACCACAACTACTGCTTCACCACCACGGCCCTGACCTCCAAGATCTGGCTCATCCACGAGGATGACCAGGGCCAGTGGCGCGCGGACGAAGTGGCCGATGTGGGCGACCCCTCCAAGGTGCCCCTGCCGGTGGATATCTCCATCAGCAGCGACGACAGCATGCTGTGGGTCAACACCTTCATGGACGGCAAGACCCGCGGCTTCGACATCACCGATCCCTTCCACCCGAAGCAGGTGCACGAGGAGAAGATCGGCGCCCAGGTGAACATGGTCTCCTCCAGCTGGGACGGCAAGCGCCTCTACTACACCAGCTCGCTGCTGGCCAACTGGGACAAGAAGGGCGCGGACAACGAGCAGTACCTCAAGCTCTACGAGTGGAACGGCAACAACCTCGCCAAGAAGTTCGAGATCGACTTCATGAAGGAGAATCTCGGCCGTGCCCACCAGATGCGCTTCGGCGCCTACAGCCTGTACGCCAAGAAGCCCGGGGAGGGCAGCCGGGTCGCCCAGGGCGACTGAGCCCCCATCCCGGCCGGATCCTCCGCGGATCCGGTGCCGGACCCGCGGAGCCGCTCCCCCCGTCCGGGGGGGGCGGCTCCCTTCACGGCGATGGACCCGGCTCCCGCAACCGAAGAGGCGGTGCGGCGGCGGGTCACGTGACACGAGGATGCGACAGGCATGTTCCCTTTCCTGCAACGATTCGCGGCCGGCGCCGTGCTCCTGGCCCTGCCCCTGGCGGGCCAGGCCCACGCCGACCAGCGCGACACCGAACCGCCCGCGGGCGGCGCCGAGATCCAGGCCCCCTTCTATACCGGCGTCGACTACGAGCCGCCGGCCCCCGGCAGCTATCGGCTGCCCCCCCTCGGTAGCGCGGCCGACGGCCGGGTTCTCGCCAGCGATGGCCGGCCCCTGCGCCTGTACGACCTGTTCGACGGCCGCTACGTCCTGCTCAGCTTCATCTACAGCCACTGCAGCGATGTCAACGGCTGCCCCCTGGCCACCGCCGTGCTGCACCGGATGCAGAAACTGATGGCGGAGGATCCGGAGCTGGCGGAGAATCTGCGCCTGGTGAGCCTCTCCTTCGATCCCGAGTTCGACACGCCGGAGGTGATGGAGCTCTACGGCGCCGCGTTCCGGGACGGCCCCGGCGACTGGCGCTTCCTCACCACCGCCTCCCAGGCGGAGCTCGATCCCCTGCTCGCGGCCTACAACCAGTCGGTGATCCGCGATGTGGACGCCGAGGGCCGGCCCACCTCCAGCTTCTCCCATATCCTGCGGGTGTTCCTCATCGACCCCGAGCGGCGCATCCGCAACATCTACAGCGTGGCCTTCCTGTATCCGAAGCTCATCAGCAACGACGTGAAGACCCTGCTGCTGGAGGCGCGCGCGGGTGGAACGCGCACGGCCTTCACCCAACCGGCCGGGCTGCCCGACCGTTACCGCCCCGGTGACTTCAAGGAGGGCTACGAGAGCGGGGAGTACGCCACCCGCAGCCTGGCGGTGGAGAACCGCCGGGGCCGGGCGGCGGACCTGCTGGCGCTGGCGGAGCGCACCCCGCTGGGCCTGCCGCCGCTGCCGGTGCCGGAGAACAACCCGATTACCCGGGAGAAGCTGGAGCTGGGGCGCAAGCTGTTCTACGACCGGCGCCTGTCCCTCAACGACACCTTCTCCTGCGCCATGTGCCACATCCCCGAGCAGGGCTTCACCAACCACGAGCTGAGCACGGCGGTGGGGGTGGAGGGGCGCACCGTGCGGCGCAACTCGCCCACCCTCTACAACGTCGCCTACGCCACCCGGCTGTTCCACGACGGGCGCGAGTTCTCGCTGGAGCACCAGGTCTGGGGGCCGCTGCTGGCGCGCAACGAGATGGCCAACCCCTCCATGGGCTGGGTGCTGGAGAAAATTCGCCGCATGCCCGACTACGCCGGGCGGTTCGAGGCGGCCTTCCCCGGGCGCGGCCTCGACGCCGAGACCCTCGGCGATGCTTTCGCCACCTACCAGCGCGCGCTGATCTCGGGCAACTCGCCCTTCGACCGCTGGCGCTACGGCGGCGAAGCGGAGGCGCTGGGCCCGGCCGCCCGGCGCGGCTTCGAGCTGTTCACCGGCAAGGCGGGCTGCGCGGCCTGCCACACGGTGGGCGATGACCACGCCCTGTTCACCGACAACGGGATGCACAACACCGGCGTCGGCTACCGCGAGTCCATGTACCGGCCGCCGGCGAGGAAGCCGGTGCTGCTGGCCCCGGGGGTCACCGTGGAGGTGGACATGGCGGTGGTGGAGACGGTCTCCGAGCGCCCGCCCGGCGACGTGGGGCTCTACGAGGTGACCCAGAATCCCGCTGATCGCTGGAAGTACCGTACGCCGTCGCTGCGCAACGTGGCCCTTACCGCGCCCTACATGCACAACGGCTCCCTGGGCTCCCTGCGGGAGGTGGTGGAGTTCTACAATCGGGGCGGAGTGGACAACGAGCTGCTCTCGCCCCTCATCCGGCCGCTGGAGCTCTCGGAGGGCGAGGTGGACGACCTGGTCGCCTTCCTGGAGTCGCTGACCGGCGACAACGTGGATCTCATCATTGCCGACGCCTTTGCCGCGCCCGTGGGAGACATTACCCGTGAAGATCCGAACTGGAGCCATGACAACCGACTGCGCTAGAGCCTGGCGCGGCCTGCTGCTGGGCCTGCTGCTGGCGGCCGCCGGCACGCTGCCGGCGGCCGCCGGGGAGGGGCTGCAGCCGGTGGTCGGCACGCCGGCGGCCGCGCCCCTGGAGCTGCCCGACCTGGCGGGCGATACCGTGCGCCTGGCGGACCTGCGGGGACGCTGGGTGCTGGTCAACTTCTGGGCCGCCTGGTGCGCCCCCTGCCGCAAGGAGATGCCCTCCATGGAGCGGGCCTGGCGCACCCTCCGGCCCGAGGGGCTGGAGCTGCTGGCGGTGCACGCCGGCCCCAGCGCCGCCGCGGCGAGGAAGTTCCTCGAGCAGGTGCCGGTGGGCTTCACCGTGGTGATGGACGAGGCGCTGGCGGTCTCCGGCTGGGACATCCCCGGGTTGCCGGTCACCTACCTGGTGGACCCGCAGGGCCGCCAGGTGGCGGTGGCCGTGGGCGACCGCGAGTGGGACAGCCCGGCGATGCTCGCGCGCCTGCGCGGGCTGATGGGGGCGGAGGGCGGCTGAGGCATTCCGTCCGCCGCGCCGATCTCAGCGCATCACCGTGTTGCCGCCCGCCGCGCGCACGATCGCCTGGATGTCCGCGGCCATGAGCCGCGGGTCGTGGGGCGCGCCGAACACGGCCCGATACTCCCCGCGGGGGTTGATGAGCAGGATCGCCGCGGAGTGGTCCACCAGGTAGCCCAGGGCGCTGTCGGGCGCCTCCACCCTCGCGTAGCGTATGCCCAGCTGCCGGGCGAGCCCGGCCAGCTCCGCGGGGGTTCCCGTGGCGCCGATGAAGTCCGGGTGGAAATAGGGCACGTAGCCGGCGAGCTGTGCCGTGGTGTCGCGCTCCGGGTCCACCGAGACGAACACCGTCCGGTAGGGAGTGCCCGGGTCCTCCGCCGTGAGCAGCTGCCGTACCCGGGCCAGGTTGGCGAGCGCGGTCGGGCAGATGTCCGGGCAAGAGGTGTAGCCGAAGGCGAGCAGGCTCCAGCGGCCCCTGAGGGCGTCCAGGGTGAAGGGCGCCCCGTGATGGTCGGTGAGGCTGAAGGGCGCGAGGGCCTTCGGCGAGGGCAGCAGGGTGGCCTGGCCGAGGGTCGACTGCAGGGAGGCCGCCGCTGCGGGCGCCGGTCTCTCGACCACCTCCCGCAGACCCCCGAGGGTGATGGCCAATCCGAGGGCGAGCACCGGCAGCAGCGCGACCGAGAGCCAGAGAAACGCCCTGGGCCTTGCCGGTGCCGCGGCGTTCGTTGCCATCGTCTTCATGCCAGTCTTCTCCTCTGTGGTGCCGCCATGGCCGCCGACTCTTCCGGCTCCCGGGCGGCCCGGGGCGTCCCCGGCGACGCCACGGTGGCCGTCTCGTCCCCGAGCACCGGGCGCGAGGAGTTCCACACCACCAGCAGGCTGCTGGTGGCCATGGCCAGGGCGGCGAAGAGCGGGTTGAGCAGGCCGCTCACGGCCAGGGGGATGGCCGCCGCGTTGTAGAGCAGGGCCCAGCCGATGTTCTGCCGGACACGGACGCGGGTGGTCCGGATCAGCTCGAAGGCGGTGAAGATCCGATCCAGCCGGTCGCTCGGGATGACGATGTCCGCGGCCTCCGCCGCCAGCGGCGTGGGGGCGCCGAAGGCGATGCCGAGATCGGCGGCGGCCAGGGCCGGGGCGTCATTGCTGCCGTCGCCCACCATCACCACCCGTCCTTCCGTCCGCAGCTGCCGTACCACCGCCGCCTTCGCCTCCGGGGGCAGCCCCGCGTGGAAGGCGTCCACGCCCTCCTCGTAGCCGCTCGGGTGCTCCGCCCCGGTCAGCAGGACGACCCGGTGACGCCGGCGCAGCCGGGCCAGCACCGCCGCCCACTCGGGCCGCTGGCTGTCGCGGGTGACCACGGCGCCCCGGGCGCGGCCCTCCCAGCCCACGTAGGAAACGACCCCCCCGCCGGGCAGGCGGGCGGCGGCAGCGGCGGCCAGTGGCTCCGGAATCTCCCAGCCGAGTTGCAGGAAGAGCCCGCGGCTGCCCACTACCACGCGCCGCCCCGCCACCTGCGCCTCGGCGCCCCGGCCGGGGTGAAGCCGGAGAGTGTCGGCCTCGAGGCGGGTGTCCAGCGTGGCGATGGCGGCGGCGATGGGGTGGGTGGAGAGACGTTCCACCGCGGCCGCCAGGGCGGCCGTCTCCGGTGGCCCCAGCACCTCCACCACGCTCATGCGCCCGGTGGATAGGGTGCCGGTCTTGTCCAGGGCAATGGTGTCGAAGCGCGGCGGCTTGGCGAACGTGTCGGCGCTGGTGACCAGGATCCCCCGGCGCAGGGCGCTGCCCACCGCGTTGGCGGTGGTGAGCGGGATGGCCAGACCGAAGGTGCAGGGGCAGGAGACGATGAGGGTCGCCAGCCCGGCCAGCAGGGCCGCGGCCGGTGCCGCGCCGCCCAGCAGCAGCGAGCCGGTCACCAGCGCCGCCAGTCCGAGCACCACCGGGACGAACAAGCGGGCGATGCGATCGGCGAAGCCCTGGACGCCGGCGCTGGAGCCCTGGACGTTCCAGAGCAGGCGCGCCAGGTGCTCGACGCGGCTGGTCACCGCCGCGCCCACCGCGATCTCCAGATCGCCTTCCACCAGCAGGGTGCCGCCGAGGACCGCGTCGCCCGTGCCACGGGCCCGGGGGAAGGGCTCGCCGGTGAGCAGGGATTCGTTCACCGCTCCCGAGCCTGCGCGGACGGTGCCGTCCACCGGAATCGGCTCGCCGGCACGGATCAGCACTTGGTCGCCCGGACGCAGCTGGTGGATATCGAGTTCCTTCACCGTGCCGTCGCGGCGGGTGCGGGCCCGCGGGGTCCAGGCCTCCAGCAGGCGGCTCAGCTCCCGGGTGGCCTCCGCCTTTGCCGCGCGCTCGAAGTGGCGGCCCAGGGTCACCACCGCCACGATCACGGCGGCCACGTCGAGGTAGAGGTGGGCTCCGCCGCTGAAAATCTGGCCCACGCTGTAGCCGTAGGCGGCCAGGACGGCGATGGCCAGCAGGTTGTCCATGTTGGGCAGCCGCGCCCGCAGCCCGATCCAGGCGCCGCGCAGGATGGGGGCGCCGACCAGGAAGACCTGCAGGGTGGCGAGCACCAGCAGCGCCCGCGGGGCGGCGTAGAAGGCGAGCCAGCCCACCGGGGCGAGATCCTCCAGGGCCACCAGGCCGAGATCGACCGGGTAGTAGAAGGCCGCGTAGATCATCATCACCATGCCGGCGAGGCTGGTGCCGCCGACGACCCGCAACAGCTCGCGGGTTTCGTCCGGCTCCGGCGCGGGTTCGCCGCGCAGCCGGGCCCGGTAGCCGCCGATGCTCAGTGCGCCGGGCAGCTCCGCCTCGGCGATGCGGGCGGGGTCGTAGACCACCCGGGCGGTGGAGGTGGCGTAGCTGGTGCTCACCTCGAGGATGCCGTCCACCCGGGTGGCGCTGTGCTCGATGAGGTACTCGCAGGAGGAGCAGTGCATCCCCTCGATGCGCAGGAAGGCCTCCATGCCCTCGGGCGGGGGCGTCGGTGCCGGCGCGGGGGACTTCCCCGCGGCGGCGAGGATTCCGTCGCCGAAGGTGCGGAACACCGCACTGCAGCCGTAGCAGCAGAAGGGTTCACCCGCCTCCATCACGGGAGGTGCCGGGGTGGGTGCGCCGCAGAGCCTGCAGTCCATGGTCCCGGTGCGGGCCGCGGCGCGGTCAGCCGAGGAGCCAGACATCGAGCACCGTCGCCAGGAGCAGGACGCTGAGCTGGACCAGGGAGGCGAAGAAACTCCCCATCGCCACCCGCGGCGAGGCATCGGCCACCATCTGCAGGTTGCGGTAGATGAAGAAGCCCCCGCCCCCCGCGGCGCCGAGCAGGTAGATCCAGCCCAGGCCGTGGAAGACGGGGAGCAGGGAGACGATCACCAGCACCGCCGTGTTGGCCAGCACGGCCCGGGCGGCCACGGCGTTTCCCGCCACCACGGGCAGCATGGGGATGCCGGCGGTGGCGTAGTCCTGCCGCTGGGCGATGGCCAGGCTCCAGAAGTGGGAGGGTGTCCAGAAGAACAGGACCAGCGCCAGCAGCAGCGGCACCGGGCCGATGGCCGGATCCACGGCGGCGGCCCCGGCCAGCACGGCGAAGCTGCCGGAGGCGCCGCCGATGACGATATTCAGCCAGGTGCGCCGCTTCAGCCACACCGTGTAGACCACGGCATAGAAGAAGGCGCCGAGGAAGATGTAGAGCGCGGCGTGGGCGTTCAGCACGTAGGTGGCCACGGCCACGCTGGCCGCCAGCATCCCGGCGATGGTCAGCAGCCAGCCACCGCTCTTGTGGAAGGCGCCGGTGACGAAGGGCCGGTTGCGGGTGCGCCGCATCCGGGCGTCGACATCCGTTTCGTAGTACTGGTTGAAGGCGCCTGCGCTGGCGGCCGCCACCAGCACCGTGAGCGCGAGGATGGCGGTCTCCCAGGCCGTCATCGTCCGGCCCGGGGTGGCCGCCATGGCTACCACGGCGGTGATGGTCATGATGATGCCGATGCGCAGCTTGAACAGGTTGGTGAGTTGTCTGACCATGCCGGCTGGTGCCTCCGCCTGGTGTCGTTGCGGGTCTGCGAAGGTCCGGCGGCGGGCGCGGGGCTTTGACAGGCCCTCCCGCCCGCCGCCGGGCGGCCTCAGGCGGTTGCCTCGGCGGTTTCGGCCCCCTCGGAGGCGATCTCCCGCGAGCGCTGCAGGTTCACCAGGTAGACGACGAACGCCGCGCTCAGGACGAGTCCGAAGATGAGCATCAGCACGCCGTAGCCCATGTAGCCGCTCTGGACCCAGTCGGCGATGCGGCGCGGCATGCCGGCGGCGCCGCCGGCCTGGAAGGTGAACAGCAGCCCCATGGCGCCGACGGTGTAGAGGGCGACGAAGCGGTTGCCCAGGGTGCGGTCGAGCTTGCGCCCCGTGATCACCGGGTAGTGATGGTAGAACACGCCCATCCACATGAAGGACATGGCCATGAGGACCGACATGGCGTGGCCGCCGACGGCGACGGTGGCGTGGAGCTGGTTGTTCACCGCCACGTTGGCGATGACCATCGCCGTGGCGCCGTCGAAGATGTAGACCACGAAGCCCATCAGGATCGCCATCAGGCCGGGCTCCGGCCTGATGCCGTGCTTCCAGATGGTGGCGAGGATGGTGAAGATGGAGAGCGCGGCGCCCATGCCCGTGCCCCAGCTCATGATGTTGCCGTGGTAGGAGAGGGTGGCCGGCAGGGCCGGGAACATGTTGTAGAAGTGGTGGAAGAAGGAAGTCACCGAGGTGACCAGCAGGATCCACAGGGCGAGGTTGGCCAGCTTATCGCTGTAGAGCTTGCGGGTGCCGTCCGCCAGGTACAGGGGCAGGGTGGCGTAGACCGCGCTGATGACCATGATGGCCATCGCCTCCATCAGGTTGTGGGCGAAGATGTAGAAGGCGAACTGGAACACCACCGGCTCGGTGGCCCAGGTGATGGCCGTCAGGGGCACCAGGCCGTAGAGGCCGAGCATGATGGCGCCGGCGATGATCATCAGCGGCGTGCCGGTCAGCAGCAGCACCAGCGCGGCCATGATCATCCCCACCATGCCCGGGTCCTTGATGGTGCGCGGCGAGAGGACCAGCTCCTGGTGCTGCCTGGAGAAGAAGGTCATGCGCAGCAGCTGGAAGGGGTAGAGGAAGATCACCGTGGTGAGGACCAGGGCGATGCCGGTGAAGCCGAGCACCACCAGCCCCATGCTCCACTGGCCGGTCTGCACCCCCACGAGGGGCAGCGGGAACATCACCGTGTAGCTGATCTTGAGGCCCAGGAACACCGCTACGGTGAGCAGCACCCCGCCGATGTTCATGCAGTAGTACATCAGCGCCGGGAGGATGCCCGAAGCCTTCTTGCCGAGGCAGCCGCCGGCCCGGTGCAGGCTCACCCCCATCATCAGCTGGAAGGCGAAGGGGAAGGCCATGGCCGCGCCGTGGGCGGTGATGGCGGTGTAGAAGACGTTGGTATTCACCTCCAGCAGCTGGACCGCCGGCATCAGCAGCCCCAGCAGTGCCGCGGCGATGAGCCAGACGAAGGAGGTCATGACCATCAGGCTCGGCCAGGCGTTGATGTCCTCCAGCCCGGTGCTGCGGTCGACGGTGAACATCCGCCCGAACAGGGGCGTGTTCTGCACGATTGCGGTAGCGCTCAGCATGTCTCGTTCCTCATGTCATTGACGGGCTGGTTTGCTCAGCTCCGTTTCTTCTCGACCACCACCAGCTCGTCCTGCATGGCGTGGTGGATCATGCCGCAGTACTCCAGGCAACGGACCTTGTAGCGTCCCGGCTTGGTGAAGGTGTAGACGCGTGCGGCGGGCTGTTCGAGGCCCGGGACGAGCTGCATGGTGAACAGAACTCGCCCATCGGGGTGATAGACGGAAAAGCTGTGCATGGTGTCGGCGCTCCTGGCCTGGAACCGCACCGGCTGCCCCGCCTCGTAGGTCCGCTCCGAAATGTCGAAGCTCCAGGAGCGGGCCGTCACGTCCACGTCGAGCACCTCCTGGTTCGACTCGGCGGCCGCCCGCGCGCTGTTAGCGCTGGCCACCATCGGCATGTAGCCGATGCTCAGCGCATTCACCAGCACGAAGAACACCACGGCGAAACCCAGCCAGGTGGCCTCCACCCGGGAATACTTTTTCGGATGGGTGGAGCTGGGGCCGGAATCGACAAATCCCTTTTTGTAGACCACCGTGAGAAAAATGATTACGAACGGTATTTGCATGAGGAGCATCAGCGTGAGTGCTCCCCACCCGGACTGGTACAGGAAATCAAGCATGGTCGGTCACCCTCTGGTTGATAGGCTGCGGCATTGTTATTCCGTCGGCCGTCTCCCTCCGGCCCTGGCTGCCGGTTCCGCATCTGGCGGGGGAACCATCTGGCAGCCGACCGGCGGTCATGGTGACTATTCATGGCGCCGGTTTTACGTGCGGGTCATATTCCCGCGTCACTTCGCCTGTCTCGCCTGGATAAAAAGCATACGGCATGCCACTTCAAGGATGCCAAGTCGATTTATTTAATGAAAATAGGGAAACAATCGGGAACGCATCCCGGTGATCAATCATGTATGTGATATACATCAATTAAGAATCGGTTAATAAAATAAAAAGATAATGAAAAAAAACGGGCTCGGTTGTTTTCTGGAAACCATGCTGAATCCGCGAGAAACACAGGCGGGATAAGGGCTGGAGGCGATACGGCGCGCGCCGGTCCGGGCCGCCGGTCGCAATGCCGGGCTCTGTTTGCCGGTGCGCGGAATGGTGAGCCATGCTCCCGGTTCGGGCAGACCAAGTGTTGGCGCTGCACGTGGTGCACGCCCCGCGCGGACGGCAGCCGCCGGCGGGTTTGTCACGGAGTGCTGCAAATATGGAACAGTCCCGACAACAGTCTGTTCTACCGCGGTATCAGTGCGGAAAATGCGCCAGGGTGCGGCTGGGCGCGGCCCGCTCCACGGTCCACCGCTGGCGTGATGCCTTTCTCACCCGGGGTGAGTCGGGCCTGGAGAGCCAGCGTCGGGGCCGGGCAGTGTGGACCTTGACCGGCGCGGTGGTGGAACTGGTTCGCGAACTGCTGCGCAGGAAACCGCAAAAACTCGGTTATCTGCGCAGCCGCTGGCGCTCTGAGCTCCTGGCGCAGGTGGTAGAGGAACGGCTGAGTGTCGCGGTACACAGCTCCACCCTTCGGCGATTGCTGCCGCGGCCGGGCCTGCGCTGGCGCCGGGCCCGGCCGACGCTGCATCTGCGCGACCCGCGCAAGGCCGAGCGGCTGGCAGCCATTGAGTCGGCGCTGGGTGACTGCAGTGCGGATACATCCGTGTTCGACGTGGATGAGGCGGACGTCGACCTCAATTCCCGTATTGGAGCGGCCTGGAGGGAAAAGGGACGGCAGGAGGCGGTGCCCACGCCGGGAAAGAACGCCAAGCGCTACTTGGCCGGGGCGCTGCATGCCCGGACCGGGGAGGTTGTGTGGTTCGAGTGGAAGCGCAAGAGCAGCCTGTTGTTTCCGGGGCTGCTGGAGATGCTCCAGCGCCGTTATCGGCGGGCAAGGAAACTGGTGCTGGTGCTCGACAACCACATCATCCACAACAGTCGCAAGGTACGGGCCTGGTTGGAGCAGAACCGGATTTCGAACTGCTTTTCCAGCCCGCCTACCATTCGTGGGTGAACCGCATCGAGCGGTTATGGGAGGCGTTGCACGACACCGTGACGCGCAATCACCGCTGCCGCGCCATGGAGGATCTGATGGAGCTGGTATACCAGTTCATGTATGCAGTCAGCCCGTCTCCCGGGAATCTCCATGCGCTGGCGCGGCTGCAGTAGAGTGAAGCGTATTCAGGATCATTTATTTAGGTCAGCTCGGCGTAGGCCGTCACTTCCAGCAGTCCGGACAAGGCGTCCGGGTCGGCGGGCTCGATCTCGATCAGCCAGCCCTCGTGGTAGGGCGCGGCGTTGACCATGCCGGGCGATGTCGCGAGGGCGGTGTTGCCGGCCACCACGATGCCCGTCAGCGGGGCGATGAGATCCGAGACCGCCTTGACCGACTCCAGGGCGCCGAAGGGCTCGCCCGCGGTGAGCCGCGCGCCGGCCTCCGGCAGATCCACGAACTCCAGCTCGCCGAGGGTCTCCTGGGCATGGTGGGTGATGCCGATACGGCAGCGTCCGCCGAGATTCAGGACCCAGAGATGATCGCTGCTGTAGCGGCGGTCAGGGGGCAGCGACATGATCCACCTCCAGCGGATTGCGCAGGGGCGTGTGGTCGGCCTGGCCGAAGAGATTCTCGGCCGCCTCCTGGATGCCCTCGGACAGGGTGGGATGGGCGTGCACGGTCTCGGCCAGCTCCCCGGCGCTGCCGCCGCGGCGGATGACCACCGCCGCCTCGTGCACCAGCTCGCTGGCGCAGGGGCCGACGATGTGGGCCCCGAGCAGGGTGCGATTCCGCCCGTCGGCCACCAGCTTCACGAAGCCGCTGGTCTCGCCCATGGCCTGGGCGCGGCCGAGGATGCGCAGCTCGAAGCGGCTGCAGGTCACCTCCGCCGTCCGGGCACGGGCCTCCGGCTCGGTCAGTCCAACGCAGCCCACCTCGGGCCGGGTGAACACGGCCAGCGGCACCTGGGCCGCGCTGTAGGGCCGGCCGCCGCCCCGCAGCATGTGCTCCACGGCCACCCGGGCCTGGGCCGATGCGGCGTGAGCCAGCATCGCACCGCCGGTGACGTCCCCCGCCGCATAGATGCCGGGCGCCGCGGTGCGCATCCAGGGGTCCACGGGAATCTCCCCGCGCGGGCCGGGTTCGATTCCCAGCCCGGGGGTCAGGTCGTGGGTATTGGGCACGCGGCCGGTGCAGACCAGGATGCGCTCCGCCCGTCCCAGGATCGTTTCGCCCTGGCAGGCGCGCAGCGCATCGCCGTCCTCCTCCACGCGGTCCACCCCGCGGCCGCCGAGGAAGCGGATACGGCGCCGCTTCAGCTCCCGGGCGATGAGCCTCGAGACGTCCGGGTCGAGGCCCGGCAGGGGCTCTGTGGCGCGCCCGGCGAGCATGACCTCCACCCCCAGGGCGGCGAAGATGAAGGCGAACTCGCAGGCGATCACTCCGCCGCCCACGATGAGCAGGGAGGCGGGCAGTTGGCGCCAGCCCGGCACCTCGTCGCTGGTGCAGACCCGTTCGCCGTCGAGGGTGATGCCGGCCGGGACATGGGGCCGGGAGCCGGTGCACAGCAGCAGGTGGTCGACCCGTACCCGGCGGCCGTCGGCGAAGCGCAGAAGGGGGCCGCGGTCGAGCTGCGGCTGGGCGCGGGCCTGGATCAGCTCGACATCCCGGTCGCTGAGCAGGCCGTGGATGCCCTTGGCGAGGCCGCCGGTGAGGCGGGATATCCCGGCCATCATCTCGGACCAGCGGGGTGTCGCCGTGCCCTCCAGCGCGATGCCGAAGCGGGCCGTGTCGCGCAGCTGCTCCAGCAGGTGGCCGGTGGTGGCGAGCCGCTTGGTGGGGATGCAGCCGCGGTGCAGGCAGGTGCCGCCCAGCCCCGTGTCCTCGGCGAGGGTGACCCGGGCGCCGAGGGCGGCGGCCCGGAGGGCCGCCACGTAGCCCGCCGGACCGCCGCCGATGATGCCGACGTGGGGCCGCTGTTCCCGGTGTTCCCGGAACGATGTCATCAATGGATTCCTCCTCGGATCAGAAGCGCCAGGTGAGGGCCGCGCCGAGCTGCCAGGCGCCCGCCTTCACCTCGGTGGCGCCGATGGCCTCCTCGTTGTCCAGCGCCACGCCGGCATGAGCGTCGAGGGTCAGTCCGGCGTTGATGTCCCAGCCCAGCCCGAGGGTCACCTGATTCTCCCAGATCACCTCGGCGTTGGTGGCCTGGATGTACTGGACCAGGGCCGGGTTGAGCGGCACCGTGCCGCCGCCGAGCCACAGGGAGTCGATGTCGCCGACCGCGGAGCCCACGCCGTCGCGGATGGGACTGTCGGCATGGCTGTAGCCGATGCGCCAGCGCAGGGGACCGTGGCTGAGCTGGGCCCCGACCGCGGCGATGACCTGGTTTTCGTAGAGATCGCCGTAGGCCTCGGCGCTCTCCCAGTCCTTCCAGACCAGGTCCGCGCCCAGCAGCAGGCGCCCGCCCAGCAGGTTGTCCATAGCGAGGCCGAGCCCCACTTCCCGGGGTTGCTCGAAGGTGGGGCTGTGGTAGCTCGAGGCCCCGTACTGGACCATGTTCTCGTACTCGATGGACAGCGGGGTGCGATAGTAGCCGCCCAGGGTGAGCCCGCCCGCGGCGTAGGTGGCGCCGAGGGTGCCGCGGAGGCCGAAGTTGCTGGTGGAGGCGGTGTTGCCGTTGAGGCCGGCCTGTCCCAGGCCCATAGCCAGGGTGGCGGCGGCGCCAAGCGTCAGGTGTTCGTTGACGCGCCGGCTCAGGGCCGCGTTGGCGCCGAACACCAGGATTTCCGCCAGGGGATCCAGGCTGCCCGCGATGCCGCGGAAGTCGGAGCCGACCCCGGCGATGACGCTCAGGCCGAGCCCCAGGGTGGTGTCCGGCCCCAGCGGCTGGCTGACCGCCACGTTGGGCACCAGGTAGGGGCCGGCCTCGGAGTCGCCCGACCAGGCGCTGCCGCTGGTGCTGCCGTCGTGGCGGGCCTCCACCCGGGGGGCGTAGAAGGTGGCGCCGAACATGAACCGGGTGCCGTCCAGCTGGCCCAGGGTTGCGGGGTTGCCGAACACGGCCGAGCCCACGTCCTGGGGTCGGGCGATGCCCACGCCGCCCATGCCGCCGGCGGCGGGCATCATGGTGAGGTTGAGGTCGGTGCCGTAGTTGGCGGCGCCGGAGATTGACGGGAGGGTGAGCCCGGCCGCCGCGAGCGCGGCGGCCAGGGGGGTTGCACGAAATATCCGCATCGGGGTGTCTCCGGGATCAGGCGGCGCTGGTCTGCAGGCTGCGCAGTTGCTGGCCGTTGACGCTCGCCGTCCCGCTGACCGGGATGGCGCGGCTGAGGATGTCCAGCACCGGGCAGTGGCTCTCCACCGTCTCGATGAGCCGGCCCAGGGTCTCCTCGTCGGCCGGGCTCTCGATCCGGGTGTCGAAGCTGATGCGCTTGTAGCCGGGGGGCGCCTCGGGGTCGAGTCCGAAAAGACCCTTGAGGTCGAGGTAGCCGCGTGCGCTCACCTCCACCGAGGTCAGCTCGACGCCCATTACCGAGGCATAGGCCGAGTACATGATCTCCTGGCAGGTGCCGAGGGCGGCGAGGACCAGTTCCACCGGGTTGGGGGCCGAGTCCTGGCCGCCCAGCTCCGGCGGCTCGTCGATGGTGAACGGCGCGAATTCGCGCACCTGGACGCGGCAGCGGACATCCTCCTCGAGCGCGCTGCTGGCGCGGAACACCACGTTCGACTGGCTGGGATTGTTCCGGATGTTCTCGATGGTCTTGAGCAGCGCGGCCCGGACGGTTTCCTGGGACATGGCGGTTTCCTCCTCGAAGGGTCTTGTTTGTGTCCGCCGCGGTGCAGTGCCGCGGCGGCGCGGGCGCGGCAGCGCCCGCAGTTCAATGCTGGGAGGAAAGGGCGCGCGGGGAAATTCGCACGACTACGGTGTGGGCTCAGTAGAACTACGGAGTTCGTGAACCGGTGCGGCGGGTCCGGAGGCGGTGAGCAGCAGGGTGGCCAGCTCGGCCACCGAGCGCACCTCGAGCTTGCGCAGGATACTGGCCCTGTGGGCCTCCACGGTGCGCGGGCTGAGCGCGAAGGCGCGCGCCACCTGCTTGTTGGACTTGCCTCGGGCGAGGTGGCGCGCCACCTCCGTCTCCCGCGGGGTGAGCCGGGCCAGGCGCAGCGCCGCCTCGGCTCCGGCCCGCTGCCGTCTCCAGCGCTTCGCATCCCGATCCAGGGCCTCGCGGATGCGCTCGAGCAGGATGTGGTTGCGGAAGGGTTTCTCGAGGAAGTCCAGTGCGCCCCGGCGCATCATCTCCACCGCCATGGCGATGTCGCCGTGGCCGGAGACCACGATGACGGGCAGGCCGGGATCCCGTCCGGCCAGGGCCTGCTGCAGTTCCAGGCCGTCCATGCCGGGCAGGCAGACGTCGGTGACCAGGCAGGCGGGGCCGTCGGACGCATAGGCGTGGAGGAAGTCGGGGGCGGAGCCGAATGTCCGGGCCGGCAGGTGGATCGACCGCGCCAGCAGGGCGATGGCCTCGCGGATGGCGGGATCGTCGTCCACCACGTAGACGGTGCCCTCGGGTGCGGCGTTCATGCGCCGGCCACCGGCAGGGTGAAGCGGAAGCGGGTCTCGTCGCCCTCGACGGTGCAGGCGATGCGCCCGCCGTGGTCCTCCACGATGGTGCGGCTGATGGAGAGCCCCAGGCCGAGACCGCCGCTGCGGGTGGTGAAGAAGGGGGTGAACAGCCGGGCGCGGTGTTCCGGACCGATGCCGCAGCCGTTGTCGCTCACCTGGAAGGCGACGGTCGACTCGTCCTCCAGTACCGCCTCCAGCGTGATGCGGCGCCCGCCTGCGGGGACCCGGGCCAGGGCCTGGATGGCGTTGGTGATGAGGTTGACGAGCACCTGCTCGATCTGGACCCGGTCGGCGCAGACCGGCGGCAGGTCGGGGGTGACCGAGCTGTGCAGGACCACACCGTGGTGGCGCAGCTCGGCGGCGGTGAAATGCAGCACGTTGTCGACAATGAACCCCGGGTGGATGACCGCCGGGCGCGGGGCGCGCTTGCGTGCGAAGTCGCGCAGCCGGCCGATGATGGCCGCGGCGCGGCCCGACTGCTCCACCACCCGCTCCAGCAGGTTCCGCAGCTCGCCGTCGGCGCCGGGCAGCGCGGCGGCCGATTCCGCGTAGCTGGAGATGGCGCACAGGGGCTGGCTGAGCTCGTGGGCCAGCCCCGAGGCCAGCTCGCTCAGGGTGCTGAGCCGGCAGACGTGGGCCAGGTCGGCCTGCTGCTGGCGCAGCTTCGCCTCGGTGCGCTTGCGCTCGTCGATGTCGCGGGTGATGGCGAGCAGGGCGCTGATCCTTCCCTCGCTGTCGCGCAGCGGGGTGCCGTGGGTCTCGAGCCAGCGGCGCCGGCCGCCGAGGCCGATCACCTCGAAGGCCAGGGTGGCGCGTTCGCCGGCGAACACCCGCCGGGTGAGGGCCCGGTAGGCCTCATGGTATTCGGGGACCAGGAAGTCGTAGACGGTGCGCCCCACCACCTGTTCGGGTGACGATGCGTCGAGCAGGGCGCGGCCGGCCGGATTGATCTTCAGGATGACGCCCTGCCGGTCGTGCAGCTTCACGCACTCCGGTTCCGACTCGATGATGGTGCGCAGGTGGTTGCGCTGCTCCTCGAGCCGGCGCGTCATCCACTTGCTCTCGGTGATGTCGCGGGTGATGGCCAGCAGCCCCGTCACGGGGCCGTCGGGGGCGGCACGCAGGGGCACGGCGTGGGTCTCCAGCCAGCGCCGCCGGCCGCGGAAGGTGAGCAGCTCGAACTCCATGGTGCCGGGCTCGCCCCGGAACACCGCCTCGGTGAGCGCTCGGTAGGCGGCGTGGTGCTCGGGGGCGATGACGCCGTAGACCGAGCGCCCGACGATGCGTCCGGGGCGGCTGGCCTCCAGCAGTGCCAGCCCGGCGGGGTTCATCCGCTCGACGATGCCCTCCCGCGACTGCAGCTTGACGCACTCGGGGGCGGCCTCGAACAGGGTCCGGAACAGGTCGTCGCCGCCGGTGCCGACCCGCCGCCTCCGCCGCCGCAGGCCCAGCCAGGCGGCGCCGGTCCCCGTGGCGAGCCCGGCGGCGAGTGCGGCGAGGAGTGCGGCGTGGGTCATCGGTGTTCAGTCCGGCGCGAAGATCTCTCCCCTGCCGTCCGTGGCCAGGTCGCCCACCCAGCGCTGCAGCGGGTCCCCGCCCAGCCGTTCCGTCCAGGCCGGCTGGTAGCGGGCCAGGACCGGGATGAGCAGTTCGAGAAAGCCTGGTCGCCAGGCGCCGGTGGCGTTGAAGGTGGGCGGCAGCCCTTCCGCCGCCGTACCCAGCAGCAGCGTCCCCCGGCGCATGCCGGTGCCGGTCAGCGCGCCGGCCCGACCCAGCACCGCCACGGTCCCGGCGATGAGCCGCGCCGCGCAGTACTCCCCGGCGTCACCGTCCACCAGCAGCAGCCCGCGGCGCATCCGCTCCCCGGCGCGGGCGCCGGCGTTGCCGTACACGTGCAGCACCCCGCCGGCCATGCCGCGCCGCTCCCCGGCGCGGGGGGCGCCGAGACGCTCACCGGCATCGCCGCGGACGTGGATCTCCCCGCCGGCCATGGCGCTGCCGGTGAAGGGCCCGCTGCCGCCGCGGATATCCAGCACCCCGCCGCGCAGCCCCTCGCCGGCGTACCAGCCCACCTCCCCCTCCACCAGCACCCGGCCGCCGTCGAGTCCCGCCGCCACGCGGTCGAGACGGGGGTCGCCGCCGAGGATGCGCAGATCGGCCGGGTCGCCGGGGCGCACGCGGAACAGCTCGCCGAGGGCCACCGGCGTCCGGCCGCAGGGCAGCGCCAGCCGTTCGATGGCCGCCGCGCCTAGCCCGGCGAGCCGATCCGGGCGGAGGCCGGAGAGATCCACCCGGCCAGGGAGGGGCCGCCTCAGCTCCAGGGTCAATGCGCTCATGCCAGCACCTCCCGCAGGGGGTAGTGGAACTGGCCGAGCCGGCCGCCGTAGTTGCCCGCCGAGATACGGCGTACCCCGCTCTCCGGGCCGCCGGCGCAGGCCGCCCCGATGCCGGCGCGCAGGGCGCCGCGCACGTCGGCGTCGGTCAGGCCGTTGACCACGATCTCCAGCACCGCCCGGATATCCGGGGCCAGGCGCGATTCCACCAGTCCCCGCAGGGTGGGGCAGTAGGCGTCGTTGGTGGAGGCGGGCAGGGCCTTGTACTTCGAGCCCACCTTGGAGCCGGAGCGCACCACGCCGCCCGGAAAGGGGAGCACCACGTTGGGCAGCCGGCGCATGGCCGCCACGGCCGCCTCGCAGGCTGCGAGCGCCGCCTCCACGCCGGTGGCCAGAACCAGGAAGTTGCCGCCCCCCACCGCCTTCACCCGGGCGCTCTGCTCCGCGCACAGGAACTCCCCGTCCATCACCGGGATGCGCCAGTAGCGCCGCCCGTCGATGAGCTTGCTGGCCTGGTGGCCGTCGCCGAAGAAGCGCAGCCGCTGGCCGAGGGGGACCGGCTTGCCGCCCTCCGGCCCGGCTTCCATCCCGGCGAAGAGCGCGGTGGTGGGGCAGGTGAGCACGCATTGGCCGGCGCGGCGCTCGAGGTGCTTGGCGAGGTCGTCGCCCGACATGGCGAACAGCAGCACGCTCACACCCGGGCGGCCGTCGGGGGTCTGCGCCGGCGTTAGCTCCGCCTCGATGCCCGCCTCCACCCCGCAGCCGATCACCGAGGTGGCGAAGCCGGTCATGGTCTCGGCGGCGGTCCGGGCCCAGCGGGCGCTGATGGCGGTGATGATCACCCGCGTGGCCTGCATGCCGAAGGCCTCGGCGAAGGTGTCCTCGATCTCGACTCCGTTCAGGTGCACGGCGCTCCTCTTCGACTCCGGGGGGCTGGCGGTATGCCGGCGCGGTGTCTTCTCCCGATAGCAGGGTCCGTGCCAGCGCCGCCGGGGCCATGGAACCGGGCGGGTGGGGGCCGGACCGGGGACGGTGGCGGTGTCCCGTGTGCGCAGGGACCGTGACAGTGTGCCCCAGCCCGGTGGCAGCGGTGCGCCGCACGGGGCCTGGGACGGCGTGGTGAATCCCGGGCTTGCGGCGGTTGGCATGGTCGTTGCGATGGTGGGCGGCATGGACAGCGGAGCGCACACAGAGATGGCCGGCGGCGTCCGGGTGGAGACCCCCACTCGGCTGCACCTCGGCTTCGTGGACCTCAACGGCGGACTGGGACGCCGCTTCGGCAGCCTCGGCCTGGCCATCGACGGCTACGCCACCCGGGTCCGGGTGGCGCCGGCGGCGCTGGACGGCGCCGAGGGCCCCGAGGCCGGGCGCGCCCTGGCCTATGCCCGGCGGGTGCTGGAGGCCGCCGGCCATGCCGGCGCGGTGCGGGTGCGGGTGGAGTCCACCGTGCCCGCCCACCAGGGGCTCGGATCGGGCACCCAGCTTGGCCTGGCGGTGGGGTGCGCGGTGGACCGGCTGTTCGGGCTCGGCCTCGGCACCCGCGGCGTGGCCCGGATCGCCGAGCGCGGCGCCCGCTCCGGCATCGGCATCGGCGCCTTCGACCAGGGTGGTTTCCTGGTGGACGGTGGACGCGGCGCCGCTGACGGTCTGCCGCCGGTCATCGCCCGCCACCCCTTCCCCGATGAGTGGCGGGTGGTGCTACTGCTGGACGCCCGCGGCGGCGGCCTCCACGGGCCGGCCGAGGCGGCGGCGTTCCGCGAACTGCCCGAGTTCCCGGCGGAACGGGCCGCCCATCTCGGCCGCCTGGTGCTGCTGGGCATACTGCCGGCGCTGGCGGAGGCCGATTTCGAGCCCTTCGCCCGCGGGGTGGGCGAGCTGCAGCGCACGGTGGGCGATCACTTCGCCCCGGCCCAGGGCGGGCGCTTCACCAGCCCGGCGGTGGCCGCGGCGCTGGGCTGGTGCGAGGCCCGGGGACTGTACGGCGTGGGCCAGAGCTCGTGGGGGCCCACCGGCTTCGTGCTGGTGCCCGACGCCGATACCGGATCGCGGCTGGTGGCGGGGCTGCGCCGGCGCTTCGGCGAGCTCGGCCCGCTGCGCTGCCGGCTGGTGGCGGCCCGCAACCAGGGCGGCCGCATCGAAGAAGGGGCGTGGCCGGAGCGGCTGCGCCGCGTGACCTGAGAGGAGTTCACGACCCGATGGAGAAGCCGTACCTGCTGCACCTGCTGACCCCGGCGAAGAATCCGAGCCCGTTCGACGTGAACATGGCCCTCGATGCCGGCTGGGATCACTGCCTCCCCTATACCGGGGTCGCCCTGGAGGAGGTGCCGGGGCTGGTGCAGGACGCCATCTTCTCCCGCGGCCCCAAGGGGGTGGCGCGCACGGGCCTGTTCCTGGGCGGCCGGGACGTGCACCTGGCCATGGATATGCTGGAGCGGGCCCGGGCCGCCATGGTGCCGCCGTTCGCCGTGGCCGTGCTGGCCGATCCCAGCGGCGCCTTCACCACCGCCGCGGCCATGGTGGCCTGCGCCGAGCGGGTCCTGGTCCAGCGGGAGCTGTTCGGGCTGGCGGGGCGGGAGGTGCTGGTGTTCGGCGGTACCGGCCCGGTGGGTACCACGGCCGGGATCCTGGCGGCCCTGGCCGGAGCACAGGTGCGGCTGGTGAGCCATGAGGGCGCCGCGGCGGCGAACGCCGCCGCGGAACGCTGCAGTCGCTACGGGGTGCGGCTGGAGGGCGCTGACGGCAGCAGCACCGCGGCCGTCACGACTCTGCTGGAGGAGGCCGAGGTGGTCTTCAGTGCCGCCCGTGCGGGCGTGCAGGTGATCGACGCCGGGCAGCTCGCCGGCGCCGGACGGCTGGAGGTGGCCTGCGACGTGAACGCGGTGCCGCCGGCGGGCATCGCCGGGGTGGCGGCCGGCGCCGACGGTGAGCCGCTGGCGGGCACCCCGCGCGGGGCCGCGGGCCTCGGCGCCCTGGCGGTTGGCAACATCAAGTACCGCACCCAGCAGGCGCTGCTGCAGCGCCTGCGCGCCGGGGAAGCGATGGATCTCCATTTCGGGCAGGCGCTGGAGGTGGCCCGTGGGCTGTGCGACTGACTTCGCGCCGCTGCTGCTGGCGGCCACCAGCGCCCGCGCCCTGGCCCAGTCAGCCCGTCGCGGCGGCTTCGCGGTCCGGGTGCTGGACCGCTTCGGCGACCTGGACACCCGCGCGGCCGCGGACGGCTACGCCCTGTGGCCGGATACGGCCGGGGCCGCGGCGCTGGCCCGCATCGGCCGGTCGCTGGACCCGGCCGCGGCGCTGGTCTACGGCGCCGGCTTCGAGGGGGAGGCGGAGTCGCTGCGGGCCCTCGCCCTGGGGCGGCGGCTGTACGGCAACGCGCCGGAGGTGCTGGAGCGGCTGGGCGAGCCCCGGGCGCTGTTCGATCTCTTCGCGCGGCTGCGCATCCCCCACCCGGAGGTGCGCTTGCGGCCGCCGCGGCGCCTCGACGGCTGGCTGTGCAAGGACGCGGGCGGCTGCGGCGGGATGGGCGTGGGCCCGGCCCGGGTGCAGGCCGGCTGCCCCACGGGGCGCTACTGGCAGCGCCGGCTCAACGGTCCGGTCCACTCCCTGCTGTTCCTGGCCGACGGCGAGCGGCTGCAGGTGGTGGGCTGGAACCGGCTCGACGCCTGCCGCATCGACCACGGCCATCCCTACGCCTACGCCGGCGCCTGCGGCCGCGCCGCCCCGCCGGCCCACCTGCGCGGGGCGGCCCTGCGCCACGCCCGGCGCCTGATCCGGGCCTTGGGCCTGGTGGGGCTGAACGGCATCGATTTCATCGTCGCCGGCGCCCGGGTGCGGCTGCTGGAGCTCAACCCGCGCCCGGGCGCCAGCTTCGCCCTCTACGACGCCGACTGGCCGGGCGGGCTGCTGCGGGCGCACGTGAACGCCTGCGGCGGCCGGCTGCCGGGGGCGGGGCGGACGCCGGCGGGCCCGGCGCGGGCGCAGCGGGTGGTCTACGCCGCCGCGGAGACGCTGATCCCCCTGGATTTCCATTGGCCGGACTGGTGCGCGGACCTGCCGCGGCCGGGGAGCGCCGTCGCCGCCGGCGAGCCGGTGTGCAGCGTGCTGGCCGAGGCTCCCACCGCGGGCGCCGCCCGGCACCGGGGCGCCCGGCGGGTGGCGCGGCTGCGGCGCCTGTTGCAGCACGCCGGGTGCAGGAGGGCGGCATGAGCGTTCAGCCCGTGCAGTTGCAGCCGGCGCCCAGCGTCAACGCCCTGAGCGCGCCGCTGGTGGAGTCCCTGGTGGCGGACGCCGCGGCCCTGCGCCTGGGCGTGCGCCGCCTGGCGGACGGCGCCACCCTGGTGGACGCGGGTATCCGCGCGCCGGGCGGACTCGAGGCGGGCCGCCGCATCGCCGAGATCTGCCTCGGCGGGCTCGGCCGGGTCAGCCTGCTGACCGACGGCGCCGGCGACTGGCCCCTGGGTGTGCACGTGCATACCGCCCAGCCGCTGCTCGCCTGCCTGGCGAGCCAGTATGCCGGCTGGAGCCTGGCCCATGGGGAGGGCCGCGGCGCCTTCCACGCCCTCGGCTCCGGCCCCGGGCGGGCGCTGGCCCGCAAGGAGCCCCTGTTCGCCGAGCTCGGCTACGCGGACACCGCGGAACGCACCTGCCTGGTGCTGGAGACCGACCGCGAGCCGCCGCCGGAGCTGGTGGCGCGCATCGCCCGCGACTGCGGCGTCACCCCCGGCGGACTCACCCTGATTCTCACCCCCACCCGCAGCCTCGCCGGCACCGTGCAGGTGGTGGCGCGGGTGCTGGAAGTGGCCCTGCACAAGGCCCACGAACTCGGTTTCCCGCTCCCCGCGGTCGTTGACGGGGCGGGGGCGGCCCCGCTTCCGCCGCCCGCCCCGGATTTTTTGACCGCCATGGGCCGCACCAACGACGCCATCCTGTTCGGCGGCCGGGTGCAGCTCTACGTGGACGGCGACGAGGAGGCCGCGGGCGATCTGGCCGAACGCCTGCCCAGCAGCGCCTCGCGGGACTACGGCCGCCCCTTCGCCGAGGTGTTCCGCGACTACGACCACGACTTCTTCCGCATCGACCCGCTGCTGTTCAGCCCCGCGCAGGTGCTGGTGAGCGTGCTCGCCAGCGGCCGCACCCACCGCGGCGGCGCCCTGGCGCCGGAGCTGCTGGCGGCGAGCTTCGGGGGCGGGGCATGAGCCTGCGCATCGCCATCGTCACCGACGACCCGGGCTGGCACGGGGCCCGGCTGCGGGCGGCGTTCGCCGCCCGCGGCTGCGCGGTGCGCCTGGTCTCCCTGCGCGAGTGCCGCCTGGAGACCGGGCCGGGCGCGCCCGGGGTGTGGCTGCCGGGCTTCGGCGGGCGGCTGCCCGACGGGGTGTTCGTGCGCGGGGTGCCGGGCGGCAGCCTGGAGGAGGTGGTGTTTTATCTCGATATCCTGCACTGCCTGCGCGAACTCGGCGTGCCGGTGGTGAACGACGCCCGCGCCATCGAGCGCACGGTGGACAAGGGCATGACCAGCCTGCTCCTGCACCGGGCCGGGATCGCGACCCCCCCGGCGGCGGTGGTGACCGGGGCCGGGGAGGCGCGCCGGCGGGTGCTGGAGGCGCGGGCGCGGGGCGGCGAACTGGTGTGCAAGCCCCTGTTCGGCTCCCAGGGCGAGGGCGTGGTGCGGGTGACGGAGCCGGATCAGCTGCCATCGGCCGCGGCCTGCCGGGGCGTCTGGTACCTGCAGCGGTTCGTCCCCGTGGCCGGGCGCTGCCACGACTGGCGGGTGTTCGTCATCGGCGGCCGCGCGGTGGCCGCCATGCGCCGCGAGGGCGAGGGCTGGGTGAGCAACGTGGCCCGCGGCGGGCGCTGCGAGGCGGCGCTGCTGGACGACACCCTGCGCTCCCTGGCCGAGGGGGCGGTGGCCGCGCTGGAGATGGACTACGCCGGGGTGGACATCATCCGCGGCGCCGACGGCCGGGCCTGGGTGCTGGAGGTGAACAGCGTGCCGGCCTGGAAGGGGCTGCAGTCGGTCTGCAGCCTGGATATCGCCGCGGCGCTGGCGGACCACTGCCTGCGCCGCTGCGCCGGCGTGCCGGCGGCGCTGGAGGCGTTGCCGTGAGCGCCCGGCGCCTGCAGGCGGCCTATCTCGAGGCGTGCCGGCTGGACCTGGCCGCCCTGAAACCGGGCAACGTGGGCTGGCACGCCCCCGGCCACGGCATGGCGCCGCGGGACTTCCTGCTCAGCGCACGGGCCAGCGCCGCGGCGCTCACCCGCCGCGGTGCCGGGCTCGGGGGTCGCATCGAGGCGGCGGTGGAGGCAACCCGCGCGGCGGTGGGGTGCAACACCAACCTCGGCATCCTCCTGCTCTGCGCGCCGCTGCTGCAGGCCGGGCCGGCGGAGGGTCCGGAGCCGCTGCGCCGGCGCCTGCAGGCGGCGCTGGCGCGCTGCGGGGTGGCCGAGTGCGAGGCGGTTTATCGCGCCATCCGCCAGGCGGCGCCGGGCGGCCTCGGCCGCAGCCCGCGCCACGACGTGCACGGGCCGGCGCGCGCCGGGCTGGTCACGGCCATGGCCGCCGCCGCCGCCCGCGACCGCATCGCCCGCCAGTACGCCACCGGCTTCGCCGATCTGTTCGGCTACGCCCTGCCGCGCCTGCGCCGCCACCTGGCGCGCTGGGGCGACCGGGCATGGGCGGCCAGCGCCCTCTACCTGGACCTGCTCGGCCGCTACCCCGACAGCCACGTGGCGCGCCGCCACGGCGCGGCGGCGGCCGAGCGGCTGCGCCGGCGGATGGCCCCCCACGCCCGGGCGCTGGCGGCGAGCACCCGGCCCGCGGCGCGGCGCGCCCGCCTGCTGGCGCTGGACAGGACCCTGAAGAAAAGCGGGATCAACCCGGGCACCACGGCCGATCTGACCGTGGCGACCCTGCTGGCGGAGCGTCTCACGTCGGGCCGCCGGCAGCCGATCCCGACCCCTGGCCGGGAACCCGGGGAGGTCCCGGCACCGGCAGTACCACGACCCCTGAACGAAAGAGGAGCAAGACAATGGCAGTGATCAACCGCACGATGGTGGGTGAGGCCCTGGTGGGCGACGGCAACGAGGTGGCCCACATCGACCTCATCATCGGCCCGCGCGGCTCGGCCGCCGAGACGGCCTTCTGCAATGGCCTGGTCAACAACAAGGACGGCTTCACCAGCCTGCTGGCGGTGGTGGCGCCGAACCTGCCCTGCAAGCCCAACACCATGATGTTCAACAAGGTCACCATGAAGGGCGCCAAGCAGGCGGTGCAGATGTTCGGCCCGGCCCAGCGCGGCGTGGCCATGGCCGTGGCCGACTGCGTCGAGGACGGCACCATCCCCATGGACGAGGCCGACGACCTGTTCATCAGCGTGGGCGTGTTCATCCACTGGCTGGCCGAGGACGACAACAAGATCCAGGACTACAACTACGAGGCCACCAAGCTCTCCATCCAGCGCGCCGTCGCCGGCGAGCCGAAGGCGGCCGACGTGGTGGACCGCAAGAGCATCGAGCAGCACCCCTTCGCGGCCCACGGCTGAGGGTCCGGGTAAACCCCGGGGCGGCCTCCGCCGCCCCGGGCCCGGCGGGAGACGTCACATGCAATGCCTCGAATGCCATGCCCGGCTGGAGCGACTCGACAGCGAACACCTGCTCGGCTGCTGCGGGCTGACCCTGCAGGAGTACGCCCTGCGCCACCACCGGCCGCTGGAGCTGCTGCTGGCCCCTGACCAGGTGGGGGCGGACGACGATCCGGCGGCCTGGACCGGCCCCGTCGCCCCGCCCCGGGAGCATGCCCGGGCGGTGCTGCAGGGCCTGCGCTGGGCCGGCCTGTTCCGCACCGAGGGCGCCTTCGCCGTGGTCCCGGGCGAGGTGCGGCGCCTCGACCTGCTGTTCTGGGATCTCGCCTGGCTGCGGGATTTCGGCTTCCGTTTCCGCCAGGAGTACCACTACGAGGGGCACCGGGTGATGGCCCGCAATCGGCTCAAGGCACCGGTCCTGAACCTGCGCCGGCCCCGGGCCGTGCAGCTCTCGCCGGTGCCGCCGCCGCGCTTCCGCGACAGCCTGGCGGTTTTCCTGGCCCATGTCGCAGAGTTGCAGGCGGGCTACCTGTTCCTGCCCTTCCCCGACGCCCGCGACGGCGAGTCGGTGGCCGAGACCCTGCAGCGCGCCCACGGCGTGGCGCTGGTGCGGCTGGATGCCGCCGATCACCCCGGGGGAGTGCTGCTGCGCACCCGCGCCCGTGCCGACGGCGAGCGCCTGCTGGCGCTGCTGGAATCGCGCCTGCGGGAGATGCCCGGCGCCTGGGAGCGGTTCACCGACGCCACCCCGGAGCTCGCCGTGGCCAAGGAGCTGGTGTTCGACGCCGCCCACTTCATCACCGATCACCCGGCCAAGTGCTCCAACCTGCACGGCGGCCGCTACCGCCTGCACGTGGAGATCCACGGCCGCGTGGATCCGGTCACCGGTTGCGTGGTGGACTACGGCTACCTGAAGCGGGTGGTGACGCGGCAGGTGGTGGAGCGGTTCGATCACCACACCCTGAACTACGCCGACGGGGCGCTGGCCTGGCGCTCCAGCACCGAGCTGCTCTGCATCCACATCTGGGAGCGGCTCATCGACTACCTGCCCGGGCTGCAGGCCCTCACCCTCTACGAGACGCCCCAGTCCTGGTGCACCTACCGGGGGCCGGACCTGGCCCGGTTCCAGGCCGGGGGCGAGGCGGCGCTGCTCGGCCACTTCCGCGATCCGGCGCTGGGCCGCTCGCCGTTGCGGGCGCTGGCGGCGGAGCCGGGCGCGCGGCTGCGGGTGGTGGGAGAGGCGCTCAGCTGAGGGGCGCGCGGGCGAAGCGGCGCAGGGCCGCGGGGCCGATGCGCCCGTCGTGCAGCGCGCTGGCCACCAGCGCCCCGGCCGCGCCCGCGGCCGCCAGACGGTGCAGGTCGGCGGGGCCGCGCACGCCGCCGGCGGCGTAGAAGCGGGTGGCGGGCGAGAGGCGCCGGTAGCGACGCAGGCGCTCCAGGTCCGGTCCGCGCCCGGCGCCCACCCGGCCCAGGGTCATGAGTATCACCTCCGGCGGCCACAGGGCCGGCGCGCGGTCGAGGGGCCGGGGGCCGAGGAAGTCGCCGCCGCGCCAGTCCAGGGAGAGGATCCCGGCGCCGGGTGGGGAGGGCAGCGCCAGGGTCTCGGAGCCGAGCACCGCCCGGCCCGGGCCGCGGCCACGGAAGCGCGCCAGCTGGGCGCGGGTGCGGAAGCCCGCGTCCACCCACAGCGCCAGCGCCGGGAAGCGGCGCCGCAGGGACCGCAGGACGCCGTGCTGGGCCGCGCCGCCGGTGATGGCGTCGAGGTCGGCCACGTAGAGGGCCGCAAAGGGATGGAGCCGGAGCAGCGCCTCCACCACGGTCAGCGGATCGCTGCTGCCGGGGCACAGGGGGCTCTCCAGGGGCCGGTAGGCGGCCCGTTCGCCGCGGCGGGCGTGGACCACCCGGCCGTGCATGAGGTCGATGACTGGGACGATTATCAAGGGACGGTTAGCCGTGCGCATCTTCGTGTTCGAGTATGTTACCGGTGGCGGGATGCTGGCTGAATCCCCGCCGCCCTCCCTGGTGGACGAGGGCGACCTGATGCTGCGCGCCCTGGTGGAGGACCTGGCGGCGGTTCCGGGCGTGGAGCTGGTGGTGACCCGCGACGCCCGCCTGGAGCGGCCCCCACCCCTGCCGGCTGAGGTGGTGTCCCTGGACGGGCCCGGCGATTTGCCCGCGGCCTGGGCCCGCTGCGTGGGGGAGGCCGATGCGGTGTGGCCGGTGGCCCCCGAGTCAGGCGGCGTTCTCGAGCGCATCGGCCGGACGGTGCAGGCCGCCGGGCGGCTGCTGCTCGGCTGCCGGCCCGAGGCGGTCGGTGTGGCGGCCAGCAAGCTGGCCACGGTGCGCACCCTCGCGGCCCGCGGGGTGCCGGTGGTGCCCACCCATCCGCTGGAGGGGCCGCTGCCCGCCCACGACGGCTGCTGGGTGGTGAAGCCCGATGACGGCGCCGGTTGCCTGGGGGCCCGCATCGTGGGCGGCGCTTCGGCGCTGGAGGCCTTGCTGGCGACGCTCACCGGGAGCGAGCGGGCGCGGCTGGTGGCGCAGCCGTTCGTGCCCGGCACGCCCGCCAGCCTCTGCGTGCTCGCCCGCGACGGTGCCGCCCGGCTGCTGAGCGTCAACCTGCAGCGGGTGGCGCTGGTGAACGAGGGCTTCGCCCTGCTCGGCTGCGTGGTCAATGGCCTGGAGGAGGGCGGCGACCCGGTCTTCGCCGCCCTGGCCGAGGCCGTGGCGGCGGCGCTGCCGGGCCTGTGGGGCTGCTTCGGGGTGGACCTGGTGGTGACCCCCCACGGCCCCCGGGTGCTGGAGGTGAACCCGCGCCTGACCACCTCCTACGCCGGGTTGCACCGGGCGCTGGGGGAGAACCCGGCGGCGCTGGTGCTGGACCTGCTGGATCCCGGCCGGGCCCTGCCCCGGTCCGTCCGCGGCGGTGCGCGGGTGGACGTGGACCTGGAGTACCCCTGTGTCGCCTGAGGCCGCGGTGCTGGGCTGGGACCTGGGCGGGGCGCACCTGAAGGTGGTGCGCTGGAGCAACGCCCGCGGCGTGGAGGGCGCCCTGCAGCTGCCCTGTCCCCTGTGGCGGGGGGAGCCGCACCTGGAGGCGGCGGTCGCCGAGGCGCTGGAGCGCCTGGGGGCGGGGGTGGCGCTGCATGCCCTGACCATGACCGGCGAGCTGGTGGACCTCTACCCCGGGCGGGCCGAGGGGGTGCGGCGGCTGGTGGCGCTGATGGCCGGGCGCCTGCCGCCGGAGTCGCTGCGGGTCTATGCCGGCCCGGAGGGCTTCCTCGCCCCCGCCGCCGCCGTGGTGCGCACCCGCCGGGTGGCCTCGGCCAACTGGCACGCCAGCGCCGCCCTGGCGGCCCGGCGGCTGCCGGCCGGACTGCTCGTCGACGTGGGCAGCACCACCTCGGACCTGCTGCCCTTCGCCGGGGGAGCGGTCCTGGCCCGCGGCTACACCGACCATGAGCGGCAGGCCCGCGGCGAGCTGATCTACGCCGGGGTGGCGCGCACCCCGGTGATGGCCCTGTGCCGGGAGGCGCCGGTGGGCGGGGAGTGGACGGGGCTGGCGGCCGAGCACTTCGCCACCACCGCCGATGTCTACCGCCTCACCGGCGAGCTGCCCGAGGGCGCCGACCAGCATCCGGCCGCCGACGGCGGCGAGAAGAGCCGCGCCGGCAGCCGGCGGCGGCTGGCGCGGATGGTGGGGCTGGACGGGGAGGATGCCGGCGCGGAGGACTGGGCGGAGCTCGCCGCCTACCTGCGCGGCCGCCAGCTCGATCGGCTGGAGCGGGCCTGCCGGCGGCTGCTCTCCCGCGGCGGCCTGGCGCCCGACGCGCCGCTGGTGGGCGCCGGCACGGGGCGCTTCCTGGTGCGGCGCCTGGCCGGGCGGCTGGAGCGGCCGTGGGTGGATTTCGGGACCCTGCTGCCGCTGGGCGGCGCGGGCGCGGCGGCCTCCGACTGCGCCCCGGCCGCGGCGGTGGCGGTGCTGGCGACCCTGGAGGCGGCATGAGCGAACAGTGCGGCAGGATCCAGGAGCTGGACTACCACCCGGACAGCGGCGCGCTGTTCGAGGCCCTGGCCGATCGCCCCTGGTCGGTGTTCCTGGACAGCGGCCGTCCCGGCTGCGAGGGGGGCCGCTACGACATCCTGGCCGCCGATCCCATGGCCACCCTGGTGACCCGGGGCGGGGTCACCGAGGTGCGCGGCCCCGACGGCGTGGCGCTGCTGCCCGACGATCCCTTCGACCTGCTGCGCCGGCTGCTCGGCCCGCGCGGCGGGACGCCCGCCGGGCTGCCCTTCGCCGGCGGCGCCATCGGCTGGTTCGGCTACGACCTCGCGCGGCGCCTGGAACGCTTGCCGGTCCGGACTTTGGACGACGAGGGGCTGCCGGAGATGGCCGTGGGCCTCTACGACTGGGCCCTGGTGGTGGACCACGCCGAGCGGCGCAGCTGGCTGGCGGGGCAGGGGCGCGACCCGGCCACCGCCCGGCGCTGGCCGGAACTGGCGGCGCTCCTGGGCCGCCCGCGCCCGGCGCCGTCCCGCGCGCCCTTCCGGGTGCGGGCGCCGGTGGCCTCGAACCTGACCGCCGCGGATTACCGCGCCGCCTTCGAGCGCATCCAGCGCTACATCCGCGCCGGCGACTGCTACCAGGTGAACTTCGCCCAGCGTTTCTCCGCTCCGGTGGCGGGGGACCCCTGGAGCGCCTATCGGCGCCTGCGGCGCATCAACCCGGCCCCCTTCGCCGCCTACCTGAACACCCCCCACGCCCGGGTGCTCAGCGCCTCCCCCGAGCGCTTCCTGGAGGTGCGCGACGGCGCGGTGGAGACTCGGCCCATCAAGGGGACCCGGCCGCGCGGGACGAACCGGGCGGAGGATGAGGCGCTCGCGGCGGAGCTGGCGGCGAGCCCCAAGGACCGGGCGGAGAACCTGATGATCGTGGACCTCCTGCGCAACGACCTGGGCCGGAACTGCGCGCTCGGCAGCGTCCGGGTCCCGGCGCTGTTCGAGGTGGAGCGCTACGCCACCGTGCACCACCTGGTGAGCACCGTCACCGGCCGCCTGGCCCCGGGCCGGGACGCGCTGGCACTGCTGCGGGGCTGCTTTCCCGGCGGCTCCATCACCGGCGCGCCCAAGCTGCGCGCCATGGAGATCATCGAGGAGCTGGAGAGCCACCGGCGCGGCATCTACTGCGGTGCCATCGGCTACCTCGGCTTCGACGGCGCCATGGACACCAATATCGTCATCCGCACCCTGGTGCAGGCGCGCGGCCGGGTCAGCTTCTGGGCCGGCGGCGGCATCGTCGCCGACTCGGAAGCCGAGGCCGAGTACCGGGAGACCTTCCACAAGGCCGCGGCCCTGCTGCGGCTGCTGGAGGGCGCGGAGCTGCGCGATGTGGGTCGTTAAGCTGGGCGGCAGCCTGGCGGCTGGCGGGGCGCTGCCGGCCTGGCTGAGTGCGATCACGGCCGCCGCCGCGCCGCTGGTGGTGGTGCCCGGCGGCGGCCCCTTCGCCGACGCCGTGCGCGCCGCCCAGGCCCGCTGGGGGTTCGGCGACGCCGACGCCCACCACCTGGCGCTGCTGGCCATGGAGCAGTACGGGCGCATGCTCGGCGCCCTGGCCCCGGAATTGGCGCCGGCCGACACCCCGGAAATCCTGCAGGCCGCACGCGCCGCGGGGCGCAGCGCCGTGTGGCTGCCGGCGGCCATGGCCCTGGCCGACCCGGACATCCCCCGGGACTGGTCGGTGACCTCCGACGCCCTGGCCGCCTGGCTCGCCGGCAGGCTGGGCGCCCGGGGGCTGGTGCTGGTGAAGTCGGCGCCCCTGCCGGAGAGCGGCCGCCGCCCCCTGGCCGCGCTCTGCGCCGAGGGCCTGGTGGACCCCTGCCTGGAGGACTATGCCCGCGCCGCCGGCATGCCGGTGCGGCTCCTGGGCCCGGACGCCCGGGAGGCGCTGCCGCGGGTGCTGGCGGGCGAGGCGGGCGCGGGGCTGGAGGGCGTCTGGAGCTGACGGAGGCGCAGCCTTTACAGCCACGATGGAAGGGGTTTATGTTCGGCGACAGGGCCAGGGAGAAGACCCGTCGTGGCAATATCGGCATACCCACCTGAAACTCCGACAGCCTCCATCCGGCGGGCTGTGGTCACACCCTATGCAGCGGCGCAAGCCGTGCTCCCCGCTCGTCCGCACTCGAAGGCACACTGGCGGGTCCGTGCCCGCTGGAAACCGATCCGGCGGGCATGGCCGTCGGTGACTTTTCGCTGCGACGCTGTCATGTGGGATGTTTCCCGTGGGTCAACCTGGCCCTGCACCTGGAACGCAGCAGTAAATATGAGGCTGATTGTTTATCTTTGATCGCACTGGTGTGCGTGATGCCGGTGTGGGCCGGTGAGCGCGCGGATCGGAGCGGCACTCCCGACCCCGCCGGGTTGGGCGATTGAGTCGCACGGAGGCCGAACAGGCGTGTTCATCAACATGGCCCATCACCTGACCTTCCGGCCCATGGCGTGGGGGTTGGGCGCATGGTTTGTCTGTTTCATGGCAGGTGTCGCCCTGCTTCAGTTCTGGATGCCCCTCTGGCTGGACGGGCTGGATCTCTCCCATGTCGAAGACGGTCAGCTCGTCGAATACCTGAATGAAAGGCAGGCCTGGTCGCCCCCGGTGATTGCCTTTCGGGTATTCCAGTTCGGGGGCTGGTTTCTCGCCGGGATGGTCACCGCGCTGAAGGCCGGAAGTAACAGGATAGCCCATGCCCTGGGCGCGGCCGTGCTGGGGACGCTGGTGTTCATGAATCCGCTCCACGGCCTCCTGTGCATGCTGCTGTCGGCCCTGGGGGCCGGAGCGGTGGCCGTCCGGGAAGGCGGACGCGCGGGATAGACGGGAAAGCACGGTTCGAGGGCCGGAGTTGGGCGATGGACAGGGAGGTCGAGGCAGTGAAGGAAGCACCGGAGCACACCCCCTACTCCTGGATTGTCGGGGGTTACCTGATGGTGAACGGGCTCTACGGACTGGCGCTGGCGGCGTGGCTGGTGGTCCAGCAACCGGAGATTCCCAACCGGATTGCGTTCGGTCTCGTCAACGTCGTCATCCCCTGCGTCGCGGCGATCATCGGGCACTTCGTTCTCATCCAGGTGCCGGGAGCCCTGCGCTGGAGTGGGTACTACTTCAGGGCGGCCCTGCCCATCGCCGGTATCGGCACTTGGCAGTACGCCTTCACCCATGGGCTGAGTCTCGGTTTGAAGCTGGAGCTGTCAGGGGGGCTGCTGGGGGTCAACCTGCTGCCGCTGCTCGGCATCTGGTTGCTGTCTGAGCACGGGAAAGCCGTGGCCGGGGGCGCCCGACCCGGATAGTCTCCCGGGACTGGTCGGTGACCCCCTGCGTCCTGGTCGGGTACAGGCCCGCCGGGGCACAATCGGCCGCCGCCCCGCCGTTTCAACCCTTCCTGACTCCGCGCGGCCGCCGCGGCTGGGAACCACGGGGATTCTCTATACTCAACTCATGTTCATCCCGGGCGGCCGCGGATGGAGTCCTGGTCCGTCATTCCATTGGCGCGGCATTCAAGCCCGTTGATGGACAACCGCCGGCGATGGGCGAAGCAGGCTGCCTGGCTCGATCGTGAGGGCGGCCGCGGGAGCATCAGTCGATGCGGGTATCTACGACGGAGGTGGCGGCCGATGCCAGCCAAGGTAATCAGATTCGGGGATGACGCACGCCTGCGCATGGCGCGTGGCGCAACCATTCTCGCCCAGGCGGTGAAGGCGACACTGGGGCCCCGGGGTCGCAACGTGGTGATGCAGAAGCCGTTCGGGGGACCCGCGATGACCAAGGACGGGGTCTCCGTCGCCAGGGAAATCGAGCTCGAGGACCCGTTCGAGAACATGGGCGCACAGCTGGTGAGAGAGGTGGCCGCCAAGACCTCGGAAACCGCCGGTGACGGTACGACGACGGCCACCGTGCTGGCCCAGACGATTTTCCAGGAAGGGTTGAAGTCGGTGGCGGCCGGGATGAATCCCATGGACATCAAGCGCGGCATCGACAGGGCCGTCGATGCCGCCGTGGAGGAGCTGAAACGCATCTCGGTTCCCTGCGGGGACAGCCGGGCGATCGCCCAGGTGGGGACGGTCTCGGCCAATGGCGACGAGGAGATCGGCGCCCTGATAGCCTCGGCCATGGAGAAGGTGGGCAAGGACGGCGTCATCACCGTTGAGGAAGGCAGCGGGTTGGCGAACGAGCTGGCGGTGGTCGAGGGGATGCAGTTCGACAGGGGTTACCTGTCACCCTACTTCATCAACAGGCCGGAAGACATGAGCGCGGAACTGGAGGAGGCGCTTGTCCTGCTGTACGACAGGAAGCTGTCCGGTATCCGGGATCTGCTGCCCCTGCTGGAGGCCGTCGCCAAGGCGGGAAAACCCCTGCTGGTGATCGCCGAGGATGTGGAGGGGGAGGCCCTGGCGACGCTGGTGGTCAACGCGGTGCGCGGCATCATCAGGGGCGCCGCCGTCAAGGCGCCCGGGTTCGGTGATCGGCGCAAGGCCATGCTGCAGGATATCGCCATCCTGACCGGCGGCCGGTTGATTTCCGAAGAGACCGGCCTGAGCTTGGAAAAGGCGAGCCTGGATGATCTCGGTTACGCCCGCAGGATTATCGTCGCCAAGGACACGACCACGCTGATCGGCGGGAAAGGCACGCCCGAAGCAATCCAGGCGCGCATCAGGCAGATACGCCGGGAGATCGACGACGTCACCTCCGACTACGACCGGGAGAAGCTGCAGGAACGCCTCGCCAAGCTTGCCGGGGGCGTGGCCGAGCTCAAAGTGGGCGCCGCGACGGAAACCGCGATGAAGGAGAAGAAGGACCGCGTGGAGGATGCGATGCATGCGACGCGCGCGGCCGTGGAGGAGGGGGTGGTGCCGGGCGGCGGCGTGGCGCTGCTGCGGGTGATGCAGGCCGTGCGGGACGAGGGGCTGGAGGGGGACAATCCCGACCAGGAGATCGGCATCGGGATCGTGCTGCGCGCGATGGAGCAGCCTCTGCGGGAGATCGTGGCGAATGCCGGGCTCGAGCCGTCCGTCGTGCTGGACCGGGTGAAGGAGCAGAAGGGGAACTACGGCTACAATGCCCAGACCACCGCCTACGGCGACATGATCGAGATGGGCATCCTGGATCCCGCCAAGGTGGTCCGTGTCGCGCTGCAGAACGCCGCGTCAATCGCGGGCCTGATGATCACCACGGAGGTGATGATTGCGGAGACGAGGAAGGAGACGCGCACGGCGCCCGCGATGGAGGGGATGGAGGGCTTCTGACAGGCGAGCGCGGCACCATTTTTTTTCGATGCCGGAAAGAGGTCGATGAAAACGGAGTGGCGTTCCGCGCTATCTTCCCTCTGTTTCACTCGTTCGCTGCCGACTACTGACGATGAAGATTGAATTCAACGCAATCGGCGTGATCCACACGCCCTACACGGAGCCCGAGGGGACACCCATCCAGCCCGTCGGCGCCATGGGAGTGAAGGGCACCGTGGAGGTGTTCGGGGAGTATCGCGACGGCCTGAAGGATCTGGACGGCTTCTCCCATATCGTTCTGCTCTACCACTTCCACCGCAGCCGGGGCTTCAGCTTGCGGGTGGTGCCCTACGTGGACTCGCAGGTGCGCGGCCTGTTCGCTACCCGCGCTCCCCGGCGTCCCAACGCCATCGGGCTCTCCATCGTCCGGCTGGTGCGGGTGGAGGACGGCGTGCTTCACATCGAGAACGTGGACATGCTCGATGGCACGCCCCTGCTGGATATCAAGCCGTACGTGCCCGAATTCGGGGCGGGGGAGGCGGTGCGGACCGGCTGGCTGGAGCATGCGCGAAAAGCCTTTTCCAGCCGAAAATCGGATGACCGGTTCAAGTAGTCCCGTGAACCGGAGGCGGTTTGGGGAGCGCCGTGCAACCGTGCCGGAGCGGGGAACGATTGGGCTGCCTGGGCACGGCGCGGTTCAGCCGGCGCGGCAGCTCCGGTAGAGGGCCATCACCGACTTCAGCTCGCTGATCACCGCGCGGCGCTCGGCGGCGCTGAGCGTGGCGGTGCAGCCGTAGGCCTCGCCCCGCTCCAGCCGCTCGATGATGCCGTGCACTGCCCGGCAGCCCTCGTGGGCCAGCTGCTCCACGCAGCGGTCGACCCGGGACGGATCCACCGTGGGCGCGAAGGGGTGGCGGGCGGGCGTCGCCATGGCGGGGCTCAGGCCGTGGCGGCCTCGGCCCGCCCGGCGGCGCGGGCGGCGGCCCGGCCGCGGGCGAAGGCCTGCTCGTTGGCGGTGACCAGCTGCGGCTTGCGGGCGCGGAAGCGGGCCACGATCTGCTCCTCCAGCACCTCGGCGGGGAAGGGCAGGTGGTCGGCGATGGCGCCCAGCATGACGGTGTTCACCAGGCGCAGGTCGCCGAGCTCCAGGGCGATGGCGCCGGCGTCGAAGGCGTAGACGTTCACCCCGGCCTCGCGCATGGCGCCGATGGGATCCTCGGGATAGTCGTAGAGGCCCAGCGACACCACCGGCGGCTCCAGGCGCAGGGTGTTGACCATGGCCACGCCCTCGGGGCGCAGGTGATCGGACCAGCGCATGGCCTCGGCGGCCTCGAAGCCCACCAGGATGTCGGCGGTGCCGGCCACGATCTTGGGCGAGAGCACCTTCGGCCCGAAGCGCACGTGGGAGCTCACCACGCCGCCGCGCTGGGCCATGCCGGCCACCTCGGTCTTCTTCACGTCGAAGCCCTGGACGATGGCGGTCTGGGCGAGGATCTCGGCGGCGGTCATGACACCCTGGCCGCCGATGCCCACCACCAGGATGTTGGTCACGTCTTTGTCGGTCACGGCTCGGCTCACTGGAACTTCACGGAATGGGTCGGGGCGGCGTGGACGATGGCGTCGGGCGCGCAGGTCTCCACGCACAGGTCGCAGCCGGTGCAGGCGGCGGTCTCGATGCGCACGAAGGCGAGGTCCACTTCCTTGCCGCTCGGCTTCACCGCCTTCTCGCGGCGGGTGACGAAGATGGCCGGGCAGCCCACGTCGAGGCAGTTGCCGCAGCCGGTGCAGGCCTCGTCCACCACCTTGTAGGGCTGGTGCTTCTCGTAGTCGTCGATGAGCACGCAGGGCTGGTTGGTGATGATCACCGAGGGCTCTTCGATCTTGGTCTCCTGGCGCAGCACCTTGAACAGGGTGGGCAGCTCGTAGGGGTCCACCACGTGGGTGCGCTCGGGCTTGACGCCCAGGGCCTGCACCAGCTTCACGAAGTCCACCCGCGGGGCTTCCTCGCCGTGGATGTCGCGCCCGGTGCCGGCGTGGTCCTGGCCGCCGGTCATGCCCACGGCGCGGTTGTCCAGCAGCAGGACGGTGACGTTGCCGCGGTTGTAGGTGATGTCCAGCAGTCCCTGCATGCCCATGTGCAGGAAGGTGGAGTCGCCGATGACGGCCACCACCGCCTTCTTCCCGTCCGTGGCGCCGCGGCCCTTGTCCATGCCCAGCGCCACGCCCATGGAGGCGCCCATGGAGATGGTGGTGTCGAGTGCGTTCCAGGGATGGCCGGCGCCGAGGGTGTAGCAGCCGATGTCGCCGGAGATGATGACGTTGCGCAGCCGCGAGAGGGTGAAGTAGGGGCCGAGATGGGGGCAGGCCACGCACATGGTGGGCGGGCGCGGGAACAGGCTCTGCCGCCGGTGGCCGACCGGTGCCTCCCAGGGCTCTCCGAGCAGCGGCTTCACCGCCGGCAGGAGCACGTCGGGACCCATCTCGCCCATTCGCGGCAGGATGTCCTTGCCGTGGCAGTCGATGCCGGCGGCCTTGAGCTCCTGCTCCAGCAGCGGCTCGCCCTCCTCCACCACCACCAGCTGCTCCACGGTGCCGGCGAAGGCCCGGATGCGCTCGATGGGGGCGGGGCAGCTGAAGCCCAGCTTGAACAGCGGGGCGTCGGGGAAGGCCTCCTGCACGTGCATGGCGGCCGGGCCGGAGGTCAGGAAGCCCACCCGCGTGTCGCCGCCCTCCACGATACGGTTCAGCGCGCTGGCCTCGGCGAATTCGCGCAGTTTGCCGTCACGCTCGAACATCCATGGGATGCGCGCCCGCGCCGCGGTCGGGGTGAGGACCCAGCGGGCGGGATCCTTCTCGAAGCCGGAGGGCTCGTGGGGCTCGCGTTCGCCCACGGTCACCATCGCCTTCACGTGGCAGACCCGGGTGGTCATGCGCACGATGACCGGGCTGTTCAGCTCCTCGGAGAGGGCGAAGGCGCCCTTGACCATCTCGTAGGCCTCCTGGGAGTCGGCCGGCTCCAGGATCGGCATGTGGCCGAAGCGGCCCCAGTAGCGGGAGTCCTGCTCGTTCTGGGAAGAGGAGAGGCCCACGTCGTCGGTGACCACGATGACCAGGCCGCCCACCACGCCGGCCAGCGTCTGGGTCATGAAGGCGTCGGAGGCGACGTTCATGCCCACGTGCTTCATGGCGCAGAAGGCGCGCGCGCCCATGATGGAGGCGCCGATGGCCACCTCGATGGAGACCTTCTCGTTGACCGCCCACTCGGAGTAGACGTCCGGGTAGAGGGCGATGTTCTCGAGGATCTCGGTGGAGGGGGTGCCGGGATAGGCGGCGGCGACCTTGACGCCGGCCTCCCATACCGCGCGGGCGACGGCCTCGTTGCCGGAGAGCAGGTGACGGGTCTCGGCGACCGCCTGGACGACAGCGTTCATGGTCATACCTCTGTTAACCGGCCAGGCGGCGGCACACGACCCCGCGCCCGTCCGTGGGAGGGTGACCGCGCTCCTGTGTCCGAGTCTGAATTTCGAACGGAAAATAATACCCCAGAAGTTGAGGAAAAGGCGAAGCCTTTGTGCGTTGCGGCAGGGCGGCGCGCCGCCGTCAGCGGTTGCGGAACGCCGGCTTCCGCTTCCCGGCGAAGGCGGCCATGCCCTCTGCGCAGTCGGCGGTGGCGAAGGCCGCCTCGAACAGCCGACGCTCGAAGCGCAGCCCCTCCTGCAGGGTGGTCTCATCGGCCACTTTCACCGCCTCCTTCACCATGAAGACCGCCGGGCGGGAGAGATCGGCGATGCGTCCGGCCACCGCCAGCGCCTCCTCCAGCAGCCGTTCCACCGGCAGCACGCGGCTCACCAGCCCCGCCCGCTCGGCCTCGGCGGCGTCCATCAGCCGCCCGGTGAGGCACATCTCCATGGCCTTCGATTTGCCCACCAGGCGGGTCAGGCGCTGGGTGCCGCCGGCGCCGGGCAGGGCGCCGATCTTCACCTCCGGCTGGCCGAACTTCGCCGTCTCCGCGGCGAGGATGAAGTCGCAGGCCATGGCCAGTTCGCAGCCGCCACCCAGCGCGTAGCCCGCCACCGCGGCGATGACCGGCTTGCGGCACTGCTCCAGCGTGACCCACGCCTCCTGGTGGCTGTTGGGGAAGTCGTCCAGGAACAGCTCCACGAACGGACGGCCCTGCATCTCCTTGATGTCCGCCCCGGCGGCGAACACTTCATCGCCGCCGGTGAGCACCACCGCCCCCACCCCGTCGTCGGCCGCGAAGGCCCGCACGGCCGCGCTCAGCTCCCGCAGCAGCCCGTCGCAGAGCGCGTTCATCGCCTCCGGCCGGTCCAGGGTCACCAGCCCCACCGCCCCGCGGGTCTCCACCCGGATATGCTCGTAGCTCATGGTTCTCTGTCCTTTTGTTGAATAGACAGGATTTACAGGATGGACAGGATTAGGACAAAAAGACTGTTTATCCGCAGATTACGCCGATTACGCAGATTTTTTGTTTCCCGGGCCGGCGTCCTGCCCGCCGGATACTGGCGAATGCGATCACGCCGGCTTCGATCAGCCTCCATGCAACCACACTATCGGCGTAATCGGCGTAATCTGCGGATAATAAAAATCCTGTCCATCCTGTAAATCCTGTCTATTTATCCCTCCCCTGCTGCTCCCGCAGCCGGTAGAGGGGTTCGACGTCCTCGGCGGTGATGCGGGGGCGATCGGATTCGGGCTCGGTCAGGGCCTCGGTCTCGCGCATGGTCCCGAGGCTGCGCACGGCGAGGCGCTGGTAGCAGGCGGTGCCCTCGCGCTTCCAGGCGATCTCATCGTCGGTCAGCTCGCGCAGGATGCGTCCCGGCACGCCGGCCACCAGGCTGCGGGGCGGGATCTGGAGGTTGGCCTTCACGAAGGCCATGGCGGCGATGATGCTCGACTCGCCGATGGTCACGTTGTCCATGATCACCGCGTTCATGCCCACCATGGCGTTGGCGCCCACCCGGCAGCCGTGCAGCACCGCACCGTGGCCGATGTGGCCGTCGGGCTCCACCACCGTGTCGGTGCCGGGGAAGCCGTGCATGACGCAGGTGTCCTGGAGGTTGGCCCCCGTCTCCAGGATGATGCGCCCGAAGTCCCCGCGCAGCGACGCGCACGGCCCGACGTAGCAGCCCGGCCCCACGATCACGTCCCCGATCAGCACCGCGCTCGGATGCACGAAGGCCCCCGGATGCACCACCGGCACGATACCGTCAATGGCGTAGACCTTGGGCATTCAGATAGCTCCTTTCAAAGACGGAATGGACAGGATTGGCAGGATTTTTTCAGTTGTCATGCCCTGACATGAGTGTGCGACGGCATCCCCATGTCACTTAAAAACCTGAAACCTGAAACTCTTTTGTCCTGTCAATCCTGCAAAATCCTGTAAATCCTGTCCATTCGATTTCCGCCCCCTCAGACATGCCGCCGGGACTGCACCACGCGGAAGCGCCGGGCGACGAAGGCGCTGTCGGTGAGGCAGGCGTTGGCGGCGGGGTTGGCGCCGGTGGCGTGGTAGTCGCTGAAGGCGGCGGACTGGTTGACGAAGACGCCGTCGGTGAGGTTCACCGACAGGGCCACGCCCACGTCCATGGCCAGCGCCTCGGCGGCGGCGAGCACGGCGTTGTCGGTGCTGTAGACCGCCAGGGTGATGGCGCCGTGCTCGCGCACCGTCGCGCGCACCCGCTCGATGCTCTCGGCGGTGGAGTCGGTGGCCACCAGGAAGGCGATGGGGCCGAACAGCTCTTGGCCGTAGGTGGGCGCCTCGCGGGCGTCCACCCGGAGGATGGCCGGCGAGCGCATGCGCGCCGCGGGGAAGCGGGGATGCTCGCGCACCTCGGGCGCCAGCACCACCTCGCCCAGCTCCACGGCCCGGTCCGTCCGCTCGGCGGTGGCCTCGCACTGGATAGCGCCCAGCACCTCCGCCGCCCGCTCGGGATCGGCGAGGAATTTCCGCACCCCCTCGGCGATGGCGCCGGCCACCTCGTCGAAGGTCAGCCGTCCCTCGCCGGCGGGGATGCCGTCGCGGGGGATGAAGATGTTCTGGGCGGTGGTGCACATCTGGCCGGAGTAGAGGGAGAGGGTGAAGGCGAGGTTGCGCGAGACCGCCTTCATGTCCGCGACGCTGTCGATGACGATGCAGTTCACCCCCGCCTTCTCGGTGTAGACATCCGCCTGCCTGGCGTTCTCCTCCAGCCAGTCGCCGAACCGGCTGGAGCCGGTGAAGTCGATGATTTTCACCTCCGGGCGCAGGGCCAGCTCCGCCGCCGCGCGCTGCCCGCCGGAGGTCTCCACGGTCAGGGTGACCAGGTTGGGGTCGAAGCCGGCCTCGGCGAGCGCCTCGCGGGCCACCTCCACGGTGATGGCCGCGGGCAGGATGGCGCCCGAGTGGGGCTTCATGACCACCGCGTTGCCGGTCGCCAGGCTGGCGAACAGCCCGGGGTAGCTGTTCCAGGTGGGGAAGGTGGAGCAACCGATCACCAGGCCGACGCCGCGGGGCACCAGGTGGTAGGTCTTCTCCATGGCGATGGGGTCGGCCTTGCCCTGGGGCTTGGTCCAGAGCGCCTTCTCCGGCACCCGCTTCATCTCCTCGTAGGCGTAGGCCAGCGCCTCCAGGCCGCGGTCCTGGGCGTGGGGGCCGCCGGCCTGGAAGGCCATCACGAAGCCCTGGCCGGTGGTGTGCATCACGGCGTGGGCGAGCTCGAAGCTGCGCCGGTTGAGCCGATGGAGGATCTCCAGGCACACCCCCGCGCGGGCGTCCGGCCCGGCCTCCCGCCAGGCTGGCATGGCCGCCTGCATGGCCGGCAGGAGCACCGCCGGGTCCACCTTCGGGTAGGTGATGCCGAGCGCCATGCCGTAGGGTGAGGTCTCGGCGCCCGCCTGGCCCACGGTGCCGGGCTGGTCGATGGGGAAGGGGCGGTTGAGCCGCGCCTCGAAGGCGGCCTGGCCGTCGGCGTTGGCAGTCTCGCCGTAGATGCGGCCGCTCGGCGCCTCGGGATAGGCGCTCCAGTACTCCCGGGTGCGGATGGCCCGCAGCGCCTGCTCCAGGGTCTCGCGGTGACGGGCGAATAAATCGGTGCTCATGTGCTCCTCCGGTTGCGGGTCCCGGGTCCGTGCCGTGCGCGCGGGCCCGGGTTCGATGTCTGGCTGCGGCGGGCACGATGGCCGTCGGCGCGGATGTGTCAACGGAGCGCCTGTCCGTGCTCCCGGCGGCCGCCGTGGCTTATGTGCCGTGATGTCCTATAACTGTTCGAGCCACTCCGCGGCCCAGGCCAGCGCCTCCTCGTCGGGCAGGGGCTGGGTGCAGGCGTCGATTTCGAGCCGCTCGCCCACCTTGCCGGCGCCGAGCTCGCCGAACAGCCGGTCCATCAGCTTGCCGGCGTTGCAGAAGGTGTCGGTGTAGGTCTGGTCGCCGAGGGCGATGACGCCGTAGCGGATGTGGGAGAGATCCGGCCGGCTCTCCTGCAGTCCCTCGTAGAGGGGGATGATGTTGTCCGGCAGCTCGCCCGAGCCGTGGGTGGAGGTGCAGATGAGCACGATCTCCCGGGACTCCAGCGCCGCGCTGTCCGGGTCGGGGTCGGAGATTACCTCCACCGTGTGGCCCTGGCGGCCCAGCTCGTCCTCGAGGCACTCGGCCACCATCTGGGCGTTGCCGGACTCGGTGCCTACCAGTATCGCGATAGTCGTCATAGCCTGTCGGACCGATTCTCGTGTTGGAACCTGGCGGCATGGGCCTTCGCGGCCGCTTCACGGACTCCGGAGCGGGCTGCGGACAGCCGCTTTGTGATACCGGACTCCTAGTCATCCGCCGAATTTTGTGTTAGTAAAGATACAACAACTTTTCTGATACTGGAAGGTGGAGGGCGCAAATCAATCTGTATCCCTTTGGGTGGGATTGGGGCGGCTTCCGAAACAGCAGACAACCGTTCACGGGAGTGTCAGATGGACGACAAGGCATTGATCGCCCACGTGGGGGCGGGTGGCAAGGTGGGCGCCGACGAGACGCTGCCGCCGGGGTACCGGGGCGAGCTGATGCGGCTCATGGTGGTGTTCGTGGACTCCGAGCTGGCCGGAGCCAGCGGCTTCGTGGGGCAGGTCAACCGGGGGCCGGGGCTCAAGGAGCGGATGGTGGCGGCGCGCATCGTCAGCGAGAAGTTCGGCCATGCCGATCGGGTGCTGGCGCTGCTGGCCCCCTTCGGCGTCAATCCGCGGCTCTATGTCCGCTCCCACGCCTGGGATGCCCGCCTGGACCGCGAGGCGGACCTGGGCGTGCGCCGCGTCGGCGGCGACAAGCGGTTGAACGTGTTCCACTATCCGCTGGAGGGATGGAACGACGCGGTGGTCATGAACATGCTCATGGGCACCGCCTCCGCCGCCCAGTTGCGGGAGTTGCGGGAGTGCAGCTACGGGCCGCTCGCGGAGGCCATGGGCGCCATCGTTCCGCAGGAGTCCCGCCACGCCCAGCTGGGCGAGAACGGGCTGCGCGAGGTGCTGGAGCGCGGCGCCTCGGTGAACGGCGTCCAGGCCCTGGTGGACTACTGGTACCCGCGGGTGGCCGACACCTTCGGGCGCACCGATTCCGACCGCTTCGATCTCTACCGCCGCTATGGCCTGCGCCGCCACAGCAACGCCGAGCTGCTGGCCGCCTGGGAGGGTGAGATCGGGGACCGCCTGGGGCGGCTGGGGCTGGCGCTGCCCGGCGACGCCGGGCCGGCCCAATAACCGCACCCGCGGAAAGGCTTACAGTAAAATATTTTAAACAAGCAATTCTGTGTCATATACTCCGGGGTCATGCGAGCCCCGGTCAGCCCGGGTGGAAACAGTGCCTGCCATGAGTAACGAAGGTGAAAGCCGCTTCGAGGACATCCGCGTCAGCCCTCCCGAGGCGGGAGTGCTGGAGGTGACGCTGGCGCGGCCCGGGGTGCGCAACGCCCTGCGCACCCGGACGCTGGCGGAGCTGGCGGCCGTGCTGGGCGCGGCGGCCACTGATGACGCCGTCCGGGTGGTGCTGATCGGGGGCGACGAGCGGGCCTTCGCCGCGGGAGCAGACGTACGGGAGATGGCGGCCCTGGATGCAATCGGCGCGCTGCTCGACGAGCGTCCCCGTCACTGGAAGGCCATCCGCGAGTTTCCCAAGCCGCTGGTGGCGGCGGTGCGGGGCTACGCGCTGGGCGGCGGCTGCGAGCTGATGATGCACGCCGACATCGTGGTGGCGGGGGCGGGGGCGCGGCTGGGTCAGCCGGAGATCAACCTCGGGGTCATCCCGGGCGCCGGCGGCACCCAGCGCCTGACCCGGGCGGTGGGCAAGGCGCTGGCGATGAAGCTGGTGCTGGGCGGCGAGATGCTGGGGGCCGCGGAGGCGCTGGCGGCGGGGCTGGTGAGCGAGGTGGTGGCCGACGCCGAAGTGCCGGAGCGGGCACGGGCGCTGGCGCGGAAGGTGGCGGAGAAGTCGCCGCTGGCGCTGCGGCTGGCCAAGGAGGCGGTGCTGGCGGCCTGGGAGACGCCGCTCTCCACCGGACTCGACCTGGAGCGGCGGGCGTTCTCCCTGCTGGCGGCCAGCGACGACCGGCGTGAGGGCATCGCGGCCTTCCTGGAGAAGCGCGCTCCCGTGTTCAGCGGCCGCTGAAACCGCACCGGCCCGCACACACCATCAAACACAAGCGAACGGGAAGCCGGACACGCCATGGACTACGAAACCATCGACTACGCCGTTGCCGGGGGGGTGGCGCGCATCACCCTCAACCGCCCGGAGCGGCTCAACAGCTTCAACACCCGGATGCACGAGGAGTTGCGCGACGCCCTGGCGGCGGTGCGCGCGGACGACTCGGCGCGGGTGCTGCTCATCACCGGCGCCGGGCGCGGCTTCTGCGCCGGCCAGGATCTCTCCGACCGGGCCGTGACGCCGGGGTCGGAGGCGCCGGACCTGGGCGCGTCCATCGAGTGCAACTACAACCCCCTCATCCGCGCCCTGCGCGCCCTGGAGCTGCCGGTGGTGTGCGCCGTGAACGGGGTGGCGGCGGGCGCCGGCGCCAACCTGGCGCTGGCCTGCGACCTGGTGCTGGCGGCGCGTTCGGCAAGCTTCATCCAGGCCTTCTGCCGGATCGGCCTGATCCCCGACTCGGGCGGCACCTGGTTCCTGCCGCGGCGGGTGGGGGCGGCGCGGGCGGCGGGCCTGGCGCTGCTGGGCGACAAGCTGAGCGCCGAGCAGGCCGAGTCCTGGGGGCTCATCTGGCGCTGCGTGGATGACGCGGCGCTGGAGAGCGAGACGGAAGCGCTGTGCGGCCACCTGGCGCGGCAGCCCACCCGGGGCCTGGCTCTCGTCAAGCGGGCCCTGCAGGCGTCCTGGTCCAACGACCTGGATGCCCAGCTCGATCTCGAGCGGGACCTGCAGCGGGAGGCGGGCCGCACGGCCGACTACCGCGAGGGGGTCGCCGCCTTCCTGGAGAAGCGCCCGCCGCGCTTCGCGGGGCGCTGAGATGGCGATCCCGACCGGAGCACTGCCGCCGGAGGCGGTCATTGGGGTGGCGGGGGCCGGCACCATGGGCGCCGGCATCGCTCAGGTGGCGGCCGCGGCGGGACACCCGGTGCGGCTCTACGACGCCCGCGAAGGGGCGGCGGAGGAGGGCATCGGCCGCCTGCGCCAGGGGCTGGATCGCCAGGTGGCGCGGGGGAGGATGACGGTGGATGCCCGCGACGCCCTGCTCGGGCGCATCACCGCCGTGGGCCGCCTGGAGCTGCTGGCGCCCTGCGCGCTGGTGGTGGAGGCCATCGTCGAGGACCTGGAGGTCAAGCGTGGGCTGCTGCGGGAGCTGGAGGGTATCTGCGCGGCGGAGACGATTCTCGCCAGCAATACCTCCTCGCTCTCCATCACCGCGCTGGCCGCCGGGCTCGACCACCCGGAGCGGGTGGTGGGAATGCACTTCTTCAACCCGGTGCCGGTGATGCGGCTGGTGGAGGTGGTGCGGGGGCTGGCCACCGATCCCGCCGCGGCCGCGTGCGTGCGCGCCACCGCCGCGGGCTGGGGCAAGGACGCGGTGGCGGTGAAATCCACGCCCGGCTTCATCGTCAACCGGGTGGCGCGGCCCTTCTACGCCGAGGCGCTGCGGGTGCTGGAGGAGGGCGGCGGCGCGCCGGAGACCCTCGACGCCCTGCTGCGCGAGGCCGGCGGCTTTCGCATGGGCCCCTTCGAGCTGATGGATCTCATCGGCCACGACGTCAATTTCGCGGTGACCGGCTCGGTCTACGCCGCCTACTACCAGGACCCGCGCTTCCTGCCCTCGCTGATCCAGCAGGAACTGGTGGTCGGCGGCTTCCTGGGCCGCAAGAGCGGGCGCGGCTTTTACGACTACGCCGAGGGCGCGGTGCGGCCGGAGCCGGCCACCCTGGCGCCGGGGCCGCGCCCGGAGAGCGTCACCGTGCACGGCGCGCCCGGCCCGGCGGCGGCTCTGGTGGAGCGGTTGGAGTCCGCCGGCCTGCGGTTGCGGCGCACCGAGTCGGCCGGCGCCGGCTGGCTGGAGGTGGACGGCGTCGCCGTGGCGCTCACCGACGGGCGCATGGCCACCCACCGGGCGGCCGCCGAGCGTCGCCCGGACCTGGTGCTGTTCGACCTGGCGCTGGACTACGGCCGGGCCACGCGCATCGGCATCGCGACCGCGGACCAGGCCGGCCCGGCGGCGCAGGCGCGGGCGGCGGGGCTGTTCCAGGCGGCGGGGCTCGCGGTGAGCGGGCTGGACGATGTGCCCGGGCTCATCGTGGCGCGCACGGTGGCGATGCTGGCCAACGAGGCGGCGGACACGGTGAACCAGGGGGTGGCGGACGCCGCCGGGGTGGACGCGGCCATGGGCGGCGGGGTCAACTACCCGCGCGGCCCGCTGGCGTGGTGCGACGCCCTGGGCGCGGACTGGGTGGTGCGGGTGCTGGAGCACCTGGGGGCCACCTACGGACTGGATCGCTACCGGGTCTCGCCGCTGCTGCGGCGCAAGGTCTGGAGCAGGGGGAGCTTTCATGGACAACAGTGAGATGAGGGAGCAGCACGACGCCCAGCAGCTGGCCGAGGCGTGCCGGGAGGCGATGTACCGCGACGACTACACCGCCCAGGCCCTCGGGATCAGCATCGAGCGGGTGGGGCCGGGCTACGCCCTGGGCCGGATGGAGGTGCGCAGGGACATGGTGAACAGCCACCGCATCTGCCACGGCGGCATGACCTTCGCCCTGGCCGACACCCTGTTCGCCTACGCCTGCAACGCCTACAACCGGGCCACCGTCGCCTCCGGCTGCAGCATCGAGTACCTGGCCCCGGCGTTCCTGGGCGACATCCTCACCGCCGAGGCGGTGGAGCGCTCTCTCAGCGGCCGCACCGGTGTCTACGACATCAGCGTCTCGCGCCAGAACGGCGAGGTGGTGGCCCTGTTCCGGGGCAAGTCCTACCGCATCCGCGGCGAGGTGATCGGCGCCGGGGCCGCGCCGGAGACGGCTGAAGCCTGACGCCGAACCGCGGGCAGGGGGGCGCGGCGGCACCCGCGCCGGTGCGCCGCCGCCCCGCGGAACAGACATGACGATGGCCGGCGGGAATCCGGCCCGAGGACAGGAGCGATGACCGAAGCCTATATCTGCGACGCCATCCGCACGCCCATCGGCCGCTACGGCGGCGCGCTCGCGGCCGTGCGCCCCGACGACCTGGGCGCGGTGGTGATCCGGGCGCTGATGGAGCGCAATCCCGGGGTGGACTGGTCGGCGGTGGAGGATGTGCTGTTCGGCTGCGCCAACCAGGCCGGCGAGGACAACCGCAACGTGGCGCGCATGTCGACGCTGCTGGCGGGACTGCCGGTGGAGGTGCCGGGGAGCACGATCAACCGGCTGTGCGGCTCGGGGATGGATGCGGTGGGCTCCGCCGCGCGCGCCATCCGCGCCGGCGAGGCGGACCTGCTCATCGCCGGGGGCGTGGAGAGCATGTCGCGGGCGCCGTTCGTGATGGGCAAGGCCGAGAGCGCCTTCTCGCGCCAGGCGGCGATCCACGACACCACCATCGGCTGGCGGTTCGTGAACCCGCTCATGTGCGAGCTCCACGGGGTGGATTCCATGCCCGAGACGGCCGAGAACGTGGCCGTGGAGTTCGGCATCGGCCGCGCCGACCAGGACGCCTTCGCGCTGCGCAGCCAGCGGCGGACGGCCGCGGCCCGGGATGCGGGAGTGCTGGCCGAGGAGATCGTGCCGGTGACCATTCCCCAGCGCCGGGGCGAGCCGCGGGTGGTGACCGAGGACGAGCACCCGCGCCCGGAGACCACGCTGGAGACCCTCGCCCGGCTCAAGGGCGTGGTCAAGCCCGAGGGCACGGTGACCGCGGGCAACGCCTCGGGGGTCAACGACGGCGCCTGCGCGCTGCTGCTGGCCTCGCCCGCCGCCGTGGAGCGCCACGGCCTGACCCCGCGGGCGCGGGTGCTGGGCATGGCCGCGGCGGGCGTGGCGCCGCGTATCATGGGCGTGGGCCCGGCGCCGGCCAGCCGGCGGCTGCTGCAGCGGCTGGGGATGGAGATCGGGCAGATGGACGTCATCGAGCTGAACGAGGCGTTCGCGGCCCAGGCACTCGCGGTGCTGCGGGAGCTCGGGCTGCCGGACGACGCCGCGCAGGTGAATCCCAACGGCGGCGCCATCGCCCTGGGCCACCCGCTGGGGATGAGCGGGGCGCGGCTGCTGACCACCGCGCTCTACCAGCTTGAGCGTGGCGGCGGGCGCTACGCCCTGTGCACCATGTGCATCGGGGTGGGGCAGGGCATTGCCACCGTCATCGAACGGTTGTAAAAAGGACCGTTTACCCGAATAAACTTAAATTTCATGCTGAAAAGATACGAGCAAGGGGGAAGCGCCGTGAAACTCGATGCGCCACTGCGGGGAGACCTCGACCCGATAGAAACCGCCAGCCGCGACGAGCTGGTCGCGCTGCAGATCGAGCGGCTGCGCTGGTCGCTCAACCACGCCTATCAGAACGTGGCCCACTACCGGCGCAAGTTCGACGCGGCGGGCGTCCACCCCCACGACCTGAACGAGCTGGCGGACCTGGCGAAGTTTCCCTTCACCACCAAGCAGGACCTGCGCGAGAACTATCCCTTCGGGATGTTCGCCGTGCCCATGAGCGAGGTGGTGCGCGTGCACGCCTCCTCTGGCACCACCGGCAAGCCCACCGTGGTGGGCTACACCCAGGGCGACATCGACATGTGGGCGGACATGATGGCGCGCTCCATCCGCGCCGCCGGCGGCCACCGCAACGACAAGGTGCACGTCTCCTACGGCTACGGCCTGTTCACCGGCGGCCTGGGGGCCCACTACGGCGCCGAGCGCCTGGGCTGCACCGTGATTCCCATGTCCGGCGGCCAGACCGAGAAGCAGGTGCAGCTGATCCAGGACTTCGAGCCGGATATCATCATGGTCACCCCCTCCTACATGCTCAACATCGCCGACGAGTTCGAGCGCCAGGGGATCGATCCGCGCAACTGCTCGCTGCGCATCGGCATCTTCGGCGCCGAGCCCTGGACCGACTCCATGCGCCTGGAGATCGAGGAGCGCTTCGGCATCGACGCCATCGACATCTACGGCCTGTCGGAGGTGATCGGCCCCGGCGTGGCCAACGAGTGCATCGAGACCAAGGACGGGCCGCACATCTGGGAGGACCACTTCTTCCCCGAGATCATCAACCCCGAGACCGGGGAGGTGGTGCCCGAGGGCGAGGAGGGCGAGCTGGTCTTCACCTCGCTCACCAAGGAGGCGATGCCGGTCATCCGCTACCGCACCCGGGACATCACCCGGCTGCTGCCCGGCTCCGCGCGCACTATGCGCCGCATGGGGAAGATCACCGGCCGCTCCGACGACATGCTCATCATCCGCGGCGTCAATGTCTTCCCGAGCCAGATCGAGGAGCAGATCCTGCGGGTGGCGGGACTCTCGCCCCACTACGTGCTGGAGGTCTACCGCGAGCGGCACCTGGACAGCATCGACGTGCTGGTGGAGATGCGCGCCGATCAGGCCGGCGCCTCCGAGGCCACCAAGTCCCAGGTGGCCAAGGAGCTGCAGCACCACATCAAGTCCTACATCGGCATCAGCACCAACGTGCGGGTGGTGGAGACCGGCACCATCGAGCGCTCCCAGGGCAAGGCCAAGCGCGTCATCGACAAGCGGCCGAAGTCCTGACCGGGACCGCCCCGCACACGGCGGGCCGTTCTTTTTCAGGGCGGCGCGGGCAGGGTGGAGAACACGCCACGCAGCCCCTCGCTCCACAGCCGGCGCAGGGTCTGGAAGTAGGGATCGTCCTCGGCGATGCGCAGCCGGCGATCCACCCGCACGGTGTTGTGCCGGTAGCAGAGCAGATCGATGGGCGGCCCCACCGAGATGTTGCTGCGGATGGTGGAGTCGAAGGAAATGAGGACGCACTTGACCGCGTCGTCCAGCGCGGTCTCGCGGGTGATGACCCGGTCCAGGATCGGCTTGCCGTACTTGCTCTCGCCGATCTGGAAGTAGGGGGTGTCGAGTGTGGCCTCGATGAAGTTGCCCTGGGAGTAGACGTTGAACAGCCGCGGCGCCTCGCCGGCAATCTGTCCGCCCACCAGGAACGAGGCGCCGTAGTCGATGTTGTATTGGGCCAGCACCTGGCCGTCGCGGCCCTGCATCTCGCGCAGCGCACCGCCAACCAGCAGGGCGGCGTCGTAGAGGCTCTCCACCTCCATCAGGTTGGGCGACTGGTCATGGATCCGGCGCTCCAGCAGTTCCATCACCCCCTGGGTGATGGCGAGATTGCCGGAGCTGAGGATCACGATGACCCGGTCGCCCGGGCGCTCGAACACCTTCATCTTGCTGAAGCTGGAGACATAGTCCACGCCCGCGTTGGTACGCGTGTCGGACGCGAACACCATGCCCTGATCCAGTATCAGGGCGACGCAGTAGGTCATGGTCCCGGGGCTCCCCCTGCTCTGTGCCGGATGCGGCCGCGCTCAGGCCGACTGGGTCTGGACCTGCGCCTGCGGCAGGAACCAGGTGGTGGCGATTTCGCCGTGCAGATCCCCGAAGATCAGCTGCAGGGCATCGATGTAGGCGTGCAGATCATCCTGTCGGAGGCTGCCCACGTCGGCCTCCTGGATCTGACGCTTGATGCGGCCGATGAGGCGCAGGGCGCTGTCGCTGCGCGGCAGCGGCGCGATGCTCGCCTCCACCGCCTCCATGCAGTGGTAGACCGCGCGCGGGAACTCGTCGCTCTGGAACAGGAAGCGCAGCACGTCGGGGCGGGTGACCCGCAACTGCCGGCTGCGGCGGTACATCTGGTAAGCGGTCAGTGATTTCAGCACGCTCACCCACTGGATGGTCTCGAAGGGCCGCAGCTCCGATTCACCCGGCAGGAGGTCGGCCGAGCGCACGTCGATAATGCGGGTGGTCATGTCGGCGCGCTCCAGGTTGCGGCCGATGCGCAGGAAGTGGTAGCCCTGGTCGTGGTTCATGGTGCCGGCCAGCATGCCGGTCAGCCCCTGGCAGCCGTGGATGACGCTCTTCAGGTAGGCGTAGCGCCCGCCCTTGGTGAGCCCCTGCTGGAGGCTCGCGCGGGTGCCGAGCACCAGGGCGTTGAGCTGCTCCCAGGACTCCCGCGGAATGATGTCGCGGATGGCGCGGGCGTTCTCCCGGGCCTGGCGCAGGTAGCTGATGATGGAACAGGCGCTGTCCTCGTCGCCGAGCAGGAACTTCACCACCTGGCGCTCGCCGTAACTCTTGTAGCGGGCCTCGAACAGTTCGGTGGAGCCGGTGATCCAGATGAGCGGCTCCCAGCCGGGTGCCACACCCCGGGGCAGATCCAGCAGCAGGTTGGCGTTCACCATCACCACCCGCGCGGTGTTCTCGGCCCGCTCCACGTAGCGGGCCATCCAGTAGATGTTCTCAGCCACTCTCGAGAGCATGGTCACTCCTCCCCCTGGGGGACGATCCAGGTATCCTTGCTGCCGCCGCCCTGGGAGGAGTTCACCACCAGGGAGCCCCTGCGCAGGGCGACGCGGGTCAGCCCGCCAGTGGTCACGTACTGCCGGTCGGCGCTGAGGATGAAGGGCCGCAGGTCCACGTGGCGCGGTTCCACCTGGCTGTCCACCACGGTGGGCACCGTCGAGAGCCGGAGAGTGGGCTGGGCGATGTAGTTGCGCGGATCCTTGCGCAGCTGCACGGCGAAGGCCTCGCGCTCCTTCTGGGTGGAGGCGGGCCCGACGATCATGCCGTAGCCGCCCGACTCGTTGGCGGGCTTGACCACCAGCGTGTCCAGGTTCGTCAGCACGTGCTTCAGCACCTCCGGCTCCATGCAGCGCAGGGTCGGCACGTTGGGGATGACGGGATCCTGGTCCAGGTAGTAGCGGATGAGCTCGGGCACGTAGGAGTAGACCACCTTGTCATCGGCCACGCCCGCGCCGGGGGCGTTGGCCAGCCCCACGTTGCCCGCCTTCCAGGCCCGCAGCAGCCCCGGCACGCCGAGCATGGAGTCGGGCCGGAACGCCTCCGGGTCGAGGAACAGGTCGTCGACGCGGCGGTAGATGACGTCCACCCGGGCAGGGCCGTCGACGGTGCGCATGTAGACGCAGTCGTCGTCGTCCACGAACAGGTCCCGTCCCTCCACCAGCTCACAGCCCATCTGCTGGGCCAGGTAGGCGTGCTCGAAGTAGGCGGAGTTGTAGATGCCCGGGGTGAGCACCACCACCTCGGGATAGTCCGCCGGGCGCGGCGAGAGGGTGGCCAGGGTGTCGAACAGCTGGCTCGGGTAGTCGTCCACCGGCAGCGGCGCATAGTCCTCGAACAGTTCCGGGAAGACGCGCTTGGTCACCAGCCGGTTCTCCAGCATGTAGGAGACCCCCGAGGGGACCCGCAGGTTGTCCTCCAGCACGTAGAAGGTCCCGTCGGCGTCACGCACCAGGTCGGAGCCGCAGATATGGGCCCACACCCCGTAGGGCGGATTGACGCCCACGCACTGGGGCCGGAAGTTGCTGGAGCTCTTCAGCACCGCCTCGGGGAAGACCCCGTCCCGCACCACCTTCTGCTCGTGGTAGAGATCGTCGATGAACAGGTTCAGGGCGGTGACCCGCTGCTTCAGTCCCTCCTCCACCCGGCGCCACTCGGATTCCGGGATGATGCGGGGGATGATGTCGAAGGGCCAGGCCCGGTCGATGGCGCCACCGCTCTCGTCGCAGTAGACGGTGAAGGTGATGCCCATCTCGGTGATGGCGAGATCGGCCGCCGCCTGGCGCGCGGTCAGCTCGGCGGCGTCCATCTGCGCCAGGTGCCGGGCCAGGTGCCGGGCGGAGCGCCGGGGTCCGCCGCGCGGTCCGATGATCTCGTCGTAGAACCCTTCGCTGCGGTACTGCTTCCAGTCGATCGGCATGGGGGGCCTCGTCAGGCAGGCTCGGCACGGTGGCGGAGATCCAGGGTGTAGGGATGATCGCCGGCGGGCGTCTCGGGCGGCGGGTCGACGGGGCCGGGGGTGTGGCCGTGGTCCCAGAAGCGGGCCAGCCGCCGCGCCTCCGCCTCGTTGGCGTTGACCGGGAAGGTCTCGTAGTTGCGCCCGCCGGGATGGGCCACGTGGTAGGTGCAGCCGCCGAGGGCGTGGCGGTTCCAGCTGTCCACCAGGTCGAACACCAGCGGGGCGTGCGCGGAGATGGTGGGATGCAGCCCGGAGGGGGGCGACCAGGCCTTGTAGCGCACCCCGGCCACCTGCTCGCCGCGGGTGCCGGTGCGGCGCAGGGGGACGCGCCGGCCGTTGCAGGTGACCACGTGCCGGCCCTCGGTCAGGCCGCGCACCTTCAGCTGTAGCCGCTCCACCGAGCTGTCCACGAAGCGGGCGGTGCCCTGGGCGGTGACCTCCTCGCCGAGCACGTGCCAGGGCTCGATGGCGAAGCGCAGCTCGAGCTCCACGTCCCCCACCTGCACGGCGCCGTAGTGGGGAAAGCGGAATTCGAGGAAGGGATCGAACCACTCCCCCCGGAACGGGTGGCCCCAGCGGTTCAGGTCGGCGATGACGCCGCGGAAGTCGGTCTCCACGAAGTGGGGCAGCATGAAGCGGTCGTGCAGCTCCGTGCCCCAGCGCACCGGGGCGAGGTCGTAGGGATGATCCCAGAAGCGCGCCACGAGGGCGCGGATGAGGAGCATCTGCACCGCGCTCATCTGCCAGTGGGGCGGCATCTCGAAGCCGCGGAACTCCACCAGCCCGCGGCGGCCGACCGGAGAGTCGGGCGAGTAGAGCTTGTCGATGCAGAACTCGGCGCGGTGGGTGTTGCCGGTCACGTCCACCAGCAGGTTGCGCAGCACCCGGTCCACCAGCCACGGGGCGGGCACCTCGCCGGAGGGCAGCTGCTGCAGGGCGATCTCCAGCTCGTACATGGCGTCGTCGCGGGCCTCGTCGGCACGCGGCGCCTGGGAGGTAGGGCCGATGAACAGGCCGGAGAAGAGGTAGGAGAGGCTCGGGTGGTGCTGCCAGTAGGTCACCAGGCTGCCCAGCAGGTGGGGGCGGCGCAGGATCGGGGAGTCGCCCGGGGTGGCACCGCCCAGGGTGACGTGGTTGCCGCCGCCGGTGCCGGTGTGACGGCCGTCGAGCATGAACTTCTCGGTGCCGAGGCGGGCCTGCCGCGCCTCCTCGTAGAGACTCTCGGTCTGGCGGGTCAGCTCATCCCAGCCCGCCACCGGCGGCACGTTCACCTCGATGACGCCGGGGTCGGGGGTGATGTGCAGGCGCCTGAGCCGCTCGTCGTGGGGGGGCTCGTAGCCCTCCAGCACCACCGGCAGCTCCAGCTCCCGGGCCGTGGCCTCCACCGCGGCGATGAACTCCAGCCAGTGTTCCAGGTGGGTGAGCGGGGGAATGAACAGGTGCAGGTTGCCGCCGCGCGGCTCCACGCACAGGGCGGTGCGCACCAGGTAGCCCGGTTCGCCGCCCTCCAGGTCGGCGTAGCCCTGCTCGCGCAGGTCCTCCCGCGGGGCCTCTTCCGCCACCGGCGCGGCGTAGCGGGCGTGCACCTCGCCGAACTCCGCCGGCAGCACCGGCTTCGGGGCGAAGGGGTCGCGGGGGATAAGGGGCTGGCGCTTCTCCGCCGGCTCCCACTGCAGGGAGTCGAGGGGCAGGCGCAGCCCCATGGGCGAGTCGCCGGGCACCAGGAACAGGTGCTCGCGGCGGAAGCGCCAGCGGCTCGAAACCCAGCGCCCGGCCTCCCCGTCCCGGGCCAGGGGCAGGGCGTAGCCCACCACCCGCTCCAGCCCGTGCTCGAACAGCCGCCGCAGTCGCGCCCGCTCCAGCGGGTGGCCCACCTTCGCGTCGAGCACGTTCACGTTTTCCGGCAGGGTGCCCTCCTTCCACAGGTAGTACTGGACGTCCTCGTAGGCGGGCAGGGCGTTATCGGCGGGCAGGCCGAGCCGGCGCGCCAGCACCTGGCTGAAGCGGCGCGCAGCGGCCTCGCCCAGGCCGGCGTCCCGCACCGGGTCGGCCAGCCAGCGCGGCTCCTGCCAGACGGGCTGGCCGTCGCCGCGCCAGAAGCAGCCCAGCGCCCAGCGCGGCAGGGGTTCGCCGGGGTACCACTTGCCCTGGCCGTGATGCAGCAGCCCGCCGGGGGCGTGGCGTTGCCACAGCCGGCGCAGCAGCACTTCGGCCCGCTCGCGCTTGTGGGGGCCGAGGGCGGCGGTGTTCCACTCCGCGCCGTCCATGTCGTCGATGGAGACGAAGGTGGGCTCCCCGCCCAGGGTCAGGCGCACGTCGCCGGCCTCCAGCGCCGCGTCCACCCGGGCGCCCATGGCCATCACCTCCGCCCACTGCGCCTCGCCGTAGGGGAAGGTGACCCGCGGGGTCTCGTGGATGCGGGTCACGCGGTTCTCGTAGCGGAAGCTCACCTCGCAGCGGTCGGTGGCGCCGGTGACCGGGGCGGCGCTGACCGCCTCCGGCGTGCAGGCGAGCGGGATGTGCCCCTCGCCGGCGAACAGCCCCGAGGTGGGGTCCAGGCCGATCCAGCCCGCCCCCGGAACGTACACCTCGGCCCAGGCGTGCAGATCGGTGAAGTCCTCCTCGGCGCCGGAGGGGCCGTCCAGCGACTTCACATCGGGCCTCAGCTGCACCAGGTAGCCGGAGACGAAGCGGGCGGCCAGCCCCAGGTGGCGCAGGATCTGGACCAGCAGCCAGCCCGAGTCGCGGCACGAGCCGCGGGCCCGCTCGAGGGTCTCCTCGCAGCGCTGGATGCCGGGTTCGAGGCGGATCACATAGCCGATGTCCTGTTGCAGGCGCTGGTTCAGCGCCACCAGGAAGTTCACCGTGTTCTTCGGCTCCCGCTCCACCCCGGCGAGCCACTCCCGCAGCCGCGGGCCGTCCTCGGTCACCGCGAAGTAGGGCGCCAGGTCCTTGCGCAACTGGGCGTCGTACTCGAAGGGCCAGTCGTCGGCGTAGCTCTCGACGAAGAAATCGAAGGGGTTGATGGTCACCAGTTCCGCGACCAGGTCCACCTCGATGACCAGCCGCTCGGTCTTCCCGGGGAAGACGAAGCGGGCCACATGGTTGCCGAAGGCGTCCTGCTGCCAGTTCACGAAGTGATCCCCCGGCTCCACCTGCAGGCTGTAGCGGTGCACCGGCGTGCGGGTGTGGGGGGCGGGGCGCAGCCGCACCAGGTGGGGCGAGAGGGCGACCGGCCGATCATAGAGGTACTCGGTGCGGTGGTGGATGGCGATCCGGATGGACATTTGGGCCCCTAAGTCGTTGAGCCCGTTGGGTGTGGGCCGGGCATTGGAATTATTGTCGGTGGGCGCGGGCGGGGGGCGTACAATAACCTGTGCCTGGATCGCACCAGCGCTTACAATTCAATGTAAATGTAGCCGGTCGTTGGCTCCCCCGGGGTTTCCGCTTCATGACATATTGTGTCGGTCTCGTTCTCGAACACGGCCTGGTGATGGCCTCTGACTCGCGCACCAACGCGGGGGTGGACTACGTGACCACCTTCAGCAAGATGCACGTCTACACCCCGGCTCCGGATCGGATCTTCATCCTGCTGTCCGCGGGCAACCTTGCCACGACCCAGGAGGTGATGAACCGCATTCAGCGGGATCTTGAACACCCCTCCGAGGTGGGCAGCCTGCTCACCGCCCGTTACATGTTCGAAGCCGCCGACTACGTGGGCAAAATCAGTCTCAGCGTGCAGCGCGATCACGGCCCGGCCCTGCAGGCCAGCGGCGTGAACGCCGAGACCACCCTGATCCTGGGCGGCCAGATCCAGGGCCAGGACCCGGGCCTGTACATGATCTACCCCCAGGGCAACTATTTCGCCGCCACGCCCGAGACCCCCTATCTTCAGATCGGCGAGAACAAGTATGGCAAGCCCTCCGTCGATCGCATTGTCGATACCCACATGAGCCTCGACGACGGCGCCCGCCTGCTGCTGGTCTCTCTGGACGCCACCGCCCGCTCCAACCTCACCGTCGGCCCGCCCTTCGAACTGGCCATCTGCCCCCGGGATGCCATGCAGCTGAGCCACTACAGCAAGTTCGAGGCCAACGATCCCTACCTCCAGGCCGTGCAGCAGAGCTGGAACCAGGGCATCCGCAACGCCTTCGACAGCCTGCCCCGGTTCGACTGGGAGCTGCCCGAGGCGCCGGCCGCGACCCCCGATGCGCAACAGGCGCCGCCGGTGGAATCAGGGGCGGATGGCGGCGGCCAGGAGCAGCCGATCCCGGGCTGGACGGCCGGGGGACAGGGCTGAGGCGTCGGCATCCGTTCCGTCCGGCCGCCCGCGACCGCGCTCCGGTTGCCGCGGCCATGCCGTAGCAAACCCGGTGCCAATCCCGGCAGCGGCTGAATCCCCCAATTTCCCCGCCGTGACCGTTCCGTCGGCCGGCTGACGCACCAGCCTGGTGCGGGCGCGCCAGGTCACGGGCGCCCGTGGTGCGCACGCCGCGCCGGGATCGCCACGAAATATGACAATCGTCGGGGCGGGTGTGCGGTTAAGGTATATAAGCAACTAATTATCAAACTCACTATGCCGCGCCGGGGGCGTAGTCACGCCATTGCACGGCAGGCACCCAGGGGGGAGACATGGCCACCAAAACGAGGCCGGCCGTCGGCCGAACCGCGGCGGCGAAGCGCGCTGTGAAACGCACCACGGCGAAGCAGGCGCCGGAGCAGGCAGGTGCGGTGGAGGAGGGCAACAGCCCGGAAGAGCGTCTGCGGCGGCTGACCGAGGAGAACCGCGCCCTGAAGGCCTCGCTGCGCAAGTCCGCGCGCAAGCTCCGCGACGAGGAGTTGCTCAAGCCCTACCAGGCGGAGCTGATCCGGCTGCAGGAGCACCTGGAACAGAACAAGACCCGGATGATCATCCTGTTCGAGGGCCGCGACGCGGCGGGCAAGGGGGGCACCATCCGCCGGGTCACCCGCTACATGAACGAGAAGCACTACCGGGTGGTGGCGCTGGGCAAGCCCACCGAGGAGCAGCGCACCCAGTGGTTTTTCCAGAGGTACGTCACCCGGTTCCCCCGCGGCGGGGAGATGGTGCTGTTCGACCGCAGTTGGTACAACCGCGCCATGGTGGAGCCGGTGTTCGGCTTCTGCACCGACCGCGAGTACCAGGACTTCATGCGCGGGGTGGTGGGCTTCGAACGCGACCTGGTGCGCCAGGGCACGGTGCTGGTGAAGCTCTACTTCAGCGTGACCCGCGAAGAGCAGGCGCGCCGGTTCCAGCGACGCAAGGACGACCCGCTGCGCCAGTGGAAGCTCTCCGAGGTGGACCTGCAGGCCCAGGACCGCTGGGACGACTTCACCAACATGAAGTACGAGATGCTGAAACGTACCAACTCCACCCACGCCCCGTGGACCATCATCCGCTCCGACGACAAGGCGAAGGCCCGGCTCAACGCCATCAAGGCGATCCTCAACGCGGTGCCCTACGAGCGCCGCGAGCCGGGGCTAGATTTCGTGCCCGCCCCGGAGGTGGTGGTCTCCGGCGCCCGCGAGCTGGAGCTGATGGAGGCCCAGCGCCTGCAAAGCGGCAAGTTCATCGTCTGAGGTCGGCTGCCGGGGCGTGGCAGGGCATTCGCGTGGGATGCGGTCCGCATGCGCCGCCATGGGCGCCGCATCTTCGCCCCTGTCGCCCGTCGCGGGGTCAGGGGGCCGCCTGTCCGACGGAATGACAGCTTCCGAACCCGCCTATTCGCCGTAGGGGCTGATTTCCACTTCGTACGATCTTTCGATTTTCCGCAGCAGGCGTATCCGGATGTCGTTGCGCACATCTACATAGGATTCATTCTTCCCGATATCGAAGGCGGCCCCGTTCAGATCGGGGATGTCCGGATCGGCATTCACGAGCTTCGCCGGAGCCTTCCCGTCAACGGCCCTGTGCACCCGGTCGTCGGCGAACATGATCAGTACGCCATGGCCGGGCAGGTATTTGTCGACCCCGATCGGCTGGCGGTTTTCAATCAGGTAATAGGTGTCACGCGATATCGGGATCCTTATCGCCAGCGTTTCCCCCGAGCCGTCCTCCAGGGGATCGAGAGTGATCCGTGCCGTGTCACCCGGCTGTACCTCCCTGACCTTTTCGTGTTCGAGCCAACCCAGCTTCAGCCGGGTCCAGGAAAGCGGGCCGGGCGGCGGGCGTCCCCGTTCCACGTGGTGGCAGGAGAGGGGATCCCAGTAGCCGGCGTTGACCTGGGATTTCCGGAAGACCTCCATCATCGGCCCGGGCAGGGCCTGGAGATCGTTGTCGTACAGGTGGGGAAGCCGCCGGTTGCCGTCCCCGTCCCTGCCGGCGAGGATATGGGCGATGTCGTGAAAGATCGTGCCCAGCGGTGCCTGGTAGCTGAAGACCGCCACACCGCTGTCAGGGCGGATGCGGAAACCCGTCAACCGGTTGATCCCTTCGTTGTACTTGCTGCCATGGCTCGGATAGCCGCACAGGCCGATCATGCCGTATTCCGCCGCCGTCGCCTCCATCAAAATGGCGATGAAGTCGTAATCGGCGAGTTCGACGTCATTCCCCGCCATGTTGATGGTGTGAACGATCAGGCCAGCCATTCGTCGCGGGTCGACCTCGAGATTCCGGTCGGAGATCCGGTAGCGGGCGATGGGGTGGGGCAGTTCGTAGGTTTTCCGGGTGATCTCCCCGGCGATGCAGTATTTGCCGTACGAGACCTGCCGGACGTATTGGTCCAGGTCATGGAAAAAGCGGCGCTTGACGAAACTGCGCCTCACCTCGTGTGAGACATCCGGAAAGCGGGTCAGGATGACGAGGCCCCGGATCGGGCTGCAGCGCTCCGTTTCGGAGGCGCTTCCCGGGGCGGCCGCGGTGGCGGCGGGAGGGTGCGCGAGGATCAGGCACAGCACCGCGGCGAGGAGGCGCGCGGCCGGACGGTTTCCTGCCGGGTGCATGTCGAGGGAGTTCATCGCCGACCCGCATGGAATGGAACTGATCCGATTATGGCACGGTTTACGAATGCGCCTTGCGGAGCCGTTCCTTCGCCGTCTTCCGCCGCGCCGGCCTACGTATCGCCGCCCGCTTGACCGGACACCGGTCCGACTGTAGCTTGATTCAATAAAAACGCTTTAATTCCAGTTTCTTCACTCCGTTGGAGAACACCATGACCACCGGCTCCCGGCGCGCCGCCGACTATCTCTCCAGCCTGCTGGCGGAGAGCGACCTGGACGAGCTTGCCGCACGCCTGAGGCCGGACACGGGCCCGCCATCCCCCCATGTGCCGGGCGCCGCCCTCGTCACGCCCGAAGCGGTGGATCGGCGCTGGGAGATCCTCCCGCATCCGGGCGACCGTGAGGAACTGCTCGATGCCCGCACCCGGGAGCAGATGGCCCTCTACGGGCACAACATCGAGAATTTCATCGGTACCGTGAAGCTGCCCGTCGGCATCGCGGGGCCGCTGCGCGTGCGCGGCCTGTTCGCCCAGGGCGACTTCTACGTGCCGCTGGCCACCACGGAGGCGGCGCTGGTCGCCTCCTACAGCCGCGGGGCCATGCTCATCAGCGAGGTGGGGGGCGCCAGCGCGATGCTGCTCAACGAGGGCGTCAGCCGCGCGCCGGCCTTCGCCTTCGCCACCCTCGAGGAGCTGGGCCGGTTCGTGGCCTGGCTGCTTGGCGAGCAGGAGGCGATCCGCCAGGCGGCCGAGGCGACCACCCGCTTCGGCAAGCTGGTCGACCTCCGGATCAGCATCGAGGGCAACCACGTCTACCTGGTGCTGGTCTACACCACCGGGGACGCGGCCGGCCAGAACATGGCCACCATCGCCACCGAGGCGGCCGTCGCCTGGATCCGGGAGCACACCCCGGTCCAGCCGCGCGCGGCCTACATCGAGGCGAACTTCTCCGGGGACAAGAAGGCGAGCGTGCAGTCGCTGCAGTCGGTGCGGGGCAGGAAGGTGACCGCCGAGGTCCGGATCCCGGCCGAGCTGGTGCGCCGGCGCCTGCACACCAGCGTCGAGGCGATGGTCGACTACGGCCGCTTCGCCACCGTGGGCGGGGTCATGTCGGGCACCCTCGGCATCGAGGGCCACTACGCCAACGGGTTGGCGGCGATGTTCATCGCCTGCGGCCAGGACGCGGCCTGCGTGGCGGAGGCGGCCGTGGGCAACACCCGCATGGAGATGACCGGCGCGGGCGAGCTGTACGTATCGGTCACCCTGCCGAACCTGATCGTGGGCAGCGTCGGCGGCGGCACCCGGCTGCCCAGCCAGCAGGCCTGCCTCGGCCTCATGGGCCTCGCCGGCGCGGGCCACGGGCGCGCCCTGGCCGAGGTGGCCGCGGCGCTCTGCCTCGCCGGCGAGATATCCATCGTCGGCGCCATCTGCGCCGGCGAGTTCACCCGGGCCCATGCGCGCCTGGCGCGCGGCGCCCGGGCGTAGCGCGATGGCCGGGGGGCGGGAGACGGCACCGGGCTTCGCCGCGCGCTGGCGCATCTACTTCTCCGAGCGTTTCCCGCCCCTGCAGCACGGTGTGCTGATCGCCGCCTTCGTGGTCGGTGCGCTGGCCTTCAGCGCCCGCCTGCACGGGCACCCGGACTTACCCGGGCTCCGCTCGCTCCTGCCCGCCTTCGCCGTGATCTTCCTGCTGCTCCTGCAGCTACGCATCCTGGACGAGTTCAAGGACTACGAGGACGACGCCCGCTGGCGGCCCTACCGGCCGGTGCCGCGGGGACTCGTGACGCTGCATGCCCTGGGCCGGCTGTGGGCGGGCGCGGCGGCCGCGCAGCTCGCGCTGGTGCTCCTGTCGGTGCCGGGGCTGGCACCGCTGCTGGTGGCCATCTGGCTCTACGCCGGGCTGATGGGGGTGGAATTCTTCGTCCGCGACTGGCTCAAGGCGCGCCCCGTGGCCTACATGGCCTCGCACATGGTGATCGTGCCGATGATGGCGCTGTTCATCACCGCCTTCGACTGGCTGCCCGCCGGCGCCCCGGACGGGCGGATCGGCTGGCTGCTGGCGATGAGCTACTTCAGCTTCTGCGTCATCGAGATAGGCCGCAAAATCCGTGCGCCGGCGGACGAGGAGCCGGGCGTGGAGACCTACAGCGCCTTGTGGGGCCGGCGCGGTGCGGTCGTCGCCTGGCTGGGGAGCATGGCGGCGGCGGGCGGGCTGGCGACGGGGATGGGCGGCGCGGTCGGGGTGGCGGTTCCCGCCGCGGCCGGCGCCGCGCTGCTGCTGGCCGTCGCGCTGGGCGCCGGGGTGGCTTTCCTGCGCCATCCCCGGCCCGGAACGGGGGGGCGGTTCCAGCTTCTGTCCGGGCTCTGGACCCTGGTCATGTTCCTGGTGCCGGGGCTCGCTCCCTGGCTCCCCGGCAGCGGGGTGGCGCCATGAGTTGGCTGCTGCTTCCCGGGGCGATCGGGCCGGACAGCCCGGTGGGCGGCAAGGCCCGGGCGCTGGCCGAGCTGCAGCGGGCGCAGCTGCCCATCCCGCCGTGGTTCGTGGTCCTGCCGGAGGCCTTCGACGCCAGCCTCACACCGACGCAATCGGCCGCCCTGCGCGCCGCCGGGGACGCCGATGCGGTGCGCGCGGTGGTGGCCGCGGTCGTGGCCTCGGCACCGGTCGCGGAGGCAATCCGGCGGGCCGCCGCCGACATCGCCGGCGGCGGAGAGCTTGCCGTGCGCTCCTCGGCCACCGGGGAGGACAGCGCCGAGCACTCCTTCGCCGGGCAGCTGGAGAGCTACCTCTTCGTCCGTCCCGACGCGGTGGCGGAGTACGTGGCTCGGGTCTGGCAGTCCGGCTTCGGCGAGCGGCTGATCGCCTACCGAAAGGAGGCGGGCCTGCCGCTGCCGCCGCAGGCGCCGGCGGTGATCGTCCAGGCGGTGATCGCGGGCGAGGCGTCGGGGGTCGCCTTCAGCGCCGATCCCGTGTCGGGGCGGCGCGGCATCGCCGTGGTCGCGGCGGCGCCCGGCCTGGGCGGGGCGGTGGTGTCGGGGGCCACCGACGCGGACACCTGGCGGGTGGACCGCGAGGGACGCATCGTGGAGACGGCCATCGCCGTCAAGCAGTTCGCCCAGCGCCGCGACCCGGAGGCGCCGGAGGGCGTGGCCACTGTCGCGCTGGACGGGGAGGCGGCTTCGCGGCCGACCCTCGACGCGGCGCGGGTGGCCGGGATCGCCGCACTGGCACGCCGGGCCGCTGCCTTCTTCGGCCGCCCCCAGGACATCGAGTGGACCCTCGGCGACGGCCGGCTCTACCTGCTGCAAAGCCGCCCCATCACCGGTCTCGCCGCGCGGCCGGATCCCGACGGGGTGCGGGCCGTCTGGGACAACTCCAACATCGCCGAGAGCTACAGCGGGATCACCACGCCGCTCACCTTCTCCTTCGCGCGCCGCGCCTACGAGCATGTCTACCGCCAGTTCTGCCGCCTGCTGCGGGTGGACGAGGCGGCCATCGAGTCCCGGGCCGACATGTTCTGCTGCATGCTGGGGCTGATCCGCGGCCGGGTCTACTACAACCTGTTCAACTGGTACCGCCTGGTGGCGGTGCTGCCGGGCTATGCCTTCAACCGGAAGTTCATGGAGCAGATGATGGGCGTGCCCGAGAGCCTGGCGGAGGAGACCGCCCGGGCCCTGGAGTCCGGGCCGCCACCCGCCCGTCCGGCGGCGGGGGCGCGGCTCCGGGACGGACTGCGCCTGCTGGCGATGCTGTGGGGGCTGCTGCGCGCCTACGCCGGGATCAACCGCAGCGTCCGGCGCTTCCACCGCCGCATCGATGAGACCCTCGGGCCGGGCCGGCCGGATCTCTCCGGCCAGCGCCCCGAGGAGCTGGCGGCCTGTTACCGCCGCATCGAGCAGCGGCTGCTGCTGCACTGGGACGCGCCCATCGTCAACGATTTCGCCACCATGTTTTTCCACGGGCTGCTGCGCCGGCTCACCGGCGCCTGGGCGGGCGATCCCGGGGGCGCCCTGGTGAACGACCTGCTGGGTGCGGAGCGGGGCATGATCAGCAGCGAGCCGGCCGGGCGGGTACGGCGGATGGCCGGACTCGCCATGGCTTCCGGGCCGCTGGTCGACGCCCTGTGCGAGGGCGGCCTGATGGCCATCCGCGGCGAGATGGCGTCGCAGCCGGAGTTCGTGCGGGAGTACGAGGCCTATCTCGACCGGTTCGGCGACCGCTGCATGGAGGAGCTCAAGCTCGAGAGCCCGACGCTGTTCGATGACCCGCTGCCCCTGCTCCGTTCGGTCGGCCAGACCGCCCGCGTGCTGCGCGACGGGGGCGGGACGCCGCCGGCCGATACCGACACCGGCCTGCGTCGCGAGGCGGAGGCGAAGGTCCGCGCGGCGCTGGCGGGCCGGCCCCTCCGGCGGGTTCTCTTCGCCCGGGTCCTGGCGGCGGCGCGGGCACGGGTGCGCGATCGGGAGAACCTGCGCTTCGAGCGCACCCGGGTGTTCGGCCGCGCGCGCCTGATCATCGTGGAGATCGGCCGGCGCCTGGCGGCCCTGGATCGCCTGGACGATCCCCGGGACGTCTTCCATCTCGAACTGGATGAGATCCTCGCCTTCGTCGAGGGCCGCGCCACGACCACCGACCTGAAGGGGCTGGCGTCCCTGCGCCGGGCGGAGTTCGAGCGCTACCGCGCCGAACCCGCGCCCGCCGATCGCTTCGAGACCCGGGGCGTGGCCTACGTGGGCCACTCCTTCGAGCCGGAAGCGCCGCGTCCCCCGCCCACGGGCGAGACTCTGCAGGGCCTCGGCTGCTGCGCCGGAGTGGTGCGGGGACCGGTGCGGGTGATCCGCGATCCGCGCCGGGCCGCCGTCGCCCGCGGCGAGATCATCGTCACCGAGCGCACCGACCCCGGCTGGGTCATGATCTTCCCGGCCGCGGCCGGCCTGCTCGTGGAGCGCGGCAGCCTGCTCTCCCACTCCGCCATCGTCGCCCGGGAGATGGGGCTGCCCACCATCGTGGCGCTGACCGGCGTGACCCGGTGGCTCGCGGATGGCGACTGGGTGGAAATGGACGGCGCCAGCGGCCGGGTGACCCGCCTGCCCGCGCGCCCGCCGGGAGGTGCCGACGATGGCGGAGACTGAAGCCTCCCGCATCCGCTACGCTCAGTGCTGGGAGGATGCCGACGTGCTGCTCGACGCCCTGGCGGTGCAGCCCGGGGAGGTCTGCCTCTCCATCGGCTCGGGGGGCGAGAACTCCCTCTCCCTGCTCACCCGCGACCCGGCGCGGGTGGTCGTGGTCGACATGGAGCCGGCCCAGATCGCCTGCCTGGAGCTCAAGGCCGAGGGGTTCCGCCGCCTGGCCCACACCGAGCTGCTGGAACTGTTGGGCGCCGTGCCCAGCGACCGCAGGGCCACCCTCTACGCCCGGGTGCGGGGTGGGCTCTCTCCCTCCGCGCGGGCATTCTGGGACGCCCGGCCCGCCGCCATCGCGGGGGGCGTCGGGTCGGCCGGCCGCTTCGAGCGCTATTTCGCCCTGTTCCGGCGCTACGTCCTGCCGCTCATCCACACCCGGGCCGAGACGGACGCCCTGTTCCGGCCACGCGGGCCGGAGGCGCGGCGCCGCTACTACGACACGGTCTGGAACAACCGCCGCTGGCGACTGCTGTTCCGGCTGTTCTTCTCCCGGGCCGTGCTCGGCCGCTTCGGGCGCGATCCCGAGTTCTTCCGCTACATCGAGGGCAGTGTCGCCCGCCGCATCATGGTGCGTGTCCGGCACGGTCTCGCGGAGCAGGACCCCGCGGACAATCCCTACTTGCAGTGGATCGCCTACGGGCGCTTTGTCTCGGCGCTGCCCCACGCCCTGCGGGCGGAGAACTTCGAGGCCATCCGCGGACGGCTCGACCGCATCGAGCTGCGTCTCGCGCCGGTGCAGCGGATCCTGGCCGAGGCGGGGGCGGGGACGTTCAGCCGCTTCAACCTCTCCGACGTGTTCGAATACCTCCCTCCATCCGGCTCCGACGAGCTGTTCGAGGCCGTCGCCCGGGCGGGACGACCAGGCGCCCGGGTCGCCTACTGGAACATGCTGGCCCAGCGGCGCCCGCCGGCGCGGCTCGCCGGACGCTTCCAAACCCTCGAGGCGCTGGGGCGGCAGCTGCACGAGCGGGACCGGGCCTGCTTCTACCGGGCCTTCTGGGTGGACGAGCTGACATGACCCTGTCCGCGGTGCTCAATCCCTGGCTGGTGGCGGCGCTCACCTTCGGCCTGGCGCTGGCGCTGCTCGGTGCGCTGCGGGTCTACCAGGTGCGTGTCCGGCCCCGCCCCGAACTGGTGCGCAAGCTCTTCCACCTGTCCGGCGGCCTGTTCGGGCTGTCGCTGCCCTGGCTGTTCGACACACTGGCGCCGGTGCTGGTGCTGGCCGCCGCGATGACGGCCCTGTTCGTCGCCCTGCGGACCGTGCCCGCCCTCCGGGACGGAACCGGCCAGGTGCTGGCCGGCGTCCGGCGCAGGAGCATCGGCGAGTTCTGCTTCGTCGCCAGCTTCTGCCTGCTGTTCTGGCTGGCGCAGGGCGACCGGCTGCTCTACGCGGTGCCGCTGCTGGTGCTGGCGGTGGCCGACACCTTCGCCGCCCTGGTCGGCGCGGAGTATGGCATTTCCCGGTTCCGGACCTGGAAGGGTCGCAAGAGCCTGGAGGGCTCGGCGGCCTTCTTCCTGGCGGCCTTCCTGTGCGTCTGGATTCCGCTGCGGCTGTACACCGACACCCCGCAGCTGGAGAGCCTGTTCATCGGGGTGAACCTGGCCCTGATGGTGATGATGGCCGAGGCGGCGGCCTGGTGGGGGCTGGACAACCTCGTCATCCCCCTGTTCGCCTTCGCCCTGCTGAAGATCTTCCTGCCCATGGAGGCGGTGCAACTGGCCGGGCACCTGGCCTTCCTGCTGGCCATCGCGCTGTTCGTCAGCCTCTGGCGCTCCCGGACCACGCTGGCCGACGACGCCCTGTTCGGCGTCTCGCTCTGGGGGTACGGGGCGTGGGCGCTGGCGGACTGGCGCTGGGTCGTCCCGCCGCTGCTGGTCATCCTGACCTATACGGCCGTCACCCGGCGCACCCCCCACGACCACTTCCGGTCCTTCAACTTCCCCGTGGTGCTGGCCAACATCACCGCCGGGCTGCTGTGGCTGCTGCTCTACCGGGCCTCCGGGCTGGCGGACGGATTCTACTTCTACCCCTTCGCCGCCGCCTTCGCGGCCAATCTCGCCATCATCGCCCTGGTGCGCAACCGTCACGCCGCCCCCGGGGTGCCGTGGCCGTGGGCGCTGCTGTCGGCCAACGGGAAGGGCATGCTGCTGCTCGCCCCCTCCCTGCTCCTGGTGGACGGCGCGACGCCGGCGGCGGCCGTCAACTTCCTGGTCGGCACCGTGGCGGTGCTTATCTCGACGGCCGCCTTCGCGCTGCTGCAGCCCGCGCTCGCCGACTACCCCGTCGGCACCGCCCGCTGGCTGCGCCAGGCCCTGGTCACCATCGGCGGCTCGGCGCTCACGCTCCTGCCCCACCTGGGCCTGCCCTGGGAGCTGGTCCCGTGACCCTCACCCTGGCCAGCCTCCGTGACGCCGACCTGGCGCGGTTCTGCTCCCTGCCCGCTCCCGACGGGCCCGATCCCGGGCAGATCCGCAGCCATGGGCCCGACGCCCTGATCCTGGCCGGTGGCGCGGGGACGCCGGCCGCCCGCGCCTCCCTGTGGTGGCGCCGCGTGCCCCCGTATCCCGGCGAGCGGATCGGACTCATCGGCCACTATGCCGCGGCCGATGCGCGGGCGGCGGCGGCCGTCCTCTCCGCCGCCTGCGCCGAGCTCGCCCGCCGCGGCTGCACCCTGGCGGTGGGGCCCATGGACGGCAGCACCTGGCGGCGCTACCGTTTGCTCACCGGCCGCGGTGCGGAGCCGCCCTTCTTCCTGGAGCCCGACAACCCGGACGACTGGCCCGTCCATTTCGAGGACCAGGGTTTCACCCCCCTGGCCCGCTACGTCTCCGCCCTGCACGAGGATCTGGGCCGGTCGTGGACCGCGTCCCCGGCCGCGGAGGCGTTCGCCTTCCGGCCGCTTGCGCCCGGGCGCATCGACTCGGAGCTGCAGCGGTTGTGGCGGGTGTCGACCCGCGCCTTCACCGACAATTTCCTCTACACCCCCATTGGGGAGGCGGAGTTCCACGCCATGTACCGGCGACTGCTGCCGCTGGTGCGGCCCGAACTGGTGCTGTTCGCGGAGTGCGACGGCGAGGTGGCCGGCTTCTGCTTCGCACTTCCAGACCGGCTGCAGGCCCAGCGCGGCGAAGCGGTGGACACCGTCATCGTCAAGACCGTGGCGGTGCTGCCCGAGTGGCGGGGCCGGGGGCTGGGAGGCGCGCTGATCGCCCGGGCCGGCGCGGCCGCGCTGCGGCTCGGCATGCGCCGGAGCATCCATGCGCTGATGCACGAGGACAATCCGTCCCGGAAAATCGGGAGCGGCCTGCTGCGGGACTTCCGCCGCTACACCCTCTACGGGAGGCGGCTGTGAACCTCGTGGAACTGCTGGACCAGGCCGCCCGGGCCGCCCCCGGCACCCCGGCGTTCATCGACGGACCCGCCGGCCGTGAACGGATCACCACCTACGCCGACCTCGAGACCCGCTCGCGCCGGCTGGCGACCCTCTTCGCCGGGGCCGGGCTGCGGGCCGGCGACGGGGTGGCGATCATGCTGCCCATGTCGGCGGCGCTCTACGCGGTCATCGCGGCGGCCTGGCGGCTGGGCCTGGTGCCCGTGTTCATGGATCCCGCGGCCGGCGGGAAGCGGCTGGCGGAGTATGCCCGCCGCTATCCCCTGCGCGCCTTCGTGGGCACCCCCGCGGCCTGCCTGCTGCGCCTCGCCACCCGGGCGCTGCGGGAGGTTCCCGCCGCCTTCGTCGCCGGCCCCTGCTTCCCCGGGGCGCGCTCCCTGCGCGCGGCCCGTCGCCTGCCACCCCACGCGGGATTTCATCCCTGCACGGACGACACCCCGGCCATGGTCGCCTTCACCAGCGGCAGCACCGGCCGGCCCAAGGGGATGCTGCGCACCCACGGGCTGCTGCGGGCCACCCACGCGGTGCTTTCCGCCCACGTGCGCCCCGGGCGCGGCGAGGTCGCGCTGGCGACGCTGCCGGTGTTCACCCTGAGCAACCTCGCCTGCGGGGCGACGAGCCTGATCCCGGACGTGGATCTGCGCCGCCCGGGGGCGGCCGACCCCGGCCGCCTGGCCGGGCAACTGGAGCGCTGGCAGGCGCGCAGCGCGGTCGCCTCGCCGGCCCTGCTGGAGCGGGTCGCGGATTACTGCCTCCGGCACGGCCACCGCATCGACTGCCTGCGGGAGATCTTCGTCGGCGGTGCGCCGGTCTTCCCGGGGCTGCTGGAGAAGTTGCGCCGGGCCGCGCCCCGGGCCGGGGTCCGGGTGCTCTACGGCTCCACCGAGGCCGAGCCCATCGCCCTGGTCCCGGACGTGGAGGTGGGGGAGGCGGAAATGGCGCAGATGGTGCGGGGAGGAGGGTTGCTGGTGGGGCGGCCGATCCCGGAGATCGAGCTGCGGATTCTGCGCGAAACCGGGGCCGCATCGCCGCCGGGGGAGCCGGAGGAGGCGGCGCCCGGGCAGCCGGGCGAGATCGTGGTGGCTGGGCCCCACGTGGTGCCGGGCTATCTTGGCGGCGAGGGCGACGGGGAGACCAAACTCGCCATGGCGGGGCGCATGTGGCACCGCACCGGCGACGCCGGCCGGATCGACGGGCAGGGCCGGCTGTGGCTGCTGGGCCGCTGCTCCGCGCGCATCGAGGACAGCCGCGGTATCCTCTACCCCTACGCCGTGGAGGCGGGGCTGTCGCGCCATCCCGGCATCGCCCGCAGCGCGTTCCTCTCCCACGGCGGCGAGCGGCTGCTGGTGCTGGAGCCGCGCCGGGGGGCGGCCGTGGACGTGCCCGATCTCCTCGGGCCGCTCGCCTGGGCCAGCGTGGAGGCCGTCGTGCTGGTGCGGCGTCTCCCGGTCGATGCGCGGCACAATGCGAAGGTGGATTATCCGGCGCTGCGCCGGGTCCTGGACCGGGGCGGATGGCTGCGCCGCGTCGAGATCCGCGGCTGACGGGCGGTGCGACCATAACAACAGGGAGGCAGGTGCGATGACCCGTTACCACAAGTTTCTGCTGCTGCTCTTCGCCGCGGTCTGGACCTGGGCCGCCATCGGTCCGAAATATCCCCACGACTGGCTGCTGGAGAACTACCTGGTCTTCATCTTCGTGCCCCTCATCCTGCTGGTGAGCCGCTATTTCCGCCTGTCCGATCTCTCCTACACCCTCATCACCCTGTTCATGGCGCTGCACGTGGTCGGCTCCCACTACACCTACGCCGAGGTGCCCTTCGGCTACGACCTGCAGCAGTGGCTGGGGGCGGGCCGCAACATGTACGACCGGCTGGTCCACTGCTCCTTCGGGCTGCTGCTGGCCTATCCCCTGCGCGAGATGTTCCTGCGCATCGCCAGGACGCAGGGGGTGTGGGGCTACTGGCTGCCCATCGAGCTGGTGCTGGCCTTCTCGGCCGGCTACGAGATCATCGAGTGGCTGGTCGCCGCCCGGGTGGACCCGGAGGCCGGCCTGGCCTTCCTGGGCACCCAGGGCGACATCTGGGATGCCCAGAAGGACATGCTGCTGGCTGGTGCGGGCGCCGCCCTGGCGATGGGTGTCGTGGCCCTGGTGCACTGGCGCTACGATCCCGGCTTCGTCCGTGAGCTCCGGGAGAGCCTCTCCATCAGCAAGGGCGAGGCGCCGCTGGGCGAGGTGAAGCTGCGCGACCTGCTCAGGAGACGGCGCAGGCCCTGAGCGACGGCCTCCTACTGGCGCGTGTACTGCCCGCCGACGAACAGGTCGTCGTTGACGGTCAGCACGTCCCGCAGCCAGCGCGAGGATCGCTCGCAGGCGGGCGTGAAGGGCGGTTCCTTGCAGAGCTCGACCCGGCCGTCGTCGAGCAGGTCGAAGTGCAGCCCCGGCAGGGGGCGCACCCGCATGCCCTCCGGCGCGCGGGTGTAGTCCATGATGGTCGGCTCGTCGAAGCCGAGCAGCCCGAGCAGCAGCGCCGGCACCTCGTAGATGGGCAGGTCGCCGGTCCGCATCGGTCCGCGCGGGCCGTCGATGATGATCATCGGCGTGCTGGCGTAGAACCGGAACATCTCCGCGGAGAAGTCGCTGCGCTTCGACGCGAGCACGCCCGAGTCCACGTAGCCGGAGAAGTTCTCGCCCATGTAGGGCAGGTGATCGCCGAACACCACGATGATGCCGTCGGGATCGCGCTTCTGCAGCGCGTCGAGGAACTCCATCAGCTCGCGGGACTTGTAGTAGACCGCGTTGGCGTAGGTGCTCACCTCCTCGACCCGGGACGGCGAGGTGATGAGGCCGGGGCGGGAGGCGCTCAGGGGATAGTTCCAGTGGCCGAAGTAGGTCACGATGTAGTCGAGCACGGGCTGCCCGGCCTCGAGCGGCGCGGCGATCTTCTCCAGCACCTGGCGGTAGAGGGAGGCGTCGGAGAGGAACTCGCGGTTCATGTCGTCGAGCCGGAAGTCCTGGATCGACCAGTAGGTCTGGAAACCGAGGCGCCGGTAGGCGTTGACGCGGTTCCAGAACACCGGCACGTTCGGGTGCGAGGCGATGGTGCGGTAGCCGCGCTCGGCCAGCAGGTGGGGCAGGCAGGGCGCGTCGTTCAACAGCCGGCGCTCGAACTTCACGCTGTCCTTCACCACCGGGAAGCCGCACAGGATCTCGAACTCGGCGTTGGCCGTGTAGCCGCCGAACACCGGGCTCATGGCCTCGGCGTGGCCGGAGCGCTGCCAGAGCCGGCGGAACTCCGGCGTCAGCGGGTCCCGGCTGTAGTCGGCCTTCGCCAACAGGGTCGGGTCCCAGAACGACTCCAGCAGCACGATGTGCACGTTGCGCGGCGTGAAGCCGCTGTCCGCGGCGGCCGCCGGCGGGTCGTCGGCCAGCAGTCGCCTGGCGGCGGCCAGCGCGGCGTCCCGATCCGGTGGCTCGTCGGCATCGGCGAAGTAGCGCGCGCCCTCCTGCAGGGAGTAGAGGGTGGCGCCGCGGTACATGTAGTTGGAGCGCTGGTCCCACACCGAGTTGCCGAAGCGCCGGTCCAGCGGCTTCAGTATGGCCGCGGGCTCGTAGACCAGCGTCACCCCCAGCAGTATCAGGACCATGCTGGCCAGATAGGCGCTCCAGTGGCGCAGGGTGAAGTTGAACAGCAGCAGCGCCGCGATCATGGCCAGCGGCAGGGCCGCGGCCATGAACTGCCAGCCTTCCAGGATCAGCAGCAGCGATCGCAGGGCATAGACATCGTCGGGCATGATCGGCCCGCCAAAGAAGGAAATCTTCACCGCGTTGCCCACGTAGAGCACCGCCATCAGCAGCCCCTGCAGGACCACGAACACCCACTTGCGGCGCGACAGCGCGAACAGCACGTAGGCGACCAGCAACTGCAGCAGGAAGTCGTAGGGCACCGCCCGATAGGCGATGCTCACGTCGAACTGCAGCGCGCTGACCAGGTAGTAGATAGCGTAGAAGATCGCCGTGGTGGCGACGGGCAGGAGCTTCGGCAGGACGGTTCTGAACGTGATACTGAGTCTGGACATCGGCGGGCTCGCGGGGATCCGGTGGCCAATGATACCCGAGCACGGAGGTCGCAGGGGAGCCGGGTCCCGGAAGTGCCCTATAGTTACTTTCAGGACGGTGAGTATTCGGGATGGGCTCCATCCCGGCTCTTCCTTCAGCGCATGTACGGCCATTGCCATGCCATCCGAACCGCTTGCCACCTATCGGCTGCAGCTGCGCCCTGGATTCGGTTTCGAGGAGGCCGCGGGGGTGGTCCCCTACCTGGCCGAACTGGGGATCAGCCACCTCTACACCTCGCCCTGCCTGCAGGCCGCAAGCGGCAGCGAGCACGGCTACGACGTGGTGGACCCGACCCGGGTCAGCAACGAGCTGGGCGGAGCGGAGGGGCACCGGCGGTTTTGCGAGGCGCTGGAAGCGGCCGGCCTGGGCCATTTGCTGGATATCGTCCCCAACCACATGGCCATCATCGGCAACCAGAACCCCTGGTGGTGGGACGTGCTCGAGAACGGCCCCTCCAGCCGTTACGCCCTCTACTTCGACGTGGACTGGGAGGCGTCCGACGAGCGCTGGCCCAACAAGGTCCTGCTGCCGGTGCTGGATGACCACTACGGCCGGGTTCTGGAATCCCTTGAACTGCGGCTCGAGCACCGGGCGGGGCGCTTCACCCTGAGTTACCGGGACCAGGCGTTCCCCGTCGACGTCTCCAGCCTGGGGCCGCTGCTGGCCGGAGCGGCACAGGCCTGCGGTTCGGAGCAGCTCGCCTTCCTCGCCGAGTCATGCTCCCGCCTGCCCCGGCCCCATGTGAGGGACCGCCGGCTCGTGGAGCGGCGCCACCGGGACAAGGATGTGATCCGGGGCCTGCTCGAGCGGCTGTGCCGCGAGGAGTCGGGGGCCGCCGCCGCCATCGCCGCCGAGGTGAAGCGCTACAACCACGAGCCGGACGCCCTTGACGGACTCATCGAACACCAGAACTACCGCTTGGCGCTGTGGCGCACCGCGGGGCGTGACCTGGGTTACCGGCGGTTCTTCGACATCAACGAGCTGGCCGGGTTGCGGGTGGAGGATGAGACGGTGTTCTATGCCACCCACGCCTTGCCGCTGGCCTGGGTGCGCCAGGGGATCGTACAGGGTCTGCGCATCGATCATCCCGACGGCATGCGTGATCCCGCTCACTACTTCCGGCGTCTTCGCGAGGCCTGTCCGGAAACCTGGATCGTGGCGGAGAAGATCCTTTCGCCGGGGGAGGATCTGCCCCCCGACTGGGATATCGCCGGCACCACGGGGTACGACTTCCTGCACCGGGTCGGCGGGCTGTTCGTCGACCCGGGGGGCGAGGTGCCGCTTACGAAGCTGTACGAGGAGCTGACGGGCGAGGCCGGGGATTTCGCGGCGGTGGCCTACCGCTGCAGGCGCGAGGTGCTCGAAGCGCTCCTGGGCAGCGAGCTGAACCGTCTGGCTTCACTGTTCGTGGCCATCTGCGAGCAGCACCGCCGCCATCGGGACTACACGCGGCACGACCTCCATGAGGCGCTGCGGGAGACGGCCGCCTGCTTCCCCGTCTACCGGACCTACATACAGGCGGACGATGGAGCCGTCTCCGAGGCGGATCGCCGCCATGTCACGGTGGCCCTGGAGGAGGCGATGGCCCGACGGCCGGAGATCGATCCGGAGCTGTTCCGCTTTCTCGGCGACCTGCTCCTGCTGCACTGCCGGGGCGAGCTGGAGTCGGAGCTGGTGATGCGCTTCCAGCAGCTGACCGGCCCCGCGATGGCCAAGGGGGTAGAGGACACCGCCTTCTACCGCTTTCACCGCCTCGTCAGCCTCAACGAGGTGGGCGGGGATCCCGGCCGCTTCGGCACCCCGGTGACCACTTTCCACGCTTTCTGCACCGAGGCGCTGTCCCGCCGGCCCCGGGCCATGCTCACCACCTCCACCCACGACACCAAGCGCAGCGAGGATGTCCGTGCGCGACTGGCCCTGCTGTCGGAGATTCCCGGGACCTGGTCCCGGACCGCGCTGGGGTGGGTGGAGCGCAACGCCGTTCATCGGCGGCACGACCTGCCCGACCGCGCCACCGAGTACCTGTTCTACCAGACCCTGGTGGGCGCTTGGCCAATCGACGCCGGGCGCATGACCGCCTACATGGAGAAGGCGGTACGCGAGGCCAAGGTGCACACCTCCTGGACCCGGCCACAGGCCGGTTACGAGATGGCGGTGCGGGATTTCGTCGAAGCGGTGCTGGCAGATGCCGCGTTTCGCACCGATCTGGAGGCCTTCGTCGCTCCGCTGGTGGCCCCCGGCCGGATCAACAGCCTGGCCCAGACCCTGATCAAGCTCTCCGCCCCGGGGGTGCCCGATCTCTACCAGGGCACCGAACTGTGGGATCTGAGCCTGGTGGATCCCGACAACCGCCGGCCGGTGGATTTCGACGCCCGCGCGGCTGCCCTGACCGGGATGGACCACCTCGACACGGAGGCGATCCTGGCCCGGGCCGACGAGGGGCTGCCCAAGCTGTGGGTCATCCGGCAGGCGCTGCAGCTGCGCCGCCGCGAAGCCCGTACGTTCGGCCCGGAAGGCAGCTATCAGCCGCTCTGGGCGGCCGGGGCCGGGGCCGTCCATGTCGTGGCTTTCCTCCGCGGCGGCCGGGTTGCGGTGGTAGCGCCGCGCCTGGTGCTCGGACTTAAAGGCGGGTGGGGAGACACCGTGCTGGAGTTCCCGCCGGGACACTGGCGCAATGTGCTCACCGGCGAGGGGATGGTTGGCGGCGCGGTTTCGCTGGCGGATCTGCTGGCGCGTTTCCCGGTGGCGCTGCTCCACCGGGAGGAGGACGGACAATGACCCTGGTCCGTGTCTGGGCGCCGGGAGCCGGGGAAGTGACGCTCGAGAGCGGCGGGACGACGCTGCCCATGAACCGCGCCGAAGGAGGCTGGTGGACGTTGGAGGCTCCCGGGCTCGACCACGGCAGCGACTACGCCTTCCGCATCGACGGGGTGGGGCCGCTTCCCGATCCCCGCTCGGCCTGGCAGCCGGCCGGGGTGCATGGACCCTCACGCTGGGTGGACCACGAGCGCTTTGCCTGGGATGACGACGGTTGGCGCGCACCGCCGCTGGCCGTGGGCGTCATCGAGGAGGTGCACGTCGGCACCTTCACCCCCGACGGGACCTTCGAGGCGGCCATCGGGCGCCTGGATCACCTTGTGGAACTCGGCGTCACACACCTGGAGCTGATGCCGGTGGCGGAGTTTCCCGGAAACCGCGGCTGGGGCTACGACGGGGTGGACCTCTTCGCCCCCCACCATGCCTATGGCGGTCCGGAGGGGCTCAAACGGCTGGTGAACGCCTGCCATCGCAGGGGGCTGGCGGTCCTGCTGGACGTGGTCTACAACCATCTCGGCCCGGACGGCAACTACCTGGCCCGCTTCGGTCCCTACTTCACGGATGCCTACACCACGCCCTGGGGAACGGGAATCAACCTGGACCGGGCCGGCAGCGACGAGGTGCGCCGGTTCTTCATCGACAATGCCCTGATGTGGTTGTGCGACTTCCATCTGGACGGGCTGCGCATCGACGCGGTTCATGCCATCGTGGACACCTCGGCCATCCATTTCCTAGAGGAGCTGGCCCAGGAGATCCGCCGGCTCGAGGCCCGCATCGGCCGCCCCCTGGTCCTCGTGGCCGAGAGCGATCACAACGATCCGCGCCCGGTCCGCGTGCCCGAGGTGGGCGGCTATGGCCTGGATGCCCTGTGGAACGAGGACTTCCATCACGCTCTGCATGCGGTTCTCACCGGCGAGAAAGGAGGCTACTACCGGGATTTCGGCAGCCTCCGCGATCTGGCGGCGGTCCTGACCCGGGGCCTGGCCTACGACGGCCGCTACTCCCCCTATCGCCGGCGGCGCCACGGCCGGCCGGCCACTGGTCTGCCGGGCCGCCGCTTCGTGGGCTTCCTGCAGAACCATGACCAGGTGGGCAACCGGGCGGCGGGCGAGCGCACCGCCCGCCTGCTCTCCGGCGGATTGCTCAAGATCGGGGCCGCCCTGGTCCTCACCTCGCCCTTCGTCCCCCTGCTGTTCCAGGGCGAGGAGTGGGGGGCTGGCACCCCCTTCCTCTATTTCACCGATCATTCCGACCCGGCGCTGGGCGAGGCGGTGCGCGAGGGCCGGCTCAGGGAGTTCGCCGCCTTCGGCTGGGATCCGGCGATCCCGTCCGAACCCCAGGCGCCCGCGACCTTCGAGCGCTCGAGGCTGGACTGGAGTGAGCGCCGGCGCGAGCCCCATGCCGACATTCTGGCGTGGCACCGGGCGTTGATACGGCTGCGCCGGACGCATCCCGATCTTGCCGATGATCGGCTGGAGCGGATACGGGTGAGCTTCGAGGAGACGGACACGGTCCGCTGGCTGGTGGTCGAGCGCGGGGCGGTGGCGATCGCATGCAATCTGACGGCCTCCGGACAGCGGATTGTCGATCCCGTCCTGCGGGGGAAGGCGCTTCTGCTCGTCTCCGGGGCGGGCGTTGCCCTGCAGGGGGCGGCGATAGACCTGCCCGGGGAGTCGGTGGCCATTCTCGGCGGCATCGCGCCGGAGGGGTATGGACAGTGACGGTGACAGGAGGGTGACGGGATGACGGAGAACAACGGCCCGGCGACGGGCATGGAGCCCTTTGCCATCAAGGACTGCACGCTGATTGCCCTGGCGACGGGGCGCAAGGCCCAGAACCTGAAGGAGCTGCGCGATCAGCTGGTGGCGGTGGAGAGCAGCAGCCTCTACTACCATTTCTGGGGCGGCATGCTCCATCCCGGATTCGAGGAGCGGGAGTACGGCAACGATCTCGGCGAATGGGCCAAGCACTGCCTGCACGATGCCAGGCTGGCCGAACGCCTCGCGGTCATCGATCCCTCGGGCTTCGAGGACCTGGAGGAGATGCGCCAGGCGCTGATCGACGTGGTGGAGGAGCGCCTGGACGAGACCGAGAGCCTGACCTGGGTGCCGGTGGACAGGCAGTTCCAGTTCATCCGCTCCCAGATCGTGGTGTTCGATACCGGCCGCTCGGCCGCCGCACCGGAAGCGCTCGCGGCCATCATCCCGGAGCTTGCGCCGGAGAGCGTGTTCTACCATTTCATCGACGCCCGCCAGCGTGCGCCTTATGGCGAGGACGATTTCCATGCCTGGCTCTCGGCCTGGGGCGAGCGCTACGGCGAACTATGCCGCCGCCTGGAGGCAATCGACCCCTACTTCACCTCCCTCCATGATCTGCGCGACCAGATCGCGGCCCTGTTCGCCGATCTGCTGAAGGAGGCTAACGATGTCGAACCTGCTTGAGTCCTATGCGGAGGTGGCGGGGGCGGATGTGGTCAGCCACCTGCAGCAGCTCGCCGAGCCCCTGCGCGGCATACGCGTCGTGCACGTCAACTCCACCCGGGTTGGCGGCGGGGTGGCCGAAATCCTGGAGAAGCTGGTGCCCTTGATGCGGGAGCTGGGCATCGATACCCGCTGGGAGGTGATCGCGGGGGAGGGGGAGTTCTACAAGTGCACCAAGTCGTTCCACAATGCGCTGCAGGGCGAACGGGTGGTGATCCCGGGGCATCTGCTGCAAGCCTACGAGCAGGTCAACGCCCGCAATGCCGAGCAGCTGCGCCCGGTTCTCGAGCCGGCGGACGTCGTCTTCATCCACGATCCGCAGCCGGCGCCGCTGCTGGGCCTGTGCCCCGAGCGAAAGGGCAAGTGGGTGTGGCGCTGCCACATCGATGTCAGCCATCCCGATCGTCATGTCTGGCGATACCTGCGCCGCTTCATCATGGGCTATGACGCGAGCATCTTCTCCCTGGCGGCGTTCGCCCAGCCGCTGCCCCATCCGCAGTACCTGATTGCTCCCAGCATCGATCCCCTGAGCGACAAGAACCGGCGACTGGGGTCGGGGGAGGTGGAGTCGGTGCATGCCCGGTTCGGCCTCGACCCCGACCGTCCCCTGATCCTGCAGGTCTCGCGCTTCGATCGCTTCAAGGACCCGATCGGCGTGATCCAGGCCTACAAGCTCGCCAAGTCGTTCGTTCCTGGGCTGCAGCTGGTGCTGGCCGGGGGTACGGCCACCGACGATCCAGAGGGCGAGGCGGTCTATAGCGAAGTCCGTGCCGCCGCCGAGGGGGACCCCGACATCCATCTGCTCCTGCTCCCCCCGGACGCCCATCTCACCATCAACGCCCTGCAGCGGGCCGCCCACATCGTTCTGCAGAAATCGCTGCGGGAGGGTTTCGGTCTGACGGTGACCGAAGCCCTGTGGAAAGGCAAGCCCGTCATCGGGGGAGATACGGGCGGCATCCGGCTGCAGGTCATCAACCACCACACGGGATTCCTGGTCGACACACCCGAGGGGGCCGCGCTGCGCGTCCGCTACCTGCTGCAGCGGCCGGCGCGCATCGAGGAGATGGGGGTGAAGGGGCGCGAGTTCGTGCGCGAGAATTATCTCCTGACCCGCCAATTGCGGGAGTATCTCACGGTGCTGCTGGCCTTGCGCCATGCCGGGGAGGACCGCATACAGCTCGGCTGACCGCTGGGGCGTGGGAGCTGCCGCTTCGCTCAGGGCGGCGCTGCGAGCTCTCCCCCCGCGCCGCCGGAGGGGGGTGGTGCGAGCTCACGCGGATTCCCGCCACCACAGGATCAGCCCGAGCTCGACCGGTACGCCGGCCTCCGGGTGCCAGGGTACGACGCGGGGGGTGAAGTGCCCGGCGGGGCGGTCGGTGACGATGCGTCCCCGGTAGCGATAGCCGTTGCTCGCCCCTGGGATCTCGCCGTCCCGCTCCAGCGCCTGGCGCACCGCGGGGGCGCCGCGCTCCGGGTCGGGATCGGCGTAGATTTCAACCGCCACGGCGTCGGGCGGCAGATCACCCAGGTAGACCTGGATCTCCACCTCCCAGCCGTCCTCGACGTGGGTGATCTGGCGCAGGCCCCAGTGTATCTCGTCCCAGCTGTGGCGAACCGCCACGCTCCAGGCCCGGAGATTGCGCCCCGCGGCGCCGTGGTCGGCGCTGCGCCTGGCGACTTCCCGCGCGGCGGGGAGGTAGTGGCTCTCCACGTACTCCTGCACCATGCGGTTGGTGCTGAAGCGGGGGGCGAGCCGGGCCATGCTGGCGCGCATCCGCGCCACCCAGGCCCGGGGGATGCCGGCCTCGTCGCGCTCGTAGAAGGCGGGGATGACCTCGGCCTCCAGCAGCCGGTAGAGGGCCTCGGCGTCGCGCGCGTCCTCCTCCTCGCCCACGTCCGGGCGGCTGTCGCCCAGGGCCCAGCCCACCTCCGGCTCCCACGCCTCGGCCCACCAGCCATCGAGGGACGAGAGGTTGAGGCCACCGTTGACCAGCACCTTCATGCCGCTGGTGCCGCTCGCCTCCCAGGGGCGGCGCGGGGTATTGATCCAGACGTCCACACCCTGCACCAGCTCCTGGGCGAGCGCGATGTCATAGTCCTCCATGAACACAACCCGGCGGCGTATCCCGGGCTGCTGGGCGAAGCGGGCCCAGGTGCGCACGTAGCGCTTGCCGAGCGCGTCCTCCGGATGGGCCTTGCCGGCCACGATGACCTGCACCGGATGGTCCGGGTCGTTGAGCAGGCGGGCGAGGCGCTCCGGGTCGCGCAGCAGGAGGTTGGGGCGCTTGTAGTCGGTGAAGCGGCGGGCGAAGCCGATGGTGAGGATATTGGGATCCAGCACCTCGCCGGCCACGGCCACGTCCGCTTCCCCGCGTTGGGCCAGCTGGCGGTGCAGGCGCCGCCGGGCCCGGTGGACCAGGTCGGCGCGCTGGCGCCCGCGCAGCTCCCACAGGGTGGCGTCGTCCACCGCGGCCATCGGCTCCTCCAGGGGCTCGTGGTGTCCGAGCCAGCGTTCCTTGCCGCAAGCCTCGGTCCACAGGGCGTCGGCCCAGGCCGAGTCCCAGGAGGGGACGTGGACGCCGTTGGTGACGTGCCCCACCGGCACCTCGGACCGGGGCCAGTCGGGGTAGAGGGGCTGGAAGATGGCGCGGCTGACCTCGCCGTGCAGCCGGCTGACGCCGTTGATGGAGCCGCAGGTGCGCGCCGCCAGCCAGGCCATGTTGAACAGCTCGTGGTCATCGTCGCCGTCGACGCGGCCGAGCGCCGCCAGCTCGCCGGCGGGCACCCCGAGCCGCTCGGCGTAGTGGCGGGCGTACTTGTCCAGCAGCTCGTAGTCGTAGGTGTCGAAGGCGGCCGCCACCGGGGTGTGGGTGGTGAAGACGTTGCCGGGCCGGGTGGCCCACAGGGCCTCGTGCAGATCCACGCCGTGGCGTTCCATGAAGGATCGCGCCCGTTCCAGGGTGACGAAGGCGGCGTGGCCCTCGTTGAGGTGGCAGACGTCCACCTCCAGATCGAGGGCCTCGATCAGGCGCCAGCCGCCGATACCCAGCGCGATCTCCTGCAGCAGCCGCTGCTCCGCGCCGCCGCCGTAGAGCTTGCCGGTGATGCCCCGGTCGGCGGGCATGTTGAGGGGATCGTTGCTGTCGAGCAGGTAGAGGGGGATCCGCCCCACCTGCGCCCTCCAGGTCCGCAGCCGCAGGGTGCGTCCGGGCAGGTGGATGGGCACCCACAGCCAGGCGCCGTCCGGGCCCTCCACCGGCTCCACCGGTAGGGTGGTGGTGTCGTTGTAGGGGTAGAGCTCCAGCTGGCGGCCGTCGGCGTCGAGCACCTGGTGGAAGTAGCCTTCCTGGTAGAGCAGACCCACCCCCACCAGCGGCAGCCCCAGATCGCTGGCGGATTTGAGGTGATCGCCGGCCAGCACGCCGAGCCCCCCCGCGTAGAGCGGCAGGGCCTCGCCGAGCCCGAACTCCATGCTGAAGTAGGCCACCCCCCGCAGGCCGGCCTCGCCGTGATTCGCGCTGAACCAGCCGGGGCGCTCGCGGTAGGCGTCGCGGGCCCCGGTGAGGGAGCGCAGGTGCTCCAGGAACCGGGCATCCCCGGCCAGCGCCTCGAGGCGGCCGCGGGGGAGGTTCTGGAGGATGACGTAGGGGTTCTCGGTGACCGCCCAGCTGTCCGGGTCCATGGCTTCCCACAGCCGGTCACCGGCGTGGCTCCAGGTCCAGCGCAGGTCGGTGATGAGATCCACCAGCGGGGCCAGTGGCCCGGGCAGCTCCTCGGCCCGGGGGCGGTAGCGTCTCATGGCGTCTCTCCCCAGCGCCAGTCGCGCACCTCGGGCAGGTCCTCGCCGTGGCGGGCGATGTACTCCCGATGTTCGGTGCGCTTGTCGCGCATGAGCTGTTTTACGTAGGCGGCCCGGACGCCGAGCCCCGGCACCCGGTCGATGACGTCCCCCACCAGGTGGAAACGGTCCAGATCGTTGCGCACCACCATGTCGAAGGGGGTGGTGGTGGTGCCCTCCTCCTTGTAGCCGCGCACATGGAGGTTGCGGTGGTTGGTGCGGCGGTAGGTGAGACGGTGGATGAGCCACGGGTAGCCGTGGTAGGCGAAGAGGATGGGCCGGTCGGTGGTGAATAGACTGTCGAAGTCGCGGTCGGTGAGGCCGCTGGGATGCTCTTCCCGCGGCTGCAGGGTCATGAGATCCACCACGTTGACGACCCGTACCTTGATCTCCGGCAGGTGCCTGCGCAGCAGCTGCGCGGCCGCGAGCACCTCCAGCGTGGGCACGTCGCCGGCGGCCGCCAGCACCACGTCCGGCTCGCCGCCGCGGTCGCTGCTGGCCCACTCCCAGATGCCGATGCCGGCGCTGCAGTGGTTGATGGCGGCCTCCATGGAGAGCCACTGGGGCTCGGGCTGCTTGCCCGCGACGATGACGTTGATGAAGTCGCGGCTGCGCAGGCAGCGGTCGGCCACGTAGAGCAGGCAGTTGGCGTCCGGCGGCAGGTAGACGCGGATGATGTCCGCCTTCTTGTTCACCACCAGATCGATGAAGCCGGGGTCCTGGTGGGAGAAGCCGTTGTGGTCCTGGCGCCAGACGTGGGAGGTGAGCAGGTAGGTGAGGGAGGCGATGGGCCGCCGCCAGGGTACCTCCTTGCTCACCTTCAGCCACTTGGCGTGCTGGTTGAACATGGAGTCGACGATGTGGATGAAGGCCTCGTAGCAGGAGAAGAAGCCGTGGCGGCCGGTGAGCAGGTAGCCCTCCAGCCAGCCCTGGCAGGTGTGCTCGGAGAGGATCTCCATCACCCGCCCGTCGGTGGCGAGATGGTCGTCGCCTGGCTGCCGCTCGGCCATCCAGCTGCGGGATGTCACCTCGAACAGGGCGCCAAGGCGGTTGGAGGCGGTTTCGTCGGGCCCCATCACCCGGAAGTTGCGCGACTCCAGGTTGCGCCGCATCACCTCCCGCAGCCAACCCCCCAGAACCCGGGTGGATTCGGCCTCCGCCGCGCCGGGAGCTGGGACCGCCACCCCGTGGTCGCGGAAGTCGGGCAGGCGCAGCTTGCGCAGCAGCAGTCCGCCGTTGGCCTGGGGGTTGGCGCCCATGCGCCGCGGTCCGGCGGGGGCCAGCGCCGCCAGCTCCGGGCGCAGCCGGCCTTCCTCGTCGAACAGCTCTCCGGGCCGGTAGCCGGTCAGCCACTGCTCCAGCTGGGCCAGGTGCTCCGGGTTGGTGTGGATCCCGGACAGCGGCACCTGGTGGGAGCGCCAGGTGCCCTCGGCGGGCAGTCCGTCGACCACCTTCGGGCCGGTCCAGCCCTTGGGGGAGCGCAGTACGATCATCGGCCACAGCGGTCGCGCGTTGGCCCCGCCCCCGCGGGCGGCGGCCTGGATCGCCCCGATCTCGTCGAACACCGCGTCCAGGGTGGCGGCCATGGCCTGGTGCATATGTTCCGGGTCGTCGCCGGAGACGAAGCGCGGGGCGTAGCCGAAGCCGCGCAGCAGGTGCTCCAGCTCCGCCTCGGGGATGCGCGCCAGCACCGTGGGATTGGCGATCTTGTAGCCGTTGAGGTGGAGGATGGGCAGCACGGCACCGTCGGTGGCGGGATTGAGGAACTTGTTGGAGTGCCAGGCGGTGGCCAGCGGGCCGGTTTCCGCCTCGCCGTCGCCCACCACGCAGCAGGCGACGAGGCCGGGATTATCGAACACCGCCCCGAAGGCGTGGGAGAGGGCATAGCCCAGCTCGCCGCCCTCGTGGATGGAGCCCGGGGTCTCGGGGGTGGCGTGGCTGCCCACCCCGCCGGGGAAGGAGAACTGCTTGAACAGCCGCCGCATCCCCTCGGCATCGGCGCTCACGTCGGGGTAGAGTTCGCTGTAGCTCCCCTCCAGCCAGGTGTTGGCGGTCAGCGCCGGCCCGCCGTGGCCGGGCCCGGCGATGAAGATGAGGTCGAGATCGCGGGCGCGGATGATGCGGTTGAGGTGCAGGTAGATGAAGTTGAGCCCCGGCGTGGTGCCCCAGTGGCCCAGCAGCCGCGGCTTCACGTGTTCAGCCCGCAACGGCTCGCGCAGCAGCGGGTTGTCGAGCAGGTAGATCTGGCCCACGGAGAGGTAGTTGGCCGCGCGCCAGTAGGCGTCCATGCGGTCCAGTTCGTCGGGCGCGAGGGGCCCCGGGACGGGGGCGGGGGTGTTCGCGGACATGTTCCGGCCTCCCTGCAGGCGGTGGAACGTCGGGCGCCCGGACGCGGGTGGGCGCACCGGACGGGTGTCCTATAAGGCTAAACCAGGGGCGGTTAAGCGCAAGTTGTGTTCAGGACAGGGGGCAGTGAACGTGGGCAGGGGATAAGGTTGGGCCGTGCTCTCACGCACCACGGTGATGGGTGATGCGTTATGAGTGATGGGATGAACGGCATCACGCACTCACGCAATCACCCCGCGTCGGGCTGGGCTTCGGGGCGGGCGGCGTGGAAGGCGGGGAGGGTGCGGCAGGTGGCGTCGATGCGGGTGATGTTGGGGAAGGGCGCGAGGTCGCAATCGAAGCGGCGGGCGTTGTAGACCTGGGGCACCAGGCAGAGATCGGCGAGGGTGGGACGGTCGCCGTGGCAGAAGGTGGCGGTGTCGGGGCTCTCCTCCAGCAGCCGCTCCAGGGCGGCGAAACCCTCCAGGATCCAGTGCCGGTACCATTCGAGCTTCGCCTCCTCCGTCACCCCCAGCCGGCCGGTGAGATAGCCGAGTACGCGCAGGTTGTCGAGGGGGTGGATGTCACAGGCCACCAGCAGGGCCATGGCCCGCACCCGCGCCCGGCCGGCCGGGTCGGGGGGCAGCAGGGGCGGCTGGGGGTGGGTCTCCTCCAGGTATTCGCAGATGGCCAGCGACTGGGTCAGCAGCCGGCCGTCGTCCGCCAGCGCCGGAACCAGCCCCTGGGGGTTGAGGGCACGGTAGGACGGCTCCCGATCCCCGCCCTCGAGCAGGTTCACCCCGGCGTGTTCGTAGGGCAGCCGCTTGAGGTTGAGGGCGATTCGCACCCGGTAGGCGGCGGAGGAGCGGTGGTAGTCGTAGAGGCGCATGGCGCTCACCTTGGCGGCTGGTAGGGGGTGACGGTCTGGTCGATGGCGCCGAAGATGGAGTGGCCCGATCCATCCACCATTTCGATCCGGATCCGGTCGCCGAAGCCCATGAACGGGGTCTCCGGCCCGCCGGTGTTGATGGTCTCGATCATGCGCAGCTCGGCGATGCAGGAGTATCCCACCCCGCCGTCGCGGATGGCCGAGCCGTGGGCGGTGTCCTGCCGGTTGGAGACGGTGCCGGAGCCGATGATGGTGCCGGCGCCCAGGGGGCGCGTGCGGGCGGCGTGGGCCACCAGCCGCGGGAAGCTGAAGGTCATGTCCTCGCCCGCCTCGGGGCGGCCGAAGGGGGTGCCGTTGAGGTGGCTCAGCAGCGGCAGGTGCACCTTGCCATCCCGCCATGCCCCGCCCAGCTCGTCGGGGGTCACCGCCACCGGCGAGAAGGCGGTGGAGGGCTTGGACTGGAAGAAGCCAAACCCCTTCGCCAGCTCCCCGGGGATCAGGTTGCGCAGGGAGACGTCGTTCACCAGCAGCAGCAGCCGGATGTGCCCCGCCGCCCCTTCCGGGCTCACCCCCATGGGCACGTCGTCGGTGATCACCGCCAGCTCGGCCTCGAAGTCGAGACCCCACTCGGGGTTCTCCAGGGGGATGGGCGCGCGGGGACCGAGGAAGCTGTCTGAGCCACCCTGGTACATGAGCGGGTCGGTCCAGAAGCTCTCCGGCAGCTCGGCGCCGCGGGCGCGGCGGACCAGCTCCACGTGGTTCACGTAGGCGCTGCCGTCGGCCCACTGGTAGGCGCGCGGCAGGGGGGCGGCCAGGCGCGCCGGGTCCAGGGCGAAGGCCTCGGGCAGCCCCCCGCTCTCCAGCGCCTCGGCCACCGCGCGCAGCTGGGGCGCGGCGCGGTCCCAGTCGTCGAGGGCCGCCTGCAGGGTGGGGGCGATGTCGCGCACCGTCACCGCCCGGGTCAGGTCGCGGGAGACCACGACCAGCATGCCGTCGCGGCCGTGGCTGAGGGATGCGAGCTTCATCGGTTCGTTGTCCTTGTCTACTTGGAAGCGGCCCGTTCGCGGGGCGTTCGATTTGAATCAGTTATCGCCACAGAGGACACAGAGTTCACAAAGTGTGGAACCTCGGGCAGGCGGCAATCGCCGCGGGCGGCAGGATCTGCCGACCGGTTTTACCCCTCTGTGCCCCCGGCGCCCTCTGTGGCGATAAAGCGTTTTCATTGGCATCCCCCGCGAGGCTCAGCGCGGCGACCAGGAGTGGACGTAGTCGGCATTCTCCACCCCCTCGGGCAAAGGCGCCACCTCCAGGGCATCGCGGGTGTCGATCATCACCGCCACCTCGTCGGTCTCCTTGCGGGCGTGCTTAGCGCCGGCCTCGAAGGCCTTCGGGTGGGGGCCGTGGGGGAAGCCGCAGGGGTGGAAGGTGAGCATGCCGGCATCGATGTTGTCGCGGCTGAAGAACTGCCCGCGGTGGTAGAAGATGACCTCGTCGTAGTCCTCGTTGCTATGAAAGAAAGGCACCTTGAGGGCGCCCGGGTCCGACTCGATGGGGCGCGGGCAGAAGGTGCAGACCACGAACCGCGAGGCGAGGAAGGTGGTGTGGGCCGAGGGCGGCAGGTGGTAGCGGTGGCTCATGAGGGGGCGGATGTCGCGCCAGTTCAGCTGCACCGCCGTGAGATCGCCGTGCCAGCCCACCGCATCCAGCGGATTGAAGGGATAGGTGACGGTGGAGAGCGCGCCGCGGGCCTTGATGACCACCCGCCACTCGGACTCGTCCTGCTGGGCGCGGAAGGCCTCGTCCAGCTCCGGGGTGTCGAGGATGGCGGGATCGAAGATGGCGTGTCGCCCCGCCGGACCCTTGTCGGGCAGCCGGTAGGCGTCGTTGGTGGCCTCCATGAGCAGCGCCGTGACCGGCTCCCGGGCCTCGATGCGCCAGGCGGTGCCGCGGGGCAGGCACAGGTAGTCGCCGTCGCGGAAGGCCAGGTGGCCGTAGTCGCAGTAGAGATCGCCGGCGCCGTGGTGGATGAACAGCAGCTCGTCGCCATCGGCGTTGCGCACCAGGTGGTCCATGCTCCCTTCCAGTCGCCACAGGCGCACCTTCAGCGCGGCGTTGGCGAGCACCGGCGCCGCCGCCCAGGGCGAGCCGGCGGCGGCGTCGAGGCGGTTGAGGTCGAAGGCGCGCGGGCGCAGCGGGCCCTCCCAGCCGATCCAGTCGGTGGGCTTGTGGGCGTGGTGGACGTGGCTGGCGGGGCCGAAGAAGCCCTCGCGGCCGAGCTCGCGCTCGTAGGTGCCAGGGGGCAGGTCGCAGTGGGCCTGGCGGGAGGCCCGGCCCTTGACCAGGGGGTGGGTGATCCAGTGTTTCATGGTGTCCGCTCCATCCGCTCGCGGCGGTTGGCCGCTCCTGTGGGTGTCTGGTTCATCCGCTGCCGGGATCCCTACGCGGAGGGCGCCGGTTCCGCTCCGGCGGCGACGTTGCGGCGGACGATGGCGATGGCCTCCTCCAGCACCGCCTCGTCGCCGACGTGGTTGGCCAGCAACAGGATGAGCTGGGCGTTGGCCTGCGCGCTGCGCCCGGGGTCCAGGTCCCGATGCAGATCCATCAGCGCCTGGTAGAAATCGTCGGGCCGCGCCAGGCGCGGCTCGATGCACAGCCGGTTCGTTTCGCTCATGGGGTTTTCTCCTTGCCCAGGGCGCGGTCCAGCGCATCGCGCACCCGCTTCCCGTCGAGCCGGCGCCAGCGGGCGCAGACGTGCTGATCGGGGCGTAGCAGGTAGAAGCTGCCGGGCCGGGCGTCGTAGCGCCGGGCCACCAGTCCCTCCGGGTCGCCGAGGGCGGTGACCCCCGCGGGCAGCGCGCTCGCGGGACGAGCGGCGGCGATGACCCGGGTGTGCACCGGCACCGGGTCCGCCGCCAGTGCCGCCAGCAGGGCGCGGTCGGCCTCCGGGATGCCCTCCGGGCCGGTGTAGTAGAGGCCGTTGAAAACCCCGCCGAGCTGCGCCAGCAGCCAGCCCGGCCCGTCGGTGGTAGTCACCGGGGCGTCGGCGGCCGGCGCCCCGGGCACCATGGCCCCGGTGAAGTCGTCGCGGTCCGGCGTGTTGAGGGGCGAGCCGTCGAGGACCGCCGGCACCGACAGCCGGCCGCTGTTGACCAGCCGGCGGGCGAAGGGGTAGTCCTCGGCCAGGGTCAGGGTGGCGTCGCGGAAGACCCGGCTCATCTCGTTCTTGGGCGTGATGAAATCGGTGGAACGGGTGGAGTTGAGGATGTTCTCGTCGGCGGCGGCGACCCGCTCGCTGTCGTAGCTGTCCAGCAGGTGCTCCGGGGCCTGCCCGCGCAGCACCAGGTCGAGCTTCCAGACCAGGTTGTCCACGTCCTGGATGCCGCTGTTGGCGCCGCGGGCGCCGAAGGGAGAGACCTGGTGGGCGGCGTCGCCCACGAACAGCACCCGGCCGTGGCGGAAGTGCTCCATGCGCCGGCACTGGAATGTGTAGACGCTGGCCCACTCCAGCTCGAACTCGCGCTCCTCGCCGAGCATGGCGCGCACCCGCGGAATGACGCGCTCGGGCTTCTTCTCCTCCTCCGGGTCGGCGTCCCAGCCGAGCTGGAAGTCGATGCGCCAGACATTGTCGGCCTGGCGGTGGAGCAGGGTGGACTGGCCGCGGTGGAAGGGCGGGTCGAACCAGAACCAGCGCTCGGTGGGGTAGTCGGCCTTCATCACCACGTCGGCGATGAGGAAGCGGTCGCGGAACACCCGGCCCCTGCTCTCCAGGCCCAGCATGCCGCGCACGGAGCTGTTGGCGCCGTCGGCCACGATCAGGTAGTCGCAGGTGAGGGTGTAGGGGCCGTCCGGGGTCTCCACCTCCAGCTCCACCCGCTCGGGGCCCGGGCGCACGGCCGTGACCCGGTTCTTCCAGCGCAGGTCGAGGGGCTCCAGCTCCCGCGCCCGGTTCACCAGGTACTCCTCCAAGTAGTACTGCTGCAGGTTGATGAAGGCGGGGCGGTGATGCCCCGCCTCGGGCAGCAGGTCGAACGCGTAGACCTGGTGGTCGCGGAAGAACACCCGGCCCACGTTCCAGGTGATGCCCTTGTCCACCATGGGCTGGGCGCAGCCGAGGCGGTCGAGAATCTCCAGGGCGCGCTTGGCGTAGCAGACCGCCCGGGAACCGACGCTCACGGTGTTGTTGTCGTCCAGCACCACCGTGTCGATGCCGTGCAGGGCGGCATCGATTCCGGCGCTGAGCCCGACCGGGCCGGCCCCCACCACCACCACCGGATGGTGGGCCGGCGCGGCGGCCCGCTGGTCCGGCGACGGCGCGTAGTCGTACACCGGGTTGGTGTAGGTGCTGTGCATGACTCCTCCATCCTCGTCGACGGCGGCCTCTGCGTGCCGCTCATCCCGGCAGCCGGTGTCGCGGACCGGCCCCGTTGTCCGGCCGCCGGGGCCGCGGCGGCCTGAGCATCCCCGCGGCCCGGCGGCGGGTCCGCTTCAGCCGTTCTGCAGGGAGTGCCACATCTCCGTGTCGCGCTCGGCGGTCCAGATGCGCGGGTCGGGATACTCGCCCGACTCGTCGTAGGCGCGGGTGATGTCGAAGGGCAGGCAGTGTTCGAAGATCACCCATTCGCCGAACTGGGGCTGCAGCAGGGCGTAGGCCTCGTCGTAGGCCTCCTTGAGGCTGCGGCCGGCGGCGCGGGAGCGGGCCACCGACTCGTACATCTGGGTCAGGAAGGACTGGGTGCCGGCGATGGCCGCCTCCACCGTCTCGGGGGTGGTTAGGGCGTCGCCGCGACCGGGGACCAGCCGCTCCGCGCCCAGCCCGCGCAGGCGGGCCAGGGTCTCCGGCCACTCCTTCAGGTAGGCGTCGCCGGTGTAAGGGGTGGCGCCGTACTCCACCAGGTCGCCGGAGTAGAGCACCTTTTCCCCGGGCAGCCAGACCACCGTGTCACCCTTGGTGTGGCCGCGGCCCAGGTGGCGGATCTCCACCCGGCGCCCGCCCATCCACAGGGTCATGCCCTGGTCGAACACCAGGGTCGGCCAGGTCAGGCCGGGGACCGTGTCCACGCCCTGGAACAGGCGCGGGAAGCGCCCCACCTCCGACTCGTAGTCCTGCTGGCCGCGCTCCTCGATGAGATCCAGGGTGCCGCGGCTGGCGATGATGTGCTCGGCGCCGTAGGCCGAGGCGCCCAGCACCCGCACCGCGTGGTAATGGGTGAGCACCACGTACTTGACGGGCTTGTCGGTGACCTCGCGGATGCGGCGGATGACGTCCTCGGCCATGGCCGGGGTGGCCTGGGTGTCGATGACCATCACGCCGTCGTCACCGACGATGACGCCGGTGTTGGGATCGCCCTCGGCGGTGTAGGCATAGGCGCCCGGGGCCAGTTCAACGAAGCTGACCCGCTTCTCCTCGAGGTCGCCCTGGGATGCGAAGACCTTGCTCATGCTCTCACCTCTGGGATCGGCCGTCGTCACGGCCGGCGGCCGTTGGTTACGAATGCAACCGTAAAAAGTGGTGTTTTTACGGGATATGATGTGGATAGATAATAGTTGCAAATGAAACGAAAAGGCAAGGAGGCGTCCAGTGGCCAGTAGCCGGTGGCCAGCACGTAGGTGCAGATTTATCTGCACAAGCAGGTCGTGGTCTGATTGTCTGCCTGGCCGGATGAATCCGGCCCTGCATATCCTGATCCCTACGCTTCCCCGCACAGGTCCCGGGCACGGGCCTGGAGCTTGTGCAGGAGACGGTCGAGCTCGGTCTGCTCGGCGGGGGTGAGGGCGGAGAGCAGGCGCGCCTCGCACTCCCTGGCGAGGGGGACGATGTCGCGGTAGATGCGCAGCCCCCGGGCGCTGAGGCGCAGGTTGGCCCGGCGGCGATCGTTCCGGTCGGTCTGGCGCAGCAGCAGACCGGCGCCCACCAGGCGGCCGACGGCGCGGCTCACCTGCACCTTGTCCATGCTGGTGCGCTCGCAGATCTCGTTGGCGGTGAGGGGCTGGTAGTTGCCGAGCACGGCGATGGCGCGCCACTCGGGGATGGAGATGCCGAAGCGCTCCGAGTAGAGCCGGGCGATGGACTGGCTCACCGCCAGGCTGAGCACCGAGATCCGGTAGGGGAGAAACCGCTCCAGCTCGATGTGCTGTTCGTCGTCAGTGGCGGGGCTGTCCGGCGAGGCGGCCATGGCGTCGGTGGCGGGCGTCGAAGGGATTGCCGCCAATATAGTTGCATCCGTAACCAATGGCAACTGCAGATGGTGGGAATGCCGGGAAAGGACTACCGCAGATTGGCGTTGATTGACGCTGATTGTCCCTGCCGTCAGACCCCCCGCTGTTGAAGGTGGGGGTTTGAAGACGCCCCGCCCTGCTTGTTGATGAACGACTTCCACAGGCAAGCCGGGTGCGGGAGAACCGGATTGCCGATGACAAGGCTGGTCTTACGTCCAGGCCGTGTGGGTCACCGACTGCACGTCCCGTGGCAACTGTGCATGAATCCCGGGCGAACACCGAAACAAATTAACGACAATCCACGTAAATCTGCGGTTAAAGATTTTTCTACAGTTACGAAATGTTCGGCGGCAGTGCTCAGATGCCGAGGTAGGCTTCCTTGATCTTCTCGTTCTCGAGCAGGGCGCGGCCGGTGTCGGAGAGCACGATGTTGCCGGTCTCGATGACGTAGCCGCGGTCGGCGATGGCGAGCGCCGCGTTGGCGTTCTGCTCCACCAGGAAGATGGTCATGCCCTGGCGCTTGAGCTCGGAGACCGCGTTGAGGATCTCCTCCACCAGCAGCGGCGCCAGCCCCATGCTCGGTTCGTCGAGCAGCAGTAGGCGCGGCTTGCGCATCAGCGCCCGGGCCATGGCCAGCATCTGCTGCTGGCCGCCGGAGAGGGTGCCGGCGGCCTCGCGGCGCTTCTGGCGCAGGATCGGGAACATCTCGTACATGCGGTCGAGATCCTCCCAGGCGGCTTCCCGGTCGCGCTTGTAGGCGCCCAGCAGCAGGTTGTCCTCCACCGACATGGGCCCGAACACCTGCCGGCCCTCGGGCACCTGGCTGATGCCCATCAGCGTGCGCCGTTCGGCCGGGACCCGGGTGATGTCCTCGCCGTGAAAGCGGATGGTGCCGGTGCTGGCGGGGCGGATACCCGAAAGGGTCATCAGCAGGGTGGTCTTGCCGGCTCCGTTGCCGCCCACCAGCGCCACCAGCTCCCCCTCGCGCACTTCGAGATCGATGCCGTGCAGCGCCTGGATGCGTCCGTAGTGGGTGGTGAGGCCGCGGATTTCCAGCACCGGCGCGGTGGCGGCCGCGGGGGCCGGGCGGACGGACTCCGCGGCGTGGCGCAGCCCGAGGCCGAAGGGCTCGGGCAGGATATTGACGATCTGCTTGTGCAGGGCCCGGAACTCCGCCTGCACCGACTCGCCGAACAGCGGGTCGCTGTTCTCGGAGAAGGCCGCGTCGATGACCCGCCAGTCCTCGTCGGTGAGGTGCTCCTCGGCCAGCGGCAGGACCCGTGTCTCCTCCTTCTGGCAGTGCTCGCGGGCCGCCTCGATGTAGCGTCCCAGGGCATCGACGAAGGGCGCCCGCCCCGCGACCGGATCGCGCTCGAAGGCCTCCAGCAGGTGGCCCAGCCGGCGCATGGACTCGGGCTCGCGGGCGTGTTCGCGCTGCAGCTCGTCGAGGATTTCCGCCGCTTCCGGGGTCCGCCGGCGCAGGGCACGGAACAGGAACGCATCCTCCTTGGGGTGGTGGAAGCGGTTGGTGTAGGTGTCGATGTAGTGGAAGATGGACCGGAACAGCACCACGTCGGGCGGCGCGCTGCTCTCCGCCACCTCGCGGCGGAGCTGGTCCAGGGCGGAGACGAGCACGTCCAGACTGCGGTGCTCGGCGCGAATGATGTGTAGCGCTTCGGTCATGGTCGGTTGCAGCCGTGTGGGGATGCTCTCAGCCGCCCAGGTAGGCGGCGATGACGTCCGGATTGTTGCGGATCTCATCCGCGGTGCCCTCGGCCAGCTTCTTGCCGTAGTCGAGCACCAGGATGTGATCGGAGATGCCCATCACCAGCTTCATGTCGTGCTCCACCAGCATGATAGTCATGCCGGTGGAGGCGACCTTCTGGATCAGCTGGTCGATCTGCGCGGTCTCCCGCGGATTGAGCCCGGCGGCCGGCTCGTCGAGCAGCAGCAGGCGCGGCTCGGCCGCCAGCGCGCGGGCGATCTCCAGGCGCTTTAGCGCGCCGTAGGGCATGGAGTCGGCGTCGGCGTCCAGGTAGCTCTCCAGGCCCACGAAGGCCATCAGCTCAGCGGCCTTGTCGCGGCAGGCGCGATCGCCGCGGACGATGCCGGGCAGACGCAGCATGGCGGGGAGGAAACGGCTGTCGAGGTGCAGGTGGCGCCCCATCATGACGTTCTCCAGGGCGGTCATGTTCTGGCAGATCTGGAGATTCTGGAAGGTGCGGCTCACCCCGAGGCGCGCGAGCCGGAAGGGGGCGATGCCGGAGATGTCGCGCTCCTCCAGCAGAATCCGCCCCACCGTGGGCGTATAGACTCCGGTGATGAGGTTGAACAGGGTGGTCTTGCCGGCGCCGTTGGGGCCGATTACCGAGTGGATGGTGCCTTCCCGGATACCGAAGCTGAGATCCTTGATGGCGTGGATGCCGCCGAAGACCTTGCTCAGACCCTCGATGCGCAGCAGGCTCATGAGCGGGCCCTCCGCAGGCGCAGCAGGGTGGGCAGCAGGCCCTTGGGCATGAAGATCATGGTGACCATGAGGATGGCGCCGAAGACCATCATCTCGTAGTCCTCGAATCCGGCCAGCAGCTGTGGCAGCAGGGTGAGAATCAGGGCGCCGAGGATGGCGCCGAAGGTGGAGGCCATGCCGCCCAGCACCACCATGGTGACCAGCTCGATGGAGCGGAAGAAGCCCGATTCGCCGGGGGTGATGAAGCCGGCGTAGTGGGCCGCCAGGCTGCCGGCGATGCTGGCGATGACGGCCGAGACCACGAAGATCAGCACCTTGTAGTGGCTGGTGTTCATCCCCGAGACCTGGGCCGCCACCTCCGAGCCGTGCACCCCGCGCAGGGCCCGTCCGACGGGCGAGTCGATGATGTTCAGCGCCAGCCAGGTCACCAGCACCAGCAGGCCGCCGAACACCCAGTACCAGGTCTTCTCCCCGTACAGGTTCCAGCCGAGCAGGGTGAAGGCCGGGACCACCATCCCGTCGGGTCCGCCGGTGAGGGCCGACTCGGTGTTGAGCACGATGGAGATGATGATGCCGAAGCCCAGGGTGGCCATCGCCAGATAGTGGCCCTTGAGCCGCAGGATCGGCTGGCCGATGAGGAATGCCAGCAGGCCCACGCCGGCCGCGCCGGCGCCGAGGGCGGCCAGCGGCGGCCAGCCGTGGTTGGCGGTGAGGATGGCGGAGGTGTAGGCACCGAGGCCGAAAAAGGCGGCGTGGCCGAGGCTGATCTGGCCGGCGTAGCCGATGAGCAGGTTCAGGCCCACCACCACCGCGGCGTTGATGATGATGTGGATGGCCACGTCGTAGTGGTAGTTGTTCTGGAACGCCAGCGGCAGCAGTGCGATGACCAGTGCGAGCGCCAGCAGACCGCCGGTACGGGGAGTCGTCAGCCCCATGGTCAGACCCTCTCCGTGCCGCGTCCGCCCAGCAGTCCGCGGGGCAGGAAGAACAGGATGAGCAGCATGATGATGAAGGGCACCGCATCCTTGTAGTCGGAGGAGAGGTAGCCGGCGGTCATGGTTTCGGCGATCCCGAGGATGAGCCCGCCGATGATGGCGCCCACGCCGCTGCCGAGTCCGCCCAGCACCGCCGCGGCGAAGCCCTTCAGGCCCAGCAGGATGCCCACGTCGTAGGAGGTGAGGCTGATGGGTGCGATGATGATGCCGGCGATGGCGCCGAGCATGGCCGAGAGGCCGAAGCTCATCAGCAGGACGAAACGGGTGTTGATGCCCACCAGCTGGGCGGCCACCTTGTTGTGGGAGGTGGCGAGGATGGCCCGTCCCAGCATGGTGCGGCTGAAGAAGTACCAGAGCACCGCCATGATCACCACGCTGACGCCGATGACCCACAGGCTCTGGGGCACAATGATGGCGCCGAGGATGTTGATGGGATCCTCGCCGGAGAAGGCCTCCAGGGCGAAGAAGCCCTTGCCCCACAGGATCTGCGCCAGTCCGCGCAGGAACAGGGAGGCGCCGATGGTGATGATGATGAGGGTCACCACCTCGGCGTTGCCCGCGGGCTCCACGGCGAACTTCTCCAGCGCCATGCCCACCAGGCCGGTGGCGATGACCGCCAGCACGATGGCCAGTGGCAGCGGCAGGCCCGCCCCCACCAGGAATACGGTGGTCATGCCGCCGAGCATGATGAACTCGCCCTGGGCGAAGTTGATCACGTTGCTGGCGTTGAAAATGATGGAGAAACCGAGTCCCACCAGTGCGTAGGTGGTGCCGAGGGTTACCCCGGTGAGCATGAACTGCAGGAATTCAGAGAACATGGGTGTTTCCGCGGCCGTCTGCAGGCTGGCCGGGTGGCTGGGATGGGCGGGCGCGCGGCTGCGGAACTCCGGCTGCGTGCACCCGCACCGGCGATCCACGGGCAGCGCCCCGGTTCCCCCCTGGACCCGGGCAGGCTCTATACGGAGCCCGTCCCGCGCGGGTGCGCGGGACGGGCGACGCTGGGTGAAGGCCTTACTCGGCCAGTGCCCAGTTGCCGTTGCGCACTTCGAGCATGCGGAAGGCCGTGAGGTCCAGCCCCATGTGATCCTCGGGCGACATGTTCACCACCCCGGCGGTGCCCATGAAGCCCTGGGTCTGCTCGATGGCGTCACGCACCTTGGCCTTGTCGGCGCTGCCGGCGCGCTTCATGGCGTCCACGGCGATCATCAGGCCGTCGTAGGCATGACCGCCGAAGGTGGAGACCTCGGAGCCGGTGGACTCCTCGTAGGTGGTCTTGTAGCTGACCACGACCGGCTTCTGCGGGTCGGCGTCCGGGAGGCTCTCGGCCACCAGCAGGGCCGCGGCAGGCAGGCGCACGCCCTCGGCGGCGCCGCCGGCCAGCTCCAGGTAGCTCTTGGAAGCCACGCCGTGGGACTGGTAGAGGGGCAGCTTGATGCCCAGCTGGGCATAGTTCTTGGTGACGATGGCCGGACCCTGGCCGAAGTCGAAGTTCAGCACCGCCTCCACGCCCTCGGTATTCTTGATCTTGGTGAGCTGGGTGGTCATGTCGGTGTCTTTCGGGCCGTAGGTCTCGTCGGCCACGATCTCGATGCCGTACTTGGGCGCAACCGCCAGGGACTGCTCGCGGCCGGACTTGCCGAAGCCGCCGGTGCCGGAGATGAGGGCCACCTTGGACAGGCCGCGCTGGCGCATGTCCTCGAAGATCTTCTCGGCCGCCATCTTGTCGGTATGGGGGGTCTTGAACACCCACTTCTTCACCGGGTCGATGATCACCACCGCGCCGGCTAGGGAGATGAAGGGGATCTCCGCCTGCTCGACCAGCGGTACGGCGGCCATGGTGGCGCCGGTGGTGCTGCCGCCGACGATGATGTCGACGCCGTCGGACTCGATGAGGCGCTTGACGAAGGTGCGGGCCTTCTGGGCGTCGCCGCCGTCATCGTAGTGCACCAGCTCCAGCTGCTTGCCCAGGACACCGCCCTCGGCGTTGATGCGATCGATATAGATCTGCAGGGTCTTCAACTCGGGGTCGCCGAGGAAAGAGGCCGGCCCGGTGACCGAGAGGAAGGAGCCGATCTTGATGGTGTCGGCGGCCTGGGCGGCGCCGGCGGTCAGCCCGAGGCTGCCGACGGCCAGGGCGGCGGCGGCCAGCCCCTTACGCATTTTTTTATTGAACATGACTCTCATTCTCCGATGATGTGCTTGTAGTTGTTGATGTGGTTTATGGGTGCTCGTGATACCGGGTGATCTCGGCCACCCTTGCCGGCTGCAACATCTGCACCGGAAAACAATAACAAAAATGGGGGCGGAGAACAGAGTCTCCGCCCAATGTCACAACAGCGCCTCGACCTGCTCGCGGGCGCGGCCGAAGTCCTCGACGCTCTCCTCGTAGGCTTCGCGGGCGATGGAATAGCGCTCCACCGCCTCGGTGTCGATGTGGGCGTAGAGGCCGGCCTGGGCCTTGCGGCACTCCTCCCACAGGCGGTCGGCGATCAGCCGCCGGCGCATGTAGACGCGGGCAGCCTCCTGCTGGCTGGGGCGCAGTTCCTGATAGGCGGGAACCGCGGGACGGCCGAGGGTGGTGAAGTCGCCCTGCAGGAGCGGCCACATCTCCGCCCAGTTCTCCTCCACGCCCAGGTTCGGCCGGTAGCCGAACCGGGCCAGTACGCTGGCTCCCGCTTCCACCAGTTGATCGGGCGAGGGGACGATCATGGCGCGTACCTCCTACTGGGGCTGCACTTCGTTCACGGACTCCTCGTCCAGCGTGTAGCCCACGCGCATCTCGTAGTCGGGCTGCACATCGGTGGGCATATCGAAGCCGATCTCCGTGAGGCGCGACTCGAGCAGTTCCAGGTACTCGGACTGAAGTTCTTCAGGACGCTTGGTTTTGAGCCCGTATTCGTAATACTTGTCGAACATCGCGGACTTGTTGCCGCCGCTGGACGGCCGGCCGTAGAAACCCAGCCCGACGCGCATGAACTTCGGGATCCGCGCCTGCATGAACTCGCGCGTCTTCTCGCCGCCGAACTCGATGCAGCGCTTGGAGGCCCAGACGCCGAAGGCGAGGTGGCCGTGCTCCTCCTTGTGGATGCGGACGTTGACCCGCGCCCAGGGCAGGTAGGAGCAGTCGCGATACTGGCCCAGGAAGGCCACCGCCGCCGGGGTGACCACCGTCGAGAACAGGGCCACGTCCTCCCAGCACTCGAACCAGGCGGACCAGTTTTCCTTGCGAAAGCCGTTGATTACATTGACCTTGCCTCGATCCGGGTCGTCCGGGTGCCGGCACAGCTCCTGGAGCCTGGCATCCACGTCGACGCCCAGGTCGCGCATCAGGTTCCAGACATAGTAGCCATGGCCCATCTCCTCCATGACCTTCTTGGAAAGCCGGTAGGCCTCCTCGGGACGGGGGGCGAAACGGAGGTTTTCGGCGACCCGCTGGCCGCCGGCATATTCGGAGTCGGCCTGGAAGGACATCAGGTTCAGCAGCGCCTGCTTGTAGTCCTCGGGCAGGATGTCGCCCTTGTCGTAAGTCTTCATCTCTTACCTCCGCAGCGTATTTGTATTGACGGGCGCGGCGCGCCCCCATCGGACCCTGTAAAGCGACACAGAAATGGTCATTTAAGAAACACTAGTGTATCAATATTTTGCTGTCAACCGTTTTTTATGGCAGTCTCTGGGGGCGGTTCGAGCACCGGCCCGGGTGGCCGGGAATGCCCCGGCATGACGAGGAAGGGAACGGGATATGACCAGAAAAAAAAGCCATCCCCAGGCGGAGGCGCTGGTGGAGTCGTTTCGCGGCAGGCGGCCCATCCGCGCCGGCTCGCTCATCATCACCGTCTACGGCGATGCCATCGCCCCTCACGGCGGCACCGTGTGGCTGGGTAGCCTGATCCGGCTGCTGGAGCCGCTGGGCCTGAGCCAGCGGCTGGTGCGCACCTCGATCTTCCGCCTGGCCAGGGAGAACTGGCTGGGCGCCGAGCAGATCGGCCGGCGCAGCTACTACAGCCTCACCGGCACCGGCCGGGCACGGATCGAGAGCGTGCACCGCCGCATCTATGCCCCTGTGCAGAGCGAGTGGGACGGTGGCTGGCACCTGATCATGCTGATTACCGACGACATCGGCCCCGAGGAGCGGCGTGCCGTGGGACGGGAGCTGGCCTGGCAGGGTTTCGGCATGATTGCCTCCGGCGTCTTTGCCCATCCCTCGGCGGACATGGATGCCGCGCGCAAGGTCCTGGAGGATCTCGGGATCATCGACAAGGCGGTGATACTTGCCGCCAGCTGCGAGCCGGGCGGCAGGGGCCGACCGCTGCGCGCGCTGATCGGCAATTGCTGGAACCTGGACGAACTGGCCGATGAGTACCGCGAGTTCCTGGAGCGTTTCCGTCCCGTGTGGCGGGAGCTCAACGGCGTCCGGCAGCTCGATCCGGAGGAGTGTTTTCTGATACGCACGCTCCTCATCCACGATTTTCGCCGTGTTCTTTTGCGCGATCCCCAGCTTCCGGCCCAGCTGCTCCCCGCGGACTGGGCGGGGACGGCGGCCAGGCTGCTGTGCCGCAACCTGTACCGACTTGTCGAGGGACCTGCGGAAGCTCACCTGATGGCGACGCTGGAAACCGCGGACGGACCGCTGCCCGAGGCGTCGCCCTATTACTACCAGCGCTTCGGCGGGCTCGAATCCGCGCCGGCATGAACGGGTAAGGAAGGAGTGAGTTCCATGGGCAAGTCGGTGGCGGTGATCGGCGCGGGTCCCGCGGGCCTGTACCTGGCGGAAGTTCTGGCCAAGAAGCTGGCCGGGGTCCAGGTTGACATCATCGAGCGTCTGCCGACGCCCTTCGGCCTGGTTCGCGGCGGCGTCGCGCCCGATCACCAGGGCACCAAGAACATCGTGCGCCAGTTCGAGCGGACCCTGCAGCGGGACAACGTCCGCTTTCACGGCAATGTGGAGGTGGGGCGGGATGTGAGCTACTTGGAGCTGAAGCAGGCCTACGATGCGGTAGTGTTCGCCACCGGCGCCCTGCGGGACCGCCGGCTCGGGATTCCGGGCGAGACGCTACCGGGGGTATATGGCTCCGGAGCCTTCGTGGGCTGGTACAACGGTCTGCCCGATTTCCGCGATCTCGCCCCGGAGCTGCCGGGCAGTGCAGTGGCCATCATCGGCAACGGCAACGTGGCGCTGGACCTGGTGCGCATCCTGGCCAAGAGCGAGGCGGAGCTGGCGAGCTCCGATCTCTGTGCCCACGCCCGGGCGGTGCTGTTCTCCGCCCGCCTGACCGATATCTACCTCATCGGCCGGCGCGGCCCGCTGGAGGCCACCTTCACGCCTGAGTCCCTGGCGGAGTTGGGCGCCCTCGGGCGTGCGGTGCCCCTGGTGGATTCCGCCCGGATTCCGGCCGCCGCCGCCGGGCCGGATCCGAAGGAACAGAAGATCAAGGAGCAGAATCTCGAGCTGTTGCGCGGGTTCGCGGCCAACCGGCCGGAGGCGAAACCGCTGCGGATTCACCTTTTGTTCCAGGCCGCCCCGGTGAGTGTGCTCGGTACGGAACGGGTCGAGGGGCTGCGACTGGAGCATACCCGGCTGGAGGGAGGGCGGGGCGAACCCACCGGGGAGACATTCGAACTGCCCGTGTCCACGGTGATCACTGCCATCGGCTACCGGAGCACGGCGATTCCCGGCCTGCCGTTCGACGAGCGGCAGGGGCGGGTGGTCAGCACCGGGGGGCGGGTGGAGCCGGGGGTCTATGCCACCGGCTGGTGCCGGCGCGGCCCGCAGGGGGTCATCCCGGCGAACCGCGCCGACGCCCTGGGCGTGGCGGAGCGGGTGCTGGAGGACCTGGACGGACAGCCTGCGGGAGACCGGCCCGGCCGGCAGGCGCTCGAGCGGCTGCTGGCGGAACGGGGCGTGGAGCCGGTCTCCTTCGCGGACTGGCAGACAATCAGTGCAGCGGAATCGGGCCGCGCGGAGCCGGGCAGGCCGCGGGAGAAGTACACCCGGGTGGAGGAGATGCTCGCCCTTCTCGGCCGCGAAAGGACCTCGGCGCGGGCCGGGTGACGGGGTCCGTTCCCGGAATTGCAAACCGGTGCACTGCGGGTGCCGTGGTATTTGATATAAGAGGAGCTGTACGCTCCGCGCCCCGGGACGGGTGCCGGGGCGCGCGACTCTTGTCAATGCGGACCTGAGGGGTGCTGGATGAACAAGCTGTTACTGGGTACGGCCCTGTCCCTGTGCATGAGTGCCGCGCTGGCACAGCAGGGCGGGGTGGTGCCGCCGGATCTGCAGTCGGTGGCCCAGGAGGAGCTGGCGTTGCGGCAGGAGATGCAGGCCCGCATCGAACGCTACGCAACCGATGAGGAAGGGCTCCGGCAGGCCGTCACGGCCGCCCGGGAGCGCACCGTGTTCTGCGGTTACTGTCACGGGGAGGATGGCAACAGTACCCGTGAGTACATTCCCAATCTCGCCGGCCAGAATCCCACCTATCTCCTGGATCAGTTCGACCGCTTCGGTGATGGACGGCGCAAGGATTTCGTCATGGCGGAACTGGCCAAGAGCTTCACCGACGAGGAGAAGGTGAACCTGGCCATCTACTACTCGACCCTGGAGATGCGCCCCGCGGGCGGGGATGCGGAGAAGGCGGTCGCGGGCCAGAAGATTTTCACCGAACAGTGCGCCCAGTGCCACGGGCACGATGCCAAGGGCGAGGCGGGTTATGCCCGGCTGGCCGGGCAGCATCCCACCTACGTGGTGAAGATGCTCCAGGAGTTCCGCGACAAGACCGGTCGGCGCGCCAACCCGTGGATGAGCGCCGTGGCGGTGCGCCTCAGCGATGGGGACATGGAGGCGGTGGCCGCCTACCTGGCCAACCTCAAGTAGTCACGCCCGCCACGATTTCGCATAATGGGGCCGGCCTCGGGACGGTCCCAGGGGCCTGAACGACCAGGAGAGGTGTCATGGCGAACAGGTCCTTGCGCTCCATTCACGCGCCCGCCACAGGCCATGGCGGCGCGGCTCCGGACGGGGCGGATTGTCCATGAGGCCCCTGCCCGCGGATATCCGCATCCGGCCGGCCCGGGCGGGGGACATGCCGGCGATGCTGGCGGTGCTCGAGCTCGTCAACATGCACTACATTCCCTCCGCGGAGATGCCGGATTTGGACTGGCGCTGCTGCTTCGTGGCCGAGGACGGTGATGGCCGCGTACTGGGCATGTCCGGCTACAAGGTGCTCTCGCCCACCGAGGGCAAGACCACCCTGATGGCGGTGCATCCCGACTGCAAGGGGACCGGCATCGGCCATGCGCTGCAGGTCCGGCGCATGGAGGCGCTGCTGGAGCAGGGAGTAGAGTGGCTCACCACCAACGCCGACCGGCCCGAGACCATCGCCTGGTACGAGAAGCACTTCGGCTACCGGAAAGTGGGCACCCTGGCCAAGGAGCACGAGTTCGGACTGCCCGAGGTGGACCACTGGACCACCCTGCGCACCAACCTCCGGGACTGGCGCTCGCGGCGGAACGGTGGCTGAGCGCGTGATCGGCTACCACGGGACGCTCGAGTCCACCGACGCCCTCTACGGCGGCGAGGGAATGCCGCCGCTCATCATCAACTGCTGCCTGACCGGCATCGTTCCCACCAAGTCGGTGAATCCCCACGTGCCGGTCTCGGTGGAGGAGATAGTCGAGGACGCCTGCCGGGTGGCGGAAGCCGGGGCGAGCATGCTCCATGTCCACGCCCGCGACGCCGAGGGCGTCCATACCTGGCGCCCGGAACCCTACGCCCGCATCTTCAGCGCCATCCGCCGTCATCACCCGGAAGTGATCCTGGTGGCGACCACGAGCGGGCGATCGGTACCGTCGCTGGAGTGCCGCGCCGCGGTTCTCGAGCTGGAGGGTGACGCCCGGCCCGACATGGCTTCGCTCACGCTGGGATCCCTCAACTTTCCCCGCACTGCCTCCTGCAACGACCCGGAGACCATCCAGGGGCTGGCCCGCTGCATGGTCGAGCGGGGCATCCGCCCCGAGCTGGAGGTGTTCGAGCCGGGGATGCTCAACTACGCCTTCTACCTGCTGCGCAAGGGGTTGCTGCACGCCCCCTGCTACGTGAACTTCCTGCTCGGCTCGCTGGGCGCCATGGCCGGCCGGGTGGCCGATCTCGCCCACCTGGTCCGTGACGTGCCGGCGGACTGGACCTGGGCGGCCGCCGGCATCGGGCGCTACCAGCTCCCCATCAATACCGCGGCCATCGTGATGGGCGGCCACGTGCGCGTGGGCCTGGAGGACAACCTGTTCCTGGACGCCGGCAAGCGCGAGCCGGCCTCGAACGTGGCGCTGGTGGAGCGGGTGGTGCGCATCAGTGGTGAGCTGGAGCGGCCGATCGCGACGCCCGCCCAGGCCCGGCGGCTGATCGGACTGTCCGGAGTCGGCCACGGCGCCTGAGGGCCTCAGGTGCCCTCCGTAGGTGGCGGCGGGCGCCGGTTTTCCCAGGCAATCTCCTCCAGGGCGGCGCGATTCGTGAAGCCGATCGTCCCTCGCTCCTCGAACATCAGGCCGCGCCGCTTGAAATCGTTCATGATGCGCGAGGCGGTCTCGAGGGTGATCCCCAGCGTGTTCGCAATCACCTCGCGGCTGAGCCGGGAGGTGTCCCCCCCGCCGTGCCGTTCGCCCAGATGCAGCATCAGCCGGGCCAGGCGCGCCGGTGCCGGACCGGTGGCGAAGCTGGTCAGGAAACGATCGGCCTCGTCGGCGCTTTTCTGCAGGGACCTGAGCAGGGAGCCGGCCATGCCGGGGTGGCGCCGTTGCGTGGCATTGACGAGCACGAGGGGGATGCGGCTGACCTCGGTCCGCCGCGCCGCGGCGGCGGTGTGGCGGTAGCGCCCGTCCACGAGCAGCTCCAGTCCCAGGGTGTCGCCGGGGTGGGCCAGCCGGACGACGCGTTCCACGCCCCAGGGGGTCTGCTGCACCAGGGCCACCAGGCCGGAGGTGATGGTGAACACGGCGTTGCCCGCGGTGTCCTGCCTGTACAGGGTCGTGCGGGGACGGTAGGCGAACCGGTCCACCGGCACCGGCAGTGCGTCGCCGCAGTTCGCGCACAGCTGCTCCAGCAGTTCGCCGGGCTGCGCCGGCGGCCGGCTGCATTCCACGCGGCCAAGCCACTGGATGTCCTGTCGATGGCTGAGGGCGTCCGACATCAGTTCCGTGTTTTCCCCCTGGCGTTGGCCGTGCGACGCCACTCGCCCGTGGTCCTCATGGTTCCGCCTCCGCCGGGAGCGGAATCCTGAGCTGGACTTCGAGTCCCTGGTGCTCCGGCTCGATGAGCTCCATTTCCCAGCCGTAGAGTTCGCACAGCTGGCGGACGATGGCGAGCCCCAGGCCGCTGCCGCCGGTGTCGCGGCTGCGGGAGTTCTCGAGCCGGTGAAAGGGTCTGAACACGGCTTCGCGCTGCCCGGCCGGAATGCCCGGACCGCGGTCGATGATGCGCACCAGGGCTTGCCCGTCACCGCAGCCGCAGGCGATGGTCACGGGCTGCTCGCCGCTGTAGCGCAGGGCGTTGTCCAGCAGGTTGCCCACGACCCGGCGAAACGCCTGGGCGGGCAGCTCCAGGCGGCAGGGCGGCCCCGGCAGCAGCCGCAGCCGCTCGTTCCGGTACTCCTCCACCAGCGCTCCGAGCCGTTCATTCAGCTCCATGCCCTGCAACGCCTCCAGCCTGCTGCCGCGGGCCAGTTCGAGCGCCGCGGCGATGAGCCGATCCATCTCCGCGATATCGCCGCGCATGCCGGTCACCAGGCCGGGGTCGGAATCGTGGAGCAGCTCGAGCGCCACCTCCATCCGTGCCAATGGTGTGCGCAGGTCATGGGAGATCCCCGCCAGCAGGGTCGTGCGGCTGGCGAGAAGGTCGCGGATCTCGCCCTGCATCCGGTTGAACGAGTGGGTGAGGTTGGCCAGCTCGCGGGGCCCGCCGACCGGCAGGGGCGGGACCGTCCGGCCGCGGCCCACCTGGCGGGTGGCGGACTCCAGCCGATCCAGCGGCCGGATGAGATGCCTGACCATCATCAGCGTTGTCAGCAGCAGGATGACGGCGCCCCCCGCGATGACGATGAGCAGGGTCAGGGGCAGGTGTTCGCCGAGCCTGTCATCGGGGAAACCCACCTGCAGCGTCCGGCTGCCCATGGAAATGTCCACCCAGTACCAGCCCGGAGTCGCGGGATCGGCGCCTATCGGCACGCCGAAACCCAGCCGATGTTCGAGCGCCTGCCGGAGCTGGCCCAGGTAAGGCTGCGAGGTGTCGGCGCCGGCGAGGGCGGAATCGGCTGCGCGGATACGCAGGTGGTGGCGCCGTTCGAGCTCCCGTTCGTAGTCGGGGCGGGTGGCGGGCGGCAGTTCGACCCAGGTCTGGGATGAGAGCACCAGCAGGGCGGCCAGATCGTCGGCGGCCCGCTTGGCCACCGGCCGGATGAGGTAGTGGTAGCTGGTGGCGGCGCTCAGCAGGGCGAACAGCAGCAGGGCCGCGCCGACGCTCAGGCCGGTACGCGCGAACAGGGTGCTCGGCAGGGGCAGGCTCACCGGGTCAGGGGCTCCCCCTGGGGTGTGAACATGTAGCCCTTGCCCCAGACCGTGCGGATGAACACCGGATTGGCGGGGTCCTTTTCGAGCTTGCGCCGCAGCCGGGTGACGCGCACATCGATGCTGCGGTCGAAGGGGGAACGATCGAAGCCCTTGATGAGGTCCACCAGCATGTCCCGGGTCAGGACCCGGTTGGGATGCCGGACGAATGCATCCAGCAGCCCCAGCTCACCACTGGTCAGTGCGATGCGTTCCTGGGCCCGGGTGAGCTGCTGGCTGACCGGATCGAAGCGGAATTCGCCAAACTGGATCAGGCCCGGCCGGGTGGGCCCGGCGGATTCCCCCACGGGTCCGTGACGGCGCAGGACTGCGCGGATCCGGGCCAGGAGTTCGCGGGGATTGAACGGCTTGGGCAGATAGTCGTCGGCGCCCACCTCCAGGCCCACGATCCGGTCCACCTCCTCTCCCCGCGCCGAGAGCATGATGATGGGTATGTGGGTGGTTCCCCGCAGACGCCGGGCGATGCTGAGGCCGTCCTCGCCGGGCAGCATCAGGTCGAGGACGATGAGGTCCGGGTGCGTCCCGGCAAGCACGCGATCCATCTCCGCCGCGTCCGCCGCGCTGCGGACTTCCAGTCCATTCTCGCCCAGGTAGCGTTGCAGCAGCCCGCGCAGCCCGGCGTCGTCGTCAACCACGAGAACATGGGGAGAGTCCGTTTTCATGGACAAAGCGTACCAGATGGCGCCGAGGTGGGGGTCGCCCGGAAAACCCAATGAAACAGCTTGAAACAGTTTGCCGCACCCGGGAAACACCCGGGAAACCGCCATCTCCTAGCCTGACGGTGCGGGTGAGGCCCCGCGGTGGGGCCTCAGTCAGTCAACTATGGAAGAGGTAACGATAATGACACACAAGGAACTCTACAGGGTGATCGGACTTGGCCTGCTGCTCTGCGGCGCGCCCCTCTATGCCGCCGATGAAACGGCGACCCAGGACCAGACCCAGGCCCAGGCTCAGGCTCAGGCTCAGGCTCAGGCTCAGGCTCAGGCTCAGGCTCAGGCTCAGGCTCAGGCTCAGGCTCAGGCTCAGGACCAGACCGTGGCCGAGGCCGAGGCCGGGGCAAGCGTCAGCGTGGATGCGGCGCTGCCGGATACCACCCCGGTCCAGGAACAGGTCGGTTACCTGAACCAGGTGCGGGAGCAGGCGATGATCCAGGCCCGCGAGAAGGCCCAGGAGGGTGTCCAGGCCGCCAGCCAGCTTCGTGAACGGGTGATGACCCAGGCTCGCGAGAAGGCCCAGCAGGGCGTCCAGACTGCCAGCCAGTTCCGTGAACAGGCCATGACCCGGGCCCGCGAAACGGTGCAGAATGGTAGCGAAACTGCCACCCAGACTCTGGAGCAGACCCAGCTTGAGGCTTCCCTCGAGGGTGCGGGTGAGGGTTATGATGCGGGTGGTGAAGGTGCCCTGGCAGCCTCGGGCTCCGCCGGCGGCCTGAGTGGTGGCATCGGTGGTGGTATCGGGGTCGGTCTCGGCGGCGGTCTCGGCGATGGCGCCAGTGTGGGTGGCGGCGGCAGCGGCAGCCTGGGCGCCGGCCTCGGTGGAGGCTTGGGCGGACTCGGCGGTGGCCGTGGGCGTTGAGCCCGGTTCCGTGAGGTAATCGATTCAGAGTCGAAGATGAGAAGGTTCGATACATCCCTGGGATTGCTGCTGGTAACGCTGATTACCGGCTCCGGTTCGGCGCTCGCCCAGGACGAGACGCCACTCCCTGCCACGGGCTATCTGCCGCCCGGGTTGTCATCCACCGATCTCGAACCGGCGGAGTCCGGCTCTCCGGATTCCGCCGGCTTCGGCTCACCCTTCCGGGACGCGACCGGGCGCAACGGTCGCGATATTCTGCGGCCGGACCCTGCCTACAGCCTGGGCGGGGATTCCTCCTCCTTCGGCATCGGCCTCGATCTCGAGCAGAAGCGGAAGGAGGGGCCGGATGCGGAAGGCGGTGATGCCCGCGGCGGCGGCACCTGGTTCGGCATGGGTTACGAGGCCCGCAGGCAACAGGGCGTGATCAGCGGTGGAAGCGGCGCATCCATTCGCCTGGATTCGGTTTCCGGTTCCACGGGCGGTGCCTTGAACGGCGGATTGGGCGGCGGATTGGGCGGCGGATCGGGCGGTGGTGGCGCAGGCAGCGCGGGCAACGGCCGCTGAAAACCGGAACCGGCCGGGGTCAGGGATCCCGTGCCAGCGCCTCCAGGCCATCGCGATTGGTGCACCGGAAATGTCCTTCCTCTTCCTCCACCAGGCCGCGGCGCTTGAAATCCGCCATGATGCGCGAAGCCGTTTCGGTGGAGATGCCCAGGACCCCCGCCAGCACATCGCGCCCGACCCGGGTGGGGGTTCGTGACGCGTCCTCGTCGCCGCACAGCTGCAGAAGCAGTCGCGCCATGCGCACCGGCGCCGCTCCGGTCGCGAAGGCGGTGATGAAGCGATCGGCCTCGTCGACGCTCTCCTGCCAGCGGCGTATCAGCTCGCGATGCACCTCCGTGTGGCGCTGCTTGAGCTCACGCAGAACCACGATGGGTATCCGGCACGCCTCGCTCTCCTGCACGGCCACGGCCGTGTGGTGGTAACGGCCGTCCACGAGCAGTTCCAGGCCGGCCACGCTGCCGGGATGGACCAGTCGCACGATGCGCTCGACTCCCTTGGGCAGGTAGCGGACCAGCTTCACCAGGCCCGAGCGGAGGGTGTAGATGGAGTCCCCGCGCTCGTCCAGCTCGTAGAGGGTGGTTTTGGCGCCGAAGCCGAAGTGATCGATGGGCGCCAGCAGCGTTGCCAAGCTCTCGTCCGGTACGGGCGAAAAGATGGAGTGAACCCGGATCGGGCAGTTCGTGCAATCAGCCCGCCCCAGCCAGTTCACGTCGGTGGAGCGGTTTTTGGCGTCCCGACTCACCGGAAAACCTCCCTGCGTCAATCAATACCAACTCCGCCTCCGGCAACAACGGGCGTTCCGAGACCGATTTCCTTATCTTTCTGATATCTCTACTTGTTACGGCAAAGAGTACGGTATTGAGATAAAAATGACAATCCGCACATATAGATAGCGATTATTGACGATGCGCTGAATTATCTGTCGCCAAAGATGATTATTGTCAGATTATTCTATTTTTTTCGTGATTGTCATCAATGACAGATCGGGCCGGATAAAGAATAATTTTTTTATAATCATAAAAGCCTGTCGCCTTCCCGTTTCAACTCCACCCGGAAGGCGGGACAGAGACTGCCCGAGGAAGAATCACGGCCATGAATGGCTATATCACCCGCCGGACACGCCGTGTCCTGGTTCTGCTGGGCGCCTTGCTTCTGCTGGTCGCCACCCTGCTGGGCGGCCACTGGCTGCCGGCGCTGGATTGGCCCGAGGTGGTGCAGGGTATCAGCATCCTGTTCGGAATCCAGGAGGATCCCGTCAGGGAGAAGGGCACCGCATCGCCCTAGAAGGATGGGGGTGTCGGCGCTGGAACCGGTGCCGGGTACGGTGGCGCCACCACGGTGGCGCCGGCGACGGGCGTCAGGGTTCGGCCTTCAGCAGCACGGGACTCGAAATGAGTTCGTGCCAGTGGGTGCCGGTCTTCAGCAGCGGGCTCATCTGGGCCTCGGACATGGGGCGGGTAAAGAGGAAGCCCTGGCCGTAGCGGCAGCCGTAGTCCTGCAGCAGGTTGATCTGATCGCGGTGGTCGATGCCCTCGGCAATGACCTCCATGTGGTTGATCTGCGCCAGCTCCGTCAATGCCCGGACGATGCCCTGGCTCTTGCGGTTCAGCAGCATGGAGCTGACGAAGGAGCGATCGACCTTGAGGACGTCGATGGGGAAGCGATGGAGGTAGTTCAGGCTGGAGTAGCCGGTGCCGAAATCGTCCACCGCGACGCGCAGGCCGAGCTCCTTCAGCTTGTCCAGGGCGATGGCGGCCCGATCCGGGTCCTGCATCAGCACCCGTTCGGTGATCTCGACCACCACGTGGCGGGGATCCACGCCGCTGTCGTAGACCACGCTGCCGATCCGGCCGATGAAGTTCTGATCCAGGAACTGGCGGCTGGAGGTGTTGATGCTCATGTAGAGCGATGGCCCCTTCCTCGCCTGCGGCAGGTTCTCCTGGAAGCGCAGCAATGCCTGGCAGGCCTCCTCGAAGATCCATAACCCGATAGGGACGATGAGTCCGGTTTCCTCCATCACCCCGATGAATTCATCGGGCGAGACCAGCCCCCGCACCGGATGATTCCAGCGGATCAGTACCTCGAGCCCGGCGATCTCGCCGGTCTCGAGAGAGACGATGGCCTGGTAGTAGGGGCGGAACTCGCGGCGCTCGAAGGCGTTGAGCAGATCCTGCTGGAATCGCAGCTGGGTGAGCACGTAATCGCGGCTGTCCCAGGCCTGCTGGCGGTCACGCCGCCGCTCGCTGCCGGGGTTGTGCTCGCTCTGGCTGCGGCGATCGTCGGTATCCAGCTCGCGCAGCCGCTTGAGAATGACGTGCAGGAACAGCTTCAGGAGGGGATCCGTCCCATCGAGCCGGTCGCGGACATATTCGCGGTTGATGACCAGGACCTCGGTGTCCTGGACGGCGATGGCGGTGGCCGAGCGCAGACCGTCGTCGATGAGTGCCATCTCGCCGAAGATCTCCCCCTCGGTGAGCAGCGCCATGACACGCCTCTCGCCCCGTTGCAGGGCAGCGATTTCGACCATTCCCTTTTCGATGATGTAGGCGGCGGTGCCCGGTTCCCCTTCCTTGAAGATGATCGACCCGCTGCGGAACGTTTTCTTGAAATTCTGGGTGGTCACCCCATGTTTCGCCGATGCGTTCCGGCCTCCCGTAACCCCATGTTCAGCCAACAATAGCTTAGTGAAGTGGCGTTATCCAGCTTTCCCTTGCATGCCCCCCGCGGCGTTGTCGCACCCGCCATCGATGAATATAGTGTCCCCTCCCCGCAGCCCCGGGAGATCGCGCTTTCTCCAGGGCTTGCAGCCTCCCGGAACAGGAGATGATCGAATGCCCGCCTATCTGCCTTTCGAAATCGTGATGGAGGCGCTGGAGAGCGGCATGCCGCCGGCGGCTGACGCCGGTTTTCTCGGCGCCCGGCTCGACCCCGCGGAGGCGGCGCTGGTGCTGCTGCCCGTGCCCTGGGAGGCCACCACCTCCTATGGCGGCGGGGCCAGTGCGGCGCCCGCGGCCATCGTCGCCGCAAGCCACCAGCTCGACCTGGAGGATGGCGCCTATGGCCGGCCCTATCGCGCGGGTATCGCCTTCCTGCCCGAGGACGGGACCATCCGCGCCCTCGACGAACGAGCCCGGCCCCAGGCGCGGAAGGTGATCGAGGCGCTGGAGGAGGGTGGCGAGGCCACGGCCGAGCTGGCACTGGTGAACGAGGCGAGCCGCGAGGTCAACGAAAGGGTCCTGGCCGCCGCCCGCGACGTGCTCGCCTCGGGCCGGCACATCGGTCTGGTCGGCGGCGATCACTCCGCGCCGGAAGGGCTGATCCAGGCCCTGGCCGAGGTTCACCCGGAAGGTTTCGGGATCCTTCACCTCGACGCCCATCATGACCTGCGCGAGGCCTACGAGGGATTTGCCGGATCCCACGCCTCCATATTCCACAACGTGATGGAGCGCATCCCGCAGGTGGAGCGGCTGGTCCAGGTGGGCATTCGCGACTACTCCCGCGCCGAGCGGCGGTACGCCGAGGCGCTCGGTGGGCGGTGCCGGACCTGGTACGGCCGTGACCTCTTCCGGCTGCGCGCCGAGGGCGTCGCTTTTGGCGAGGTGGTACGGCGCATACTCGCGGACCTCCCGGAACGGGTCTATGTCTCTTTCGACATCGATGCCCTCGACCCCCCCTACTGCCCTTCCACCGGTACGCCGGTTCCCGGGGGGTTCACCTTCGACGAGGCCTGCTACCTGCTCGAGGCACTGGCGGAGAGCGGCCGTCGGGTCATCGGTTTCGATCTCTGCGAAGTGGCCCCGGGGCCGGACGGCGACGAGTGGGACGCCAACGTCGGCGCCCGCATCCTCTACCGCCTCTGCGGCTGCCTGCTCAGGAGCCAGGGACTCTGCTGACGGGAGCGGCGTCAGGGGCGCCGGCCGTCGACGGGGCTGCAAGGGCGGATGTCCCGGCCTTGCGAACCCGCCGGGTAGTCCATCACCACAACGAGGGGCAGATGGTCTGAAGCCACCGCCGCCGGCGCCGCGGCATGGGCGCGCACCTCCCGGACCAGCCCGGGGGGCCGGGACCAGACCCGGTCCAGGGCCAGCAATGGCCGGCGCGCGGGGAATGCCGCCGGTACCGGCCTGGCGCCCAGGCGGCGGTTCAGCCGCCGCAGGCTGCCGGCCATGGGAATCCACTCGTTGAAGTCGCCGAGCAGCAGCAATGGCAGTTCGCGGCGCTCATCCAGGACATCCATCAGCTTCCCCACCTGGCGGCGGCGCTCCCGCAGCCGCAGGCCGAGATGGGTGGCAATCACCCGCAGGGGACCCGCCGGAAGAACGAGCACGGCGTCTATGGCTCCCCGTGGCTCGCACCCCGGCTCGCTGAGATCGTGGCGTTGCAGCGTCCGTACGGGGAAGCGGGTCAGCAGGACGTTGCCGTAGCTGCGATCCGAGCTGATGATGGTGGGGCCGGGAACGGGTGTCAGCGCCGTCGCGGCCGCGAGCCGTTCCATCTGGACCGAATCGCTCAGCGTGCCCGGGCGCGAATCCACCTCCTGCAGGGCGACGATCCCGGCACCGGTGGCGCGGATGACAGCGGCCACGCGCCGGGGATCCCGTATTCCGTCGCCGCCCAGCGCCCCGTGGATGTTGTAGGTGACGGCCAGCAGGGACAGGTGGCTCGGCCCGGCGTCGGTTGCCCGCATTCAGCCCGATCTCCCCGAGCCGAGCAGACGCCGCAGGGCCAGGGCGCCGCCCACCAGCACCGCGGCCACGGCCATCAGCAGCAGAAGGGTGCCGGGACCCGGATCGGCGAGCGCCTGGAGCAGGCTGCCGGAAAAGACGGCCAGGCCGAGCACGCCCGGCGCCAGTCCGAGGGCCGAACCGAGCAGGAATGCCCCGAGACGCAGGTGGGAGGCCCCCGCGACCAGGTTGACCACCGTGTAGGGCGCCACCGGCACCAGCCGCAGCATCGCCACCGCCAGTACCCCCTGGTCCGCAAGCCGGCGGCTCAGGCGGTGCAGCCGCGAGCCGTTCAATCGATCGAGACCGGATTTTCCCAGCATCCGTCCCAGCAGGAAACCGCACAGGGCGCTGAGCAGCGCCCCGGCGAATGCGCAGGCAAATCCCAGCCAGGGGCCGAGCAGCAATCCGGCCGCGACCACCAACAGGGTCAACGGCGCCATCAGCAGGCTGGCGGCGACGAACGCCGCCAGCACCAGGGCTTCGCGGATGACAGGGGTGCGCGCCGTCGCCAGCCAGGCCGCCAACCGCTCGGGGGTCAGCCACTCGGCCAGCGGTGACCAGCGCCATGCGGCGGCGGCGGCCAGCAGTACGCCGATGAAGCCGAGAAACAGACCCAGCCGGCGGCGGCCGTGCCCATGCCCCGAGGCGGGGATGAAACGGCGCACGAAGTAGTCGGGACTGATGGGTTCGTCGGGATCGATCAGTCCGCTGTCGGGCAGCCGTTCCGCCGTGGCCCCGCCGTCGCTCTCCAGGGGCCGCAGGCTGCGTCCCCCGCCGCGCAGCCGCTCCACAGCGGTAAGCAGGGAGCCCTGCCGGGACTCCTCGGCGGCCGCCGCGGCGGCCGGCCGATCCAGGTGCTCGCCCAGCAGCCGGTGGCGGAAGCTTCTCACGGCGTCGCGTGCCGCTCCCCCGGTGTGCGCCTCGAGGGCCAGATCGCATTCACTGTCGAGTCCCAGCGACCGGTCGCTGGTATTGGAGGAGCCGATGCGCAGCAGGCGGTCGTCGACGATGAGCAGCTTCGCATGGACGCTGATGCACTCCTCTTCGTCCAGGCCCGGCTGGTGGGGGTAATAGACCCCGAAACGGTGGTGGCGGTCGGCTTGACGCAGCGTCTCCAGGCACCGGCCGCGGAGTGCGTCCATGGTCACCTGCTCCAGCCAGCCGCCGGTGTGCCGGGGGAGCACGAGCATGACCTCGGGCCCGTCGGGCTCCTCCAGCCGACGGGCCAGCGCCCTGGTCAGCCGCTGCGAAGTGAAATACTGGTTCTCGATGTAGATCCAGCGGCGGGCGGCTTCGATCGCGTCGAGGTAGAGCCGTTCCACTTCCCGTACCGCCACCCGGTTTTCGTACTCCGGGAGGGTGCGGGCGATGGCGATCTCCTGATCCCGGAGCGCCGGCTCCACCGAGGCCGGCCAGGGATCGGTACCGGTTTCCGGCGCCGGCGAGGGTGGCCGCCCGGGGCTGCCGGAAGCCTTCCAGCGCTCGCGGGCCAACTCGCCCAGGGCGCGGGCCGCCGGACCGTCCACGGCCATCATCAGATCGTGGAACGGCGGGTAGGGTTTGCCGTCGGGGTCGATCCGGCGGGGATCGTCCGGGGCGTGGTCGGGGGTGTCCCAGCGCCAGCGGCTGAGATCGATGCCGCCGGCGAAGGCGAGCCGGTCGTCCACCACCACCAACTTCTGGTGCTGGGATCCTCCCGGGGGGTGGCGGGAATCCAGCTGCAGGTGCAGCCGCGCGTGGCCCTGCAGGCGCAACCGCCAGCGCTGGAACAGCTCGCGCTCGGCGGCGTAGATGACGTGGAAATCCCAGATCAGCAGGTGGATTTTCAGCTCCGGGTTCCGCTCCAGCAGCCGGCCCAGGTACTCGCCCAGGGGGGGCGGGTCGGGTTCGTCGGCGCCGGCACCCCGGCCCAGCGGCTCGTGCCGGTCGAAGTCCCAGCCGAGGATGAGGATGCTGTGGCGGGCCGCGTCACATGCCTCCCGCAGCGCCTCGAAGTAGGCCGCCGTGTCGACGATGAGCCCGACTCGCGCGGACCGCTCGCAGCGCCAGCAGTTGACGCCAGGCCGCAGAAGGGGGAAGTCCATCCCAACCGGGCGGGGCCAGTTCGTCTTGGGTGCGACCATTTCTATACCCTAAGCCGGGCACGGGAAGGGCGCAATGGATCAAGATTTGCTGTGCTGTCGGGCGTCCATAGGGGGGTGCGGAAGGGGGTGCACATCGATTGTAATTAACGATTAATATCATAATAAATAACGATTTTACCTATCTATAAGCAATCGATAAGGTATATTGCATCCAAGGCAACCCGCTGAAAGCAAACCATTAACCGAACCCCTGAAAGAGGACACCATCATGCAGGAACTCAACAATACCGCCCCCGCCATGCCCCGTCTCAACGAACGCGCCCCCGAATTCGAGGCCCCCACCACCCATGGCGTCAGGAAGCTCTCCGACTACGAGGGCAAGTGGCTGGTGCTCTTCTCCCACCCGGCGGACTTCACCCCCGTGTGCACCACCGAGTTCGTGGCCTTCGCCAAGGCCCAGGAACAGTTCCAGGCCCTGAACTGCGAGCTGCTGGGGCTGTCCATCGACAGCACCTTCTCCCACATCGCCTGGGAGCGGAACATCAAGGAGAAGTTCGGGGTGGAGATCGGATTCCCCATCATCGCCGACCTCTCCATGCAGGTGGCCCGGGCCTACGGCATGATTCAGCCGGGTGCCAGCGACACCTCCGCGGTGCGCGCCACCTTCATCATCGACCCCAGGGGCACCCTGCGGGCCATGGTCTACTACCCCATGACCAACGGCCGCTCCATTCCGGAGTTCCTGCGCCTGGTAAAGGCCCTGCAGACCTCCGATGAGCACGGCGTGGCCACCCCCGAGGGCTGGCAGCCCGGCGACAAGGTCATCGTGCCGCCGCCGGCCACCGCTGCACAGGCCGCCGAGCGCGAGGCCGAGGGCTACGAGTGCACCGACTGGTACTTCTGCAAGAAGGCCCTGTAATCACCCAGGCCACCGGCTGACTTCAGCCGACAGCCCGGACCGGGAAACCGGTCCGGGCTTTTTTGTGTCTGCAGGCTTCATTCGGCCCTGTTCCGGGCGGCCCCAGGACTTTCTCCGTGCTTCGGTCTGGTCGGGTCGCGCTTGCAATGATCTGGATCATGTAAACGAGAATCAATGTCATTGACATTTACATAAGAATGATAATAATTCTTATTCACAATATTTCAGCCGCCAAGGAGCAGGAGATGAATCAGCCCCCATCCAGAGCCTTCCCCCTCGCGCTGGCCGGTCCCGGCGGGCGCTTTCGAATCCATTCGCACCGGCCGGGAAAGGGAATCGAAAAGCGGCTGACCGGTCTCGGCCTGCACCCGGGATCGGTGGTGGAGGTGGTGCAGCAGCAGGGCGGGGGCGGCATGGTGCTGGCCCGCGAGGGCGGGCGCATCGCCCTGGGACTGGGCATCGCCCACAAGATCATGGTCACGCCGGCCTGAGGCCGGCCCGGAGGGGCAGTGGATACGATGAGCATCACCTTGAGTCAACTGGAGGTGGGCGAATCCGGCCGGGTGGCCGGATTCGCCGCGGGAGGAAGGTCGTTCCGGGGCCGGCTGCTGGCCATGGGGCTCACGCCGGGGACCGCCTTCGAGGTGGTCCGCCTGGCCCCGCTGGGGGATCCGGTGGAGATTCGCGTGCGCGGCTTCCAGCTCAGCCTGCGGCGGGAGGAAGCCAACATTCTACGGGTGGAGAGGAGCCGCTGATGGAGAAAGTGACCGTCGCCGTGGTGGGCAATCCCAACTGCGGCAAGACCACCCTGTTCAACGTCCTCACCGGCGCCCGCCAACGGGTGGGCAACTGGCCCGGTGTCACCGTGGACCGGAAGACCGGGCGCTTCCGGCACCGCGACCGGGAGGTGGAGCTGGTTGACCTCCCCGGCATCTACTCCCTCGACCTGGCCCACGGCGAGAGCTCGCTGGACGAGGAGATCGCCCGCGACTACCTGCTCTCCGGCGAGCCGCGGCTGGTGATCAACATCGTCGACGGGGCTAATCTCGAGCGCAATCTCTACCTCACCGCCCAGCTACTGGAGATGGGGATTCCCATGCTGGTGGCGGTGAACATGATGGACAAGGCCGCCGACCGGGGCATCGATATCGACCTGGGGGCGCTGGAGGCGGCGCTGGGTTGCCCGGTCGTGGGGCTGACGGCCGCCCGCAGCCGGGGCGTGGACGCCCTCAAGGACCGGCTCCTGGCACTGGCGGCGGAGCCCCGCGCGCCCGGCGCGCGGCCCGCTTACGGCCCCGTGCTGGAGGCGGCGCTGGCGGCGCTCGCCGGTCGGGTGGCCATGCGGGCGGCGGCGGAGGGCGTCCCCGCGCGCTGGCTGGCCCTGAAGCTGCTGGAGGAGGAGCACCTGGCGCTCGCCCCCGCGGACGCCGAGACCCGCCGGCAGGCCGCCGAGCTGGCTGCCCGCGTCGAGGCGGAAGCGGGGGATGAGCTGGACATCCTGGTGGCCGATGCCCGCTACGGCTTCGTCCACGCCCTGGTCGGCGACGCGGTGCGCCGGCGCGGCGAGGCGGGACGGACCCTCTCCGACCGCATCGACCGCGTGGTGCTCAACCGCGTCCTGGGCATACCCATTTTTCTCGCCGTGATGTACCTGATGTTCATGTTCACCATCAACATCGGCGGAGCCTTCATCGATCTCTTCGATCAGCTCTTCGGCGCCCTGCTGGTGGATGGTGCCGGCGAGCTGTTGCAGAGCGCCGGCGCCCCGGCCTGGCTGGTCACGCTGCTGGCCGACGGGCTCGGCGGCGGCATCCAGGTGGTGGCCACCTTCATTCCCATCATCGGCTTCCTGTTCCTGTTCCTGTCGCTGCTGGAGGATTCCGGCTACATGGCCCGGGCGGCCTTCGTCATGGACCGCCTGATGCGGGCCATCGGCCTGCCGGGGAAGTCGTTCGTGCCGCTCATCGTCGGCTTCGGCTGCAACGTGCCGGCCATCATGGCCACCCGCACCCTGGAGAATCCGCGGGACCGCCTTCTTACGGTGCTCATGGCGCCCTTCATGTCCTGCGGCGCGCGCCTGCCCGTCTACGCCCTGTTCGCTGCCGCCTTCTTCCCGGTGGGGGGGCAGAACCTGGTGTTCGGCCTCTACCTCATCGGCATCGGCGCGGCCGTGCTCACCGGGCTGATCATGAAGAAGACGCTGCTCCAGGGGGACGCGGCGCCCTTCGTCATGGAACTGCCGAGCTATCACCGACCCACGCTGCAGGGAATGGTCCTGCGCACCGGCGAGCGACTGAAGTCCTTCGTGTTCAAGGCAGGGAAGGTGATCGTGCCGATGGTGATGATCCTCTCCATGCTCAACGCCATGGGGCGGGACGGCTCCTTCGGCAACCAGGACACGGCCGACTCGCTGCTCGCCGACATCGGCCGCGGCCTGACGCCGATCTTCGAGCCCATGGGCATCGACGAGGAGAACTGGCCGGCCACCGTCGGCATCTTCACCGGCGTGCTGGCCAAGGAGGCGGTGGTGGGCACCCTGGACGCCCTGTACGGCGGGCTGGCGGCGGACGCGGCGCCGGACGAGGCGCCGGCGGCATTCGACCTCGGCGAGGCTGTCGCCGCCGCCTTCGCCACCGTTCCCGCGAACCTGGCGGACGCTATCGGCGCGGCGGGCGATCCCCTGGGAATCGACATCGGGGAGGTGTCGGACACGGAGCGGGCCGCCGCGGAGCAGGGGGTGGCCAACGGCACCTTCGGCGCCATGGTGGCGCGCTTCGACGGAGCCGCAGGCGCCTTCGCCTACCTGCTGTTCATCCTGCTCTACTTCCCCTGTGCCGCCGCCACCGCGGCAATCTACCGGGAGGTGGGGGCGCTCTGGACTCTCTTCGTGGTGTCCTGGACCACCGGGCTGGCCTACGGGGCGGGCGTGCTCGCCTACCAGTTCGGCACCTTCGCCCGCCACCCCGCCGCCGCCGGCGGCTGGATCGGCGCGGTCCTGCTCGCCGCTGCCCTGGCACTGCTGGTGCTGCGCCGGTTCGGCCGGCGCGCCAGTCAGCAGGCGGTCCTGGCCGCCAGTCCGGGTTGAGGGAGGTATTGAAGATGATTTTGTCCCAGCTGCGACAATACCTGCGGCTCAACCGCCGCGCCGCGCTCCACGATCTTTCGCTTCACTTCCGGGTGGCGCCCGATGCCCTGCGCGGGATGCTCGATCAGTGGATGCGCAGGGGAAAGGTCCGTCGGCTGCCCGCCGGCACACCATGCGCCGGCGGCTGCTGCCGCTGCGATCCGGCCATCGTCGAGATCTACGAGTGGACCGATTGATCCCTCCGTGTCGTCCCTGGAGACGTTGAGATGTCCGAACAGTCGGAGAAGGCCGTCTCCCGCGGCGGCAGGCGCAAGCCGCCGCGGCGGGTGTCGAGCCTGGCACTGCTGGGCAACCGCGGCGCCGTCGTCATCGAGCACGCGGGGGAGGAGTATCACCTGCGCCGGACGCGCAATGGAAAGCTGATTCTGACCAAGTAACCAACTTCTGCCGCCGTCAGCCAGCCCAGTGTGCATGAGCGGGATTGCCGTTCAAGCCACAGCCAGCAGGTACGGCTTCTTGAAAAGGAGAGGAGAAGCCATGTCCTGCAAGGAAAGAACCATCACCCGGGTCACTGTCGTGGACAACCGGCGGGAGGCGCCGTCCGCCCCCAAGCCGAAGCCGTCGGGAAGCGGGGGCTGCGATGGTTGCTGCGGCCGCTGTCGCGCCCGCGGCACCCGGCCCGCTGGGAGGTCCTGAGATGAACGCGCTGGTGCGGATTGGGGGACGCCGGAACGATTCCTGGCCCATCGACCTGGAGGAGCTCCCGGCGCTTCTCGCGGTCGTCGACGATCAATTGCTGCCTGTGGAGCTGCGGGTCGGCCAGGGAGGCGCGAGTCTCGCCGTGCGAATGTCGGACCTGGTCTGCAGACGGAATGGGCAGTGCCTCGTGCTCGCCGGGCCCGAGAGTTCCCTGCGCGTCGATCTTGCCCATCTGCATGCTGCCCGCGCCGTGAGCCGCTCCGCCGGAAAGGGCCGGTGCCTGAGCCTGGAACTGATCGGTGTGGATGGCCGTGCCGCCCTGACCATCACCGGTCCGTGCCAGGGGCTCGAGCACGGTGGGGATATCTGGTGCCTCCTCCTCGAGGCCCTTGCCGAGGAGGAGGCGTGCGGAGCCCCATGACGGGTGGGCGTTGCGCGGATGGGGCGCGAGGGAGTCAGGGCCCGGGGGCGGCACGTTTGCCCCCGGGCCCTGGAATCCCGTCTCGCTTGCTCCGACCCGCTCTCCGCGATCTCACTCCTCATACGGCTCGATACGCTCGGCCTCTAGGGTGTAGCCCGCATCACCGAGGGGATTGTTCCGCCGCTCGGTGTTCAGTGTTCCCGTAACCCACACCGTGTCGTACATGTTTCTTACCGCAGCGCCTTCCCTGCCGGCCTTGACGTAGACAATCTGGTTGGAGGGCGGCGGCGGCACGTGGATGCAGGCGCCGAAATAGGGGACCAGCAGGAACTCGCTCACCCGCCTGCCGTCCCCCTCCAGCGGGATCACGAATCCCGGCAGCTTTACCCTGCGGCTGTGCAGGGACTCCACCACAGGGGCATGGCGCCACACCTCCTGCATCTGCTCCAGGATTTCCCGGGCGCGCGGATCATCGTCGTCCAGTTCCTCCACGTCATACTCCGCAAAGATCTCGTCCGGACTGAAATCGGCCGGAACCAGGTCTTCCCATTGCAGTTCGAGCACGCCGTTCCGCTCCCGCTCCGCCCAGGTCCCCTCATGGCCGGCCATGGTCCGCGGCGGGAGGGCATGATAGGCGGCTGCGGCGGCCGCGGCGGCGAAAAGCAGGAAGAGAAGGCGTTTCATGGCGGCTTGTTCCTCAGATGCGGATGGTCATCCCGTCGGCCAGCGAGTAGCGGTAGGCGCGGTAGGCCGGCAGGGCGCCGATGAGCAGGGCGGCGAGCACCACCACCGCCAGCAGGAGCCACTCGTGGGGCGACAGCGGGCCAACGCCCAGATGCAGGCCGAAGCGTGCCTCGATGAGGGGGCGGCCGGCCAGCAGCAGCAGGTAGAGCAGGGCCACGCCGGTGGCGGCGCCCGCTAGCGCGAGGCTGCCCGCCTCGCTCACCAGGAGCGCGAAGATCTGCCAGGGCCGGGCGCCCACCGAGCGGAGTATCGCCAGCTCCCGGCGCCGTTCGTCGAGTCCCGCGAGGATCACGCTGAGCATGCCCGTGAGCCCCGCCAGCACCACGAAGGCGGAGATCACCAGCAGGGCGTTCTCGGCGAGGCTCATGGTGTCCCACAGCTCCTGCAGGGCTACGCCGGGCAGCACCGCCAGCAGCGGTTCCTCCGGATATTCATTGATGAAGCGCTGCACCCGGAAGGTGGCGATCTTCGACTTGAGCCCCACCAGGAAGGCGGTGATCTCCCGGGGCGTGAGGTCCATCCGGCGGGCCTGCCCGGCGGAGATATGGTGACCCGGGAGTGGCGCGCCGCCGCGCCAGTCGATGTGAATCGCGGTGATGGCCTCCAGGCTTACGTGCACGGTGCGATCCACCGGTGTGCCGGTGCGCTTCAGGATGCCCGCCACCCGGAAGGGCTTGTCGGTGTGGCTGACGAAGCTCACGTCCCCGGTTCCGTGGGCCAGCACGATCTCCTGGCCGGGGCGGTAACCGAGCGCTTCCGCCACCTCCGCGCCCAGCACCGCGTCGTAGAGGTCCTCGAAGGGTTGGCCCCGGGCGAATGCGAGCGGCTCCTTGTGGCCGTAGCGGTAGTGGCTGAAGTAGGCGGCTGTGGTGCCAAGCACCCGGAACCCGCGATGGGAGTCGCCGAGGGAGAAGGGAATGGTCCAGGCCACATCGGGCCAGTGGGCGATCTCCCGGTAGCTCTGCCAGGAGATGTTGTTGGTGGCGTTGCCGATGCGGAACACCGAGTAGAGGAGCAGCTGGATAGCGCCGCTGCGGGCGCCCACCACCAGGTCGGTGCCGGAGATGGTGTTGGCGAAGCTCAGCCGCGCCTCGGTGCGGACCCGCTCGACCCCTACCAGCAGCGTTACGCTGAGGGCGATGGAGAGCAGGGTGAGCAGCGCGGTGAAGCGGCGGTTCCAGAGGCTTCTTAGAGCCAGTGTTGCGATAGGCATGGTTGAATCCTCAGGCGGCGGCGCGATTGATCTCCGCCAGCGCCACGGACCGGTCGAAGAGCGGCTCCAGGGAAGGGTCGTGGCTGACGAAGACCAGCGTGATTGACTGCTCTGCGCACTCCCGCTCGAGCAGCCGCAGGAAAGCCTCGCGCCGATCCCAGTCGAGCGCCGAGGTGGGCTCGTCGGCGATGACCATCTCCGGTGCGCCGATGAGCGCCCGGGCGACCGCCACGCGCTGCTGCTGGCCCACGCTGAGCCCGGTCACCGGGCGCGCCAGGAGCTCCTCGTCGGCCATGTCGAGATGGGTGAGCAGGCGCAGCGCCTCGATCTCCAGGCTCCCGGAGCGTGCGAGCGCGCGCGCCCGGCGGCGGCGTGAGAAGCGGCAGGGGAGCAGGACGTTCTGTACGGTGGAGAGATAGGGCAGCAGATTGAACATCTGGAACACGAAGCCGATGTGGTCGGCGCGGAAGTGGTCGCGCCGTGCCCCGCTGAGGGTCTGCAGCGGTGTGTCGAGTACCTTCACCTCGCCCCGCTGGGGCGTGGTCACCCCCCCCAGCAGGCTGAGCAGGGTGCTCTTGCCGGAGCCCGAGGGTCCCTTGATGAAGAGCCGCTCGCCGCGCCCGATGGTCAGCTCGTCGATGGCGATCACCTGCGGGCCGCCCGGCTCCCAGCGGAACTCGACATCTCTCAGGTCGACCACCGTCTGATGGGTCAGCATGATGTCTCCTCCGGGCGGGGACACCGTGACGGTGTCCCCGCGTGCACTGTCAGAAGTCCAGGCGCGAGGCTCCCTGTGTCAGCTCCACACCCGTCTGGCCGGAGGGCGTGATGAGCTGGACCTCCAGCTTCTCGGTGGCCGGAAAGTGAGTGAACAGATTCACATCCATGTATGTGAGCGCCGAGACCGCCTCGCAGTGGAAGCGGTAGCTGACGTGGAAATCGGCATGATCGTGGTCTTCCGTTCCGGCCCCCTCGTGGTGGTGGTCATCGTCCAAGAGTTCCGATTCCACCTCTGTACTCTCCGGGACGCAGCGGGCATCGATCGGCAGGCTGAAGAGGGCAAGTCCGTTCTGGAGGAGTTGAACCGCCTCCCGCAGCCGTGCGCGCTGGTCGTCATCCTCCGGTGCGTGTTCGAAGCCCAGCAGGTTGGTGGCCGGGGTGGTGAGTTCCACGGCCAGTGCGCCACCCTCCAGGGCGACACCGAGATGAGCTATGCCGTGGACGTGGGCATCGTGCTCCCTATGCTCTCCAGCGTTGGCGGAGCCAGTCGCGGCGGCAAGAAGGGTCATGAGAGTCAATGGGCGAGTGGGGTGGAACATTGGAGCATCTCCTGAAGCGTTAACGTCGATGCAGTGCCTGCCCGCATACAGACCGTATGGACATTGCGGAGTACGGTTGCCTCGGTCCGGAGCAGTGCAGGCAAGGCACGAGAACCTCCCGTGCCAGGTGTGGCCGGGTGCAGGTGGGTTGGGTGGCTAATGGAAGTTCAGGCGAACGGAGGGGCGCGTACGCGGTAGGCGACGATGCTGCGCGAGGCTGCGGCACGGGTTGCGAGCGGCGGGAAGTCGTCGGGCGACGACGGGTGTGCCAAGGGCGCGGGTGGGGCGCTCGGTGCGGCGTGATGATGCAGGTCGGCGACCAGGCACAGCTCGCAGACACCATCCTCATTATGGCCATGATGATGGTCCTGGTAGACATGCATCACCAGGTGCCACTGTACCAGCAGGACGATGACGGCCAGCAGGATGTGCAGCGGATGCCGCATCTTCACCCCAACAACGCGGAAAACTAAAGAAAGCAGAATAGCGAGTGCCGACAGGTGGCGCAATTTGTCCCGCTAATCGCCCTATCACGTCCGTTCTGGGAGCCGGAATCCCGGATCGCACTCTTCAGGCGGGGCATGGTGGGAGCCTCGCCGGCCATCTCGTGCATCATGCCATCCCCCTTGGCGGGATGTTGCTGTGCCGGCGGCTGCCGGCTGTCTTCCCTGCCGATGTCCGGCTTCCCGGCCAGGCCCGGTCGAGGCCGGGCTGGCCGGGTGGGCAGTACGATCGGTGTCAGTCGAATGGCCTGGGCGCCGGCGTGGCGTCACTGGACGGTGGCAGGATAGGAAGCTGGAACGCGGGCTGGTCACCGGTCAGTGTCTTGAGGAAGGCGACGATCTGCGCGTTCTCCTTGTCACTGAACTTCTTGCCCAACTGCAACCGGCCCATGATGTCGACGGCCTCGGTCAGGGTCTCCGCCTCACCGTCGTGGAAGTAGGGGTAGGTCATCTCCACGTTGCGCAGGGTGGGCACCTTGAACATGAAGCGATCCGCGTCCTTCCCGGTCACGGCGCTGCGGCCCTCCGCGGGGCTCTTGGCCTGGTAGGGCTCCACGATGCCCATCTTCTGGAACGACGTGCCGCCCACCGCGGGACCGTTGTGGCAGGCCACGCAGCCGCTGGCCTTGAACAGCTGGTAGCCGGCCAGCTCGTCGGCGGTCAGTGCGTCCTTGTCGCCCAGTAGCCACTGGTCGAAGCGGGAGTTGGGGGTGACCAGGGTCTTCTCGAACTCCGCGATGGCGTCGGTGATCTTGTCGATGGTGATGCCGTCCTCGCCGAACACCAGCCTGAACTCGGTGACATAGCCGGGGATGGTCTCCAGCACGCTGACCGCGAGCTCGTGGGTGAAGGCCATTTCGCCCGGGTTGGCGATGGGACCGCCCGCCTGCTCCTTGAGGTCCTTGGCCCGCCCGTCCCAGAACTGGGCCACGTTCATGCTCGAGTTGAGCACGGTGGGGGAGTTGATGGGGCCCTGCTGCCAGTGGTCGCCGATGGAGGTCTTGAGGTTGTCCGTGCCTCCCATGCTCAGGTTGTGACAGGAGTTGCAGGAGATGAAGCCCGACTTGGAGAGCCGGGGATCGAAGTAGAGCTTCTTGCCCAGCTCGGCCCGGGCCAGGTTGATCTCCTGCGCCGGGGCGATGGGCTGAATGGGCTCCTGGGCGAGGGCTGTCGCAGCCGTGGTCGCAGCGGCCAGCGCGGTGCAGAGGAGTATCGAATGTCGCGATTTCACGGGCGTGTCTCCTTGTTGGGTGCTCGGCTTTAGATGCTGTCTAAGACAAAGTCTAAAATAATCCGGAAACCTAGCAAGGTTATTGATCTGGATCAGGCATTGTCGAGACAGCCGGCAAAAATCAGTTTCCGGCCAGTGCGGAGTCGGGTCGTCCCTTGGGACACCACGGTGCACCATCGACGCATCATTCGAGCAGGTGCTCGTAGCGCCGGTCCGTGAGGGTCTTCAGGAAGGCCACCAGGGCATCGATGCGACGGTCGTCCAGCGCGGGACCGGTCTCCAGTTCCTCACGGGACAGGTTCGCGGCCACCTCGGGCGTGTGCCGGTGGCCATATTGCATGGCAGGACGTGATACTTGGACGTGAGGCCTGAAAACCCGAAACGGAACCCATGTCGGTCGAGCGAGCCGATGGCGACGACGGGGCACGGCACGCAGCGGCACTCAGGCTGTTATGGAATCAGCGTCCCATTTCCCTGTGGAATTCACATGACGGCTCAAGAGAGTAGGATTCCCGGGAGTGGAGCAGGGTGCGCCCGGGCGCGAAGGATATGATGCCATCTGATTGACATGGATCCTCCGACCGACCACCCTGGTTGCTACCCGGATGAACGGTACGCGCAGATGTCGGCGGCGTTGACTGCGAAGGGAGTCAGGTAGCGGACTGGGATCGGGATGCCCTGATACGAAAAACGGCCTGCGATTGCTCGCAGGCCGTTGAGGATGCTGGTGGCCAGGGACGGAATCGAACCGCCGACACGGGGATTTTCAATCCCCTGCTCTACCAACTGAGCTACCTGGCCTGCGCGGAAGGCACGTATTAAACAGTGCGTCCTGCGTGGAGTCAAGACCCCGGCCCGGGCCTCAGTGCTTGGGCGGCACGTACCCTTCGGGAGTCACGCCGCCCTCGCCGAACAGGAAGGCGACCATCTGCTCCTCGAGGAAGGTGCGCGCCTTGGGATCCATCATGCTCAGGCGGTACTCGTTGATGAGCATGGTCTGCTGGCGCTGCCAGGCGGCCCAGGCTTCCTTGGAGATGTTGTCGTAGATCTTCTGGCCGAGATCGCCCGGGTAGGGGGCGAAGTCGAGGCCTTCTGCCTCCTTGTGGAGCTTCTGGCATTTCACCGTGCGGGTCATGGGTCGTCTCCGTCAATTGCGCAGGCCTTCCAGCAGGGCGCGCACGGGGGCGGCCAGGCCGGGTGGTTCGGAAAGGCCAACGTTATACCAGAGAGTGCGATCCGGTTCCAATACCCAGTGTGCGGGTCGGTTAATGACACCCTGCCAGGGGGTGAACTCCAGCCGGAAGTGGGTGAAGGTGTGGACCCGCGTCGGCCACGGCTGCCAGCTGTCCACCTCGCCACGGTAGCGCGCCCGGACCAGCTCCGTGGGGTCGGTGTCCCAGCCACACTCCGGAAGGCTCCAGAGCCCGCCCCAGATGCCGGTCGGGGGGCGGCGCTCCAGGAGAACGCCGGCTTCCGGATCGGTGACGAGCAGCAGCCGGGTGCGGCGCACGGGCAGCTCGCGGCGCGGACGGGAGGCCGGTAGCTCCCCCTGGCGGCCTTCGGCACGGGCCCGGCAGTCGCCGCCCAGGGGACAAGCGGTGCAGGCGGGGCGGCTGCGGGTGCAGATCGTGGCGCCGAGGTCCATGATGGCCTGGGTGTAGTCCCGTACCCGCGCGGCCGGGGTGCAGGCCTCCGCCAGTTCCCAGAGCCGGCGCTGGACCGCGGCGGCGCCGCTCCAGCCCTCCACGGCGGCCAGCCGGGCCAGCACCCGCTTGGCGTTGCCGTCGAGGATGGGGGCGCGGATGCCATGGGCCTGGGCGAGGATGGCGCCGGCGGTGGAACGGCCGATGCCCGGCAGCGCTTCGAGCGCTTCCACGGAGTCCGGAAGATGGCCCCCATGCCGCTCCACCAGCTGGCGGGCGGCCTGGTGCAGGTTGCGGGCCCGGGCGTAGTAGCCCAGTCCGGCCCAGTGGCGCAACACCTCGTCCAGGGGGGCGGCCGCCAGCGCCTCCACCGACGGGAAGCGGGTGATGAAGGTCTCGTAGTAGGGGATGACGGTCGCCACCTGGGTCTGCTGCAGCATCACCTCCGAGATCCACACCCGGTAGGGCGTGGCGGGGTGCTGCCAGGGCAGGTCGTGGCGGCCGTGCCGGTCGAACCAGGCGAGCAGGGCCGCCGCCATTTTCCCCGGCGGCAGGGGCAGTCCGGCGGCGGCCACGGCGTCAGCGGAACAGGCCCTTCAGGCCGTCCTGGAGCTTCTCCTGCAGCTGCTCGGTGGCCTTCTGCTTGATCTCCTCCTTTTTCTCCTCGATCTTCCCCTGGGCCGCCTCCTTGAGCAGGCTCTCGGTGTCCAGGGCGTACTTGGGGTTGTCGAAGCTGCCGCTCACCTTGATGGGGACGGTGACCCCGTGAAGCTGGTCCAGCTCCTTGCCGCCCTGGCCGGTGAGGGTGCCCACGATGGCCGCCTTGACCAGGTAGTCGATCCGCTCCCGGGGCAGATCGGCGCTGCCGCTGCCGGTGACCCGCAACAGCGGCGACTTGGCCAGGAGATCGTCGTTGCGGGCCACGCCGTCGGTGACCTTCACCGTGCCGGAGAGCTCGCTGAAGTCGGTCTGGTTGGGCTCGTTGCTGGGCGGCGCCGGCTGGCCCTTGAGGCGGGCGTCGGCCTCGCGCAGCATCTGGGCGATGTTGACGCCCTTGACCGCGCCGTTGGTGAAGCGGAAGTCCGCGTTGCCGTTGAGGGTGCGCTTCATGGCCTCGGCGTCGTTGCCCGCGGCCCGCAAGGCGGCGTTCATCTCCGCCTGGCCGGTGATCTTCTCCTCCTTGCCGGTGAGATCCCGCAGCAGCGGGCCGGCCTGGACGCCCTTGAGGTGCTCGTCCAGCGCCAGCTGCAGCACCTTGCCGCGGCCGTCGAGGCGGATGTCGCCGTTGTAGCGGCCCTCGTACAGGGCGGCGTTGAGGGGATTCAGCTGCACCAGGCCATCCTTCGCCTTGACCTCGACGTTGATGTCGGAGGCGCTCAGCTTGGCGATCTTGAGGCTGCCGACATGGAATTTGCCCTGGATGTTGAGCGGTCGCAGTACGGCCGGGTCGATGCCGGCGGCGCCGGCGGCCGCGCCGGGGCTCCCGGCCTGCTGGCCTTCCCGCGGCGGCGGGAGGTAGCGGTCGAGGTCGATGGCGTCGAGCGCCAGGTCGAAGCGCAGGGCCTGGCTGGCGAAGTCGCTGACGCCGGCGCTGCCGGTGAGCGCGGTGTCGTCCAGGCGCATCTCCAGGCCGCTCAGCATCAGCCGGCTGGAGGTGGCCTCCAGGGCCGATTTCAGGCTGGCTTTCGACAGGACATTCCCATCGGCGGTGTCGATGGCCGGCTGGCCCAGTTGCGCCAGCAGCTCCCGGGGACTGAACTCCCCCACCTCGAGCGTGCCCTTGAACAGCGGGGCGGTGGTGATGTTGCCGCCCTTGAGGGCGCCGTTCATCCGCAGCCCGTAGGCGGTGAGGGTGAGTCCGGTCACGTCCAGGGTCTGCTGCCAGAGGTCGGCGTCCACCTCGGCATTGAGCTGGATATCGGCCTTGCCGCCGGGCAGGGTCTCGCCCTGTGACTCCGCGCGCAGCTCCAGGCCCTTGACCGTGTACCGGCCCTTGTCGGGCTGGGCGTTCACCTCGCCCTTGAGCGACAGGTGGCTTTTCATGGCCGGGGCGCTGGAAGTGAGATCGAGGCTTGCCTCGACGGGGAACGGCCGTCCAGGCACCAGTTCGCCGCTCTTGAGGTTGAGGTTCTCCACCGTCTGGCGGGTGCCGCTCTGGCGATCGTCCCAGACCACGCGGGCGTCGCTGAGCTCGATTCCGCCCACCGCCAGGGCGGCCACGGCCGGGGCGGGTTCGCCGGCGGGCTTCTCCTCCGCCGCGGCCTCGGCGCTCTCGGCGGGCACCAGGTCATCCCAGTTGCTGCGCCCGTCCCTGGCCCGGGCGAGGTTGAGCTGCAGGCCCTCGAGGGCCACGGTATCGATCTCCACCTCCTTCCTCAGCAGTGGCATCAGCTTGACCCGCGCCTGGGCGGCCTCGATGCGGGCGAAGGGCTCCTCGCCGAATCCCTGCGCGTTGCCCAGCTGCACCTGGCCCAGCTCGATGCCCAGCCAGGGGAAGACGGTGATGCCGATATCACCGTTGATGGCGAGATCCCGGCCGGTGCGCTCCTTGACCACCGTGGTGAGCTGGTCGCGGTAGTCGTTGGGGTCGAAGAAGAGGGTGAAGTAGACCGCCATTCCGGCCACGAGGAGGATGACGAGGCCGATGAGGCCGGCGAGGATCTTGAGCAGGGCTTTCATTGTTGTGAACTCCATTTCCGGCTGTTTCATTGAGGCTAGCAACGGGGTTGGGCGCAGGCAACCTGGCCTCAATCCGGTAATCGGAATGTTGCAATGCAGCGAGCGGAGGTCGATTTGATCATTCCCCGAACAGGTGTGATATTCAACTACAGGGGGAGGAGATAAGGAGGTTGATTGCAGCACCGGCCCCGGATGCATGCCAGATTCTGGTCTGACCCGTCGTCCAGGAGGATGAGTGATCGGAAATGCCGTGATTTCAGCTGATTGCAACCTTCATGCGAGCTGTAGTCACAGTCATTCGTCGCCTCTCGCCCAAACTGTCCGCCAGGAAGACCATGGGCATCGAACCCCGGGGCAACTGAGACCGGTCCGCAACCGGGCCGGAACCCTGACATCACTTGAGAAGGAGGCAGGGCGCATGAGTGACTACTGCGTTGTGCTTGCCGATGCAGCTCGGGCAAGGATCTTCACCCTCGAACCGGCGGCGCTGCCGGAAATGGAGTCCGGGCCCAACCTGACGGAGTATCACGACCTGGTAAACCCCGAGATGGAGCAGGCCGACAAGGATCTCTGGAGCGAGATGAAGAGCGGCCGCAACCGCGCATCCTCCGGGGCCGCCCACGGATATGACGACCACCGTGAGAAGCACGCCGACGAGTTCGTCGCGCGCTTCGCCCGCCAGGTGGCGGATGATGTGGTCCGGGTCGTCAACAGCCGGAAGGCCAAGCACCTGGTGGTGCTGGCCGAGAAACGCATGCTCGGTTTCCTGCGCAATACCATGGGCAGCGGCCTCAATGGCGTGCAGGTGCATGAAGTGGCCAAGAATCTCAGCAAGCTCAGCACCACCGAGCTGCACAATCGTCTCGCGCAGGACGGCCTGCTGCCGAAGCGGCAGCGTCCCACCGGCTGACGCGCCGGATTTCCCGGGCGGGCGGTTTGAGGACCGCCCGCCGTATCCACCACGGTAACTCCCATGGGCTCGAATCCCGCTGCGGACAGCGGCCTGCTCTGTGCCTATCTCCTGGACGGGCAGGGTGGCGGCACGCTCCAGGACATGGATGCGGTACGCCGTTGGCGCCCGGGCGCCGGGACGTTGTGGGTGCATCTCGACTACACCAGCCCCGATGCCCGGGCCTGGCTGGAGGAGGAGAGCGGCATCGATCCGGTCATCGCCGCCGCCCTGTTCGCCGAGGAGACCCGGCCCAGGGCCCTGACAGCGGGCGACGGACTGCTGGTGGTCCTGCGCGGGGTGAACCTGAATCCCGGTGCGGATCCGGAGGACATGGTTTCCATCCGGCTCTGGTTAGACGGCGAGCGCATCATCTCCACCCGGCGCCACAAGCTGCTGGCCGTCGCCGATCTGCGCGCCGCCATCGAGGCCGGCGTGGGCCCCGAAACGCCGGGGGCGTTCCTGGCCCGCCTCGCCGAGGGCCTGCTGCTGCGCATGTCATCGGTGGTGCACGGCCTCGATGAGGCGGTGGATGCCCTGGAGGAGGATGTGCTCAGCGCCGAAAGTCATGCCCTGGGTCCGCGCCTGTCCGGCCTGCGCCGCCAGGCCATCATGCTGCGCCGCTACCTGGCTCCCCAGCGCGAGGCGCTGAACCGGCTGGTGCTGGAGAAGGTAAGCCTGATTGCGGCCAACGAGCGCGCCGAGCTGCGCGAAGTGGCCGATCGCACTTCCCGCTACCTGGAGGATCTGGACGCCGCGCGGGAGCGGGCGGCGGTGACCCAGGAGGAGCTCAACAGCCGCCTCTCCTCGCGGATGGAGCAGCGCATGTACCTGCTCTCCATGGTGGCGGCGGTGTTCCTGCCCCTGGGGTTTATCACCGGCCTGCTTGGCATCAACGTCGGCGGCATTCCCGGCGAGGGGGTGGGGTGGGGATTTTTCGCCGTCTGTGCCCTCCTGGTCGTGGTGCTGGCGGCACAGATGTTCTATTTCCGCCGCAAGGGATGGATATGATTCGCCAGTTGCCAGTTGCCAGTTGCCAGTTGCCAGTTGCCAGTTGCCAGTTGCCAGTTGCCAGTTGCCAGTTGCCAGTTGCCAGTTGCCAGTTGCCAGTTGCCAGTTGCCAGTGATCGGCAGTTTCACACAATCGGCAGCTCGGGCAGGATTTCCGCGCTCTGGACGTGCTCCTGGAACGCCTCCAGATGCGCCTCCACCTCCCTGACGGCCTGGAAGCGGGCCACGTGGTAGAGCGCCTCGCCCTCGTTGACCAGGGGCAGGTTGGCCCGGCCGATGACGATGCCCTCCACCGTGGAGATGACCTCCTCCTCCCGCTCGCCGAAGGGATCGGCGACGAGGCCCAGCACTTCCCCCTTCACCACCCGGGCGCCGAGGGGCACCAGGCTGCGGAGAATGCCGCCCTGGGGGGCGCGCATCCAACTGCTGGAGCGGGCCACGTAGGGCTCCCGCGGAGGCTTCCTGCTCCGGCTCCGGGGCAGCATTCCCAGTGCCCGCATCACGTTGACGACACCATGCACCCCCACGCGGATGCCGAACTCGTCGAAGCGCAGCGCCTCGCCCGCCTCGTAGAGCAGGGTGGGGATGCCCTTGTCGGCGGCCGCTTCCCGCAGCGAGCCGTCGCGCAGGTCGGAGTTGAGGATCACCGGCACCCCGAACAGGCGGGCCAGGCGCTCGGTCTCCGGGTCGTCGAGCTTGGCGCGGATCTGGGGCAGGTTGCTGCGGTGGATGGCGCCTGAGTGGATGTCGATGCCGTACTGGCTGTTGTCCACCACCTCGGTCATGAACAGGTTGGCCAGCCGGGCTGCCAGCGAGCCGCACTCCGAGCCGGGAAAGACGCGGTTCAGGTCGCGGCGGTCGGGAAGGTAGCGGGAGTGGTGCAGGAACCCGTGCACGTTCACCACCGGCACGGCGATGAGGGTGCCGTGCAGCTTGTCGATCGCCGGCAGTTTCAGCAGGCGCCGGATCACCTCCACGCCGTTGATTTCATCGCCGTGGATGGCCGCGCTGACGAACAGCCGCGGGCCGGCGCGCTTGCCGCGCACCACCTGCACCGGCATGGTGATGGGCGTATGGGTATAGAGGCGGGCGACCGGAACATCGATGGTGACCCGGGTGCCCGGGGCGATGTCCTCGCCGTTGATGAACAGTGGGCGCCTGGCCATGGCCGGCTCAGCCCTTGCCCTTGGTACGGGTGCGGTTGGGCTTGGCGTTCTTCTCGATAAACAGGATTATCTGGTCCGCCACGTCCTTGCCCGTGGCCATCTCGATCCCCTCCAGCCCGGGCGACGAGTTCACCTCCATCACCAGTGGGCCGTGATTTGAGCGCAGGATGTCCACGCCGGCCACGTTGAGGCCGACAATCTTGGCCGCTCGCGCTGCGGTGGCCCGCTCGGCGGGTGTCAGGCGCACCAGCGCCGCGCTGCCGCCGCGGTGGAGATTGGAGCGGAACTCTCCCTCCTTCGCCTGGCGCTTCATGGCCGCCACCACCCGATCGCCGATGACGAAACAGCGGATGTCGGCGCCGCCGGCCTCCTTGATGAACTCCTGTACCAGGAAGTTGGCGTCCAGCTCGCGGAAGGCGTCGATGAGGCTCTCGGCGGCCTTGTCGGTCTCGGCCAGCACGACCCCCTTGCCCTGGGTGCCCTCGAGCAGCTTCACCACCAGTGGCGCGCCGCCCACCAGGTCGATGAGCGCCTGCGTGTCGTCCACCGAGTGGGCGAAGCCGGTCACCGGCAGTCCGATCCCCTTGCGGGCGAGCAGCTGCAGGGAGCGCAGCTTGTCGCGGGAGCGTCCGATGGCCACCGACTCGTTCAGGGGGTAGACACCCATGACCTCGAACTGGCGCAGCACCGCCAGGCCGTAGAAGGTGATGGAGGCGCCGATGCGCGGGATGACCGCGTCGAATCCATCCAGCTGCTCACCCCGGTAGTGCACGCCGGGGCGCTGGCTGGCCACGTCCACCTGGCAACGCAAAGGGTCGAGCACGACCATCTCGTGGCCTCGCTCCTGGCCCGCCTCGACCAGGCGCCGGGTGGAATAGAGCTGGCGGTTGCGGGACAGAATTGCAATCTTCATAGGCTGGAGGTTTCCTTTGTACCGGCCCGTATTACCGGGTTTTACGGTGCTGAGGCGCCGGCGGGCGTCCGGTCAGGTATGAGCGGGCGGGATGAACGCTGAAATGGTTGCCCAGCGCCGTGCGCCCGATGAGCAGCCTGAAAGTCATGGAGTCGCGGTTGGTCAGCGTCATCTCCACCGGCCACTCGCGGCCGCCGAGTCTCAGGGTCGTGCGGATGATGTAGCGCTGCTCCCGGTGCCCGCCCGAATCGGAGACCCAGCGCTGGTCGACAATCGGGGCGCTGCAGACGAGCTCGATGTCGGTGCGGCGCTGCAGGGGATGGATGCCGAAACGCACCATGGCCACGCCGCTTTCCTCGTATGGCTCGACGAAATAGGCGTGCAGTGTCGAGGTGCGGGCGCCGGTGTCCACCTTGCCCTTGATGCGGTTGATGCCCAGTTCCGGCAGTGCGGCCCATTCGCGCCAGCCGAGCGGGACGGCTTCGGGGTTGAGTCGTTTGTCACCGGGCATGAAATAGCGGCTCTCATCGGTTCGCGGTGGCGGATGCACGGCGAGGTGCGGATTCTCCCGCCTGCGTCGCGTACAGTAAAGTCCAGTACCGTGACCCATGGATTTCGGAACATACAGAGCCTCCCCGATGTGCCAGGACAAGGCGCGGCGCGCAGGCAATGGCCCAGCCCTTGTCAAGCGATGCAACGCGGTACTGGTGCATCCGGGGGGCTCCCTTCGGGCGGCTCGCTGGATGTACCGAAATCCATGGGTCACGGTACAAGTGTAGTCGCAGTAAGGTGCCTGCAGAGCCCCGAAAGCGTGTGGAGATGGCGACGGTTAGCCGGGGCATCGCCCCGGGTCATGTGTCCGGCGGCAGGAGGTCGAGGCAAGATGGAGTCCGGCAGGGAAATCCGGCGGGGGTGGTGGCGCAGCCCGGGTATTCTGTTCGCGGTGTGTCTGGCCGCCCTGCCGCCATGGCCTGTCGTGGCGGGGGCGGCGGATGTCCCTCCCTCCATCGCCACTCCGGTGCGGCTCAGCGATGTTCCGGAAGCGGACGGTCGATTCATGGGGGTGCGCCTGCTCGGCGCCCTGCGCCTGGCCGTGGCGGAACGTGACGGGCTGTACCTCACCGAGTTGTCCGGCCTGGCCTGGGACCGGGACGAGGCGCTGCTCTACGCGGTCAGCGATCGGGGCGCGGTGTTCCACCTGCAGCCGGTGCTGCGCGCCGGCCGGCTGGCGGATGTGCGCATGCTGGCGGCCTACCCCCTGCGCGGCGGCGACGGGGCGCCGCTGGTCGGCGCCTGGTCCGATGCCGAGGGCCTGGTGCTGGAGCATGAGGCGGACGGGGAGCGCGGCAATACGACCCTGCTGATCTCCTTCGAGGGCCGTCCGCGGGTGGAACGCTATACGACTGACGGGAGCCCGTTGGAACGACTGCGGTTGCCCCCGGCGCTGTCCGGAGTCGACAGTTACCGTGATCCCAACAGCGCCCTGGAATCCCTCGTCCGGCACCCGTCCCTGGGCCTGATGACCGCCCCCGAGCGCCCTCTGGCCGGGATGGGAGCACGCACGGTTCCCCTCTGCACCCTCACCGGCCGCTGCCGGGACTACCCTCTGGCGGATGCCCCGGGCAGCGCCCTGACGGCACTGGAGCCGCACCCCGACGGCGGGCTCCTGGCGCTGGAACGGGCCTTCGTCTCCATGTTCCGGCCGCTGGTGATCAGCCTGCGTCATGTCCGGCTGCCGGAAGGAGGGGGGCCGGTTGGGGTGGAAACGCTGGCGACCTTCGACACCAGCCGCGGCTGGCAGGTGGACAATTTCGAGGGGTTGGCATTCCACGAGGGCCGGCGCTACTTCATGGTCAGCGACGACAACGGCAGCCCCCTGCAGCATACCCTGCTGGTTTACTTCGAACTGTTGCCGCAGGACCCGCGGTAAGGAAGATAAAAAAAGCCCGCTGACATGGTGGGAGCGGGCTCTAATAAGGACTGCCAGATGGAGGATGACCCATAGGGTCGAAGAAATCGTATGCCCAACCGCGGGTGGGATGCGTTGCGAATCGTCAATCAGTCGAAAAAAATGCCCGCGCTGGGCGGGCAAGGCAAAAACTGCATCAGATGGAAAACCGATCGTGGAAATCGACGGTCATGCTATGCCGTGCCGGGCACTCCGCACTTGACCTGCCTCAAGTGGCGGTGCGAGCCGACGTCCGCCATGGATAAAAAAAAGGCCCGCCGGGCGACGGGCCTTCACGGACTGCTCAGATGGAGGTTGGAGACGTGTGTCTCGGGGCCAAGGATAGGGGGAGCGGGCCCAACCCGTTTTGATCCAGATCAAGAATATTAGAATTGTCTGATGTATTCGGCGCGGCCCGGGCCGCGGCCCCGGTGCCAGGAGACAAAAAAACCGGCCCGAGGGCCGGCTGATTGTCCGCGGTCCGTCGGGACCGCGGTGGATTCTGGAGCGGGTGATGGGAATCGAATCCACGTTAGAAGCTTGGGAATCGTTACGCTCTCTGTAACCTACTGATATTTCTGCAATCGACTGTCTACCAAGCTGTCTACCCGATGTACTTTGACGTGGGTTTTGTCTACCCTGTGTCTATCAGAACGGCACTCAGGGACATCCCATGAACAACGTCATCAAGCTGCGCCAAGGCACCTCCAGCACCAGTGAATCCCGGCTCCTGTCCGACGCTGAAGCGGGCAGGGCCAAGCCCTGCCAACATCGCTACTTCATCCGCGATACCCAGCACACCGGCTTTGCCCTGCTGGTACATCCGACCGGCTCAAAGGTCTGGGTGACAGAGCAGCGGGTGAAGGGGACCGGCAAGGTCCGCAGGGTGACCCACGGCAAGACCTCGGCCCTGAACTATCAGAAGGCCCTCAAGCTGCACCTCGACGTGGTCGGCAAGCTGGCCGAGGGCATCGACGTGACAGAGCAGCGCCGCAAGGACAGGGCAACCCAAGTCACTTGGGAACAGGTGCTGAAGGGCTACATCGCCGACAAGACAGCGGCGGGGAAGCTGCGGCCCAGCACGGTGCGTCTCTACGGGAAGTTGCTTGCCGGGACTGCGGGACCACTGGCGAAGCTGTCGGTATCGGCCACCTCAAGGGAGCGGGTCAAGCGGTGGTATCTGGGTCTTGCTGAACACCCCGCCCAAGCCAATCAGGCATTGCGGCTCCTCAAGTCTCTCTGGGGCTACGGGGTAGCGGTGGGCATGCTGCCAGAGGCCACCCCAGACCCAACGGCGGTGATCTCCAAGGGGGGTATCAAGTATGCCGACAAGGTGCGCGAGAACCAGCTACCGCCCGAGCGGTTCGGAGAGCTGGCCGCCGCCATCCTGATGCTGCACGGGCAGGGGGACTTCTCGCGGACTACTCGGGATGCGCTGCTGCTGCTAATGCTCACGGGGTGGAGGCGGGAGAATGTGCTGCAGCTGAAGCACCAGCAGGTGGACCTTGCCCAAGGCATCATCAACCTGGACCAGACCAAGACCACCCCGCAGCTGGTCCCGTTGACCTCGGTCACGTCGGCCCTTGTGAAGTCCTGCAGGGATAACGGGTCGGTCTACGTGTTCCCGTCGCCAAGGGCCAAGGAGGATGTAGATATCCCGCTGAGGAACCCTCACCCCGCCTTGAAGCTGGTCAGCAGGGAACTCGGCTTGGACTGGGATATCACGCCCCAGTCATTGCGGGCCTCCTTCTCTACGCTGCTGGGTTATCTCGGTGTCCCTCAGTTCATGGTCAAGGCCCTCATCGGACACTCGGTCGGTAACGATGTCACCCTGAAGCACTATCAGCGGCTGCACATCCAACCCCTGCGGGAGTCGCTGAAGATGGCCCACGACTACGTGTCCTGCTCCATGCCGGTGGAGGGGGAAGTGGAGCTAGACAGTCGCGCCCTGCAGTTCATGGCCTTCGGTCATGCCGAGGGGGTGCAGAGCTTGGACGATGTAATCATTCCACGGTGATTTGCTGCTCAATCCTGACATGGCCCTAGAACGGCCTAGAAGCCCCTCCCTACGGGGGGTATTGGGGTGACCCTTTGGGTATGCACTACCTACCTCCTATCTAGTCCGTAGGGAGGGGCACTCAGGCCGCCCCAGCCCTATCCGGCTTTCTGAGATGGGCCATTTTCCAGATTGGCCGCTCGCCTGCCCTGCTTCGCGGCACGTTCCACCTTCCGCCGAATGTCGCCATAGGCGGCCAGCATGGCGGGGACTTCCTGCCGCAGGGTCTCGGTCATGTCCGGGGGGAGGTGGGCCAGCAGGGTGTTACCTCCCGGCTCCTTGAGCATCTGCAACGCCAGCTTGCAGACCGCTTCCCCCTCGATGTGGACATGCTCCCGCCACTGCCCGTCCAGAGGACAGACAGGGGCGCTGCAGCGGCTGTATTCGTGGCACTGCTCGGGGGAGGTACTCACTTCACCAGACCCCGCCGACGGGCCACCGGAAGCGGCATCTGTTCGCCGTTGATGGTCACCAGAATGGAGGCTTCCGGGTCGGCCTTCGGGGCGGACTGCTGGAACTTCAGCACCAGGTCAGTGAGGGCACGGGAAGATCCATGGTGGGCCACTTCAAGTGCAGCCTGACGCAGGGTCTGAAGCTGGGTCTCGGTGGCCCACGCGCCGAACTGCTCGATGTCGCTGATGCCCTGCTTCATCGCCGACGCGGAGAGACGGTCAATAATCTCGCCCTCGATGCCCGCCATCATGCCGGCGGCCTCTTCGGGGTTGATGCCGAGTCGAAGGGCGTAGGTCTCGACGGTGCGCTCATCCATGTTGCCAGCGACAACGTCATTGACCAGAGAGGCGGCATTGTCGTGGGAACCGATGGCCTCACCCAGAGACCGACTGAAGGTGGCCGGCTGGTGGGACTTCTCGGGGGCGGACTGCTCAGGGGCGGACTGCTGCACCTCGACATAGCGGCCTTCGCCCTCCTTACGGAGAAGACCCATGGCGACAGCTGCGCCGATGCTCATCTCTTCCGCACCCCAGCCGATGCGGGTCTTGTCGGTCAGTTCCTTGGCGGCCAGTCCAAAGTCGTTGTGTGCGGTGGCAAGCAACCCCTGGCCCTCGGTGTTCGACTGGTGCGACACGTGAACGGAAGCCGTCCCGTAAAGCTCGGTGGTCTCCTGCCCATTCTGGACCGACACGCGGCCATTGGTGGGGGTGCCGGTCATGATGGACTGCGAATCGATGGAGCGGGCATGGCTGGTGTCGGCGTGGCCTTCGACGAATTCGCCAGCTTCGCGGGAGAAGTAGACAGACTGGGTATTGGACATGATGGGTTCTCCGGTAAGAGGGGTGTTGTTGGTGGGATTGGTGCTGCGGGTGCGTATAGGAACGCGGCGGGTGACCGCGTGAGAGCCGACGGGGGCGGCCGGTGGGGGAACTGCAGGGGATGTACTGGGGTGAAGCTCTACGGGTGACGGTGACGATCTGCAGCGGCCACAGCGGCCCCAAGCAGGGCTACCGCGACAGCGACAGCGAAGACAAGCAACATGACAACCTCCTCTAGGTTGGTCTTCAGGTGAAGGGCGTGTTCAGCTCGGCTCTGGCAGTGAGCTTCGCTGTGACCTCGGCATCAATGCCGGCGGCCACGTTGGCAAGGAAGCCAGAGAGCGCACCACGGACATACCGACCAACAGCACGACGTTCGGCAGTGGTGGGCGTCCTGCGATAGGTGTATGTGCGGCCCCCGCTGGAAGTACGCGGCCCTAGCACCTCGGTCGGGGCGGCCTTCAAGATGTGGTTTGCCAGGTTCATGGTCAGGCAGTCGCCGTCGTCCAGAGCGCGGGGATTGTTGCGAAACCACAGGAACATCGTTGCCGACCGAATGGCCAACTCCATGGGGGTCACCCCGCAGGCATGCAGTCGCTGCAGGTGGACCATGCCGACCACGTCGGGTTTGCCGTCTACCGCATCGCTCATCCAGTCATCGAAGAACTTGCAGGCCGCCACAGTGGCTGGGTGGTCCTTGTACTTCGACAGGAAGGCTTCGACAGTGGCCAACTCCTTGACCAGCTCCCGGTCTTGCACTGCCCTGCCGTTGTGGGTTCCCCAGCGGTTCACCTTGATGGCGTGGTACTGGCAGTAGGCCCCGACACGGAAGCGGGGCCGGTTGCAACCGGAGGCGGCGCAGGTTCCCTTATTCGCTTCCATCCGGGCAGCGAAGGTCTTGTACTTTGACATCGGTGGTTCCCTCCTCGGGGTGTAGGTGGTGTTCGACAGTCCAGCAGTCCCGGCCCTCGTCCCACACAGGGCCGCAGTCGTCTTCGTTCCAGATGGGGTGATCGTGGGGGCAGTCGATGGGGAGCATGAAGTGGTCTCCGGGTGGACTGGAAGGGGGACGGTAGGCACCCCCAGACAGACACGCACTGGTTAAAAAGTAACCAATTGGTCCGGCTACTGGGCCGGGAAGGGAATAGCCAGGTTCTGCAGCGCCTCCATGGTCCCAGCCACGCCACGAATGGTGTCGGTGTTGACGTGGTTGTCCCGGAGGAAGGTGCCGACCACGGCGAAGAAGGAAGCCTTCAGCTCCCGCTTGCCGGCGACATGGTCCCGCAGGGCTTCGAGAAAGGCTTCAGTCAGCAGCTGGTGCAGCTCCCACAGTTCTTCGATGGTGGCGGGGCCGTGTCGGGTCTCGGTGTTAGTGGTCATGGGTCAGTGGTTTCCGTGGAAGGGTGGACGGTTGGGGGTGGCGAGCAGTTCGGCAAGGGTCTTCTTCGGTGGGCGGTGGCGGTCTTCAAGCTCCATCCAGCTGGGCAGCTGCTCGCCCTTCTCGATGTGGGGCAGCTTGTGGCCTCCCCACACAGTGTCGCGGGGCTGGGTGGCTGCCTTGATGGCGACAGCTTCGGTCAGGCTCCGGGGCTTGGAGGTCTCGACGTGGTACAGCAGCAGCTCCACAGCTCGGGACAGTACGGCACGACGTGGAACCATCCGCCCGGTGCAGCGGCGATACCAAAGCGCCAGATAATCGAGACGGGCCAGGGTCAGGAAATCGAGGTCAAGGCCGGTGGAGGTGGTGAAGGGGGACTTCAGGCGGGAGGACATGCGGGGGTTCCTGTGGTGTGGTACGGACGGGCAAAAAGGGTTCCTTGCCCTCGGCCAGTCGCCAACGCGGAGGAGGTGAGACACGTAGCGCCAGGGCCGGGGGAAGGAAGCCAACCGGAGAACTTCTAGTGGTCAGTTGTGACGGTGCCCGCGTTGGGGGCCGGCCGCAGGTGACCAGTGGGGCGGGAGGACACGATGCAATAGCCGATGACCTCCTTGGTGGCAGGGTCACGGTTCACAATAATCGTGCCGTCCATCTCTGCCTCTGCAACAGAGCAGACCTTGCCGTGAACCTGAATCAGGGAATCATCGAACATGGGGGGAGGTGTCCTTGTGCTGGGGGCAGCTTGGAGGGGGAGCAGGAAGGGGGACTTGAAGAGAGACTAGAAGGGGTACTTCTGGAGATACTGCATACAGGTACTACCTACACAGTACACACACAGGTATGAACCTAGAGAGGGGAACCATAGGAACTCTTGAAGACAACCCTTACAGAGACTGACAGGGACAACTTCAAGACCACCTATAGGGAGACCTACAGAGGGAACTTGTCTTGCCCCTACCCCCCTTACCCCCCTTCCCCTGTCGGTTCTTTCTACAAAGGTGGGTCTTATTGCAGTGACAACTACTTTGGCCCCCGTCGGCTCTTTCTACAAAGGTGTGTGGATTGCAATTTGCAACACTCTGGCCCCTTGTCTTCCCCCATACCCACCGCCCCGCAGGGTCTCTTTAAGTATACCTTTCGGGACATTCTGCTTGACGTGTCTCATTCCATGTCTCAGAATCTGATTCCAGCAACCCCTTAGACATTCAGAGACACGGCACAAGGAGACATACCATGGCAACGGTCGGTTACGCGAGAGTGAGCAGCACGGGGCAGAGCCTGGCTGTGCAGCTGGACAAGCTGAAGGCGGCCGGCTGTGACCGGGTCTATCAGGAGAAGAAGAGCGGGACCACGGACAACAGGCCAGAACTGAAGAAGGCCCTGCACTATCTGCGCGAAGGGGATACCTTGGTGGTCACCAAGCTGGACCGGCTCGCCCGCTCTACGCTCCACCTCTGCCAGACTGCCGACCAGCTGCAGGCGGATGGGATTGCCCTCAAGGTGCTGGACCAGAGCATTGACACCAGCACCCCGACCGGCAAGCTGCTCTTCAACGTGCTGGCCAGCATTGCCGAGTTTGAAACCGCGATACGGAAGGAGCGGCAGATGGAGGGCATTGCCAAGGCCAAGGAGCGCGGCGTCCAGATGGGCCGGAAGGCGAAGCTGTCAGACCAGCAGGTGGAGGAACTGCGCCAGCAACGGAAGGCGGGCAAGCTCATCAAGGAACTGATGCAGGAGTACGGGCTTTCCAAGGCCACTGTCTACCGGCTCCTGAGTGAGGCGCAGTAAGAGCGGGCAGCGTCGCGGCCGGCTGGCGGCCCTTGCCGAACGCTCGCGCCCCAGCGGCTCAGGCCCCACCGGGGGGAGTGCGCGGTTTCCTATACCATCGATGTCCGCACGGAATTTTCCGGGAAATATTTCTGGTTGACTGTGGAGTCACCTAGTCCAAGTCCAACCCAGTTGAGAAGGTGAAGGTGCCAACATCCTTGCCTGTCTTACCGTCCTTCAGCACCAGAATGTCAGCCTGGGAGTTGTTCGCGTAGTAGAAGGTCAGGACAAGGTTTGAGAAGCTGCGCTTCTCATCGACATTAAGCGCACTCCACTGAGGTCCTGTGTACGCATGGGGGAGGGCAGCCGGCTGCTCCACCTTGTAGAACACGCCCTGTCCGATGAGTTGCTCAATCAGCTCCTTCCGTTTCTCTTGCGTCTCGGGGGAGGTGTCCAGTCGTGCCTCTGTCTTGGGCTTGGAAGCAACTTGCTGGCTGGTCGATTCAGTTTGGTTTACCACGACGCCGATGATCAGGATTATGCCGATGAGCAGGAAGAACGCTGTGAACAGCTTAAGGATGCCTCTGATGATGCCGCCGCCCTTCAAGGGTGCGCCACAGTGAGGACAACTTTTCGCCTTGGAACTGACTGCTCGCCCGCACTCCCTACACTTTTTCAGCGCCATCGTTCCCTCCTCCCTGCGTCTGTCGCGCCCTTTGACCGTACAGTGTAGCCACGCGACGCCGGATGATGGACTGAGCAGGTCAGCAGTTCCCCTTAAAGCCGTCTACCAGCCGTCTACCAGCCCACAATCCCCAGAAATGAAAAGGGCCTGCATCTCTGCAAGCCCTTGATTTTCTTGGAGCGGGTGATGGGAATCGAACCCACGTTAGAAGCTTGGGAAGCTCCTGTTCTACCATTGAACTACACCCGCGAAGGCGTCTTATTCTATGCGAACCGGCGGGCAGGTCAATTCCCTGGGCCCGGGTTCGATGCCGGCGGGGCTCAGGCCAGCTCTCCGTACAGTAGCTCGACCTCCTTGCGGTAGCGCTCCAGCACCTGCTGGCGCCGGGTTTTCAGGGTCGGCGTGAGCAGCCCGTTCTCCACCGTCCAGGCGTCCAGCATGGGGACCACGCGCCGCACCTTGGCGTAGCCGGGGAAATCGGCGAGCAGCTCGCGCATGTGCGTGATCAGCTGGTTGCGCAGCCGGTTGTCCAGCAGGCTCGACGGATCGAAGGCGTCCAGCCCGAGCTGCCTGGCCAGTGTCACCCAGTGCTCGCCGTTGAGCACCACCAGGGCGCTCAGGAAGGGGCGACCCTCGCCCAGCACCAGCACCTGGTCGAAAAGGGGATCCAGGGCGATGGCCGACTCCATGTCGCCGGGCGGCACCTTCTCGCCGTTGGAGAGCACCAGGATGTCCTTGATCCGCCCGGTGATGTAGAGATGTCCCTGCCGGATACGGGCCTGATCGCCGGTGTGCAGCCAGCCGTCGCTGTCGATGGTCTGGGTGGTGGCGGCATGGTTGTTCCAGTAGCCCTGCATCACGCCGGGTCCGCGGACCAGCAGTTCGTCGTTCTCCCCGATTTTCACCTCCACGCCGCGCAGGGGCAGGCCGACGCTGGCGGGTTCGTTGTCCTCGAGGGTGTTCACGCTCACCACCGGGCTGGTCTCGGTCAGGCCGTAGCCCTGGAGAATGGGCAGCCCGAGCCCGATGAAGGTGCGGGCCACGGAGAAGGGGAGTGCGGCGCCGCCGCTCACGGCGACCCGCAGGCGACCGCCGAGGCGGGCGAGGACCTTGTCCGCCACCAGCCGCCGCAGCAGCGGCCACAGCAGCAGCTGCGGCGAGAGCCAGCGGCTGGCGCGCCCCTGGTTCACCTGGAAGCGGCGCCAGCCCACCGCGGCGGCGGCCCTGAACAGGAAACCGGCGAGGGGTTTCTTCTGCAGCTGGTCCTCGAGACGGGCATAGACGCGCTCGTAGATGCGCGGCACCGATATCAGCGCCGTGGGACGGATGGTCTGCAGGTCCTCGGCCAGTTGCTGGACCGAACGGGAAAACGCCACCGTGGAGCCGGCCATCATCGGCAGGTAGTAGCCGCCCGTGCGCTCCAGGGTGTGGGACAGGGGCAGGAAGGAGAGAAAGGTGTCTTCCCGGTAGACCGAGACCATGGTCAGGCTGGCATGGGCGATGGAGAGCATGTTGTGGTGGCTCAGCATCACCCCCTTCGGCCGGCCGGTGGTACCCGAGGTATAGACGATGGAGGCCAGGGACTGGCTGCCGTGTTCGCCATGCCGCACTTCGTGCTCACCGCGCGGAAGCCATTCATCCACGTGAATGACGCGGGGATCGTCGTCATTGCCCCCCGACTTGTGCTCCAGCACCAGCACCCGCCGCAGCGCGGGCAGGCTCTCGTCGGCCGAGCACAGGCGGCGCCACTGGGTGTCATCCTGGATCAGCAGCAGCTTGGCGGCCGAATCATTGAGTATGTAGGCCGCGCTGTCGGGCCGGTCGTCGGTATAGAGCGGAACCACCACCAGCCCGAGTCCCAGGGCCGCCTGGTCGAATTCCACCCACTCCCGACAGTTGCGCAGCACGATGGCGACCCGGTCTCCTGGCTTCAGCGCTTCCTGCGCCATGCCCGCCTGCCAGCGCGCCACCTGCCGGGCCACCTCGCGCCAGGTGGCGTCCACCCACAGGCGGTCGCGGCGGTCGAACTGGCGGTAGGCGACGCTGTCGGGAGTGCGGCGGACCCGTTCCCGGAACAGGCCATCCAGCGTGACGGCGGTCTCGACCGCGACGATGTCTTCATTCCACTCGTGCATGGGACCGCATTTCTCCAGAAAACGCCGGGTCTTGCAAGTCCTTCCGATTGACCGTCCCGGCGGGGTCCCGGTACCCTTTACGGTTATGGATATCACCGTCAACGGCCAGTCCCGCAGCGTATCCGATGGCGCCAGCCTGGAGCAGCTCCTGGTTGAGCTCGGCTATACGGGGCGCCGGCTCGCCGTCGAGATCAACCGCGAAATCATACCCCGCAGCGCCCACGCCGCGACGCGCCTCCAGCCCGGCGACCGGGTGGAGATCGTGCAGGCAATCGGTGGCGGTTCGCCCTGCGGCACCGGACACGCCCGTCGCCCATGAGCCGCCGCCCAGCGCCTCCGGATGGGCAGGTCCGGACGTGGCACGGTATACTCGACGTTTCAGTTCCAACCCTCAGCCTGTTCAGGATTCCAGCATGACCCAGGATGCACCGACCCCGGGCGACGACACCTTGATTGTCGCCGGCAAGACCTACCATTCCCGCCTGCTGGTGGGTACCGGAAAATACAAGGACCTGGAGGAGACGCGCCAGGCCATCGAGGCCAGCGGGGCGGAGATCGTCACGGTGGCCATCCGGCGCACCAATATCGGCCAGAATCCGGGTGAGCCCAATCTTCTCGACGTCATCCCGCCGGATCGCTACACCATCCTTCCCAATACGGCCGGCTGCTACACCGCCGAGGATGCCGTCCGGACCTGCCGCCTGGCGCGTGAGCTGCTCGACGGCCACAACCTGGTGAAGCTCGAGGTGCTCGGCGACCAGAAGACCCTGTTCCCCGATATCACCGCAACCCTGGAGGCGGCGGAGATTCTCGTCAGGGAGGGGTTCGAGGTGATGGTCTACACCTCCGACGATCCCATCATCGCCAAGCGCCTGGAGGAGATGGGCTGCGTGGCGGTCATGCCGCTGGCCGCGCCCATCGGCTCGGGTCTCGGCATCCGCAATCCCTACAACATCCGTCTCATCCTCGAGAATGCCGGCGTACCCATCCTGGTGGACGCCGGTGTGGGTACCGCCTCCGATGCAGCCATCGCCATGGAGCTCGGCTGCGACGGGGTGCTCATGAACACCGCCATCGCCGCGGCCGGCAACCCGGTGCTCATGGCCTCGGCCATGAAGAAGGCCATCGAGGCCGGCCGCGAGGCCTATCTCGCCGGCCGCATGCCGCGCAAGCTCTACGCCAGCGCCTCCTCGCCCATCGACGGCACCTTCTTCTGAGCCACGCTGGCGTGAGTGCGTGAGTGCGTCCGCGGTTCGCCGCAATCGCGCATTCACGCACTCACGGTCCCAGAGTCCAACCGAAGCCCCGGTGCCGAGATTTGCGTTGGCGATGACCGAAGCCCCCCCGAAACACCGCCCCATCCGCAGCTTCGTGCGCCGTGAGGGGCGCATGACGCCGGCCCAGCAGCGCGCCATGGACGAGTTATGGCCCGTCTACGGACTGGATCTGGAGGACTGTCCACTGGACCCGATGGCGGTATTCGGCCGCCGGGCGCCGCTGGCACTCGAGATCGGCTTCGGCATGGGGGATGCCCTGCTGGCCATGGCCACCGCGGCGCCGGACGCGGACTTCATCGGCGTTGAGGTGCATCGACCGGGGGTGGGTTCGCTGCTCAACCGGCTGCGGGCCGCCGGCATCACCAACGTCCGGCTCTTCTGCGCCGATGCGGTCGAGGTGATCGAGCGCTGCCTGCCCGCCGGTTCCCTCGCCCGGGTCTGCCTCTTTTTTCCCGATCCCTGGCACAAGAAACGCCACCACAAGCGGCGCCTGGTGCAGCCGCCGTTCGTCGAACGGGTGCGCGACAGGCTAGCGCCCGGCGGGGTTTTCCACCTGGCCACCGACTGGGAGGACTACGCCCGGCACATGCTGGAGGTGCTTTCCAGGTCCGAGGGGCTGCGCAATACCGCGGCGGACGGCCGCTTCGTCCCCCGCCCCTCCTACCGACCGGAAACCAAGTTCGAGCGCCGCGGGATGCGTCTCGGTCATGGGGTCTGGGACCTGGTGTTCGAACGCGCCAGGTGAGCAACCGCCGCTTCCGCCCGTGCAATCCCTTTGCACGGGTGGCTGGCATCGCTGCGCAGATCCGGCACAATAGGTGCGGATGTCCCGTCCGCCGCTGCCTGTGCCGGGTGCGCTGCGGCGTCTCCGCCGAGGCCTCCGGGCCCCGTCCCAGGGCATCTGTATGCGCCTCCACGGGCGCACGGCACACCGGGAGAGGGCGTGAAACAGAGGATGAGCGATGCCGGATAAGCACCACGATGACAGTCTGCAGGATCGGCTGGTCCGCCTGCGTCAGGCCTACTTCAAGGATCTGCCCCGCAAGCTCCAGCGCATCGAGTCGGGCTGGGAGAAGCTCTCCGGCACTTCCGTCACCGGGGAGCGCCTGAAGGACCTTCGCCAGCAGGTGCACAATCTGGCCGGTTCCAGCGGGACCTTCGAATTCCCCGGCCTGAGCAGGGCGGCGCAGGAGCTCGAGCTGATGATCGGCTCGGTGCTGGATCAGGAGACACCGCTCACCAAGGCGCAACGGGACAAGCTGCAAGGCCGGTTGGAAGCGCTGGCACAGGTGGCCCGTGACACCGACCCTGGCGAAACCGCCGACAAATTCCTGCACAACATCACCGAACCCCTGGTGGGCCCCGAGGGCAGCGGTCTGCTGTTCATCGTCGATGACGACCCGGACGTCAGCGGCTACCTCGGGCAGAATCTGCGTGCCCACGGCTTCGAGGTGCGGCAGCTGCAGACGTTGAAGAGCCTGCGGGAGGCGATCGAGGTGGAGCACCCGGCGGTCATCCTCATGGATATCATCTTCCCCGAGGGTGAGCTGGCGGGTGTCGAGGCCATTGCCGAGCTGCGCAAAACGATGGAAAACCCGCCCGCAGTGCTGTTTCTCTCCTCCCGCAGTGACATGATCGCCCGCCTGGAGGCCATGCGCGCGGGAGCAGACGCCTATCTGACCAAGCCGGTGGACATCCCCACCCTGGTCAGCAAGCTGAGCCTGTTGATCTCACCCTCCGCCCAGGCCGAACCCTATCGGGTGCTGGTGGTGGATGACGACCGCAGCCAGGCCCTGTACTGCGCCGCCATCCTGAAAAAGGCGGGCATGCTGCCCGAAATCATCACCGATCCCATGACGGTGATGGGGATCCTGGATACCTTCGTTCCGGACCTGATCCTCCTGGACCTCTACATGCCCAAGGTGGGTGGACTTGAGCTGGCCTCGGTCATCCGCCAGCGCGAAGACCTGGGCGATATACCCATCGTCTTCCTCTCGGGGGAGACGGACGCGGAGAAGCGTTTCGCTGCTCTGAGCCTGGGGGCGGACGACTTCCTGACCAAGCCCATCACGCCTCCGCACCTGGTTTCGGCGGTGCGCAACCGCATCCTCCGCTCCCGTGCCATGCAGGCCAAGCTCAAGCTGCTGACACGCCAGGATCGCCTGACCGGGCTGTACAACCGCGACTACCTGCTCTCCCAGCTCGAGAGGATCGTGGATCAGGTCGTGGCCGGTGGACTGGGCCGGGCCCTGGTCTACCTGTCCATCGACAACTTCAAGGAACTGAGCGCGCGGCTGGGTATGCGCGGAGGCGACCGGGTGGTGGCCGGCGTGGCCGAGCAGGTGCGTCGCGCGGCGCGCCCCGGGGATCTGCTGGGGCGTTACAGCGGTGCATCGTTCATCGTCGCACTGCGCAGCCCCGATCTGGGTGCCGCCCAGGACTGGGCGGACGGGCTGCGTGCGCAGGTGGAGCAGCACATTATGGACACCGGGCCGCAGAGTGTCTCGGTGACCGTGAGCCTGGGCATCGTCGGCCTTGGCAGCACCGTCCCGGATGCGGCCACCGCCGTCATGCAGGCGAACCAGGCCTGTCACTCGGCCCAGGAGCTGGGCGGCAACCGGGTTCAGGTCTACCAGGCCACCGAGGGAGTGAGCCTGCGCGCCGACGCCGAGCAGGGCTGGGTCAAGCGGGTGGAGGCGGCGCTCAAGGAGGACGGCCTGCGTCTGGTCTACCAGCCCATCGTCAATCTGCACGGTGAGCAGGCGCCCTTCTATGAGATCTTCGTGCGCCTGCTCGACGAGGAGGGCGCGGAGGTGCCGGCGGCACGCTTCATCCCGGTCGCCGAGCGCAATGGCCTGATGCCGCGGGTGGATCGCTGGGTGCTGCAGCACGCGGTGCGCGCGGCCGCCGGGCAGCATCGCAACGGCAACCCGGTGCGGCTGTTCGTTACCCTGTCGGCCACCACCGTGGGGGACACCGGCCTGCTGGCCTGGGTGGCCGATATCCTGAAGCAGGCGCGCCTGCCCAACGAGGCGCTGGTCATCCAATGCAGTGCGCGGGATGCCGAGGATCGGCTCAAGCCGGCGCGGGAGCTGATCGACGGCTTGCACGAGCTGGGCGTGGCAACCGGCCTCAGCCACTTCGGCGGTGGAGGCGCCCCGCTGGGCCTGCTGAACCACCTCAACCCCGACTACATCAAGTTCGACCAGCAGCTGGTGCGCGAGTCGCTGACGGAGAGCAGGCCCGGAACCACCCTGCGGGAGCTCATCAACACCACCCGTGCGCTGGGCAAGCTGAGCATCGTGCCGTTCGTGGAGGAGGCCGCCACCCTGGCCACCCTCTGGAGCTGCGGCGTGGACTACGTCCAGGGCTACTTCGTACAGGGCCCCGACACCCAGCCCGACTACGACTTCGTCAGCGCCACGCTCTGAGCTCCCCCGCCGCGGCCGGGCACTCCTGGAAGATGCGCTGGGTGCAGCCGGCGCAGCGGTCCGCGTCCAGCTTCGGCACGATGGCGCGGATGGCGTCGGCCTTGCTCGAGAACATTTTCTTCACGCCGATGGTTTCGATCTGCCCTCCGCGTACCAGCACTTCCCTCACCGCGGCCTTGGCGCCGCTGACGTAAAGCGCTCCGCCCAGGTCGCGCAGGCGCTTGGCTTCGGCTGCCAGGGTCTCGGCGCCGGCGGTATCGATGAAATTGATGCCGTTGGCCACCAGCAGGAGGTTGTTCTGCTTTGGCGGGGACTCGCAGATACCCTGGAGGGTGGTGGCGACGTGGTCCACCGCGCCGAAGAAGAGCGAACCGTCGATGCGCGCGATCTTCAGCTGCGGGCACTCCTTCGCCTGGGTGCGGCTGATATTGACCATCTGCCGGGCCGGATGCTTGGGATCGGGCGCGAGGCTGACGATGGCGGGCCGGGAGGTACGGCGAAGGTAGAGGATCAGGGACAGCATGACCCCGGCATAGATGGCGAACTCCAGATCCAGGAACAGGGTGGCGAAGAAGGTGACGGCCATCACCGCCGCCTCCCGGCGGCTGGTGCGGATGATGGAGCGCAGGTGGTGGAAGTCGATGAGGTTCCAGGCCACCAGCAGGATGATTCCGCCCATGGCGGCGATGGGCAGGTAGGCGGTCAGCGGCGCCACCAGGAGCAGGATCAGCGCCAGTGCGAGCGCCGCGAATACCGCCGACAGGGGGGTCTGGGCGCCGGCGGTGTAGTTCAGCCCGGAGCGGGTGAAGGAGCCGGAGCCGGCGTAGGCGGAGAAGAAGCTGCCCACGACGTTGGAGAGGCCCTGGCCGATGAACTCCTGGTTGCCGTCGATGCGCTGCTGGGAGCGGGTGGCGATGGCGCGGCCGATGGAGACCGCCTCGATGAGGCCGAGCAGGGCCACGGCAAGCGCCTTCGGCGCCAGGTTGCGCACGGTGGCCCAGGAGAGGTCGGGCAGCGACAGGGGCGGCAGGTGGGCCGGCAACTCGCCCACCAGCTGGACGCCGTGCTCGGGCCCGTTCAGTGCTATCCCGAGCAGCGTTCCGAGCACCATGGCTATGAGCATGCCCGGAAGACGCGGGCGCCAGCGGCGGATGACCAGCGCAATCGCCAGGGTGACCAGGGCGATGGCGAGCACGTAGAGGTTGGTGTCCGGCAACTGCCGCAGGAGCACCCACCAGGTGTGCAGGAAGGTCTCGCCGCGCGGCACCGGCACGCCCAGCACGTGCTTGAGCTGGCTGGTCGCGATGAGGATGGCCGCGCCGGCGGTGAAGCCAACCACCACGGAATGGGAGACGAAGTTCACCAGGGTTCCCAGCCGGGCCAGGCCGAAGGCGAGCTGGTAGACGCCCGCCAGCAGGGTCAGGGTCAGCGCCATCTGCACGTACTGGGGCGTGCCGGGCTCGGCGAATCCGCTCACCGTGCTGAACACGACAATGGAGATGGCCGTGGTGGGGCCGGAGATCAGGTGCCAGGATGAGCCGAACAGCCCGGCCACGATGGGGGTGATGATGGCGGTATAGAGGCCATACTCCGGCGGCAGACCGGCAATGAGGGCGAAGGCCACGCCCTGGGGCAGCACCACGACCGCGTTGGTGAGGCCGGCGATGAGGTCGGCCTTGAGGGTCTCGCGGGTGACGCGCGGCCACCAGCGCAGGAACGGCAGCAGGCGGACCCACAGCAGACTGCAGCAGGGGGCGGAGGCGGAGGTCTTCGTTGACATTGCGGTGATCCGGGTGCAGCAGGGAATGTGATTTGCGGGCGCGCAGGTCTGCGACATGCGGCTGCCAAGGATAATCCAATCGCAGCGACCATGCCCATAGCGTTCTCTTATGTTGCGGCGCGGCTCACTTTATTGGACCCTGCCGTCCAATGTGAAGATAATGTCAAAATTTTATAATCCACTAAATTCACCTGGAATATTCAGGGGCACGGAATCATTCATGGAGACACTCACCCTTAGCACCGAGATGATCTGGGTGCTGGTCATTCTGGCCTTCACCATCTATCTCTTCGTGTCCGAGGTGGTCGCTGTCGATGTCGCGGCCATCAGCATCATGGTGCTGCTCGGCCTGACCAACCTGGTGGGGCCCTGGCTGGGCCTCGAGCAGGGGCTGGTGCCCGCGACCCAGCTGTTCAACGGCTTTGCCAGTAATGCCGTGATCTCCATCATCGCCGTGATGATCATCGGTGCCGGCCTGGACAAGACCGGGGTGATGGGCAAACTGGCCGGCTTCATCCTCAAGGCGGGCGGCTCCACGGAAAAACGCATCATTCCCATCATCTCCGGCACCGTGGGCTTCATTTCCAGCTTCATGCAGAATGTGGGCGCCGCCGCGCTGTTCCTGCCGGTGGTGAGCCGGATCTCCTCCCGCACCGGCCTGCCCATGTCGCGGCTGCTGATGCCCATGGGCTTCTGCGCCATTCTCGGCGGCACGGTGACCATGATTGGTTCCAGCCCCCTGATCCTGCTCAACGATCTGATTCTGACTTCGAACAAGGCGCTGCCGGCGGGCGTGGAGCCCATGCAGACCTACAACCTGTTCGCCGTCACCCCCATCGGCATCGTCCTGGTCCTCACCGGCATTGTCTACTTCGTGCTGGCCGGCCGCTTCGTGCTGCCCACCGTCAAGAGCGAAACCGGCAGCGCCGGCGCGACCATGAAGTACTTCGAGGACCTCTATGGCCTCGAAGGCTCCATGTTCGAGCTGCGCATTCCCGACGATTCCCCGCTGGTGGGGATGGAGGTGGGCGATCTCGAGCAGCGCTACAACGTCCCCTCCATCCTCGCCCTGCACAATGTCAACGAGGAGGTGCGGGTGGCGCCGCCGCGGGATATCCGCATCACCGGCGGAGCGCTGCTGGCGGTCATGGGGCCGGACGAGCAGGTGGAGGAATTCGCCCGCGAATACGGCCTGAAGCTGCGCCCGGAGCTGGAGGAGTTCGTGGAGGCCATGAACCCCACACGCGCCGGTATTGCCGAGGTGGTCATCCCGCCCGGTTCGCGCCTCATTGGCCAGACCCTCGCCGAGCTGCGCATGCGCAAGACCTTCGGCCTCAGTGTGCTGGCCGTGTTCCGCCAGCACGAGGTGATTCGCGGCATTCTCCGCAATCTGACCCTCGAGGCGGGCGACACCCTGGTGGTCCACACCCGCTGGAGCGACCTGATCCCGGTATCCAAGGACCGCAACTTCGTGGTGGCCACCGACTTTCCCCGCGAGGAGCTGCGGCCCCACAAGGTGGTGCCGGCCATGGTCTTCTTCCTGATCGCGCTGTCGCTGGTCCTGTTCACCGACCTGCGGCTCTCGGTGGCCCTGCTGACCGGGGCGCTCGGCATGATCATCTCCGGGGTGCTGAAGATCGAGGAGGCCTACGAAGCGGTAAGCTGGAAGACGGTGTTCCTGCTCGCCAGCCTCATACCCCTGGGGCTCGCGGTGGAGACCACCGGCACCGCGGCCTGGATCGCACAGAAGGTGCTCTCGGTCATGGAAGGCGTACCCGTCTGGGGATTGCAGGCGGCCATCGCCGCGCTGGCGACCTTCTTCACGCTGGTGATGTCCAACGTGGGCGCCACGGTGCTGCTGGTGCCCCTGGCGGTGAACATCGCCCTGGGTGCCGGCGCCAACCCTGCGCTGTTCGCCCTTACGGTGGCAATCTCCACCTCCAACTCCTTCCTCATCCCCACTCACCAGGTGAATGCGCTGATCATGGGTCCGGCCGGCTACCGCGTGAAGGACTTCATGCGCGCCGGCGGCGTGATGACGGTGCTGTTCCTGGTGGTGGAGATGGTGATGCTGAATATCGTCTTCTGAACCGCCGCCCGGGCTTCCAGGCCCGGGCCTGCCCCTGAGGCGTTTTGCCACAGAGGGCACTGAGAAGAGCGGGGAGGTGCCTCCCAACACCAGGAAAGGCTTCTGCAGCGGATCGCCCTCCCGCTCCGTTCATTGGCCACGGGTCCCGGTCGTCCGGCTGGCGGGCCAGGCGCTCCGGAATGGAGGTTCGGCAGGCAGTTGGGAGTGCCGGCGGATGCTCCAGTCTTCCCGGAACTCTGTGAGCTCTGTGCCCTCTATGGCAAAAAGTCAGCCATCCATGGGTTCAATCCGCAGAATCCGGTCCAGCCGCAGCTCCAGCGCCGCGCCCGTCCGGGTCTCCGCCTGCAGGTACTCGGCGCCCTGGCGCGTCTGCAGGTCCTTCGGCAGCAGCACCTCCTGGTGGAGGTCCCCCTCCACGTCGCGCCAGGCCGTGCGCAACCGGTCCCGGTGCATGATGTGCAGCTCCAGCTCCGAGTAGACATCGCAGCCGATGGGCGTGTAGTCGTCGCTCATGACAGTCTCCCGCACGGATGGATGACCCCTTCAAGACTGCCACAGAATGGGGGTGATAGGTGTTTCGTGTTCCGTTTTCGGTTTTCCGTCAGAACATCGACCGCACTACTACAGAATGATTGATACGTCGTGAGCAATCCGGGATTGGGCACCATCCTCGACACGGAACACGGAACACGGAACACGGAACACGGAACACGGAACACGGAACACGGAACACGGAACACGGAACACGTTCCTCCCCTCACCCACCCCCCATGAACCGCAGCAGAACCTCGTTCAGGTAGCGCAGACCCAGCGGGGTGGGGGCAAGGCGCTCCGGGTCGGGCACCAGCAGCCCGTCCTCCCGGGAGCGGGAAAGGGCGGGCTCCAGGCTCGCGGGCGATTGCCCGGTGCGTGACCCGTAGAGGGCGAGGGGTACGCCTTCGGTCAGGCGCAGGGCGTTCATCAGGAACTCCAGCGGCAACTCGCGGGGTTCCACCCCATGGGGATTGACCCTTGCGGCAGGTGTTCCCGCCCGTTCCAGGTACTCCCGTGGATGGCGCGGACGCGAGTCCCGGGTGACACGGCCGCTGGCCGGATCGGTGAGCTTGGCATGGGCGCCGGCGCCGATGCCCAGATAGTCGCCGAAGGTCCAGTAGTTGAGGTTGTGGCGGCAGCGCCGTCCGGGGCGGGCGAAGGCGGAGACCTCGTAGCGGCCGTAACCCGCGTCCGCGATCCGCCCCAGCCCCGCCTCGTGCATGTCCCAGAGGATGTCGTCGCCGGGCAGGGGTGGGGGGGCATGGGCGAAGGGGGTATTGGGTTCCAGGGTCAGCTGGTACCAGGACAGGTGCTCGGGCTCCAGGGTGAAGGCCGCCTCCAGGTCGTCCAGGGCCGCGCCCAGCGACTGCTCCGGCAGTCCGAACATGAGGTCCAGGTTGAGGTTGTCGAAGCCGGCGCGTCGCGCCGCGGCCACGGCAAGGCGGGCCTCGCCGGCGTCGTGGATGCGACCCAGGACGTGCAGGGCGCGGTCGTCCAGGCTCTGTACCCCCAGGGAGAGGCGGTTCACGCCGGCGGTCCGGTAGCCGCTGAAGCGACCCTGCTCCACGGTGCCGGGGTTGGCCTCGAGGGTCACCTCGATATCCGGCGCCAGGCCCGTGCGGGCGGCTATTCCGTCCAGCAGGGCGCCGATGGTGGCGGGCTTCAGCAGGCTCGGTGTCCCGCCGCCGATGAATATGCTCGCCAGCGGGCGACCCGCGGCGGCTGGCAGCGAAGCGTCCAGGTCGCGCAGCAGCGCGGCAAGGTATTCCGGCTCCGGCAACGCCCCGTCCCGGGCGTGGGAGTTGAAGTCGCAGTAGGGACACTTGCGCACGCACCAGGGGATATGTACGTAGAGCGCCAGGGGCGGGGGTGCGGGCCGGGATGCCGGGTGTGGTTCAGGGAACATGGATAAATCTTGACTGTGTAGGTGGGTAAATTATAGGGTACCACCCACCATCGGGACAGCCGGCCCCGCAGCCGGAGCCGCAAGCACGGAGTCAGAAATGAGTGATTTCAACGAAGACGATCTGAATTTGAGCAGCGGCATCGCCGCTTTCGAGGCCAAGCACTTCGGCCGCGCCGCCCAGCTGCTCTCGCCGCTGGCGGAACAGGGCAATCCCGAGGCCCAGTACCGGATGGCGGTCATCCAGCAGAACGGCCTGCTGGGAGCGCCGCATCCGGAGGAGGCGTACAAGCTCATGAAGGCCGCGGCCGAGGCCGGCCACGCCCTGGCCCAGCATGGCCTCGGGTTCATGTACATGGAAGGCGAGTGCACGGAGCAGAACGCCGCCGAGGCGGTGAAGTGGTTCCAACTCGCCGCCGACCAGGGCCTTGCGGGCTCACTGACCACGCTCGCCATGATGTACCAGGAAGGCCGCGGCGTGGAGCGGAACGAAGAGGAGGCCAAGCGCCTCTACAAGCTGGCCGGCTTCGACATGTAGCCAATCCGCAATCAGGTTCTCCGCCACGCAGAACACGAAGGACGAAAAGACTAAAGACATTTAACCGCAGATTACGCTGATTAACGCAGATTTTTCTCTCCGGTCTCCCTCGGGTGTACTTGTCTGACAGGGTTTTGCCCTGCTGTGGGCACCGATGACAGGGTCCACAGCGTGTAGCTCGACTCCGGGGCTGCCACGTGGAACGGTCAATCTGCGCCAATCCACGTAATCTGCGGTTGGCTGTTGCTGGCTCTATCTTCGTACCCTTCGTGACTTCGTGGTGAAGTTCAACCCTTGAGCCGCGAGACGAGCTGGCGCAGGGCCTGGCCGCGGTGGCTGAGGGCGTTCTTGACGTCCGCGGGCAGCTCGGCGGCGGAGCAGATGTGGGTGGGGACATGGAAGACGGGATCGTAGCCGAAGCCGTTCTCGCCCACCGGTTCGAACAGGATGCGTCCCTCCCAGGTGCCCTGGCAGATGATGGGGGTGGGATCGGAGCCGTGGCGCATGTAGACCAGCAGGCACTGGAACCGCGCCCTGCGCTCCGCCTCCGGTACCTCCTGCAGCGCTTCCAGCAGCTTCTCCACGTTGGCCGCGTCGCCGGCCCCCGCACCGGCGTAGCGGGCCGAGTAGATGCCCGGGGCGCCGTTGAGCGCGTCCACCTCGATGCCCGAATCGTCGGCGATGGCCGGCAGACCCGTGTGCAGGCTGGCGTGCCGCGCCTTGAGGATGGCGTTCTCCACGAACGTGAGCCCCGTCTCCTCCACCTCCGGCACCCCGAATTCGCCCTGGGGATGGACCTCGATCTCCAGGTCGGTCAGCAGTTCGTTGAACTCCCGGATCTTCCCGCGGTTGTTGCTGGCCAGCACGATGCGCTTCATGGTGTCCGCTCCGATTCCGTTCCCACTGGTGAGCCGATCATGCACCGCCGTGCAGGCTGAGGCAAAGGGGGCGGCCGGTTCGCATGCTTTTCAACGCCAAGGCGCCAGGACGCGAAGAGAACAAGTAAGATGGGACGGAGAGAGGGGCCGTGCGGTGTGGTGCCCGGTCGCTGTGCCGGACTCATCAACTTCTCTGCTTCTCTGCACGGCGGTTAAACATCGGGAATATCTGCCGGCATTCTTGATTTGTTCTTGGTGTCCTTGGCGCCTTTGCGTCTTGGCGTTGGATCCATTCAATCGACACGGAACGTGACATGAGCGGAGAAACCCAGTATCTGGCCGCCTTCGTGGTGGGGCTCCTCGGCGGGGTCCACTGCGTGGGCATGTGCGGGGGTATCGTTGGCGCCCTGGTGTTCGGGCTGCCGGAGGAGAGGCGGCGGGACCTGGGCGGCCTGATGCCGTTCCTGCTGGCCTACAATGGCGGCCGCCTCATCAGTTACACCGTCGCCGGCGCGCTGTTGGGCGGGGTGGGGTGGCTGGCGGCCAACCTGGCGCTGGTCTACCGGGCCCAGCAGGCGCTGGCGGTGGTGGCCGGCCTGTTCATGGTGGCGCTCGGCTGCTACCTGGCCGGCTGGTGGATGGGGCTGCGGCGGCTGGAACGGGCGGGGGGATACGTCTGGAGACGCATAGAACCCATCGGTCGGCGCCTGCTGCCGGTGGCCAATGCCCCCCATGCCTTCCTGCTCGGGCTGCTCTGGGGCTGGCTGCCCTGCGGCCTGGTCTACAGCGTGCTGGTCTGGAGCATCTCCGCCGGCAGCGCGGTGAGCGGCGGCCTGCTGATGCTCTCCTTCGGGCTCGGAACCCTGCCCACGCTGCTGGCCGCCGGGGCCTTTGCCGGGCGGTTGTCCGCCTTCGTCCGCCGGGTCTGGGTCCGGCGCCTGGCCGGCGGAATGGTCGTGCTCTTCGGGCTCGTCACCCTGGCCCAGGCGCTCCTGGTTCCCGCGGCCGCCTGACCCGGTTCGCCGTTCCGCGGTCCCGCCCGGTTCAGGTCGGACGCGCCGGGCGGCGGCGCCGCGATTGTTCCGGCCTCCCGCGGCCGCTAGTCGGTGAAGAACTGCTGACTGAAGCGAACATCCGCGGTTTCGGTGCTGCCACGGGGTTGCACCGCGAGGACGAAGTCCAGGGTCTGGGTGTCGTGTATGCGGAACTCGGCCAGGTAGTAGATGGCGGTTCCCTCGCGCACTTCACGGAACTCCAGCGGCATCTCGCCGCCCGTGGGCAGCGTGGCATGGCCGCTCACCACGGCGCTGGCGGGCTCGCCGGTGGTGCCGGGCACCTCGCGGATGACCGCCACGTTGACCACGCCCTGGTAGCGGCTGCGCATGATGCCGTGCTGGTTCGCCACCGCGGGGGTGAGGGTACTGGCGTTGAAGGCGTTGTAGTGGATGGTGTAGTCACCCAGCGCGAGACTCCGTTCGGCCTGTGCCGACCAGGGCAGTAGCGCCAGGGCGGCTGCAGCGAGCAGCGTGGTCAAGCCGCGTCTGTTCATGGCGGGTTCCTCCTCCTTGGGCGAGCCTTTGGCGCGTGTCCGATGTCCGCGCCGCAGTGCGGTTTCTATAAAGAATAGACCCGGATACGGCGGAAAAGCTTCCCCTGTCTCCGTTGGCCGTGATTCAGCGGGTAAAGCGGTAGATGGCCACTTCCCCCAGGAGATTGGGCAGCAGGCGCATACCGAGGCTGGTGCGGTGGGCGTGATCCACCACGGTGCGCTCCAGGATGCGGATGTCCTTCTGCCGGCACAGATCCTCGAAGTCGCGGAATGTACACAGGTGGATGTTCTGGGTGTCGTACCAGGGGTTGGGCAGGGTGCGGGATACCGGCATGTGTCCGCCCAGCGCCAGCTGCAGGCGGCACTGCCAGTGGCCGAAATTGGGGAAGGTGACGATGCCCTCGCGCCCCACCCGCAGCATCTCCGTGATGAGCCAGGCGGGGTAGTGGACCACCTGCAGGGCCTGGGTCATGACCACCACGTCGAAGGAGTTGTCGTCGAAGTACTGCTGCAGGCCGTCATCCAGGTTGGAGTGGATGACGTTCAGCCCCGCGTCGATGCAGGCGATGACGTTGTCAGGGTCGAGCTCGAGGCCGTAGCCGGTGACCTGGCGGGAGTCGCGCAGGTGGCGCAGCAGGGTGCCGTCGCCGCAGCCCAGGTCGAGGACGCGGCTGCCGGGGCGGATCCATTCGCTGATGAGCTGCAGGTCGGTACGCAGTTCCATCTCAGGCCCCCACCTCGTCGGCCACCCGGCGCATGTAGGCATGGAACACGTCCAGGTACTTCGGCAGCGGCATCAGGAAGGCGTCGTGACCCTGGGTGGCCTCGATTTCGGCATAGGAGACGTTGCGGTCGGCGTCGAGCAGCCCCTTGACGATCTCCCGCGAGCGCTCCGGCGCGAAGCGCCAGTCGCTGGTGAAGGAGACCACCAGGAAGTCGCAGCTGGCCCGGCGCAGGGCGGCGGGCAGGTCGTTGCCGTAATCGCCCGCCGGGTCGAAGTAGTCCAGCGCCCGGGTCATCAGCAGGTAGGTATTGGCGTCGAAGCGCTCCACGAAGCTCTCGCCCTGGTAGCGCAGGTAGCTCTCCACCTGGAACTCCACGCCGTAGCCGAACTGGAGCTTCTGCTCCCGCAGCTCACGGCCGAACTTGGCGCCCATGGACTCGTCGGAGAGGTAGGTGATGTGGCCCAGCATGCGGGCCAGCATCAGCCCGCGCCGGGGCACCACGCCCTGCTCATAGTAGCGCCCCTCATGGAACTCGGGATCGGTGAGGATGGCCTGCCGGGCCACCTCGTTGAAGGCGATGTTCTGGGCCGAGAGCTTCGGCGCGGCGGCGATCACCACGGCGTGGGCGATCCGGTCGGGGTGGTCGATGGCCCACTGCAGCGCCTGCATACCGCCGAGGCTGCCGCCGATGACCGCCGCCCAGCGCTCGATGCCCAGGCTCTCGGCGAGCCGCTGCTGGCTGTTGACCCAGTCCTTTACCGTGACGATGGGGAAGTCCGGACCGTAGAACTGTCCCGTGGCCGGATTCGGGGTGTTGGGGCCGGTGGAGCCCTTGCAGCCGCCCAGGTTGTTCACGCTGACCACGAAGAAGCGGTTGGTATCGATGGGCTTGCCGGGGCCGATGGCCGTCTCCCACCAGCCCGGCTTGCGATCCTCGGGACTGTGGTAGCCGGCGGCATGATGATCCCCGGACAGCGCATGGCAGATGAGAATTCCGTTGCTGCGCGCCGCGTTCAGCTCGCCATAGGTCTCGTAGACCAGGTCGTAGCTCTCCAGCACCCGCCCGGAGACGAGCTCCAGCGGCTGGTCGAAGTGCTGTCGGGCCGGCGTGACCAGGCCGACGGAATCGGGGGGGAAGGGCTCGGGCATCCTGCGTGAAATCAACTGGCCGATGGCAATTGCGAAGGCGAAAGTCTAATGGACACCAATCCGCCCAGCAAGGGAAGCCGGGAACGGGGAACCGTCCCGTTATTCCCTACCCGCCGTCGGCAAATCCGATCTGGATGCCGCATCCAGCGGCGGGGGCAGCTTGCCGGGGTCGGTGACCACCAGGTGCTTCTGCCGTCCCTGCTCGCCGCTGGCCACCCGGACCCGGCTGCGGGGGACGCCGAGCAGCTTGGCCAGGAACTTCACCAGGTGGGCGTTGGCCTGGCCTTCCACCGGCGGGGCGGTGATGCGGACCTTGAGCCGATCGCCCTGGATGCCGGTCACCTCGTCGCGGCTGGCACGCGGCTGGATGTGCAGGAACAGGTGCAGCTCGTCATCCTCCCAGCGGTACCAGCTCATCCCAGCGCCAGTCCCCGGCCCAGGTCGGCGATGGGGGCCACCAGCAGCATGGAGGTGAGCTGCAGCAGGATAAGCACCAGTACCGGCGAGAAGTCGATACCGCCCATGGGCGGCAGCATGCGCCGCGCGGGCCCCAGCAGCGGTGCGTTCAGACGGTAGAGCAGCATCGTGACGGGGTGGCGACCGCCGGGGCTGACCCAGCTCAGCACCACCTCGATGAGGATGCTGAAGGTGAATATGCGCACCAGGGTCTGGAGCAGCTCCGCGACCGCCCACACCAGCAGCCCGATCAGGCCCCCGGCGTGTCCCAGGACGCCCAGGATCAGGGCCAGCTCCACCATCTGCAGCACCAGCATCAGCGCCACGCTCGCCAGGTCCACGCCGCCGTAGCCGGGAATGAAGCGCCGCAGGGGGCGCAGCACCGGGTTGGTGGCCTTCACCAGGAACTGGGACATCGGATTGTAGAAGTCGGCGCGCACCCAGGCGAGCAGGAAGCGGAGCATGACGATAATGATGTATACGCCGAACAGGGTGCTGATGAGAAAAGTGGCGGCGTTGACGGTATACGGGCTGGTTCCCATGCTCTGACCTCTTCGGTGGCTGCGATTAGTCGGGATCTTTGCCCAGGATCGCGGCCAGTTCCCGGGACCGGTTCCGGGCGGCCGTGAGCGCGTCGCGGAACAGCTCGCGCAGGTTGCCTTCCTCGAGCACATTGAGAGCGCGCTCGGTGGTGCCGCCGGGCGAGGTGACACGCTGGCGCAGCAGGGAGGGCTCCTCTTCGCTCTCCAGGGCCATCTTGGCGGCGCCGAAGGCCGTCTGCAGGGTCAGCAGCCGGGCTGTGTGCTCCGGCAGCCCGATCTCCTGCGCCGCGCCCTGCATGGCCTCCATGACCAGGAAGAAGTAGGCCGGTCCGCTGCCCGATAGCGCGGTCACGGCGTCCATCTGCTCCTCGTCCTCCAGCCACAGGGTCAGGCCCACGGCCCGCAGCACCGACTCGGCCTGGTCGCGCTGGGCGGCCGTCACGGCCGCGGTGGCGAACAGCGCCGTGGCGCCGCTCTTCACCAGTGCCGGGGTATTGGGCATGGTGCGCACCAGGGAGACCCCCGTGCCGAGCCAGCGCTGCAGGTCGGTGGTGCGGATGCCGGCGGCGATGGAGACCACCAGGGTTCCATGTTCCTGCACCACCGGCGCCAGCTCGGCGGCCACCTTCGGCAGGATCTGGGGCTTGACCGCCAGCACCACCACGCCGGCCCCGGCTGCTGCCTCGCGGTTGTCGTGGGTGGTGTGGACGCCGAAGCGGGCGCGCAGCGAGGCCAGCGTCTCCTCGCCGGGATCGCTGACCCGGATGCGCTCCGGGTCGTAACCGTCGGCGATGAGGCCGCCCACGAGGCTGCTGCACATGTTGCCGCCGCCGATGAAGCTGATGATTCCCTGTTCCACGTCAGACTCCTGGTATGGATATGGCAAAAGACTTCAATAGACAGGATTTACCGGATTGATGCTGCCGGTGCCCGAAGCGTTCGTCCCGGTTGCTGCGGAATACCCGTGGCGGCAGGGAGTTCCCGAACCGGCCTGGGACAGACAAAACATCCTGTCAATCCGGTCAATCCTGTCCATTCAGGCTGTTGATCCTGTCCTGGTGATGAAGGAGCGGCTTCCAATGTCGCCGCCCGATGGCCCGATTGCAAGGTTCAGTCCCGGGCGCCGAAGAGATCGGTGCCGATGCGCACGAGGGTGGAGCCCTCGGCGATGGCGGCCTCGAAGTCGTCGGACATGCCCATGGACAGGGTGTCCAGCGCCAGGCCGGCGCGGTTCAGCGCCGCGAGGGTCTCCCGCAACCGGCGGAAGGGCGCGCGCGCGGCTTCTTCCCCGGCGTCCCGCGCCGGCGCCGGGATGGCCATCAGGCCGCGCAGCCGCAGCCGCGGCAGTGCCGCCACGGCCCGGGCCAGGTCCGGCAGGGCCTCGGGGTCGACGCCCGACTTGCTGGCCTCGCCGCTGATGTTCACCTGCAGACAGACATTGAGGGGCGGCAGCGTCTCCGGGCGCTGCTCGCTCAGTCGCCGGGCCACCTTCAGCCGGTCCACGCTGTGGACCCAGTGGAAGTGCTCGGCGATGCCGCGGGTCTTGTTGGACTGGATGGGGCCGATGAAGTGCCACTCCAGGTCCAGATCGGCAAGGGCGCCGATCTTCTCCAGCGCCTCGCGCAGATAGCTCTCGCCGAACCGGCGCTGGCCCGCCGCCGCGGCGGCCCGGATGACATCCGCCGGGCGGGTCTTGCTGACCGCCAGCAAGGTGACGGATCCCGGTTCCCGGTTGTGACATACCTCGGCGGTACGAATGCGGGCCTCGATTTGTGCCAAACGCTCCGCAGTTTTTTCCATGTGACGCCCGGTCTGTGTAGGCTAAACTGAAGAAACAAAAAGTTTAGGGAACCACGGCTCCAGTCCCCTGGCGGCCCGGCGTCCGCATTGGCGTTCCGGTGCGCGGTCTTGCCGGCGCAGCCGGTGCGCTGGAGGATTGCCCGATGGTTCCCGGCTTGATACGGCATCTCATTTTAGGGGATCTCGATGGACATTACCGAGCTGCTTGCTTTCAGCGTCAAAAACGGCGCCTCAGACCTGCACCTCTCCGCCGGGTTGCCCCCGATCATCCGCGTGGATGGCGACGTTCGGCGCATCAACGTGCCGCCGCTGGACCACAAGCAGGTCCACGGGCTCATCTACGACATCATGAACGACAAGCAGCGGAAGGATTTCGAGGAGTTCCTGGAGACGGACTTCTCCTTCGAGATTCCGGGCGTGGCCCGCTTCCGCGTCAACGCCTTCCACCAGAACCGGGGCGTGGCCGGCGTCTTCCGTACCATTCCCTCCCGGGTCCAGACCCTGGAGGAGCTGGGATTCGGCAAGAACTTCCAGGACATCGCCGACGCCCCGCGGGGCCTTATCCTGGTCACAGGGCCCACCGGTTCGGGCAAGAGCACGACCCTGGCGGCCATGCTCGACTACCTCAACGAGATCCGTTACCAGCACATCCTCACCATCGAGGATCCCATTGAGTTCGTGCACGAGAGCAAGAAGTGTCTCGTCAACCAGCGCGAGGTTCACCGCGACACCCTCGGCTTCAACGAGGCGCTGCGGGCCGGACTGCGCGAAGACCCGGACATCATCCTGGTGGGCGAGATGCGCGATCTCGAAACCATCCGCCTGGCGCTGACCGCCGCGGAGACAGGCCACCTGGTGTTCGGTACCCTGCACACCACCTCCGCGGCCAAGACCATCGACCGCGTGGTGGACGTCTTCCCCGCCGGCGAGAAGGACATGGTCCGTTCCATGCTCTCCGAGTCGTTGCGCTCGGTGATCTCCCAGACCCTGCTCAAGCGGGTGGGGGGCGGCCGCATCGCGGCCCACGAAATCATGGTGGCCACACCGGCCATCCGCAATCTGATCCGTGAGGACAAGATCGCCCAGATGTACTCGGCCATCCAGACCGGCCATGCACTGGGCATGCACACGCTCGATCAGCACCTGTTGGAACTCGTCAACAAGGGTATCGTGAGCCGTCTTGACGCCCGCGCCAGGGCCCAGGACAAGGAGATTTTCCGTTGATGCCCGGGGAGAGAACACCGATGGATTTCGAATCCCTGCTGAAACTCATGGTCCACAAGCAGGCCTCGGACCTGTTCATCACCGTTGGCATGCCGCCGACCGTGAAGGTGCACGGGAAGCTCGTTCCCGTGGGGCAGAAGCCCCTCTCGCCGCAGCAGGTGCGTGAAGCCGTCACCGGCATCATGACCGAGGAACAGCGCAAGGAGTTCGCCCGCACCCGCGAGTGCAATTTCGCCATCAGCGCCGCCGGCGTGGGCCGGTTCCGCGTCAGCTCCTTCCAGCAGCGCGGGGTGGCGGGCATGGTGCTGCGCCGCATCGAAACGCGCATTCCCAGCACCGAGGAGTTGCACCTGCCGCCGATCATCAAGAACCTGGCGATGACCAAGCGCGGGTTGGTGATCTTCGTGGGCGGCACCGGTACCGGTAAGTCCACCTCCCTGGCGGCGGTCATCGGCTACCGCAACCAGAACACCGGCGGCCATATCATCACCATCGAGGATCCCATCGAGTTCATCCACCAGCACGCGCTCTCCATCATCACCCAGCGCGAGGTGGGCATCGACACCGACTCCTACGAGGTGGCGCTGAAGAATACCCTCCGCCAGGCCCCCGATGTCATCCTCATCGGCGAAATCAGGGCCCGCGAGACCATGGACTACGCGGTGGCGTTCGCCGAGACCGGCCATCTCTGCCTCGCCACGCTGCACGCCAACAACGCCAACCAGGCCATGGACCGGATCATCAACTTCTTCCCGGAGGATCGCCGGGATCAGCTGTTCATGGACCTGTCGCTCAACCTCAAGGCGATCGTCGCCCAGCAACTCATCCCCACCCCCGACGGCAAGAGCCGGCGGGTGGCGGTGGAGGTGATGATCAACACCCCCCTCATCCAGGACCACCTGCGCAAGGGCGAGGTGCACCTGCTCAAGGAGATCATGAAAAACTCCACCGAGCACGGCATGTGCACCTTCGACCAGGCCCTGTTCCAGCTGTTCAAGTCGGGCGAAATCACCTACGAGGACGCCCTGCACCATGCCGACGCCCCCAACGACCTGCGCCTGATGATCAAGCTGGACAGCGAGAAGGGCGTGGATCGCTACGCCGCCGGCATGGACGGCATCGGCCTGGTGGAGGAGTGAGGGCGCGGGATCGGATTGCCGCGCCCGGGTCCGGCAGTCCCCGGTAGGCAGGTAACCTGCCCGGTGTGCGGGTGTCGCGCGGGACTATGCTGCGCGCCGGTATCCGGCCGCCGGCGACTGGCAACCCATCACGCCGCGAACACCTGCCGGGCGTCGAACACCGGGCCGTCCACGCACACCCGCTTCATGGCGGGGCCGGCGTCGGTCCGGACCTCCACCGCGCAGCCGGCGCAGCCCCCCACGGCACAGGCCATGAACTCCTCCAGCGACACCTGGCAGGGGAGATCGTACTCCCGCGCCAGCCGCGCCACGGCCTCCAGCATGGGGTGGGGACCGCAGGAGAACACCGCCACCTCTTCCCGCTGGGCGGGCGCCAGGGCCTCGAGCCAGGCCCGGGCCAGGTCGGTGACGTAGCCCTCGAAGCAGCCGGGGTAACCCTGCAGGCTGGCCAGCCGGCTCGGGACGCCCCAGTCCTCCAGCAGCGGCATGGCGGCGATGACCCCCTCCGGGATGCCGGGGACCAGCATCCGCGAGGGCCGCGCCTGGAACGGGAAGGGGACCTCGGAGCCCATGATGACGAAGGGGGCCCATGGCGCGCCGCGACGCTTCAGCTCCTCGGCCAGGAACAGCATGGGGGGAATGCCCACGCCGCCGCCGATGAGCAGCGTCCTGGGCCGTGCCGGGTCGGGGCTGAAGGGCGTCCCGATGGGCCCCATGACGCTGAGGAACTCCCCGGCCTCGCGCCGGGCGAGCAGCCGGGTGCCCTCGCCGACGGCCTTGTAGAGGAAGTCCACCCAGCCGGCCTGCGCGTCCACCCGCATGATGGAGAGGGGCCGGCGCATGGGCAGCAGCGGGTCGCACTGGAGATGGGCGAAGCTGCCCGGCCGGGCGTGCGCGGCGATGCGCGGGGCCCGGATGCGCAGGATGTACTGGGCGCCGGGATGGGTGTCGTGGGCGAGGATCTCGCACTCCTCCACGAAGATGGTGTCGCGATGGGCTCTGTCGTTCATAGGCGGGATAATCCGGTTGTCGGCTCGGCCGGGCGGTGATTACCTGAGCTCGTAGACCAGGCGGCCCTGGACCAGGGTATGGGTGACCCGACCGCGGAACTCCCAGCCCCGGAAGGGCGTGTTCCGGCCGCGGCTCAGCAGGGTGCCGGGATCGAGGCGCCAGGCTTGCTCCGTGTCAATCACGCAGAGATCGGCACGGGTGCCCGGGGTCAGGGTCCCGGTTTCGATACCCAGGATTTCCGCCGGGCCGCGGGTGACCCGCGCCAGGGCGGTGTTGAGGTCGAATGCCCCCTCGTCCACCAGTCGCAGGGTCAGGGGCAGCAGGGTCTCCAGGGCGGAGATACCGGGCAAAGTGCCGTTGAAGGGGGCCAGCTTGGTCTCCGGCTCATGGGGCTGGTGATCGGAACAGACGGCGGTGATGACCCCCTCGGCCACCCCCGCGCGCAGGGCATCGCGGTCGCGGATGGTGCGCAGGGGCGGGATGACGTGGAACATGGGGTCGAAGCCCGCCACGTCCATCTCGGTGAGGTGCAGCTGATGGGCCGCCACGTCGGCGGTCACCCGCAGTCCGCGGGCCCGGGCATCGGCAACCATCTCCACGCTGCGGGCGGTGGACAGCCGGCAGAAGTGGGCACGCACCCCGGTCTGCTCGATGAGCAGCAGGCAGCGGGCCAGCTCCACCGTCTCGCTGGTTTCGGGGATGCCCGGCAGGCCGAGACGGGTGCTGACGCTGCCCTCGTGCATGAAGCCGGACTGGCCCAGCCAGGGATCCCGGGGCTGCAGGTAGACGGTCAGGCCGTAGGTGGCGGCGTATTCCAGCGCCCGGCGCAGGACCTCGCTGTTGCGGATTGGCCGGCCGGCATTGCTCACCCCGACGCATCCTTCGGCCTTGAGCGCGGCCATCTCCGCGAGCTGCTCGCCCTCCAGGCCATGGGTCAGCGCGCCCAGGGTCAGCACCCAGGCGCGCCCCGACTGCTTGGCGCGGTGGCGCACCAGCTCCGCTACCGCGGGGGTGTCGATGACCGGGCTGGTATCGGGAGGGCAGCAGACGGTGGTGACGCCGCCCGAGACCGCCGCCCGGGTCTCGCTGGCGATGGTGGCCTTCTGTTCATGCCCCGGTTCGCGCAGCCGTGCGCTGAGATCCACCAGCCCCGGGCAGACCATGCGTCCCGCGGCCTCAATCTCGATTTCGGGCGTGAAGCCCTCCGGGGCCTCTCCCAGGGCCACGATGCGCCCGCTGGCGATGAACAGGTCGCGGACCCCGTCGACCCGGCTGGAGGGATCCACCACGTGCCCGTTGCGGATGGCGATGCGGTTCATTCTGGCTCCTTGGCGGCGGTTTCGCGGGCGCCGGGACTGCGGCCCATGGCCATGGACATCACCGCCATGCGCACGGCGATGCCGTAGCTCACCTGGCGGAGGATGACCGACTGGGGGCCGTCGGCCACCGAGGAGGCGATCTCCACCCCCCGGTTGATGGGGCCGGGGTGCATGACCAGGGCGTCGGGCCGGGCCAGGGCGAGCTTCTCCTCGGTCAGGCCGTAACGCTGGAAGTATTCGTGCTCGCTCGGCAGCAGGGCGCTCTGCATGCGCTCCTTCTGCAGCCGCAGCATGATTACCACGTCCACGCCGGCCAGGCCCTGGCTGAGGCTGGTGAAGACCCGGGTGCCGAGGGACTCGATGTCCACCGGCAGCAGGGTGCGGGGCGCGATGACGCGCACCTCGCCCACGCCGAGGGTGTTCAGGGCATGGATCTGGGAGCGGGCCACCCGCGAGTGCAGGATGTCGCCCACAATGGCGACGCACAGACTGTCGAACGCGCCCTTGTGGCGGCGGATGGTGAGCATGTCCAGCATTGCCTGGGTCGGGTGGGCGTGCTGGCCGTCGCCGGCGTTGATGATGCTCACGTGGGGCGCCGCGTGCTGGGCCATGAAATGGCTGGCGCCGCTGTGCTGGTGGCGCACCACGAACATGTCGGTGTGCATCGCCTCCAGGTTCTTCTGGGTGTCCAGCAGTGATTCGCCCTTGGCGGTGGCCGATGTGCTCACGTTGATGTTGAGCACATCCGCCGAGAGGCGCTTGGCGGCGAGCTCGAAGGTGGTGCGGGTCCGGGTGCTGGTCTCGAAGAAGAGGTTGACGATGGTCTTGCCGCGCAGCAGCGGCACTTTCTTCACCGGCTGCTCGCCCACCACAACGAACGAGTCGGCGGTGTCGAGGATGTCGGTGAGGATGCGCCGCGGCAGTCCTTCCACGGTGAGGAAGTGGCGCAGGCGGCCCTGCGCGTCCAGTTGCATGGTGTTCCAGTTGCCGGGGAAGTTCATGATTGCTCCGCCGCCATGGGCTCTGTTCCCAGTCCAGAAGCTTAGCTCTGATTCTCCGCCACGGTGGACGAGGGGCTCACGCCAGGCCGTATCCGCGGGGGATCCACTGACAAGCACCCCTCCGCGCCGCCGTGCAGCCGGCCAGGCGTCCCCTGGGGCCGCCGTGGCGATTCACGCCCGGGTCAATCCACGTCCTGGACCTTGAGCTCCAGGGGGTCCGGACCGGAGAGCTTGACGTGCTGGTTCCGGTCCAGCGCCATGTGCCTGCCCGTCACATCGGCCTGCACGGGCAGCTCGCGCCCGTCCCGCTCCACCAGCACCGCCAGGGTGACGGTGGCGGGGCGCCCATAGTCGAACAGCTCGTTGAGAGCCGCGCGCACGGTGCGTCCGGTGGAGAGCACGTCATCCACCAGGATGACGTGGCGGCCGTCCACATCGAAGGGGAGATGGGAGGGGCGGACCTGGGGGTTGAGCCCGATACGGGTGAAGTCGTCCCGGTAGAAGGAGATATCCAGTGTCCCCAGGGGTTGCTCCAGGTCGAGCAGGCGGTGCAGGCGCTCGGCCACCCAGGCGCCGCCGGTGTGGATACCCACCATGACCGGGTCGGTGATGCCGGACCTGGCCAGGTGGTCGCGGAGGTCCTCGGCCATCTTCTCGATGAGGCCCTCGATCTCGTTCTGCGTCTCGCTCATGCGGATGGATTCCGTTGCTGTTCCAGCCAGGTCTCAAGGATGACCTGGGCGGCGATGTGATCCAGGGGCGCGTCCGGGCGTGCTTTCCGGGCATTGTCTCCGCGCAGCCGGCTGGCCGCCTCCGCGGAGGAGAGCCGCTCATCCACGGCGTGCACCGGCAGGCCGAAACGGCCCTGCAGGCGGTTCATGAATCGCCGGGCGGCGCGGGTGACCTCGTGCTCGCTCCCGTCGGCGTTGAGGGGCAGGCCCACCACGATGAGATCGGGCTGCCACTGCTCGATAATCCCGGCAATGCGGTCCCAGTCGGGAATCCCGTCCCGGGCGGGGAGGACCTCCAGCGGGCGGGCGGTGGCGGTCAGCGCCTGGCCGGCGGCGACACCGATGCGCCGCATCCCGAAATCGAACCCGAGGCAGGTGAGCGCCGTCCTTCCCGCCGGTTCGGGCCGGGCTCTATCAGGCATGACCCACTTCGCTGGAAATGCTGTCCAGGTCCACGCCCAGGAGACTGGCGGCGGCATGCCAGCGCTGCTCCAGCGGAGTCTCGAACAGAATGGCGGCCTCCGCCGGTCCGCTCAGCCAGGCATTCTCCGCCATCTCGCGCTCCAGCTGGCCGGCGCCCCAGCCGGCGTAACCCAGCGCCAGCAGGGCATCGCCGGGACCCGTGCCCAGGGCGAGGGCCTCGAGGATGTCGCGGGAGGTGGTCACCGCGATCTCATCGGTGACCGGCAGGGAGACGTCCCATTCGCCCACCGGCCGGTGCACGACGAAGCCGCGCTCGGTCTGGACCGGGCCGCCCCCCAGGATCAACTGGTCGCGCACCGCCGCGTCGCGGGTCTCGATCTCCATGTGCTGCAGCACATCGCCCAGCCGGATATCGAGCGGCCGGTTGATGACGATGCCCATGGCGCCCTGGTCGTTGTGTTCACAGATGTAGGTGACCGTGTGGAAAAAATTCGGGTCGGCCAGGGCGGGCATGGCGATGAGGAAGTGGTTGCGCAGTGAGGTCGTGCCGAACATGGCCATAGTATCCGGTGAACCCCGGTGGAGTGGCAAGAGCGCTGTCCGGCCCGGGCGGCGGTTTGTTCAACCACGAAGGACACGAAGAACACGAAGAAGTCACAGTGGTTTGGATCGCCTGGACACTTGCTTTGACCATCCACCCGATGCCGATTCCGGGGATCTTCCACGCGTCGTCCAGGGAATCACCCCGGTCGGCGAAACGCGACATTGACTGCAGGATTCGACTCACGAGTCCCGGGAATCGGCTGTTTCACCCTCGTGCACATCGTGTCCTTCGTGGTTGGAAGAATTCCGGTCCAGATGGCGGGGGCGTCCGGTCACTGGCTCACCAGGCGATTGTCGCTGCGGAACACCCAGGTGCGGATGATCTCCAGCACGTCGGTGTCGCGGGTGATGGACTCGGGCAGGGGGGCGAAGGGCGCGGCCAGGTGCACGATGCGCAGCGCCGCGTCGTCCAGCAGCTTGCTGCCGGAGGACTTGAGCATCTCCACCTCGCGCACCGTTCCGTCGGTGTTGAGCCGCACCAGCAGCCGCAGGCTGCCGGAGACGCCCTGGCGCTTGGCCTCGTCCGGGTAGTTCAGGTTGCCGATGCGCTCCACCTTGCGCCGCCAGGCGTCCAGGTAGAGGGCGAAGCGGGACTCCCGGGTGTTGGCGGAGATGGTCCGCACCCGCTCCCGCCGGGAGTAGGCTTCGCGCTGCTGGTTGTACTCGGCGGTGAGGCTGGCGATGGCCAGGCTGCGGGTGATCAGCTGGCTGGCCGAGGGGGCCGCCTCCGGCTCGGGGCGGGCGGTGGGCGGAGCAGGCTTGCGCAGGGGGGCCTTCTCCGGCGCCGGCGCCGTCGTGGTGACCGGTGGACGCCGCTCGGGGGGCGCCGCCGGCTGGGGTTCCGGCGTCCGGGGCGGTGCCGGTTCCACGGGACCGGGGGCCTGGCTGGCCGGTTCCGGCCGGGGAGCGGGGAAGGGGGTCTGGGCCGGGCTGGCCGGGCGTTCCGGCTCCGCCTCCTCCTCGCCGCCGCCGAGCTGGTTGGCCTGGGCCAGGAAGTCGGCGTCCTCCGGCGGTGCCTCGCTGCGGCTGGTAACCAGGGTCACGTCCAGGGTAGGGAACAGCGGCGGTGTCTCCGGCAGCGGCATCCGGAAGCCCAGCCCCAGGATGACCATGGCGTGGAACGCGGCGGCCAGGAACAGGGCCAGCCCCAGTCTGTCGACAGGATTCACACGGGTGGGCCGGAGGGGGGGAAGGGTAGCTGCCATCGGCTCAGAGTGGTGGGCTGATGACCACCCGGGGCGGCGGGTCGATCACGAAGCTGACCCGCTCCGCCATGGCCGGGTTCATGTGCACCGTGCCTTCGCTGTCGATCAGCATAACGTAGCGGATTCCCATGTCTCTGGCCACTGACCGCCAGGCCTCCGGCCCCGCCACCACCAGCGCGGTGGCGGCGGCGTCGGCCAGGGTGCCGTTCTCGGCGATGACGGTCACCGAGCGCGTCCCCGCGGCCGGATAGCCGCTGCGGGGATCGATGATGTGGTGGTAACGGCGCCCTTCATGCTCATAGTAGCGTTCGTAGTCGCCCGATGTGAACACGCTCTCGTCGCCGCTCACCTCCACCGCGGCGATGCTGCCCGGACCGCGGGGGTCGCGGATGCCGATGCGCCAGGGGCGTTCACCGTGACGGCCGATGGCGCGCAGCCCGCCGCCGCCGTTGATGATGGCGTTCTCGATGCCCATCTCCCGCAGCATGTCGATGATGCGATCCACGCCATAGCCCTTGGCGATGCCGCCCAGGTCGAGCTTGACCGCTGGATTGGTGCACCGCACCGTGCCGCCCTCGATGTGGACGTCGGCCATGGAGGGATGCTGCGCCACCAACTCCGCCACCGCCTCGGCGGCGGGCGGGGGGCCGTGGGGGTCGTCGCTGTGGAAGCCCCACAGCGCGAACAGGCGGCTGGCCGCCGGGTTGAACAGCTCGCCGGAGGCCTCCGCCAGGTCGTGGGAGAGCCGTATCAGGGGCAGCAGGCCGGGGTCGGCCGCGAACGGCTCGCCGCTGGCACAGCGGGTGTTGAACTCGCCCAGCGTGCTCGGGCGCCAGGCGTGCCAGGCGTCGTTCATCAGCGTCAGCTCGCCGCTCATGCGAGCCGCCGCCGCCTCCGCGAGTTCCCGGGGCGCCCCGTAGACGGTCAGGTCGATGAGGGTGCCGAAGGCCAGCACCTGGGTTTCGTACAGGGGCTCGGGGCGGGGTGTGCAGGCGCTGAGGAGGAGCAGCAGCGCCGGGAGAAGTGCACGGCGCATCATGAGCGGCCCAGCCGTTCGGCGATGTGGTCCATGAGCTGGCCGGCGATGTTGAGCCCGAACTGGGCGTCCAGCTCGCGGACACAGGTGGGGCTGGTGACGTTCACCTCGGTGAGCCAGTCGCCGATGACATCGATGCCCACGAACATCAGGCCCCGCTCACGCAGCGCCGGGCCGACCTGGTCGCAGATCCGGCGGTCGCGCTCGGTGAGCGGCACGCCCACGCCGGTGCCGCCGGCGGCGAGGTTGCCGCGGGTCTCGCCGGGCGCCGGGATGCGCGCCAGGGCATAGGGCACCGGCATGCCGTCCACCAGCAGGATGCGCTTGTCGCCGGAGCTGATCTCGGGGATGAAGCGCTGGGCCATCGCGAAGCGGCCGCCGTGGTCGGTGAGGGTCTCGATGACGACCCCGATATTCGGATCGTCGCTGCGCAGCCGGAACACCGAGGCGCCGCCCATGCCGCCCAGGGGCTTGAGGATGATGTCCCCCTGCTCGGCCAGGAAGCCGCGGATCTGTCCGGCGCGGCGCGTCACCAGGGTGGGTGGGCAGCACTCCGGGAACCAGGCGGTGTAGAGCTTCTCGTTGGCGTCGCGCAGCCCCTGGGGTCGGTTCACCACCAGCAGCCCGGCCGCCTCGGCCCGCTCCAGCAGGTAGGTGGTGTAGATGTATTCCATGTCGAAGGGCGGATCCTTGCGCATCAGCACCACGTCCAGCGCGTGCAGGGGCATGGGATCGGGCTCGCCCAGGGTGTACCAGCCGGCGGGATCGTCCCGCACGCTCAGGGGCCGGGGCAGGGCGTGGGTCACGCCGTCGGACAGGTAGAGATCACCCTGCTCCAGGTAGTAGAGCGGCCAGCCCCGCGCCTGGGCTTCGAGAAGCATGGCGAAGGTGGTGTCCTTCTTGATCTTGATGGAGCCGATGGGGTCCATGACCACGCCGAGGCGGATGCTCACTGGGTCTCCTCCATGAAGCGCTGACAGGATGGGTTGGCTGGCGTCGCAGCATTCCGAGTCCGGCAGTATATCTCCGCGGGCGCCCGGGATCGCGGTCTTCCGGCCGCCGGTCCGGCTGGCCGACAGCCCCGCCGGATCGCGGGGGGCGACGCCGTCAGGGGGCATGAAAACGGGGTTGTGTGAACGGGTTCCGGAAGGGTCTCAGGCCATGCACAGAACCGTGAAGAAATCCACGCCACAGCACATGGATTGTACTTTGTTTCTATGTTAGAAACGAAACGCACTGTGTGGTTATTGCGGCCATGTCCCGGTGTGTCGCGGGCACGGTGCGACCGGAAGGCGGCCAGAATCGAGGAAGGGGAGTGATGGACAGCGACCTCCAGGGTTTGAAGGTGATGGTTATCGATGACAGCAAAACCATCCGCCGCAGCGCAGAGACCCTGTTGAAGAAAGCCGGATGCGAGGTCATGACCGCCGAGGACGGGTTCGATGCGCTGTCGAAGATTGTCGAGGGCAGGCCCGACATCATCTTCGTGGACATCATGATGCCTCGCCTCGACGGCTACCAGACCTGCGCGCTCATCAAGAACAACAGCCAGTACCGGCATATCCCCGTGGTCATGCTCTCCAGCAAGGATGGCCTGTTCGACAAGGCCAAGGGCCGCATCGTGGGTTCCGATCAGTACGTGACCAAGCCGTTCACCAAGGATGAGCTGCTGGACGCCATCAAGCGTCATGTCCTGAGTCGCCAGAACTGAAAAACCCGGGTGCCCGGGGTGGTCCCTGCCGGTGGGGCGGGGCGGCCGGATTCATGCCGGCATCGGGTGCGCAGGCAGGAAACAGAATCAATCTGAACTCGTTGAGACCGGTGCCGTGGCGCGGGCGTGGCGGGCCGGGAAAGGTTCCATGCGGAGGGAAACCGTGGCGCAGATATTGATTGTCGACGATTCGCCGACCGAGTTGCATGTGCTCAAGGGTATGCTGGAGAAGAACGGCCACCAGGTGATAACCGCCGGGAACGGGGAGCAGGGGGTGCAGACGGCGAAAGACAACCATCCGGACTTGATCCTGATGGATGTGGTGATGCCGGGCCTCAACGGCTTCCAGGCCACCCGCCAGCTTTCCCGCGATGCGTCGACCCGGGACATTCCCATCATCATCGTCAGCACCAAGTCCCAGGAGACCGACCGGGTCTGGGGCATGCGCCAGGGCGCGCGCGACTACCTGACCAAGCCGGTGGCCGAGGCGGACCTCATGGCCAAGGTCTCGGCGCTCCTGGCCGGCTGACGGACTCCGTGGGGACGATGGAACAGAATACCGCCCTGGATCTGCTGCTGGCCCTCGAGCAGCGCGGACGCCGGGTGGCCCGCGAGCTGCCCTCCAGCGAGGAGGTCCGGATACCCTGGAACGGCGTCGGGGTGCGCATCGGTGCCCACCGGGCGGTGGTGGACATGGGCGAGGTGCGGGAAATCCTCGTCTACCCGGAGCTGACGCGGGTGCCCGGAACGCTCGGCTGGGTGCGCGGGGTGGCGAACGTGCGCGGCGCCCTGGTCCCGGTGATGGATCTCCGCGCCTACCTGGGACTGCCGGTACGCCACAACCGGGACATCCGGGTACTGGTCCTGCCCTACGGCGGCGGCCTGGTGGGCATGGTGGTGGACGAGGTGCTGGGCCTGCGCCATTTTACCGAGGACGAACGCCTGTCCGAGCCGCCCGCGGACGCGGGGCCGTTGAGCCAGTATCTGCATTCCGCCTTCCGGCGGGGAGGGGAGACCTGGCCGGTGCTCAGTCTCCATACGCTGGTGAGTTCGCCCGGTTTTCAGCAGGTTTCCCAGCAGTGACGGCCGGGAACCCGGGGACTTCTGGAGTTGTTCACGGGTGCGGCAAACCCGGTCCCGGGGTGTTCCGGCCAGGCGCGGTTGCCGCCGCGGGGGTGGCTCCGCCATCCCCGGGTGGCCAACGGATTCGATAACCGAGATTCTCTCTCAGACGGCAGGAGCCAGACATGATTGCGCCTTCTACTGACGCCATGAAAAGTGCGGGTACCGGCAAAGCGCTTGGTGCACTGGGCGTGGTGCTGCTCGTCCTCATCGTGCTGATGGCGGTCAACTTCGCGCTCGTGGCGCGCCAGAATGCGTTCGACAAGCAGTACATCGAACACGCCAGCGAGATGCGCATCCTCTCCCAGGAAATCGCCAAGAACTCCACCGAGGCGGTGACCGGCAAGGCCGAGGCCTTCCGGTTCCTGCAGGAGGCGCGCCAGGCGTTCGAGCGCCATCTCGAGCTGCTGCGGGTGGGCAACGGCGCGACCGGGCTGCCCGCCTCGCCGCCGGAGGCCGCCGGCGCCCTGGGACGGGTGCGGGAAACCTGGAGCGGGGTGAGCGGGGCGGCCGACGTCATCATCGGCCGCTGGGACGTCATCACGACGCTGCACGAGATCGCCGGCCGTTTCAGTGAAACCATCCCCCGGCTACAGAAGGTGACCGACGAGCTGGTGGATGCGATGGCCGTAGCCGACACTTCCCGCGAGCAGCTCATTCTCGTCAGCCGCCAGTCCCTGCTGCTGGAGCGTATCGTGCGCAACGTCAACCTGGTGCTGCGCGGCGGCCTGGAGGCGGTAACCGCCGCCGACAGCTTCGGCCGTGACACCGCCCTGTTCGGGCGCGTGCTGAACGGCCTGCTGGAGGGCAGCCCGGCGCTGGGCATCACCGCCGTCACCGAACCCGCGCAACGGGCCAGGCTCGAAGAGCTGCAGTCCCTGTTCGCACCGGTGAGCGAGAGCGCGGGCCGGATCCTGGAGAGCTCCCCGGAGCTGTTCCAGGTGCGCGACGCGGCCGACCGGATCTTCCAGAACAGCGGTCTGCTGCTGGACGGCGCCACGGACCTGGAGACGGTCTACGAGAATCTAGGCGCCCAGCGGGTCATCTCCTCCTGGAGCGGCTTCGGCATCCTGGCCGTGGCGATTCTGGTGCTCATCCTGCTGGCCCAGCGCTATGTGCGGGACAGCCGCCTCCGGCTGCAGGCGAGCACGGAGCAGAACCAGCGCAACCAGGAGGCGATTCTGCGGCTGCTGGACGAGATGGGCGACCTGGCCGACGGTGACCTGACGGTCCAGGCAACGGTGACGGAGGACTTCACCGGCGCCATCGCCGACTCGGTGAACTACGCCGTCGAACAGTTGCGCTCCCTGGTGTCGGCCATCAACCGCACGGCAGTACAGGTCGCGTCGGCGTCCCAGGAGACGCGGACCACCGCCGCGAACCTGGCCGAGGCGAGCCGCCACCAGGCGAAGGAGATCTCCGACGCCACCACCACCATCAACGACATGGCGGTATCCATCGAGGGCGTCTCAGAGAACGCCTCCGAGTCGGCGCAGGTGTCCCGGCGGGCGGTGGAAATCGCCAACAAGGGCCACCAGACGGTGCAGAACACCATCCACGGCATGGACAACATCCGCGAGCATATCCAGGAGACCGCCAAGCGCATCAAGCGCCTGGGCGAGAGCTCCCAGGAGATCGGCAACATCGTCTCGCTGATCAACGACATCGCCGAACAGACCAACATCCTCGCGCTCAACGCCGCCATCCAGGCCGCCACCGCCGGCGAGGCGGGCCGCGGTTTCGCGGTGGTGGCCGACGAGGTGCAGCGCCTGGCGGAGCGTTCCGGCAACGCCACCAAGCAGATCGAGGCGCTGGTGAAGACCATTCAGACCGATACCAACGAGGCGGTCATCTCCATGGAGCAGAGCACCACCGAGGTGGTCGGCGGTGCTCGCCTGGCGGAGGAGGCCGGTGTGGCCCTGGAGGAGATCGACGCCGTTTCCAAGCATCTCGCCGAACTCATCGAGAGCATCTCGGCGGCGGCCCGCCAGCAGTCGACATCGGCCGGCCAGGCCTCGCAGACCATGAAGGTGATCGAGGAGATCACCGCCCAGACCCTGACCGGAGCCAATGCCACCGCCGAATCCATCGGCAAGCTGGCGGACCTGGCCGGGGATTTGCGCAATTCGGTGGCCGACTTCAGGCTGCCCGCCGAGGGCGGTGGGGAGCAGGAGGAGACTCTCGCGGCGCAGGCCTGAGTGTTCGCGGTCACGGCGGTGCGGCGGCGACATGCCGCCGCGGTGTCCCCCAGCCGCGCTGCCCAGCCTGTCCGATCATCCGAGCCGGCCCGTCGTCGACGGGCCGTATGTACTCATAGGAAGAGGCCTTAGGTGTGAACGACACGACAGCCTTGAGCCTGATTCGGGCGGAAATCGACCAGGCACTGGAGCAGGTCCGCCGATTCCTGGAACGGTACATCGAGCACACGGAGGAGTCCGTTGTCCTGGAACAGGCGGCCGAGGAGCTGCACCGGATCCTGGGCAGCCTGAAGATGGTGGAGCTCTACGGCGCCGCGCTGGTGGCCGAGGAGATGGAGCGCGTTGCCCGGGATCTGCTCGAGGACCGGGTGCCGAATCGCGACGACGCCTGCGGCGTGCTGGTGCAGGCGGCCATGCAGCTTCCCAACTACCTGGAACGGATTCAGGCCGGAGAAAGCGACAACCCCCTGGTCCTGCTGCCGCTACTCAATGACTTGCGCAGCGGCAGGGGGGCGGAGTTGCTCTCCGACACCCTTCTGTTCGAGCCCGACCTTTCGGTCATGCCGCCCGCGGGTTACGACGCCGATTCCCTGGCCCTGCTGGAGGGGGACCTGCGCAAGCCGGCGCGCAGCGCCCGGCATCTCTATCAGCTGGGCCTGCTCGGTCTGCTGCGCAACCAGCAGCTGCGCCAGGCCCTCGGCCGCCTGCGCCTTGCCCTGTCCCAGCTGGAGAAGATCTCCAGTGGCCGGCCCATGGGTCAGTTGTGGTGGGTTGCCTCGGGTGTTGTGGCCGCCGTCGCCGGCGAAGGGCTTGAGGCGGGCCTCGCGGTCAAGCACCTCCTGTCCCGCATCGATCGCCATATCCGCCGGGTGGCCGAGGAGGGGGAGTCCGCGCTGGAAGAGACGCCTCCGGCCGAGCTGGTCAAGAACCTGCTCTACTACAATGCCAAGGCCGAGCCGGTCGATACCCGTGTCCGCGAGCTCAAGTCGGCATTCCGCCTCGATGCGGTGCTTCCCTCCGAGGATGACATGGCCAGGCGCCGCCAGGGGCTTTCCGCTGCCAACCGGGGCGTGCTCCGGGTGGCTATCGGCGCACTCAAGGATGAACTCTCCCGGGCCAAGGATCAGCTGGATCTCTTTGTCCGTTCCGAACCGCGGAAGCTGTCCGATCTGGAACCGCTGCGCGAACTCCTCCGGCGGGTGGCCGACACGCTGGTGATGCTCGGCATGGGTCACGCGCGCGGCATGATCCAGCAGCAGGCTGGCGTCCTCGAAGGGATGGAAAGGGGTGAAAGCCCGGTTGCTGACAGCGTCCTGATGGAGGTGGCCGGGGCGCTCCTGTACGTGGAATCGGGGCTCGACCTGCTGCTGGAAACCGGCCGGCTTCCGGGGCAGGATGATGCACCCCTGACGGGGCGGGAAAGCGCGGATCGTTCGGCGCTGCGTGCCGTGCTGCGCGAGTCCCTGCTGACGATCCAGTCCGCCAAACAGGATTTCGCCGCGGCGTTGGCGGAGCCTGGTGCGGCCTTCGACGGCGCGGCCATGGCCATGGCCGTGGAACCGGTTCTGGGGGCGCTGCGGATGCTGGAGGATGAAGCCGTGGCGGAGCTCCTGGCGGCCTGGCTGGAGCGCATCCGGCCGCTGTCCGAGCTGCCGGCCGAGAGCACCGCATACGAGAGTCTGGCCGATGCCCTGACCGCCGTGGAGAGCTACCTGGATGCGCTGCAGCAGGGGCGCCGGGCGGAGGGCTATCTGGAAATCGGGCGCCAGCGTCTGGAGCTTGCGCTGCCGACCACGGCCGCTGCCGCCGCGACCCCGGCGGAGGAAGGGCCCGCCGGGTGGCCGGACGCGGGCGGAGAATCCCTGGAAGAGGACATCGACGAGTCCATCGAGATCGGCGGAATCGTGTATGACTGGGCCATCTCCCCGGGCTCGCATGCCGAGCCGGAACGCGCGGACCAGGCGCACGGCCATGAACCCGGACCGGTTGAGGAAACGCTCGACGTCTTCGCCCCCGGGTGGGAGGAGCCGGCCGCGGCCGAGGTATTCGAAGCCGGTGAGCCAAGACCCTTGGGCGAGGCCGCGGCGCAGGAGCCCGACAGGCCCGCGGCGGCTGAAGCGGCGCAGGGAGCGGACACCGAAGAGACCGAGCTGCCGGATCCGGAGCTGGTGGAAATCTTCACCGAGGAAGCCGACGAGGTGCTGGCGTCCATCGACGAGAACCTGGCGCGCTGGAAGTCCGATCCTGACGATACCGAAGCCCGCCAGAGTGTGCGCCGTGCCTACCATACTCTCAAGGGCAGCGGCCGCATGGTCGGGGCGACGGAGGCGGGTGAGCTGGCCTGGGCCGTTGAAAATCTCCTCAACCGGGTGATCGACGGCGCCATTCCCGCGGCACCGGCGGTGTTCGATGCCGTGGATGAAGCCCGGCGCCTGCTGCCCTCCCTGATCGGCGCCTTCGCCGAGAACCGGCCCTGCCCGGAGAGCGGGGAGGCACGCGAGCTGGCTGAAAGTTGTCACCTGTTGAGCGAGGCGGGCCTTCCTGCGGTGGCTGCCACAGCCGAACAGCCTGTCGAGGCGGAGCCCGGGCCGGAGTTCGAGCGGGAGCCCGAGCCGGCCGAACCGGAGGCGGCGGAAGAGCCGCCGATGCCGGAGGCCGGAGCCTGGATGGATCCGGTGCTGCTGGGCATTTTCTCCACGGAGACCCGCGGTCACCTGGCGGTGGTGGAGGAGTTTCTGCAACGCTGCAGGGCGCAGGGTGATGGCTGCCGTGTGGATGGGGACCTGCAGCGGGCGTTGCACACCCTGCACGGGAGCGCGGGCGCCGCACGGGTCGAACCGATGAGCGACCTGGCCGGTCGGCTCGAGTCCCTGGTCAAGGTCCAGGCCGGAATCGACTCCTCGCCCGCGCCGGCATTCCTGGGCCTGCTGGAAGAGGGGCTCGCGGTCTTTTCCATGCAGCTTGAAGCCCTGCTGTCGGCGCCGGCCGCCGTGCCCGCGGCAGCCGAGTTGTGCGAACGGATCGGAATTGAGGAAGACCGGCTGCGCGCCGCCGTGCCCCCCGCGGTTGCCGGCATGGGCGCATACGCTGCCGAACCGCCGGCGGTCGAGGAGCCTGCGGCTGACGAGCCCGCCGGGTCCCTGGCTGGTACGGAGATTGCTACCGCCGCCGAAGCGCCGGGAGAGGTGTTGTCGGAGTGGGAAATGGCGCTCGATGCCGAGTTGGCGGAACCGGAAGTCCCGACAGCACCGGAGCTCGATGAGCTGACCCGGCTGTTCCTCGACGAGGGTGCCGCCATGCTGCAGTCGGCCGACGCCCTGCTGCGCGAATGGCTCGCGGAGCCCGGTGCGATTCAGCGTCTGGAGGAACTGCGCTTCCAGCTCCACAGCCTGGCGGAAGGGGCCCGGCTTGCGGGGCAGAGGGAGGTGGGCGCGTTCGCCGAGCAGCTGGAGCGGGCCTATGCCGATCTGGCTGCGGGACGCCTGCCCCGCGATTACGCCCTGAGCGACTGGCTGCAATCGGCCCACGACGGGCTGGCCGGGATGCTCAATGCCATCCAGACCGGGGAACCCGCCGAGGAGACGGGGCCGCTGCTGGAGCAGCTCCAGGCGCTGCGGACACAGCCGCTGGCGCCCGCCGCGGAAGAGGCTGCTGCGGGGGTTGCGGAGGTGGAGGAAGAGCCGCCGGTCATGGTTTATGCCGAACCGGCTCCCGAAGCTGTTGCCGAGCCCGAGCCCGAGCCCGAGCCCGAGCCCGAGCCCGAGCCCGAGCCCGAGCCCGAGCCCGAGCCCGAGCCCGAGCCCGAGGCCCGGCCCGTCACGGTGCGGGAGGCGGTTTCCGGCTACGAGGCGATTGACCCCGAACTGCTCGATATTTTCCGTGAGGAAGCGGCCGAGCTGCTGGATGCGACCGAACGGGCGCTCCAGGGCTGGGCCCGTGCGCCCGCCGAACCGGGGGTTGCCGAGGGCCTGCGCCGTGCGCTGCACACCCTGAAGGGCGGTGCCCGGACCACCGGTCTGCAGGCGATGGCGGATCTGAGCCACCAGATGGAGTCGCTCATCGACGCGGTTCGTGACGGTACCGTGGTGGCCGACGACCGGGTGGTGCAACTGCTCCACGAGGGATATGACGCGCTCGCCTCCATGCTCGAGCAGGTGACGGCACGGGTGACGTTGAGCCCGGCGGAGGAGCTCCTGCTGCGGATGCGTGAGGCGTTGACGAGCGGCCCCGAACCGCTGCCGTCCGGGCTCGTCGTGGCCGCGGCCGCCGCCGTGCCCGCGGCGGCGGAGCCGGTTGCCATACCCCGGCCGGCGCCGGCCGCACCGGCACCGGCGCCGCAGCAGCAGGAGATGGTGCGGGTACGCGCCGACCTGCTCGACCGGTTGGGCAACGTCGCGGGCGAGGTGAGCATATCCCGCTCCCGCCTCGGGCAGCAGGTCTCCCAGTTCGGCTACCACCTGCAGGAGTTCGAGGAGACGGTCAATCGCCTGCGGGGTCAGCTGCGGCGGCTGGAGATCGAGACCGAGGCACAGATTCTGTTCCGCTACGAGCAGGCCGACCAGGCGGGCTACGACGAGTTCGACCCCCTGGAACTGGATCGCTTCTCCCACATGCAGCAGCTCTCCCGCGCGCTCATGGAGAGCGCGGGCGACCTCATCGACCTGAAGGACACCCTCACGGAGCTGAACCGCGACTCCGAGACCCTGCTCCTGCAGCAGTCGCGCATCAACACCGAGCTGCAGGAAGGCCTGATGCGCGCGCGCATGGTGCCCTTCTCCAGCCTGGTTCCGCGGCTGCGCCGCATCGTGCGCCAGATCACCGGCGAACTCGGCAAGCGGGCCGAGCTGCGGGTGCTGGGCGGCGAGGGCGAAATGGATCGCTCGGTCCTGAACCGAATGGTCGGGCCCCTGGAGCACCTGCTGCGCAACGCCATCGATCACGGCATCGAGCCGCCCGCCGTGCGTCAGGCGACCGGCAAGACCGATATGGGCGTCATCACTCTCGACGTCCGGCGCGAGGGGGGCGAGGTAGTGCTGGTGCTCTCCGACGACGGCGGCGGGGTGAATCTCGACGCGGTGCGCGCCACGGCCATATCACGCGGGCTACTGGGCGAGGACGAGCGGGTCGGTGACTACGAGCTGATGCAGCTCATCCTCGAATCCGGCTTCAGCACCGCCGAGAACGTCACCCAGATTTCCGGCCGCGGCGTGGGTCTGGATGTGGTCAACAGCGAGATCAAGCAGCTGGGCGGCATGGTCTCCATCGAATCGACCCGGGGTGAGGGCACCGCCTTCAGCATCCGGTTGCCCTTCACCCTCTCGGTGAACCAGGCGCTTATGGTCTATGTGGGAGAAGAGCTCTACGCCATTCCCCTGACCAGCATCGAGGGCATCATCCGGCTCGACGCGGCCGACGTGGTTCGCCACCACGGTGCCCAGGGCGTGCCGTTCCGCTATGCCGGCCAGGACTATCGCCTCGAGTACCTGGGCAGCCTGCTGGGGCTGCACCGCGAGGCGCCGGTGACCGGTGGAGCCCCGCTGCCGGTGCTGCTGGTCCGCGGCGGCGACAGCCACTACGCCTTGCTCGTGGACGGCATCCAGGGCAGCGGCGAGATCGTGGTGAAGTCCCTGGGGGCGCAACTCAGTACCGTCCGGGGCATCGCTGGAGCCACCATTCTCGGCGACGGCCGGGTCGTGGTGATCCTCGATATGCCGGCGCTCATCCGCACCGGCGCGGTGGTCCAGCACACGGTCGAGGCGGCGAAGGAGGTGCACACGGACGAGGTGCGGCCGCCCAGGGTGCTGGTGGTGGACGACTCCATCACCGTGCGCAAGGTGACGACGCGGCTGCTCGGCCGCAACGGCATGGAGGTGCTCACCGCCAAGGACGGCGTGGATGCCATGGCGCTGCTCCTGGAACTGGAGCACCTGCCCGACATCATGCTGCTGGATATCGAAATGCCGCGCATGGACGGCTACGAGCTCGCTTCCCTGGTACGCCACAACGAGCGGCTGCGGGAGGTGCCCATCGTGATGATTACCTCGCGCACGGGCGAAAAGCACCGGGAGCGCGCCGAGGGGCTGGGGGTGAGCCGGTATCTGGGCAAGCCCTATCAGGAGAAGGATCTCCTCGAGACCATCCGGGAGCTGACCGGGCAGATCGAGTGAGACTTCCGCGTTGCCGCGGCCGACGACCGGGCCGCGGCACGGGGGTCGGGGTTGAGGCAGCGGGGCGATGACGCACCCATGGAATCGACGCATGCAACAGACACGCGAGGAAATCGCCGGCAGCCGTAGACCGGCAGAGGTCAACTGCCTGCTCATGCCCATCGGGGGAGGCGCGCTGCTGCTGCCCAATGTCCTGGTGGCCGAGGTGGTCGGTTTTTCCACGCCGGAGCTTCAGGCCGACGCGCCACCCTGGCTCGCGGGCCGCATCGAGTGGCGCGGGCTCACTGTGCCCCTGATCCGCCTGGAGACGCTCCTGGGCGTGGATGCCGTCCCCGGCGCCGGGCGCCGAATCGCCATCCTCAACGCCCTCGAGGAGCAGACCGACACACCCTTTCTCGGCATCGTGCTGCAGGGCATCCCGGCCCTGGTCAGGGTGCGGGCGGCGGAGCTGGTAGAGGACCCTGAGGAAGGGCGGGGAGGGCCGGTCCTGCGCCGGCTCCGCTATCAGGGGCAGCCAGTGGTGGTGCCGGACCTGGAGGCATTGACGGCGTCGCTGCAGGCACACGTTGCCTGAACAGGACAAGCCGTCGTCGAACCGGCCGATCCGGAAACCCTGCACACCTGTGGAGGTGATGGGAGCTGGTGTCTTTTCGCTAGCCAAGGAGTCGTGGACATGCAGATTGGAGGAATGTCTCGGGACGCTACCCGAACGCCGCGCAAGACGGCGAAAATCACCCCGGCGGGCGGTCTGCTGGCCGTACTGCTGGCCGTACTGCTGGGCCTTGTGCTGCCGTGCCTTGCCGCGCAGGCCGCCGATGATGACTACCTGAAGATGCTCGAAGCCGAAGCAACGGGGGACGCGGGGCCGAAGGTGGATGCCGCCAGCGTGCGGGAGAATACCGCCAGCGCCGGCAGCAGCGTCAGCACCGCGCAGGCGGGGGCGATGGACCGGGCCGCCTTCGAAGCCCAGTTCGGGCAGCTGCGCCCCTCCACCTTCAGTGCCTACGAAAAGCTGGAGGAGCCGCAGAAGCAGTCGGTCTTCGAACAGTTCCGGGAGAGCGGCGACTACAACAAGCTGGTGCTGGAGGTCATGCGCCTGCGCTACGGGCAGTAAAACAGAAACGTGTACGTCGGAACGGAGGAGTCTCAATGAAAGGACGGATATTCGGGGGGATGGCGCTGTCGGGACTGGTTCTGGCGGCCATGGTCTGGACGCTGCCGGCGACCGCGCTGGAGGTCAATATCGCCGAATTGATCCCCTATGTGGATGTGATGCACGAGGGCAAGAAGGTGCGCGTGATGCGCATCCAGGATACCGATCACGTGCTCACGGGGGGGTTCACCAAGACCTCGCGCCCGTGCCCGCCCTTCTGTTACCACCCGATGCAGGTGGCGCCCGGGGTGACCACGGTGGGCGAGGTGGAGCTGGTGAAGTTCATGGCCGACGAGGTGAACCGCGGCACCGGTCTCATCATCGACGCGCGCACTCCCCAGTGGTATCAGGGCGGGACCATACCCGGCTCGGTGAACATTCCCTTCACCATCCTTTCCGGAGACGATATCAAGGCGCCGGAGCTGCAGGCGGCGATGGAGCAGTTCGGCGCCCGGCAGAAAGCCCCGGGGGAGATGGAGACGGGCTTCCTCCAGCGCCTGTTCGGCGGAGCCGAGAAGAGCGACTCGCCCTGGGATTTCAGTCAGGCGAGAAATCTGCTGCTGTTCTGCAACGGCCCCTGGTGCGACCAGTCGCCGCGGGCCATCAAGGGACTGCTCAAGCTCGGCTACCCGGCCGAGAAGCTCTTCTACTACCGGGGCGGGATGCAGAACTGGCAGGTCGGCGGCTTCACCACGGTGGTGCCGGAAGGCGGCTGAACCACGGACCCCCGGACAGCGACCGGCAACCACCCGTCGCTGTCCGGGGCGGTGTCCGTTCGCCGACGGTGCGAGCGTCCGTCAGCCCAGGTCCCCCCACAGGTGCTGGAGCACCGCGATGGCGGCAAGCCCCGCGGTCTCGGTGCGCAGTACGCGCGGTCCCAGCCTGACCCCCACGTAGCCCGCCTGGCGCGCCAGTGCGCGCTCCTCCTCGTCCAGGCCGCCCTCGGGACCCACCAGCAGCGTCACCCTGCCGCTGTCCGGCGGCGGCAGCGCCCGGGCCGTCGTATCGGCCTCCGGATCCAGCAGCAGCCGCAGCTCTCCCGTCCCCGGTCGCAGGCAGTCATCCAGCGGCGCGATGTCCGCCAGCCGGGGCGGGCACGTGCGTCCCGACTGTTCGCAGGCGGCAACGATGACGCCGTGCCAGTGCTGCAGCCGCTTCTCCTGCCGGGCGCGATCGAGCTGGACCACCGAGCGCCGCGTGATGACGGGAGTGAGCGCCGCCACGCCCAACTCCACGGCTTTCTGCAGGGTGTAGTCCATCCGTTCTCCCCGGGAGATGCCCTGCTGCAGCTCGATGCGCAGGGGCGACTCGACCGCGGGCCGGAGCGGGGCCTCCAGGATTACCCGCGCATCCGAGCGGCCCAGGTGCTCGATTCGTCCCGGGTACTCCAGTCCGCTGCCGTCGAACAGAATGATGGGGCTGGCCGGAGTGAGGCGCAGGACCCGCCCCAGGTAGTGGGCGCTCTCCTTCGACAGCTCCACCGTCGTCAGGCCGTGGAGATTGTTCGGATGGTACAGACGTGGAATACGCATGGGGCGACAGCTTCGTTGGCTCAGTCGGGCCGGTAGGCGGCATGGCTCGTTTCGGTCTCCCACAGGATGACCTCCACGACCGGGTAGCCGGCCGCCGCAATGTGTTCGAAGATGGCGCGGGCGATGTTCTCCGCGGTAGGGTTCCAGTCCACCACGCGCACCCGCTCGCCAGCCTCCTGGAGCAGGGGTAGGACCGGATCGTCCCGGTGAAGGAGCATGGTGTGGTCAAACTCGGTGTCCACCCATGTCTTCACCATCTGCTTGATCTCGCTGAAATCGCAGATCATCCCCTGGCCGTCGAGGTGTTCGCCTTCGAGGGTTACGACGGCACGGGCATTATGGCCGTGCAGGTGACGGCAGGGTCCCTGGTGATTCAGCAGACGATGCCCGTAGCAGAAGGAGATGGACTTGGTGACTCTGTACATGTGGGTCCCTGGACGGAGAGAACGCTCGGTTGGTTGGTGGTGGACGCCTGCAACCGGACAGACCGGATGGCCAGCCCGGTTCAGAGTCGACGCGTTTGTCAGTAAGATACCAGCACTACAGGCACGGGCGCATTGATTGACATCGAACCCGCCGGCCGCTGTCGGCCACACGGACAAGCCGGGTCTCGGTGCTCAGGGTTGGGCCCGTACCAACGGATCACAACCCCGTGGCGATGTCGATTCCCTCCGCCGCCACCTCGGCGAGAAAATCGATCTGCTCCTCCGTGATCACGTAGGGCGGCATCATGTAGACCACGCTGCCCAGCGGGCGCAGCAGGGCGCCGCGGGACAGCGCGTGGCGGTAGACCCTGAGGCCGCGGCGCTCCTGCCAGGGATAGGGGGCGCGGCTGGCCTTGTCCCGCACCATCTCCATGGCCAGGACCATGCCGGTCTGGCGCACGTCGCCCACCTGGGGGTGATCCGCCAGCCGGGCGGTGGCCGAGCGCATGCGCGCGGCGAGGGTGCGGTTGTGCTCCAGCACCGGCTCCGAGTCGAAGATGTCGAGGGTTGCCAGCGCGGCGGCGCAGCCGAGCGGATTGCCGGTAAAACTGTGGGAGTGGAGAAAGGCGGTCATCCGCTCGTAGTCGTCGTAGAAGGCCTGGTAAATCTCGCCGGTGGTCAGGGTGGCCGCCAGCGGCAGGTAGCCGGCGGTGAGCCCCTTGGAAAGGCACATGAAATCCGGGCTGATGCCCGCCTGCTCGCAGGCGAACAGCGTTCCCGTGCGCCCGAAGCCCACGGCGATTTCGTCGGCGATGAGGTGCACCCCGTGCCGGTCGCAGGCCTCCCGCAACAGGGTGAGGTAGATCGGGTCGTACATGCGCATGGAGCCGGCGCACTGCACCAGGGGCTCCACGATCACCGCACAGGTCTCGTGGGCATGGCGCTCAAGGGCCCGCTCCATGTGGGCGAACATGCGCCGGGCGACCTCGGCGCAGGACTCGCCCGGCTCGCGGTCGAAGCAGTCGGGGGCGGGAACCGTGAAGGGTTTCAGCAGCAGCGGCTCGTAGGTCTCCTTGTAGAGGGAGACATCTCCCACCGCCAGCGCCCCCAGGGTCTCGCCGTGATAGCTGTTGGAGAGGTTGATGAAGCGGGTCTTCTCCGGCCGGCCCGAGTTGCGCCAGTAGTGGTAGCTCATCTTCAGCGCCACCTCGATGGCCGATGAGCCGTTGTCGGCGTAGAAGCAGTGGTCGAGCCCGGCTGGGGTGATATGCACCAGGCGTTCGGAGAGGCGCACCACCGGCTCATGGGTGAAGCCGGCCAGGATGACATGCTCCAGCTGTCCGATCTGCTCCTGTACCGCGGCATTGATGCGCGGGTTGGCGTGGCCGAAGAGGTTCACCCACCAGGAACTCACCGCATCCAGGTAGCGGTTGCCCTCGAAGTCCTCCAGCCACACCCCCTCGCCGCGGCGGATGGGGATGAGCGGGAGCGTCTCGTGGTCCTTCATCTGCGTGCAGGGATGCCACACCACCCGCAGATCCCGCTCGACAATGTTCCGGTTATTCATGACTCACCAAGAAAAAAAGATTTCACCACGAAGGACACGAAGAACACGAAGTGAAGAGCAAGGCAGGACTGTCGAATTGTTGTCTGCACCTGACGGTGAGGCAACACTACGCGCCGTGGAACTCCGAAAAACCTTCGTGCTCTTCGTGTCCTTCGTGGTGAACGGTTTTACATTCATTCAACACCCGGAAGGCCCAGGTTGCGCCACAGGGCCAGCGTCGGCTCGGCGCGGTTCATGGTGTAGAAGTGCAGGCCCGGGGCGCCGCCGGCGAGCAGCTTCTCGCACAGCTGTGTGACCACCTCCTCGCCGAAGGCGACGATGGCGTCGCGGTCGTCGCCGAAGGACTCCAGGCGCTTGCGGATCCAGCGCGGAATCTCGGCGCCGCAGGCGTCGGAGAAGCGCGCCAGCTGGCTGTAGTTGGTGATGGGCATGATGCCCGGCACCACCGGCGCCTGTACGCCCAGGGCGCGCACGTCCTCCAGAAAGCGGAAGTAGGCGTCGGGATTGTAGAAGTACTGGGTAATGGCCGCGTCGGCCCCCGCCTTCACCTTGCGGGCGAAGTTTTCCAGGTCCGCGCGGGCACTGGCCGCCTGGGGATGGAACTCGGGGTAGGCGGCCACCTCGATGTGGAACCAGTCGCCGGTCTCCTCGCGGATGAAGGCCACCAGCTCGTTGGCGTAGCGGAACTCGCCGGCCCCGCGGCTGCCCGAGGGCAGGTCGCCGCGCAGGGCGACGATGCGGCGGATGCCGTGGCTGCGGTAGGTCGTGAGCAGCTCGCGGATGAAGCCCCGGTCGGTGCCGATGCAGGAGAGGTGGGGGGCGGCGTCGTTGCCGGCCGCCTGGATCTCCAGCACCGCCTCCAGGGTGCCGGCCTGGGTGCTGCCGCCGGCGCCGAAGGTGACCGAGAAGTAGGCGGGATTCAGCCGCGCGAGCCGCTCCCGCACCCCCCGCAGCTTCTCCCTGCCCTCGTCGGTCTTGGGCGGAAAGAACTCGAAACTGAAATTGCGTGATTCGCTCATGGCGTGATCTCGAAAAAAGCGTTTCACCGCCAAGGCGCCAAGGACGCCAAGCGGACCGTAGGATGGGCAAAGCGTAGCGTGCCCATCGACGCACGGTTGGTGATGGGCACGTCGCTACGCTCCTTTGCCCATCCTACATTCCAACTGTTTCTTCCCTTGGCGCTCTTGGCGCCTTGGCGGTAAAGACATTGCGGGCTGAGGGTTCAACGCAAAGACGCCAAGGCGCCAAGGCGCAACAAGAATCCAAGGCATGCAGGTCCGCGACGGCGGCGTGGGCCGATAGCGGAGTTGATACCGCCTGCCCCTTCATTCCTTCGCGCCTTGGCGTCTTTGCGTCTTCGCGTTGGTGTTTGAACCCTCACTCAGTACCGGTAGTGGTCGGGCTTGTAGGGGCCTTCCGCCGGCACGCCGATGTAGTTGGCCTGCTTCTCGGTGAGGGTGGTGAGCTTCGCGCCGATCTTCTGCAGGTGCAACCGCGCCACCTCCTCGTCCAGGTGCTTGGGCAGGGTGTAGACGCGGGTTTCGTACTGATCACCCTTGGTCCAGAGCTCCATCTGCGCCAGAGTCTGGTTGGTGAAGGAGTTGGACATGACGAAGCTGGGGTGACCGGTGGCGCAGCCCAGGTTCACCAGCCGCCCCTCGGCGAGCAGGATGATGCGCTTGCCGTCCGGGAAGATGATGTGGTCCACCTGCGGCTTGATGTTCTCCCACTCGTACTGCTCCAGGCTCGCCACGTCGATCTCGTTGTCGAAGTGGCCGATGTTGCAGACGATGGCCTGGTCCTTCATCCGCGCCATGTGGTCGTGGCCGATGACGTGGAAGTTGCCGGTGGCGGTGACGAAGATGTCCGCCTGGGAGCATGCCTCGTCCATGGTCACCACGCGGTAGCCCTCCATGGCCGCCTGCAGGGCGCAGATGGGGTCGATCTCGGTGACCCAGACGGTGGCGCCGAGGCCGCGCAGGGATTGGGCGCAGCCCTTGCCCACGTCGCCGTAGCCCAGCACCAGGGCGATCTTGCCGGCGATCATCACGTCGGTGGCGCGCTTTATGCCGTCCACCAGCGACTCGCGGCAGCCGTAGAGGTTGTCGAACTTGCTTTTGGTGACCGAGTCGTTGACGTTGATGGCGGGGAAGGGCAGCTCGCCGCGCTTCTCCATCTGGTAGAGACGGTGGACGCCGGTGGTGGTCTCCTCGGTGACGCCGCGGATGGCCGCCTTGCGCTCGGCATAGTAGCCGGGCCGGCTCTCCAGGCGGCGGCGGATGGCGGCGTAGAGCACCCGCTCCTCCTCGCTGGTGGGGTGGTCCAGCACCGCGGCGTCCTGCTCGGCCTTGGCGCCGAGGATCACCAGCAGGGTGGCGTCGCCGCCGTCGTCCAGGATCATGTTGGGTGTGCCGCCGTCGGCCCACTCCATGATCCTGTGGGTGTACTCCCAGTACTCCTCCAGGCTCTCGCCCTTGTAGGCGTAGACCGGCACGCCGGAGGCGGCGATGGCCGCGGCGGCGTGGTCCTGGGTGGAGAAGATGTTGCAGGAGGCCCAGCGCACCTCGGCGCCCAGCGCGGTCAGCGTCTCTATGAGCACGGCCGTCTGGATGGTCATGTGCAGGCTGCCGGCGATGCGCGCGCCCTTGAGCGGCCGCTCGGCGGCGTACTTGGCGCGTAGTGCCATCAGGCCGGGCATCTCGGTCTCGGCGATGGCGATCTCCTTGCGCCCCCAGTCGGCCAGCGCCGGGTCGGCCACCTTGAAGTCGTTGAACGAGGGGTCGATGACAGCGTTCATAGTTCTCACTCTCCCGGAGTCTGAAAGTGAGCGCCGTTGCGTCGTGGAAACCGCAGCCCCGCCGAGCCTGACGGGCCGGTCGGCCCGCTGCAGCGCCCCTCGGCAGGGGGGATGGTGTGTACGAAACCTTATGCGTTTACCGCCAGGGCGCCAGGGGCGCCATGAAGTTCGTAGGATGGGCAAAGCGCAGCGTGCCCATCAGCGCGCCTCTGGTGATGGGCACGTCGCTACGCTCCTTTACCCATCCTACTCTTCTGTCTTTGCGTCTTTGCGTCTTTGCGTCTTCGCGCCTTGGCGTTGAAGTCTTTTCTCCTAAATACCTGCCGCCTCGCGCAGCATGTCGGCCTTGTCGGTGCGCTCCCACGTGTACGCCTCCTCCTCGCGGCCGAAGTGGCCGTAGGCGGCGGTGCTGCGGTAGATGGGCCGGATCAGATCCAGCATCTTGACGATGCCGTAGGGGCGCAGGTCGAAGTGCTCGCGCACCAGAGTCACCAGCTTCTCCTCGGGCAGCTTGCCGGTGCCGAAGGTGTCGATGCTGATGGAGGTGGGCTCCGCCACGCCGATGGCGTAGGAGACCTGGATCTCGCAGCGCTCGGCCAGTCCCGCGGCGACGATGTTCTTGGCCACGTAGCGGCCGGCGTAGGCTGCCGAGCGGTCCACTTTGGAGGGGTCCTTGCCGGAGAAGGCGCCGCCGCCGTGGCGGGCCATGCCGCCGTAGGTGTCGACGATGATCTTGCGCCCCGTCAGGCCGCAGTCGCCCACCGGGCCGCCGATGATGAACTGGCCGGTGGGATTGATGTGGTACTTGGTCTCCCGGGTCAGCCACTCCGCCGGCAGGACGGGGATGATGATGTTCTCCATCACCGCTTCGCGGATGTCCTTCTGGGAGACGTCCGGGTCGTGCTGGGTGGAGAGCACCACCGCCTCGATGCCGGCCGGCCGGCCGTTCTCGTAGCGGAAGGTCACCTGGCTCTTGGCGTCGGGGCGCAGCCAGGGCAGCACGCCGTGCTTGCGCATCTCCGCCTGACGCTGCACCAGCCGGTGGGCGTAGGTGATGGGCGCGGGCATCAGCACGTCGGTCTCGTTGGTGGCGTAGCCGAACATCAGCCCCTGGTCGCCGGCGCCCTGCTCCTCGGGGCTGGTGCGGTCCACGCCCATGGCGATGTCGCCCGACTGCTTGCCGATGAGGGACATCACCGCGCAGGTGTGGCCGTCGAAGCCTACGTCGGAGCTGGTATAGCCGATGTCGCAGATGACGCCGCGCACCACCTCGTCGAGGTCGACCCAGGCGGAGGTGGTGATCTCGCCGGCGACAATCACTCCCCCGGTCTTGATGAGGGTTTCGCAGGCCACGCGGGCGCGCTTGTCCCGCTCGAGGAGCGCGTCGAGCACTGCATCGGAGATCTGGTCGGCGATCTTGTCGGGATGGCCTTCCGAGACCGACTCGGAGGTAAAGAGGTAGTTCTTGAGCATGGAACCCGGTTGCCTCCAGGCATTGCATATGGCCCCGGTAGTGTCCCGGGGGTGGCCGCGGACGGCGGCGGGGGCGCCGCCGAGTGTCAAAGTGGCAGATTTTAGCCCGATGGGCCGCGCATTTCATCCATGGGGAAATCGGTGGCCATCAGCCGGGGGGGTGAAAGCCATAAAGACGTTTGATTGCCGATGGCGGTAGCGTAGTGGAGAATAACGAGCTACTTATGGAGCCGGTCTGTGGCGGGGTTTCGCAGGCACGGTCATGGGGTGGGAAAGAAGCACGGACGTCGCGCCAGTCAAATTATAGCCATTCGCGCGGCTGTTGCAATGCAACAATCCGGTCGGGCCATGAACAGCGCCCGACGACCGCATCGGATCCTCGACGCGACCACCGTCCGGTCCTGTTAACATGCCGGCCACGGTGCGGTCCCCCGCTCCCCGAATTCAGTTCGAGACTCGAGACTACAAGGAGGCCATAGATGCCCTCGCGCAGAGAACTTGCCAATGCCGTCCGTGCCCTGAGCATGGACGCGGTGCAGAAGGCGAAGTCCGGTCACCCGGGCGCGCCCATGGGAATGGCGGACATCGCCGAGGTGCTGTGGAACGACTTCCTCAAGCACAACCCCGCCAATCCCAAGTGGGTGGACCGCGACCGCTTCGTGCTCTCCAACGGGCACGGCTCCATGCTGCTCTACTCCCTCCTGCACCTGGCCGGGTACGACCTGTCCATGGAGGACCTCAAGAATTTCCGCCAGCTGCACTCGCGCACCCCTGGCCACCCCGAGTACGGCTATGCGCCGGGCGTGGAGACCACCACCGGTCCCCTGGGCCAGGGCATCACCAATGCCGTGGGCATGGCGCTGGCCGAGCGCACCCTGGCCGGCCAGTTCAACCGCCCCGGCCACCACATCATCGACCACTACACCTACGTGTTCCTGGGTGACGGCTGCATGATGGAGGGCATCTCCCACGAGGCCTGCTCGCTGGCCGGGACCCTGGGGCTGGGCAAGCTCATCGCCTTCTGGGACGACAACGGCATCAGCATCGACGGCCACACCGACGGCTGGTTCACCGAGGACGTCGCCAAGCGCTTCGAGGCCTACGGCTGGCACGTGGTGCGCGGCGTGGACGGCCACGACGCCGAGGCCATCGCCAAGGCGGTCCACGAGGCGCGCTCGGTCAATGACAAGCCCACCCTCGTCTGCTGCAAGACGGTGATCGGCTTCGGCGCCCCGAACCTGTGCGGCAGCCACGACTGCCACGGCGCCCCCCTGGGCGACGACGAAATCGCCGCCACCCGCGAGAACCTGGGCTGGCACCACCAGCCGTTCGACATCCCCGAGGATATCTACGCCGGCTGGAACGCCCGCGACAAGGGCTCCGCGGCCGAAGCGCACTGGAACGAGAAGCTCGCCGCCTACCGGGCCGAGTACCCGGAGCTCGCCGCCGAGCTCGAGCGCCGCATGGCCGGCGAGCTGCCCGCCGACTGGGCCGGGCACAGCGAGGGCTTTGTCCGCGAAGTGGCCGCCAAGGGCGAGACCATCGCCTCGCGCAAGGCCTCCCAGAACACCATCAACGCCTTCGCCGCGGTGCTGCCCGAGTTCCTGGGCGGCTCGGCCGACCTGACCCCCTCCAACCTGACCAACTGGAAGGAGGCGAAGGTCATCAGCAACACGGTGGCCGACGGCAACTACCTCTCCTACGGCGTGCGCGAGTTCGGCATGTCCGCCATCATGAACGGCATCGCCCTGCACGGGGGCTTCATCCCCTTCGGCGGCACCTTCCTGATGTTCTCCGAGTATGCCCGCAACGCCCTGCGCATGGCGGCGCTGATGAAGGTGCAGAGCCTGTTCGTCTACACCCACGACTCCATCGGCCTGGGCGAGGACGGACCCACCCACCAGCCCGTCGAGCAGATCTCCACCCTGCGGCTGATTCCCAACATGCACACCTGGCGTCCCTGCGACGCGGTGGAGTCGGCGGTGGCCTGGAAGGCGGCCGTGGAGCGCAAGTCGGGCCCCACCTGCCTCATCTTCTCGCGCCAGAATCTCAAGCACATGGAGCGCAGCGACGCCCAACTGGCGGAGATCGCGCGCGGCGGTTATGTCCTCAAGGACTGTGACGGCACTCCCGATGCCATTATCATCGCCACGGGCTCCGAGGTGGAGCTGGCGGTGGGAGCCGCCGACGCACTGGCCGACAAGGGCCGCAAGGTCCGCGTCGTGTCCATGCCCTGCGTCGAGGTGTTCGAGGCCCAGGACGCCGCCTACCGCGAATCCGTCCTGCCCGCCGCCGTCACCGCCCGCGTGGCCGTGGAGGCCGGTGTCACCGCCTCCTGGTACAAGTACGTGGGCCTGCAGGGGCGCGTGGTGGGCATCGACCGCTTCGGCGAGTCGGCTCCCGCCGGCCAACTGTTCAAGGAGTTCGGCTTCACCGTGGAGAACGTGGTGAAGTCTGTCGAGGAGGTCCTCTGAGGATCCCGCTCCCCGCAAGGATTTTTACTGCCTGAGTAACCTGACGGAGAAAGAATCATGACTATCAAGGTCGGTATCAATGGTTTTGGCCGCATCGGCCGCATGGCCTTCCGCGCCATCGCCCAGGATTTCAATGACATCGAAGTGGTCGGCATCAACGACCTGCTCGACGCCGAGTACCTGGCCTACATGCTGAAGTACGACTCGGTGCACGGCCGCTTCAAGGGCGATGTCTCCGTCGACGGCAACAACCTGATCGTCAACGGCAAGACCATCCGTCTGACCGCCGAGCGGGATCCCGCCAACCTGAAGTGGGGCGAGATCGGCGCCGAGCTCGTGATCGAGTGCACCGGCTTCTTCCTCACCGAGGAGACCTGCCAGAAGCACATCGACGCGGGCGCCAAGAAGGTCGTGCAGAGCGCGCCGTCCAAGGACGCCACCCCCATGTTCGTCTACGGCGTGAACCACGAGACCTATGCCGGCCAGGCCATCGTCTCCGCCGCCTCCTGCACCACCAACTGCCTGGCCCCGGTGGCCAAGGTGCTGCACGACAAGTTCGGCATCAAGCGTGGCCTCATGACCACCGTCCACGCCGCCACCGCCACCCAGAAGACCGTCGATGGTCCGTCCATGAAGGACTGGCGCGGCGGCCGCGGCATCCTGGAGAACATCATCCCGTCCTCCACCGGCGCGGCGAAGGCCGTGGGCAAGGTCCTGCCCGACCTGAACGGCAAGCTGACCGGCATGGCCTTCCGCGTGCCCACCTCCGACGTCTCCGTGGTGGACCTCACCGTCGAGCTGAACAGCGATGCCTCCTACGACGCCATCTGCGCGGCCATGAAGGCGGCTTCCGAGGGCGAGCTTAAGGGCGTGCTGGGCTACACCGAGGAGAAGGTGGTCTCCACCGACTTCCGCGGCAACTCCGCGCCCTCGACCTTCGATGCCGAGGCCGGCATCGCCCTGGACGGCACCTTCGTCAAGGTGGTCTCCTGGTACGACAACGAGTACGGCTACACCTGCAACATGCTGCGCCTGGTGCAGCACGTCGCGAAGTAAGTCGCGGGGGCGGGGCGGCCGTCGGCCGCCCCGCCCATTTTCGGTCCCTGAGTGTCCAGTTCTGAGTGTTGAGTGCGGGTGCCGCCGCTGAGGACTCAGAACTGAATACTGCAACTTCGAATGACGAAGGAGTTCCCCAATGTCTTTCACCAAACTCACCGACCTCGACCTGGCCGGCAAGCGTGTCCTCATCCGTTCCGACCTCAACGTCCCCGTGAAGGACGGCAAGGTGACCTCGGATGCCCGCATCAAGGCCTCCATGCCCACCTTCGAGCATTGCCTGAAGGCCGGCGCCAAGGTGCTGGTGATGTCCCATCTCGGCCGCCCCGAGGAAGGCGTCTACAGCGAGGAGAACTCCCTCAAACCTGTCGCCGACTACCTCTCCGACCTGATGGGCAAGCCGGTGCGGCTGGTGCAGGACTACCTCGACAGCGCGCCGCAGCTCGCCGACGGTGAGCTGGTGCTGCTGGAGAACGTGCGCTTCAACAAGGGCGAGAAGAAAGACAACGAGGAGCTGGCGAAGCAGTACGCCGCCCTGTGCGACGTGTTCGTAATGGACGCCTTCGGCACCGCCCACCGCGCCCAGGCATCCACCCACGGCGTGGGCAAGTTCGCTCCCGTGGCCTGCGCCGGGCTGCTGCTGGCCGAGGAGCTGGATGCCCTGAACAAGGCCCTGGCCAACCCGGCCCGGCCCATGGTGGCCATCGTCGGCGGCTCCAAGGTCTCCACCAAGCTCACCGTGCTGGAGGCCCTGTCCGAGAAGGTCGACCAGCTGGTGGTGGGCGGCGGCATCGCCAACACCTTCCTCAAGGCTGCCGGCCACAACGTGGGCAAGTCGCTGTGCGAGAGCGACCTGGTGCCCACCGCCCAGGCGCTCATGGAGAAGATGACCGCCCGCGGCGCCACCATCCCCATCGCGGTGGACGTGGTGTGCGGCAAGAAGTTCGACGAGAACGAACCGGCGGTCACCAAGGACGCCGACCAGGTGGCCGACGACGACATGATCTTCGATATCGGCCCGAAGTCCGCCGCGGAGCTCGCAGAGATTATCGGCAAGGCCGGCACCATCGTCTGGAACGGCCCGGTGGGGGTGTTCGAGTTCGACCAGTTCGGCGGGGGCACCAAGACCGTTTCCATGGCCATCGCCAATGCCCCCGGCTTCTCCCTGGCCGGTGGGGGCGACACGATCGCCGCCATCCAGAAGTACGACATCTACGACAAGGTCTCGTACATTTCCACCGCCGGCGGCGCCTTCCTCGAGTTCCTGGAAGGCAAGACCCTGCCCGCCGTGGCGATGCTCGAGGAACGGGCCCGCAACCAGTAAGGAGAGCGGTGTGAAGGTTGAGGTGCGTCTAGGGATTGACCCCCTTCACAACTCAGACTCCACGCCCGACTGATTATGCTCAGAAGAACCAAGATAGTGGCCACCCTCGGGCCCGCCACCGACGATCCCAAGGTCCTCGATCGCATGATCGAGGCGGGGCTCGACGTGGTGCGCATCAACTTCTCCCACGGCGCCCCCGAGGAGCACCTGCGCCGGGCCGAGGTGGTGCGCAATCGCGCCCGCGCCTACGGGCGCGAGGTGGGCGTGCTGGTGGACCTCCAGGGTCCCAAGATCCGTATCGAGCGTTTCCGCGAGGGTCCCGTGACCCTGGAGGAGGGCGCACGGTTCGTGCTCGACGCCGAGCTGCCCGTCAACGACGGCACCGCTGAGGCGGTGGGCATCACCTACAAGGAGCTGCCCGGCGACGTGAAGCGGGGCGACACCCTGGTCCTCGACGATGGCCGCGTGCTGCTCTGGGTCGAGGAGGTCGAGGGCCCGCGCATCATCTGCAAGGTGGAGGTGGGCGGAGACCTCTCCAACAACAAGGGAATCAACCGCCAGGGCGGCGGGCTTTCCGCCGGGCCGCTCACCGACAAGGACCGGGCGGACATGAAGGTGGCCGCCCAGCTCCAGGCCGACTACGTGGCGCTGTCGTTCGTGCGCAACGCGGCCGATATCAACGAGGCGCGGGAGTTGCTGCGCGCCGCCGGGGGGACCGGCGGCATCGTGGCCAAGATCGAGCGCGCCGAGGCCATGGACGCCATCGACGAGATCCTGGAGGCCACCGACGCCATCATGGTGGCGCGTGGCGACCTGGGTGTGGAGATCGGTGACGCCGAGCTGCCCGGGGTGCAGAAGCGCCTCATCAGCATGGCCCGCACCATGGACCGGGTGGTGATCACAGCCACCCAGATGATGGAATCGATGATCCAGAGCCCCATCCCCACCCGTGCGGAGGTGCTGGACGTGGCCAACGCGGTGCTCGACGGCACCGACGCGGTGATGCTCTCCGCCGAGACGGCGGTGGGCAAGTACCCGCACAAGGCGGTGGCGGCCATGGACCGGGTCTGCCGCGGTGCCGAGCGCCAGCGCTCCATCCGCGTCTCCGGCCACCGCATCGATCAGCAGTTCAATCGGGTGGACGAGGCCATCGCCATGGCGGCCATGTACACCGCCAACCATCTCGGGGTGAAAGCCATCGTCGCCCTGACCGAGTCGGGGGCCACGCCCCTGTGGATGTCACGCATCAGTTCCGGCATCCCCATCTATGCCTTTTCCCGCAGCCCGGGCACCCGCGGCAAGGTGACCCTGTTCCGGGGTGTCTACCCGGTGGAGTTCGACGTGACCCACACGGATCACGCCCGTGTGAACAAGGAGGTCATCGACGAGCTGCTGCGCCGGGGCGTCGTCCGCGAGGGCGACCTGGTGATCATCACCAAGGGCGATCTGGCCGGTGTCCACGGCGGAACCAACGCCATGAAGGTGGTGAAGGTTGGGCAGCTGGTGGAGCCCGGCATGGGCAGCGACTGAGACGCAGCAGATAATTCAGAATCGGTAACAGTACGACACGACAGCTCACAATAAGGAGGTCATCATGGCCCTGATTTCCCTGCGCCAAATGCTGGACCACGCCGCCGAGCACGGCTACGGTGTGCCGGCTTTCAACGTCAACAACATGGAGCAGATGCACGCCATCATGGAGGCGGCGGCCGAGACCGACAGCCCGGTGATCGTGCAGGCTTCCGCCGGCGCCCGCAAGTACGCCGGCTCCGCCTTCCTGCGCAACCTGATCATCTCCGCCATCGAGCAGTGGCCGGACATTCCCATCTGCATGCACCAGGATCACGGCACCTCCCCGGCGGTGTGCCAGCGCTCCATCCAGCTGGGCTTCTCCTCGGTGATGATGGACGGCTCGCTCGGCACCGACGGCAAGACGCCCACCAGCTACGAGTACAACGTGGATGTCACCCGCCGCACCGTCGAGATGGCTCATGCCTGCGGCGTCTCGGTGGAGGGTGAGCTGGGCTGCCTGGGTTCTCTCGAGACCGGCATGGCCGGCGAAGAGGACGGCATCGGCGCCGAGGGCAAGCTGGATCACAGCCAGCTGCTTACCGACCCCGAGGAGGCCGCCGACTTCGTCAAGCAGACCGGCGTGGATGCGCTGGCCATCGCCATCGGCACTTCCCACGGCGCCTACAAGTTCACCCGGCCCCCGACCGGCGACATTCTCGCCATCGAGCGCATCAAGGAAATCCACGCCCGCATCCCCAACACCCACCTGGTGATGCACGGCTCCTCCTCGGTGCCCCAGGAGTGGCTCAAGATCATCAACGAGTATGGCGGTGACATGGGCGAGACCTACGGCGTGCCCGTGGAGGAGATCGCCGAGGGCATCAAGCACGGCGTGCGCAAGGTGAACATCGACACCGACCTGCGCATGGCCTCCACCGGCGCCATCCGCAAGTTCCTGGCGGAGAACCCGAAGGAGTTCGATCCGCGCAAGTTCCTCACCGCCGCCACCAAGGCGATGAAAGAGATCTGCAAGGCCCGCTACGAGGTGTTCGGCACCGCCGGCAACGCCTCCAAGATCAAGGCCATCAACCTCGAGGACATGTCCAAGCGCTACGAGAAGGGCGAGCTTGACCCCAAGGTCAACTGAGTGGTGGCCTGACGCCGAGTCGTGAAAAAGGGGGCGGCCCATGGGCCGCCCCCTTATTCTTGTCCGGCCATGGTATCCGCGGGTTGACGCGAGATCCCAAAAAAAACCCCGCCAAAGACGGGGTCAGTCCACCAAAGCGGGAGTCGGAGACCGCTTTCCATCCTCCCCCTGCATCTCTCCACAGACGCCCGACAGGACTGCCGGTGGAGAAGATCCTTCAGGTCTCAGCAGCCGTCGGGTTCGGCGTGCAGAAGACGGGTATAGAGCCGGCGGGCATGGGGGTCGCCCTGCTCGGCGGCCCGGTGCACCCACGTGAGGGCATGGTCCAGGCTGTCGGTGACGCCGATGCCGCGGACATACATCAGGCCGAGCTCCACCTGTGCCGATGCCAGCCCCTGTAAGGCGGCTTGCTTGACCCAGTTGAAGGCCTGGTATTCGTCGTGCTTGACACCGATACCCGCCTTGTAGAGCAGGCCGAGCGCCAGCTGGCACTCGGCAACCCCCTTCGCGGCACAGGCGGGCAGCGTCCGGGCCGCCTGCTCGTACTGGCCCTCCTGGTAAGCGGCGAGCGCCATCTCGGGCGCCGGTTGCGGTGCGCCGTGGGCGAGGCCAAGTCCCGCCAGGGCGCTCCCGACAAGGCCGCGGGTGAGCCAGCGCCGGCGGCGCCCGTGGTTCAGTTCCACTCGGTTGCTCTGTCTCATATGTCGGCTCCTGTCATGCCGGCTCCGTCCCCCGTCATGCGGCGCAGGGCCAAGAACGCGAGGCGCCAGCGGGTGGCCAGCAGCATGGTGTCGGCGGGGCGGTCCGTGTGGGGGAAATACCATCCCCGGCTTCTGGCGGGATAGGGATCCAGGAGCAGATTCAGGATCACGCACCGTTCGCCGTGGGCGGTCAGTCCATGCACGTCGGCCGCGGGGGTGAAGAACGCGGCTTCACCCCGCTGCAGGTCGAACCGGGCCAGTGGATGGAGGATATAGGTGTCCTCGGCGGTCCCCGGCGGCCGTTCGCGCCGGTACTGGGTCATCCGGATGCGGCCCGCGACAACCAGCTGAACGCCCCGTGAACCCGGGTGATCGTGCAGGGGTACCGGGTCGTCCGGGTGCACTGTGAGCAGGCCGGCATGGATATTGGCAAGGTCTGCGAGGGGATCCCAGTCCCAGCCCGGGCGCCGATGGGGTCGTTCAGTGCAACCGTCCAACGCCAGCCGGTAATCAGGGCTCGCGCCCAGCAGGTGGTGCAGGGGTGCCACGTGGGCGGCGGCACGCTGGCGCTGAACCGCGCTTTCCGGTCGATCCAGTTGTGCGAGCGCAGCCGCGTGGCGGGTATACCAGGCGGATACGAGCGCCTGCGACGGGCGTCTCACTACCGGGTGTGCCGCTGCCCGGGGTATGACAATGCCGGCGCTCTCGTTCGTCGCGGACTGCGTGGAGACTCTGTGAACCGTCACCCTGGGATTCCCCGTTGTCGGTTGTCCATGTCCCTGGCGGCAGCACCTGCCGTCTGGAAAAGAGGATCCACCCCTTCGGCGCTTCTCGCCATAACGCAGAGGCGTTAGCCGTTCGGTATTAATACCAATGGGTTAGTACGGACGGGTGTCCCCCGGCAGGGGTTGGTATACTCGATTGACATGTCACAGAGGGTCGGTGCGGAAAACGTTCCGTACACGTCCCCGCAGATGGAGGGAGGGTGATGAGAATCCTCGTCGCCGACGATCATGCCCTGGTGCGTGAAGGGCTGGTGCATATACTGCGCGAACTCGATCCGGTGGCCGAAATCATCGAGGCCGATTCGGCGGCCGCGGTGCATGTGGCGCTGGCCGGCGGCGCCGGATTCGACCTGGCCCTGCTCGATCTCTTCATGCCGGGCGTCGAGGGCTTCGACCTGTTCACCGACGTCTGCGACCGCTTTCCGGAGCTGCCGGTGGTGGTGCTCTCCGCCTCCGAGGAACCGGCCCACGTCCGCAAGGCCATCGACTGTGGTGCCTCGGGCTACGTTCCCAAGTCCTCCGGTCGCGAGGTCATGCTGAATGCCCTGCGGCTGGTGCTTGCCGGAGGGCTGTATCTTCCGCCGGTCACCCTGGCCGGCGGTGCTGATGAAGCACCCGCCCCAGCGGCGGCCCACCTGCTGCTCGGGAGCCTTACACCCCGCCAGCGGGAGGTGCTCCGGTTGTTGGGCGCGGGATTGTCCAACAAGGAGATCGCGCGCCAGCTCGGTCTGTCCGAGAACACCGTCAAGATCCACGTCACCGCGATACTGCGCTCTCTGCAGGTGTCCAATCGGACCGCCGCGGTGGTGCTGGCCAGGGAGTCCCAGTAGCGCCGGAATGGGCGGCATCGGCCATGCCGCCACCGGTGACCCAGGCGGGATCCCGGGATCCCGGAAGGTGATGAGATGCGACGGGTGTTTGCCATTCGCGGTCGCGGGAACCGCGTGCCCCAGCTAAAGTCCGGCGGCCAGCTGACAGCGTTGCTGTTCCCTGTCTGCGCTGCCATGGCCGCTGCCGTGCAGGCCTTGGCGGCGGAGATTCCGAGTGCCGGCGAAACGGCGCTTCTGGACGAGATGCCGGTGGTGATCTCCGCCACCCGGCTGCGCCAGCCCCTCGACGAAACCCCGGTATCGGTCACCGTCATCGACCGGGCCATGATCGAAGCCTCCGGCATGCTGGAGGCGGCCGAGCTCCTGCGCCTCGTGCCGGGCTTCCAGGTGGGGCGGAGCGCCTACGACCCCGCCATCGCCGTCACCGCCCACGGCCAGAGCTCCGCCTATCCGCAACGGCTGCAGGTCCAGGTGGACGGACGCTCGGTCTACAGCTCGGTGCTCTCCAGCGTGGACTGGAACAATCTGGGCGTGGCGCTGGAGGACATCGAGCGCATCGAGGTGGTGCGCGGCCCCAGCAGCCCGGTCTACGGGGCCAACGCCTTCATCGGGGCCGTCAACATCATCACCCGCCAGCCGTTCCAGGATCGCGGCTGGACCGTGCGGGCCGCCGGCGGGGATGCCAACACCCGCAGCGGCCTGATGCGCTATGCCGGGAGCGCGGGGGCGCTGGACTACCGGGTCAGCGTCACCTACGACGCCAGCGACGGTTTCGAGGGCGTGAACGACGGCGAGCGGCTGGACGGGGTCAGCTTCCGCGGCGTCTACGAGCCGGGCGCCCGGGACCGGCTGGACATCCAGCTCGGCTACAACGGCGGCGAGATGGGGCGGGGCTATCCCTATCCGCCGGAGCCGAACCGCGACGTGGAGCGTCACTACCAGTACCTGCGCTGGAGCCGGGTGCCCGGGGCGGGGCGCGAGGGCTACCTGCAGCTCTATCACAACTACCAGCGGGATCGGGAAGTGCTTCGCGACCTCACCTATACCTGCGGCAATTGCCTGCTGGAGGGGCTGACCTACGACAACGGCGCCCACGATCACGCGGCGGAGCGCTTCGACGTGGAGGGCCAGTACCAGGTGGCGACGGGGGCACGGCTGCGGCTGCTGGCCGGGGCGGGGCTGCGGCTGGACCGGTTCCGCAGCGAACTGCTCACCGGCCGCGAGGATTTCGTGGACAACCTCGGCGCCCGCCTCTTCGCCCAGGCCGAGTACCGCCTGGGGGAGCGCTGGCTGCTGAACGCCGGGGCGATGCTGGAGAGCAGCGACATCATGGACCCGGAGATCTCGCCCCGTCTCGGCCTGACCTACCGGGCCGCGGACCGGCACAGCTTTCGCATCGGCTGGGCCCGGGCCGTGCGCAGCCCCTCGCTGCTGAACAACAACTGGGACAAGACCTACACCGATACCCGCACGGGGCCCGAGCGGCTGGACTGGTTCAGCAACACCATCTACGTCACCCCCCAACCGCTCGATCCCGAACGCCTCGAGATCATCGAGGCGGGCTATTTCGGCCAGTGGCTGGACGGTCGTCTGACCACTGACGTGCGCCTATTCCACCAGCGGATCCGGGATGAGATCTGGATCTGGAGCGACGTGGACTATCCGGAATGCATCGTCGTGGTGGACGGGACGTGTTACGGGGACGGCGCCCGCGTGGGCGACAACGGCTGGGGCACGGACACCACCGGCCTCGAGCTGGATCTCCGCTACCGGCCGGCAGGGGGCGGTTTCCTGTCGCTGGCCTATGCGCTGGCCGACGCCGACTCCGACACCCGTCTCGGCGGGGCCCCGGAGCCGGGAGTCAACACCGTGCGGGACCGCAACGCCGATTTGGGCACTCCGCGCCACACGCTGAGCCTGCTCGCGGGATATCCCCTTCCCGGTGGGCTTGAGGCCAGTCTCGGCTATTACTACGTCAGCGAGATGGGCTGGTACGGGGATGG